>Ga0209573_1000013_pt1 | contig 714466 bp, 661 predicted proteins | sample TNRBio252014_DNA_FD_185870 | JGI IMG/M metagenome (GOLD analysis project Ga0209573, IMG submission 185870) | Wastewater treatment Type I Accumulibacter community from EBPR Bioreactor in Madison, WI, USA - TNR Reactor_6/25/2014_ DNA (SPAdes)... | ecosystem: Engineered > Bioreactor > EBPR >... | reverse complement strand
ATCCGCGTCTGGTTTGGTTCTGGACGGATCGGGCAGGCCCGCTCCTTCCGGGATCGCCAAGAACAAGCTGGTCGACAAGGCGCGGAACTGATCCGCGTCTGATTTGGTTCTGGACGGATCGGGCAGGCCCGATCCGTCCAGCTCTACATCGGGGTGGCGCTCGCGCCGCCCCGTTTTGATGATCGGATCGGGTTTTCCGAGGGCTGTCCCGCCGCGCCAGGAATGACGGCGCCGGCGGACCGCCTTACGCCTTACGCCTTGCGCCAGATCGACAGTTTCTGTGCGCCCTTGCCGTGCAGTTGCGGGCGTTTGGCCGAGATCATGCGCGAGTTGACGCCAGTCCAGCCGATTTCACCTGAAAGCCGGCCATACTCGATCTTCGGGCAGCGGTTCATCACCACGCGGATGCCGGCGGCCTCGGCCTTTTCGGCTGCGGCATCGTTGCGCACCGAAAGCTGCATCCAGATGACTTTCGGCAGCGAATCGAGCCGCAGCGCTTCATCGACGATGCCTGCGGCCGCTTCGGAATTGCGGAAGATTTCCACCATGTCGAGCGGCTCGGGAATATCGGCGAGGCGCGCATAGACCTTCTGGCCGACCATCTCGCCGCCCGCACGGCCCGGATTGACCGGGATCACCCGATATCCGCGTTCCAGCAGGTATTTCAGCACGAAAAAGCTCGGCCGCGCCTCGTTGTCGGAAGCGCCGACAAGCGCGATCGTCTTAGTGGTCTTGAGGATATCAAGGATGTAGGCGTCGGGGTATTGATCGTGGTTCATGCCGTAACAGGGCGATGCGTCGCGGGCGTTGTCAAGGCCGTGCGCGCATGGCTAGTTTGGGGAATGCCCATGGGAGGTGCCCTTGCCCGAACCGTCCGCCAATAATCCCACCGGTCTTGATGCCTACAAGCCGGTCGAGGTGGCCCGCCGCATCGAGGAAGCGGGCGTGACCAAGGCGGCGCTGCCGCTGGTGCCGCTGGCGACGCTCTCGGTGCTGGCCGGGGTGTTCATCGGCTTCGGCGCGGCTGCCTACACGATGACGATGACCGGGGTTGATCTAACCTATGGCCCGGCGCGGCTGCTCGGCGGGCTGGTGTTCTGTCTGGGGCTGGCGCTGGTCATCATCGGCGGGGCGGAACTGTTCACCGGCAACACACTGCTGGTGATGGCCTTCGTCGATGGCAGAGTCGGGGCGGGCGCGATTGCGCGCAACTGGGCGGTGTCGTTCGGCGGCAATTTCGCCGGCGCGCTCGGCCTGGTGGCGCTGATGGCGGCGACCGGGCTCTTCAGCGGGCCGATGGGCGCGACGGCGGCCAAGATCGCCTCCGCCAAGGTCTCGCTGGGGTTTGTGGAAGCGTTCTCGCGCGGCATCCTGTGCAACGCGCTGGTGTGCCTTGCGGTGTGGCTGACCTTTGCCGGGCATTCGGCCACCGACAAGCTGCTGGCGATCCTGCTGCCGATCTCGGCGTTCGTGCTGCTCGGCTTCGAACATTCGATCGCCAACATGTATCTGATCCCGGCGGGCTGGCTGGCCGGCGCACCGGTGACAGCGGCGGGCTTTGCCCACAACCTGTTCGCCGTCACGCTCGGCAACATCGTCGGCGGCGCCGGCGGCGTCGCGCTCAGCTACTGGCTGGCCTATGGGCGGAGGTAGTGCTTGGTGGCCCGCCGCTGGCGGGCGTTACTCCCCGCGCCACACCGGATCGCGCTTGTCCAATACCGCGCCGATGCCTTCCTCGGCGTCGCGCGCCAGCATGTTGTCCACCATCACCCCGGCGGCATAGGCATAGGCAGCATTGAGGTCCATCTCGCGCTGGCGGTGGAAGGCTTCCTTGCCGATTTTCAGCGTCAGCGGCGATTTGGCGGCGATGATGCCGGCGAGGCGCTGCGCCTCGGCCAGCGCGCCGCCGGCAGGGGCAATGCGGTTGACGAGGCCCATGCGGTGGGCGTCGGACGCGCTCACCATCTCACCGAGCAGCAGCATTTCCAGCGCGTGTTTGGGGGCGAGAGTGCGGGTCAGCGCCACCATCGGCGTCGAGCAGAACAGGCCGATATGCACGCCCGGCGTGCAGAACCGCGCGTTGGCGCCCGCTACCGCCAGATCGCAGGAGGCGACGAGCTGGCAGCCGGCGGCGGTGGCAATGCCTTCCACGGCGGCGATCACCGGCTTGGGCGAGCGAACGATGGCTTTCATCATCGTGGCGCAGCGGCCCATGATGTCGGCGAAATAGGCGCGTCCCCGGTCGGCATCGGCGCGGTGCGCGGTCATTTCCTTGAGGTCATGACCGGCGGAGAACACCGGGCCTTCCGCCGTCAGGATGACCGCGCGCACGCTGCGTTCGTCGGCGATGGCGGCCAAGGCGTCGGTGAGTGCGGCAAGCAGCGCTTCGGACAGAGCGTTACGCGCCGCAGGCCGGTTGAGTGTGAGGGTGGCGATGCCGTCCGCATCGCGGCGCAGCAGCGGGGCAGGGGGATGGACGCTCATGGGCAGACGGGTTACCTCAACAGGATTAATCTGGGGATGAGTGTAGATGTCCGCACGCAGTGACCACAAGCCCGCCGCCCGCCCGCCGGCGATGACCCGCGAGGAAATGATCGGTTTTCTCGAAGCGGTGTTTCCCGAGGTGATGGGGCAGGGCGCCAACATGCAGGTGGAGGATGTCGGCTACGGCACCTGCCGCATCAGGCTGAAGTTCAAGTCGCGGCAACTCAGGCCAGGCGGTACCATCTCCGGCCCGACGATGATGGCGCTCGCCGATTTTGCCGTTTATGTCGCGGTGCTGGCGGCGCTCGGCAAGGTGGCGCTGGCGGTGACGACCAACCTCAACATCAATTTTCTCAAAAAGCCCGAGCCGAAGGATCTGATCGCCGACTGCCGGCTGTTCAAGATCGGCAAGCGCCTGTGCGTGGGTGAAGCGATGATCCGCCCCGACGGCGAGGATGAGCCGGTGGCCCACGCCACAGCCACCTATGCTATTCCGCCCGGACACGAGGGCGAGGCGCCGCGCCTGTCGCCGCCGCTCTGAGGCGGAGGGCCAGCCTCGGTGCCCCCTTGCGGAAGCGGGGCGCCGCGTGCAAGTCTCCCGATCCTACGAAAGTTGTGAGACGGGAGAGAGTGACATGATTTCCAGGAGACTTGTGATCGGCGTCGCGGCGCTGGGCATCGCGGGTGCGGCGCTGGCGCAGGCGCCGGCATTTTTCCGCATCGGCACTGGCGGCACCGCCGGCACCTACTATCCCGTCGGCGGCATGATCGCCAACGCGGTGTCGGAACCGCCGGGGCTGGTGGCGACGGCTGTTGCCACCAACGGGTCGGTGGCGAACGTCAATGCCATCGTCTCGGGCGCGGCCGAAGGTGGCTTCAGCCAGGCCGACGTCGCCTACTGGGCCTATACCGCCACCGGCGTGTTCGAGGGCAAGCCGAAGGTCGAGGATCTGCGCGTCGTCGCCAATCTCTACCCGGAATCGGTGCATGTCGTGGTGCGCAAGGGCGTCGCCAAGTCGATCGCCGACCTCAAGGGCAAGAAAGTGTCGCTGGATGAGCCGGGCTCGGGCACGCTCATCAACGCCAAGGCGATCCTCGCCGCCTACGGCATCACCGAGAAGGACATTTCGGCTGAGTTCCTCAAGCCCAACCAGGCGGCGGAAAAGCTGAAGGACGGCGCGGTGGATGCGTTCTTCTTCACCGGCGGTTTCCCGGCTGCGGCGATCTCCGAACTGGCCTCCACCGGCGCCGGGATCGACATCCTGCCGATCGACGGGGAGGGGGCGGCCAAGCTGAAGGCCGCGTCGCCGTTCTTCGCGGACGATACGATTCCGGATGGCACCTACAAGGGCATCGGCGCGGTCAAGTCGGTCGCGGTGGGTGCCCATCTCGTCACCTCGGCCAAGCTGCCGGAGGACCTGATCTACCGCATCACAAAGGCGATGTGGAGCGACAAGACCCGCGCGGTGCTGGATGCTGGCCATGCCAAGGGCAAGGTGATCCGCAAGGAGACGGCGCTGTCGGGCGTCGGCGGTGTGCCGCTGCATCCGGGCGCGGCCAAGTTCTACAAGGAAGCCGGGCTGCTGAAGTAATCCGCCAGCGGCCAACCGGGGGCGCATCGATGATGCGGCCCCGGCCATCTGGCCGTTTCCGACTTCTAGAGAACCTCCGGAGCCGGCCCAGCGGCCCCGGGGGAAAACCGGTCGAATTATCAAGATCATGAGCAGCACCGCCATTCCCTCGGCCGAAGAACTTCAGCGGCTGGAGGAGGAACTCGACCCGGAAATGTCCTTCCGCAAGATGCCGGACAAGACGGCATTGCTTGTCGGGGTGCTGTTGTTCGCATTGTCGATGTTTCACTACTACACCGCCGGCTTCGGGCTGTTGCGCGAGGTGACGCATCGCGGGATCCATCTCGCCTTCGTCATCGGGCTGATCTTCCTGGTGTTCGCGGCGCGGACGAGCGATGGCAAGCAGGTTCAGGCGGCGACGGCGCTGTCGCCCGGCGGAGTGCCGCTGATCGACTGGCTGCTCGGGCTCGGCGCGGCGATTTCGGCGCTTTATGTGCCGTGGGTGTTCATCGATTTGCAGTTTCGCGTCGGCAATCCCTCGACGCTCGACCTCATCATGGGCTCTGTCGCCGTCATCGTGCTGATCGAGGCGACGCGTCGCTGCATGGGCTGGGGCCTGCCGCTGATCGCGCTGTTTTCGATGGCCTATGCCTATTTCGGCCCGTGGTTTCCCGGCATCTTCCTGCATCCGGGGGCGAGCTGGTCCAATATCGTCAACCACCTCTACCTGACCAGCCAGGGCATCTACGGCGTCGCGCTCGGCGTGGTGGCGACCTATGTGTTTCACTTTGTGCTGTTCGGCGTGCTGGCGACGCGCGTCGGCCTCGGCCGGCTGTTCCTTGGCGTCGCGGCGGCGGTGGCGGGGCGGTATGCGGGCGGCCCGGCCAAGATTTCCATTTTCGGCTCGGCGCTGTTCGGCATGATTTCAGGTTCGTCGGTGGCCAATACCGTGACGGTGGGCTCGCTGACCATTCCGATGATGATCCGGCTCGGCTACCAGCGGCATTTCGCGGCGGCGGTGGAATCAACCGCGGCGACCGGTGGCCAGATCACCCCGCCCATCATGGGGGCGGCGGCGTTCCTGATGGTCGAATTCCTCAACATGCCGTATGCGACCATCGTGATCGCCGCGATCGTGCCGGCGTTCATGCATTTCTTCGGCGTGCTGTGCCAGGTGCATTTCGAGGCGCGGGCGCAGGGCATGCGCGGGCTGCGCGACGATGAGATCCCCAACCTCAGGCAGGTGCTGGCCGAGGAGTGGCCGGCGGTGGCGCCGCTGGTGGCGCTGCTGGTGGTGCTGTTTTCCGATTACACGCCGTATCTGGCGGCGTTCTGGGGCATCACGGGCTGTCTGCTGCTCGGCTTTGCCGCCAATCGCAAGCTGGCGGCGCTGGTGTTCATCGTGGCGATTTGCGTCGCCGCGCCGTCGCATCTGCTGCGCACGCCCTATATGAACCTCGCGCTGTTCGCGATTGCCGCGGCGACGATGCTGCACGGCTATCTGACTTCGCCGGAGGGCCGGGCGCGGCTCAACGACATGCTGGACGGGTTCGTTGTCGGTTCCAAATATGCCATTGCGGTCGGCGCGGCGGCGGCGACCGTGGGCATCATCGTCGGCGTGGTGACGCTGACCGGCGTCGGCTTCAAGATTTCGTGGATTGTCACAACGTCGGCCGACAGCATGGCCAAGGGCCTGATGGGCGCATTGCCGTTCCTGCCGTTCGAGGTGAAGGGGGTGACGCTGTTCTTCACGCTGGTGATGACGGCGATCGTCTGCATCCTGCTCGGCTGCGGCGTGCCGACGACGGCCACCTACATCATCATGGTGACGGTGGCTGCGCCGGCGCTGGGCATGCTCGGCGTGGCGCCCATCGTTGCGCATTTCTTCGTGTTCTATTACGGCGTGCTGGCCGACATCACGCCGCCGGTGGCGATCGCCGCCTATGCCGGGGCGAGCATGGCGGGGGCCGATCCGTTCAAGACAGGCAACACGGCGTTCCGCCTGGCGCTCGGCAAGGCGCTGGTGCCGTTCGTGTTTGCCTTCTCGCCGGCGCTGCTGATCGTGGCGCCCGGCTTCACCTTGGGTGAATTTGCCGTGACACTCGCCGGCTGCGTGATCGGCATCATCATGCTGTCGGCGGCCTTTTCCGGCTGGTGGCTGGCCCGGCTCGCCCATTGGGAACGCTGGTGGCTGGCGGTGGCTTCGCTGCCGACAATCGCGCCGGGGCTCTCCTCAACGATCCTGGGCATCGGCCTGGCCCTGCCGGTGATCCTCCGACAGCTCGCTGCCCGCAGGAGCGCTGTTGCATCATGAGCGAAGCCAGGAACACGATCCGCATCGCCACCTTCAACGTCGAGAACCTGTTCTCGCGGCTGGCCTTTGCCGACGATGTGTCGAGCGATGACCGGCTGGTGGGCAATTACAGTTTCGACGATCCGGGCGAACTCAAGCTCGCGCGCCGCATCGTCGAGGCGGCGGCCAGCGACGACAAGCGGCAGTTGACCGCGCTCGCGCTGCATGCCGCCCGCGCCGATGTGGTCGTGCTGCAGGAGGTGGACAACCGCGACGCGCTCGAGGTGTTCTACCAGCGCTACCTGAAGCGGCTGATCGAGCCGGCGGCAGCCGCCGAGAAGAAGGCGCTGCGGCAGGAGATGGCGCGGCAGGCCCGCGGCCTCGATGAGGATCGCCTCTATGCCGTCGACAAGCGCCATTACTACGACTGGCGCGTGGTGGTGGACGGCAATGACGGGCGCGGCATCGACGTGGCCGTCATCTCCAAGTTCCCGGTGAGTGTGCGCACCCATGCGCATCGCACGTTCCAGGAACTTGGGGTGTGGAGCGATGATCTGCGCGGCTATCGCGACAAGGTGGGCGGGCGCGAACGGCGGCTGAACCCGTCGGACCGGGTGTTCATGCGCGACTGCCTTGAAATCGATCTGAAGGTCAACGGCCGGCCGCTGACGCTGTATGGCTGCCATTTCAAATCGATGAGCCCGACGCGCGACCATACCCGCCCCTATCGCCGCGCCGAGGCGCTGGCGGTGCGGCGGATCATCGAGGAGCGGTTCGGTCCGCGCGCCGACGAGGCCAACTGGGTGATCTGCGGCGATCTCAATGACTACGTCGAGATCGACGGGCTGCCGGTGGTGGACGATGCGGGCCGGATCGTCCCCAACGGTCTGGAGCCGCTGCTGGGCGACGGATTTGCCGAGAACCTCGTGCGTCGCCGCGAGGCCGGGGATCGCTGGACCACCTATCACGGGGCCGAAGACCAATATGCCCAGCTCGATTTCCTGCTGGCATCGCCCGGTCTGGCGCGCGCCAATGCCGATGCGGTGCCGGACATCGTGCGCATGGGCCAGCCCTATCGCGCCGTGCGCTACGGTGGCGTGCGGTTCCCGCGCGTGGGCTGGGACCGGCCGAAGGCATCCGATCATTGCCCGGTGGTCTGTGAGGTCCGCCTGCCATGAGCACCGTGCCGGCCATCGCGCTCGACGGCGTATCGATCTCCTATGCGCTTGCCGGGGGCGGGCGCTATGATGCTGTCGCCCCGTGCGATGTCGGGGTGGACGACGGCGCGTTCGTTTCCATCGTCGGGCCGACCGGTTGCGGCAAGTCGACCCTGCTCAACGTGGCGGCGGGGCTAGCGGCGCCGACCAAGGGCAGCGTCCGCATTTTCGGCGAGCCGCTCGCCGGCATCAATGCGCGCGCGGGCTATCTGTTCCAGCAGGATGCGCTGATGCCTTGGAAGAGCGCGCTGGACAATGTGGCGATCGGGCTGGAAATCCGGGGTGTGGCGCGGGCGGAAGCCGAACGGGAGGCACGCGCCATGCTGGCCCGGGTGGGTCTCAGGGATTTCGGCGATCGCTATCCGCATCAGTTGTCCGGCGGGCAGAAGAAGCGCGTGGCGCTGGCCCAGGTGCTGGTGCGCCATCCGAAGATCCTGCTGATGGATGAACCGTTCGGTCCGCTCGATGCGCAGACGCGGCTGATCATGGGCGAGCTGCTGTGTGGCCTTTGGCAGGCGGACCGCAAGGCGGTGATGTTCGTCACCCACGATCTCGACGAGGCCATCGGCCTGTCGGATCGGGTGCTGATCATGTCGGCGGGGCCGCAGTCGCGCATCATAGGTGATTTTGCCATTGGTCTGGATCGGCCGCGCGATCTCGGCGAAATCCGCAACGATCCCCGGTTCCACCGGCTGCACAAGGAGATCTGGGACGTGCTGCGCGATGAGGTGCGCAAGACCTACGGCATGGCGGCGGAGGGCACGACATGAAACCGGTGCGCCTGCTGTCCCTGCAAATCCTGGTCGCCGTCGTGGCGCTCGGCCTGTGGCACCTCATCACGACCACGGGCTGGTTCGGCAATCCCAAGACGTTGCAGTTCTTCTTCTCGACGCCGCTGGAAGTCCTGTCGCGCACGGTCAAGGTGTTCGTCGAGGGCACGATCTGGCGGCATCTCGGCATCACACTGGTCGAGACGATCCTCGCCTTCCTCGTGGGAGCGGGGGCGGGCATCGTCATCGGCTTCTGGTTCGCGCGCCAGCCGCTGGTCGCGGCGGTGTTCGATCCTTACGTCAAGATGATCAACGCGCTGCCGCGCGTGGTGCTGGCGCCGATCTTCGCGCTGTGGTTCGGCCTCGGTATCTGGTCGAAGGTGGCGCTCGGCTTCACGCTGGTGTTCTTCGTGGTGTTCTTCAACGTCTATCAGGGCGTCAAGGAGGTGAACCCGGTGATCCTCGCCAACGCCCGCATGCTGGGCATGAACGAGCGGCAGCTGCTGCGGCATGTCTACTGGCCGGCAGCGCTGAGCTGGGTGTTCTCCTCGCTGCACACCTCGGTGGGCTTTGCGCTGGTGGGCGCGGTGGTGGGCGAATATCTCGGCGCCTCGGCAGGGCTGGGCTATCTGATCCAGCAGGCCGAAGGCGTGTTCGATGTTGCCGGCGTGTTCTCAGGCATGCTGATCCTGGCGGTGTTCGTCGTGGTGATCGACAGCTTTGTCAGCCTGATCGAGAAGCGCCTGTTGAAATGGCGACCGAGCAGCGAGATCAATACAAGGGCGTGAGAACGCGCCCGTGGATTTTTGCCATCCCCGGCGCCGTCGATTATGGTGCCGGAAAACACTGTCTTGAGGGGAGAACACCATGACATTCTCACGCCGCACCTTCACGCTCGCCGCCGCCGGCATGCTGGCCGCGCCGCGCCTTGCTTTCGGTCAGGCCGCGCCGGAGAAGGCCAAGCTTGTGCTCGGCGTCGGCGGCAAGGCGCTGCTCTACTATCTGCCGCTGACCATTGCCGAGCAGAAGGGCTACTTCAAGGAGCAGGGGCTTGATGTCGAGATCACCGATTTCGGCGGTGGCGCCAAGGCGCTGCAGTCGCTGATCGGCGGCTCGGCCGACATTGTCACCGGCGCCTACGAGCATACGCTCAGGATGCAGCACAAGGGCCAGGATGTGCGCGCGCTGATCGAGCTCGGCCGCTTTCCGGCCATCGTCGTGGCGGTGAAGAAGGATCTTGTCGGCAAGGTGAAAACCGCTGCCGATCTCAAGGGTCTCAAGATTGGCGTGACCGCGCCGGGTTCCTCCACCAACATGCTGGCGCAGTTCGCGATGGTCAAAGCCGGGCTGCAGCCGGCCGATGCCGCCTTCATCGGTGTCGGCACCGGCGCCGGCGCGGTGGCGGCGATGAAAAAGGGCGAGATCGACGCGATCTCCAATCTCGATCCGGTCATCTCCAAGCTGGAGAGCGACGGCGATGCGGTGGCGATCATCGATACGCGGACCGAAGCGGGCACGCGCGCCCTGTTCGGCGGCACCAACCCGGCGGCCTGCCTCTATGCCAAGGGCGATTTCATCGACAAGAACCCGGAGACCTGCCAGCGGCTGGTCAACGCCTTCCACAAGGCGTTGAAGTGGATGGCCAGCGCTGGCCCGGACGAAATTGCCGGCGCGGTGCCGGAGGCCTTTTTCCTCGGCGACAAGGGTGTCTATCTCAAGTCGCTGGCGGCGGTGAAGGACAGCTACTCGAAGAACGGCATCATTTCCGAAGAGGGGCACAAGTCGATCCAGGACATGCTGGTCAGTCTCGACAAGGAAATGGCGGGCGCCAACATTCCGCGTGCCAAGACCTTCGTCGAGAAGTTCGTCGCCAAGGCGGGAAGCTGAACGCCTCTCCCGGAGGTGTTTTGAGTGGTGTTCAAATGAAAACGGCCGGGGGAAACCCCGGCCGTTTAACGTTCATGCGTCGCGACTTCTCAGCGGAAGCGGACCTTGTCCTTGATCGCGGCCTCGGCGTTCGAGGGAACCACGTTCTTGGCGACGAAGTCGTTCCAGTCCTTGTAGGGGCGCTTGGCGATGATGTCGGCCGCGCGCTTCTCGCCGATCTGCGGCAGCTTGTCGAGTTCGGCAGCCGGAGCGGTGTTGAGGTTGACGAGGCCGGTCTGGGCCGGACGGGCGGGCTGGGCGGGCTGAGCCGCCGCAGGAGCCGCAGGACGGGCCGGCTGGGCGGGCTGGGCCGCCGGCGGCACGGCGCCGGGGCGGGTCTGCGGCTGCTGGGTGGTTTGTGCCAGCGCGACGCCGGCAGAAAACACGATGGCGAGAGCTGCGACGGTGGTCTTGAAGCTCATGGAACACTCTCCTTGAGTGCTTGGCCCGGTTGATGCCGGCAGAATTGGGCTGGTCCTGCCGGTGGCGAATTAAAACCTTTCAGGAAATGCCAGAGCCCGCCTTGCGGCCGCCTCCCGTTCCCCACGCCACCATGACAAGTATTGCGCGCGTTGTGAACTCATTGGGAATGGTCCGTTCGGGCGACATTCATGTTGCGCACAGGCTTTCGGCGTCCGACAAAGGACGCAGCGAGGTTCCATGGCGCGTCGATTCTTCACGCTCGATGTATTTACCGAAACGCCTCTGGCCGGCAATCCGCTGGCCGTGGTGCTCGACAGCGAAGGGCTCGACGATGCGGCGATGCTCGCGATCGCGCGTGAGTTCAGCCTGTCGGAAACGGTGTTCGTTTCCCCACCTGCCGATGCTGTCAACACGGCGGCCATGCGCATCTTCACGCCGGGCGGCGAGTTGCCATTCGCCGGCCATCCCACCGTCGGGACCGCGGTGCTGCTGGCCGATCTCAACGCACGCGACATGGCGCGCTCGCCGGGCGGGGTGCAGATCGCGCTGGAGCAGAGGATCGGCCTGGTCAAGGTTGAGGTAAGCCAGCGGCCGGGGCGGGCGGCGCGCGGGCTGTTCACGGTGCCCAAGCTGTCCGAACGGCTGGAATGGGCGCCGGACATGGCGGCTGTCACCCAGGCTGTCGGGCTTGATCCGCTCGACATCGGCTTTGCTGCCCATGGCCCCAGCGCGTGGAGCGCCGGGGTGCCGTTCGTGATGCTGCCGGTGCGCGATCTTGCCGCAATCGGCCGTGCCGGCATTGCCGATGCGGCGGCCTGGCAGCAGGCGTTTTCGTTCACCGGGCGCAGCGCGGTCTATCTCTACACGATGGCGACGGTGCGGCCCGAAAGCCATGTGCATGCGCGGATGTTCGCGCCCAAGCTGGGCGTGCCCGAGGATCCGGCGACGGGGGCTGCCGTGGCGGCCTTCGCCGGGGCGGCGGTCGCCTTCGAGCGGCCGGAGCCGGGCTGGCACCAGCTCATCATCGAACAGGGGTACGAGATGGGCCGGCCGAGCGAAATCGTCCTCGATATCGAAGTGAGGGCGGGATTGCTGGCTGCTGCGCGCATCGGCGGGGCGGCGGTCATCATCAGCGAAGGGAAGCTCAAGGCATGAAGCCGACCTTCCACGAGATCGACCGGATCGAGGCGGTGCTCGAACCCTTCGACTGGGAGGTGCCCAGGCGCCATGCCGCCGCGATCGAGGACTACTGGCAGCAGGCGATGCAGCGGTCGAGCCAGATGTTCAACGGCACCGTGCTGATCCAGCATCGCGGCGCGATCGAGGGGCGCGTGTTCCGGGCCGGCTATTCGGCTACCGACTACAAGAGCTTTCTCGGCTTCCTGCGCCTCGACATCAACAGTCCGGGGGTGCGCAACGGGTTCGGCATGGCGGCGCTCAGGGCCAGCGATGGCGCCTTCCTGATGGGCCAGATGGGGCCGGGCACCGCCAACGCCGGCATGGTCTATTTCGCCGCGGGCACACCTGACATGAGCGATGTGGTCGAGGGCAGGGTCGATCTTGCCGGCTCGGTCATCCGCGAGATGTGCGAGGAAACCGGGCTCGCCGAGGAAGAGGTGCGCGTGGGGGAGGGGTGGACCGTCATTTTCGCGCCCAAGCGCGTCGCCTTCATGCGGCCGGTCACCATTGACCTGCCGGCCGAGGTGGCGCGCGCGCGGATGCTGGAGCGGATGAAAACGCTGAAGGAGGACGAACTCTCCGACATCGTCATCGTCCGCCCGGATGATCCGCTGACGGACACGCGCATGCCAGAATTCGTGCTGGCCTATCTGCACCGCGCCTTCGGGCGAGCGGGCCCCATCGCCTGAAAATGGGTTATCCGGCGGGGTAGCCGTGGCGGCTGCGCGAGGCGCTGATGGCGGCGCGGGCGCCGGCATCGTTGCCCGAGGCGCACAGCGAGGCGGCGCCGTCGATCTCCTTGGTGATCTGGTCATAGACGCCGCGTGCCACATGGCCGGTCGCAAGGTCATTGTCCATGATCGCGCGGAAACGGTTGACCGCGCCGGTGCACCCCGCCCCTTCCGGCAGGCGGAAGCCGGCGGGCGTGACGTTGGAGGATACCGTCGGCGTGCCGGCCACCGGCGCCGCCGTCGGCGGGGCCGAGGCCGTCTGGTTGCAGGCGGCAAGCGCCAGTGGCAGGGCGATGAGGATAAAACGGGCGCGCATGGTCCAACTCCGATTCAGAGCCTTACTCTAACGGCGCGGTGCGTCCGCGCAACCGTCACGGCAAGGCACGAAAATCGCTGGACCTTTTCCTGCCTCCGTTCATATTTGCTGGAGGCGGGGGAGTCGCGCGGCATGCTGACAATCTACGGGGTTCACAATTCGCGCGCGGCGCGAGCCATCTGGCTTGCCTATGAACTGGGCATCGAGTTTCGGCAGGTGCCGGTGGTGCAGGCCTACAAGCTTGCTGGCAAGCCGGCCGGGCCGCAGCCGGTCAACACCCGCTCGCCGGAGTTTCTCCGCGTCAATCCGGCCGGGCTTATTCCCGCCATCGAGGATGACGGGCTGGTGCTGACCGAATCGCTGGCGATCAACCTGTATCTTGCGCGCAAGCATGGCGGCCCGGTGGCGCCAAAGAGCGTGGCCGAGGAAGGGCAGGCGATGATGTGGTCGTTCTGGGCGGCGACGGAGATCGAGAGCCATGCGCTCGACATCCTGCGCAACCGGGTGGCCAAGCCGCCGCAGGAGCGCGACGCCATCGTCGCCGATGCGGCCGAGGCGGTGCTGAATGCCAAGCTGCCGGTGCTGGAGCGGGCCCTTGCGGCGACGGGCTGGATCGTGGGCGGACGGTTCACGGTGGCCGACATCAACGTGGCCGAGGTGATCCGCTATGCGTCGGCGGCGCCGGCGCTGTTCGCCGCCAATCCGGGCATCAAGAAATGGCTGGATGCCTGCCACCAGCGACCGGCTTTCAAACGCATGTGGGACGAGCGGGCGCGCGAGCAGGTTTGAGAATTTTCAGCGCTCCGTCGCCCTGACTCTGCGGCGCGCCCTTGCGCGCCGGGGGCAGTTCGGGTTATGCCTCGCTTGGATTGGCAGGAGACGCGCCCCCGTGATGGCTGCGATGACCCCGATGACGACCGCCGCGTTGCGCCCCCTGGCGCCGTCGCTGTCGCTTGGCCTGCTGCTTCTTAGCCGCCCCTGAGGGCCGTCCGGGCTTGGGCCTGGGCCTTCAGGGGAGTGCAGTCCTTCACCAGCCAGACTGTTTCCGGCCTTCAGCCGATCGGCGCTCCAGGGCCATTCTCAAAGGATTTCCACCATGACCGCTTCTGACAAAGATCGTGTGCTGATCTTCGACACCACCTTGCGCGACGGCGAACAATGCCCCGGCGCCACCATGACGTTCGAGGAAAAGCTGGAGGTGGCCGATCTGCTCGATGACCTCGGCGTCGATATCATCGAGGCGGGCTTTCCGATCGCTTCGGATGGCGACTTCGAAGCGGTCTCGGCGGTGGCCCGGCGAGTGAAGAACGCCACCGTCGCCGGCCTCGCCCGCGCCGGCATGAAGGACATCGACCGCGCCGGCGAAGCGGTGAAGCATGCCCGCCGCGGCCGCATCCACACCTTCATCTCCACCTCGCCGGTGCATATGAAGTGGAAGCTGCAGAAGGAGCCGGACGAGGTGCTGCAGCTCGTGGTCAATTCGGTGACGCGCGCCCGCAACCATGTCGAGGATGTGGAGTGGTCGGCGGAGGACGGCACGCGCACGGAGATCGATTTTCTCTGCCGCTGCGTCGAGGCCGCGATCAAGGCCGGTGCGACTACGATCAACATTCCCGACACCGTCGGCTACACGACGCCTGCCGAATACATGGAGCTGTTCGAGACGGTGCGCAACCGCGTGCCCAATTCCGACAAGGCGATCTTCTCTGTGCATTGCCACAACGATCTCGGCATGGCGGTCGCCAACTCGCTGGCCGGCGTGAAGGGCGGGGCGCGGCAGATCGAATGCACGATCAACGGCATCGGCGAGCGGGCGGGCAATGCGGCGCTTGAAGAAATCGTGATGGCGATCAAGACGCGCGGCGATGTGCTGCCCTACGATTGCCGCATCGATACGACGATGCTCAACCGCGCCTCCAAGCTGGTGGCGGCGGCGACCTCGTTCCCGGTGCAGTATAATAAGGCCATCGTCGGCCGGAACGCGTTCGCGCACGAAAGCGGCATCCATCAGGACGGCATGCTCAAGCATACCCAGACCTACGAGATCATGACGCCGGAATCGGTCGGCGTGTCCAAGACCTCGCTGGTGATGGGCAAGCATTCGGGCCGCGCGGCGTTCAAGGACAAGCTCAAGCAGCTCGGCTACGAACTGGCCGACAACCAGCTCGAGGATGCCTTCGTCCGCTTCAAGGCGTTGAGCGACCGCAAGAAGCATATCTACGACGAGGATATCGAGGCGCTGGTCGATGAGAATATCGCGACGGCGCAGGACCGGGTGAAGGTGCTGTCGCTGCTGGTGGTGGCCGGCACGATGGGGCCGCAGCTCGCCACGCTGACGCTCGACATCGAGGGGCGGCACCAGACCGTTCAGTCGACGGGCAATGGTCCGGTCGATGCCTGCTTCAACGCCATACATGCGCTGATGCCGCATGAGGCCAAGCTCGCGCTCTATCAGGTGCATGCGGTGACCGAGGGGACGGACGCGCAGGCCGAAGTTTCGGTTCGGCTGGAGGACAAGAAGTCCGGTCGCCTCGTCACCGGCAAATCGGCCGATCCCGATACGCTGGTGGCTTCCGCCAAGGCCTATATCGTTGCGCTCAACAAGCTGACCAACGAGAAGGCGCAGGGCTTCCACGCCCAGCATGTGAGTTTGTGAGCGATCGGCCGGCGTCCCCGGGTTGCGGGGGCGTCGGCGATACTCGGTTTCCGATATGCCATCCTGTTGCTAAGCATGGGTGCCTCTGGAGGAGCCATGCCCAACGCGCTAGCCTTTGTCGTTCTGCTCAGCCTTGCAACCGCCACCGTTGCCCAGCACGCCGGAGGGCACTTGTCAGCAGGTGGGGCGGCGACACCCGAAGCAATGGGGCCGTTTTCCGTCCGCGTATTCGGCGCCTTCCGCAATTTCATGCAGAAGCAGGATTACTCGGCAACCGTAGCCCTGCCGGAGGTGCGCGCAAACGGAACGACCGAAGCCGTCGGGGCGCTTTCGGGCCTGCGCGGCGAAGTCACTATTGTCGACAGCGTGCCGATCGTCTCTTACGGCGGCTGCCCGACCTGCACGCTCAAGCATGGCGAGACGGCGGCGTTGCTTGGCGTCGCGAAGGTCGGCAGCTGGGTTGAGGGGAGCGTCTTTCCCGCCGATCTTGCCGGCAAGGAGCGCGACGATTTCATCCTCGCCGAAGCGCGCAAGGTCGGGATGGATGGCACGCAGCCTTTTCCCATCCGCCTCACCGGTCCGCTCGTCAAGGTCGAGATGCATGTGATCGAAGGGCCAAATGCCGGATTCACCGGGCATGGGTCAAAGGTGCATATGGCCAAACAGGACGACTACCGGCATGCTGAAGTCGACGGTCTGGTGATAGGCTTTTTCGCGCCGCCGGGTTTGCAGGGCGCGCTGACGCACCCGGGCGAGCCGTTCCACTACCACTGGGTGGCCAAGGACCGGAGATTGACCGCGCACCTCGACGCGTTCTCGGTGAAAGCTGGCACGCGCCTGTGGTTGCCCAAGCCCTGAGGTGATTGAGAGGCAGGCGCGCTGTGACAACAGGTGTCGCTGATAACCGCGCCTCGCCGCTTGCCGGCGGGGCTTTTTTTGGTTTGGATGCCACGTCCCATTATGGAGTTTGTCATGTTGAGATCATCCTTTGTCCTCACCTGTCTGATTGCCCTTGCCGGCTGTGCCACCGTCACGCGCGGCACCACCAACCAGGTGCAGATTACCTCGGAGCCCAGCGGGGCGATGGTGCGCACCTCGCTCAACCACACCTGCACCACGCCGTGCACGCTGACGATTGAGCGCAAGGCTGAGTTCTCGGTGGTGTTCACCAAGGATGGCTATGCCGAGCAGGTGATCGAGGTGAAGGCGCAGCTCGCTGGCGCGGGCGCCGCCGGGTTTGCCGGCAATGTCATCGCCGGCGGCATCGTCGGCATGGGTGTGGATGCCGCTACGGGCTCGACGCTGGAACACGTGCCCAACCCGGTGCATGCGATCCTGCAGAAGTCGGCCCCGCCGCCGCGCAGCCTGCCGCCCAAGCGCCGCTGAGTGAAAGGCGCGCAACGCAAAAAGTCTATGGACAGGCCGGAAGGGCTTCGCTATAGAGCCGGCAACGACGGGGCGCACCCTGAGGCGCCCCGTATTCGTTACGGGTGATTAGCTCAGTTGGTAGAGCAGCTGACTCTTAATCAGCGGGTCGTAGGTTCGAGCCCTACATCACCCACCAATCTTTTCAATGATATAAGCCAGTAATCGGCGCCGGGCGCCTGTTGCTTCGCGCGCTTACCGGCACTCCCCCGAGGGGGTATGGCTCCTATTGAAAAGCCGTCAAAACCGGATGCCATCCCGGTAGGGGTCGGCCGGATCGGCCAGCAGGGTCGCCTCCGCGGTCACGTAGGCGCTGCCGGTGATGGTGGGGCTGACACGGCCCTTGCCGAGCGGGCGGTAGCTTGCGACAAAGCGCGAGCCGATCACGCTCTCCTGCACCCAGTCGGTGCCGGGGGCGAGCTTGCCGTCGGCTGCCAGGCAGGCGAGCTTCGCGCTGGTTCCGGTGCCGCAGGGGGATCGGTCATAGGCGCCGCCGGGGCAGAGCACGAAGCTGCGGCTGTTGGCGCCCGGTGCGGCGGGGCCGAAAATCTCGACATGATCGATGCGGGCGCCGTTGCCGGTGATGCCGGCGGCAGCGAGCGCCTCGGTCATTGCGGTGGCGGCGGCGGTGAGAGCAACAATGTTGCGCGCCTCGACCGGGCAGGGGGTGTTCTCGGTGAGGAAGAACCAGTTGCCGCCCCAGGCCACATCGCCGGTGACGCGGCCAAGCCCCGGCACCTCGACACTGATGCCTTTCAGGAGCCTGTAGGACGGCACGTTGGTGATGCGCGCGGTGTTGCGATCGAGCAGGTCGAACGTCACCTCGCCCACCGGCGTTTCCAGCCGATGGCTGCCCGGTACGATCCGCCCGAGATGGGCGAGCGTGACCGCAAGGCCAATGGTGCCGTGGCCGCACATGCCGATGACGCCGACATTATTGAAAAAAATCACGCCGGCGGCGCAGGCCGGATCGACCGGCGCGCACAGCAGCGCGCCGACGATCGCGTCATGCCCACGCGGCTCGTTGACGATGAGGCTGCGCAGGGCATCATGATCGCGCGCGAAAAGGGCGCGTCGCTCGGTCATGCTGCCACGGCCAAGATCGGGCAGGCCGTCGACGACGACGCGGGTCGGCTCCCCCGCCGTGTGCGAATCAATGACGCGCAGGGAACCGCTCATGCCTTGCCCCCGGTCCAGTTCGCATACCAGCGCTTGAACAGATCAAGCTGGGTGCGGGCGAACGTTTTCTGGCTTTCCGACAGCGCATCGGTGGGGTTGAAGTGCAACTCGTATTCGGGGTTGCCCTCCAGCACCATCATGTACTTGTAGAAAAGAACCAGATCCGGCCCCTCGTCGAAGGTGGAGAGCACTTTAAGCGCCGCTTCCAGTTCGCGCGCCTGACGGCGGGCGGTGACGTCGCCCTGCTGGGCGGCCTCGCAGAGGCGGGCAAGATGCATCACCTCGGCCGGCAGCACGTTGCCGATGCCGGTGATCGCCCCGCTGGCCCCGCAGTTGACGTAGCCGTGGAACACCTCGGTATCGACGCCGACCATCAGGGTCAGCTTGTCGGACTGGCCGGTGATATGCTCGGCCGCATAGGACATGGCGCGGGCGCTGCCGAATTCCTTGAAGCCGACCAGATTGGGATAGCGCTGGTGCAGGGCGAAGAACAGGTCGGCCTTGGTCTCGAAGCCATAGTAGGGGCTGTTGTAGATGACGGCCGGCAGGTCGCCGCCCGCTTCGAGGATCCCCGCAAAGTGGGCGAACTGCGCCGCCGGCGAGGAGCCGCGCGAGAGTACGCGCGGGATCACCATCAACCCGGTGGCTCCCACCTTCCTGGCATGCGCTGCGAGAGCTGCGGCGCGCATCGGGTTCTGCGCGCCGGTGCCGACAATGACCGGAACGCCCGCCGCCACCAGCCTTTCGACGCCGTCCATGCGCTGCGCATCGGTGAGCAGCGGCCAGTCACCCATCGAACCCGCATAAATGACAGCCGACATGCCAAGGCCGACAAGTTCCTTGCCCTTACGCACCAGCGCGTCGAAATCCGGTTTGCGATCGGGGCGGCACGGGGTCATCAGCGCGGGCATGACGCCGGAAAAGACGTGGCGGGACATGGAAGGGAATCCGTTCGGTTCGTGTTGCTCCATGCAAGGCGCCGGGACGGGCGATGTCAACAGCGCGCTGCCGGTTTTGCTCTGGATCAGCCCGCCGGCGGGCCTGATGCACTATGATTGCCGCGTTCTCTTGAGGGAGCGGGCCATGAAAAAGGGCAGGGGTAAAGCAGGCAAGGATATGCCGGTGGAGGATGCCGCGGCTGGCGCGGCGCCCGACGGGCCGGTGGAGGCGGCGGCGGCGGATACCGCCGGAAAGCTGCCCACCGGCGATATCCACTGGGACATGGAAGTGCCGCTCGCGTCCCATCCGTTGATGCTCGCCAGCATCGTCAAGGCGTTCTTCTTCGCCGGGCTGATCATGGCGCTGCTGCTGTCGTTCCTGATCGGACTCACCGGCAGTCCCGAACAGATCCCGATGATCATCGGCATCAGTTTTGCGGCGGCCGCCGGCATCGGCATCGTCGGCACGCTGGCGGCGGCACTCATCTATCGCAACCGCATGGACATGCATTTCGTGCTCGACAAGCGCGGCGCGCGGGCCATCGTCACCGACAAGACGGCCCGCAACGTGTCGATCGCGGCGATTGTGCTCGGCACGCTCGCCGGCAAACCGGGGGCGGTCGGCACCGGCCTCATCACGCTGTCCGATCGCGATCGATTTGCCGGCTGGAATGGCATCGTCAAGGCGCGCTATCATCCGCGCTGGAACGCGGTGGCGCTCGCCAACAGCTGGCGCACCGTTCTGATCCTGTTTGCCAGGCCCGAGAACTATGCCGCCGTCGCCGCCTATGTCGAAAAGGCGATGGCCAAGGCCAAGGTGCCGGAAAGCGCCCGTCAGAGCCCGATCCTGAAACTGCTGATGCACACGGTCGGCATCGTGCTGGCAGTGCTGCCGGTCTTCCTCTTCGAGCATCCGATCAAGATCGACCTGTTCGCACCGCTGTTCGTGCTGTGCTTCGCGCTGGCCGCACTGTGGTTGATCCCGCTGATGGCCTATCCGGTATGGGCGGGCCTGGCGTTCATCGTGCTGCACACGGTCGTCAAACTGTCGGAGACGCGGGTGTCCCAGTTCGGCGGGGGCAGCTACAAGGCGTTCGAGGTGCTCGATTCCAACGACATCGCGCTGCTGATCTTCGCCGGCCTTGGCATGGCCTATCTGCTCTGGCTGATGCGCGGCCTGATGACCGGGCGGGTGCGCGCGGCGCTGACCGGCGACATGGATGAACTCGACGCCTGAGGGACGCTTGGCAGCTCAGCGATACATAACAGGCCGCGCGGGCGTTCACGCGGGGCTGAACAGCTTGCCGTAGGTGTCGCGCAGCACGTTCTTCTGCACCTTGCCCATGGTGTTGCGCGGCAGATCGTCCACGAAGATGACGCGCTTGGGCTGCTTGAACTTGGCCAGCCGCTCGGCGAGATGGGCGGTGATGGTCGCCTCGCTCAGGTCGCTGCCGGGTTTTGTGACGACGACGGCGGTCACGCCCTCGCCGAAATCGGGGTGAGGCACGCCGATGACCGCGCTCTCGATGACGCCGGGGATGGAGTCGATCTCGGTCTCGACTTCCTTGGGATAGACGTTGAACCCGCCGGTGATAACCAGATCCTTGCCGCGCCCGACGATGGAAACATAGCCGCGCGGATCGACAAAGCCGAGATCGCCGGTAATGAAGAACCCGTCGGCGCGGAACTCGCTGGCGGTCTTTTCCGGCATCCGCCAGTAGCCCTTGAACACGTTCGGTCCCTTGACCTCCAGCACGCCAATCTCGCCCTGCGGCAGGATGCGCCCCGTCTCCGGATCGGCGACGCGCAACGCGACGCCAGGCAGGGGAAAGCCCACCGTGCCGGCGATGCGGTCGCCGTCATAGGGGTTGGAGGTGTTCATGTTGGTCTCGGTCATGCCGTAGCGTTCGAGAATGGCGTGGCCGGTGCGGGCCTGCCATTCGCGGTGCGTCTCGGCCAGCAGCGGGGCCGAGCCGGAGACGAACAGGCGCATGCGCCTGGTTGCCGCGCGCGTCAGTCCGGGGTGCTGGAGCAGGCGGGTGTAGAAGGTCGGCACGCCCATCATGGCCGTCGATGAGGCCATCAGGTTCAGGATCAGGTCGGGATCGAACTTCGGCAGGAAATGCATGGACGCGCCGGCAAGCAGCGTCACGTTGGTTGCCACGAACAGCCCGTGCGTGTGGTAGATCGGCAGGGCGTGGATGAGCACGTCATCGGCGGTAAAGCGCCAGTAGTCGACCAGCGTCAGCGCGTTGGAGGCAAGGTTGTCGTGGCTCAGCATGGCGCCTTTGGAGCGCCCCGTGGTGCCCGAGGTGTAGAGGATGGCGGCCAGATCGTCGGCGCCGCGCGCGACATTGGCGAAGGTTGCCGAAGCGCCCGCCGCCGCTTCCGGCAGGGTGCCGTCGCCATGGGTGCCGAGCGTGGCGAGCTTCGCCCCGGCCTTGGCCGCGACGGGGGCCAGCGCGGCGGCCCGGGCTGGTTCGGCCACGAACAGCGCCGGCTCGGCATCGGTGAGGAAATATTCGACCTCGGCCGGGGTATAGGCGGTGTTGAGGGGCAGGAAGATGGCGCCCATGCGCAGCGCGCCGAGGATGAGCATCACCTTCTCGATGCTCTTGTCGACCTGCGCGGCCACCCGGTCGCCCGGCCGCACGCCCAATTCCACCAGCGCGTTGGCATAGCGTGCGGAGGCATCGAACAGATCGCCATAGCTCACCGTGCGCTCGCCCGGCAGGAAAGCGAAGGGCTTGGTCAACGCCGGCGCGCGGCTGGTGACCAGATCGTAGAGGTGGTTGGCCATCGGTGCCTCTCCAGGTGCGGCAAGCGTTTTCCGATATTGACGGTGCGGGCGCAAGAGGCGCGACAAAGCGATCCAGACAAAGCCGACGGCCTGTGGCATGCTGACATGGTTTGCCGGCATCCGATGGCGCCGGTCCTCCTGTTTCGATGTGACCGTGCATGACCTTGCCCCTGCTCCTGCCGCCTTCCGATCTCATCGCCCGCGTGTTCGCGGCCATCGAGGCGCGCGAGGCCGATCTGGTCCGGCTGACTTCGGACCTTATCCGTTTCGAGACGGTCAATCCGCCGGGGCGCGACTACGAGCCTTGCGCGGAATTCATCGGCGAGCGGCTGAAGGCGAAGGGCTTTTCGGTCGACTACGTGCGGGCACGCGGTGCGCCGGGCGACAGCCACGATTTTCCACGCACCAATGTGATCGCGCGCATCGAGGGGGCGGCGCCGGGGCCGTGCGTGCATTTCAACGGCCATATCGATGTCGTCGAGGCGGGGCAGGGATGGACGGTCGATCCGTTCGGCGGGGTGGTGAAGGACGGGCGCGTCTACGGGCGCGGCGCCTGTGACATGAAGGGCGGCATTGCCGCGTCCATCATCGCGGTGGAGGCGATCCTCGCCGCCGGCGTGCCATTCTGCGGTGCGCTGGAGATTTCAGGCACGGCGGACGAGGAATCGGGTGGCTATGGCGGGGTCGGGCATCTGGCCCGCCAGGGCTGGTTCTCCAAACCGCGCGTCGATCACGTCATCATCCCCGAGCCGCTCAACCCGGATCGCGTCTGCCTCGGCCATCGCGGCGTCTGGTGGGCGGAAATCGAGATGCGCGGGCGGATCGGACACGGGTCGATGCCGTTTCTCGGCGTCTCCGCCATTCGCGGCATGGCCGATTTTCTGGCGCGGGTCGAGCGCGAGCTTTATCCGATCCTCGATGCCCGCCGCACCGCCATGCCGTGCCAGCCGGAGGGTGCGCGCGCCTCCACTCTCAACTACAATTCGATCCACGGCGGCCAGCCCGAGCCGGGCGACAGCCTGCCGGCGCCGGTGGTGGCCGACTGGTGCCGGCTGGTGATCGACCGCCGCTATCTGATCGAGGAAAATCTCGATCAGGTTAGGGGCGAGGTGACGGCGCTGCTCGATGCGGCGAAAGCGGCGCGCCCCGGTCTCGACTGGTCGCTGCGCGAGGTGATGCATTTCGCCCCGGTGATGACGGAAGCCGACGATCCGGTGGTGCGCGCGCTCGATCACTGGATCGAGGACCTGTTCGGCAAACCTTCGCAACATATCGCCTCGCCCGGCACCTACGACCAGAAGCATATCCAGCGGTTCGGTCAGCTCCGGAGCTGTGTCGCCTATGGTCCGGGCATTCTCGATCTCGCCCACCAGCCCGACGAATGGGTGGGTATCGCGGACATGATCCGCTCGGCCAAGGTGATGGCGGCGGCGGCGCTGACGCTGACGGGGGTGAGCCATGTCTGAAAACGAACTCTTCTCCCGGCTCGGCGTGGCGCTGGCCATCGGGCTGCTGGTCGGGCTCGAGCGCGGCTGGCACACGCGCGAGGAGCCGGACACGATGCGCCCGGCCGGGCTGCGCACCTTCGCGCTGACCGGTCTGGTGGGCGGGGTGGCGGGCACGATCTCCCTGCAACTCGGCGGTATTGTGCTGGCGGCGGTGTTCCTTGCCCATACGCTGGCCTTTGTCGCGTTCCATTGGCTGGAGGCGCAAAAGGAGGGCGATCTTGGCGCCACAACGGTGGTGGCGGGCATGCTTACTTTTATGCTCGGCGCCCTTGCGGCAATGGGGAACCTGACGGCGGCGATTGCCGTCGGGGTGGTGATGACGCTGCTGCTGGCGCTGCGCGACCGGCTGCATCAGCTCGTCGCCGCGCTGACGCCGCAGGAGATCAACGCCGTGCTGACGCTGGTGGCGATGTCGTTTCTGCTGCTGCCGCTGCTGCCCAACCGGCCGGTCGATCCGTGGGGGGCGATCAATCCCTATCTGATCTGGCTGCTGGCGATCACCATCGCGCTGGTGTCGTTCGGCGGTTATGTGGCGGTCAAGATATTCGGGCAGGAGCGCGGGGTGCTGCTGACGGCGATCGCCGGCGGGCTCGCGTCCTCGACCGCGGTGACGCTGACCTTTGCCCGGCTGGCGCGGCAGCATCCTGAATCTGTGCGCCTGCTGTCGGCTGGTGTGCTGGCGTCAGGGGCGACGATGCTGGTGCGGGTGGGCGCGCTGGCCGGTGTCATCAGTCCGGCGCTGCTGGGCACGCTGGCGTTGCCGCTCGGGGCGGGCGCGGCGGTAATGGCGCTTGCCACGTTCATTTTCCTGCGTGGCACCCGAGACGAAGAAAGCCCGCGGCTGGCCATTTCCAACCCGCTGGAACTTGGCACCGCGCTCAAGCTCGCCGGGCTGATCCTGGTGATCATGCTGGCCGGCAAGCTGATGAAGGCCAAGTTCGGCGATGCCGGCGTGATGGTGCTCGCCGCAGCCTCGGGCATTGCCGATGTGGATGCGATCACGCTGACGATGGCGCGCTCGGCAGGTTTCGACCTGACGATGAAGGTTGCGGCCACTGCGATCCTGCTGGCGGTTGCCGTCAACACGCTGTCGAAATCGGCGATGGCCTATTACGAGGGCGGGGCAGCCATCGGTGTGCGCGTCGGCCTGGCCAGCCTCGTCAGCATCGCTGCCGGCGCGGCGGTCCTGCTGTTGACGACGGCCATGTGGTAGGCCTTGAAACTCGCTCTCAGACAAACAATCTATCGTTCGGCCTGACGGGAAGACCGACGGGCCCAATGAGGGTGCCTCAGGCGCCTTCAACAAACAGGCTTTGTCGAGAGGGAACCCCATGCGCAGAATTCTTTTGGCCGGCTGTGCGGCGCTGCTTGCCAGCGGTGCGAGTGCACAAACCTATCCTTCCCGGGTGGTGACCATTGTGGTCCCGTTCGCCGCCGGCGGCCCGACAGATATCATTGCCCGTCTCATCGGCGAATCGATGACGCGCACGCTTGGCCAGCAGGTTATCGTGGAGAACATCGCCGGCGCCGGCGGCACGATTGCGCCCTCACGCGTTGCTCGCGCCAAGCCGGATGGTCATACGTTGATGGTCCATCACGTCGGCCTTGCCACTTCGGCTACGCTCTATCGCAAGCTCGACTTTGATGCCCGCACCGCGTTCGAGCCGATCGGCGTTATCACCAACGGCCCGATGGCGCTGATCGCCAAGAGCGATTTTGCGCCGAACACGGCCGCGGAGCTGATCGCCCATCTCAAGAAGAATGGCGAACAGGTGACCTTTGCCAATGCCGGCACTGGCTCCAGTTCGCATCTGTGCGGCATGTTGCTGGAAGATACGCTGAAGGTGAAGCTCACGGCGGTCCCCTACAAGGGCACCGGTCCAGTGATGCAGGACCTGCGCGGCAAACAGGTCGACATGTCCTGCGATCAGGTGACGAACGCCACCCAGCCGATCAAGGAAAAATTCGTCAAGGCCTATGCGGTGACCTCACCGGCGCGGCTGGAGTCGATGCCTGATTTGCCGACCACGAGTGAGATCCCGGAACTGAAGACGTTTAACCTCAACATCTGGAACGGGTTGTTCGCTCCCAAGGGCACGCCGCCCGATGTGATCAAGAAGGTCAACGAGGCTTTGAACGTCGCCCTGAAGGACGAGAAGGTCATGAGCCGCCTCAAGGCGATCAACACCGATCCGGCGAGTGCCGAGCAGGCGACGCCGCAGGCGATGGGCAAGGCGCTGATGACCGAAATCGAGCGCTGGAAGCCGCTCATCGAGGCGACAGGCCAATATGCCGATTGATTGATCGGTTGGCCGCATCCAACGACGCATGGAAAAGGGGCGCAGCGCGCCCCTTTTTCGTTTGACCTCGTGGGTCTGGCCTTGGTGCCGTTTTGGGTCGCTTGCCGGTGACCTAAGTCTTATGTCGAGGGCCTCAGCGCCGGATCATGCCGGCGACGGTGGAGGAGGCCGTCTCGACCCCGCCCAGCGAAATCCAGACATTTGGGTGCCGCTCGGACTGGCGCTTGATGTAGCGGTAGCCGGTCTCGTCCCAGCTCAGGATCTTGGCTTCCTGATTGTCGAGGATGTAGTCGCCGCGATCGGTGCGCAGGGTGAGGACGGCATGGCCGTCGCCCTTGAGATCGCGCACCACGGTGATCAGCAGGGCCTGCCGGGGCAGGCCAGCCTGGATCAGGCGGCGGCGCTTTTCCAGCACGTAGTCCTCGCAGTCGCCCCTGCCGTCGGTGGGGTAGGACCAGTACTCAACGACGCCGTGATGCTCCTTGTCCGACACGGACACGATCTCGCGGTTGACCTGCGTGTTGATGCGGTTCACCTCGCGCCAGATGCGGGCGTCGACCGTGACCAGCTCCGGGGAGAGGGCGGAGACGCGGCAGTCCGCCGGATTGCGCTCGCAGAAATCCATCCAGCCGATGGGGGCGCGCGTCTCAAAGCCGGCCGGCGGGGTCGTCAGCGACGCCTGCTGCTGAGCGCGCGCCGCCGAGGCGGCAAGAACCATCACGATGGCCGTGAAAACAAGGCGCAGAAGGGGGGCGGACAGACGAACCATGCCGGGCGTTCCTCAATACCCCGCCACCTTGCCGGTTTTCAGAAGTTAATGGAAGGTAAACATTAACACAGCGTTAACGCCAATCATGGCGGAAATGGGATTGCTCATGATTTCAATGTCTTAGACAGCTTTTGTGAGAGATTGAGTCTGCGCCGTGAGGGTTTGATTCAAGCTCTTCATGTGTTGAATCCGGCTGTTTCAAGCGGTTTCACCGGTCCCGCCGGCGGGGCTCCGGGGGCAATGGCGGCGCGCTGACCTGGTGGTGCCGCGGTGTATTGGTGGGAGCGGCATGCCCCTTTCCGGCGCTCCAAAAACTTCCTACATAAGGGGGCCGGTCAGCGGTGTTTGCTTGATGCGGCAGGTCCGGGAGGGGCAGATGAAGCGTTCGGTTCTGGCGATGGCGGCGCTTGCGGGTGCCTCGGTGCTGGCGCTGCCGGCAGGGGCGCAGACCAGGGATGCGGTGACGCTGTGCATGACGCTCGAACCGCCGATCCTCGATCCCACGCAAGGGGCGGCGCAGGCGATCAAGGAAGTCACCTACGGCAATCTTTTCGAAGGACTGGTGGCGCTGACCAGCGCCGGCAAGATCGTGCCGAAGCTCGCCGAGAGCTGGACGGTTTCGGCCGACAACCTGACCTACACGTTCAAGCTCAGGCCGGGGGTGAAGTTCCACGACGGGGCGGACCTGACCTCGGCCGATGTGAAGTTCTCGTTCGAGCGGGCAGTGGCGCCCGATTCCAAGAACTCCACCAAGAAGGTGTTCGCGCCGATCACCGCGATCGAGACGCCCGACCCGCTGACCGTCGTGCTCAAGCTGAAGGAGGTCTCCGCAAACCTGCTGTTCGGCCTGACCTTCGGCGATGCCTCGATCCTGTCGCCGGCGTCCGCCAAGGAGGCGGCGACGAAGCCGGTCGGCACCGGCGCCTACAAGTTCGTCGACTGGAGCCGCGGCAATCGCCTGCAATACACCCGCAACGACGCCTGGTGGGGTGGCAAGGCGGCGATCAAGGACGTGACCTATCGCTTCATCGCCGATCCGCAGGCCCAGCTTGCCGCCATTCAGGCCGGCGATTGCGACGCGCTGACCAACTTCGGTGCTTCTGAAAGCATCGAGGTGCTCAAGAAGAACCCCAACCTCAAGGTGGCGTTCGGCAATACCGAGGGCGAGACGATCCTTGCCATGAACAATGCCAAGGCGCCGTTCAACGATCTGAGGGTGCGCAAGGCGATCGCCCATGCCATCGACCGCAAGACGCTGATCGACGGGGCGATGAACGGGGTGGGCACACCCATCGGCACGCATTTCTCGCCCAACCATCCCGCCTATGTCGATCTGACCGGCGATCCGCCGTATGACCCGAAGAAGGCAAAGGCCCTGCTGGCCGAAGCCGGGTTCCCGAACGGGTTTTCCACTACCCTGAAGCTGCCGCCGCCGCCCTATGCGCGCCGCTCCGGCGAGATCGTCGCCGCCATGCTCGGCGAGGTCGGCATCAAGGTGTCGATCGAGCCGATCGAGTTTCCGCAGTGGCTGGAGCGCGTCTATCGTAACAAGGAATACGATCTGTCGATCATCGCCCACACCGAGCCGCTCGATATCGAGATCTACAGCCGGCCGGATTACTATTTCCAGTATAACGGCGCCGAGCTGCAGAAGCTGGTGAAAGCCGCCGAATCGACCGCTGATGAAGCGGCGCGCAACGACCTCTACCGCAAGGCGCAGAAGCAGATCGTCGACGATCAGGTGAACGTCTATCTGTTCATGCTGCCGAAAACGACGGTGAGCCGCGCCAATCTTTTCGGCATGTGGGAGAACTGGCCGATCCCGGTCTCTCCCGCCCATGAGTTGAGCTGGAAGTGAACGGGCGCCGATAGCGCGGGGGCCGGGCCATGCTGGCCTTCACGCTGCGCCGGCTTGCGGGGCTTGTCGCCACGCTGGCGGCGACGGCGATCATCGTATTCGTCGTGCTCGAAATCCTGCCCGGCGACCCGGCAGCGGTGATGATGGGCGTCAATGCGACGCCCGAGACGGTCGCCGCCGTGCGCGCCGAATATGGGCTCGACCAGCCGGCGCTGGTGCGGTTCGTGCACTGGATCGGCGGGCTGCTGACAGGTGATCTGGGCAACTCCTATACCTACAAGGTGCCGATTTCCGGGCTGATCGCCGAGCGCGGCGCGGTGACGCTGCCGCTGGCGCTGATGGCGGTGATGCTGTCCTCCTCGATCGGCATTCCGCTGGGCGTGATCGCGGCCGCGAAGGCCAATACGCGTGCCGACGCGGCGGTGATGGCGCTCAGCCAGATCGGTCTGGCGGTGCCGAATTTCTGGTTCGGCATCCTCCTGGTGCTCACCTTCGCGGTGGGGCTCGGCTGGTTTCCTTCGGGCGGGTTTCCCGGCTGGTCGGCGGGGTTCTGGCCGGCCTTTCAATCCCTGATGTTGCCGTCGGTGGCGCTGGCGCTGCCGCAGGCGGCGATCATCGCGCGGCTGACCCGCTCGGCGGTGCTGGAGGCGCTGCAGGAGGATTTCGTGCGCACGGCGCGCGCCAAGGGGCTGTCCTGGCGGCAGACGCTGACACGGCATGTGCTGCGCAACGCGATGACGCCGGTCGTCACCATCCTCGGCTTGCAGTTCTCGGTGCTGCTGGCGGGGGCCATCGTCATCGAGAACGTGTTTTCGTTGCCCGGCCTTGGGCGGCTGATGTTCCAGTCCATCGCCCAGCACGACATCATCGTGGTGAAAGACCTGGTGGTGCTGTTCGCGGGGCTGGTGGTGGTGATGAATTTCATCGTCGATCTCGCCTATGGCTGGATCGACCCGCGGCTGAGGAAACGGTGATGGCCGAAGGTGTCGCTGCCGCGCCGCGCGCCGGCCGTTCACCGTGGAAGCACCCCTCACTGGTGATCGGGGGGGGCATCGTCGCGGCCATCGTGCTGGTGGCGGCGATTTCGCTGGTGTGGACGCCGTGGGAAGCGACCAAGATGAATATCCCGCAGCGGCTACAGGGGCCTTCGGCGACACACTGGCTCGGCACCGATCACTTCGGCCGCGACATTGCCTCGATGCTGATGGTGGGCGCACGCAATTCGCTGGCGGTGGGGTTCGTGGCGGTCGGAATCGGCATGGTGTTCGGCGTTGCCTTCGGCACGCTGGCGGCGGCGCGGCGCGGCACGTTCATCGACGAGATCGTGATGCGCTCGGCCGATTTCACTTTCGCCTTTCCAGCGGTGCTGTCGGCGGTGATGATCACCGCGCTGCTCGGGCCGGGGGTGGTCAACGCCATTCTCGCCATCGGCATCTACAACATTCCGATTTTCGTGCGCCTTACGCGCTCGGGCGCGCTGCAGGTGTGGAGCCGCGACTATGTGCTGGCGGCGCGGGCGGCGGGCAAGACGCTGCTGCAGATCACGCTGCGGCATGTCATCCCCAACATCGCCGGGTTGATCATCGTGCAGGGCACGGTGCAGTTCGCCACCGCGATCCTGGCCGAGGCGGGGTTGAGCTATCTCGGGCTCGGCACGCAGCCGCCCAATCCCTCCTGGGGGCGGATGCTCAACGAAGCGCAGACCTATATGCAGCGCCAGCCGTTGCTGGCGGTGTTTCCCGGGCTGACGATCGCCCTTGCCGTGCTTGGCTGCAACCTGCTCGGCGACGGGCTGCGCGATCATTTCGATCCGCGCGTCAACAGGAGCCGGACATGAGGCGCCGATGCTGCTGAAGGTCGCCGATCTGACGCTCCGGCTTGCGGCTGCGCCCGATGTGCGCATCATCCGCGCGTTGAATTTCAGCCTCGCGGCCGGCGAGACGCTCGGCATTGTCGGGGAATCCGGCTCGGGCAAGTCGATGACGGCGCTGGCGCTGATGGGGCTGGTGCCGTCGGCCATGCAGGTGTCGGGCTCGATCCTTTTCGAGGGACGCGAACTTCTGCCCTATGACGAGACGGCGATGACCGCCTTGCGCGGCGCGCGCATCGGGATGGTGTTTCAGGAACCGATGACGGCCCTCAACCCGGTGCATCGCATCGGCCGGCAGATCGCCGAAGGGCTGATCCTGCACGAAGGGTTCGGCGAGACGGCAGCGTTCGCCGAAGCGGCGCGGCTGCTCGACCGTGTCGGCATTCAGCAGGCGGGCGAGCGGTTGTCCGCCTATCCGCACGAACTCTCCGGTGGGCAGCGCCAGCGGGTGATGATCGCCATGGCACTGGCCTGCCGGCCGGAACTGCTGATCGCCGATGAGCCGACCTCGGCGCTCGATGTGACCGTTCAGGCGCAGTTGCTGGCTCTCATCCGCGACATCGTGGCCGAACGGCAGATGGCGCTGATCATCATCAGCCACGACCTCGGGGTTGTGGCCGAGCTGGCGAGCCGCACCATCGTTCTTTACGGCGGGGCAATCATGGAAGAGGGTCCGACGCGGTCGCTGTTCCGGGCGCCGCACCATCCCTACACGCGCGGGTTGATCGCGGCCCTGCCGGGGCGCGGGCGGCGGCGCGGCCGGCTGACCGCGATCGGTGGCTCGGTGCCGCCGCCGCACAAGATGGCGCCGGGTTGCCCGTTCCATGGTCGCTGCAAATATTCGGGCGATGACTGCCGCGACAACCTGCCGCCGGTGGTGAGGTGTGGCGAGAGTTTCGTGCATTGCCACCGCGAGGAGGCGATCCATTGAGCGCGCCGCTGGTCGAGGCCAAAGGGCTTGTCCGCCGCTATCCGTTGAAGCGGAAACGCCTGTTCGGTCCGGTGCCGATGCTGACGGCGGTTGATGACGTGAGTTTTTCCATCACGCCGGGGCGGTCTTTGGGGATCGTCGGGGAATCGGGGTCGGGCAAATCGACCCTGGCGCGGCTGGTGATGGCGCTGGAAGCGCCCGATGCCGGCAGTGTCGCTTTCGAGGGCGAAGACTTGCTTGGGCTGGACGAGGCGACGCTGCGCGCAGCGCGCCGGCAGTTCCAGATGGTGTTCCAGGATCCGTTTTCCTCGCTCGATCCGCGCATGACGGTGGCCTCCATCGTTGCCGAGCCGCTGGAAGTGGCGGAGCCGGCGCTGTCCGCCGGCGAACGGCGCGCGCGCGTCGCGGCGATGCTGGAGGCGGTCTCGCTGCCGGAAACCGCGCTCGATCGCTATCCGCATGAGTTCTCGGGCGGTCAGCGCCAGCGCATCGCGCTCGCCCGGGCGCTGGTCACCGAGCCGAAGCTGGTGGTGGCGGATGAACCTGTGTCGGCGCTCGACGTGTCTGTGCAGGCGCAGGTGCTCAACCTGATGGCTGATCTCAGGCAGGCGCGCGGCCTGACCTATCTGTTCATCAGCCATAATCTGGCGGTGGTCGAGCATGTCGCCGACGATGTGCTGGTGCTGTATCGCGGCCGCGTGGTGGAGCAGGGGGAGACGACCGCGGTGTTCGACAATCCGGCGCATCCCTATACGCGCGCGCTCGTCGATGCGGTGCCGGGAATCGACGCCAGCGAAGCGCGTGAGCGCGTGGTGTTGAAGGACGACGGCGGCAGGGCGATGGGCGGCTGCGCCTTTGCCGGGCGCTGCCCGTTCGTGACCGAGCGGTGCCGCGCCGAAGTGCCGGCGCTCAAGCTGCACGGCTCCCGGCAGGTGGCGTGTCATCTCGTGGGGTAGAGCATTTTCCGGCCACGTGGCTACCGGCTGGCCGAGAAGATATTGCGATAACGTAGTAATCAGCCCGTCTCGCGCTCCAGCACCTCGACAGTGCGGCGGTAAAGCGCTTCGGCGCGGGCGGGATCGGCGCCGATAGCGACCAGCCCGAGCTTGCCGAACTCCGACAGCGCGCCGATCAGGTGGAAGGTGACGCCCTCCTGCTGACCGGCGTGAAAATACAGCCCGTTGAGCGCGGCGATGTCGATCAGATCCTCCGGGGTGAGGCCGCGATAGCGCGGCGATTCCAGCGTGTCGGTCGCGTAGTAACAGCGCTCCTGCCCGGTGGGGGTTTGGAAACTGGCGCTCGCCTCGTCGTAACGGCCGTCGGTGAGGAATTGCAGCATCAGGAAGGGGTGGGTGGTGCCGCCCTTTCGCAGGTTGATCTCGATGGCCAGATGCCGCCAGCCCTCGCCCGCCGGCACCGAGAGGAAATCGATGCCGAAGCGGCCGATCACGCCCTTTTCGGCCAGCACGCGGGCGGCGGCCAGCCCGGCGCTTTGGATGTCGAGGCGGTAGGCTGCATCGGCGGGGAAGGTGGCGCCAAGAAAGATCTGTCCGCTCGGCCCGCCCAGCACCTGATCGTGGGTGGAAATCGCCTGGACGTGGCCGCCGGGATCAACGCGCACCTGCGCCGAGGGAGAGCGCTTGACCGGGCCCTCGATCCATTCCTCGACGATCCCCTGCATCGCGGCGAATTTGCCGCGAAACAGATCCCAGTGCATGCCGCGAGCCTCGAATTCCAGGGTGGGCAGGCGCTGCTTGATCCACCCCCGCAGGCCCGCGCCGGCGGGGGCGCCCGCAAAGCGAAAGGTGGCGTTGCCCTCGCCGGAAAAGCCCTCGTTCAATTTGACCACCGCGCGGGTCAGGCCGGGATGGCGGGCCTTGAGGGCGGTCAGCGCCTCGGCCATGTCGCTGTCGTCGCGCAGATCCTCGGCGCCGTCGGGCAGGTCGAGGCCGGCGGCGCGGAACACCTTGCGCGAGCCGCTCTTGGAACCCCAGTCGGCAAGATCAGGGTCGCAGCCATAGATCGGCACGCCCAAGGCGAGCGCCAGCCGGCGTTCCTCCGCGGTCACGTTGAAACAGCTCAGATGCGTGGTCGCCGCCTCGCCCATCGCGGCGCGGATGCGGGCAATCAGCCGCGGTCGCGCCAGAACCTTGCTCGACAGCGGCAGCGGGGAGGCATCGTCACAGGCGATCAACGTCAGCCGGCGGCGCGCATGATGCGCCGGAATGCCGGGCAGCAGGTTGAGGTAATAGTCGATGATTGCTTCGGAAATCGGCACGCTGGTGAGATAGATCACCTTCGTGCGCGGCAGGCGGAGCAGCAGCAGCAGGCACAGCATGCGCTCCTCGTAGTGATGCACGCCGGAGATGCGGGCCAGCACATCGGGATCGAGGCTGAGGCTGGGCAGGATGATGACGGTGCGCGGGGCGTTCGGGTCCGCCGACAGCCGGGCAAACGTGGAGGCAAATTCCGTTTGCCGCGCGCGGAACAGCGCGCGCATGTCCTCACTCGGCAGCGGGGGCGGCAGCGTCTCCACCGCCGTCTCAGACGCAGCGGCCGCCGTCCACCTCAAGGACGACGCCGGTGATGAATTCCGCCTCGGCGGAGGCGAGGAACACCGCCGCATTGGCGATGTCCTTCGGCTGGGAGAAGCGGCCGAGCGGAATGGTGGCGAGGAATTGCGCGCGCCGCTCGGGCGTGTCCGTTCCCATGAACGAGGCGAGCAGCGGGGTTTCGCCGGCGACGGGGGCGATGGCGTTGACGCGGATCTTCTTGGGCGCCAGTTCCACCGCCAACACCTTGGTGGCGTTATGCACCGCGCCTTTGGTGGAATTGTACCAGACGAGACCGGGGCGGGGGCGGATGCCGGCCGTCGAGCCGATGTTGATGAACGAGCCGGCCGCAGCTTCCAGATGCGGCGTCGCGGTGACGGTGAAGTTGTAGATCGACTTGACATTGACCGCATAGACCCGGTCGAACTCCTCCTCGGTCGTCTCGATGGCCGGCTTGTTGGGATAGGTCCAGCCGGCATTGTTGACGACGATGTCGAGCCGGCCGAAGCGCTTGACCACCGCCGCAACCGCCGCTTTCACCGAGGCGAGCGAGGCGACATCGCAGGCGAAGGCCGCGGCCTTGCCACCGAGTTCGGCGGCCAGCGCGGCTGCTTCCTTCTCCTTGAGATCGAGAATGGCGACATGCGCGCCTTCCGCCGCATAGGCGCGGGCGATGCCCTCGCCAAAGCCCTGCGCGCCGCCGGTGACGATGGCGACCTTGCCGTCCAGTCTTTTCAAGGCATTTCTCCCCATGGCTGTTGTCCCATAGGGAAGCGCAGGGGGCGTTGCCTTTCAAGCGGCATTTCGCCGCTTGCCGGTCCTCAGGGGCCGAGCAGTGCGGCACCGCCGTCGAAGGTCAGCTTGAGGCCGGTCAGCGCCAGAAGGATGATCGCGATGCGGAAGAACCACTTTTCCGGCAGGCGATGCTGCAAACGATAGCCGATCAGCACGCCGAGCGCGGCCGCCGGTATCAGCGCCAGCGCCGTCAGCAGCACCGGTCCGGTGAACTGTCCCAGCGCCATATAGGGCGGCACCTTGATAAGGTTGATGAGCGTGAACAGGACAACGTGCGTGGCCTGATAGCTCGCCTTGTCCAGACCCTTGGGCAGCAGATAGATCTGCACCGGCGGGCCGCCGGCATGGGCGGTGAAGCTGGTAAAGCCCGACAGCGCGCCCAGAACGGTGCCGGCGACCGGTTGCGGCGGCTGCGGCGTTGTGGCCGGCTTGCCGATGCCGAGCCAGCGTGAGCCGACATAGGCCAGTGCCATCAGCCCCATCATCAGGCGCATCATCGGCTCGGACACCAGATGGAAGGTCAGCGCGCCGAAGCCGATACCGATCACCGCGCCGACAAGCAGCACGCGGAAATGGCCGCTGTGATGCTGCCCGCGCCAGGCATAGATGGCGAAAAAGTCGGCGATGATGAGAATCGGCAGGGTGAGCGCGGCGGCGACGCGCGGATCCATCGTCAGCGACATGACCGGCACCACCAGCACGCCGAGCCCGCCGCCGAGACCGCCCTTGCTGAGCCCTATCAGCAGGGCGGAGGCAAGGCCAATCATGAACTGGCTGGAATCGAGCAACATGGAAGCCCCGATCGTCACGCTTCCGGGAAGGAAGCGCAGGAAGGCCGCGTTTTCAACGAATGACGGAACGGGCCATTGATCGACGGCGGGACAAGGCATAGCTTGTCGGACAAGTCAGGAAAAGAGGCTGAATCGTGCAGGCAGCAGTGGTCGATGTGACGCGCGAGGAGGTTCGCGACGGGATTGCCGGCGACGATTTCGTGCTCATCGACGTGCGCGAGCCGCAGGAATTCGCCGCTGGGCATATCCCCGGCTCGCTGTCGATGCCGCTGTCCGCGTTCGATCCCGCCGACCTTGCGGCATTCGCGGGCAGGCGAATCGTGTTCTCCTGCGCGGCGGGGGTGCGCAGCATCCACGCGCTGATGATGGCGCAGGCGGCGGGGTTGGCCGTGAACGAGCATTATCGCGGCGGGTTCCGCGACTGGGTGATGGCCGGCGAGCCGGTCGAGCGTTGAAATCAGGCATTTGCACGGAGACGGGGTCATGCGGCCGATGAAGTTCGGAATGGGGCAGGCGGTCAGGCGCACGGAGGATGCCCGCTTCATCACCGGAACAGGGCATTATGCCACTGATTACCGGCCGGACGGCACGCTGAGCGCGGTGCTCGTGCGCTCGCCGCATGCGCACGCCACCTTCACCATCCGCAACCTCGACGAGGTGCGCGCGATGAAGGGGGTCAAGCTCGCATGGAGCGCCGCCGATGTCGCCGATCTCGGCCCGCTGCCCTGCCAGGCGCTGCAGAAGAACAGCGACGGCAGCCGGATGGTGGCCACCGATTATGCGGTGCTGGCCAAGGGCGAGGTGCGCCATATCGGCGATGCGGTGGCGTTCGTGGTGGCGCGCAGCCTCGACGAGGCCAAGCTTGCGGCCGAGGCGCTCGATATCGCCTACGAGGACCTGCCGGCGGCGGTGGGCATCGAGGCGGCGATGGAGCGGAACGCGCCGCAGGTGTGGCCGGCGGTGAAGGCCAATGTCGCCTTCGATACCTGCATCGGCGATGCCAAAGCGACGGATGCGGCCTTTGCGAAGGCCGACCGGGTGGTGCAGGTCCGCCTGGTCAACAACCGCCTGGTCGCCAACTACATGGAGCCGCGCGTCTGCACTGCTGAATACGACGCCAAATCAAAGCGTTATACGCTCACTCTGGGCAGCCAGGGCAGCCACGGGCTGCGCGATACGCTGGCGCGGATCATCAAGGAAAAGCCGGAGAACATCCGTGTCATCACCCCGGATGTCGGCGGCGGTTTCGGCAACAAGGCGTTCATGTACCGCGAATATCCGTTGCTGGCCAAAGCCGCGCGGGTGTTGAAAAAGCCGGTCGCCTGGGTGCAGGAGCGCGGCGAGCATTTCCTGTCCTGCGCGCAGGGGCGCGACAACATCGTCACGGCCGAGATGGCGCTGTCGAAAAGCGGCAAGTTCCTCGCCATGCGTGTCGATCTTTTGGCCGATCTCGGCGCCTATCTGTCGCAATACGCGCCCTATATTCCCTATCTCGGCGGCACCATGACCACCGGCTGCTACGACATTCCGGTGGCGATGTTCCGGGTGCGCGGCATCTATACGCATACGGTGCCGGTCGATGCCTATCGCGGTGCCGGCCGGCCGGAGGCGGCGTATCTGGTCGAACGGCTGGTGGACCGGATCGCGCTGGAGACCGGCGAAGCGCCGGACAAGGTGCGCGCGCGCAATTTCGTCAAGCCCGGGCAGTTCCCGTATCGCACGCCGACGGGGCGCGTCTATGACAGCGGCGAGTTTGAGGGACACATGCGCCGGGCGATGGAGCTTGCCGACTGGAAGGGGTTCGGCAAGCGGCTGGCGGCGGCGAAAAAGCGGGGGAAAATCCGCGGTATCGGCATGGGCTCCTATATCGAGGCATGCGGCGGCGGCTCGCCCGAGCCGGCCTATGTGGCGCTCGATGCCGATGGCGGCGTGACGATCAGGATCGGCACGCAATCGAACGGGCAGGGGCATGAAACCGCCTATGCGCAGCTGGCCAGCCAGCATCTCGATCTGCCGCTAGAGCGCATCCGCGTGTTGCAGGGCGATACCAACCAGACGCCGACCGGCGGCGGCACCGGCGGATCGCGTTCCATTCCCGTCGGCGGGGCGGCGGTAGATGCGGCGGCGGCAAAGCTCGCCGAAAACATCAAATCCATCGCGGCGAGCGAGCTTGAGGCGGCGGCCGGCGATCTCGAAATTGCCGATGGCCGGGTGCGCGTGGTCGGCACCGACCGTGCCTTGAGCTTTGCCGAGGTGGCGCGCTCGGCCAAGGCCACTGTGGCGCTGCTCAACACCACCGCCGAATTCGCTCCGCCAGAGGCGACCTATCCCAACGGCACGCATGTCTCGGAGGTGGAGATCGATCCCGAGACCGGGCATGTCGAGGTGGTCAATTATGTGATTGTCGACGACTTCGGCAAGACGCTGAACCCGCTGCTTCTGGAAGGGCAGGTGCATGGCGGCACCATTCAGGGCATCGGTCAGGCGCTGCTGGAACAAACGGTTTTCAGCGAGGACGGGCAACTGCTGACGGCGAGCTTCATGGACTATGCCATGCCGCGCGCCTGCAACATGCCGTCGATCCAGTTCGAAACGCGCAACGTGCCCTGCACCACCAACGCCATCGGCGTGAAGGGCGCGGGCGAGGCGGGTGCCATCGGCTCCTGTCCTGCGGTCATGAATGGACTGGTCGATGCCTTGCACCGTGCGCGTGGGATCAAGCACATCGACATGCCGGCGACGCCGGAAAAGGTGTTCCGGGCGCTCAGGGGTTGATGGCAATTCTGCCATTCCGGCGGCTTCACGCTTTTGTGAAATTGCAGGAATGCACAAGTGATTTTGCAGCGCGCCCACTGGCGTTCATAAAGCATCAAATGGCATGGGTGATAAGACTTTTGTCTGCTGAATGGTCAGCGCAACATGGAGATATGCCGATGATCCGTACTTTTGTTGTGGCCGCTGCGCTCGCCCTCGGCGTTACCGCCGTTGTTGCGCAAGGCGATGTCATTGCCCAGCGCAAGGAAGCGATGAAGGGCGTTGGCGAGGCCACCAAGCCGGTCGGCGCCATGATGAAGGGTGAGATGAAGTTCGATGCCGCCGCCGTCCAGAAGGCGCTGATGACCTATCAGGCGGTGGCCAAGGACTATGACAAGTATTTCACCGACCCGTCCAAGACCGGCGGTGAGACCACCGCGGCGCCCAAGATCTGGGAAGATCGCGCCGGCTTCAAGAAGCTGCTCGCCAAGCTGGCAGCCGATTCGGCTGCGGCGGCGGGCGCCATCAAGGACGAGGCCTCGTTCAAGACCGAAATGGGCAAGGTGCTCGGCAACTGCAAGGCCTGCCACGACGACTATCGCGTCAAGAAGAGCTGACGCTGTTTTGTCGCATTGTCGGGCCTTCCGCCGGGTTATCCCTGGCGGGAGGCCCTTGTTTTGATAGAAAGACGGCAACCGGAGATTTTGCGATGAGTTCCGAACCTTCACGGATGGTTGCTGCCTGGGATGCGCCGACCCGCCTGTTCCACTGGGGGCTGGTGGTCCTCATCATACTCGCTCCGATCACCAACAAGATGGGCGCGAGCACCTTCTATCTGCACAAGATCAACGGCTACATGATCCTGTCGCTGATCCTCTATCGCGTGATCTGGGGCTTTGTCGGCGGCACCACGGCGCGGTTTTCGACCTTTGTGCGTCCGTTCGGCGCCATCGGTTATTTTGTCGATCTGGTTCGCAACAGGCCGCGGCACTTTTTGGGCCATAACCCGCTGGGCGGGCTGATGGTGCTGGCGCTGATGGCGGCGGCAGCAGGGCAGGCGCTGTTCGGGCTGATGACGCTCGATGACATTCCGGCGACCATCGAGGGGCCATTCGCCTCCAAGGTGGCCGAGAGCACCGCCGAATGGGTCTCGGTCTGGCACCGGCGCGGCTTCAGGATCATCCTGGCGCTGGTGGCGCTGCATGTGCTTGCCAACCTATTCTACACGTTCGTGAAGAAGGACAACCTGATCCGCCCGATGGTGACTGGCGTGAAGCCGGCTGGTCCCTATGAGGATGTTCAGGCCAATCAACCGGGGTCACTCGGCAAGGCGGCGCTGTGCCTGGCCCTGTCGATGGTCATCGTTTTCGGCAGTGTGTGGACCTTCGGCAGCGCGCCGTTCCGGTGAGGGTGTGATGGATCGACGTTCGTTTCTCGCCATTGGCACCGCGAGCATGGCGGTTCCGGCTTTTGCCCAGGAACTGCCCTCCGTCTCGGTGCGCGAAGCGCATGCGGCCGCCCGCGCCGGGCGCTTGGTGATCGTCGACATCCGCCGCCCGGACGAGTGGGCGGAAACCGGCGTCGCGGAAGGCGCGGTACGGCTCAACATGCTCGACAAGGATTTTCCGCAGCGGCTGGTCGCACTCAAGCAGCAGTCGGGCGAGATGGAACTTGCCATCATTTGTCGCGCGGCCAATCGCACCGACTATGTGCAGAAGGCGTTTGCCAAGCATAACTTCCGCCTCGTCAACATTCGAGGCGGCATGAGCGGCAATGCCGAGGATGAGGGCTGGATCGACGCCGGCTTGCCGGTGACCAAGTAGGCCGCAAACCGTTTGTCGCTGCCTTGCCCCTCGCGTGGCTCGGGGCGTTCGTTCCTCGCAAAGCTCCACTGGAGCTTTGCGTCGCGCAAAGCGCGACCGGAACTCACTCCATCACGGCGGCTTTCAGGATCACCACCATCGTGGCGCGGGCGGGCTTGCTGCCGGCGTTGCGGATCGTGTGTGGCCGGTCGCAGCGGTAGCGCAGGGTCTCGCCGGCACGGGCGCGCTCGGTCACATCGCTGACGGTCACCTCAAGTTCGCCTTCGACGACAGAAAGGCATTCGATGGAGCCGCGTTGATGCGGATCGGAATCGAGCACGCCGCCCGGTTCGGCCGTCATGTCATACCATTGCAGCCATTCGACGGTTTTCAGCCAGCCGATGATTGCGAGGCGGCATTTTCCGTCGTCGGAAAGCAGGATGGGCGTATCCGCGGCAGTGGATTTTTCCACGAACGGCGCATCCTCTGACTGGCCGAGGAAGCGATCGACCGACACGTCGAGCGCCTGGCTGAGCCGCCAGATGGTCGCGAGCGTCGGGTTGGTTTCGTTGCGCTCGATCTGGCTGATGATCGATTTGGCGACGCCGGATTGTTCCGAAAGTTCGCTCAGTGACAGGTTGTAGGCCTTGCGCAGGCGCTGGATGGTCTTGCCGAGCTGACCCGAAAGCGCCAGAGCGCCGGCCTCGAGTTCACGGTTCTTGTCCTTTTCCTGCATGGATCCCCCAGCCGGCACAGGCCGGCGCTGGTGTTCTGAATAAAGAACATTCATGCGCCTTTCGCCGGCCCAATGCAAATGTCATCCCGCCGCATCGGCACGGAAGCGACGCATGTCCACCTTTTCGCGGCGGCGGCCCCAATCGCCGGCCGGCCCGTCGAAAACCCCGGCCAGCGCCGTCCCGCACGCCAGACAGTGGCCGGCGGGGTCGAGCCGGTAGCGCGAGATCAAATGCCAGTCGCGTTCGATGACGCGCGTGCCGCAGCCGGTGCAGTAGGTGGACTGGCGGTGGCGATCATGCACGTTGCCGACGTAGACGTGGTTCAACCCCTCGTCGATGGCGATGGCGCGGGCACGCGCCAGGGTGGCATGCGGGGTGCGCGGCTTGTTCTGCAGGCGATGGTCGGGATGGAAGGCGGAGAAATGCAGCGGAACATCCGGCTTCAGTTCCCGCGCGATCCAGCGGCACATGGCCCGGATCTCGGCGTCGGAATCGTTCTCGCCGGGAATGAGCAGGGTGGTCAGTTCGGTCCACACCTTGGTTTCGTGCACCAGGTAGGTCAGCGTGTCGCAGACACCGGCGAGGCTGGATTTGGTCAGCCGGCGGTAGAAATCCTCGGTGAATGCCTTCAGGTCGACGTTGGCCGCATCCATCGCGGCGAAGAACTCGCCGCGCGCCTCGCGGGTGATGTAACCTGCGGTGACCGCCACGGTGCGGATGCCGCGCGCCCGGCAGGCGGCGGCGACATCCACCGCGTATTCGAGGAAAATCACCGGATCGTTGTAGGTGAAGGCGACCGAACGGCAGCCGAGCGCCTCGGCAGCGCGGGCGATCGCCTGAGGCGAGGCGTCCTCGGCCAGCGTGTCCATCTCACGGCTTTTGGAAATCTCATGGTTCTGGCAGAACGAACAGGCGAGGTTGCAGCCAGCCGTGCCGAACGACAGGATCGGCGTGCCGGGCAGGAAATGCGCCAGCGGCTTTTTCTCCACCGGATCGACGCAGAAGCCCGACGAGCGGCCGTAGGTGGTGAGCACCAGCCCATCGCCGGCGCGGGCGCGCACGAAACACAATCCGCGCTGGCCGTCGTTGAGCCGGCACAGGCGCGGACACAGGCGGCATTCGATACGCCCGTCGGGCAGGGCGGTGAAATACCGCGCCGGCACCGTATGCTGGCCATCGAAAAGCGATGTCAGGGCACTATTTTCCTGGGCTTTCATGGTTTTTCAACCATAAACGGGCTTGGTTAAGCAAGTTTCATCGGCGGACCCAGCCATGCTTGCGCAAAAAATAGATACTGCCGACAGCCAGATACACCTGCCGCAGGTGGCCGGCACGTTTTATCCCGCTGACATGATCGAGCTGGGCGCACAGCTTCGCCGCTGTCTGATGGTGGCGCGGCACAGCACCATCAGGCACCCCAAGCTGGTCATCGCGCCGCATGCGGGGCTGATCTATTCGGGCGGGGTGGCGGCTTCGGCGTTCACGGGGCTGGCGGCGCGGCAGCCGGCGATCCGGCGCGTGGTGCTGATCGGTCCGGCGCATCGCTATCCGTTCAAGGGGTTGGCGCTGCATCCGGCTTCGGTGTGGCGCACGCCGATGGGCGATGTGCCGGTCGATCTGGTGTTTCAGCGCCGCGTCAAACCGCTGGCCGGGGTCAGCGTCGACGAGCGGCCGTTCCAGGGCGAACACGCGCTGGAAGTGCTGCTGCCGCTGCTGCAGGCCTCGCTGGAAAAGTTTGAAATCGTGCCGCTGCTGTGCGGCGACGCCGCGCCGGAACTGGTTGCCGAGGCGCTTGAGCGGCTGTGGGGCGGACCGGAGACGCTGATCGTCGTCTCGTCGGATCTGTCGCATTTCATGCCCGAGCAGGAGGCCAAGGCCCACGATACCGGCACGCGCCGGCTGATCGAAACTCTCGCCTACGACCAGATCACCTCAGACCGCGCCTGTGGTCACCGGCCGGTGTCGGGCGCGCTGTTGCTGGCCCGCAAATTCGACCTGCGCGTGACCGGCATCGACTTTGCGACCTCCGGCGACCTGACCAACGATCATACGCGCGTGGTTGGCTACGGCGCCTTTGCCTTCGAATATGCAGCGCAGGCCCGGCTTGGCTCCGATGAGCGGGCCCTGTTGATGTCCACCGCCGCGCGCAGCCTGCTGTTTGCCGTGCAGAACGGCGGCAATGCGCCGCAGCTCAACCTGCAGGGGCAGTTGCCGCTGAGCATGTCGGCCATCCGTGCCACCTTCGTCACACTGGAGAAGGAGCACCGTCTGCGCGGCTGCATCGGTTCGCTGGCGCCGCACCGGCCGTTGTTGCTCGATGTGGTCGCCAACACGATCAAGGCCGGCTTCCAGGATCCGCGCTTTTCGCCGCTGCAGGCGGACGAACTGCTGACGCTGAACCTGTCGATCTCGATCCTGTCGCATGCGCGCACCATCGACGTGGCCAGCGAGGCGCAGCTGATCGAGGAACTCTCGCCGGACCGCGATGGTCTGGTCATCATCGATCAGGGGCGCAGTGCCCTGTTCCTGCCGCATGTCTGGGCGCAGATTCCCGATCCGAAGCTGTTCCTCACCGCGCTGAAACAGAAGGCGGGCCTGCCGGGCGATCACTGGTCGCCAACGTTCCGCGCCAAAAGGTTCACGGTGGAGAAATTCGCCGCGCCGCTGGCCAGCCTGTTGCAGAATGCCGCGCCAGCCAGGCCCGCGCCGACGAGCTAACCCGCCGCCGCCCCATCAGCTCTCTACCATCAGCGACGAGCCGGCGATGCCGATGCGCCGCCAGTGCAGCGTCGCCTTGCGGAAGCCGGTCAGCGAGGTGTGAATCCGGCCGGCAAGCCCGGATTTGGCGGCCAATCCCGCCAGAACCTCATCGGCGACCTTGCGCGCGGCCTGCACCACATCGGCGGGGAAGCGAGCGACCTGCGCATTGTGGGTCTGGATCAGGTCGACGAGCGCGGCGCTGTTCTCCGCCTCCGCTTCCGCCAGCCCGCGTGCATGCGCCTCGGCAGCGGCGACCGCGATCATCGCGCGGAACTCAGGCTGGAGCGCTTCCCATGCTTTCAGGTTGACGATCGCCTCGGCGGCGCCGTTAGGCTTGTTGAAGCCGGGGGCGTAGTAATGCGGCGCCACCCGGGCAAAGCCGAGCGGCAGATCGTTCATCGGCGCCAGGAACTCGACGCCGTCGACAACGCCGGTGGACAGCGCGGGCAGAATGTCCGCCGGCGGGATCGACAGGCCGGTGGCGCCGAGCCGGTTCCACACTTCGGCGCCGAGCCCCTGCACGCGCAGGCGCAGGCCGGCGACATCGGCAAGGCTCGCCACCGGCTTCTTGAACCAGCCGCCCATCGAGGGGCCGGTGTTGCCGGCCAGCAAAGGCTTGACGCCGAACGGCGCATACAACTCGTCCCACAGCGCCTGACCGCCGCCGCGCTCGATCCAGGCCTGATGTTCCACAGGGCCGGGGCCGAACGGCACCGTGGTGAAATAGGCCGACGCCGGCATCTTGCCGACCCAGTAGAAAGAGGCGGTATGGCCGGCCTCGACCGAGCCATTCGATACCGCATCGAGCACCTGCAGGGCGGGGACGATCTCGTTGGCGCCGAACAGATCGATCTCGAAGCGCCCGCCTGACAATTCGCCGATGCGGCGGGCAAAATGCGCCGCCGCAACGCCCGGTCCGGGCAGGTTCTTGCTCCAGGATGTGGCGAGGCGCCAGCGCAGCCGACCCTGCGACAGGGCCGGGGCGGCAAGGCCGGCAGTGCCGCCAGCGGCAATCAGGGTGCGGCGGGAGAGCGTCATGTCACCACCAGGCGTGGAAATGATGGGTGGGGCCATGGCCGTGGCCAACGCCGAGGCGATCGGCGGCGGCGATGGCGCGGGTAACGTAGTCCTTGGCGCCGGCGACCGCTTCGGCCAGCGGTTTGCCATGCGCGAGCTGCGCGGCGATGGCGCTCGACAGAGTGCAGCCGGTGCCGTGGGTGTTACGCGTGGAGATGCGCGGCGTGGCAAGGCGCAAGGCGCCGTCCGCGGTTACCAGAAGATCGACCGCCTCGGCGCTGTCGCCGTGCCCGCCCTTGACCAGCACCGCGCCCGCGCCGAGGGCGAGCAGGGCGCGGCCCTGCCGTTCCATCTCCGCTTCGTCGGTGGCGACCGGACAATCGAGCAGAGCGGCGGCTTCAGGCAGATTGGGGGTGATCAATTGCGCGTGCGGGATCAGCCGGGCCTTGAGCGCGGCCACCGCGCCATCGGCGATGAGACGGTCGCCGGAGGTGGCGACCATTACAGGATCGAGCACAACCCGCCGGGCGCGGTGGCGATTGAGTCCGTCGGCCACCGTCTCGATCACCGACACCTGCGACAGCATGCCGATCTTCACGGCATCGACGGCAAGGTCGCTGAACACGCTGTCGATCTGGGCGGCGACGAACGCCGCCGGCACATCGTGGATGGCCTGCACGCCGCGCGTGTTCTGCGCGGTCAGTGCGGTCAGCACGCTGGCGCCGTAGACGCCATTGGCCGAAAACGCCTTCAGATCGGCCTGGATGCCGGCGCCGCCGCCCGAATCCGAGCCGGCGATGGTCAGTGCAATCGGCACGCGCATGGATCAGCCCCTCCTTGCCAGCGCTTCATCGACGATCCGGCGGAGACGCGCGGTCGCCGCCTTGACATCCTCGGCCCGGAATATGGCGGAAATCACCGCGATACCGTCGGCGCCGGCGCCGATCACCGCATCGGCATTGGCTTCACCGATGCCGGCGATGGCGCCGACCGGCAGCCCCGCGCCGGCGGCCTGCTGGCGCAGACGCGCCAGCCCATCGAGCCCGACCGGCGGATCGGGGTTGTTCTTGCTGGTCGTGCTGAACACGCCGCCGATGCAGCCGTAGTTGACCAGGTGCGGATCGAGCGCATCGAGATCGCCGCGGTTCTTGAGTGTGACACCGAGGATCGCGTCGGGACCGAGCAGGCGGCGGGCATCGGCCGGACGCATGTCCTCACGCCCGACATGGACGCCGTCGGCGCCCGCAGCCAAAGCCACATCGACACGGTCGTTGATGATGAGCGGAATGCAGCCGGCCAGTGCTGTACGCACCTCGCGCGCCCGCTCGATGAAGGCGTGCGTGCCCGAATGCTTGTCGCGCAGTTGCAGGAGGGTGGCGCCGCCGAGCAGGGCAGCCTCGGCCAGCCGCGCCAGCGCACGGCCGCCGGTATGTTCGGGGTCGAGAATGGCGTAAAGGCGAAGATCGACGGGTTTCATTGAAGCTGTGTCCGGGTCATCAGGGTATCGGGGTCAAGGGCGGCGAGGGCATCGATGAGCCGCCAGCCGAAACTGCCGGGCCCATCCGATGCGTCGGCGGCGATTTCGGCGGCAACGCCGTAGATCGCCAGCGCGGCGGCGGATGCGACCGCCGCATCGCGCTCGACCGCACTGGTGGCAGCGATGACCGCGCCCAGCGCGCAGCCGGCGGCGGTTACACGCGAGGCCAGCGGGTGGCCATTGGCGATGGCGAGCCGGCGGGAGCCTGCATCCACGCGGTCGATTGCGCCGGTGGTGACGATCACCGTGCCGGCGGGGGCGGTGAGGCGGGCCGCCGCTTCGGCGCCGTTCAGCTTGAGCACGGCAGGACCGCGCGCCAGCAGCGTGGCGGCCAGCGTGCGGCGCGGGCCGGAGACATCGACGAACACCGGATCCAGCACCCAGGGCCGGCCGGCCGCACCAGCCGCGTCGATTGCCGGGGTCAGCGCCGCCTCGCGCGTGCCATCGAGCATGCCGAGATTGACCAGCAGGGCATCGGCTGCCGCAACAAAGCCGGCGACCTCGGGCGGGTTCCCGGTCAGTGACGGGCGGACATTGAGCGCCAGCAGCGTGTTGGCGGTGCGCTCGGCCGCGACAGGGCTGGTCAGCGCATGCACGCGCACCCGGCCCTCGCGCAGCCTTGCGAGGCAATCGGCCAACATCCGAACGGGAGGCGATGCTGTCATTCCGTGCTTTCCTCCGCCGGCATGATCCGGATCAGGTTCCACGGGTTGGCGGGCGCCTCTCAGCTCCCCAGAGGGAGCACCCCGAGCAGGTATTCGTAGCTAGGCGCAAAGTGGCGGATTTGCAATGCCGGATGGCCTCAAATGCCGCGACTCGGCCCGGCCTCGCGCTGGCGCTTGTTCTCGATGCCCAGCGCACGCTCGCGCAGGATGACGAAGATGCCGGAGGAGACCACGACCGCCGCGCCGATCAGCACCAGCCGGTCCGGAACTTCGGCGAACACCAGCCAGCCGATAATCAGCGCCCAGATCATCGAGGTGTAGTCGAACGGCGCAATGATCGAGGCATCGGCGTAGCGGTAGCAATGGGTGATCAGGATCTGCCCAAGCCCGCCGAGGATGCCGATCAGCGCCAGCAGCGCGAAATCGCGTGCCGGTGGCCATACCCAGGCAAAGTCGGCGTTGAACATGCCGAAAACAAAGGTGACCAGCGACAGAAGCGTCGTCATCAGCGAGAAATAGACGACGATGGCGCCGGTATGCTCGGTGGCGGTCAGCTTGCGCACCTCGATCATCGCGAAAGCGGAGCAGGCGGCGCCGCCGAGCGCAAAGAGGATGCCCTTGAGCGTGCCGGGGGCGCCATGGCCGCCGAGCGCGCCGATGTGCGGCAGCAGCATGATCAGCACGCCGATCAGCCCCACCACCACAGCGGTCCAGCGATAGACGCGGATCACCTCCTTGAGGATCAGCGCAGCGAGAATCACCGACAGCAGCGGCGCGGCATAGGAAATGGCAGTGGCGTCGGGCAGTGGCAGATAGGTTAGGCCGGCAAAACCGAAGAACATGCCGAACGAGCCGATCAGTCCTCGCCGCATATGGCCCCTGAGGTTGCGGGTCACGAAGGCCGCCGACAGCGGACGGGCATAGGATAGCCACAGCACCACCGGCAGAAGCGCAAACAGCGAGCGGAAAAATATGAGCTCCCCCAAGGGGATAGGAGCAAAGCCGGGCACGCTGCCGATATATTTCACCAGCCCCGACATGGCAGTGAAGGCCAGCGCGGACAGGATCTTGAGGCCAATGCCGAACAGCGGCCGCTGGAGCGGGCGCGCGGCGGATTCCTCAACGTCGGGGGGAGCAGGGGCCACGATGGTCAGGATCGGATAATGCCGCAGCGCGGCCGGGAAGCTGCCAGTTAAGGCCGCCGGCGGGCGCGGGGCAAGCCGAAAGTGCCTGTCGCGACAGGCTCAGTAGAACAGGCGCAGGCGTTCCTCGGGGGGCAGCGCATCGAAGGCGTCGAGGCGCCGGCGGGCGACTTCAGAGGTGGCGGGCGCCGCGGGTGCGGTAACGACGGGTGTGGCCGCCGGCTTCTGCTGTGCCGCACGCAGGGTGGCGGTTGAGCTTGTCGCCGGCGCGGGAGCGTCCGTTGCCGGCGCGGCGAGCATGGCGTGCAGGGCTTCGATTTCGGCCGCAAGGCCGGCCAATGCGCCGCCGATCTGGCCGATGCGGCGCAGCACGAGGGCGCGCGCAGCCGAATCGGAGGTGGGTTCGGCGGCGGCAGGAGCCGGGTGGTTGCGGGCATCCAGCGCGGCCAGTGCGGCCAGCACCCGTTCGGTATCGGCGGCGCGGTGACGGCGGGCATGTTCGGCGAGAAACCAGCGGCCCAGCGCTGTTTCCATCACCGCCGCCTCGATGGCGGCAAAATCGCGGATGGGGGTGGTATCATCGATCATGGCAGGTCCGGCGCATCGGAGGTTGCCGCAGTTTGCCCCGATATGATTAATACGCGGTATGGCTGGTGGTCCGGCCGATCGTGAGGTGTCATGCAGGCTTCCGCCGCCGAGCTGCCAGCGGGCAAACGTCCCGACAGCGCGGTGCTGCGCGGCGGGGAGGGCGTCGTGATGGCGCTCACCGGAGACTGGACAGCGCCGCATGCCCGCGCGCTGGAGGCGCTGGCGGGCCGCACCCTCGGATCGGTGCAGGGCGCGCGGACGCTGGCGCTCGATGTCAGTGGCATCGACACGCTCGATACGCTCGGCGCCTGGGTGATCAGCCGGCTCGTGCACGATCTCGGCGCCGCCGGCATCAAGGCCGATCTGGTGCGCGCGCAGACGGTGCACCGCATCCTGTTTGACGAGGTGCGCTTTCGCGAGGCGCCACCGGCGATCCAGACACGCGGCGGGGCCGGCTTCGACCTGCTTACCGACATCGGCAAGGCGATGGTCGATTTCTGGAACGATCTGGTGGCCGGCGTGGCCTTTCTCGGCGCAGTGGTGGCGGCGCTGGGGCGCATCGTGGTGGGGCGCAGCCGGTTCCGGGGCACGGCGCTGATCGCCCAACTCGAACGGGTGGGCTTGCGCTCGGTGCCGATCATCGTGCTCATCTCGGTGCTGGTGGGCGGCATCATCGCCCAGCAGTCGGTGTTCCAGATGGAGCGGTTCGGCACGGCGCATTTCGTGGCGGACCTGATGGGCGTGCTGGTGCTGCGTGAGCTTGCGGTGCTGATCACCTCGATCATGATCGCCGGCCGCACCGGATCGAGCTTTACCGCCGAACTCGGCTCGATGAAAATGCGCGAGGAGATCGACGCGCTGCGCATCATGGGGCTTGATCCCATGGAAGTGCTGGTGGTGCCGCGCATCATGGCGCTGCTGATCGGGCTGCCACTGCTCACCTTCATCTCCTCGATGGCGATGCTGTTCGGCGGCGGGCTGGTGGCGCTGGTTTATGGCGGGGTCAGCCCCGAGGTGTTCATGTCGCGCCTGCAGGGGGCGATCGGGCTCAACACCTTCAGCGTCGGCATGCTGAAGGCGCCGTTCATGGCGCTGGTGATCGGCATCATTGCCTGCATCGAAGGTTTCGCGGTGCAGGGGTCTGCCGATTCGCTCGGCTCCCACACCACTTCCTCGGTGGTCAAAGCCATCTTCATGGTGATCGTGGTGGACGGATTGTTCGCCATGTTCTTCGCCGCCATCCGCTATTGAGGCCGCATGTCCAGTTCCGCCGCCGTGCTCAAACCGGATCGCGACAGGATCATCGCCGTGCGCGGGCTGACGGTCGGCTTCGGCGAGAAGCTGATCATGAGCGGGCTCGATCTTGACGTCTATCGCGGTGAGATCCTGGGGTTCGTCGGCGCATCGGGGACCGGCAAGTCGGTGCTGATGCGCACCATCCTCGGTCTGGTGCAGAAGCGGGCCGGCACCATCGAGGTGTTCGGCAAGGACCTCGATGGTCTTGATACGGCGGAACGGCGGGAGATCGAGCGGCGCTGGGGCGTGCTGTTCCAGCACGGGGCGCTGTTTTCCTCGCTCACGGTGCGGCAGAACATCCAGATGCCGATGCGCGAGTATCTCGATCTGTCGGACCGGCTGGCTGACGAGATGGCGGCGCTGAAGATCGAGCTTGTCGGGCTGAAGCCGGATGCGGCGGACAAATATCCTTCCGAACTGTCGGGCGGGATGATCAAGCGCGCGGCGCTGGCCCGGGCGCTGGCGCTCGATCCCGACATCCTGTTTCTCGACGAGCCGACCTCGGGCCTTGATCCGATCGGCGCGCAGGAATTCGACGATCTGATCGGCACGTTGCAGCGCACTTTGGGGCTGACGGTTTTCATGGTAACGCACGACCTCGACAGTCTGTCCGGCGTTTGCGACCGGATTGCCGCGCTGGCGGAGGGTAAAGTGATCGCGCACGGCTCGATCGAAACCATGCTCAATGCGCAGCATCCCTGGCTGAGGGCCTATTTCCACGGCACCCGCGCCCGGCGCGGCAGCCTTGCGACCGGCGGTTTCCGGTCGAGCATGAAGGACTAGCGATGGAAACGCGCGCCAATTATGCGCTGGTGGGGCTGTTCACGCTGGCCGTGCTGGCGGCCGCATTCGGCTTTGTCTACTGGTTCCGCGCGGCGGGTCAGTCGGCCGACAGGCTCAGCTACAAGGTGGTGTTCACCGGCTCGGTCTCGGGCCTGTCGAAGGGCGCTTCCGTTCGTTTCAACGGCATCCGCGTCGGCGAGGTGACCTCGGTCGAGCTGGTGCCGGACGATCCGAGCCGCGTCGCCGCCTTCATCGCGGTCGATCCGGCAACTCCGGTCAAGACCGACACCCGCGCGCGGCTTGAGTATCAGGGGTTGACGGGCGTTGCCTCCGTGCATCTCTCGGGCGGGCAGAGCATCGCCCCGGCGCTCGCCAATCCCGACGGCAAGGGCGCGCCGACCATCTTCGCCGACCGTTCCGATTTCCAGGATCTGTTCGAAACCGCCCAGCGGCTCGCCGGCAAGGTGGACGGGGTGGTGACCCGGCTCGACAAGATCCTGACCGATGGCGAGGTGCCCGTCGCCAATACCCTGCGCAACATCGAGGGGTTCAGCCGGGCGCTGAACGAGAATTCGCCCGGCATGTCGAATTTCATCGTGCAGATGACCGCCACCGCCCAGCGCTTCGCCACGCTGGCCGACCGGGTCGACCGGCTGGCCGAAGGTGCCGACGACATCCTGCGCGGCATCAACCGCGAGACGGTCAACCGCAGCCTTGCCAATATCGAAAGCTTCAGCAAGACGCTGGCCGACAACAAAACCAATATCGACGGCCTGCTGGCCGAGGCGGCCGGCCTGACCCGGCGGCTCAACGAGAGCGCGCCCAAGCTCGATACTGCGCTGGCCGAGGTGTCGCGTCTGGTGGGAAGCGTCGATGCCGCGCGCCTCAATCGCATGATGGAAGGGGCGGAGAAGTTCTCCAACGCCCTGGGTGCGCGGGCGGGTGACATCGAGACTGCGCTGAAGGAGGCCGCCGAGATCACCCGCAAGGTCAACCAGTCGGCTGACCGGCTTGATTCGGTGATGAAGGCGACCGAGGAGTTCCTGACCGACAAGCAGGGGCGCAGTGTCATGGCGGAGATTGCCGAAACGGCCAAATCCATCCGCGTTCTTGCCAACAACCTCGACAAGCGCACCGGAGAGATCACCGCTGGCATCAACCGCTTCACCGGGCCGGGGCTGCGGGAGCTTGAGGCGCTGACCAGCGATGCGCGCAAGGCGGTGAATGATGTGGGCAGGGCCGTGCGCACCATCGAACGCAACCCGCAGCAGTTGATCACGGGCGGCCGCTCCTCTATTCCCGAATACAGCGGCAGTCGCTGAGGGCGGCATGGGGTTTTTCAAGGGCATGAACTGGAAGGTCTGGGGCGCCGGCGGCTTGCTGGCGCTGATGGCCGGCTGTTCAAGCCCGCCGCCGCCGACCTTCGATCTTGCCGCCGTGCCGCGTCCGGCTGCGGTGTCCGGCCGTGGCCAGCTCGTGGTGGCCGAGCCGGTCGCGATCGCCTTTCTTGATGCCGAGCGGATGGCAGTGCGCACGCAGGGCGGCTCGATCGCGTATCTGCCCGGCGGGCAATGGGCGGATCGGCTGCCTAAACTGCTGCATGCCCGGCTGATCCAGAGTTTCGAGAACGCACGGCGTGTCGGCAGCGTCGGCCGCCCCGGCGACCGGGTGGTGGCGGCGCATCAGCTCAACAGCGAGGTCCGCACCTTCGAGGTGCAGGAGGCGAGCCGGGAGGCGGTGGTCGAAATCACGGCGCGAATCGTCAATGATCGCACCGGACGGGTGGTCGCAGCCGAGATGTTCGCCGCGCGGGTGCCGGTTGTGGCCATTGATGCGGCCGGCGCGGCCGCCGCGCTCGATCAGGCCAGCCAGAAGGTGATGGCCGAAATGGTGCGCTGGGTTTCGGGACGGGCGTGATGGCGGAAAATGCAGACCTCGGCAGTTGTCGGCATTGCGGGCAGGGCCCGGTGCATGTCAGCGCTCGCTGGTGCCCGCATTGCGGCGGCATCGCGCCGTTCGTGCGCACGCCGGCGCCCCGCAACAAGAATGCCCTGGTGGCGATCCTGGGCGTTGCGTTCATCCTGCTGCTGACGCTGGTGGCGCTCTTTTTCGGCGGCAGATAGGCGCGGGGGGCGAGTGGCCCGCCGATGGCGGGCACCCGTGCAGGCGAGGCGGCTTCACGGGCCGCGGCCAAAACAAAACGGCCGGGGAAGCCCCGGCCGTTTCTGTGTCTGCTTCCCTGTTGTTATCCGATCCGGCCAGCCGCGTGGGCCAGCATGGTATAGACCTTGCCGCTGTCCGAGGAGAGGTAGGAACGGGCCGCCTTGCTGGAGCGGCTGGCGCCACCCGCCTCGTCGAGCAGGCGCTCGAACTCGGTGATGTAGCGATCCACGGTGTCGTGGAACTCGCGATCGCGGCGATACTTGCGCTGGATCTCATCGAAGGTCTGCTGACCCTGCACCGTATAGAGGCGGCGGGTGAAGGGGGTCGACTCGTTGCGGGCGAAGCGATCCCAGGCATCCTCCAGCACTTCCGGATCGACCATGCGGGCGATGTCGAGCGCCAGCGGATCGGTGGTCTCCGGGGCGGGCTTTTCCACCTCATCCTCGGACGCACGCTGCAGCAGGTCCGACAGCCAACCCTTCTGACCGGGCTGCGCAGTCGTCGCAGCCGGGCGGGCAGTGGGGGCAGCCGGGCGTTCGGTGCGCGGGGCCGGTGCGGGCGCCGGGGCCGGGCGCGCCGGCTCGCTTATCGTCGGGCGCAATTCCGGCAGCGGCGCGGCGACCGGAGCGGCGCGCCGGGCGACAGGGGCCGGCGGCACCACGTCGAGATCGGCGGGGCCGGCACCGACGATGCTGCTCAATTCCTGCAGCATCTTGACCTGATCGGCCACGGCGCGGCGGACCGACGAGGTGGCTTCCTGCGTCTGGCGCGGCATGTCGATGGTCGCCCGCTTGAGTTCCGAGCGGGTGGATTCAAGGTCGCGCAGCACGTCGCCGGCGGTCGAGCGCAGCTGTCCGGCGGTTTCGGCAAAGCCCTGGGTGACGCGGGTGAACAGCGTTTCCAGATCCGAGAGCGTGCGGTTGTAGGTGGCGTTCAGCTCGGCGGCGGCGCGCTCGCGGTCCTCGCCGGACTGGCTGCGTAGGGCGGCAAACTGCTCGGAAGCCTGCATCAGCGTGGTGCGCATGCTGTCGGCAAGGGCGGAGGCGACCTGTCGCGAGCGCGCTTCGGCGCCCTTGAGGCTCTCGTCGAGCGCGCCGGCGAAGGCGCGCATGCCCGTTTCCAGCACTTCGCTGCGCTCCGACAAGAGGCCGGCGATCCGGCTGATTTCCTGCTGGCGGTTGTTGACGGCGGCATCGGCTCGGTCGTGGGCGGTGACGAGCTCACGCGTCGCTTCCAGCAGGGTGCGGGTGCGCTCGGCCAGATCGTCGGCAAGTCCGCCGGACCTTTCGAGCATGTCGACCGAGACGGAGCGCATGGTGTTGAGCTGGTCGGACAGCTTGCGGGTGCCGCTGTTGGTCGCCTCGATGATCGAGCCGAGGGTGGTTTCCACCTGATCGGTGAGCTGGCGGGTGCCGTCGTTGCTGGCGGCGATGATGGCGTTCAGCGTCGCTTCCAGCTTGCTGACACGGCTGGTCAGGTTGGTCTCGACGTTGCTCAGCCCCTCCGTCGCGGCGGACAGGATCTGGTTGAGGACGTTGTTGGCGTCGGTCAGCCGGCCGAGGATCATGTTGACCTCGCCGCGCAGCTTGGTCTGCGCCTCGCCGAGCGAGGCCACGGCGGTCTCGGTGCCGCGGCTGACGGTGCTGTCAAGGTCGCTCAGCGTGCGGGTCAGCTGCTCGGCGGCGATGTTGCCGGCGCGGGCGATGCTGGTGGCCGCGTCCGTGCCGCGCTGTTCGAGCACCTCGTTGAAGCGGCCGGAATGGCGTTCCAGGCTGCTGGCGATATCCGTGCTGGTTGTGATGAAGCGCTGGCTCTCGCCTGCGATGCGCTCGGCGATCTGCTGCGAGGCAGCTTCCAGCGCGGCGCTGCGCTCGTCGAGCAGCTTGCGGATGGCTTCCGAATGCTCGCCAAGGCGCTGGCTGACGCCCTCGGCGCCGCCAAGCAGGCGCTGGCCGACGGTCTGCGACAGGCCATCGAGCAGGCGCTCCATCTCGGACAGGCGCACATAGATCGCCTTGTTGGCTTCGTCCGCGGCGGTGGTGAGGGTCTGCACCAGCGCCTGCGTGCGGCCATCGAGCGTTGCAGCCACTGCTTCCAGGCGGTTGAGAACCTTGGTTTCGAAGGTCTCGGCATGGCTGGACAGCGACTGGGTGAGGGCGCCGGTGCGCTCGCCAAGGGTGCGGCTGATTTCGTCCGACTGGGCGGAAAGCGCGCTGGCGACGCCGCCGACATGGCTGCCGATGCGATCCGCAAGGAGCTGCGTCTGGCTTTCGACCGTGCGGCTGATCTCGTCGACCCTGGCCTCGATGCTGGACTGCATCGTCTGGCTGCCGTCGGCCATGACCTTGGCAAACTCCAGCGTGCGCTGGGCCAGCGTGTCGTTGAGAAGCTTGGCGCGCTGATCGAGGCCGGTATCGGCCCGGGTGATCAGCGATTCGAGCTTGCCGGCGATGTCGGCGGTCTTGCCGGTGGCGCGGGTCTCGAAGGTGTTGAGGTGGTTCTCAAGCTGCTCGTTGAGCGTGGCGCCGTGCACCAGAACGAGCTGTTCGAGGTTGACCGCGCGCTCAACGAAGGACTTTTCAAAGGCACCGAAGCGCTCGGACAGGCCGGCAGTGCGCGCCTGCACCTCGTCGGCCAGGCGGCGGGCGGTCTCGGCCAGCGTCTCGTTGACGCGGCTGCCCTGGCTCTCCAGCGCAAAAGCGATGTCTGAGGCGGCCGAGGAGAAGTGCAGGGTGGTGTCCTGGGTCTTCTTCTCGAACTCCCGGTGCACCTCGCCGGCATGGCGGGCGAAGGCTTCCTTGGCCTGTTCGGAATGGCTGGCGAGCAGGTTGCCCAAGGTCTCGCCGGCGAGCGTGAATGCCTCATTGGCGTCGCGCACGCGCTCGGTCAGCATGTCGCCGAAGCGGACGGAGGTGCCGTCGAGGCTTTCTTCCAGCCGCTTGCCGTCGACGGTGATCGCCTGCTCGATGCGGGCGCTGACCGAGGTGATGCGGTCGGCCAGCGAGGCGCCGTGCAGCGTGACCACATCGGTCAGGCGGCCGTGGCCCTGTTCGAGCTGGCGGGCGATGGTCTCGCCCTGCGTGGTGAGCAGTTCGCCGATCGCGCCGGCGGCCGCCTCGATGCCCTGTGCCATGTCGGTGCCGCGGGCGACGATGGTATCGGCCGCGCGGGCGCTGGCCTCGTTGACCTTTGTTTCGATGTCGCTGCCCTTGGCGTCGAGATCGACGAGGATGGCGTTGTGGCGGTCCTGCAGGCGGGCGAGAACGCTCTCGCCCTGGGTGGCAAGGGCGCCGGTGAAGCTGTCGCCGGCGGCGCGGAAGGCGGTGGCCAGTTCCTCGCTATGGGTCGACAGGCCACCGGTGATCCGGTCGGAGGTGTCGATCAGCCGGGTCAACAGCGTCGCGCTCTGGTTGGCCAGCGTGGTGGCCGTCGCCTCGCCGGTGGCGCGGATGGCGGTGTTGATTTCCTCGCTGTGGCTGGTCAGCCGCTGGGTGATGTCGTCGCCGGTGGCGCGCATCGAGGCATTCACCTCGTCGACGCGGGCGCCGAGCGCGGTCAGCATGGTCTGACTGCCGGCATTGAAGGACTCGGTGACGATCTGCGCAGATTCCGCAAAGGCGTTCTGCAGCGACTTGGCGGTATCGCTCAGCGAGGCGGCGACGGAGGTGCCGCGGTCGGAGATCTCGCTGGTGACGGTGACGCCGGTGTCGGTCAGCAGGCGGGCGATGTCGTTGCCGGTGGCCGACAGGCGGCCGTTGACCTCGTCACCGGCGGCGCTCAGGCGATGGATCATCTCGTCGCGCTTGTGGTCAAGCTCGTTGGTCACGCGCGTGGCGATGTCGTTGACCGAGGCGGCGAGCGAGGTCGAAATCGAGGTGAGCTGGTGGGTCAACCCCTCCTGCGCCGAAAGCATGGCGACGCGGACGCGCTCGGCATTGGCGTTAAGTGCATCACGTTGAACTGCAAGTTCGTTCAGCAACGACCTGATTTTCAATTCATTTTCGCCGTAGGAACGCTCCAGTGCGGAGACCTCCGAATGCACCAGAGATTCAAGTTCTCCGGCGCGCGAGATCGCGCGCTCGATGCCGTCGCCCATCGAGGAGACCTCGCGGCGCACAGCCTGGCCGAGGCTCTGGATATTCTCCGAAGCGATGGTTTCCGGCTCGGCCAGACGGGCGGCGATGCGGCCCATGGCGCGGGCGGCGGTGCGCATTTCCTGCGCGCGGCGATAGACGCCGGCCATCAGGAAGAACAGGATGACCGGCACGATGATGGTGGTCGCAGCCATCAGCATCGGCACGATGCCGATCGCCTTCAGGCTGCCGTCGGTGGCAAGGAAGAGGCCGCCGGGCTGGGCCACGAAAGCATAGGCTCCGGCCAGCCAGATCAGGCTGGCGAGCGCCGCCCACATGAGGGGCGCGCGCGAAGCGCCGGTGGACAGACCCTCGATCATGCCGTCGACAGAGAGGCGGTCGTCATTGGCTGCGGCGCGCGGGGGCGGGGCCACGGACTCACGCTCGGCGGGGGTATTGGCCGGGGCGGGCAGGTCCAGTTCGGTTTCCACCGACAGCGGCGGTTTCCTCGTCATGGCTGCTCCCTCCCGTTCCCCGGTGACCTTGGCGCGGGCGGTGCTGGCGATTTCCGCCGCGAACACGTCGACCTCGTCAACCGAAGGCATTTTCGGCTTGCCGGCGCCCTTGCCGGTGGTGCCGGCTTTGCTTGCCTCGGCTGAAAGACCGTGGGTCAGCGCTTCCTCGATGGCAGACAGCGCCGCTTCTGTCGGATCGGAGGATTTCTTCTGGGTCGCCATAACTGCCTCGCAACTCAACCAGCCCCCCGCGGGGCTACAGCCCTTCGCACCTCCCGGTGTCTGGCCTCAGACCGGGGATGTTAAGGATTGATTAATCGGGGCACCATAGCCGTTTCGGTGCTCAGGCGAAACCTCGCCCGTTAACCCACTTGCAAACTTCGTTAACGATGCCCGGGGATCGGAGGCGGTTACCCCTTTTCCTTAGGGTCGACTTTGCCCCGCCTTAACTCCTCTGCGCTAGGGTCTTTCCAAACGACACCTGCCAAGAGGGCACTTTATGTTGTATGACCAACAGGGCGCAGGCGCCTCCCATCACATCGGCGCCTCGTTCGAACGTCCGATCGATCTTGTCCATCTTGCCCGCCAGACGCTGGGTGATCGGGTGCTGGAACAGGAGATCCTGTCGCTTTATCTCAAGCAGGCCAGCACGCTGATCGACCGGATCGAGGCCTGCACCTCGTCGCGCGAGCGGGCCGACATGGCTCATACGCTGAAAGGGTCGTCGCGCGCAGTCGGCGCCTGGCAGGTGGCGCAAGCCGCGGAAGCTGTGGAAATCGCCCCGCCCGACCAGAAAAGCGAATGTGCCCGCACCATCGCCGCATTGCGCACCTGCGTGGTCGCTGCCTGCGAGACGATCGCGGACCTGCAACGGGCGCATTGATTATAAGTGGCCCGCCTGTGGGCGGGCGCCCCTCGCAACGGCTCGGCGTCGCGTTGCTCCTATTGAGTGGCCCGCCGCTGGCGGGTGCCCCTCGCATTGGCTCGGCGTCGCGTTGCTCCTATTGAGTGGCCCGCCGCTGGCGGGCGCCCCTCGCAACGGCTCGGCGTCGCGTTGCTCCTATTGAGTGGCCCGCCTGTGGGCGGGCGCCCCTCGCATTGGCTCGGCAATTTGATCTTTAGCGCGGCCCGAAAATCCGATACATGAGCGGCGGCGCCATGTGGCGCCGCTTTGCCGTTATGCAGGATTGTTCGAGCATGCCGAAGATCACTTTCATCGCCAGTGACGGAACCGAGCGCAGCGTCGAGGCCAAGATCGGCCAGACCGTGATGGAAGCCGCTATCCAGAACAGCGTGCCGGGGATCGATGCCGAATGCGGCGGCGCCTGTTCCTGCGCGACCTGCCATGTCTACATCGATGATGCCTGGACTGCAGCGACCGGCAAGGCGCAGCCGCTGGAGGAGGATATGCTCGATTATGCCTCCGACGTGCGCAAGACCTCACGTCTGTCCTGCCAGATCAAGGTGAGCGAGGCGCTCGACGGGTTGATCGTGCGCACGCCGGCGCGGCAGGGATAGCGCTCAGGCGGCCTGCGCCGCTTCAGGGGCATTTTCCTTGAACACCGTCTCGCGGCCGTGCCCGGGATCGCGCGGGACGATGAAGGCGAGGCCCAGCGAGATGGTGGCGATGACCGTGCCGGTCTGGAAAACCAGTGCCGGGTCCTTCAGCCACAGCATGCCCAGCACGAACGGGATGAACACCGCCGCGATGTGGTTGATGGTGAAGGCCACCGCCGCCGTGGGCGAGAAATCGGATGCGTCGCCGATCTTCTGGAAATAGGTGCGCTGGGCGATAACCAGTGTCATGAACACCCCGTCGAGCACGAACAATGCGGCGGCCAGCAGCGGATCGTCGGTGGTGGCATAGCCGGCGAACACCACGATCAGCACGATATTCTCCAGCATGATCGTGCGCCGCTCGCCGATGCGCCCGATCAGCGAGCCGAACCAGGGTGCCAACACGATGTTCAGCGCTGCGGTGATGAGGAACAGCCCGGCCACCTCGTGCACCTTCATGCCGAAGCGCTCGACCAGCAGGAACGCCGCGAAGGCCGAGAAAATCTGGCGCCGCGCGCCGCTCATCAGCGTCAAGGCGTAATAGAGCCAGTAGCGCGAGCGCAGCACGATGGATTTTCTCTGCGGCACCGTGCCCTCGACCTTCGGAAACCAGAAAAAGGCGAAAATGGTCAGGCCGATGCACAGCGCGCCGAGCATCCCATAGAGGATGCGGTAGTCCCGGAGCCCCGCCCACCAGAGCAGAGCCATGCCGCCGTAGCCGGTCAGCTGGGCAGCCGCGCCGGCGCCGGCGACGCGGCCAAGCAGCCTCGGTGCGTCCTTTTTGGGAAAGAGTTGCAGGGCGAGCGACTGGTTGACCGTTTCCGAGTAGTGAAAACCGACCGACATGATCGTCGTCGAGATGAGAATGCCCCAGAACGAGGGCAGATAGCCGGTGGCCACGCAGCCGGCGCCGAGCACGATCAGGCTGATCAACGCGAAGATCTGCTCGCGCATCACCAGGAACCAGACGATGGCGGTGAAGGCGAGGAAACCGGGGATCTCGCGCACGCTCTGGGCGATTCCGATGTCATAGCCGGTAAAGCCCGCCGCCTCCTTGGCGAAATTGTTGAACAGGCCGTTCCAGCCCGAATAGCCGAGCAGGTTGATGAAGTTGATCGCCATCAGGAAAAACACCGGCGCGCGCAGGGGATGGGTCATCGGCGTCAACGCTCCGGCCTCAGGGACGATGAGCTGTTGTGCGCCAGCCCGCCGTCGCGGTCAATCGCGGGGCCGGGCAGGTCATCATCCTGTCAATTTGTCCTGCCGCAATGAAGGCGGCGCGCATGCGCGGTAGGCTTGCCGCGCCAACATCAGGAGGGGTCATGTACAATCGCATTCTCGTTCCCGTCGATCTCAGCGATGAGGCCATCGCGACGCCGGCGCTGAAGCGGGCGGTCGCCCTTGCCGCGACCTCGGGCGGGCAGTTGCGGCTGATGAACGTGCTGTCGCTCGTGCCGGCCGCCTATCTCGATTACATGCCGAGCAACTTCGATACCCAGGAGCGCGAGCGCGCCGAGCAGGAACTGGCGCGGCTGGCCAGGGAATCGGGGGTGGCGGCCGACAAGGTTTCGACCAACGTGCGCATCGGTGCCATCTATCACGAGGTGCTGGGCGAGGCGACGGACTGGAAGGCGGACCTGATCGTGGTCGGCTCGCACGATCCCTCGTTCGCCACCTACCTCATCGGCTCGAATGCGGCCAACATCGTCCGCCACGCGCATTGCTCAGTGCTGGTGGTGCGCTGAACCCACAGTGATCGCTTCAGCGACCGCCTCAGTGATCCTTGGCGTCCGGCCCCGGCAGGATGCCAGGCGGGATCGCTGCGGCGCGGAAGCTCTGCGGGCGGTTGCGGCTGACATAGGCCCATGACCAAAGCGCGAAATAGCCGGTGAACACGGCGATCGCCAATGCCAGCCCGTAGCTGCCGTTCGTCAGTGCGCGCGTGATGAAATAGCCCATGAGCAGCACGGTCGCCGTCGCCACGGTGCCGATCAGCGCCAGCATGGTCACGGCGCGGCCGGCATGCAGCAGCACATCGGGGTTGGCTCGCTCGGAACGGACACAGAGATCGCGCACGAAATCGCGATACGAGCCTTCCAGCCGCTCCTGCTCGATCAGCCCCTTGTAGCTGCGGTCCTCGAAGGAAACTGTCTTGCCGCTGCGGCTGTAGATCTTGGCGCGATAGCCGGAATAATTGATGCCGCGCGGGGTGTAGAACAGCCGGATCGTGGCGATCTCCCGCAAGGGGAAAACCGTATCACGGCCGGCGCGACTGGCGAGGATCTCGCGCTCCTTGAGGTCGAGCACCGTTTCAGCGGCGAAAGGGCGGGGGCGGAAGGCAAACCGGGTCATTGGCGGTGAGTGGCACGAAGGGGCGGTGTTGCCAAGTATAAAGCTCGTGGTTGCCTCTCGCATTTTCGTTCCGGCAATGGCACATATCGATTCATGAAATCGCTGATCATCATTCGTCATGCCAAGGCGGAGCCGGCAGGCCCTGCCGGCGATCATGCCCGGCCTCTCGCGGAGGTCGGGCGCAAGGCCGCCGCGCTGGTGGGCGCTGAACTGAAGAAGCTCGGCGAGAAGCCGGAACTCGTGCTGGTGTCCAGCGCGCTGCGGACCCGGCAGACGTTCGAGGAGCTGCAGGCGGTGGCGGGGCTCGGCGCGCCGCAGATCGAGGACGATCTCTATCTCGCCGCCTCGGGCGTGCTGTTGCGCCGGTTGCGCAAGGTGCCGCCGCGCACCAAGAGCGTGCTGCTGGTTGGCCACAATCCGGGCGTTGCCGAACTGGTTCAGCGGCTGAGCGACCCCGACGAAAGCGATGCCGAGGCGGTCAAGCGCGTGCGCAGCCGCTTTCCCACCGGATCGCTGGCCGTGCTGTCCGTGCTGACGCCGTGGAGCGAGCTTGAGGATCGCGATTGCGGACTTGTCCGTTATCTTTCCCCGGCGGATCTCGGCGGAACCGACGAGGAATGACCGCTTGTCGACAGATCGGCTGAGCGATTTCACCGAGGCGGCCCGCAAAGCCTCCGCCAGCCTCTTCGACTATATCGGCAGTCTGTCCTCGCCGACGCTGCGGCTCGGCGTCACCGGCCTGTCGCGGGCGGGCAAGACCGTGTTCATCACCGCGCTGGTGCATGCGCTGGTCAACGGCGGGCGGCTGCCGGTGTTCCGCGCCGCCGCCGAGGGGCGGATCGGGCGGGCCGCCATCGCCGAACAGCCGGACGACAAGGTGGCGCGGTTTGCCTATGAGGATCATCTCAGCACCTTGATCGGCCCCGCGCGCGATTGGCCGCAATCGACGCGGCAGATCTCACAGATCCGGGTGGAACTGGGGTTCCAGCGCGCTGCGGGCTGGTTCTCGGGCGGGCAGGGGCGGCTGGCAATCGATATCATCGATTATCCCGGCGAATGGCTGCTCGATCTGCCGTTGCTGGCCCAGACCTTCGAGGAGTGGAGCCGGCAGACGCTGGCCGCCGCGCGGACGGGGACGCGTGCGGCTCCGTTCACGCCCTATCTCGGCCGGCTCAAGGACGTGGCGGCGGAGGCGCGTGCCGACGAGATGCTGGCGCGCGAGCTGGCGGAGCTGTTCACCGCCGGCCTGGTCGCCTGCCGGGCGGATGGCGTTTCGCTGTCGAGCCTGCCGCCGGGCCGGTTCCTGATGCCGGGGGATCTGGCCGGCTCACCGGCGCTCACCTTCGCGCCGCTTGACGGGCTCAGCGAGGGCGAAGCGCCGCAGGGTTCGCTGCATGCGATGATGGCGCGGCGCTTCGAGGCCTACAAGACGCATGTGGTCAAGCCGTTCTTCCGCGATCATTTCGCCCGGCTCGACCGGCAGATCGTGCTGGTCGACGTGCTGACCGCCATCAACGCCGGACCGGAGGCGATCGTCGATCTCGAAGTCGCGATGGGCGATGTGCTGTCGGCGTTCAGTGTCGGGCAGAACTCGCTGCTGTCCAGCATCTTCGCGCCGAAGATCGACCGCGTCCTGTTCGCCGCCACCAAGGCGGATCATCTGCACCATACCAATCACGACCGGCTGGAAGCGGTGCTTGGCATGCTGACCCGCCGGGCGCTGGCGCGGGCGCAGGGGGCCGGGTCGAGGATCGACGTGGTGGCGCTCGCTGCCGTGCGTGCCACGCGCGAGGTCGAGATCCGGCGCGGGCGCGAGACACTGGCCTGCATCGCCGGGGTGCCGATGGCCGGCGAGCGGATGGGCGAGGAGATTTTCGACGGCCAGCGCGAGGCGGCGCTGTTTCCGGGTGACCTGCCGGGCCGGCCGGAGGTGCTGTTCAACCCTGCCGCAGCGCGCGAGCCCTTGAAATACCTGCGTTTCCTTCCGCCGCTGGCGCAGGCGGGCGAAGCCGGCGGGCGGGTGATGCTGCCACATATCCGGCTCGATTCGGCGCTTGAATTCCTGCTCGGCGACAGGCTGGTCTGATTGATGACGCGCGCACCGGAAGTGTTTTCCCTCAACGAGGCCCCGGCGGCGGACAAGCCGAAGCGGGCGCCTTCGGTCAAGGTGATCGAGAGCGAGGATGTGTTCGCCGAAGTGCCGTCGGTGGTCGAGGCGCCGCCGCCGGCCCAGCGCTCGCTGTGGCTGCGCCTGTTCCTCGGCGCGTCGGGGGCGTTCCTGTCGCTGGCGCTGACCACCTGGGCCTACAACGTCATCGCCGATCTTGCCGCCAAATGGCCGCCGCTGGGCTATCTGGCGATGGGGCTGGCGGGCCTTGCCGTGCTGGCGCTGCTGGTGCTGGCGGGCAAGGAGATTGCCGCGCTTGCCCGGCTCGGCTCGGCGGCGCGGCTGCGGGTGGCGGCAGAGGCGGCCCATGCTGCCGGAACGGCGCCGGAGGCCAAAGAATTCATCAACAAGATCAATGCGTTTTACGCCGGGGACGCATCTACGGCGCGCGGTCGGGCGGCGCTTGAAGCGCATACGCGCGAGATCATCGATCCGCCCCAGTTGCTGCTGCTGGCCGAGCACGAGCTGTTGGCCGAGAAGGACCGGCAGGCGCGGGCGGTGATCGCGCAGGCAGCCAGCCGGGTGGCGATGGTGACCTCGCTGTCGCCGCGCGCCTGGGTCGATATCGTGTTTGTGACGGGGCAGGGCATCCGGCTGATTTCGCGGCTCGCCGGCATCTATTCCGGCCGTCCAGGGGGTGTCGCGGTGTGGCGGCTGGCGGCGCGGGTCGTCTCGCATCTGGCGGTGACGGGCGGCGTTGCGGTGGCCAACGACGCCCTTGGTCAGTTGCTGGGCGCGGGACTGGCGGCGCGGCTGTCCAGCAAGCTGGGCGAGGGGGTGCTCAACGGCGTGCTGACCGCGCGCGTCGGGCTGTCGGCGATTGCGGTGTGCCGGCCCATGCCGTTCCGCGCCTTCGAGCCGCCGAAGCTGTCCGATGTCGCCGGCGCGCTGCTGACGCCGAAGGCCGAGCCGGCAAAATCGGCCGACTGACGCAGCGCAACCGGGCAATTCCTGCCGGGCGTCATGCGGGGCCGTTCCCTCCTAAGTCCTTGAAAATACTCTGTCCCACCTTTTGGCCCAGGCATTGCGAGGCAGCGGGCATGTCGGTTTGTGGAGTGGTTTCATGGGTATCTTCGGGGCGATGCTGACGGCGGTGACCGGGTTGAAGGCGCAAAGCTTTGCGCTGGAGAACATCTCGGGCAACATCGCCAACAGCCGGACGACGGGCTACAAGCGCATCGACACCTCGTTCGTCGATCTCATTCCCGATACGCCGGCGCATCGTGAGCAGGCGGCCTCCGTGCTCGCCAATGGTCGCAATACCGTGTTGTTGCAGGGCGATCTGACGACGACGCAGATCGGCACGAATATGGCGATCAACGGCGACGGCATGTTCGTGGTGCAGGAACGCACCAGTTTCGCCGGCGGACAGCCGGTGTTTGGCGGGCTCGATCTTTACACGCGGCGCGGTGATTTCGAGATCGACAAGGATGGTTTTCTGGTCAACGGCGCCGGCTATTACCTCAAGGGCCTGGCGATGGATCCGATCACCGGCGCGCTGGTCGGCTCGCGGCCCGATGTGGTACGCGTGTCGCAGGATAACCTGCCGGCCAAGCGCACCGCCGCCATCGAGTATCGCGCCAACCTGCCGGCCTATCCGCAGACCAACAGCGCCATCACCTCGATCGCGGGGTCGGAACTGCTCAATCCCGCCTCGTTCTCGGTGGATCCGCGTGTGGGCGGCGCGGGCTATGTCACCGCCAATGATGCGAGCGCCTTCATCAATCAGACCATCTCCGCCGGCGCGGTGACGATCTACAACGATGTCGGCGCGCCGGTGAATGTGCAGTTGCGCTGGGCCAAAACCCAGAATGTCGCCGGCGGCGGCGATGCCTGGAATATGTTCTATCAGGAAAACGCCTCGGCCACCGGCGCCGCGCCGGCCTGGCGCAATATGGGCACGACCTTTACCTTCAACACCTCGGGCCAGCTCACCTCGGCCAGCACGCTGTCGCTGCCGGCGATTACCGTCAACGGCACCAGTGTCGGGCCGGTGACGATGGACTTTTCATCCGCCGGTCTCACCCAGTTCGCCGATGCGGACGGGCAGGTGCAGATCAACTCCGTGCGGCAGGACGGCTATCCCTCCGGTGTGCTCGAAGGGGTCAAGGTGGGCGAAGCGGGCCGGCTGAACGGCAGCTATTCGAACGGCCAGGTGGTGGGGCTGGCGCAGGTGGTGATCGCCTCGTTCAACGGCGACAACAACCTCAAGCGCCGCGATGGCGGGGTGTTCGAGCAGACGCTGGAATCCGGCGCCCCGATCATCGAGCAGGCGGGGCGCGAGGTGGTCGGCGGCACGGTGGAGAATTCCAACTCCGATATTTCGGAGGAATTCTCCAAGATGATAGTCACCCAGCAGGCCTATTCGGCCAACACGCGCGTCATCTCCACCTCGCAGCAGATGTTGCAGGATGTGCTCAACATCATCCGATAGGTAAGCGGCAATGGGACTTTCGGTCGCCCTTGGCAATGCACTGTCCGGCCTCAGGACCACCGAAACGGGGCTGGATACGGTTTCGCGCAATGTCGCGAATGCCGGCACGGCCGGGTATGTGCGGCGCAGCGTCGATGCGGTGGAGAGTTGGCCCTCCGGCGTGCGCGACGGTGTGGTGCGCCGCGTGCTCGACAGCGTGGTGCAGCGGCAGATGCGGCGCGAGAGCGCGGGCGGCGCCTTCAGTGCGACGCGTGCCGAGTATCTGGCGCGGCTCGATGCGAGCTTCGGCGTGCCGGGCAGCGAGACCGCCCTTGATACCCGCTTCAACGCCTTGGCCGCCACCTTTCAATCGCTGACCGCCGAACCGGGCAATCGCACGATCCGCTCGGAGGCGGTGCGCGCGGCGGAAGCGCTGGCCGGCACGTTCAACACCCTGTCGCGCGATGTGCAGGCGCTGCGCTCCGACGCAGAGGCGGACATCGCTGGCCTGACCGATGAGGCCAATGCCGCGCTTGGCATGATCGAACGCATCGAGCACCAACTGCCGGCGGTGACCGACAGCAACGCGCGGGCTGACCTTCTGGATGCGCGCGACCGTTCGGTGGATCGCCTGTCGCAGATTCTCGATGTGCGGGTGGTGCCGCGCGGGGGCGAGGGCATTGCGCTGTTCACGGCGGGCGGCGCGGCCCTGTTCGACGGCAATGCGGCCCGTCTGGCGTTCGACGGGCGCGGCGCGCTCGGTGCGGGCGCGCTGTACAATTCCGATCCGGCGCAGAGCGCGGTGGGCCGGCTGCAACTGACCGGCCCGCAGGGCGGCAGCATCGATCTTGGGGCGGATGCGCTGCGCAGCGGCGAAATCGCCGGGCTGATGCGCTTGCGGGACGACGATCTCGTTGCCGCGCAGGATCGGCTCGATGCCATGGCGGCGGGGCTGGCGCGGGCGGTGGGCGAAAAGCCGGTCGCGGGTGCGCCGGTCAGCGGCGGCTTCGATCTCGATCTGGCCGGGCTGGCTGCAGGCAACAGCTTCTCGGTTGCGGTAAGCGATGCGGCGGGGCAGCGCACGCTCAATTTCGTACGGGTGGACAGCGCCGCCGCATTGCCGGTGCCGCCCACCACCGGGCCGGGCGGCACGGTGGTTGGCATCGATTTTTCCGGCGGTATGGCCAGTGTCGCGGCTCAGGTGCAGTCGGCGCTGGGCGGCGCCTTTACGGCCACCAATCCGACGGGATCGACGCTCCGGATCGTCGGCGACGGGGCGGCAGGCACCAGCAACGTGCTGGATGCCGAGGCTTCCGTCAGCGTCAGCAGCCTGCAGGGCGGGGAGACCGCGCTGCCGCTGTTCGTTGACGCCGGCAATGGGGTGGCGGCCAGTCTGTTCACCGGGGCGGTGGACGGGGTGCCGCAGCAGCGCGGCTTTGCGGCACGCATCACGCTCAATGGCGCGGTCAGGGCCGATCCGGGCCTGCTGGTCCATTATGCCTCAGGGGTTGCGGCGGGCGATCCGGCGCGGCCGGCGGCGCTGTTCGAGCGGCTCGATACGGCGGCGATGTCGTTTGCCGACATCGGCCCTGGCGGCGCGCTCGGTTCTTTTTCGGGGACGCTCGGCGATTTCGTCGCCCGGGCGGTGGATGTGCAGGCAGGGGAGGCGCGCGCGGCGGGGGCCGTTGATGAAGGGCAGCAGGTGGTGGTGAACGCGCTGAAAGAGCGGTTCGCCGACATATCGGGCGTTTCGGTGGACGAGGAACTGGCACGCCTCGTCGAACTGCAGAATGCCTATGCCGCCAATGCCCGCATCATCTCGACCGTGCGCGATATGTTCGATGCCCTGATGCGGATCTGATCCAAGGAGGCTGGCATGACCGTGCTGTCCCGCTTTTCCCCCGGCCTGATGTCGTCCGAGCGGCAGGTGAGCCAATTGAAGTCGATGCGCGCCGGGCTCGACGACCTTACCCGCCAGCTCGCCACCGGCCGCCGCGCCGAGACACACGGCGGTTACGGCGTCGGCCGTTCGGCCGTGCTCGACATGCGGGCGGAACTGGCGCGCGCCGGTGCGGTGCGACAGGTCGCGGATCGGGCCGGCGTGCGCCTCGGGCTGGTGAACGAGACGCTGTCGGCGCTTGGCCGGCTCGCCAGCGATGCGCGGGCCGAAGCGCTGACCCAGCCGGTGCCGGCAAGCCACGCCACGGCGGCGACGCTGGCCAGCAGCGCCCGCGCGCGGCTCAACGAGGCCTTCTCGCAGCTCAATACCGCCTTCGACGGGCAATACCTGTTTTCCGGCCGCGCCACCGATGCCCGCACCGTGCCGGACCCCAGGGCCGTTCTCGACGGCACTGGGACGGCGGACGGGCTCAGAACGTTGATCGCCGAGCGGCGCGCTGCCGATCTCGGCAGCGGGCTCGGGCGGCTGTCTCTGGCCCAGTCCGGCGCGAGCGTGTCGATTGCCGAGGAAAATCCGCCGCCGCCGTTCGGCTTCAAGCTCAGAAGCCTGGTCTCCAGCCTGTCGGGCGGCACGGTCAGCGGGCCCGATGGCATCCCGCGCGCGGCGACGCTGACGCTCAGCCCGTTGCTCAGCGCCGGTCAGACGGTCACGCTCGAACTGTCACTGCCGGACGGTTCCTCCGAGAGCATCACGCTGGTGGCGCGGCAGATGGGATCGCCGCCCGGCGAAGGAGCCTTCACCATCGCCGCCGATCCGGCGATCACGGCTGCCAATCTCCGGGCGGCGCTTGCCTCGGCGATTGCGGGGCGTGCCTCCACCGCGCTTTCCGCCGCCTCCTCGGTGGTGGCGGCGGAGGATTACTTCGCGGGCACCGCCGAAAACCCGGCGCGGCGGATTGCTGGCCCGCCGTTTGAAACAGCGACCGGCTTTGCTGCCAGCGGCAGCCGCCCCACCGCGCTGTGGTATGGCGGGGAGGATGCGGGCGGCGATGCGCGCGGCACGCAGGTGGTCGCGCTCGAACGCGGCGTGTCGGTGGGCATTGGCGCGCGCGCCATAGAGGCGCCGATCCGCCGCGTGCTGGCCGGCCTTGCCGCGCAGGCGGCTGAGACCGCCGATCCGAATGATCCCAATGCCCTCGTCCGCTCGAAGGCCTTGGCCGAACGGGCCGCCGGACTGCTGGCACAATCGGGCGGGCAGGGGGTGGGCAACATCGTTGCCGATTTCGCCATGGCCGAGGCGAGCCTGGGCCGCGCCCGAGAACGGCAGGAGCAGCGCACGGCGTTTCTGGAAGGGGCGATTTCCGAGATCGAGCACCCCTCGATGGAGGAACTCTCGGCCTCGATCCTCGCCATGAAAACCCGGCTCGAAGCTTCTTACGAGGTGACCGCGCGGATCGGGCAGATGTCGCTGGCCAATTACCTGGGGTAATGGCCGCATCGCGGTGCCGGCGCGGGCCTCGCCCTCAACGCCATGCGATGGGCCCCAGCCCTATGGGTGGCCGCGCAGGCCGGCCGCAAGTTCGCGGTTGATGCGCACCAGCGCCACGACCTTTTCGGGGGCGGGGCCGCCGCTGATGCCGAGCGTTGTATTGAAGATGAAATTGGCAAGGGTGAGGATCTGCGCCTTCAGATCGTCAGGCAACAGGGACGCGGAATCGCTGACGCTGCCGGCGATGATCGTCCAGAGCTTGCGGTTGTGGGCGAGCGAGGCGTCGAATTCGTCCGCATCGGTGCCATCGCCGGCGGCCTGCAGGCGGGCGGCGGCCTTGACCAGGGCGTTGGCCTCGATCTCGCGCGGGCTCATGGTGATGCGGGCGGCGGCGGCGTAGCTGAGGGCGGCGGCATGCGACATGTCCGGGTTCCTTTCAGGTCTTGCGCGACAGGGTGAGCGGGGCGGAAGCGGCAACGCGTGCGGCCGCGCCCGGCGGGCCGTAGGCAGCGGGGGAGGCCGGGGCGAGGCGCGTCGAGACCTCGCGAAGGATGTCCTCGGAGACGCCGCGCAGGGTGGTCAGCACCGCGATGTTGCGGTCGATCACGGCGTCGAAGGCCTCCTGCCGGCGCGCGAGCACGGCGCGATCGGCAGCGCCGATCATGCCGGAGGCGCGTGCCTCGGCGACCTCGGGCAGCAGGGCCTGCCAGGCGGCAAAAGCGGCGGATTTCTCTTCGCCGAACCTGAGCGCATCGCGCAGCCGGCCGGCGGCCATGGCGGCGGTTTCCGCCGCGAGCACCGCCTCAAGCCGCTCCATCGCGGTCAGGATGTCGCGCATCAGCGGCTGAGTGGCGGTCGGGACATCAGGCGGGGGCATGGGCGGCTCCGGTCATGGTCATGATCTGGCGATAGACGCCGGCGGCGATGCCGATGCCGCCGCGTGCCGACATGCCGCGCGCATGTTCGTCGATCAGCATGGAACGCCAGGCCTCCATGCCGTGCCCGGCTCCGCCCAGCGGACCCTCGCCGGACAGGCCGGCAAACGCCTGTTCCAGCATCGATTTGAGGAACTGTCCTTCGAAGTCGCGGGCGACCTTGGCGGCGCGCGCCTCGCGCGGTGTGGCCTGGGCGGACGTCGGCAGGGGCGGCAGGGTGATACGGCTCATCACATCACCTCGATGTCGGCCTGCAGCGCGCCGGCGGATTTGATCGCCTGCAGGATGGAGATCATGTCGCGGGGGCCGATGCCGAGCGCATTGAGGCCGTCGACCAGTTCCTGCAGGCTGACGCCCTCGCGCAGGGAGGTGAGGCGCCGCTTGGGGTCGGTCTCGACCTTGACGGTGGTGCTGGGCGTGACCACGGTCTCGCCGCCCGAGAGCGGCTCCGGCTGCGAGACGTTCGGCCGTTCGGTGATCGATACGGTGAGGTTGCCCTGCGCGACGCCCACAGTGGAGACGCGCACATCGCGCCCCATGACGATGACGCCGGAGCGCTCGTCGATGATGATGCGGGCGCGCTGATCCGGCTCGACGCGCAATTGCTCGATCTCGGTAATGAGCTGGATGATTGTGCCCCGGTAGTTTTTCGGGATCTGCATCTGCACGGTGGCCGGATCGATCGGCTCGGCAGACTCAGCGCCGAGGAAGTCGTTGACGGCGGCGGCAATGCGGCGGGCGGTGGTGAAATCAGGATTGCGCAGCGACAGCTTCAGCGCCTTCTGCGCCTTGAGCTTGAACTCGACCTCGCGCTCGATCAGAGCGCCGTTGGGTATGCGGCCGACGGTGGGCACGCCGCGCGTCACCTTGGCCGCCTCGCCCTCGGCCTGAAAGCCGTTGATGGCGAGCGAGCCCTGCGCCACCGCATAAACTTCGCCATCGGCGCCCAGCAGCGGAGTGACCAACAGCGTGCCGCCTTGCAAGGACTTGGCATCGCCCAGCGCGGAAACGGTGACATCCATCCGCGTGCCCTGCGAGGCGAAGGCCGGCAGGTTCGCGGTCACCATCACGGCCGCGACATTGGCAGTGCGCAGCGTGGTGCCGCGGGTGTTGACGCCGAGCCGCTCCAGCATCGCGGTCAGCGACTGGCGGGTGAAAGGCGCGTTGTTGAGCGTATCGCCGGTGCCGTTGAGCCCGACCACCAGCCCGTAACCGACAAGCTGGTTCTCGCGGACCCCTTCGATGGAGGCCAGATCCTTCAGTCGCGACAGCGCCAGCGCCGGCATGCCTGGCAGCAGCATCAGCACAAATACAATCAGGGCAAGCAGAAGCGAACGAAAACGCATCAGCCGATCTCCCGGGCGAACAACATCGCAGGTGGCGGGGATTCTCATGCGGCATTCGTGCCAACCTAAAAATCCATAAAAAACAATATATTGCTGCACTAAGGCCAGCCTCGTGGCCGGCAACGGCCGCGCCGGCCCGGCAGTTTTGACCTGTCTGTTGAGACTTTGTTTACGTGTTGCGGCAAAGGTAAGCGCAATCAGGAGTTGTTTTGGTGCGCATCGCCTCCACCTATACGCCGCCGGTAGCGGCACACCGCGCGACCGGCGCGGCGTCCACGCCTGTGGCCGGGTTTTCCGTGCCGACGGCGGCGCCGCGTCGTGCGGCGGGTGCGCAGGCGCCGCTGCCGGTGGCGATGCCGCTGGTGATGCCGGCGGAGGATGCGCTGGAGCGGCGCCGTCAGGGCGCGCGGCGCGGGCGGGCGATGCTGGCCGGACTCGACCGGCTGCAACTGGCGCTGCTGGCGGGCCAAGGGCTTGGCGCGGCGCTGCAGGCGCTGGAAGCGGAAAGCGCGGCGTTCGATGCCGGCGACGATGCCGAGCTTGCCGAGGTGCTCGATGCCATCGGCCTCAGGGTCGATGTCGAGATCGCCAAGGCGCAGCGCAGGGGATCAGGACAGAAGTAGTTTCGAACCCGCGATCACCAGCACGACGCCGAGCGCCTTCAATATCCTGTCGTTGGACAGGCTCATCGAGCCAAGACGTGAGCCGATCAGCGAGCCGATGATGACGGCGATGACGAACAGCGGCAACTGATCGGGCAGGGCGCGCACGGAGGCGAGATTGCCGGCCAGTCCTGCCGATGAATTGGCCAGAATGAACACCGCCGCCGTCGCGGACGCCGCCTTGGGCGTCGCCCAGCCGGCCATCAGCAGCAGGGGCGAGAGAAAAATGCCGCCGCCGGTGCCGGTGAGCCCGGAGAGAAAGCCGATCGCCGCACCGGCCGTCATCGCAGGAACGGGCGGGGGCAGGCGGTCGCCGCCGGCGGGCAGGCGCGGCCCCCCCGGCCACAGCAGCCGTGCCGCCGCAAACAGCAGCACCAGCCCGACCAGCGGACGGTACAGCGTGGTGGGCGGCTGGATGTAGCCGCCCAGAAACGCCATCGGTAGGGCGCCGACGATGAACGGCCAGGTCCGTCGCCAGTTGAAGTGCCCGGCCAGATAGAAGCGCGCAGACACCAGGATCGCCACGAGAATGTTGAGCACCAGCGCCGTCGGTCGCATGGTGGCCGGCGCCATGCCGAACAGCGCCATCAGCGCCAGATAGGCCGAGGCGCCGGCATGGCCGACACTGGTGTAAAGCGCCGCTGCAAGACACATCAGCAGCGCCAGGAAAAGATCGGACAGGACAAGTTCAGGCATTGCCGGGGCATTCCGCGCTTGGGAGTCATCAGGCGGACGCACAGCCCGTAAATCCGGGCGGCTTACGGCGGGCCCGGAAGGTCATAGCTTGAGACTATCACATCGCACGGTGGCTGCAACCAAGCTTCGTGAGCGCCGGATGCGACGGTCGTTGCGCGATTTGCCGATCGTTTTGGGGAAATTCTAACGGTTTTCCGGCAGTCTGTTGAGGACGCCACTTTGCAATTGTCCTGTCGCGGTGAAGCGACTATAGGGGCCGCATTAGACTTAGGGTGAGGAAGTCGGGCATGGCGAACAAAGTGATCAAACTCGATCCCGGTTATCGTCCGAGCGCGGACGAACCGTTCATGAACGACCGGCAGCGCGAATACTTCCGCCGCAAGCTGATGAACTGGAAGGACGAGATCCTGCGCGATGCGGAGGATACGCTCAGCGCCATGCAGGCGGACACCGAATCGCACCCCGATCTGGTCGATCGCGCCTCATCGGAGGGCGATCGCGCCATCGAGCTGCGGGCGCGCGACCGCCAGCGCAAGCTGATCGCCAAGATCGACGCGGCGCTTTCGCGCATCACCGACGGTTCCTATGGCTATTGCGAGGAAACGGGCGAGCCGATTTCGCTGCAGCGGCTCGACGCGCGACCCATCGCCACCCTGTCGCTGGAAGCGCAGGAGCGCCACGAGCGGCGCGAGCGGATCTACCGCGACGATTGACAGGCCTTCTTTGCTGCATATAGCCTCCACGATGTTTTGATGGAGGTTATTGATGCATAAGATCGGTATTGTATTTGGCATTGCGATGCTCGGTCTGGGCGGATGCCAGAGCACCGGTGGTGCGGTGTTCAACGTTGTTTCGGGTAGTTCTGCCGTTGTAGACTGGTATTATGATGTCGACAGGAGTTGCAAGTCGAACGGGAATCCGACCGTTACCGTGCTGAGTGGCCCGTCGAACGGGCGCATTTCCACACGGACGGCCGCGCGGACACCAAGTTTCCAGCCGCCCAATCCGCGCGAGTCCTGCAATACGAAGCGCATTCCTGCGACGGAAGTCGTCTACACGCCAGCAAAAGACTTCACGGGGCAGGATAGTGTCACCTATCGAGTGACTTTCCCCACGGGCTCCGAACGGCTTTATTCGAAGACGATATCGGTCAAGTAACCGGGTGCAGCCCCGGCCCTTGAGCGGTCGATTTGAATGACTGAGATGGACTGCTCAATTTCCTTGTCTTGTAGCATGTTGTTTTCGGCCGACCGGCAGGTGTTTGGCCGGGGAATGGCCTAGAATGGCAGCAGCACATCGAGCACCTGCTGGCCGTAGCGCGGCTGCTGCACATCCGAGATATGACCGCGCCCGCCGTAGGAGATGCGCGCCTGGGCGATTTTGGTCGATTCGATGGTGTTGCCCGCCTCGATGTCCTCGGGGCGCACCACGCCGGCAACGATCAGCTCGCGCACCTCAGCATTGACGCGCACCTCCTGCCGGCCCTCGATGACGAGGTTGCCGTTGGGCAGGAGCTGGGTGACGATGGCGGCGATGTCGGTGGCCAGCTGCTCCTGCCGCTTCACCGAGCCGGCGCCGTTGGAGGTGGAGTTCGCCGACCCTTTCACCAGCGCTTCGGGCTTCACTCCGTCGGCGAGGATCTTGGACAGGCCCTGCTCGGCGCCGAAGAAGCCCTCGACGCCGAAGTTCTCGCCGCTCTGACGCGAGCGCTGGGTCTGGTTGTCGATCTTGGCGCTGTCGGTAATACGCACGCGCACGGTCAGCAGATCGCCGACCTGGGCGGCGCGCTGATCCTTGAAAAAGGCGCGTGAGCCGGTGCGCCACAGCGAGCTTCCCGCCTGCCGCGACGGCTGGGCGGGCGGCATCGGCATCTGCACCGGTTTATAGCCGGGTTGGCTGACCGGATTGTCGATGGCCGACAGCGGCGGGGTTTCGCCCACCCGCTGCAATCGATCGATGGCACCACAGCCGGAGACGAGGACTGCAACGGCCAGCGCGACAGCAACGCGACACCTCTTTACGCAACCGATCATGATCGTCACTTGTCCTTTTTATCCGTGGTGAGCCGGGCGCTGACCCGTCCGGGGCCGGTAATGACGGCGTCGATCTGGCGTTTGGAGGAGAGGTTGAGCACCTGCACCACCGCGCCTTCCGGCCCCGCCGCCAGCGCCTTGCCCTTGAGGCTCAGCGACAGGCCCGGCGCCTCGTAGGTGATGGCGACGAGCTGGTTGCGCTCGACCAGATCGGGGCGGACGAGGTCAGCCTCGCGCAGCACCTCGCCGGTTGCCAGCGGGCGCCGTGCCACCAGGCCGGCAAGCCGCCCGCTGGCCGGGGTCATGCTCGCCACCAGCCGCGCGGGGCGACGTTCCTCGTGCCAGTCGTCGCTGCCGAGTGCCTCGCCGCGGGCCACCGCCCGGGTGAGCACCGGCACGCCGACCAGCGCCTCGGCGCTGCCGGTGACGCGGCGTTGCGTGGCTGTGGTGGTGAGCCGGGCCTCGAAACGGCCCGTGCGGCCCTCGAGTTTCTCAATCACCACCACCGGGGCGGCAAGGCCCGGTTCCGCCGGCAGGTCGGCGAGTGGGGCATCCAGTTTCAATATTGCGCCCGCCAGCCGCCGGTCGGCGGCGGCAAGCGCGGCGGCGAGCGCGGTTTCCTGCGCGGCCGGAGGCAGCAGCGTCGCCGGGCGGCGCACCAGTGTTGCCGTCGGGCCGTCGGCGCCGAGGCCGGAAAGGCCGAGTTCGCGCGCTGCCGCTTCGATCCGGGCGGCGGAGATGGTGCCGACCCCGCCCGGAATGGGCGCGCGGAACAACGGGGTCGGCGCAAACGGGCCGGCATCCTCGACCAGATCGCCAAGGGTGACGGTATCGCCCGCCACGACCGTCTCGGCGCGCAGGCGCAGCGGATTGGCCCATGCAGGCAGGGCAGCGAAGAACGCCAAGGGCAGCAGCAGCGAAGCGGCAAGACGGGCCATTGGTCTCATCCCCGGAAGATCTGGTTGGCGGCGTTGAGCATCTGGTCGGCGGCGGAGATGACCTTGGCGTTCATCTCGTAGGCGCGCTGGGCAGCGATCAGCGAGGCAATCTCGGTGACGGCGTTGACGTTCGCCTCTTCGAGATAGCCCTGCTGGAGCGAGCCGAAGCCATCCGAGGCCGGATTGCCGGTGATCGGCGGGCCGGAGCCCTGGGTTTCGACAAACAGGTTGTCGCCGATCGATTCCAGCCCGACCTTGTTGATGAAGCGGGCAAGCTGCACCTGCCCGAGCGTCTGCGGCGCCACCTGTCCGGGCAGCGCGGCGGTGACCACGCCGCCGGCATTGATGGTGACCGAGGTGGCGTTGTTGGGCACGGTGATGCCGGGATCGACCAGATACCCTTCGCCGGTGACCAGCCGGCCGTCGGCGTCGAGTTCGAAGCCGCCGTCGCGGCTGTAGGCGGTGCGCCCGTCCGGCAGTTGCACGCGGAAAAAGCCCTCGCCGCGGATGGCCAGGTCGTAGCTCTTCTCGGTCGGCGTCAGGTTGCCCTGACCCATGATGCGCGGGGTGGAGACGGATTTGACGCCCGAGCCGATGTAGATGCCGGCCGGAATGGTGGTGCCCTGATCGGAACTCGGGGCGCCGGCGCGGCGGTGGGTCTCGTAGAGCAGGTCCTGGAAATGCACCGTCTGGCGCTTGAAGCCGGTCGTGCGCATGTTGGCGACGTTGTTGGAGACGACCTGAACGTTGAGTTCCTGGGCCATCATGCCGGTGGCGGCAGTCTGCAGGGCGCGCATCGGGATCCTCAGGTGATGTCGGCGAGGCGGGATAGGGTGGTGCGGCGCAACTCGTCGGTGCGCTGCATCATCTGGGCGATGCCGGTGTAGGCGCGCGAGATGTCGAGCAGCCGGGTGATCTCGGCGACGCCGCTGACGTTGGAGCGTTCCAGCGCGCCGGTGTCGAGCCGCACGGACGGGCCGGCGGGCACGGCCGGTTCGCGCGCCGACAGAAGGTTGCGGCCCTCGCTCGCCAGAGCATCGGGCGCGGTGAAAGAGACCAGCCGCAGCTTGCCGCGCACGCCCTGCGCCGTGGAAATGGTGCCATCGCCGGCAATGGTGATCCCACCGTCTGCGGGATTGAAGCTGACGGCGCCCTGATCGGTCAGCACGCGATGGCCATCGCTGGTGACCAGCTCGCCAGTGCCGTTCAGCGACAGCGCGCCGTTGCGAGTGTAGCGCTCGCCGGCCGGGGTTTCGACCACCAGAAAGCCGGCGCCGCGAATGGCCACATCCATCGGGTTGCCGGTGCGCTCGATAGCGCCGCCGGAGATGTCGAGGCTGTTGGTGCGGTCGGAGACAAAGGAGATGCGGCGGCTGCCGGCGGGCGAGGCATCGGCGCGGGCGATGGGCATTACATGCTCGCCGACGCGGAGCATGCGACGCTTGAACCCGTCCGTGGTGATGTTGGCGACGTTGTTGGCCACCACATCCATCTGCCGCTGCAAGGTGATCTGGCGCGACAGGCCGATCAGCAAGGTGTTGGCGTTCATGGCAGGGTCCCTCCTGGCATTTCCCAGGAACAGACCATCAAGACCCGTGCCAACACCGGAACATCGGAATATCCGTTCTTGAACAGTTGCTTAGTCGTGATGCGGGGCAGAGTGCACAGGGGGCGGGCGCTGGGCAGGTCCTGCGCCGGGCGGCAAGAACTGCCGCCTCGTTCGGATTCCGTAAACGAAATGGTAACCAAAACTTCCGAGAGTGATTTTCATAGATACAACCCTTAGTAGAGATAACGCATGGCCAAGGACGCAAAGCCCGCCCCAGCCGACGGTGCCGCCAAGGAGGCACCGAAGTCCAAGAAGCTGCTCATCATCATCGCCAGCGTCATGGTGCTGACGGCGGGCGGCGGCGGCTTCTTTCTCTACAAGAAAAAGCAGAGCGCCGCGCAGGCGGAGACCAAGAAGGTCGCCGTGTTCCTCGACCTGCCGGACATGACCGTCAACCTCGCCCATGTGGCGGGGCAGGAGCGCAACGGCTTCCTGCGCCTCAAGGTGGCGCTGGAACTGGCGGATCAGAAAACCCTGACCGAGGTGCAACCGGTGCTGCCGCGCATCATCGACAATTTTCAGGTGTTCCTGCGCGAGTTGAAACCGTCCGACCTTGAAGGCTCGGCCGGCTTCTACCGGCTGAAGGAAGAACTTCTGCGCCGCACCAACGCCGCCGTGCATCCGGCGCGGGTGGAGGCGGTGCTGTTCAAGGACATGCTGGTGCAGTGAGGCGGTGATGCAGGGGGCAGCGGCAGGCAATATGGTGGTGGCCGCCGGCGAAGAGCCGGCCTCCGCCGTTGCGGACGGGGCAAGCCCGGCGATGGTGGCGGAGCTGCTGACGCGGCCCGCGCCGCCGGCGCCGCTGCGGTTGCCGCTGATGTCGCGGCTGGTCGATGGCTGGCCGGACGGGCTGGCGCGGCGGCTTGCCGCCGGCTGGTCGTTGCAGATCGCGCCGCGCCGGCTGCCGCTCGGCATGGACCGGCTGAGTGCCTTCGCCGCCGCGCTTGATGCGCATGCGCTGGTGGCGAAGCTGGATGTCAACGGCGAGCACGGCCTGATCGCCTTCGACCGGGCGCTGGTGCTGTGGCTGATTGACCGGATGCTGGGCGGGCGCGGACAGGCGCCGGCGCCGGCGGCGATGGAACGGCCGCTGACGTTGATCGAGAAAAGCCTGATGCAGCCGGTGATCCGGCATACCGGGGAGGCGCTCGTCGAAGCGCTGGGGCCGGCCGGGGCGCTGACTATCGGCTTTGGGGGCTGGGAAGAGGAGCGCGCCGCGCCAGCGACGCCGACCGAGGGCGATGCCGCGCTGGTGCTGGCGCTGGAAATCGGTCTGGACGGGGGGCCGGCGAGGGTCAGGCTGGCGTTGCCGCTTGCCGGGCTTGAACCGTTGCGGGCGAAGCTGGCGGAATCCTATCCCGGCGCTGCTTTGGGGCAAGATCCGCAATGGCGACGGCATATGGCCGCCTCGCTCGGCCGGTCGCGCACGCAACTGACCGCCGTGCTGCATGAGGTCGACCTGCCGCTGGCGCGCATCAGCGCTCTGGCGGTGGGCGAGACACTGCTGTTCGAGGTGGGCGGCGATCCGCTGGTCGAGGTGCGGGCCGGCGGAGTTCGCCTCGGCTCCGGTCGGCTGGGGCGTTCCAATGGGCGCGTGGCGGTGCGGCTTGAAACCGCGCTCGCCAGCGCCGGGGAGGGGGCACGATGAGCGGCGCCCTGGCCTTTGCGTTTGAAAGCGTGGTGGCGCTGCTGCTGGCCGCCTCGATTTACACGATGATCCGCATGGAGAAGCGGCTCCGGGCGTTCCGGCTCAACGAGGCCGACATGCGCGCCACCATCGCCACGCTGGTCGGGGCGACCGAACGGGCGGAGCGGGCGGTCGAATGCCTGCGCGCCGCCGTCGAGACCTGCGATCTGGCGCTCGAACAGCGGCTGCGTGCGGCCGAGAAACAGGCACAGGATCTGTCGCGGCAGGTGCGCGCCGGGCAGGACGTCGTCAGCCGCATCGGCCGCATCGTCGCCGCCGGGCGTCAGGAGCGGGCCGGATGAGCGCCCCGGCACGCGAGCGGATCCGTCTGTTGCCAGTGGTGATCGCGGTGGCGGGCGGGCTGATGCTGCTCAAGCTGACCGGGCTGGTGTTTCAGGGTGGCTATGTGCTCGCCCCCTCAGCGGGGGCGCCGGCCAAGCCGTTCGGCCGCATACTGAGCGATGCGCGGCGCGACCCTGAATGGGCGCAGGACATCACCGGATCGGTGCCGCCGAAAAAGGAGGAGGCACCGCCCAAGCCTGAGGCGGGCAAGGCTGGCGACAAGACCGGCGATGCAGCCGCCGGCAAGCCGAAAGGCCCGCCGGGCGACAAGGCACCGGCGACGCCTGCCAATGCCGAGCCGGCCAAGTCGGCGCCGGTCGGCGCCGAACGTGAGGTGCTGGAAAAGCTCGGCGCCCGCCGCCAGCAGCTCGACGAGCGGCGTCAGGAACTCGACATGCGCGAGGCATTGCTGCGCTCGGCGGAAAAGGTGATCGAGGAAAAACTCGATACGCTCAAGGAGGGCGAAGCGCGGCTCGATGCGCAGCAGAAGGGCCGCCAGGGCGCGCCGGACGGGGGCTTGAAGCCGCTGGTCACCGTCTATGAGGCGATGAAACCGCGCGATGCGGCGCGCGTGTTCGACAAGATGGATACCCGGCAACTGCTACCGCTGGCCCGGGCAATGAACCCGAAAAAGCTCGCCGAGGTGCTCGGGCTGATGAGCCCGGAGGCGGCGGAAAAACTGACGGCGGCGATTCTGCGGCAGGTGCCGGCGGAAACGGCGTCAGCGATGCCTGCGCCGCCACCGACGGCGGAGCCCACGCCGCCAGCGCGGCCACCGATCGAGGAACTGCCGCGCCTGCCCAAGCCATAAACAATCTCAGGTTGCTTAATCATAGAATTACACTTTTTGATGATTATGCCGGGATGAGGCGTCGCCGCACGGCCGGGGCGCGAAAGGCAAGATGTGAAGGGTAAAGCGTGATCCTGGCGCTTGTGACATTTGCGGCGCGGCGTTGGCGTGCCATCCGGCTCGGGCGGCGAGCGGGCGGCGTGGCGGCCCTGGCCGCGCTGGTGCTCGGCGTGGTGCTGGCCGGGACGCGCGCCCGGGCGCAGGAGATGGTTGCCGGCGAGGTGGTTGCGCGCGACGAGAAACAGTTCGGCCGGCTGATCTTCGGGTTTCCGGCGCCGCTGGGGGTCAGCGCCCGGGTTGCCGGCAGTGTGATGATCGTCTCCTTCGACCGTCCGGTGCGGCTCAATGAGGCGCGACTGGCGTCTGCGCTGCCTGCCTACGTCGGCGCGGTGCGGGTTGATCCCGATTTTCGCTCGATGCGCTTTGCGCTGATCCAGCCGGTCCGGCTCGATGTCAAGGATGCGGCGGAACAGGTGTTCGTCGATCTGATGCCGGCGAGCTGGCGCGGGCCGCCGCCGCCGCTCCCCGCCGATGTGGTGGCGGATCTGGCGCGACGGGCGCGCGAGGCGCGCGGCAAGGTCGATGCGGCCACCGCCGACGGGCAGGGCGCGGCGGCGCGGGTGTGGCCGCTCAGGGTGGTGATCAGCGAAACCCCGGCGCGCCTGCGCCTTGCCTTCGTGCTGCCGCCCGGCGCGCGGGCGCGGCTGGAGCAGGAGGGAAATACCGCGCAGGTGCATTTCAACGGCTCGCTCAGGCTCGACAAGGGCGCGCTGGCCGCCGCCCTGTCGGGGCATGTCGAAGCTGTGCGTGTGATCCCTTCCGATTCCGGCGGCACGGTGGCTTTTTCGACGCCCGGTGCTGCTGGCATCGAGTCGGCCGGGGATGATGACGTGTTTCATGTCGATGTTCTGCGCCTGGTCGCCAGTCCGCCGGCGCAGCTGCTCGTGCCAGCGCCGGCCGAACCGCCGGTTGCACCCAGGCAGGCGGATGCCGCCGCGCCCCCGCCCGCCGCGGACAACCCGCCAGCGCTGCTGGCGCCGGCCACAGTGACCGCCCGGATGGTGGCGATGGGCGAGGGGTTGCGGCTCGATCTTGCCCCGCGCGTGCCGCTGGCGGTGTTCGAGCGCGGCGGAGCGGTGCTGGTCGTGCTCAACGGCACGGCGCGGGTCGAACTTCCGGCGCGCGATGCGGTGCAGGACGCGCTGGTGGAGACGCTGGCGCTGGAACAGCGCGATGGCTGGGCCCTGCTCAGGCTGGTGCCCAGGCGGGCCGGGTTGGTGAGTGTTTCCGGCACGGAGGAGGGCTGGCACGTCGATGTGCAGAACGGTATCGCCGCGCGCACCGAAGTGCTTCGGTTCGAACGCGCGACGGATGCGCGCGGGCGGCCGCATCTGGAGGCGCTGGCGCAGCAACCGTTCGATCCGCTGACGCTGGAGGCGGGGCCGGAGGGCGGCGCGCTCAAGGTGTTCACGCTGGCCGGGCCGCCGCAGGCGATGGTGCGGCCGCAGAGCTTTGCGGAGTTCAATCTGCTGCGCACGGCGCATGGGGTAGTGGTGGAGCCGCGAATCGACGATCTCGTTGCGTCCAGCGGCCTCGATCGCTTACGCATCGGCAGCGAGCGGGGGCTGGCTCTTTCGGCGGCGGGTGGTGTCGCCGCGGCACAGGCACAGATGGAGCAGGGGTTGCTCGTCGATGCCAGGGTGTGGAACGATGACCGCCGCGGCGCCATTCGCGATACGGAGCGGGCGCTGCTCGCCGAGGCCGCCGGTGCCGGCCGCCATGGGCGCGCCGCAGCGCGGCGACGGCTGGCCGGCTTCTATCTGGCCAATGGCAAGGCGAACGAAGCGGCCGGCGTGCTCGCTGTCGCCGAGGCGGACGATGCGGTGCTGGCCAAGGATCGGGGCCATGCGCTGTTCAAAGCCATCGCGGAGTTTCTGCGCCATCGCCATGCCGAAGCGGCGACGGCCCTCGCTCACCCGGCGCTGGCCAGCGACGGGGAAGGCGACCTGTGGCGCGCCATGATCGCCGCCGCCCAGCATCGGTTTGGCCCGGCGCTGGGCGAGCTGCGCAAGGCATTGCCGCTGATCGCCGTTTATCCCGACAGCCTGCAGGCAATCATCCGGCCGGCGATGATCGAGGCGGCTCTGGAGGCGGGCGACCTCTATTTCGCCAACCAGCAACTCGGCGAATTCGAGCGGCTGGACGCGGATGTGCGCGATCCGGCGCGGATCCTGTTGCTGGCAGGACGGATCGCCGATGCCGGAGGGGCGAAGAAGGAGGCCGAAAGCCTCTATGCCGCAGCGGCCGCTACCCGCGACCGGGCGATCGAGGCCGAGGCAAGGTTGCGGGCCGTGCTGCTGGGGCTTGCCACCAAGGCGGTCGCTACCGACAAGGCTATGGCGGAACTGGAAACGCTGGCGATGATCTGGCGTCGCGGCGAGGTGGAACTTCAGGCGCGCGCGCGGCTGGCCGAATTGCTGGCGGAAGCCGGGCAATGGCGCGAATATTTCCTGCAAGGCGTCAGGGCGGCGGAAATCCTGCCCGAGCACCCGACCACCATTGCGATGCACAAGGAGGCTGCCCGCCACTTCACGGCGCTGTTCGCCGGCGGCAAGGCCGACGGGCTCGACAAGGTCAAGGCGTTGGCGTTGTTCGAGGAATTCCGCCACCTCATCCCGCCCGGCAGCGAGGGTGACGAGGTGGCGATACGGACCGCCGAACGGCTCTACGATCTTGACCTGATCGATCAGGCCAGCGCGCTGCTCGAACATCAGGTGCGGCACCGGCTGAAGGGCGAGGCGCGTCTCGCCGCCGCCTCGCGGCTGGCGCTGATGCACCTGACCAACGGCAAGCCGAACGAGGCGCTCGGCGTGCTGCGCCAGACCCGCGCCGCCGCCATGTCCGCCGTTGCCCGCCGCGCCCGCTTGCTGCTGGAAGCGCGCGCGCAGAGCGAGCTGTCGCGTGGCGATCTGGCGCTCGACATTCTGGCCGGCGAGCCCGGCGCGGACATCGAACGGTTGCGCGCGGACATCCACTGGCGCGCCCGACGCTGGCAGGTCGCCGGGGAGGCCTACGAGCGTGCGCTCGGCCAGCGCTGGCAGGATGGCGAGGCGCTGACCGCCGGCGAGCGGGCCGACCTGATCCGCGCCGGCATCGCCTTCGTGCTGGCGCAGGACATGCTCGGCCTCGACCGGCTGCGCAGCAAGTTCCTCACCAAGATGTCGGCAAGCGAGGATGCGGCGACGTTCAAGCTGATCACGCTGGACAGCGCCCGTCGGCCCGAAGCGTTCCGCGATCTCGCCCGCAGTGCGACCAGCGCGGAAACGCTCTCGGCCTTTATCGAAGCCTACAAGGCGCGCTATCCCGCGTTGCCGGCGCAGCCGGCGGAAAAGCCTGCTGCGGGGGGCTGAGGCGGTATGCGGCGGCGCGTGCCGGCCGCCTCACTTGACCCGGTAGCCGTTGTCCGTCGAGGCGCTCGGCCACGGGCTTGGCGGTGGCGGGGGCGGAGCCGGGCGCTGCATCTGGCCAAAGCCGGAGGCAGGGCGTGGCGGCACCTGCAGCGAGGGGGCAGGGCGGGGCGGGGCCGGCGCATAGGCCGCCTGCGGCTGGGGAGCAGGCGGAGCGGCGGCGACCGGGGCCGGTCGATAGCCGCTGGCACCGGCCTGCGTGCCGATCGGCACGCGCTGGGGTGTGGGCGCTGCGGGTTCGACGGCGGCCACCGCAATTTCGGGCACCTGCGCCATCGCGGCGGCATCGTGCTCCTTTTCGGCGCCGAAAAAGTCGCCTGAACTGGCCTGATCGGCGAGCAGCCACTGGCGCGAGCCTTCCGAGTCCTGCATGCGGGGCAGGGCAGAAACATCGGTCAGGCGGAACATGAACCGCATCGGCGTGGAAAACGCCTCGCCGAAGCCGATCGCCTCGCGGTTTGAGAGCGCCGACAGGAAATCGAGCACGCCGGTGGCCGCATCCGGCATGGCGGCGCGCATGATGGCCTGGTCTTCCTTGTTGGCGAGGCGCATCGCGAACACGGTCGAGCACTGCGACAGGATGGTAGGGTCCAGTTCGCTCGGGCGCTGGGTGACGACGGCCAGATAGCAGCCGTACTTGCGCCCTTCCTTGGCGATACGGGCGAGGGCACGCCGTGTGGGTGCAAAGCCGAGCGAGGCATCGGCAGGCACGTAGCGGTGCGCTTCCTCGCAGGCGAGCAGGATTTCATAGGCGCCGCGGCTCTGCGTCGACAGGTCGAAGGCGAGCCGGGCAAGCACCGAGACCGAGGCATTGACCACATCGGCGGGAATGCCGGCCAACTGCAGGATGGTGATCGGCCGGGCGCTGTCGGTCAGCCGGAACAATCCACGCACCGCCGCTTCCGACATCCCGTCAATGGCGGTCTTGCCGAACATGAAACGATAGCTCGGATCGTTGCCGAGGCTCTCGATGCGCCCGCGAAGGGAGCGCAGCGAGGCGCGGTCGAATTTCTGCTCGAGTCGGCCGGTTGCGCCATCGATCAGGGCGAGGATGTCGGTCATCCGGTAGGGCTGCGGGGAATCGGCGGTGTGGTTGCCGCCTTCGCTGCGCAGGGTCTTCTTCAGGATGGAGCCGGGCAGCGACTGCTCGCGCGAGTGATACATCTCCTTGGCCTGCATGATCGCATCGCGCAGGAATTCGACCTCGTCGGCGGGCGCGCGGGCGCCCCGGTAGATGACGTCGACGATTTCCTCGAAGCGGAACAGCCAGAAAGGCAGCTCGAACTTGTCGGAATCCACCGTATGGGCCACTTCGCGGAAAGCGTTGGTATATTCGTTGTGCGGATCGACGATGATGACGCGCAGGTTGGGTCTTTCGGTGATCGCCGTGCGCAGCAGGATCGAAACCGAGCAGGACTTGCCGACGCCGGTGGTGCCAACCACGGCAAAATGCTTGCGCAGCATGCCCTCGACGTCGATGGCGGCCGGAATGCTGGTGTCCTGGCTGAGGGCGCCGATCTCGCTGCCCTTGCGGCCGCCGAGATCGTAGATGGCCAGAAGATCATCCTTGCGGATGCGATGGGCGGCGGCGCCGAGCACGGGGTAGCGCGCGATGCCGCGCCGGAATTCCGGTCGCCCGCCGGGACCATCCACGATCTCTCCCAGCAGTTCGACATTGGCATGGATCGGGTTGTCGCCCGAGTCGTTCCATGGCGGCGCCACGATGCCCATATCGCGGACGAAACAGATGACGCGGCTGTGTTGTCCATAAACCGTGATCAGCGTGCCGACGCTCCAGTAAGGCTCGGCGGCGTTGATCAGCGCAGGCATGCGCGTGGCGACGACGGCGCGTGAGCCGTCGATGGAAATCAGCGTGCCCGACTGGCGGTTGCCGGGCTGCAAGGCATCGCGCCTGTCGGACTGCGGTGCGCAAGGCGCAATCCTGCCGTCGGTGCCAGATAACATACGCGATCCCCAAAGTCCCGGTGCACCATGCCACGCCGAGGTTAACCATCCGTTTTGGGGGGATTCCGCGCTACATCGCGAAGCTTTGCACCAGCGAGCCGGCCACCAGCCGCCAGCCGTCGACGAGCACGAAGAAGATCAACTTGAACGGCAGCGCCACCATCACCGGCGGGATCATCATCATGCCCATCGAGATCAGGATCGAGGCGACGACCAGATCAATGACGAGAAACGGCAGGAACAGGAGAAAACCGATTTCGAAGGCGCGGCGCAGTTCCGAGATCATGTAGGCGGGCAGCAGTGTCGTCAGCGGCAGAGCGGCCGGCGTTTCGGGCGGCGGCCGGCGCGACAGGCCGACGAACAGTTCGATATCCTTCTCGCGCGCATTTTTCAGCATGAAGGCATGGAGCGGCTCGACCGTGCGCTCGAACGCCTCCTTCTCGCGGATTTCCCCGCCGAGATAGGGTTTCACACCGCTGTTGTAGGCGGCTTCAAGCGTCGGCGACATCACAAAGCCGGTGAGGAACAGCGCCAGCGCGATCAGCACCATATTGGGTGGGGCGGATTGGGTGCCGAGTGCGCTCCTGAGCAGCGACAGCGCCACAACGATGCGCGTGAACGACGTCATCATGATGAGCAGAGTCGGCGCCAGCGCCAGCACGGTGAGCAGTGCGATGAGCTGAAGTGCCCGTTCGGACACGCCGGCGCCGCCGAGATTGAGCGTCAGTTCCTGCGCCGCCGCCGGCTGCACGAAAAGACCCGCCGCCAGCAGCGGCAGGCCACGAATGCGGGAAAGAAAGCGGAGCTTGCTGCCGTCGATCAAACCTTGCCAGGACCGGCGCGTCCGAGCAGGCGCGCCATCTCCTCCTCCAACGAATCAATCGTTGAAGGATCGGCGGAGACGGGTGCGGCGGGAAGCTCCTTACCCTGCGTCACCGGCGCAGGCGCCGGCTTTTCGGCCTTCTCGGCGGCTTTGGCGGGCTTGTCGGCTTTCGGCGCGGGACGCTCCGGCTGGGGCTCCGGTTCGGGGTCCTTGCGGCTGGTCGAAGGCAGCGGGATCGGCTTGGTCTCCGCTTCCGCGGCGGCGCGGGCATCCACCGCCTTGGCGGCAGGCTGAGCCTGCGTCAGCGGGCGTTGCAGCACGCTCTGCAGGCGGCGTGCCATGTCCGACAGGCGCGGATCGGGCGCGGGGCGCACGGGCTCGACGGTCGCGGGCGCTTCGACCGGCGCAACCGGCGCGGTGACAGTCGGCGCGGGCGGCGGAGGCGCGGCAATGACGGGCGGTGGTGGCGGCGGGGGTGCGGCGACGACCGGTGCCGGGGGTGGGGGCGCCGCAACCACGGGCTCGACGCGGCCAGCGCGCGGCGGCGCCGGAGCCGGCGGCGGAACGACCGGCTCGGGCAGGCGCGGCATCAACCGGGTGTCGGGTTGGGCAGGCTTGGCCACGGGAGGTGCTGGCGGCGGAACCGGCGCGGGGGGCGCAACGGTCGCTGGCAGCGCCTCGATCGCAGGTTCGGCGGGCAGGCTGGCGCCCGGCGCGCCACGGCTGGCCCGTTCGGCGCGGATGATCGTCGATTCCACAAGGACGTCGTTGGGGCCGCCGATCAGAATGAGATGCTCGACATTGTCGCGGCGCACGATGACCAGTTTGCGACCCTTGCGATCAAGGTTGAAAGCGCCCGTGATGCCGAGCCGCTGGGGCTGGCCGCGACCGCTGCCGCCCATGTTGAGCGACCGCCCGAATACCTTCATGAACAGCCATACAGCCACCGCGAGGCCGATCAGCACCGCAACGCCGACAAGCAGCCAGATGACCAGTTTCGATCCTTCCGGGCCGAGAACTTCCAGAAAACGCTGCATTACCTTATCCCACTCACGCAACCTACCATGGTTAACTACCATGCCCCGACAGCCGGCGCCCGGCAAAGGTTAAGACAGGGTTAACAGGCTCCCGACACTGTCATAACTCTTTTTTAACCATAAGCACGGCAATTTTTGCCTAATATGCAACTTCTGATTTGCATTTATGGAGAACCACCATGAGGGCGGGTATTGCATCGCTACCGTTGCTGAAGCAGCGCATGGCTTTTCTGGAGGCACGGCAGACGGTGCTTTCCGAAAATATCGCCAATGCCGACACTCCCGGCTTCACCCCGCGCGACATCGTGCCGCCGGGGGCGGGCGCGTCCCTCGCGCTGACCGCCAGCGATGCGCGCCACCTCGGCTCGGACGCCTCGGCGTCGCAGATGGCGCGACGCGGGGCGGGGCGTTTCGAGACGCGGCCGCGTGGCAGCGCGGTGTCGCTGGAGGAGGAAATGCTGCGCATTGCCGAGGTGCAGATCGAGCACAATACGCTCGCCTCGCTCTACCAGCGCTCGCTGGCCAGCCTCAAGACCGCCATCGGGCGCAAGGGGTGATCATGGCTGATTTCCTCCGCTCCATCGCCGTTGCCGCGCAGGGTCTGCGCGCCCAGGCCGGGCGCATGCGGCTGATCGCCGAGAACATCGCCAATGCCGAGTCAACCCCGTCGCGTCCGGGCGAGGAGCCCTACCGGCGCAAGATCGCCGTATTCGACCGGCGGTTCGATGCGGAGCTTGGCGTCACCGCGCCTGCTCTCGGGCGCACCAAACGCGATGCCCGACCGTTTCCCGTCCGGCACGAACCGGGCCATCCCGCCGCCGATGCCGCCGGCAACGTGCGCGCCGCCAATGTCGAGATGCTGGTGGAGAGCATGGACATGCGCGAGGCGCAGCGGTCCTACGAAGCCAATGTCAACGTCATCGCCACCACGCGGCGGATGATCCAGCGCACACTCGATCTGCTGAGAACCTGAGGGGGGTGACATGATCCGCCAGAGTCTGCCGTTCGCCGGTGCCGCCGGCGCTTATGCAGCCAGCCAGAAGCTTGCCGGTGCGGGTGCGACGCCGGCGGCGGGCGGCAATTTCGCCGACATGCTGGCCCGCGCGGTCGGCAGCGTCGCCGAGAGCGGCGCGCGTGCCGATGCGGTGAAAACCGCCGCCGCCAGCGGGGCGCGGCCGGAATTCGTCGAGATGGTGACGGCGGTGGCCGAGAGCGAGGTGGCGCTGGAAACGCTTGTTGCCGTGCGCGACAAGGTCATCCAGGCCTATGACGACATCATGCGCATGCCGATTTGATGTCCGTCCACGCGCTCAAATCACCGGGATCGACTCGCCACGGCTCATCCCGCCCGACTTTTGGGCTGGATACCGGCTTGACCGTCTCGATGGATAGGTTCGCCGCCAGCCTCCGCCCGGATCGACCTTCGGCCCGTGCATCGCAGTCGGATCAATCTACTCGGAAGGGACACCCATGGGCGAGGCCGCACTGATTGACATCGCGCGCGTCGCGATCATCGCCTATCTGAAGGCCGGTGTGCCCGTGATGCTGATCGCGCTCGGCGTCGGCTTTGCCGTGTCGCTGGCGCAGGCACTGACCCAAATCCAGGAGCAGACGCTGGTCTATGTGCCTAAGATCGTTGCGGTTTTCGGCGCTCTGCTGCTGTTGCTGCCGATGATGGGCGATACCCTTGCCCGGTTCATGGCGGAGATCGCACAGCGCATCGTGACGGGCGCCGCGCCGTGAGTTTCGCGCTGCTGCCGGGGGCGGTGGAGGGGTTTCTCGTGGCCTTCGCGCGGATCGGCGCGCTGGTGATGCTGCTGCCGGGCCTGGGCGAGCGGGCGCTGCCGGCGCGGGCGCGGCTGGTGCTGGCACTGCTGCTGACACTTGCAGCGCTGCCGGCGCTGGGTCTGGGCGGGACACCGCCGGGGCCGCCGCTGCTGATCCGGCTGATCGGCGAGGTGCTGACGGGGCTGGCGCTCGGGCTGAGTGTGCGGCTGGTGCTGGCAGCGCTCGATGTCGCGGCCTCGATCGCCGCGCAGACCATCGGCCTGTCGTTCGCGCAGGTGCTCGATCCGACGCAGGGACAGCAGGCGGAAATCCTGACCACCTTCTTCCGCCTGTTCGGCGTCGTGCTGATCTTCGCCACCGATCTGCATCACCTCGCGCTGGCCGGAATCGTGGCGAGCTTTCAGGCGCTGCCGATCGGGCGAGGGCTACCGGTCGATGATCTTGCCGGGCTGGTCGTGCGCATCGCCGGCGAGGTGATGCATGCGGGAGTGCGGATCGCGGCGCCGTTCATAGTGTTCGGGCTGGTGTTCAACCTCGGCCTCGGCATGGCCTCGCGCATGGCGCCGCAGGTGCAGCTGTTCTACCTCGCCATGCCGCTGGCGCTGATGCTGGGCCTTGCCGGCCTCGGCATGATGCTGGGCGCGGGCGGGACGCAGTTTCTGACGCTGTACAGCGGCCTTCTCGAAACCCTCGTGCCGGCGGGGCGCTGAGCCATGGCCGGCGACGACGCGGACGACGACGACAAGACACAGGATCCGTCCGAACGACGCATCGACAAAGCGCTGGAAGAAGGCAATGTGCCGCGCTCGCAGGATCTGAGCGGGTTTCTGGTGCTGGCGGCGGGGTTTGGCACGCTGATCACGGTGATGCCGTCCCTCACTTTCGGGGAAGCCGGCGCGCTGGCGGGCTGGCTGGCCGAGGCGCATCGCGGCATCGACAACCTGTCCTTTCCGGCCCGCCTCGGCGGGCATGCGCTGGCGCTGCTGGCGGCGCCGATGCTGGCGATGGTGCTGGCGGCGCTGCTCGGGGGAATGATCCTGCACCGGCCGCGTATCGTGACGGCGCCGCTGATGCCGAAATATTCGCGCATCGACCCGTTGGCAGCGGCCAAGCGCATCTTCGGCGCGCAGAACCTTGTCCAGTTCGCCAAGACGCTGGCCAAGCTGGCCCTGGTGCTCGGCGTGGTGACGGCGCTGCTGTGGCCGCGCGCCGGCGAGGTGGAGATCTATGCGCGGCTGGCCGACATCCGCTCGGCGTTGCCGCTGATGGGAGGGCTGGTGACCCGGCTCGCCGGCATCATTCTGGCACTCTACGCGCTGATCGCGGCGGCGGATGCGGGCTACCAGATGTTCACCTGGAAAAAGCAGCTGCGCATGACCCAGCACGAGGTCAAGGAGGAGCACAAGGAGACCGAGGGCAATCCCGAGATCAAGGCGCGGGTGCGGCAGATCCGCGCCCGGCGCGCCCGCCAGCGCATGATGGCCGCCGTGCCGCAGGCCACGGTCATCATCACCAACCCGACCCATTATGCGGTGGCGCTGCGCTATGACGCCGGCATGCCGGCGCCGGTCTGCGTCGCCAAGGGCGTCGACGAGCTGGCGCTGCGAATCCGGGCCATCGGCACCGAGCATCGCGTGCCGGTGATCGAGAACCCGCCGCTGGCGCGCGCGCTGCATGCGGGGGTCGAGGTCGATCAATCGATTCCGCCCGAGCACTACAAGGCCGTGGCCGAGGTGATCGGCTTCGTGCTGCGGCACAGCCGGCGCGGCCGGAAAACGCCCTAGCTGCGCGGCATTTGTGCCGCAAAGGCCGCCGCCATGCGACGGCGCGGCGCTCCGTGCTTGACGAAAGCCGAATCCTCGTATTCGTCCAGAAGAACGGTATTTTGCGCCTGTTCATCTTGCGCGGGCAAGGAATGGGCAGGTTGACCCTCGCGGGGTGACGGGCGCAACGGGAAGTGAACATGCGCGAGACGCCGCCGACCCTCTCGATTGATCGCAGCGACCGGCAGGGCAGCATTCTGCTGGTGCTGGTGCTGGCGCTGCTGCTGATCGGCGCGGCGGTGGCGAGCTACATGCTCGACGATGCGGCGCGCTCAGTGTTCATCCTGTGGTTCCTGGCGGTGCTGGCCGCCATCGGTTTGCTGGCGCTGCTGCTCTATGCGGTGGGCATTCTGCAGTTCTCGGCGCGCGCGGTGCGCAACGACCTGACCAAGCTGATCGTCGACAGCGAGAGGATCGGCTATCTCTGCCTCGATGAGGACGGCAAGGTCATCTACGCCAATGCCACCTATCTGGCCTTCGCCGGGGCTGGGACGACGGGCGATCCCAAGAGCATCGAGCGGCTGTTCTCCGGCCCGCCGGAAGTGACCGAGGCGGTTTACCGGCTCGCCAAGGCGGCGCGCGAAGGGCGCAACCAGGTCGAGGAAATCCGCATGACTCCGGCGCTGACCGGGGGCGGCGAGGTCGGCTGGTATCGGGTGCGGGTCCGTGCGCTTGAGCGGAGCGGCAGGACGCTGTCGCTGTGGTCGGTGGCCGACCGGACGCGCGAGCGGGAAAAGCAGGAAAACGTCTTTCAGGAACTCCAGCACGCCATCGATTATCTCGACCACGCCCCGGCCGGCTTCCTGTCGGCGGAGGCGGACGGGCAGGTCGTCTATCTCAACGCCACGCTGGCCGGCTGGCTGGGGCTCGACATCGCCCAGCTCGGTCCTGAAGGCATCACCCTCAACGACATCGTCTCGGGCGGCGGAGCGGCGCTCTTGGCCGGGACGGTGGGCGCGCCCGGCACTGTTTCGACCGAAACCATTGATCTCGACCTCAAACGCTCCGGCGGGCGCTCGCTGCCGGTGCGGCTGTTCCATTCGGTGGCCTTCGCGGCGGATGGCACGCGCGGTCCTTCCCGCACGCTGGTGCTGAACCGTTCGCCGGGCGAGGATGTGGCCGAAGGGCTGCGCGCGGCGGAGGTGCGGTTCGCCCGCTTCTTCAACTCGACGCCGCTGGCGATCGCCACGGTCAACAAGGCCGGGCAGGTGGTGCGCTCCAACGCGCCGTTCGCCCGCACCTTCGCGCTTGAAATGTCGCGACGGCCGCCCGAAGAGAGCCGCTCGATCATCTCCGCGGTGGCGCCGGAGGAGCGCGCCCAGCTCAAGGCGGCGCTGGAGGCAGCGCATCGCGGGGTCGGCGATATCGCTCCGCTCGATCTCAACCTGACCGGGGAGACGCCGCGCTCGGCGCGTTTCTTCATCTCGGCGGTGGAGGAGCGGGAGAACGACGAGGAATCGGCCATCGTCTATGCGCTGGAGACCACCGAGCAGCAGAAGCTGCAGGAACAGTTCTTCCAGGCGCAGAAGATGAACGCCATCGGCCAGCTCGCCGGCGGCGTCGCGCATGATTTCAACAATCACCTGCAGTCGATCCTCGGCTTTGCCGATCTGCTGCTGTCGAGTCACAAGCCGACCGACGGGTCTTTCGCCGACATCGTTCAGATCAAGAACAGCGCCAACCGCGCCAAGTCGCTGGTGCGCCAGTTGCTGGCCTTCTCGCGCCAGCAGACGCTGACGCCGGAGGAAATCCACATCGGCGAGCGGTTGAGCGAATTGTCGAACATGCTCAAGCGCTCCATCGGCCCCAAGGTGGAGCTTGATGTGCGCTATGCGCGCGACCTGTGGTCGGTGCATGCCGATCCGGCCTCGTTCGACAATATGATCATCAATCTTGCGGTGAATGCACGCGATGCGATGCCGAGCGGCGGCAAGTTGACCATCCGCACATCGAACATTTCGGCGGCGGAGAGCCGGCGGCACGATTCCGAGCAGGTGCCGGAGGGCGAATACGCGCTGATCGAGGTAGAGGATACCGGCACCGGCATGCCGCCGGAGGTGCTGGAGAAGATCTTCGAGCCGTTCTTCACGACCAAGGAAGTGGGGCGCGGCACCGGCCTCGGCCTGTCCTCGGTCTATGGCTTCGTGCAGCAATCCGGCGGCGTCATCCTGTGCGATTCCACGCTTGGCAAAGGCACGACCTTCTCCATTTTCCTGCCACGCTTCCAGCCCAAGGCCGTCAATGTCCAAAAGGCGGTGGCGACCGGGCATGGCGAGGCGGCGCGGATGCAGACCGAGAGCAGCACGCCTGCGCCAGCTGCCCAGCTCGATCTGACGGGGCAGGGGATCATCCTGCTGGTCGAGGACGAGGAGGCGGTGCGCAACTTCGCGGCGCGGGCGCTGACCTCGCGCGGCTATACCGTGCTGCAGGCGCCCTCCGGGCTCGAAGGGCTTGAGATCGCCAAGGGGCGCATCAACGAGATCGACCTCGTGGTGTCCGACGTGGTGATGCCGGAGATGGACGGGCCGACGATGCTGGGCGAACTCAGGCGCCTCAACCCGGAGATCAAGGTGATCTTCGTCTCCGGCTATGCGGAGGAAGCCTTCCGCAAGAACCTGCCGGAAGGCCAGCAGTTCAATTTCCTGCCCAAGCCGTTTTCGCTCAAGCAACTGGTCGAGACGGTCAAGACAATCATCTCGGAATAGCAGGGGCCGGCGGCGCCGGCGCCCGCTCAGGCGGCCGGCAGATGCTGCAGGCGCTCGCGCAACTGGCCGAGCGCGGTGTCGATGGCCGCGCGCTGGCCTTCCAGAAACTCGATCTGCGAGCGCACCATTTTGGCCGACAGCGGTAGATCGGCCGCTTCGTCGTCACCGATTCGGCCGAGCATCGCGGCGGTTTCGCTGAGGGTGAAGCCCATCTGCTTGGCGGCAAGGATCAGGTTCACGCGCACACGGTCGCGCGCGGTGTAGTAGCGGGCGCCGCCGAAGCGGTAGGGGCGGATCAGGCCCTTGGATTCGTAAAAGCGCAGCGCCCGGAGCGTCAGGCCGAAATGCCGCGACATTTCGGAGATCGACCATTCCCTGCTGTCGGCGCGGGTTTGCGTTGAATTCAAGGTTGTTGCGACCACAGGCTGTATTCCAGGGTGCAAGGATTGGGCACTCAGGCTGCGCATCGGCTCCTCCGGGGTCAGGCTGCGACGAATCGGTTCACAATCATAGGAAGCGTCGTCAATAAACACAACCTAAGGTTACATTGGTTAATTTTTTATCGCACCCGCTCCGAAACGGCACAGAACTTAACGGGCCGTTTACCATTGAGCGAAAATTGTGACTCTCGGTAGAGCAGGCTGTCGCGCGCTTGGCGGGCGATTCGCGTGCGGGGGAAACTCCGTAGCTCTGGTGGCAATGCCGGGGGTCTTGATGGACGGGCAACCGTGGAACGTGAAAGGGGTCGAGCCGGATATCCGCGCCGACGCGCTTTCCGCTGCACGGCAGGCCGGACTGACCCTCGGTCAGTGGCTTAACGGTGTGATCCGCGACAGTCTGGTCGACATGAAGGCCGCTCGCACGGGTCCCATCGCCGAAAACGCCTATCCTTCCCGTGATCCGGCCAGCAGGCCGGGTTATCCGTCCTCGCAGCAAGAATCGGTGCGCCAGACCATGCAGCACTATCCCGGCCAGCCGCCCCATCCTCATGCACCGCTGCCGCAGGGCTACGGAGCGCCGCCCCAGCCGCTTTATCCGGCCATGGCGCCCTATGGCACGATGCCGCCGGCGCCGCCCTATCCGGCGCCCTACATGGGGTATCCCCCGCCGGGCTACGATCCGGTGGAGGCGCGGCTGCGCCAGTATGCGCAGGCAGGCACGGAAACCGCGGTGGGGCCGGGGCCCGGCAACGAGCAACGGCTGCTGACGTTGATCGATGCTGCTGTCGACAACATGCAGAATTCCGTGCGCGCATCCGAGCGCAAGACCGCCGCGGCCATCGAGGCACTGACCTCGCTGGTGGAGAGGGTCGGACAGGTCAAGGCGGCGCCCGCCGCCGCGCCGGCGCCGGTCGTTCAGACCGTCACCACCCAGGCCGATCGGCCGGTTCAGGCCCAGGTGCGTGCGCGGGCGCCGGCCCCTGCGCCGGCTCAGGCCCCGGCGGCTTCCGGTGAGGCCGAACAGACCAACAAGACCCTTGCCGTGCTGGCCGACCGGCTGACCCAGCTCGAAAAGATGCTGACCGAGAGCGAAGCCAAGCGCCGCGAGGGCGAGGGGCAGCAGAACAAGCGCCAGCAGCCGCAGAACAACGGCGCGGAGCAGCAGGCTGCGCGTGAACTTGAGGACAAGATTGGCGCCGCGCTCGATGCGCTGGCGCGCGAGGCGCTGCCCGCTGCGCCCCCTGCCAACGGTTCGGCCGGCCGTGCGCCGGTTCGTCCCGCCCCGCCGCCACCGGCCGGCCGGCCCCGCGTGCCCGTGGCGCCGACCCGCGGCGCCCATGCGATTGCCGAGATCGCGGCCCGCCAGCGCATGCTGGACGCCGAAACCCAGCCGAGGGCGAGTTCCGAATCGGCGGCGCTCGATGCGATCCGCAGGTCCATCGCCGCGCTTGCCGATCAGGTGAAGGAACACCGCGCGGCACCGGCCGTGCCGAACGCCGCGGAAGCGGACATCTACGACCTCAGGAACGACCTCAAGGAGTTGCAGAAGTCCCTGCGCGAGATCGCCCCGCGCGAGACCATCGATGCGATGTCGCGCTCCATCGACAAGCTGGCGGTGAAAATCGAGCAATCGCGCCAGGACGGAGTGCGCGATAGCCAGCTCGCCCCGATCGAAAAGCTGCTGGCCGACATGCGCGCCGCCATGGGGTCCGTGCGCGAGCCGCAGGCCATGGGCGCGGTCAATGAAGCGCTGGCGCAGATGAGCCGGCGGATCGAGGATCTCGGGGCGCGCAGCATCGATCCGCGCCAGATCGCCGATCTGCTGCGGCAGTTCGCTGAAGTGCGCTCGGCGCTGGAAGAGGCTCGCCAGCACCAGCCCATGGGCGACCTCAACGGCGAGATCGCGCGGCTGAGCGGCAAGCTCGATGCGCTGGCCGAGGCGCCGCGCGACGGCAAGGTTATCACGCTGGTGGCCGAGGCGGTCGAGGACATGCGCCGCAACATGCGCCGGTTCGATCCCGACCAGCTGCTGGCGCGGATCGACGAGCGTCTTGCTGCGCTCGATACGCTGGAAGCGCGCATTGTCGATCTCGGGCGTCAGGTGGAGACGGCGCAGTCCCGATCGCCTGATTCCAACGGGGTCGACACCATCACTCGCCAGATCGAGCGCATGACCCAGTCGCTGAGCCAGCGACCCGTCGCGGCGCCCGATCTTTCGCCGGTCATGGCGGGCATCAACGAATTGCGTGCGCTGGTGGCGCGTGGCGGCCAGGCTACCGATTTCGGCCCGCTGGAACGGCGGCTGGCAGAGGTGCAGGCCGCGCTGCAGCAGCGCACCGCCCAGCCGGACATCAAGGGGCTGGAGCAGATCCTGCGCAAGCTCGCCGACCGGATCGAGACCGTGCGTGCCCCGGCAGCGGGGACGGCCGCGCTCGACGCGCTGCAGAGCCAGATCATCACGCTGGCCGAGCGGATCGAGACCGGAGCGCCCGCCAGTCCCTCCCTGCAGGGGTTGGAGCAATCGCTGGGCGATCTGGTGCGCACCGTCGGCTCGCTCAAGGACATCACCGCCAGCGCCGCTGAACGTGCCGTGCGCGAGGCCATGCTGTCGCAGCCGCCGGGCGGAGGCATGGACCCGCTCGCGGCCGAAGGCATGATGCTGATCAAGCGCGACCTGACCGAGATGAAATCGGCCCAGTCGGATGCGGAAAACCGCTCGCGCGAGACGCTGCAGCTGATCAACGACACGCTGGGAAAGATCGTCTCCCGGCTGTCCACGCTCGAAGCCGAGGTGGCCCGGCCGCGCGCGGCGCCGGCCCCGGTCGCGCCGTCGCTGCCGCCGGCGCCGACTGCCGAACTTGCCGGCAACCATGATCGCATCGCCCCGCCGCTGGCCCGCCCGGCGGTTGAGGAGCCGCGCCGTCGTGGCCCGGCGCCGCAGGCCGCTCCCGCGCCGTCCGCGCCTGATCTGTCCAGCATTCCGCCTCCGGGCGCGGGCGAGCCTGATCTGCCGCTGGAACCAGGATCCGGGCTCAACGGCCCATTGGTGGCCGGACCGGGCGAAAGCGCAGGCGATCCGCGGTCAAGTTTCATCGCCGCCGCACGCCGGGCCGCCCAGGCGGCTGCGGCCCAGACCTCGGCCGTGCTGAGCGAGATCGACGAGAAGAATGGCAAGAAGGGCAAGGCCGCCGTTGCCAGCAAGCTTGCCGGTGCAAAGGGGTTCGTGGCGGCGCGGCGCAAGCCGCTGCTGCTCGGACTGGCCGCGCTGGTGTTCGCGCTGGGCGGGCTCAAGGTGGCCACCAACTTCATGGAAGACGAGGCGCCGGCCACGACCGGCTCGATCTCGTCGGCCACGCCCAGCCGCCCGGCTGCGCCGGCCAAGTCGCCGACCCTCGATCGGCGGCAGAGTGCGGCCGAGCAGTCGATCGAGCAAGGCGGAAAGCCGCTGGATATCTCGCGGGCGCCGGGCGCCGATACGCCGACCAACGAGAAGCGGCTCGCGCAGGCTGAAGAAGCGGTCAAGAGCACGCTGCCCAAGATGGCGCTCGGCCCGCTCGGTGTCGACCGGACGGCGACGGGCACGGTCAATGCCACTCCGCCCGCCGCGCCTGCGGAACAGGCGATGCCGACGGCGGTGGCCCCGCCCGAGGGGACACCGACCGACATCGCGGGGCTGATGAAGGTGGCGCCCTACAGCGCCAACGAGCGCCTGCGCGAAGCCGCCGCCAAAGGCAATCTCGCCGCCGTCTACGAGGTCGGTTCGCGGCTCGCCGAAGGGCGCGGGGTTACGCGCGACATCAAGGCCGGCGCGCGCTGGCTGGCATTCGCTGCCGAGCAGGGCTACGTGCCGGCGCAGTATCGCTTCGGGTCGTTCAACCGCGAGGGAATCGGCATGGCCAAGGACGCCAAGAAGGCGTTCGTATGGTTCCAGCGCGCCGCCGAGCAGGGCCATGTGCTGGCCATGCACAATCTCGGCGTGCTGCATGCCGAAGGCGTCAACGGCCAGGCCGATTACGCGGCGGCAGCAAGCTGGTTCCGCAACGCTGCCGAGCATGGCGTCAAGGATAGCCAGTTCAACATCGCCATCCTCTATGTGCGCGGCCTCGGCATCACGCAGGACATGACGGAGGCCTACAAGTGGTTCGCTGCCGCGGCCGCACAGGGCGATCAGGACGCCGCAAAGAAGCGCGACGAGGTGGCCTCCAAGCTGCAGGGCGAGGCGCTGGCCAAGGCCAAGGAAGCCTACGAGTCGTTCCGTGCCAAGCGTGCCGATCCACGCGCCAACGAGGTGGCGGTGCCGGAAGGTGGCTGGGATGCGGTGGCGACAAAGGCAGCGCCGGCACCGCGCAAAGCCACCCGGACCTGAGCGCGGGGGAGACTGATGGACGAGTGCCGGGGCGATTGTCCCGGCATTTTCGTTTGAGGCCAGCCGGGTGGCTGGTCTATGTCGTTCGGGCACTAGGAGCGTTTACGATCTGAATGAATCAGATTGACCGCTCTAGAGCATGCCGTGTTCATACGGAATCAATTTACGTTTTCGTGCGGCTCGGCGAGCCAGGCGGATGCCGGCGAAGAGCGTATCCGTCGATACGTTTGAGCCGGCGTCCAAACTCACGCGCAGCCGCCCGAAAACCTGAAAGGCGGGCGTATTTTGGTCCAAATTTCCAGGAAAGCCCCTTGGCCCTACAGGAGTAGGCCCTGCGGAGGCTTTCCCGGCCTTTGGATCAAAATACGCACCGCAGAATGGTTCCGTATAAACACGGCATGCTCTAACGTCTTGTGTGTCGCATTTTCTTGTTGCCAACCGGCATCCACTTGGCCGGAAACGCTCTGGAAGAACAGGGGGAAGGGTGCAGTTCTATCTGCCTATCGCCGAAATACCGGTGAACCTTCTGACGCTGCTCGGCATGAGCGGCGCGGTCGGTTTCGTGGCCGGCATGTTCGGTGTTGGCGGCGGCTTTCTGTTGACGCCGTTCCTGATCTTCATGGGCATTCCGGCGCCGGTGGCGGTGGCGACCGCCTCGGCCCAGATCGCGGCGTCATCGGTCACCAGCACCCTCAGCGCCTGGCGCAAGGGCGCGGTCGACTACAGGATGTCCTTTCTGCTGATCGGCGGCGGTCTGGCCGGCACAGTGCTCGGAATCATGTTTTTCAATGCGATGCGGCGCATCGGCCAGCTCGATCTCATCATCTCGCTGTCCTACATCACGCTGCTGATGTCGATCGGCGGGCTGATGTTGGTGCAGAGCCTCGGCAGCCTGTTCGGCCGCAGTGCGGGGCAGCCGCAACGGCTGAGGCCTCCGGGCACGCATCGTTGGTTCGAGGCGCTGCCGCTGCGCCAGCGTTTCCCGCAGTCGGGCATCTATGTCAGTGTCATTCCGTTTCTGGTGGCGGGGCTGGTGTTCGGTTTCATCGGCGCGGTGCTGGGCATCGGCGGCGGCTTCATGCTGGTGCCGGCTCTGATCTACATCTTCCGCATTCCGCTGCCGGTAGTGATCGGCACCAGCCAGTCGCAGATCCTCGTCACGATGATGGCCGCAACGATGCTGCACGCGGTCAATTCCGGCGCGGTCGACATCATTCTGGCACTGGTGCTGATCGTCGGCGGTGTATTCGGGGCGCAGATGGGGGTGCGCGCGGCGGCCCGCATCCGGGGCGAGCAGTTCCGTCTGCTTCTGGCGCTACTGATCCTGGCGGTGGGAGCGCGTTTTGCCGCCGATGTCGTGATCCGTCCCTCCGATCCGTTCTCGGTGGTGCGGATGGAGGTGCGCTCGTGAAGCGCGCGCTGGGCCTGCTGGCGCTTGCGGCAGGGCTGGCACAGCCGGCTTCGGCCGAAGACCTCGTCGTGCTCCTGTCGACGCAGGATGTGGCGATCACCTCGACCTATTCCGGCGCGCGGGTGACCATCTTCGGCTTGATCGAGCGTGATGCAACAGCCCTGTCGCGACCGGGCAAGTACGATGTCGTCGTCACCGTGGCCGGCCCCTCGACACCGATCGCGGTGCGCGAGAAGGAAAAGTTCGGCCCCCTCTGGATCAACCGGACGGCGCGGCGCTTTGCGGATGTGCCGGGCTACTATGCCCAGATTACGACCGGTCCGCTGGTCAGCATTGCCAACGACCAGGCGCGCGATCGGCAGAAGATGGGCATCGGCTATCATCTGGAAGGCGGAGGACTGGAGAAGGATGGCACCCTGTCATCGGCGGTGCAGGCCTTCGTGCGCCTGCGCAAGGCCGCTGGCCTGCTGGTTGAGGATGTCAAAGGCGTGACGATGCCGCGGCCGCAGCTGTTCTCAGCCGTGGTACCGGTGCCGGCTACCGCGCCAACCGGGCGCTATGTGGTTGGCGTCACGGTGCTGGCGGCGGGCGTGCCGCTGAAAACCATCAACACCTCGTTCGTGGTGCGCAAGATCGGCGTCGAGGCGCAGGTGGCGGCGGCCGCGCGCGACAATGGCTGGCTCTACGGGCTGGTTACCATCCTGTCGGCGCTGGCGATCGGCTTTCTCGGCAATCTGGTGTTCCGGCGCGATTAAGGCCAGCCTCGCGAGGGCGGAGCCGTGCGTGTGCGATCTTTCCTTTCCCGAATTTCTTCAGGCAATCGGCTTGGCTTGAAACGCCCTTAGCCTGCGGCCGCCATCGCCTTGCGCACGTCGGCGCGCAGCACGTCGATCGGCAGCAGACCGCCCGGCCCGTCGAAGTGCCAGAAGGTCCAGCCGTTACAGGCCGGCAGGCCCTGCACGAGCGCGCCGATCTTGTGGATCGACCCGGCAATGCCGTTGCCGATGAGCTGGCCATCGGGGCGCACGACGGCGCTGTGGCGACGCCGGGCGTCGGTCAGCACGGCGCCGGCCTTGAGCAATCCCGCCTCGACCAGGCTGGCGAAGGCGACACGCGGCTCCTCGCGCTTGCTCTGCGCCGGCTTGATCAGGTCGGGGTCCATGGGCACGACCGTCTTGATGCGTGCCTCGGCGATGCGGCGGTAGGTCGCCTCGCGCTCTATGCCGATGAAATGGCGCCCTAGGTGTTTGGCCACCGCGCCGGTGGTTCCGGTGCCGAAGAACGGGTCGAGCACCACATCGCCCGGATTGGAGGAGGACAGCAGCACACGCTGCAGCAGCGCCTCCGGCTTCTGGGTCGGATGGGCCTTGGTGCCGCCCTGGTCCTTGAGCCGTTCGGCGCCAGTGCACAGCGGAATGAACCAGTCCGAGCGGGCCTGGCAATCCTCGTTGCCGGCCTTCAGGGCCTCGTAATGGAAGGTGTATTTCTTGGTTTCCGGCCCGCGTCCGGCCCAGATCAGCGTCTCATGCGCGTTGGTGAAGCGCCGGCCGCGGAAATTCGGCATCGGATTGGCCTTGCGCCAGACGATGTCGTTGAGGATCCAGAACCCCAGATCCTGCAGGATCGCGCCGACGCGGAAAATGTTGTGATAGGAGCCGATGACCCACAGCGTCGCATCGGGCTTCATCACGCGGCGGCATTCGGCAAGCCAGGCGCGGGTGAAGGAATCATAGGCGCCGAAGCTGTCGAACTGGTCCCAGGCGTCGTCCACCGCATCCACCACGCTCTGGTCGGGACGCGACAGGCTGCCGGCCAGTTGCAGGTTGTAGGGGGGATCGGCAAAGACGAGATCGATCGATGCATCGGGCAACCGGCCCAGTGCCTCCACACAATCGCCCGCGAGGATGGTGTCGAGGGGCAGGGAAGGGACTGGCCGGAACGAAACCCCGGTACGCAATACCTGAGGCCGGGGTTTCGTGTCGGCAATCCCGGTACGCAAACTACGCATGACGCCGCACCGGTTACGCATCGAACGAGGGCAACCATGCTCTGTCAGGATGAAGACCGGGTTAGCCGGTAAAATTTTATGCTGTCCCGTTCCTGAACGGTGCGAAGCTCAGCCGGTGCAGCGGCGAAGGACCGAGGCGATCAATCGCCGCCCGGTGCCGGGCCGTGCCATAGCCGGCATGGCGGGCAAAATCGTAGCCGGGAAAGCCGGCATCCGCCTGGCTCATCAGCCGGTCGCGCATCACCTTGGCAACGATGGAGGCCGCCGCGATCGAGGCCGACAGCCCGTCGCCGCCGATGATCGCCCGCGCCGGGCAGGCAAGGCCGGGCGGAATGTCGCGCCCGTCGATCAGTGCGCAATCGGCGGCGATGGCAAGGCCAGAAACGGCCCGCCGCATTGCCTCCAGACTGGCCTTGCGGATGTCGCTGCGGTCGATGTCGGCGGCGGGGATCAGCGCGAAAGCCACCGTCGCCCGCTCCAGAACACGGGCAAAAAGCCTCTCCCGCATCGCCGCCGACAGCTTTTTCGAATCGGCAAGGCCGTCGATTCCCTCGGCCGGCAGGATCACCGCGGCGGCGGCAACCGGTCCCGCCAGCGGGCCGCGACCGGCTTCATCAACCCCGGCGATGGCGGAAAAACCCTGGCGGCGCAGCGCGGATTCGGTCGTCATATCCGCCTTGGCTGTGAAATTTCCGCTTTCTTTGCCCGCCATTGCCTTTTCGCCGCCCCTTTGACCGGATAAGCACAGAGGATGCGCCACCGGGTGGCCGGGCAGCAAGGGCCTTGCGGGCGGGCAGGGGAGCGTTACATGGCCGATACACCGAAAAAGGGGCAGGGCTCGTCAGGCCGCGCCGGCACGCGCGCCATCGAGGCGGCCCGGCGCGCCGCCGCCGCTGCCGAATCGCGCGCGCCGACCGATCCGGCCGCCAAGGTCGCTGCCGCCATCCGCGCCGTGGGCCACCGCCCGGCCGAGCGCGACGCCAGCACGCCACGCACCGAAGCGCGCAACGCCATGCTCGACGCGCTTGTCTATTCCGATCACGATCTGGTCGGCCTCGTCGCCTATGCCATGCATGAGGTGAACCGCCGCGACTGGTGCCTGGCCTATGAGACCGCCAACGGCCATTCCCCGTCTGAAACCGAGTTGAAAGCCTATCTCGTCGGCGAACAGATCGAGCGGCGGCTCGAAACCTATCGCCGGCTGGCCGAGGATGCGCTGGCCAAGGTTGCGACCGGCCAGGCCGACACGCCCATGCGCCGGCTTTCCGAAGGTGTGCCTGAGGTGTCGCTGGGGCATGTCCAGACGCATGCGGCCACGACGGAGCCGGAGGCTGCGGCGGTGTCTGCCGCTGACGCCGCTTCCGAGACGTCCAAAACCGACGCGCTGCCGGTCAAGGCAGATGCGGGGACAGAAAAGCCCGTTGCCGCTGTGGCGCCACCGGTGGTGGTCACGCCGGCGCTGCCGGTGCCGGCGACCGCGCTTGCCCGCGCCTCCGCGCTGGGCGCCACCGCCGCCGACAAGGCGGTGGTGCCGGTCGGCAGCGGCAAGACCGGCAAGTTGATCTTCTATTTATTGTTCCTGCTGGTGGCGGTGATCGGCCTTGCCCTGCTGCTCAAGCTCGGCATGGATATGACGCAGGTCAGCCGCTAGAGCATGCCGTGTTCATACGGAAGCAATTCTGTTCTCGTGCGTCTCAGTGATCCAGGCGGAGGTCGGCGAAGAGCGTATCCGTCGATACGGTCGAGTCGGCGTCCAAACTCACGCGCCAGCCGCCCGCAAACCTGAGAAGGCGGGCGCCTTTTGATCCAAATTTCCGACAAAGCCCCTTGGCCATACGGGAGTATGCCCTGCGGGTCTTTCCCGACCCTTGGATCAAAAGGCGCGCCGCAGAATGGTTCCGTATAAACACGGCATGCTCTAGCTGTTAAGGCTCCACGCTATGCGGTGTGAGATGCATCCGCATTCATCGCGAATGACTAATACCAAAGGCCCCCTGATGCTGACGCATGGGGCCTTTGAACGGACCTGAATTTATCAAACACACTCAATGGGTTGATAAATTCAGGGCAGAATCCCAAAGAGCCATTTTCAATGACCTTTGGTATTAACGCTATGTTTTTACATACTTTTCTTACTAGAACAGAGCAAGCTTTGCTTGAAGATGCTCCCAGGCGCCCGCCCTGAAACTGTTCAAAAGAGGCTGAGCTGGTCGCCGGCCGCCAGCGGCGGGCGGAACAGGTCGGTGGCGAGTTTCAGCCGCCGCTTGCCGAACCCGAGCCGGCCGGCCGCCAGTTCAAACCGCCGGCCGAGCAGCCAGGCAAATGGTCCCTCGCCGGTCTGGCGGATGCCGAAGCGCGAATCATATTCCTTGCCGCCGCGTGTCGACCGAATCAGCGACAGCACATGCCGCGCCTTGTCGGGCGCATGGGTGACCAGCCATTCGGCGAAGATGTCGCGCACCTCCAGCGGCAGCCGCAGCAGGATGTAGCCGGCCTCGCGCGCGCCACATTCCCAGGCGGCGGAAAGAATGCGCTCGATCTCGTGGTCGTTGATCGCCGGGATGACCGGCGCCACCAGCACGCCGACGGGAATGCCGGCTTCGGACAGCCGGCTGATCGCCTCCAGCCGCTTGTCGGGCGTGCTGGCGCGCGGCTCCAGCGAGCGGGCGAGCTTGCGGTCGAGCGTGGTCACCGAGATCGCCACCTTGACCAGCCCCTGTTCGGCCATCGGCGCCAGGATGTCGATGTCGCGCGTCACCAGCGCCGACTTGGTGACGATGCCGACCGGATGGCGGGCCCGCGCCAGCACTTCCAGGATCGACCGGGTGATTCGCCAGTCCCGCTCGATCGGCTGGTACGGGTCGGTATTGGCGCCGAGGGCGATCACCTTCGGCACATAGCTCGGCGCGGAAAGCTCGCGTTCCAGCACCGCCGCCGCATCGGCCTTGGCAAACAGCCTGGCCTCGAAGTCGAACCCCGCCGACAGCCCCAGATAGGTGTGGCTGGGGCGGGCGAAGCAATAGGCGCAGCCGTGTTCGCAGCCGCGATAGGGATTGATCGAGCGATCGAAGGCGATGTCCGGCGACTCATTGCGGGTGATCACGGTTTTCGCCCGCTCCACCGTGACCTCGGTGCGGAACGGCGCCAGATCCTCGAACGGCATCGCATCGTCGAAAATCCGCTCACGGCTGAACGGTTCGAACCGCCCGCTGGCATTGCTGGCCGCGCCACGCCCGCGTGCGAGCACAGCCTCCGCCGCGTAGGGCCGTGAAACCTCGGGATAATGAGCGGTGGATCGGATCATCATGGGTTGACACTATCAGAACAAAAATACAAAACAAGAACAAAAAATGAATACGCAGCAAGCGATCTGAGGCCGCGGGCGCTGTCGCTTGCGCTATATCAAGGCAGCCCCATTGCCCGTGCCTAAGCTGGCACTTGGCGCAGGAGCTGTGGCCTGCAGTGTTCATGTCGCCAGCGGAATGCGCGCGGCCTTCGACCGATCCCCCTCTCAGGCTGCGGGTCGCGCGCATGACCGCCCTTTCTCAGGTCCTTCCGGCGACACATGCGCAGAGTTTTTTGTCGACCCGTCAGGGGATGGGCGATAGCCTGCGCCGGAAAATCAGGAGTGTGCACCCATGTACAAGAAGATTCTCGTCGCCGTTGACCTTTCCGAGCAGGATATCGCCCAGCCCGCGCTGGCGGCAGCCATCGAACTCGGCAATCTCACCAATGCCGAGTTGCGGCTGGTGCATGTCAGACACCGTCTGCCATCCTCGCCGATCGGGGCGCTGGCCGCCGATCTGCTGTCCGACCAGGAGGATTTCTTCAAGGGCGAGATGGACAAGATGATGGCCCTGGTGCCCTACGCCAAGGATCGGCTGAGCTGCGCCAACCTGATCGGCACGGTCTATGCGGAAATCCTGCATGAGGCCAAGCAGTGGGGGGCTGATCTGATCGTGCTCAGCGCGCATCGTCCGTCGATGGCGACCTATCTGCTCGGCTCCAACGCGGCCAAGGTGGTCCGCCATGCCGAATGCAACACGCTGGTGGTGCGTTCGGGCAAATCGCTGTCGCTGCTGTCCTGAGGCGGGCATAGGTCGAACGACCACTTGAGCGCAGGCGTGGCGCGTTTATCCTTGGCGAAAATGCCGGGAGGAACGCGCCATGACTGCCAGCCCCTACGACACCGGGCTTGACCGCAACGCTGCCAATTTCGTCGCGTTGACGCCGATCAGTTTTCTGGAGCGGGCGGCGGCGGTGCATCCCCAGCTTCCGAGCGTGGTCTATGAGGGGCGCCGCTTCACCTGGGCCGAAACCTGCCAGCGCTGCCGGCGGCTGGCCTCGGCGCTGAGCCGGCTCGGGATCGGCAGGAACGATACCGTTGCGGCGATGCTGCCCAACCTGCCGGCGATGTATGAGGCGCATTTCGGCGTGCCGATGGCCGGGGCCGTGCTGAACACGCTCAACACCCGCCTCGATGCGGAGGCGATCGCCTTCATGCTTGAGCACGGCGGGGCGAGGGTGATCCTCGTGGATCCGGAATTCGCCCCGACCGTGCAGGCCGCGCTCGGCCATCTCAAGGGGCCGAAGCCTTATGTGATCGATGTGGACGATGCCGCATTCGCCGGTGGCCGACGCATCGGCGCCATCGAGTATGAGGCGTTCATAGCCGGCGGCGATCCGGGCTTTGTGCCGGTTCGCCCGGTCGACGAATGGGATGCGATCGCGCTCAACTACACCTCGGGCACCACCGGCAATCCCAAGGGCGTCGTCTATCATTACCGCGGCGCGTATCTGAACGCAGTGTCCAATGTGCTGGCGGGCGGGCTGCCGGCGCATCCGCGCTATCTGTGGACGCTGCCGATGTTCCACTGCAACGGCTGGTGTTTTCCCTGGACCATCGCGGCGCTCGCGGGGGTCAATGTCTGCCTGCGCCGGGTGGAAGCGACGAAGATCTTCGAACTGATCCGCAGCGAGGGCGTCAACTACATGTGCGGCGCGCCGATCGTCTACAACATGCTGATCAACGCCCCCGATGCGCCGAAGGACGGTTCCGCCCCGCCGGTGGTGGGGCTGATCGCCGGCGCCGCGCCGCCGATGGCGGTGATCGCCGGAGCCGAATCGATCGGCATCCGCATCGTCCATGTCTACGGGCTGACCGAGGTTTATGGTCCCGCGGCCGTCTGTGCCGCCCAGCCGGGCTGGGAGGACAAGCCGCTCGACGAGCGCGCCCGCCTCAACCGGCGACAGGGCGTGCCCTATCACCTGCAGGAAGCGGTGACGGTGATGAACCCCGAGACGATGGCCGAGGTGCCGGCGGATGGCGAGACGATGGGCGAGATCATGTTTCGCGGCAATATCGTCATGAAGGGCTATCTGAAGAACCCGAAGGCGACCGCCGAGGCTTTCGCCGGCGGCTGGTATCATACCGGCGACCTAGCCGTGCGCGATCCCGATGGCTATGTGATGATCAAGGACCGCTCCAAAGACATCATCATCTCGGGCGGTGAGAATATTTCCTCGGTCGAGGTGGAGGATGTGCTGTTCCGGCATCCGGCGGTGCTGCTGGCCGCCGTGGTCGCCAAGCCGGATCCGAAATGGGGCGAGGTGCCGTGCGCCTTCATCGAACTGAAAGACGGCGCCAGCGCCACCGAGGCCGAGATCATCGCCTATGCCCGCCAGCACTTGGCGGCGTTCAAATGCCCCAAGCAGGTCGTGTTCGGCGTCATCCCCAAAACGTCCACCGGCAAGCTGCAGAAGTTCATCCTGCGTCAGCGGGTCGGCTCGGCCGCGGCGATCACGGCCTAAGGCAGCACGCGCTCGGGGGCGATGCGCAGCACCCGCTGCGCTGTCAGCACATGCACCACCGGCAGCGGCACCAGGGCCGCAATCGCCGCATGGCGCAGGTTGAGCCCGCCGGCGAAGGCGCCGAAGGCGGGCAGGATCAGCCGCTCGGCATCCGAGACGAAACAGGGGCGGCGCACGGCGCCGGCGCGTGTCGCCACTTTCGCCACCGGATGCAGGTGGCCGGCGACCTCGCCGCCGGCTCCCCGGCGCGGTTCGTGCCGAAGCACAAGCGGGCCAAGGGCGAGTTCGGCGAGCCGCTCGCCCGGCAGACCGGCGGGCGGGGCCGGATCGTGATTGCCGGCGATCCAGACCAGATCGCGGCCACGGCCAAGCGCGATCAGCGCCGCGAGCGTTTCAGCCGCCAGCCGCTCGCCGGCGAAGCGATCGTGAAAACTGTCGCCGAGCAGGATGAGGCGGCGCACGTCGTGGCGGGCGAGGGCGGCGTTGAGCCGTGCCAGCGTGGCGGCGCTGTCGTAGGGCGGCAGCAACTGGCCCTTGCGGGCGAAGGCGGAGCCCTTTTCGAGATGCAGGTCGGCCACCAGCAGGGCCTTTTCCGCCCGCCAGTAGGCGGCGCCTGACACATCGAGATCGAGCACGGCGCCGCGAAGGTCGATGCGCGCCGGCATCGCCTCAATCGCTCCCGCTGACGTCGTCGCCGGCTGCATCCAGTTCCCGCTCGAAATCCATCGCCGCCTCGTCGAGCAGGCGGTCGGCCGCCTCGCCAAACACCTGCTCGCGCCCGATCTCCAGCATCACCGGCACGGCGAGCGGAGAGACGCGGGCGAGCCTGTTGTGGACGATTCGGCCTCTGATGCGAACGATGAGGTCGTTGAGGCGGCGCGCGTCGATCAACCCGGTGGCGGCGTCGGCGCGCGCCGCCTTGAGCAGGATGTGATCGGGCTGATGGCGGCGCAGCACGTCGTAGATCAGATCCGACGACATGGTGAGCTGGCGGTGGCGTTTCTCGGCGCCCGGAAAGCGGCGCTCGATCATGCCGGCCACGATGGCGGCGTTGCGGAAGGTGCGCCTCATGATCGAGGACCCGGCCAGCCAGTCCTCAAGATCGTCGCCCAGCATATCCTGATCGAACAGCCGGGCGAGCAACCCGCCGTCGAGCGCGGCGGCATGGCCGATGTCGCGTGCCGCCCAGATGCAAAAGGCGTAATCGTTGCAGACAAAGCCGATCGGCTGCAGGCGCTCCCGTTCCATCCGGCGGGTCAGCAGCATGCCGAGCGTCTGGTGGGCAAGGCGGCCCTCGAACGCGTAAGCGATGAGATAGAACCGGCCGCCGCGCGGGAAGGTTTCCACCAGAAGATCGTCACGCCCCGGCAGCAGCGAGACCTGGCGTTGCAGGTCGAGCCACTGCTGCACTTCCGCCGGAAGCTGATGCCAGCTTCCCGGATCGGCAAGGATCGCGCGCACGCGCTTCGACAGGTGGGTGGACAGGGGAAACTTGCCGCCCATGAAGGAGGGCACCTTGGGGTCGGTTGCGCCGGTACGTGCAACGATCACCTCGTTTTCGACAATCGCCTGATAGGCGACGACTTCGCCGCCGAACACGAATGTGTCACCCGGCTCAAGCTGTTCGGCGAAGTATTCCTCGACCTCGCCGAGCACGCGGCCGGCGCGGCCGATCGGCCCGGTGGCGCCGCTGCCTTTGGAGCGGGCGCGGCCGAGCCGCACCTTCAGCATCGCCTCCTCGACGATGGTGCCGATGTTCATGCGGTAGGCTTGAGCGACCGCAGGATGGGCGATGCGCCAGAGGCCGTCCCTGGTGCGACGGATCTTTGCGAAGCGCTCGTAGGTCCTCAGCGCGTAGCCGCCGGTGGCGACAAACTCGACGATGGCGTCGAAGTCGGCGCGGGGAAGGTCGCGGTAGGGGGCGGCGCCGGTCACCTCGGCATAGAGATCGTCGGCGTCGAACGGAGCGGCGGCGGCCATCCCCAGCACATGCTGGGCCAGCACGTCGAGACCGCCGGTGCGGGTCACTTCGGCGTCCTGTTCACCGGCCTCGGCAGCGGCGATGGCGGCGCGGCATTCCAGCACCTCGAAGCGGTTGGCCGGCACCAGCAGCGCCAAGGATGGTTCGTCCAGCCGGTGGTTGGCGCGGCCGATGCGCTGGATCAGCCGGCTCGCGCCCTTCGGGGCGCCGACATGGATGACGAGATCGACATCGCCCCAGTCGATCCCAAGATCGAGGGTGGAGGTGCAAACTACCGCGTCGAGCCGGCCCTCGGCCATCGCCGCCTCCACCTTGCGGCGCTGGCCGGCATCCAGCGAGCCATGATGCAGGGCGATGCGCAAGCCGTCGTCGTTGATCGCCCACAGGCGCTGGAACAGGAACTCGGCCTGCATCCGGGTGTTGACGAAGACCAGGCTCAGCCGGTGGCGGCCGATGGCGGCATAGACATCGGCCACCGCATGGGCGGCGATATGGCCGGCCCAGGGCAGGGGGGCGGCGCTCTCCAGCAGACGGATCACCGGCGGGGCGGCCTCCTGCCGGTCGGCGATGACGAGCTCGGCATCGGGCGACAGCCAGCGGGCGAGTTCCTCCGGCGCGCGCACGGTGGCGGAAAGGCCGGTGAGGGTGGCGGCAGGCGCCAGCCTTCTCAGGCGCGCCAGGCCGAGCGCCAGCAGATCGCCGCGCTTGCCCGGCGCCAGCGCATGCGCCTCGTCGATGATGATGCGCCTGAGCCCGGCAAAAACCGTCGGTGCATCGCTCCCCGACAGCATCAGGGCGATCTGCTCGGGGGTGGTCAGCAGGATGTCGGGCGGATCGCGGCGCTGGCGCTGACGGCGCGAGGCGGGCGTGTCGCCGGTGCGCGTCTCGATGCGGATGGCCAGATCCATTCCGGCCACCGGGGCTTCGAGGTTGCGGGCGATATCGATGGCGAGCGCCTTCAGCGGCGAGACATAAATCGTGTGCAGGCCGCTGCGCCGATCCGGTGGCACGGCGGAGAGCGCAACCAGCGTCGGCAGGAAGCCGGCGAGCGTCTTGCCGGCGCCGGTGGGGGCGATCAGCAACGCAGAGCGGCCCGCCGCTGCCAAAGCCAGCATCCGTTGCTGATGCTGCCGCACCCGCCAGCCGCGCGCCGTGAACCAGCCCGAAAGGCGCGGCGGAAGCAGTTCGCCCGGGGACGAGGTGTCGCGCGTCATGGTCTATGCTTGGCATGGAGCGCGTGACATGTCATGCCTCGCCAATGGTCAAAAAGACACCCGCCGAACCCGATCTCAAGCGCGCCTCGCCGGTGCCGCCCTATTTCAGCTTTGCGCCGCATCCCAACCGGGGGGCGGTGCTGGCGGAGGTGCATGCGCGCCCGTTCCATCCGGTCGTGACGCCGCTGCGCATCCAGCGCTTCGCCTTCATGACCGATTTCACCGCGGCTGCCCGCGATCGCGCGGCTCTCACCGACTTCTGTCAGGCGCGTGGGTTCAAGGGGCCGGTGGAAGGCGTCAAGCACTGCATCATCAAGATGGCGGACGGGCTGTTGCGCTGGGAACAGCACAGTGAGTTCACCACCTACACATTCGAGGTGGATGGGGTGGACCGCTTTCCGTTTGAGCGGCCGGCGGCGGTGCTGGCGCATGTGATGCGCGAACTGCCGCAGCCGGGGCCGCATCTGGTGTCGGCGGATCTTCATCTCGTCAACAAGGCGCCCGAGGAGGGTATGCACCGGGTGTTTGATCCGGCGAGCCTGGCCACCTCGCGGCTCGACGGCGGATTGGCGCTGGCGGCGACCGACTTCAAGGTGTCCTCGGACGGTTTTGTGCGCATGCTTGTCGTCAACAAGGGGATGTCGGCCGAAGCGGCCGGTGCGCTCACCCAACGGTTGCTTGAAATCGAGACCTATCGCACGCTGGCACTTCTCGGCCTGCCCGAGGCGCAGGCGCTGGCGCCGGCGGTCAAGCAGGTCGAGGACAGCCTCACCGAAGTTGCGGCGGCAATGACGACCTCCGAGGGGCTGGAGACCAATCATCGCCTTCTCAACCAGCTGATGCGGGTGGCTGCGCAGCTTGAGGCGGACACGACCCGTTCGGGATACAGGTTCAGCGCCACGCGCGCCTATGAGGGGATCGTCAACCAGCGTCTTGAAAGCCTGCGCGAGGAGCCGGTGGAGGGGTATCCCACCTTCGCGGCGTTCCTCGCCCGGCGCATGGGGCCGGCGCTGCGTACCTGCCAGATGATGGAGGAGCGGCAGTCTCGCCTCGCCGACAAGGTGGCGCGCACGGCCAACCTGTTGCGCACCCGGGTTTATGTCGATCTTGAGGAACAGAACCGCGATGTGATGAAGGCGATGAACGAGCGCACGCGGCTGCAACTGAGAATGCAGCAGACGGTGGAAGGGCTGTCGGTGGCGGCCGTCAGCTATTACGTGCTCGGGCTGCTCGGCTATCTGTTCAAGGCGCTCAAGGACGGTGGCGTGGTCAAGATCGATCCCAACGTGCTGACCGGGATTGCCGTGGTGCCGGTGGTGCTTGCGGTGGCCTGGGCGGTGCGACGTATCCGCAAGGCGCATAGCGAGCATGAATGAAGTGCCGCTGATGCCGCATTGACGCATGGGCGGAGCCAAATAAACTCCCTCCAAGGGAGACGCCCATGACCGCCATCGCTTTTCCGGTGCCGCGCGCCGATATTCTGGCCCGCCGCGATGCCATCATCGCCGGGCTCGCCGCGCTCGTCGATCCGCAGGGATTGATCACTTCCGATAATGAAGTCACGGTTTTCGAGACCGATGCGTTCACCGCCTACCGGCGCAAGCCGCTGGCGGTGGTGCTGCCGGGCTCGACCGAAGAGACCAGCGCCGTGCTCGCCTATCTCAAGGCGCAGGGTGTGCCGGTCGTGCCGCGCGGGGCCGGCACCTCGCTGTGCGGCGGGGCGACACCGCAGGAGGATGCGGTGGTCGTCGGCGTCAGCCGTCTCAATCGCATTCTGGACATCGACTTTGCCAATCGGGCCGTGCGTGTGCAGGCGGGGGTGACCAACCTTGCCATTTCAAACGCGGTGGATGCGGACGGGTTTTTCTATGCGCCGGACCCTTCCTCGCAGCTGGCGTGCACGATTGCCGGCAACATCGGCATGAACTCGGGCGGGGCGCATTGCCTCAAATACGGGGTGACGACCAACAACCTGATGGGCGTCAAGATGGTGCTGCTCGACGGCACAGTGGTCGAGATCGGCGGCAGCCATCTCGACGCGGGCGGGCTCGATCTCGTCGGCCTCATCTGCGGTTCGGAGGGGCAGCTCGGCGTCATCACCGAGGCGACGGTGCGCATTCTCAGGAAAGCGGAAGGCGCCCGCCCGGTGCTGTTCGGCTTTGCCAGCGCGGAAGCGGCGGGCGAATGCGTGGCCGCCATCATCGGGGCCGGCATCATTCCGGTCGCGATGGAGTTCATGGACAAGCAGGCGATCGCCATCGTCGAGGATTTCGCCAAGGCCGGCTATCCGCTCGAAGCCGAGGCGCTGCTGATCATCGAGGTGGAGGGGTCTGACGAAGAGATGGACACCACGCTGGCTAGGATCGTCGAGATTGCGCGGCGGCACGGCGTGCAGACCATTCGCGAGAGCAAGTCGGCGATGGAGACGGCGGCGATCTGGAAGGGGCGGAAATCGGCCTTCGGCGCCACCGGCCGGGTTGCCGACTACATCTGCATGGATGGCACCGTGCCGACCGGCCAGCTCGCGCGCGTGCTGAGGGAAACCGACGTCATCGTGAAGAAATACGGGCTGCGCGTCGCCAATGTGTTCCATGCGGGCGACGGCAACATGCATCCCTTGATCCTCTACAACGTCAACGATCCCGCCGAGGCGCAGAAGGCGGAAGCTGCGGGCATGGATATTCTCAGGCTGTGCGTCGATGTTGGCGGCTGCCTTACCGGCGAGCATGGCGTCGGCATCGAGAAGCGCGATCTGATGCCGCATCAGTTCTCGAAGGCCGACCTCGCCCAGCAGATGGCGATCCGCGCGGTGTTTGATCCTGCCTGGTTGCTCAACCCGGCCAAGGTGTTTCCGCTGGAGGGGCGTTCGTGACCGTTCATTCACCCACGACGGAAGCCGGCGTCATCGCGGCGGTTCAGGCGGCGCGCGCTGCCGGTCAGCCGCTGCGCATCGTCGGCGGCGGCACCCGCAGCGCCATCGGCCGGCCCGTGCCGGCGGCGGCCAGCCTGTCGCTGGCCGGGCTGGCCGGCATCACGCTCTATGAACCGGCGGAAATGGTGATCGGCGCGCGCGCCGGCACGCCGCTGGCCGATGTCGAGGTGGCGCTGGCGGCGAAAGGCCAGATGCTGCCGTTCGAGCCGATGGACCATCGCCCGCTGCTGGGCAGCGCGGGAGCGCCGAGCATCGGCGCGGTGGCGGCGATGAACATTTCCGGCCCGCGCCGCATCGCGGCCGGCGCGGCGCGCGACAGCCTGATCGGTGTGCGTTTCGTCAACGGCCTGGGCGAGGCGATCAAATCGGGCGGGCGGGTGATGAAGAACGTCACCGGTCTTGATCTCGTCAAGCTGCAAAGCGGCGCCTGCGGCACGCTCGGGCCCCTGACGGAGGTGATCTTCAAGGTGCTGCCGAGGCCGGAGACAGTGCGGACGCTGGTGCTGACCGGCCTTGCCGATCCGGAGGGCGTCAAGGCGCTTTCCTTGGGGCTTGGCACGCCGTTCGAAGTGTCCGGCGCCGCGCATCTGCCGGCACAGGGCGGTGCAAAGGCGCGAACGCTGCTGCGGCTGGAAGGGTTTGCCGCCTCGCTCGACTACCGGGCGCCGGCGCTCGCGGCCGCGCTGAAGGGCTTCGGCGTTGCCAGCGTGCTGGACGAGGCGGAGAGCGTCGCGTTGTGGCGCTCGGTGCGCGACGTCACGGCGGCGGGGTTTGATGGCGCAGCGGCGGTGTGGCGCCTTTCGCTGAAGCCGTCCGATGCGCCGGGGCTGGTGGCCGCGGTCGGTGCTGCTATCGGGCTTTCCGGCCATTTCTTCGACTGGGGCGGTGGCCTCGTGTGGCTGGCGGTGCCGGCGACGGGCGATGCCGGGGCGGTGGTGATCCGCACGGCGGTGGCGCGCGTCGGCGGGCATGCGACGCTTATCCGCGCGCCGCAGGCGATCCGCGCCACCGTGCCATCCTTCCAGCCGGAGGCGGCGGCGATCGCCGCGCTTTCGGCAGGCATTCGCCGGTCCGTCGATCCCGACGGGCTGTTCAATCCGGGGCTGATGGACTGACCATGCAAACCAACTTCACCCCGGCCCAGCTTGCCGACAGCGCGATGCAAACCTCGGAGAAAATCCTGAGGACCTGCGTGCATTGCGGCTTCTGCACCGCGACCTGCCCGACCTATCTGCTGCTCGGCGACGAACTCGATTCCCCGCGCGGGCGCATCTATCTGATCAAGGACATGTTCGAGAACGGCCGCCCGGCGACGGGTGAGGTCGTCCAGCATCTCGACCGCTGCCTGTCGTGTCTGTCGTGCATGACGACCTGCCCCTCGGGCGTGCATTACATGCATCTGATCGACCATGCGCGCGTGCATGTGGAGAACACCTACCGCCGGCCGCTGATGGATCGGCTGATGCGCAACACGCTGGCCGCGATCCTGCCCTATCCGACGCGCTTCCGGCTGTCGCTGCTGGGCGCCAAGCTGGGGCGGCCGTTCGCGCCGCTGCTCGGGCGGCTGCCGGTGGTGGGCAAGCGCATGCAGGCGATGCTCGAACTGGCCCCCAGGGGGCCGGTGGGACGCACGGCGCTCGAAGGGCCGGGCACGCATCCGGCACCGCAGCGCAAGGGGCGCGTCATCCTGATGCAGGGCTGCGCGCAGCCGGTGCTGGCGCCATCGATCAACGAGGCGACGATCCGCGTGCTCAACCGGCACGGGATCGAGGTGGTGATCCCGAAAGGCGAGGGCTGCTGCGGCGCGCTGGTTCACCACATGGGCAAGGAACACGAGAGCCACGATTTCGCCCGTCGGCAGATCGATGCCTGGACGGCGGAGATCGAGGCGCGCGGGGCGGATGCCATTCTCATCACCGCGTCCGGCTGCGGCACCACGGTGAAAGACTATGGCTTCATGTTCAAGGACGATCCCGCCTATGCGGCCAAGGCGGCGCGCATCGCCGCGCTGGCCAAGGACATCAGCGAGTATCTGGCGACGCTGGAGCTGAAACGCGTGCCGGGGCCGGGCATGACGGTGGCCTATCATTCGGCCTGCTCGATGCAGCACGGCCAGAAGATCACCGATACGCCGAAGAAGCTGCTGACGGCGGCCGGGTTCAAGGTGAAGGATGTGCCGGAGGGGCATATCTGCTGCGGTTCGGCGGGGGTCTACAACATCCTGCAGCCGGAGATCGCCGGCGCCTTGCGCGAGCGCAAGGTGGGCAATATCGCGCGGCTCAAGCCGGATGTGATCGCCACCGGCAACATCGGCTGCATGACGCAGATCGGCAAGGGATTCGCCGACCGCGGCGAGGCGGTGCCGATCGTCCATACGGTGGAACTGATCGACTGGGCGACGGGTGGACCGCGACCGCCGGCGCTGGGGTAGATTCCTGTTTCCGCAAGCCGGCCCGGAGATTGGCCCCCGCGCTCACGCTCCGTCGGGCGGCGGGGGCAGGAAATCCACCTCGTGCCGGGCGGACAGGGCGACCACATCGGCCGGGTTCTGATCCTTCATCGAATGGATTCCCCAGAACAGGTCGTAGAGCTTGCGCGTCGGCGTGACCCAGAAGAAGCACTTGGTCACATAGTCCGACTTGTTGAAGATGCCGTGGCTGATACCCTTGGGCAGGCGGATCAGATCGCCCGGGCCGGCGCTGAACTCCTGCCCGTCGAGCAAGAGGTCGAAGCGGCCTTCGAGCATGTAGATGAACTCGTCCTGCGTCGGGTGGATGTGCGGCGGCACGAAGGTGCCGGGCGGGAAGGTGGCATGCCAGGAAAAGGACGCCTCGTTCACCTGTTTGGGCACATAGGTCTGGCCCAGGATGTTCCAGGAGATGCCATCGATCCCCTGTCCGGCTGCGGTTATTCCGGCGGTCATTGGCTTCATCGTGTCCTCCCGGGGATCAGATCAGAGATGCAGGTAACGGTCCTTGACGGCGGGGTCGGCGGCAAGCTCGGCGCTGGAGCCAGTCCACACCACATGCCCTTTTTCCAGCACGATGTGGCGATCGGCGATTTTCGTCAACGCGTCGATGTTCTTGTCGATGACCAGAATCGATTCGCCCTCGGCCTTGAGGCTGGCAAGGCAACTCCAGATTTCCTGCCGGATGATGGGCGCCAGCCCCTCGGTCGCCTCGTCGAGGATGACCAGCTTCGGATTGGTCATCAGCGCGCGGCCGATGGCCAGCATCTGCTGCTCGCCGCCGGACAGTTCGTTGCCGCGGTTGGCGCGCCGCTCGTTGAGGCGGGGCAGGAAGGCATAGACACGCTCCAGCGTCCAGCGCGGGGTGCCGAAGCGCGCGGCAGAGGTGGCGATCAGGTTTTCCTCCACCGTGAGGGTGGGGAACACCTGGCGTCCCTCCGGCACCAGCCCGATGCCGGCCTGCGCCAGCCGGAACGGCGGCGCGTTGGTCAGGTCGAGGCCGTTGACGACGACCTTTCCGGTGCGCGCCGGAATCAGCCCCATGATGGTGGAGATGGTCGTCGTCTTGCCCATGCCGTTGCGGCCGATCAGCGTCACCACCTCGCCGGCGCCGACCGAAAAGCCGACCCCGAACAGCACCTGTGCATCGCCGTAGCCGGAGGAGAGGTCGCTGACTTCAAGCATCACGCGCCCTCCTCGCCGATATAGGCGGCCTTGACCTCCGGGTCGGTGCGCACGGCATCCGGCGCGCCGCTGGCGATGATGCGGCCATAGACCAGCACGCTGACACGGTCGGCGAGGCTGAACACCGCCTCCATGTCGTGCTCCACCAGCAGCATCGCATAGCGGCCCTTCAGCCGCCCGATCAGGTCGACCAGCCGGCGCGATTCCTCGCGTCCAACCCCGGCCATCGGCTCGTCGAACAGGATGGCCCTGGGCTCCAGCGCCAGCGCCATGGCGATTTCCAGCGCGCGTTTCTCGCCGTGCGACAGGGTGCCGGCGCGCGCCTCGGCGCGGGCTTCCAGCCCCACTTCGGCCAGCGCGGCGCGGGCCGGGCCGTTCAACGTCTCGTCACGGTCCGCATTGCCGAAGAAGGACAGGGGATGGGCCGCGTGCGCCTGCACCGCCAGCGCGACATTGGCGCGCACGCTGAGCGAGGGGATGATCGAGGTGATCTGAAAGGTGCGCGCAAGGCCTGCGCGGGAGCGGGCTTCGGCGCTCGCCCGCGTCATGTCGTGGCCGGCGATGTCGATCTCGCCGCTATCGGGGGTCAGCGTGCCGGCGATCTGGTGGATCAGCGTGGTCTTGCCGGCGCCGTTGGGGCCGATCAGCGCGTGCAGCTCCCCCGGCAGGATGTCGAGATCGACCGCATCGGTCACGACAAGCGCGCCGAACCGCTTGTGCAATGCGCGGATGCGAACCAGCGGCTCAGTCATGATCACCCCGCCTGGGCAGGGCCCGGTCGATCAGCCCGGAAAGGCCGCCGCGTGTGAACAGGACGAACAGGATGATGAGCGGGCCGAAAATGCCCTTCCAGTGCTCGGTGAGGCCGGACAGGCCCTCCTCAATGAGAAGGAACGCGGCGGCACCGGCCACCGCGCCCCACAGCGAGCCAAGTCCGCCGATGATGACCATGAAGATGAACTCGCCCGAGCGCTGCCAGGCCGTATAGGCCGGCGAGACGAACTCGGTATGGTTGGCCATCAGGATGCCGGCCACCCCGGCGACCATGCCGGAAATGACAAAGGCGGTCAGGCGGATGCGGAACACATCGTAGCCGAGCGAGGCCATGCGCGTGGCGTTGTCGCGGCAGGCCAGCAGCGCCCGGCCGAAGCGCGAGGCAGCCAGCGCCCGGACGATCAGATAGGCGAGGATCAAGACCCCAAGCACGATGTAGAAAAACACCAGCTTGTTGTCGAACAGCTTCAGCCCTGCCACGGTCGAGCGCGATGCCAGCGTCAGCCCGTCGTCACCACCGTAGCGATAGAGACTCTGGGCGAAGAAATACGCCATCTGGCCAAAGGCGAGCGTGATCATGATGAAGGCGACGCCCTGGGTCCTGAGCGAGATCGCGCCGGTGAACGCGCCGTAGACGGCACAGCAGACCAGCACGACCGGCAGCGCGATCAGCACATCGCCAAAGCCTTCATGCCCCAGGATGCCGGCCATGTAGGCGCCGATGCCGACAAAGGCGGCATGACCGAACGAGACCATGCCGCCGATCCCGAGGATGAAATCCAGCGACAGCGCGGCAATCGCCAGGATCATCACCCGCGTCAGCAGCGATACCCAGTGCCCGGCGCCCAGCGCATAGGCAAGCGGCGGGGCCAGCGCGAGCAGCGCGAACAGGATGAGCGGGGCGAGCCGCTCGGCCATGGTCGGCATATTCCTGTTCATGTGCGCCCCCGTGAGGGCCACAGCCCATCCGGCCGGAAGAACAGGACGACCGCCATCAGCACGTAGATGAACATCGACGACAGCCCGCCCGCGATGCCGCGCGCTGCTGACGGCCCGGTGAACAGCCTTAGAAAATCGACCGAATAGGAACGCCCGAGCGTGTCGACCAGGCCGACGATCAGCGCCGCGAAGAAGGCCCCGCGGATCGAGCCGATGCCGCCGATGACGATGACCACGAAAGCCAGGATCAGCACGGAATCGCCCATGCCCGGTTCCACCGACAGGATCGGCGCCGCCATCGCCCCGGCAAAGCCGGCCAGCATGGTGCCGAAGGCGAACACCACCATGAACAGCCGGTTGATATCGACGCCAAGCGCCGAGACCATGCGCGCGTTGGAGGCGCCGGCGCGCACCAGCATGCCGGTGCGCGTCCGCTCGACCAAGAGCCACAGCAGCCCGGCCACCGCCAGCCCGGCGACCAGGATGGCGAAGCGATAGACCGGATAGAGAATGCCTTCACCGAGCAGGATCGATCCGGACAGCCACTCCGGCACCGCGACGGACAACGGCGCCGCCCCCCACAGCAGTTTGACTGACTGGTTCAGCGTCAGGATCAGCCCGAAAGTCGCCAGCACCTGATCGAGATGACTGCGGTCATAGAGATGGCGGAAAATCAGGAATTCCAGCACCAGCCCCACCACCAGTCCCACCGCCAGCGCCAGCACCAGCCCAAGCGGGAACGAGCCGGTGAGACTGATGAACATCACCGCCAGATAGGCCCCGAGCATGTATTGCACGCCATGCGCGAGATTGATGAAATCCATCACGCCGAAAACCAGCGTCAGGCCGGCGGCAACCAGAAACAGCAGGATGCCGAACTGCAGCCCGTTGAGGACCTGGATGACAAACAGGCTGAGCATGGGGTGTCCGCTGGAGCCTTCCTTCGCCCTTGCGGGGAAAAGCCGGAAATGGGGTGGGCGTTGCGGAGGCGGGGGAGGACTGCTCGCTCACCCCCGTCCGGCGCACGCCGCGCCCGGCGATCCCGCCCCCGGGGGGGAGGGATGCTGCCTTGCGCGCGGGCTTTTGTCTTACTTCAGTGCGCAATCCTTGGCGTAGGTGTCGCCGTAGTCGGAGAACACCTTCTCGTGGATCTCGGTCTGGAACTTGCCATCGGCACGCTTGGCCACCTTCACCACGTAGAAGTCCTGGATCGGATAGCCGTTGGTGTTGAACTTGAACTTGCCGCGCAGCGAGGTGAAATCCGCCTTCTTCAACGCGGCGCGCAGGGCGGCCTTGTCCTTCACATCGCCCTTGGTCTGCTTGAGCGCGCTGTCGATCAGCTGTGCCGCGTCGTAGGCCTGCATGGCATAGGAGGCCGGCACGGTGTTGTAGGTGGCCTCATAGGCAGCCACGAACTTCTTCGACTGCGGATTGTCCATGTTCGGCGCCCAGCTCATGCCGGACAGGAACCCGAGGGCTGCGTCCTGCTGTGCCGGCAGGGTGGATTCATCCACCGTGAACGCCGACAGGAACGGCAACTTGTCGGCCAGCCCCGCCTGACGGAACTGCTTGACCAGGTTCACGCCCATGCCGCCGGGCATGAACACGAAGAACACATCCGGCTTGGCAGCGGCGATCTTGGCCAGTTCGGCCGCGAAATCGAGCTGGCCGAGCTGGGTATAGACCTCGTCGACGATCTCGCCCTTGAAATGGCGCTTGAAGCCGGCCAGCGAGTCTTTGCCGGCCTGATAGTTCGGCGCCATGATGTAGGCGCGCTTGAACCCCTTGTCCTGCGCATACTTGCCCAGCACCTCATGCGGCTGGTCGTTCTGGTAGGAGGTGACGAAGAAGTTCTCGTGGCACTGCTTGCCGGCGAAGTTCGAGGTGCCGGCGTTCGGCGAGATCAGGATGGTGCCGCTGTCGACCACCGGCTTGTGGATCGCCTGCAGGATGTTGGAGAAGATCGGACCGACAACGAAATCCACCTTGTCGCGCTCCAGCATGGTGCGCACCTTGGTGACGGCAACGTCGGGCTTCAGCTCATCATCGATGATGACGAGTTCCACCGGCCGGCCGCCAAGCTTGCCGCCCTGATCCTTGACCGCGAGCTGAAAGCCATCGCGCAGCTGCTGGCCGAGCGTCGCCTGCGGCCCGGACAGGACGCTGACGATGCCGATCTTCAGCGGCTCCTGCGCCTGAGCGCCAAACGCCCCGAGCGCCAGGACCCCTGCCGCCAGCGAAAACCTTCCCAGATACCTGCGCATGTTCCCTCCACTTAGTTTAAGTTTCAAACACTATGCACTGCCTGTCGCGCAACCTCAAGGGGGCGCGGGTGCATCGATAGGCCGGCGCATGCCCCGAAACACGGGGCCACACGGCGGCGGTTCATCCCTGCCCGGCAGCCTATGCCATGTTCCGCCAGTAAGGGAAGGGGCCTCTGTCTCACAGCGCCGGCGGGGCGGGGGTGGCGCTCGCCAGCCAGGCATCGATATCGGCCAGCGCGCGCGCCGACAGGGCCCGCTTCTTGGCGATGGTCTTGTCCTTGCCGCGCAGGCGTTTGCCATCGTCCGAGCGCACCGGGGCAGTCAGCGGCGGAAACAGGCCGAAATTGATGTTCATCGGCTGGAACGAGCGCGGCCCGGCATCGATCGTATCGATATGCCCGCCGGTGATGTGGTTGATCAGCGCGCCGATGGCGGTGGTGGGCGGGGGCGGGGCGAGCGGTGTGCCGAGCCGTTCAGCGGCGGCGAGCCGGCCGGCGATCAGGCCGACGGCGGCGCTTTCCACATAGCCCTCGCAGCCGGTGATCTGTCCGGCGAACCTCAGCCGCGGCATGGCCTTCAACCGGAGCGCGGCATCGAGCAGGCGTGGCGAGTTGAGGTAGGTGTTGCGGTGGATGCCGCCGAGACGGGCGAAGACCGCCTTCTCCAGCCCCGGGATCATCCGGAAAATGTCGGTCTGGGCGCCGTATTTCAGCTTCGTCTGGAAGCCGACCATGTTGTAGAGCGTGCCGAGCGCATTGTCCTGCCGAAGCTGGACGATGGCATGGGCCTTCACGGTCGGGTTGCGCGGATTGGTCAGGCCCACCGGCTTCATCGGCCCGTGGCGCAGGGTCTCGCGGCCGCGTTCGGCCATCACCTCGATCGGCAGGCAGCCGTCGAAATAGGGCGTGCCCTCGAACTCCTTGAACTCGGTCTTGTCGCCGGTCAGCAGCGCGTCGACGAAGGCTTCATACTGGTCCTTGTCGAGCGGGCAGTTGATGTAGTCGGCGCCGGTGCCGCCCGGCCCCGCCTTGTCATAGCGCGACTGGAACCACGCCTTGCCCATGTCGATCGTATCAAAATGCACGATCGGGGCGATGGCATCGAAGAAGGCGAGGCCATCTTCACCGGTCAGGCCGCGTACTGCCTCGGCCAGCGCCGGCGAGGTCAAGGGGCCGGTCGCGATGATGACGCTGTCCCAATCTGCCGGCGGCAGGCCAGCCACCTCGCCACGCGCGATTTTGACATTCGGATGGGCCTCCAATGCCGCCGTGACGGCGGCCGAGAAGCCGTCGCGATCCACCGCCAAGGCGGAGCCGGCCGGCACCTGATGGGCATCGCCCGCGCGCATGACGAGCGAGCCCATGCGCCGCATCTCGGCATGCAACAGGCCGACGGCATTGGTGGCGGCATCGTCCGAGCGGAAGGAATTGGAACAGACCAGTTCAGCCAGCGCGTTGGTCCTGTGCGCGTCGGTCATGCGCGTGGGGCGCATCTCGTGCAGCACAACCGGAACGCCGGCCTCGGCAATCTGCCAGGCGGCCTCGCTGCCGGCCAGACCACCGCCGATGACATGGATGGGAAGGAGTTTCGCGCTCATGACGCCCTGATAGGGCGGGGGGCGCGCGCCGGCAAGCGCCAACGAAAAAGGCCCGCCGAAGCGGGCCCGTTTCAAAGCCTTGCGAGAAGCGCCTTACTGGAAGGCGAGCTTGCGGGCGACGAACTCGATATTGCCCCGGTTGAGGCCGATATCGCTGAGCTGCGTATCCGTCAGCGCATTCAGTTCACGCACGTTGGCGCGGTACTTCATATAGAGACGCAGCTTGCTGAGCAGTACGGTCACGAACATTTTTAGTCCCCTGTAGTCACATCCGGCGACTCGCTGCCGCCATTCGATGCTCTCTTGTTGCACCGCAATAAAGGCATTCCTGTGGCGAATGCAAATGCCTTTTTGCAGCGTTTGATATGCGATTTACGCATGGATCGTTGAAAATTTGCTAATAAATTCGTGCAGGTCCGCTGCAATGCACAAATTACGCGGGTGATTCCGGGGGAGCGGTTAATGGCCGGTTTCCCCTGCCGCAGGGGCAGCAAAGACCCTGTTGAGCATCGCGCGGCTGACCGGTTCCGGCCGCGCACCGGCCGGGCAGGGGCGGGAGGCGCTGCGGGGCCCCCGCGGCCAAGTTTCCCTTGCCAAGCGGCGGCAATTGTCCTAACGAGCGCGCTTCGTGCCGGTCGGCGGCTGAAAGGAGAGCGGGCAACCGCAGGACCTATGGTCCGATCTCCCTTGTCGACGCCTTCGATTACTCGTCGGGCCTTTCTCCAGGGCTCGAAGGGCTAAGCGCCGGGACGATGGTTGAAACAGAGAAAGGCACGGACATGCCGCTTTACGAGCATGTATTCCTGGCGCGCCAGGACATTTCCGCGCAGCAGGTCGAAGCCCTCACCGAGCAGTACAAGGCGGTGATCGAGGCGGCCGGCGGGGCGGTTTCCAAGGTGGAATACTGGGGCGTCAAATCCCTGGCCTACCGCATGAACAAGCATCGCAAGGCGCATTACGCGCTGATGAACATCTCCGGCCCGGCTCCTGCCGTCGCCGAGATGGAGCGCCAGATGCGCATCAACGAAAACGTGCTGCGTTTCATGACGGTGCGCGTCGACGAGCTGGAGGATGGCCCCTCGGCCATGCTGCAGAAGCGCGAGCGCGACGAGAAGCGCGATGCCGAGCGCGGCTATGGCGACCGTCCGCGTCGTCGTGACCGTGAGGACGAAGTGGCCGGGGAGGACGAATGATGTCGATGGCTGATCGCAAGGATGCCGGCGGCGCCGCCGGCGGACGCCGCCCGTTCTTCCGCCGCCGCAAGTCCTGCCCGTTCTCGGGCGAGGGCGCGCCGAAGATCGATTACAAGGACGTCAAGCTGCTCTCGCGCTACATCTCCGAGCGCGGCAAGATCGTTCCCTCGCGCATCACGGCCGTTTCGGCCAAGAAGCAGCGCGAGCTGGCCCAGGCCATCAAGCGCGCGCGCTTCCTCGGCCTGCTGCCCTACGTCATCAAGTAAGGCGCGCCCTTTGGGGCTCGCCACCTGTTGAGATCAACGTCGCCTGTCCGGGGTCGCTCCGGGCAGGTTTCGCTGGGGTCCTCCCCTAACCGGATTTTCGGGACAGCGGACATCATGGGTCTGGCACTCTTTCTCAGCCTTATGGCCGGCATCGCCTCGGCCCTGCTTTCCGGCGTGCTGACGCCGGGATCGCTGCTGGCCAGCCTGCTGTTCGTCGTCGCTCCGCTCCCGCTGATGATTGTGGGCCTCGGCTGGCACCCGCTGGTTGCCGCGCTTGGCGCGCTGTTCGGCTGCCTGCTGATGGATCTCGGCATCAGCCACATGGCGGCGCTCTATTACGGGCTGATGATCGGCCTGCCCGCCTATCTGCTGTGCGAACTGATGCCGAGACTTGTTCCGCTGATGGCGGCCAGCGAGCCGGGCAGGGCCGGGCGCCTGGGGGGCGGACTGCTCTATGGGAGTATCGGTCTTTACGCGGTGCTGGTCGTTCTGGCCGGCGCCATGCTGATCGAACCCGATTACGATGGTTTCGTGCGCCGCGTCAGCCAGACGGTCGAGGCGGTGTTTCGCGGTCTGGGCGGCGATCGCGGACCGCTGCCGCTGCCCGGTGGCACCGATCTTTCCAAGCTGGCGCAGCTTTATGCCAATATGCTGCCGCCAATGCTGACCTTCATGGTGGCGATGATGCTGACGCTCAGCCTGTGGCTGGCGATCCGCGTGGTGCGCACCTCGGGGCGGCTGCCGTTCGGCGTGCCGCCGGCCTATGTGCTGGCGCTGCCGCGCGAGGCGCTGCTGGTGTTCGCCGGCGGGCTGGGCCTGGCGCAGATCGGCGGGTATCTCGGATTGCTGGGCACGCTGGTGATGGTCGCGGTGTTGTTCGCGCTGATCCTCAACGGCTTTGCGGTGCTGCATGCCCGCACGCTCGGCGCTTCCGCCCGTCCGCTGATGCTCGGCGCCGCCTGGGCGGCGGTGCTGATGTTCGGCCTGCCCGCCTTCTTCATGGCGCTGGTGGGCGCTGCCGATACCGCTTTCGATTTCCGTCGCTCCGGTGACGGCCCCCAACGCTGAAATCCAACCGATCAAGGAGAAAAACCATGGAAGTCATTCTGCTCGAGCGTGTCGCCAAACTGGGACAGATGGGCGAGGTCGTCAAAGTGCGGTCCGGCTATGCGCGCAACTATCTGCTGCCGCAGAAGAAGGCGCTGCGCGCCACCGACGAGAACCGCAAGGTGTTCGAGACCAAGCGCGCCCAGCTTGAGGCCCGCAACCTCGAGATGAAAAAGGAAGCCGAGGCTGTCGGCAAGAAGCTGGACGGCAAGAGCTTCGTGCTGATCCGCTCGGCGGGCGAGTCGGGCGTGCTCTACGGCTCGGTGTCGACGCGCGATCTCGCCGAGGTGATGACCGCCAACGGCTTCACCGTGTCGCGCAGCCAGGTGGTGCTCAACGCGCCGATCAAAGCCCTCGGCCTGCATCAGGTGCCGGTGCATCTGCATCCGGAAGTGGATGTGAAGGTGACAATCAACATCGCCCGCTCCGAGGACGAGGCCGAGCGGCAGGCGCGTGGCGAGGACGTCACCGTCCGCGAGACCGACAACATCGCCGATCTGGGCCTGGAGATTGGCGCCGCGCTGGCCGAGGCCGGGCCGCACGCGGAAATGTAACAACGGCGCTGCCCCTTCACCGCCCTGCGGCGGAGAGGGGGCAGCCCTTTGCCCCTTACTCTCTCATCGCGAGGCCCGTCGTGGACAGTTTCAAGCCGCTGATCGCCAAGGTCGCCACCGGTGCCGCACTGACGCGCGACGAAGCGTTCCACGCCTTTTCGCAACTGCTTTCGGGCGAGGCGACGCCGTCACAGACCGGCGCCTTCCTGATGGCGCTGCGGGTGCGCGGCGAAGCGGTGGAGGAGATCGAGGGTGCGGTGGCCGCGATGCGCGCGAAAATGGTGCCGGTGACGGCGCCTGCGGGTGCCATCGATGTGGTCGGCACCGGCGGGGACGCTTCGGGGTCCTGGAACGTGTCGACCCTCGCGGGGCTGATCGTCGCCGGCTGCGGTGTGCCGGTGGCCAAGCACGGCAACCGCGCGGCGTCCTCCAAATCCGGCGCGGCCGATGTTTTGCAGGCGCTCGGCGTCAAGGTGGGCGTGGCGCCGGAAGTCGTTGCCGCTTCGATCGAGAAGTCGGGCTTCGGTTTCATGCTGGCCCCGGCCCATCATCCGGCGATGCGCCATGTCGGCCCGGTGCGCGTCGAACTTGGCACGCGCACCATCTTCAACCTGCTCGGCCCGCTCGCCAATCCGGCGAGCGTCCGGCGCCTGCTCATCGGTGTGTTCTCACCGTCCTGGCTGGAGCCGGTGGCCGAGACGCTGCGTCACCTCGGCACCGAGCGCGCCTGGGTGCTGCACGGCTCCGACGGGCTTGACGAGATGACCACCACCGGCCCGACCGAAGTCATCAGCCTCGACAGCGGCAAACTGAGCCGGTTCAGCGTGACCCCCGAGGATGCGGGCTTGAAGCGCGCCGCTCCCGACGATCTCAAGGGCGGCGAGCCCCAGCATAACGCCGAGGCGCTGCGCGCCGTGCTGGCGGGCGAGAAAACCGCCTATCGCGACATCGCGGTGTTCAATGCGGCCGGCGCGCTGGTGGTGGCCGGCAAGGCGGCCACGCTGAAGGAGGGCGCGGTGCTTGCGGCGGCTGCCATCGACAGCGGCAGGGCGCGTGCGGTGCTTGCCGGCGCCATCGCGGCGACAAACGCCGAGGGCTGAGTGTCCAGAGCACGTTTCGTTTTGACGGAAACAAAACGGTGCTCGAGAGCATGCCGTGTTCATACGGAAGCAATTCTGTTCTCGTGCGGCTCGGCGATCCAGGCGGAGGTCGGCGAAGAGCGTATCCGTCGATACGGTCGAGCCGGCGTCCAAACTCACGCGCCAGCCGCCCGAAAACCTGAGAAGGCGGGCGCCTTTTGAACCAAAATTCCGAAAAAGCCCCTTGGCCATACAAGAGTATGCCCTGCGGGTCTTTCCCGGCCCTTGGATCAAAAGGCGCGCCGCAGAATGGTTCCGAATAAACACGGCATGCTCTAACTCATTGTTTCATCGCATGTTGTTGCCGCAAAACCGTTGCCACTTTTGCGCAACATGCTCTAGCAGGGTTACGGCAGCACCTCGAACCAGGTCATCAGCCCGGCATCGAAATGCTCGGCGATGGTCGAATGGATCGCCCATTTGCCCGGCAGGCCGGCATCGAAAGCGATGCGCGAGACCGAGTTCTCGGGCAGGTGCAGCGTATCCATGAAATAGGGCTCCCAGCCGTCGTCCAGCGGGTGCAGCAGGCGGAACACATGGCCGCGCACGGTGAGGACCTGGGACCAGTGGCTGCGGTTGGTGATGGCGATCACCACCGGATGTCCGCGGCGCACGCTCAGCAGCGGCCGGCCGGCAAAGCCGTTCGACAGACCGCCGTTGAGTGTCCAGATGCGGGTGTCTTTCGGGAACTTCTTCTCGGCATCGGCGGGGGTTGGCACCGGCACACCGGGCACGCTCGGCCGTTCCAGCCCGCCGGCGATGGTCAGCTCCGCCCGTGCCGCGTTCTGCAGGCGGATCGATGGCGGCAGGTCGTTCATGGCCAGCGGCTGGATCGGCGGGCGGACGGCCAGCGGCTCCCCCTCGGTGACAACCCGCAACACCACCAGCCCGGTGCCGAGCGCCACCAGCACGCGGCCTTCCAGCCCCGGCGTTGCGGGAGCATCCAGCATCACCTCGTAGCGCGAGCCGGGCAGCAGAACGACGGTGCGCTTGAGCGGATCGAACGGATCGCAGGGCTGGCCGTCGAGGGCGACCACGCTTGCCGCCAGTCCCTCGAACTTCATTGGCATGATGCGGGCGTTGGCAAGATTGGCCAGACGCAGACGGATGCGCGCGCCAGGCCGTACCGTCAGCAGATCCGGTGCGGGCCGGCCATTGATCAGCAGCACATTGCCGAGCCGGCCGGCGCGCGCCGCGTCGAGCTTGGCGTTGAAATCGGGCGCCAGAATGCCCTTCTCGTCGAGTTTGAGGTCATCGAGCGCGGCGACAATATCGTGATCGACCGGCGGCGGATTGGCCTCCTCGACGATGAACACCCCGGCAAGGCCGCGCTCGGTCTGCTCGGCGCTGCGCCCCGGCAGAATCGCCTTGTAGATGTAGGTGCCGGCATCCGGCGTCTCGATGTGGAGAGCGCGCGTCTCGCCGGGCTGGATCGGCGCTGCGTTGAGGCCGGGCATCGCTTCGGCGCCGGGGCCCGTACGCATCCCATGCACACCGATGGCCGTCGGTTGGCCGAGCCGGTTCTCGACCAGAAGATCCACTGCTATGCCGCGCCGTGCCCGCAGCACCGGCGCGGGAAAGCTGCCACCGACGGTCAGCAGCGCGGTGTCCGGCGCGCCGGGTCGCAACGGCAGCCGCCCCGGTTGCAGCACCAGCGGCAGCACCGGCCGTGGCGGCATCACCGGCTGGGCGGCAAGGCGGGGCGCAGCCGCTGTCGCGGCGAGGCCGGCCAGGATCGTGCGACGGGAGGGACGGAGAGGCGGATTTTTCGGCATGGGGCACCCCGGAACAGGGATTTGTCATACCCGCGCGCGGGTATTTCCGGCAAGCGCGACGCCATGGCCTGCGCCAAAGCGCTTTTTTGGGTAGCAGGAAGTCCAAACGCTTGTTATAGGGGCCGCTCGCGTGGCGGCTGGCCTTCCGCGCGTGAGCCTCGATTGTCCTCAAGCGGGCGTGGCGGAACTGGTAGACGCACCGGATTTAGGTTCCGGCGGCGAAAGCTGTGGGGGTTCGAGTCCCTCCGCCCGCACCACGCCGCAAGAGCGACACCCCGGGGTTTCGCCTTGGCCGTCGCCCCCCAGGGTTCACTGATACGTCCGGAAGTCATCATGCAGCTCACCCAGACCCATGCCGAAGGGCTCAAGCGCCAGTTTCAGGTCACCGTTGCGGCGGCCGAGCTGGAGACCCGGCTCAACAGCGAAATCGAACAGCTCAAGACCAAGGTGCGGATCAACGGCTTCCGCCCCGGCAAGGTGCCGAGCACCCATATCAAGCGCCTCTACGGCAAGCAGGTCATGGCCGACGTCGTGCAGAACGCGGTGACCGAGGCGAACCGTCGCATCGTCGAGGAAAACGCGCTGAAGCTGGCGATGGAGCCGCAGATCGATTTTCCCGAGGACAAGGAACTTGTCGACCGCATGTTCGACGGCAAGGCCGACCTGTCGTTCGGCATCCTCGTCGAAATCCTGCCGAAGATCGAGGTCAAGGACCATTCCGACATCGAGGTGACCCGCCAGGTGGTCGAGATCGATGACAGCGAGGTCGACGCCGCGCTGCAGCGCATGGGCAGCCAGAACCGCGCCTTCACCGACAAGGGCAAGAAGAAGGCCGAGACCGGCGATCGCGTGACCGTCGATTTCCTTGGCACGCTCGACGGTGTGGCCTTCGACGGCGGCACCTCGCAGGATGTCGATCTGGTGCTCGGCTCCGGCTCGTTCATTCCGGGCTTCGAGGAGCAGCTTGTCGGCGTCAAGGCCGGCGATGAAAAGACCGTGACGGTCACCTTCCCCGAGGGCTATCAGGCCGCCCATCTCGCCGGCAAGCCGGCCGAGTTCGCCGTCACCGTCAAGGCGGTGGCCGCTCCGGGCGAGATCGTCATCGACGACGAACTGGCCAAGAAATTCGGCATGGACACCCTCGATGCGCTCAAGGACGCGATCCGCAAATCGCTGTCCGAGGAGTTGAGCGAGGTCGCCCGCGCCAAGACCAAGCGCGAGCTGCTCGACGCGCTCGATAGCCGCTACACGTTCGATCTGCCGCCGTCGCTGGTCGAGCAGGAGTTCAACACCGTCTGGAGCCAGGTCAAGCAGGACATGGAAGTCCGCAAGACCACCTTCGAGGCGGAAGGCTCCAGCGAGGAAGCTTCGCGCGCCGATTATCGCCGGATCGCCGAGCGGCGCGTCCGCCTCGGCCTGGTTCTGGCCGAGATCGGCAACGAGGCCAAGGTGCAGGTCTCCGACGACGAGGTGACCCAGGCGCTTATCGCCCGCGCGCGCCAGTTCCCCGGCCGCGAGAAGCAGGTGTGGGAGTTCTACCAGAAGAACCCGCAGGCGCTGGCCGAGCTGCGTGCCCCGATCTTCGAGGACAAGGTGATCGATTCCATCCTCGCCGGCGTCAAGCTGACCGAGCGCAAGGTGACGCGCGAAGAGCTGATGAAGGACGACGAGGACGAGGCCGCCAAGCCGAAGGCCGGGGACAAGCCCAAGAAGGCTCCGGCCAAGAAGAAGGCAGCCGCCAAGGAGTGATCGGCGGCGAAGTCAGGATTGCAAAGCCCCGCTCCGGCGGGGCTTTTTTGTGGAAGCGCGGGAGGATACCATGCAGGCTTTGCGGCGGGACTGGTCGATGCCGGCGGCCATGCAGGGGCTCGTGGTGGCTCTGGTCGGCTATGCTTCGTCGGTGGCGATCGTCATGGCCGGCCTCAGGGCGGTGGGTGCCTCCACCGGCGAGGTTGCCTCGGGTCTGTTGCTGCTCGGCCTTGGCAAGGGCATTGCCGCGATCTGGCTGTCGTGGCGCAGCCGCATGCCGATCTCGGTGGCCTGGACGACGCCGGGGTTGGCGCTGCTGGCAGTGACCGGCGCCGTCGCCGGTGGATTTCCGGCGGCGGTGGGGGCCTTCATCCTGACCGGCGGGCTGATCGTGCTGACCGGGGCGTGGCCGGTCCTCGGCCGGCTGGTTGCGGCGATTCCGAGGCCGATTGCCAGCGCCATGCTGGCCGGCGTGCTGCTCAAGCTGTGCATTGCGCCGTTCCTCGCGCTCAAAACCCTGCCGATAGCGGGGCTGATCGTGCTGACATGGCTGGTGATGCTGCATGTGGCGCGGCTCTATGCGGTGCCGGCGGCGGTGGCGGTGACGCTGGTGCTCATCGCGCTGACCGGCGGCGAGGGGCTGGCGGGGCTGACATTTGCGCTGCCGCGTCCGGTGTGGATTGCGCCCGCCTTCACGTTGGAGGCGGCGATCAACATCGCGCTGCCGCTCTACATCGTCACCATGGCTTCGCAGAACATTACCGGGCTCGCGGTGCTGGCGAGCTTCGGCTACCGGCCCGATCCGCGCCCGGCGCTGGCGATGACCGGCGGGATTTCGGTGCTGACTGCGCCGTTCGGCGCGCCGACCCTCAACCTGGCGGCGATCACGGCGGCGCTCTGCGCGGGCCCGGAAGCGCATCCCGATCCCGCCCGGCGCTATGTGGCGGCCATCATGGCGGGCGTCGGGTATATCCTGCTCGCCGCGCTGGCAGCTGTTGCGGCCGATTTCGTCACCCGCTCGTCGCCCGTGCTGATCGAGGCGGCGGCGGGGCTGGCGCTGATTTCCGCCTTCGGCGCGGCGATGCAGGGCGCGGTTCAGGATGAAACAGATCGATTGCCGGCGCTGGTCACGTTCCTACTCACCGCTTCCGGCCTGAGCATGTGGGGCGTCGGTGCCGCGTTCTGGGGGCTGGTCGCGGGATGCGCGGTGGCGGGCATCGAGCGGGCGCTCAAGCGGCGCCCGTAATACCGGTGGCCCTCGCGAAGGGCCGGTGCGTTTCCCACCTATCCAGCGGCCCGGTCATGGCGGCAATGGGGTATGCCGGCGGGCCGCTGGCATCAGGCATGCCGTCACGCCGGGGCGACGAACGGCTGGTGGATGGCGCGGAAGGCGGGGAGCGCCTCCAGCCGCTCCGACAGGGCGGCGAGGTTGGCATAGTCCTCGACCGGCACCAGCCTGGGATGGGCAGCCATCACGAAATGCCAGACGCAGCCCACCGCAATGTCGGCATGGGACAGCCGGTCGCCGAAAAAGTAGGGGCTCGCGCAACGGCTCCGCTCGGCTTCCAGCATGTCCAGCGCGCCGTCGATCTGCGCGCGCAGCCGGTGGACGTAGATGTCCGAGGCGGCATTGTGCATGCGTTGCTCGTAGAACAGGTTGACGGCCTTGTCGCCCAGCCCGGTTGCCAGTGCTGCGATCTTGAGGACACGGTGGCGCTGCGGCTCGCGGCGCGGGGCCAGCGCCTTGGCTTCCGGCACCAGAGAGTCGAGGTAATCGAGGATGTAATGGCTGTCGATCAGCGCCTCGCCGTCGTCGAGGAGCAGCGCCGGCACTCGGCCGAGCGGGTTGTGCGGCCGGATGCGGTAAGCATCGGCGAAGGCCGACCACGGCCGGTGCTCGAAGGCAAGCCCATAGAGCGTCAGCGCGATACCGACGCGCCGGACGAAGGGAGAGTCGTATTGTCCGATGAGAATCATGGTGGCGATGATGCGTTCCAGTGAGGCAGAAAGATGCTGGCTGGTTGCGGCCGCGGATGCAAGGTTCTCGCACCGGCATTGACAGCCGCCGTGCGAGCGTCAATTACCTCCGCCATGGTCGATGAGAGCAAGGGGCAGCGCTTCTGGAATCGCTTCGCACGCCGTTATGCCGCCGCGCGCATCCGGGATGAGGCAGGCTACGAGCGGTCGCTGGCGCGCACGATCGAACATATCGGCGGCCTGGCGCAGGTGCTCGAAATCGGCTGCGGCACGGGGCTGACGGCGCTGCGTCTGGCGGGCGCGGTCGGCCACCTCACCGCCACCGACTTCTCTGCCCGGATGATCGACATCGCGCGTGAGCGGCAGGCAGCCGGCGAGGGCGGCAACGTTGATTTCGTGGTCGCCTCGGCCGAGGCGCTGCCCGTCAAGCCGGCAAGCTGCGACGCCGTGCTTGCCTTTTCCGTCCTGCATCTTCTTGAGAACAGGTCCGAGACGCTCGGGCGTATCCGGTCCCTGCTCAAGCCAGGTGGCTTGCTGGTCAGCAAGACGCCGTGCATGGCGGAATTGCAGCTGCGCTATCGCTGGATGATCCCTTTGCTGCGGGCTAGCGGCCTGGCCCCGCGCTTTGCGATGCTGACGGGCGAAGCACTGGCGCGGGACGTGGAAGCCGCCGGGTTCGAGATCGTCGAGACGGCGCGGCATGGCTCCGGTGCGCACGACATCCGGCTCTATCTCGTGGCGAGACGGAGCGATTAGGAGGGCCGCCCCTTTTCGATTCACCGCTCGGCTACTATTTTCGTGCCAGTTCTAGGCGTGAACCGATTCTTGCCGGAAGGGTCCGGCGTCCTCCGACCAAGAGAGATCCGATGCGCGATCCCATCGAAACCTACATGAACCTCGTGCCCATGGTGGTCGAGCAGTCGAACCGCGGCGAGCGGGCCTTCGACATCTTCTCCCGCCTGTTGCGCGAGCGGATCATCTTCCTCACCGGCCCGGTCGAGGACGGCATGGCCTCGCTGGTGGTGGCGCAGCTGCTGTTCCTGGAAGCCGAGAACCCCAAGAAGGAAATCTCGCTCTACATCAACTCGCCCGGCGGTGTGGTCACCTCCGGCCTGTCGATCTACGACACGATGCAGTTCATCCGCTGCCCGGTGACGACGCTGTGCACGGGGCAGGCGGCCTCGATGGGGTCGCTGCTGCTGACGGCAGGCGAGAAGGACATGCGCTTTGCCCTGCCGAACGCGCGCATCATGGTGCATCAGCCCTCCGGTGGATTCCGGGGGCAGGCGACCGACATCCTCATCCATGCCGAGGAGATCAAGGGGCTGAAGAAGCGCCTCAACGAGATTTACGTGCAGCACACCGGCAACGATTACGACACCATCGAGCGGGCGCTGGAGCGCGACAACTTCATGAGCGCCGACAAGGCCAAGGAATTCGGCCTGATCGACAAGGTCGTGGCCAAGCGTGGCGAAGACCCGGCCGAGCCCAAGCCGATGTGATCGGTGCCGGGTAGCCGGCTGCGGGATTTCTGCCTATAAGGGGCAGGTTCGCAGGGTGGTAACGGCCCGTTAGGGCAACGCATCCGGGGCCGCGGCGGCGGCCCCGCCATTAACGGTTCCTCCATTGAACCGATGGGACAATGGAACCGGAATGAATCGATTTGGTCTGCGCTTCCGTTGAGGTTTCGCAGTGCATGGCGGCAGGAGAATAGTTTTCCTGCGCCGGGGAGAACGAGATGAGCAAGCCCTCCAGTGGAGATTCGCGCAGCACGCTTTACTGCTCGTTCTGCGGCAAGAGCCAGCATGAGGTGCGCAAGCTCATCGCCGGGCCAACGGTGTTCATCTGCGACGAATGCGTCGAACTCTGCATGGACATCATCCGCGAGGAATCGAAGTCCTCGCTGGTCAAGACCCGCGACGGCATCCCGACGCCGAAGGAAATCTGCAAGGTGCTGGACGATTATGTGATCGGCCAGTTCCACGCCAAGCGCGTGCTCGCGGTGGCGGTGCACAATCACTACAAGCGGCTGAACCACGCCACCAAGCACAACGACGTGGAACTCGCCAAGTCCAACATCCTGCTGGTCGGCCCGACCGGTTCGGGCAAGACGCTGCTCGCGCAGACGCTGGCGCGCATCCTCGATGTGCCCTTCACCATGGCGGACGCGACCACGCTGACCGAGGCGGGCTATGTCGGCGAGGATGTCGAGAACATCATCCTGAAGCTGCTGCAGGCCTCTGACTACAACGTGGAGCGCGCCCAGCGCGGCATCGTCTATATCGACGAGATCGACAAGATTTCGCGCAAGAGCGACAATCCCTCGATCACCCGCGACGTGTCGGGCGAGGGCGTGCAGCAGGCGCTCTTGAAGATCATGGAAGGCACGGTTGCCTCGGTGCCGCCGCAGGGCGGGCGCAAGCATCCGCAGCAGGAGTTCCTGCAGGTCGACACCACCAACATCCTGTTCATCTGCGGCGGCGCCTTCGCCGGGCTGGAGCGGATCATTTCCAGCCGCGGCAAGGGGACATCCATCGGCTTTGCCGCCAAGGTCGAGGCGCCGGACGATCGTCGCACCGGCGAGATCTTCCGGGCGCTGGAACCCGAGGACCTGCTGAAGTTCGGCCTCATTCCCGAGTTCGTTGGCCGCCTGCCGGTTATCGCGACGCTGGAGGATCTCGACGAGGCGACGCTGAAGCAGATCCTGACCCAGCCGAAGAACGCGCTGGTCAAGCAGTATCAGCGCCTGTTCGAGATGGAGAACGTCGACCTGACGTTCCAGGACGAGGCGGTGGCGATGATCGCCCGCAAGGCCATCGAGCGCAAGACGGGTGCCCGCGGCCTGCGTTCGATCATGGAAGGCATCCTGCTCGATACGATGTTCGATCTGCCGGGCCTGGACAGCGTGGAACAGGTGGTCATCGGCCCCGAGGTGGTCGAGGGCAAATCGCGGCCGCTCTATATCCACTCGGATCGCGCCGAGGAGAAAAAGGCGGAGTCGGCCTGAACCAAGGCCGCGCGCGACGCCCCCCGCGCTTCGGCGCGGGGTTTTTTGTGCCCGAAGTTGGGGCCGGGAGCGATCATGCACGGCCCGCGCGCGAGAGCCTTGAATCGCGCGGCAGGAGGGGCCATCTTCCTTCCGAACAAAACCGGGATGCCCTGAGTCGCGGGGTCCCGCCGAACCCGAGCGCATAAGCGGCGGGAGCGGAAGGTCGAGTTCAGGAGCCGGCGCTTCGTCCGGCGTCTCAGAGGAACCAGAAATGGCCACACCCAAGGAGCTTCCCCCGCTTGTTGCCGGCGCAACCGAAACGGTGCCCGTGCTGCCGCTCCGGGATATTGTCGTATTTCCGCACATGATCGTGCCGCTGTTCGTGGGCCGCGAGAAGTCGATCCGCGCCCTCGAAGAGGTCATGAAGTCGGACCGCTACATTCTGCTGGCCACGCAGAAGAACAAGGATGAGGACGATCCCTCGCAAGAAGGCATCTACGAGATCGGCACGCTGGCCAGCGTGCTGCAACTGCTCAAGCTGCCGGACAGCACGGTCAAGGTTCTGGTCGAGGGCCGTTCGCGCGCCCGCATCCGCCGCTATGTGCGTGAGGATGGCCATCTTGAGGCCGAGGTGCAGGTGATCGGCGACGACGCTGGCGACCGCGTCGAGGTGGAGGCGCTGGCCCGCTCGGTGGTCACCGAGTTCGAAGGCTATGTGAAGCTCAACAAGAAGGTCTCGCCGGATGTGGTCAATTCGGTGGGGCAGATCGACGATTATTCCAAGCTCGCCGATACGGTGGCCGCGCACCTGGCGGTGAAGATCTCCGACAAGCAGTCGATCCTGGAAATGCCGCGCGTCGCCGACCGGCTGGAGCGCGTGCTTGGCCTGATGGAGAGCGAGATTTCCGTGCTCCAGGTCGAAAAGCGCATCCGCACCCGCGTCAAGCGGCAGATGGAAAAGACCCAGCGCGAATACTACCTCAACGAGCAGATCAAGGCGATCCAGAAGGAACTCGGCGACGGCGAGGATGGCAAGGACGAGCTCGGCGAACTTGAGGAGCGCATCAAGCGCACCAAGCTGTCGAAGGAGGCGCGCGAGAAGTCGCTGCACGAACTGAAGAAGCTCCGCCAGATGTCGCCGATGTCGGCCGAGGCGACGGTGGTGCGCAACTACCTCGACTGGATGCTGTCGCTGCCGTGGGGCAAGCGCTCCAAGGTGAAAAAGGACCTGAGGCTCGCGCAGGACACGCTCGATGCCGATCACTTCGGCCTCGACAAGGTGAAGGAGCGCATCGTCGAGTATCTCGCCGTGCAGCAGCGCGCGAACAAGCTGACCGGGCCGATCCTCTGCCTCGTCGGTCCGCCCGGCGTCGGCAAGACCTCACTCGGCAAGTCGATCGCCCGGGCCACCGGCCGCGAATTCGTGCGCATGAGCCTCGGCGGCGTGCGTGACGAGGCGGAAATCCGCGGTCACCGGCGCACCTATATCGGTTCGATGCCGGGCAAGATCATCCAGAGCCTGCGCAAGGCCAAGACGCAGAATCCGCTGTTCCTGCTCGACGAGATCGACAAGATGGGCATGGATTTCCGCGGCGATCCGTCCTCGGCGCTGCTGGAGGTGCTCGATCCGGAGCAGAACTCGACCTTCGCCGACCATTATCTGGAGGTCGATTACGATCTGTCGAACATCATGTTCGTGACCACGGCCAACTCGCTGAACATCCCGGCGCCGCTGATGGACCGCATGGAAATCATCCGCATCGCCGGCTACACCGAGGATGAGAAGGCGGCGATCGTCAAGAAGCACATCGTGCCCAAATCGCTGGCGAAACACGGCCTTTCCGACAAGGAATGGTCGATCACCGACGATGCCCTGCTGTTCCTGATCCGCCGCTACACGCGGGAATCGGGCGTGCGCAACCTCGAGCGGGAGATTTCAAATCTCATCCGCAAGGCGGTCAAGACGATCCTGATCGACAAGGTCGCGCGCGTCGAGGTGACGGAAAAGACCATTCCCGATTTCCTCGGCGTGCCCAAGTTCCGCTATGGCGAGGCGGAGACCGAGGATCAGGTCGGTGTCGTCACCGGGCTGGCCTGGACCGAGGTGGGCGGGGAACTGCTGACCATCGAAGGCGTCATGATGCCCGGCAAGGGCAAGATGACGGTGACCGGCAACCTCAAGGATGTGATGAAGGAGAGCATCTCCGCCGCCGCATCATGGGTGCGCTCGCGCTGCCTCGACTTCGGCGTCACTCCGCCGGTGTTCGACAGGCGCGACATCCATGTGCACGTGCCGGAAGGCGCGACGCCCAAGGATGGCCCTTCAGCCGGCATCGCCATGGCGACCACCATCGTCTCGATCATCACCGGTATCCCGATCCGGCGCACCATCGCCATGACCGGCGAAGTGACGCTGCGGGGCAGGGTGCTGCCCATCGGCGGGCTCAAGGAAAAGCTGCTGGCGGCGCTGCGTGGCGGGTTGAAAACCGTGCTGATCCCCGAGGAGAACGTGAAGGATCTGGCCGATATTCCCGCCAATGTGAAGAACGGGCTGGAAATCATCCCGGTCTCGCGCATGGACGAAGTGCTCAAGCATGCGCTGGTGCGTCAGCCGACTCCCATCGAATGGGATGAGGACGCGCACGACAAGACGGCGGCGAAATCGGAAGAGGAATCCGGGGCCGTGGCGCATTGAGGCGGCTTCATTTGCCCCCTCCCTAACCCTCCCCCGGTGGGGGAGGGCGGGGATTCGGGAACCCTCCCCCGGTGGGGGAGGGTGGAGATGCGGAAACCCCTCCCCGGTGGGGGAGGGCGGAGTTACCGGCACCCTCATCTGGTGGGGATGCGAGCGCCGGTTTCTGCCTCGGCCGCGCTTTCGGCGCCGGGCCTCTTGCCAAGCCCGACAAAATCAAGTGAAAGCTCAGCGATCGGGCGGTTAGCTCAGTTGGTTAGAGCGGCTGGTTTACACCCAGTAGGTCGGGAGTTCGAGTCTCTCACCGCCCACCAGCCTCCGGGGCACGATGGGTGCCGGTTGCGGCGCGCGGGATGAACGCCAGGCGCGGCGGAGGCACCATCGCCACATCCGGCAGAACCGCGCCGGGTTCCCACGGATCGATCGGCATCTGGTCCTCCCACAGGGCGAGCAGCGTTCTGAGAAACCGCTGGGCATCGACCGGCAGGCGTCGCTGCGGCTTGGCGAGACGGCGTTTCAGCGCTTCGCGCTGGCGGGTGTCGAACTTGACCAGTTCCGCGTAGCCGGGCGGGAACAGCCGGCCGTCGTAGAGCGAACCGCGGCCGCGCCGGAAGAAGTCGAGCACATGCTGTTCAAGGTCGCCGCAGACCACGTGATCGCTGCGGTCGCGATTGCGTCGTGCCTTGTCCGGCATCACCAGCAGCATGCGGCGGTAGGGCGCGCTGTGCGAACTGTCATAGCGGGTGAAGATGTCGCTGGTAAAGCCGAACTTGATATAGCCAACCTCCGCCTCGTTCTGACCGATGGCGGCGTAGAGATAGCCCGTAGTCCCGGCAGATGCGTTCATGGCAGTCTCCCTGTGATCTGCCGTAACGATACAGGCAAGATCATGCGGAAGTGCTGCGGGAAAGCCTGCAATTTGAACGATCGGCGGTTTCGTTATGCCGCCGCGTCATAGATCGCGCGCTCGAAGGCGCGGAAGGTGCCATAGGCCCGCGCGTCAAAGAACGGCAGCATCTGGGTGGCGAGGACTCCGGTGAGGCCCCGTTCGAGATCGATCCAGTAGTAGAGGTTCGACAGGCCCGCCCAGGCCAGCGAGCCGGCGGCGCGGCCTTCCTCGGTCGGTTCCTTGTTGACGAGAAAGGACAGGCTCCAGTCCTTGGCCTTGCCGGGCCAGAACTCGACATCGTGGACGAAGGTGGGCATCGCGGCGCGCAGCACCTTCATCCGGACCGCGCCCAGCTGCGGTCGCCGCATCTCGGCGAAGGTTTCCGGTTTCACCAGCGGAGCGCCGCCCGCCATGAGGCAGCGCGTGAAGGCAAGATACTCCGGCACGGTGCCGAACAGGCCGCCGCCGCCGTTCTGATATTCGGTTACCTCCGGCCGATCGAGCACGATCGTTTCAATGCCGCCGTCTGCCGTGCGCTTGTGCATGCCGACGCGGCGCGCCTTCTGCGCCTCGCTTTGCACGAAGGTTGTTTCGGCCATGCCGAGCGGATCGAGGATATGACGGCGGAAATAGCTTTCGAGATCGAGCCCGCTTAGCTTCTCAACGATACGGCCGACATGATCGATGGCGATGGAATATTGCCAGCGCGTGCCGGGCTCGAAGGCCAGCGGCTGGTCGAGCGAGGCGAGCCTGCCACTTCCCGAGCCCGGTGTGCGTGTCGCCTTCTGCCAGCGCAGGGTATCGGCGTTCCACATGTCGTAGGAAAAGCCGGCGGTATGGGTCAGCAAGTGGCGCAAGGTCATTGGGCGGGTCGATGGGCGCAGGCGCGGCGTGCCGTCCTCGGCGAACCCTTCCAGAACCGGGCGCGCCGCATACTCGGCAAACCGCGGCCCGAGCGGCTCGTCGAGGCCGATAAGCCCACGTTCGACCAGCTGCATCGCGGCGACCGCCGTAATGGCCTTGGTCATCGAATGGAGGCGGAAGGGGGTGTCGAGTTGCAGCGGTTCTGCGCCACCCAGCACGCGCGGCCCGAAAGCGCCGTTGTAAATTACCCCGTTGCGATCCGCAGCCATCGCCGCGACGCAGGGCACATCGCCCGCCGTGACAGCCGCGCTGAGAATACGATCGATCGCCTGCATGGTGTTTCCGCCTGTCGCTGTATCCGGCCCGTTGAGGCGGCATTCTGGCAAAGCCGGCGATTCACGCCAATCGGAAACCGAAGGTGGGGGAATCTAGAGCATGCCGTGTTTATACAGAACCATTCTGCGATGCGTATTTTGATCCTAAGGCCGGGGAAGTCCCCGCAGGGCCTACTCCTGTAGGGTCAAGGGGCTTTTCTGGAAATTTGGACCAAAAGACGCCCGCCTTTCAGGTTTTCATGCGGCTGGCGCGTGAGTTTGGACGCCGGCTCGACCGTATCGACGGATACGTTTCTCGCCGGCATCCGCCTGGCTCGCCGAGCCGCACGAAAACGTAAATTGATTCCGTATGAACACGGCATGCTCTAGGGGAGCAACCAGCAGGGCAAAATGAGAGGCTTCAATGCTCTTCGCCCTTGCCAAACCTCCGATGCGCACAAATCAAGCCGCGAACGCCGACGCCAGTCCCGTTCAAATCGGTGAGAAGGCTCCAGAGTGAAGCTCTCTCAACGCCTCACCACAAGGCATACGGGTTTTCGATTGGCTTCTCAGCATTGGCCTTCAGAAAGCCGCGCACGGAATGAACAATATACCACAGGAATGTAACAACAAATAGTCCGAACGCGACATGGCTGGTCCACATGACAAGCGGCGCAAGCCAGAACAAAATGCATGACCAAAATTTTATAATGGAAGACAAGAAATGAGAATGATACAAAGTCGTTTTAAACTTGAAAACGGCGACATGTGCTATCAATGCGCCAATCATTGGTCCAATTGCCAGGGCAGCTATAAATGATGAATTGAATCCCCACATAATCATCGCCCATTTTCTTGCAGAGATATCCCTGGAATTTACAATCGCTTCCATGATGTGTCTCGATGGCTAAGGGCGTTGCGTGCCGACGGCGTGAACCTGTGCAGCTTCAATTAAGTTTTCGCGCTGCAGTTTTCAATTCAAAAGTCGCCTAGTACTCGCTTGTCTTCATTAATGTTTAATTTTATTTCTCTGCAGGTCATGGTTTACGGAATCGGCTGAGCGAAAGGCTTGGCCCGACTTGTCCTTCTGTGATCGAGTTCGGGTTTGCGTGGTAGGTTCGGTGTGCCGATCACACCTGTTTCCCGTTGCGAGACCGTGTTGTTCTGCGGCACTATTGGGCGCATGACAGCTTTCGATCCCGACATGGAGCGCATCTTTGCCGTGCTGCAGGCCCAGCCGAAGGTGGACTTGCGGACGCTGCCGATCGAGACGGCGCGTGCCACCTTCCGGGCGCAGCAACTGCCCTGGGCCTGGGCGGGTGACGCGATGGCCGAAATCCGCGACATCGAGGTGCCGGGTGCGGCGGGGCCGATGCGCGGGCGGCTTTATGTGCCGGTTGGCAAGGCGACACTGCCGGTGATCGTGTTCCTGCATGGCGGTGGCTGGACCTTCGGCGATATCGATACGCATGGCGGCACCATGCAGGCGCTGGCGGCGGCCGCGGGGGCGGCTGTGCTGGGCATCGACTACCGGCTGGCGCCGGAGCATCCGTTTCCCGCCGGGCATGAGGATACTCTGGCCGCGCTCGGCTTTGTGCGCGGCGGCGGGCTGGACCGGCTCTGGAATGGCAGGCATCTGGCGCTTGCCGGCGATTCTGCCGGGGCCAATCTCGCGCTCGGCGCACTGCTTGCGCTGCGGGACGGGGCGGGGCCGCAGGTGACAAGTGCCGCGCTGATCTATGGCTGCTATGCGCCGATTTTCGACACTGAAAGCCATCGCCGCAACGGCGTCGGCTATATCCTCACCTCAGAGATGATGCGCTGGTACTGGGGCAATTTTCTGGGCGCCCAGGCGGCGAACCCGCCTGCCGCCGCCGCGCCGCTGAATGCCGATCTTGCGGGCCTGCCGCCGCTTTATCTCAATGCGGCGGGGCTTGATCCGTTGCTCGACGATACCACGATGCTGAGCGCGCGGCTGGCGCTGGCGGGCGTCGCCCACCGGGTCGATATCTGGCCCGGCGTGGTGCATGGCTTCGTGCGGCTGGCGCGGGAACTGCCGGCGGCGCGCCGGGCGATCACGGCGGCGGGCGATTATCTGCGGCAGGTATTCGCCACCTCCTCCGCCGGGTGAGGGGGGCGATGTCGCAGACGCGGCAATGCGAGCGTTGCGGTTGGCGCCGGGGCTGATTACAACATCGGCGAGGCGCCGGTGACAGCGCGCCGCAGGCGTCGAATGAAGGCGAGCATGAAGTTCTCAGCCCTGTCCGTTTTTCTGCAAGGCCTCAGTGGCAATCGCGGCTGGCCCGAACAGTGGCGCGCGCCCGAGCCGAAGGCGGCTTACGATGCGATCATCGTGGGCGCGGGGGGGCATGGCCTTGCCACCGCCTATTACATGGCGCGCGAGCATGGGGTGCGAAACATCGCGGTGCTCGACAAGGGCTGGCTCGGCGGCGGCAACACCGGGCGCAATACCACCGTGGTGCGCTCCAACTACCTCTATGAGGAATCGGAAGCGATCTACGAGCACTCGATGAAGCTGTGGGAGGGGCTCAGCCATGAGCTCAACTACAACGTCATGTATTCCCCGCGCGGGGTGATGATGGTGGCCCACAACACCCACGACCTCCAGGTGTTCCAGCGCCATCACCATGCCAACCTGCTCGCCGGCATCGACAGCGAATGGCTGACGCCCGAGCAGGCGAAAGCCTATTGCCCCATTCTCAACATCGAGAAGAACATCCGCTATCCGGTGATCGGCGCCACGCTGCAGCGTCGCGGCGGCACCGCGCGGCACGATGCGGTGGCCTGGGGCTATGCCCGCGGCGCCGACCGGCTGGGCGTCGACATCATCCAGAACTGCGCGGTGACCGGAATCCGCCGCGATGCGACCGGTGCGGTCTGCGGCGTCGAGACGGCGAAAGGCTTCATCGCCACGAAAAAGCTGGGCGTGGTCGCCGCCGGCCACACCTCGGTGCTGATGGCGATGGCCGGGGTGCGCATGCCGATCGAGAGCTATCCGTTGCAGGCGCTGGTCTCAGAGCCGGTCAAGCCGATCATGCCCTGCGTGCTGATGTCGAACGCCATCCACGCCTACATGTCGCAGTCCGACAAGGGCGAACTGGTCATCGGTGCCGGCACGGATGTCTACACCTCCTATTCGCAGACCGGTGGCCTGCACATCACCAACCACACGCTGGAGGCGATCTGCGAATTGTTCCCGGCGGTGCGGCGGCTGAGAATGCTGCGCAACTGGGGCGGCATCGTCGATGTCACGCCCGACCGGTCGCCGATCATCGGCAAGACGCCGGTGCCGGGTCTGTTCGTCAATTGCGGCTGGGGCACCGGCGGCTTCAAGGCAACGCCCGGCTCGGGCCATGTATTCGCCCATACGGTGGCGACCGGCGAACCGCATCCGATCGCCGCGCCGTTCACGCTGGATCGCTTCCGCACCGGGCGGCTGATCGACGAGGCCGCCGCCGCGGCCGTGGCGCATTAAGGGGGGGACGATGCTTTTGATCCGCTGCCCCTTCTGCGAGATGGACCGGCCGGAACTCGAATTCCGCTATGCCGGGGAGGCGCATCTGGTCCGCCCGGATCCGGCCACGGCGAGCGACGCCGACTGGGCGGCGTTTCTCTACATCCGCGACAATCCGCGCGGCGTGCATGCCGAGCGCTGGCGGCACAATGCCGGCTGCGGGCGCTATTTCAACGCGCTGCGCCATACGGTGAGCGACCGCTTCCTTGCCACCTACAAGCCGGGCGAGCCGAGGCCCGCCGTTCCGGAGGAGGGGGCATGAGCCAGTCCTTCCGTACCGCCGGCGGCGGCCAGATCGATCGCGCGCGGCCGCTGCGGTTCTTCTTCGATGGCGTGCCTTACGAGGGCTATGCGGGCGATACGCTCGCCTCCGCGCTGCTGGCCAACGGCGTGCATCTGGTCGGCCGCTCCTACAAGTATCATCGCCCGCGCGGCATCCTGTCGGCCGGATCGGAGGAGCCGAATGCGCTGGTCGGGCTCGACGAAGGGGCGGGGCGCGTCACGCCCAATCTGCGCGCGACGCAAATTCCGCTGCGCGACGGGCTGGTGGCGCGGAGCCAGAACAATTGGCCGTCGCTGTCGCTTGATGTCGGTGCGGTCAATGATGTGTTCGGCCGGTTCTTCTCCGCCGGCTTCTACTACAAGACGCTTATGGGGCCGAAGGCGGCGGGCACGAAGCTGTGGACGAAGCTGTTCGAGCCGATCGTGCGGCAGGCGGCGGGCCTGGGCGCGCGCCCGACAGAGCCCGATCCCGACCGCTACGCCCAGTTCTACGCCCATTGCGACGTGCTGGTCTGCGGCGGTGGGCCGGCGGGGCTCGCGGCGGCGCTGGCGGCGGGCGAGGCAGGGCGCGATGTGATCCTCTGCGACGAGGTGGCGGCGCTCGGCGGCAGCCTGCTGGCGGAAGCCACGGCGAGCATCGACGGGCAGCCGGCGCTGACTTGGCTGGCGGCGACGCTCGCCCGGCTGAAGGCGCTCTCCAACGTGCGAGTGATGAGCGACACGCAGGCATTCGGCTATTATGCGCAGAATTTTGTCGCGCTGAGCGAGAAGGTCGCGGCCCATGCCGCAGGCGATGCAGGCGATGCAGGCGTGGTGCGCGAGCGGCTGTGGCAGGTGCGCGCGGGCGAGGTGGTGCTGGCGACCGGTGCCATCGAACGGCCGCTGGTATTTCCCGGCAACGACCGGCCCGGCGTCATGCTGGCCGAGGCAGCGCGGGTCTATCTCAATCGCTACGGGGTGAGGGTCGGCACCCGCGTTGTCGTGGTGACGGCCCATGACAGCGCCTGGCGTGTGGCGCTGGATCTGGCCGGCGCGGGGATCGCGGTGGCAGCGATCGCCGATACGCGCGGCACGGTCGCGGATGCGCTGAGGACCGCGGCGGCGGCAGCGGGCATTCCCGTCATGCTCGGCGCTGCGGTGGCCGGCACGCGCGGGCGCCGGCTGGTGCGGTCGGTGGGCCTGTCGACCGGCGGGGCGGCGCCGACCTGGATCGGTTGCGATGCGCTGCTGATGTGCGGCGGCTGGACGCCGGCGGTGCACCTCCATTCCCAATCACGCGGCACGCTCGCCTTCGATGCGACGCGGCAGATGTTCCTGCCCGATAAAGCAGTGCAGGCCCAGCGCTCGGCCGGCGCCTGCGCGGGGCATTTCGCGCTCTCGGATGTGCTGGCGGACGGCCATGCGGCCGGTGCTGCGGCGGCGGGCACGCCGTCGACGCGGCGTTTTGCGGTTGCGGGCGATGCTGCGACCGGCGGGGGCATGCTCGGTCCGTTGCCGAAGCCGCCCGGCGCGAAAGGCAAGGCGTTTGTCGATTTCCAGAATGATGTGAAGGCCGATGATATCGCACTCGCGGTGCAGGAAGGCATGCGCTCGATCGAACACGTCAAGCGCTACACGACCACCGGCATGGCGACCGATCAGGGCAAGACCTCCAATCTCCATGCGCTGGCCATCGCCGCGGACGCGCAGGGGCGGGCGATCCCCGAGGTGGGGCTCACGACCTTCCGGCCGCCGTTCACGCCGGTTACCTTCGGCGCCTTTGCCGGCGCCAACCGGGGCGATCTGTTCGATCCGGTGCGGTCGACGCCGATGCACGGCTGGGCGGCAGGGCAGGGCGCGGTGTTCGAGGATGTGGGTCTGTGGAAGCGCGCGCGCTACTTCCCACGCGCCGGCGAGGACATGCATGCGGCGGTTGCGCGCGAATGCCGGCAGATGCGTGCCGCTGCCGGGCTGTTCGATGCCTCCACGCTCGGCAAGATCGAGGTGGTTGGCCCCGATGCGGCGGAGTTTCTCGACCGGCTCTATACCAATCCGGTCAAATCGCTGGCGCCGGGCCGTTGCCGCTACGCGCTGATGCTGAACGAGGCCGGCTTCGTCATGGATGACGGCATCATCGCCCGGCTGGCAGCGGACAGGTTCCATGTGACGACCACGACCAGCGGCGCGCCGCGCGTGCTGCATCACATGGAGGACTATCTGCAGACCGAGTGGCCGCATCTGAAGGTGTGGCTGACCTCGACGACCGAGCAATGGGCGGTGGTCGCCGTGCAGGGCCCGCGCGCGCGCGACATCGTGGCGCCGCTGGTCGAAGGGATCGATCTGGCCAACGCGTCCCTGCCGCATATGTCGATCCGCGAGGGCAAGGTATGCGGCGTACCGGCACGACTGATGCGTGTCAGCTTCACCGGCGAACTCGGCTACGAAATCAACGTGCCGTCGGGCTTCGGCCGCGCGGTGTGGGAAGCGGTGTGGGCGGCGGGCGAGCGACACGGTGCCGTCGCCTATGGCACCGAGGCGATGCATGTGCTGCGCGCCGAAAAGGGCTATTTCATCGTTGGTCAGGACAGCGACGGCACCCAGACGCCCGACGATCTCGGCCTTGGCTGGGCGATCGGCAAGGCCAAGCCGGATTTCGTCGGCAAACGCTCGCTGATCCGGCCCGACATGCTGGTAAAGGATCGCAGGCAACTAGTCGGACTGCTGACCGAGACGCCGACCGTTCTGCTGGAGGAGGGCGCGCAGATCACCCGCGCCGCCGATCCGCCGAAGGGGACGCCCGCGCTCGGCCACGTCACCTCCTCCTACCGGAGCGAGGCGATGGGTCGGAATTTCGCACTGGCGATGGTGGCCGGTGGACGGGCCCTGCTCGGCGAGCGGCTGTATGTGCCGATGCCGGGCGGCGCGATTGCCGTCACGGTGACCGAGCCGGTGTTCCTCGATCCCAAGGGAGAGCGCCTGCATGGCTGAGCCGACCCCCCACGGGATTGCCCCACATAGTCCGCTGAACGATCTCAGTCTGCCGGCAGACGCGCGCTTTCGTCTGGCGCCGGCCAAGGTGGGCGCGCGAGCGGTGCTGCGCGGCGCGGCGCTGGCGCAGCGCTTCGGTGCATCGCTCGGCCTGGCCCTGCCGGCGCGCCTGTCGAGCACGGTCGCGAATGATCGCGCGTTGCTGTGGCTCGGGCCGGACGAATGGCTGCTTATGGTTGGAACGCCGGACCTGCCGGCACCGCCGGCGGAGGGCGAGGGCAGTGTGGTCGATGTCAGCCACCGCCAGATCGGGCTGGTGGCGGATGGCCCGCTGGCCGCGCTGGTGCTGGCCTCGGGCTGTCCGCTCGATCTCAGGCTGACGGCGTTTCCGGTGGGGATGGTCGCTCGGACGATCTTCCACAAGGCGGAAATCGTGCTGTGGCGCCAGACGGAGACGCGCTTCCACATCGACGTGTGGCGCTCGTTCGCTCCTTACCTGGTTGCCCATGCCGGCGAGGCGCTGGCAGCGGCGCCCTGAAAGCGACCTTCGACGCGAAAGCTGGAACCGGCAGAGCGTGCCCTGCCGGTCCTCAGGATCGGCCGATCAGTAGCGGTCGTAATAGCGCGGCTGGCGCGGCTGGTAGTAATCCGGCGAGTCGAATGCGCGCGGGCGGCCGTCATAGTAGCGCGGCTCGGGCCGGTAGCGCGGCCGAGAGCAGACCAGACGGCCGTTGGCATTGGCGATATCACCACGCCCGCACTGCCGAATGTCGATGCGCGCGGGGCGCACACGGCCGTAACCGTCGTCGCACATGGCGAACAGCATCGATCCGTTCTGGCGAACATCGTAGCAACTGGCGAGGTAGCTGCCACCGACCTGCGCCGAGGCGGCGCTCGCCGACAGGGCCAGAAGGACGGCGGAAGCAGCGGAAACGACAAGGCGCTTCATGGCAGTTCTCCAAATTCGATGGCAGGGTTTTGCCCCAACCGAGATTAACGCAAGCTGACTGGTTTCGACAGCGGCGATCGTGCGGCCCGCCCCCCAAGGCGTGACCCCGAGGCTGGCGCAGCGACCCGGGATCAGCTCCTCCCTTGCGTTGGTTATGCCATAAAGCCGCCCCATGTTGAAACGTCCGGCAACCGGCAATCTGGCGGGATTGTTAAGATTGCCGAGGCATAAATTTCAGCGTCGGGCCGGTCGTGTTCGGATGGGTCCCGACGTGTAGCGTTGAGTTTGTTGCGTACCAGTTGCGACTGTTGAGTAGAGAATGCGTCTTTCGCTGCTGACTGTGTTTGTTGCGTATGCGTCTGTCGCGGCTCTGGCCAGACCGGCCGGAGCCGCCGACATGACCTTTTCAACCATCGCCTATGCCAGCGATACGCGCTGTGGCGATGAGTGCCCGAGAATCATGCAGGCGAGTGGTCAGATCACCCAGGCGACGCCGCAGGCGCTGCTGGAATTCGCGCGACGCGAAATCGCGCGGCCGGGACTGATCAACGTGCTGCTGATCCATTCGCCGGGCGGTTCGGTGAACGCCTCCATCGCGATGGGGCGAATCCTCAGGCAACTTGGAACGGTGGTCGTGGTGGCGCGGGCGATGGATGCGCGCGAACTGCCGCCCGATTCCCGGGGCCGGCGCGAGCGCGGCCTTGCCGAGAATCTGCGTTTTGTCTCGGGCACCTGCGCTTCGGCGTGCGTCTATGCGCTTGCCGGCGGGGTCAAGCGGGTGGTGCCGCCGGAAAGCCGGATCGCCGTGCATCGCATGGCCGGCAATGTCGCCAATTACGAATATGCGACGCGCGAGTTCCGCCAGCAGCAGATTTTTGCCGGCGAGGGCGAACTCAATGCGCTCACAGCCTATATCTACGAAATGGGCGTGAGCACCGATCTGGTCGATCTGGCCGAATCCGTGCCGCACGAGAACGCCCGCATCCTGTCAAACGGGGAAATCCGGCGGCTCAGGCTGGCGGTTCCGAAGTTCTGAGCGGGGCCGAGGCTGAGCGTTTGGTGCCTTTCGCAAAGGCTGCCAGCAAAGCGCTTGACTTGGGCGGCGCCCTGCCGTAACCCGCCGTCTCCTGCCGCTGGCGGCGGGAATTGAGAAGATGCGCGGGCGTAGCTCAGTCGGTTAGAGTGCCGGCCTGTCACGCCGGAGGTCGCGGGTTCGAGCCCCGTCGCCCGCGCCACTTTCCTCCAGTCTTGACCTTTGTCAGGCACAGCTCGCCGACGGCGGCGATTTTCTACTGTCCATTCGTCGCATTGCGCCAAACGGAGCGTGGGGATCGCTTGCGTCGCCTGCTGCGCTGGGCTAATCGGAACCTTGGTTCGGCGCCGGCCTGAGGCCACCCATGTGCGCGCCATCCGAGCCTTAAGGATCGATCATGCAGCTTGTGCTTGCCGATTACTTCCCGCTTGTCGTTTTCATCGGATTGTCGGCCGTCATCGGCCTTGCGCTGCTGGTGGCGCCCTTCCTGCTGGCGTTCCAGGCGCCGGATGCGGAAAAGCTGTCAGCCTATGAATGCGGCTTCAACGCCTTCGACGACGCGCGCATGAAGTTCGATGTGCGATTCTACCTGGTGGCGATCCTGTTCATCATCTTCGATCTGGAAGTGGCCTTCCTGTTCCCCTGGGCGGTCGTCGCTCAGGAAATCGGCTGGTTCGGCTTCTGGTCGATGATGACCTTCCTCGGGGTCCTGACCATCGGCTTCATCTACGAGTGGAACAAGGGCGCGCTGGAGTGGGACTGAGGCTCTCGGTTCCGGTTCCTCGCGTCAGGGAGATGATTTGATATGGCCACAGCAGTAGATCGCGGCAACCCGCTGGTCGCTCCCGCCCCCAAGGGGCTGGTGGGCGCCGACGGCCGCCCCATCGGCTCGACCGATCCCTATTTCGCCACTATCAATGACGAGTTGGCCGACAAGGGCTTTATCGTCACCGCGACGGACGACCTGATCGCCTGGGCGCGCACCGGCTCGCTGATGTGGATGACCTTCGGTCTGGCCTGCTGCGCGGTGGAGATGATGCAGGCCTCGATGCCGCGCTACGACGTGGAGCGGTTCGGCTTTGCCCCGCGTGCGTCGCCGCGTCAGTCCGACGTGATGATCGTCGCCGGCACGCTGACCAACAAGATGGCCCCGGCGCTGCGCAAGGTCTACGACCAGATGCCCGAGCCGCGCTACGTCATCTCGATGGGCTCCTGCGCCAATGGCGGCGGCTACTATCACTACAGCTATTCGGTGGTGCGCGGCTGCGACCGTATCGTGCCGGTGGACATCTACGTGCCGGGCTGCCCGCCGAGCGCCGAGGCGCTGCTCTACGGCATTCTGCTTCTGCAGAAGAAGATTCGCCGCACCGGCACGATCGAACGATAGGAAAGCGAGCGGCGACAGCCTTTCGGGGCTGGTGCTGCGAAGTGGAAGACGGAAAATGACCGACACGCTTCAGTCCCTCGGCGAGCATATCGCCGCTTCGTTGCCCGGCTCCGTGACCGGCGTGGAGGTGGCTTTCGGCGACCTCAACATCACCGCCGAGGCGGCCGACATCCTGAAGGTGATGTCGTTCCTTCAGTCCGATCCGCGCTGCCTGTTCTGGAACATCATCGATGTCTGTGGGGTGGATTATCCGGGCCGCGACAAGCGGTTTGACGTGGTCTACCACCTGTTGAGCCCCCGCCACGTCAAGCGCGTCCGCGTGAAGGTGGCGACGGATGAGGATACGCCGGTTCCCTCGGTCACCGGCCTTTTTCCCGGTGCCGACTGGTTCGAGCGCGAAGCCTACGACATGTACGGCATCCTGTTCGAGGGGCATCCGGATCTGCGGCGCCTGCTGACCGACTATGGTTTCGAGGGCCACCCGCTGCGCAAGGACTTCCCGACCACCGGCTATGTGGAAGTGCGCTACGACGACCAGGAAAAGCGCGTCGTCTACGAGAAGGTGAAGCTGAACCAGGAAATGCGCCAGTTCGACTTCCTCTCCCCGTGGGAGGGAACCAGCTACGTGCTGCCCGGCGATGAGAAGGCGAAGGCGTGATGACCGACCAGACCCCCGCCCACCTCCGCAACTTCCAGATCAACTGGGGCCCGCAGCATCCGGCAGCGCACGGCGTGTTGCGTCTCGTGATGGAGCTTGACGGCGAGATCGTCGAGCGCTGCGATCCGCATATCGGCCTGCTGCATCGCGGCACCGAGAAGCTGATCGAGCAGAAGACCTATCTGCAGGCGGTGCCGTATTTCGACCGGCTCGACTATTGCGCGCCGATGAACCAGGAGCACGCGTTCTGCCTTGCCATCGAACGGCTGCTCGGGGTCGAGGTGCCGCGCCGCGGCCAGCTCATCCGCGTGCTGTTCTCGGAGATCGGGCGCATCCTGTCGCATCTGCTCAACGTCACCACGCAGGCGATGGACGTGGGCGCGCTCACCCCGCCGCTGTGGGGCTTCGAGGAGCGCGAAAAGCTGATGGTGTTCTACGAGCGGGCCTGCGGCGCCCGCCTGCACGCCAACTATTTCCGCCCCGGCGGCGTGCATCAGGACCTGCCGGAGGATCTGGTCAACGACATCGAGGCCTGGTGCGATCCCTTCCTCAAGGTGGTCGATGATCTTGATGCGCTGCTGTCCGAAAACCGCATCTTCAGGCAGCGCAACGTCGATATCGGCTATGTGTCGATCGAGGATGCGTGGAAGCGCGGCTTCTCGGGCGTGATGGTGCGCGGTTCCGGCGCGGCCTGGGATCTGAGGCGCGCAACGCCCTACGAATGCTACTCGGAACTCGAATTCGACATTCCGATCGGCAAGAACGGCGACTGCTACGACCGCTACCACATCCGCATGGAAGAGATGCGCCAGTCGGTGCGCATCATGCGCCAGTGCATCACCCGGATGCGGCAGAGCGATGGCAAGGGGCCGGTGCTGGCCGGTGGCAAGGTGGCGCCGCCCAAGCGCGGTGAAATGAAGCGCTCGATGGAAGCGCTGATCCACCACTTCAAGCTCTATACCGAGGGCTTCAAGGTGCCGGCGGGCGAGGTTTATGCCGCCATCGAGGCGCCGAAGGGCGAGTTCGGCGTCTATCTCGTCGCCGACGGCACCAACAGGCCCTACCGCTGCAAGATCCGCGCGCCCGGCTATGCGCATCTGCAGGCGATGGATTTCATGGCCAAGGGCCACATGCTGGCGGACGTTTCCGCGATCATGGGCTCGTTCGACATCGTGTTCGGCGAAGTGGACCGGTGAGCGGACATGGGTGTGGCACTGGGCATATCGGCGGGATTGCTGGCAGGGGCCACCCTGATCCAGGCGGAACCGCCGGTGCTGCGGCCGGCCCCGCCCAATGTCACGCTGGAACAGCTGGCCCGCGAGGGCTATGAGGTGAAAGCAATCCAGAGCGCTCAGGGGCGCGGGAACAGCTTTATGGTGATGCTGCAGCGGGGTGGCGATGTGAAAAGCTGCCTCATGCGGATCGAACGCAGTCAGGACGGCCGCCCGACGCGGCAGTCCGTGTGTTTTTGAAAGGTTTAAGCGATGTCAGTCCGTCGTCTTGCGCCCGATGCGATCCAGCCCGCGACGTTCGCGTTTTCGGCTGAGAATCGGGTGTGGATCGCCACGCAGCTTGAGAAGTATCCCGCCGGCCGGCAGGCTTCGGCGGTCATTCCGCTGTTGTGGAAGGCGCAGCATCAGGCCGGCGGCTGGCTGCCGCGCGCGGCCATCGAGCATGTCGCCGACCTGCTTTCGATGCCCTATATCCGCGTGCTGGAGGTGGCGACCTTCTACACGATGTTCAACCTTGAACCGGTGGGCAAGTATTTCATCCAGCTCTGTGGCACCACGCCCTGCGCGCTGCGCGGCGCCGAGAAGATCAAGGATGTTTGCCGTTCCCGCATCGGCGATCAGCGCCATGTGACGGCGGACGGCATGTTCTCCTGGCTCGAAGTCGAGTGCCTGGGCGCCTGCTGCAATGCGCCGATGGTGCAGATCAACGACGACTTCTACGAGGATCTGACGCCCGAGAATTTCAACCGCCTGCTTGATGACCTTGCTGCCGGCCGTCCGGTGAAAAAAGGTCCGCAGACCGGGCGCGTGTCCTCCGAGCCCGAGGGCGCGGTGCATACGCTGCTGGACGCAGGGCTCTATGACGGCTCGGCCGTCGGGGCCTGGCGCAAGGGCTTCGACGAGCGCTTTGCCAAGGCGCAGGCCGCCAAGGCTGCTGCGGCTTCAGCGGCGGCTGCGCCCGCTCCTGCAGCTCCCGCTCCTGCAGCTCCCGTGCCGGCCGCCAAACCGGTCGCTGCGGCGGCGCCGATCGCTGCCAAGGCTCCCGTCGGCAAGGCGCCGATCGAGAGAAAGGCGAAGGCCGAAGACAAGCCCCCGGTGCTCGACAAGGCGCGCGGCGGCAAGGCCGACGATCTCAAGCTGATCTGGGGCGTCGGGCCGAAGCTTGAGAAGATGCTGCACAAGATGGGCGTGTTCCACTTCGACCAGATCGCCGTCTGGACTGACAAGCAGCTCGACTGGGTGGACGAGAACCTCGAAGGGTTCTACGGCCGCGCCCGCCGCGACCAGTGGATCGAGCAATCGAAGAAACTGGCCACCGGCTGGCGGCCCGAGAATTCGGTCGGCGACAAACCGACCGGCAAGAAGTGAGGGGCTGACGGATGCTTGCCGATAGGGATCGCATTTTCACCAACCTCTACGGGTTCAAGGACCCGGGGCTCAAGGGCGCGCTCAAGCGCGGCAACTGGGACGGCACCAAGTATCTGCTCGAAAAGGGCAGGGACTGGATCATCGACGAGATGAAGGCCTCCGGCCTGCGCGGGCGCGGCGGCGCCGGCTTTCCCACCGGGCTCAAGTGGTCGTTCATGCCCAAGCAGAACGACGGGCGGCCGCATTACCTCGTCATCAACGGCGACGAATCCGAGCCCGGCACCTGCAAGGATCGCGAAATCCTGCGCCACGATCCGCACCTTTTGATCGAGGGCGCGATGCTGGCGAGCTTCGCGATGGGCGCCAACGCGGCCTATATCTACATCCGCGGCGAGTTCATCGCCGAGCGCGTCGCCCTGCAGAAGGCGGTGGACGAAGCCTATGCGGCCAAGCTCATCGGCAAGAATAACGTCCACGGCTTTCCGTTTGATTTTTATGTGCATCACGGCGCCGGCGCCTATATCTGCGGCGAGGAGACGGCACTGCTCGAAAGCCTTGAGGGCAAGAAGGGCATGCCGCGCATGAAGCCGCCGTTCCCGGCCAACATGGGCCTCTACGGCTGCCCGACCACGGTCAACAATGTGGAATCGATCGCGGTGGCCGGCACGATCCTGCGGCGCGGCGCCGGCTGGTTCAATTCCATCGGCAATCCCAACAACGTCGGCACCAAGCTGTTCTGCGTCTCCGGCCATGTGAACAAGCCGTGCAACGTGGAAGAGGCGATGGGCCTGACCTTCCGCGAACTGATCGACCGGCATTGCGGCGGCATCCGTGGCGGCTGGGACAACCTCAAGGCGGTCATTCCGGGCGGCTCGTCGGTGCGCATGGTGCCGGCGGCTCAGATCATCGACACACCGATGGATTTCGACTCGCTGTCCAAGCTGCGCTCCGGCCTCGGCACGGCGGCGGTGATCGTGATGGACAAGTCGACCGATGTGGTCAAGGCGATCGCGCGGCTCTCGGCCTTCTACAAGCACGAGAGCTGCGGCCAGTGCACGCCCTGCCGCGAAGGCACCGGCTGGATGGCGCGCGTCATCGCCCGCATGGCCGAGGGCAGGGCGCAGAAGCGCGAGATCGACATGCTGCTGGATGTCTCCAAGCAGGTCGAGGGCCACACCATCTGCGCGCTGGGCGATGCGGCGGCCTGGCCGATCCAGGGCCTGATCACGCATTTCCGGCACGAAATCGAAGCCAAGATCGACGCTTATGCGGCCAATCCGCATGCCGATCCGGTGCCGATGGCGGCGGAGTGAGAGCATGGGCAAGGAGCCGGACAAGCTGGTCCTGAAACTGCTGCGGGAGATGCGGGGCGACCTTGGTGAAATCAAGGCCCGTCTCGACGATCACACCAAGCAGTTCAAGAAGATCCGCAAGGAAATGGCGGATTGGCAGGAGACGAGTGCGACGGCGGCCGGGTTCGCTATGCATGCCAATGTCCGGCATGAAAGCGTGGACAAGCAAATCGACGAGTTGACCCAGCGCATCGAGCGTCTGGAGAAGGCGAAATGACAAAACTTTCCATCGACGGCATCGAGGTTGATGTCCCCGCCCATTACACGCTGCTTCAGGCGATCGAGGCTGCCGGCATCGAGGTGCCGCGCTTCTGCTATCACGAGCGCCTGTCGGTGGCCGGCAACTGCCGGATGTGTCTGGTTGAGGTGAAGGGCGGTCCGCCCAAGCCGCAGGCCTCCTGCGCGCTCGGCGTGCGCGACATCCGCCCCGGCCCCAATGGCGAGCCGCCGGTGGTGCTGACCAATTCGCCGATGGTCAAGAAGGCGCGCGAAGGGGTGATGGAGTTCCTGCTCATCAACCATCCGCTGGATTGCCCGATCTGCGATCAGGGCGGGGAATGCGACCTGCAGGATCAGGCGGTCGCCTATGGTGGTGCGCGCTCGCGCTATGGCGAGGACAAGCGCGCGGTCGAGGAGAAGTATCTCGGCCCGCTGGTGAAAACGGTGATGACGCGCTGCATCCAGTGCACGCGCTGCGTTCGTTTCACCACCGAGGTGTGCGGCGTCGCTGAAATGGGCGCCATCGGTCGCGGCGAGGATATGGAGATCACCTCCTACCTCGAAAAGGCGTTGACCAGCGAATTGCAGGGCTGCGTGGTCGATCTCTGCCCGGTGGGCGCGCTGACTGCCAAGCCGCATGCGTCTACCTATCGCGCCTGGGAGTTCGCCAAGACCGAGTCGATCGATGTGATGGACGGCCTCGGCGCGGCCATCCGGGTGGATACGCGCGGCCGCGAGGTGATGCGCGTGCTGCCGCGGGTCAACGACGCGATCAACGAGGAATGGATTTCCGACAAGACGCGCCATGTCGCCGACGGGCTGCGCACTCAGCGGCTTGACCGTCCCTACGTGCGGCGCGACGGCAGGCTTCAGCCGGCCACCTGGAATGAGGCGTTTGCGGCGATTGCGGCGAAGGTGAAGGGCGCTCCGCCCGCCCGCATCGGGGCGCTGGCCGGCCAGCTCGCCGGTGTCGAGGAGATGTTTGCGCTGAAGGCGCTGATGGCCGCTCTCGGGGCGACCAGCATGGACTGCCGTTATCCCGGCAATCCGCTGCATCCGGCCAACGGGCGCGGCAGCTACCTCTTCAATTCGACCATTGCCGGGATCGAGGAAGCTGACGCGATCATGCTGATCGGCTGCAACCCGCGCAAGGAAGCGCCGGTGCTCAACGCCCGCATCCGCAAGCGCTGGCTGAAGGGCGACCTTCTGGTCGGCGTCATCGGCGAGAAGGCGGATCTGACCTACAGCTACAACTATCTCGGCGCCGGGCCGGACTCGCTGGCCGAGTTCGTCGCGCATCCGCCGGCCAACAAGCAGAAGCCGATGTTCATCATCGGGCAGGGCGCGCTGAACCGTGAGGACGGCGCGGTGATCCTGGCCATGGCGGCCAAGGCGGCGCAGGCGCTCGGCGTCGTCAAGGATGGCTGGAACGGCTTCAACATCCTGCACACCGAGGCAAGCTTGGTCGGCGCGCTCGATATCGGCTTCGTGCCGGGCGAGGGCGGCAAGGGTACGGCGGGCATTCTCGCCCCCGGCGCGATGGATGTGATCTTCAATCTCGGCGCCGACGAGATCGACATTCCGGCGGGCGCCTTCGTGGTCTATCAGGGCACGCATGGCGATCGCGGCGCGCACCGGGCGGATGTGATCCTGCCGGGCGCCGCCTATACCGAGAAATCGGCGACCTATGTGAACACCGAGGGGCGGGTGCAAATGACCGCGCGCGCGTCCTTCCCGCCGGGCGATGCGCGCGAGGACTGGGCGATCATCCGCGCGCTGTCGGGCGTGCTGGGCCAGCCGATCGGTTTCGACAGCCTTGGCCAGTTGCGCCGGGCGCTCTATGCCGCCCATCCGCATATGGCCGCCATCGATGCGATCGAGGCGGGGGCGGCGGGCGATATCGCCAGGGCGGCGCAGCTTTCCGGCAAGGCCGGCAAGGCGGCTTTCGCCCCGGCGATCAAGGACTTCTACATGACCAACCCGATTGCGCGGGCGTCGAGCGTGATGGCCGAATGCTCGGCTCTCGCGCAGGCCCGCGCGGTTGCGGCGGAATAAGGGGGCGATGATGACGGACGTTTCGCCGGCGCGGCGCAAACCCAGCGGGATTTCCCCGCTCTGGATTTGGCTCGCCATTGGAATCGGCGCCCTCGTCGCCGCCGCAGTGGCGGTGTGGGCGGTGGCCTGGCTGTGGAAGAACACGACCTGGTTCGTGCCGCTGCTGATCGCGGCGCTCAAGGGGCTGGTGCTGCTGGTTGCGCTCCTGGTTCTGATCGCCTTCTACCTGCTGGCCGACCGCAAGATCTGGGCGGCGGTGCAGTTGCGGCGCGGACCGAACGTGGTCGGTCCGTTCGGCCTTCTGCAGTCCTTCGCCGATCTTCTGAAGTTCGTGCTCAAGGAGCCGACGGTTCCTTCGGGCACCGACAAGGTGCTGTTCCTGCTGGCGCCGCTGATCACCTGCGTGCTGGCGCTGGCGGCCTGGGCGGTGATTCCTGTGGCGGATGGCTGGGCGATCGCCGATCTCAACGTCGGCGTGCTCTATGTCTTGGCGATCTCCTCGCTCGGCGTGTATGGCATCATCATCGGCGGCTGGGCCTCGAACTCGAAGTATCCGTTCCTGTCGGCGCTGCGGTCAGCGGCGCAGATGGTGTCCTACGAGGTCTCGATCGGCTTCGTCATCATCACGGTGCTGCTGTTCTGCGGCTCCCTGAACCTCAACGATATCGTCGCCGCGCAGGACAACCGCTACGGCGCGCTCGGCTGGTTCGTCTGGCCGCTGTTCCCGATGTTCGTGATCTTCGTGATCTCGGCGCTGGCCGAGACGAACCGGCCGCCGTTCGATCTGGTCGAGGCCGAATCGGAACTGGTCGCCGGCTTCATGACCGAATACGGCTCGACGCCGTATCTGCTGTTCATGCTCGGCGAATACGTGGCGATCATGACGATGTGCGCCATGACCACGATCCTGTTCCTGGGGGGCTGGCTGCCGCCGATCAACGCGGCGCCGTTCACCTGGGTTCCGGGCGTGGTGTGGTTCCTCATCAAGGTGTCGGCGGTGTTCTTCATCTTCGCGATGGCGAAGGCGATGGTGCCGCGCTACCGCTACGACCAGTTGATGCGGCTGGGCTGGAAGGTGTTCCTGCCGTTGTCGCTGGCGGCCGTGATCGGCACCGCCGCGTTCCTGCAGGTGACCGGCTGGTATCGCTACGGCGCGCCTGTTGCGCAGCAGACGGAGGTCAAGAAGTAATGCTGGCTCAAGCTGCAAAAGGTCTCCTGTTGAAGGAGTTCGTCTCCGGGTTCTTCCTGGCGATGCGCTATTTCTTCAAGCCCAAGGCGACGCTGAACTATCCGTTCGAGAAGGGCGAGATTTCGCCGCGCTTCCGTGGCGAGCATGCGCTGCGGCGCTATCCCAACGGCGAGGAGCGCTGCATTGCCTGCAAGCTGTGCGAGGCGATCTGCCCTGCGCAGGCGATCACCATCGAAGCCGGCCCGCGCCGCAACGACGGCACCCGCCGCACGGTGCGCTACGATATCGACATGACCAAGTGCATCTACTGCGGTTTCTGTCAGGAAGCCTGCCCGGTCGATGCCATCGTCGAGGGGCCGAACTTCGAATTCGCCACCGAGACGCGCGAGGAACTGTTCTACGACAAGCAGAAGCTGTTGGAGAACGGCGCCCGCTGGGAACGGGAGATCGCCCGTTCCATCGCCATGGATGCACCCTACCGCTGAGGCGGGGTGAGACGAAAGCACCCTGCGTTGCCGGTTGTGCAGCGCAACAATGAGAGTATAGACCGACCGGCGGCTCCCGCCCGAAGGATCGAACGATGAACGCAGTCGTCTTTTTCTTCTACCTGTTCTCGACGGTGCTGCTGGCAAGCGCCTTCATGGTGATTGCCGCGCGCAATCCCGTGCACGCCGTTCTGTTCCTGATCCTCACCTTCTTCAACGCGGCGGGCCTGTTCGTGCTGCTGGGGGCGGAGTTCCTCGCCATGCTGCTGGTGGTGGTCTATGTCGGCGCGGTGGCGGTGCTGTTCCTGTTCGTCGTGATGATGCTGGACGTCGATTTCGTCGAACTCAGGCAGGGGTTCTTGAAGTATCTGCCGATCGGCGGCCTGGTGGCGGTGATCTTCGGCATCGAGCTGGCGCTGGTGATGGGCACCTGGAAGCTGTCGCCGGAAGCGCTGGAGACCGGCAAGGCGGCGGCCCGCGTGCCGGTGGAGGCGATGAACGTGCGCGCGCTCGGCCGCGTGCTCTACACCGAGAATTTCTACTTCTTCCAGCTCGCCGGTCTGGTGCTGCTGGTGGCGATGATCGGCGCCATCGTGCTCACGCTGCGCGAGCGGCCGGGCGTCAAGCGCCAGAACGTGATGGAGCAGAATGCGCGCTCCAAGGCCAGCGCCATGGAAGTCAAGAACGTCTCGCCGGGGCAGGGGGTGTAACATGATCGGGCTGACCCATTATCTCGTCCTCTCGGCGATCCTGTTCACGCTCGGCGTGTTCGGCATCTTCATCAACCGCAAGAACGTGATCGTCATCCTGATGTCGATCGAACTGATCCTGCTGTCGGTGAACATCAATTTCGTGGCCTTTTCCTCCTACCTGGGCGATCTCACCGGCCAGGTGTTCGCCCTGCTGGTGCTGACCGTGGCGGCGGCGGAGGCGGCCATCGGTCTAGCCATTCTGGTCGTCTACTTCCGCAACCGCGGCTCGATCGCGGTGGAAGACATCAACATGATGAAGGGCTGAGCGGGACGTCATGTACACTGCCATCGTATTCCTGCCGCTGCTCGGCTTCATCCTCGCCGGCCTTGCCTCGCTGCTCGCCCACAAACCGGGCCGCGATGTGGCGGCCTTCGGCGCCGCCGATCATTCCGGCCACGATCATCACGACCATGCGGCGCACGGCTCTGACGATCATGGCCATGACGATCATCACCACGCGCCGGCGTCGCCGCATTCGGCCGGCGTGATCGCTTTTGCCGAGTGGATCACCACCGGCTTCCTGTTCGTCTCCTGCGCGCTGTCGTGGGTGGCCTTCTCGAAGATCGCGCTGGGCCCCTCGGAGGGCGTGCGCGTTATCCTCGGCAACTGGGTGACCTCGGGCACGATGAGCTTTGACTGGGCGCTGCGCATCGACCCGCTGACGGCGGTGATGCTGGTGGTGGTGACCACGGTTTCGGCGCTCGTCCATCTCTATTCGATGGGCTACATGCACGAAGATCCCTCGCGGCCGCGGTTCTTTGCCTATCTGTCGCTGTTCACCTTCGCCATGCTGATGCTGGTGACTGCGGACAACCTCGCGCAGATGTTCTTCGGTTGGGAGGGCGTGGGCCTTGCCTCCTATCTGCTGATCGGCTTCTGGTTCCACAAGCCGAGCGCCAATGCTGCGGCGATGAAGGCGTTCATCGTCAACCGCGTCGGCGATTTCGGCTTCGCGCTGGGGATTTTCCTGGTGTTCTGGACCTTCGGCACCGTGTCGTTCGACGGCATTTTTGCCGATGTCGCCGGCAAGGCGAAGGATACGACGACATTCCTGGGCTCTCAGGTCCATACGCTGACCCTGGCCTGCTGCCTGCTGTTCATGGGCGCGATGGGCAAGTCGGCGCAGTTCCTGCTGCACACCTGGTTGCCGGACGCGATGGAAGGCCCGACGCCGGTCTCGGCGCTCATCCATGCCGCGACCATGGTCACTGCCGGCGTGTTCATGGTGGCGCGGCTGTCGCCGCTGTTCGAATTCTCGCCGTTTGCCCAGTCGGTGGTGATCGTGGTCGGCGCGACGACGGCGTTCTTCGCCGCCACGGTTGGCCTGGTGCAGAACGATATCAAGCGGGTGATCGCCTATTCGACCTGTTCGCAGCTCGGCTACATGTTCGTCGCGCTCGGCGTCGGCGCCTATTCGGCCGGCATCTACCACCTGTTCACGCACGCGTTCTTCAAGGCGCTGCTGTTCCTCGGCGCGGGCTCGGTGATCCATGCGATGCACCATGAGCAGGACATGCGCAACATGGGCGGGCTGTGGGCCAAGATCCCGTTCACCGGCGCGATGATGCTGGTGGGCACGCTGGCGCTGACCGGGTTCCCGTTCACTGCGGGTTTCTTCTCCAAGGACGCGATCATCGAGGCGGCCTATGCCTCGCACCGGGTGGCCAACGGCTATGCCTTCGTGCTGATCGTGCTCGCCGCGCTGTTCACCTCGTTCTACTCGTGGCGTCTGGTGTTCCTGACCTTCTTCGGCAAGACGCGGGCCGATCACCATACCTATGACCATGCGCATGAGAGCCCGAAGGTGATGCTGATCCCGCTGGCGGTGCTGGCGGCGGGCGCGATCCTTGCCGGCTTCCCGTTCGCGGCGAAGTTCGTCGGCGCTGGTTTTGGCGATTTCTTCAAGGGTTCCATCTTCATGGGGGCGGGCAACAATATCCTGGAGGAACTGCACCATGTGCCGTTCTGGGTGAAGGCCAGCCCGTTCGTGATGATGGTGCTCGGCTTTGTCGGCGCCTGGCTGTTCTACATCCAGGATCCGGGCCGCCCGGTGCGGCTGGCCGAGACCTTCCCCGGTCTCTACCGGTTCCTGCTCAACAAGTGGTACTTCGACGAGATCTACGACTTCCTGTTCGTCCGTCCGGCCAAGTGGCTCGGCCGCTTCCTGTGGAAGAAGGGTGATGGCTGGCTGATCGACGGTTTCGGACCCGACGGGGTGTCGGCGCTGGCCGGGCGCATCGCCGGCCGTGCGGCGCAGCTGCAGTCCGGCTACGTCTACCACTACGCCTTTGCCATGCTGATCGGGGTGGCGCTGTTCGTCACCTGGTACCTCTTCACCGGAGGAACGCACTAATGTTCGGGTTCGGGATTCTCTCCGGTCTGACTTTCCTGCCGCTGCTCGGCGCGGCGCTGATCCTGCTGCTGCGCGACGACGAGGCGGGCTGGCGCAACACGCGCTGGATCGCGCTGTGGACGACGCTGGTCACCTTCGCGCTGTCGCTGGTGGCCTGGGCGCGGTTCGACACCAAGCTGGCGGGCTTCCAGCTCATTGAAAAGAAGAGCTGGTTTGGCGAGTCCATCGTCTATCAGCTCGGCGTCGACGGCATTTCGATGCCCTTCGTGCTTCTGACCACATTCCTGATGCCGCTGTGCATCCTTGCCTCGTGGAACTCGATCCAGACCCGGCTGCGCGCCTATATGGCGGCCTTCCTGGTGCTGGAGACGATGATGATCGGCGTGTTCGTCGCGCTCGATCTCATGCTGTTCTACCTGTTCTTCGAAGGCGGCCTGATCCCGATGTTCCTGATCATCGGTATCTGGGGCGGCAAGCGGCGCATCTACGCCTCGTTCAAGTTCTTCCTCTACACGCTGGTCGGCTCGGTGCTGATGCTGCTGGCGATCATGGCGATGTACTGGGATGCGGGGACGACCGACATCCTCAAGCTGATGGCGCACAAGTTCGGGCCTGAGCTGCAGATATGGCTGTGGCTGGCGTTCTTTGCCTCCTTCGCGGTCAAGATGCCGATGTGGCCGGTGCATACCTGGCTGCCCGACGCGCACGTGGAAGCGCCGACGGCGGGCTCGGTGATCCTGGCCGGTATCCTTCTGAAGATGGGCGGCTACGGCTTCCTCAGGTTCTCGCTGCCGATGTTCCCCGATGCCTCGCACCATTTCGCCAACATGGTGTTCTGGATGAGCTGCATTGCCATCGTCTACACCTCGCTGGTGGCGATGATGCAGGAGGACATCAAGAAGCTGATCGCCTATTCCTCGGTGGCGCACATGGGCTTTGTCACCATGGGCATCTTCACCTTCAACACGCCCGGCGTGCAGGGCGCGGTGTTCCAGATGGTCAGCCACGGGTTGGTTTCGGGCGCGCTGTTCCTTTGCGTCGGCGTCATCTACGACCGCATGCATACCCGCGAGATCGCGGCCTATGGCGGGCTGGTCGAGAAGATGCCGCTCTATGCGGTGATCTTCCTGCTGTTCACCATGGCCAACGTCGGCCTGCCGGGCACCTCGGGCTTTGTGGGCGAGTTCCTTACCCTGTCGGGCTCCTACAAGGCCTCGACCTGGGTGGCGTTCTTCGCGACTACCGGCGTGATCCTGTCGGCGGCCTATGCGCTGTGGCTGTTTGCCCGCGTGGTGTTCGGCAAGATGACCAAAGGCGCGCTGATGACGATCCCGGATCTTGATGCGCGCGAGCTGCTCATCCTGGTGCCGCTGGCCCTGCTGACCATCTACTACGGCGTGCAGCCGGGGCCGATCCTCGATGCATGCGCCGCTTCTGTTGACCAACTCATCAAGCAGGCAACGGCTGGCATCGCGCCGGTCAAGGCCGCGATGATGATGCACTGATCCGATTGAGAAGGACATCCCGACGATGACTTCGACCCTTTCCCAGGTGCCTGCCTTCGGGCCCTTCCTGCCCGAACTGGTGCTGGCCGTCGTGGCCCTCGTGCTGGTGCTGATCGGTGCGTTCCGCGGCGACGGTTCCAAGTCGCTGATCGACTGGGTAGCGATCGCGGCGCTTGTCGTCGCGGGGCTGCTGGTGATCGAGCAGGGTCCGGGCACGCTCAAGACCTTCAACGATGCGTTCATCGCCGATACCTTTGCCCGTTACATGAAGGTGCTGACGCTGATCGGTTCGGTGGCGGCCATCGTGCTGTCGATGGGCTACCTCAAGGACGAGAAGGTGCCGCGCTTCGAATATGCGCTGCTGGTGCTGCTCTCCACCCTCGGCATGATGGTGATGATCTCGGCCAACGAGCTGATTTCGCTCTATCTCGGCCTCGAACTGCAGAGCCTTGCACTTTATGTGCTGGCGGCCATCCATCGCGACAATACCCGCGCGAGCGAGGCGGGCCTGAAGTATTTCGTGCTCGGCGCGCTGTCCTCGGGCATGCTGCTCTACGGCATGAGCCTCGTCTACGGCTATACCGGCTCGATCTCCTTCCAGGCGATCGCCGCCTCGGTGCATGGTGGCCATAACACCGGCGTCACCTTCGGACTGGTGTTCATTCTCGCCGGGCTGGCGTTCAAGATCTCGGCGGTGCCGTTCCACATGTGGACGCCGGATGTCTATGAGGGGGCGCCGACGCCGGTGACGGCGTTCTTCGCCACCGCGCCGAAGATGGCGGCCGTGGCGATCCTGGTGCGCCTGCTCGTCTCGGCCTTCCCGGCGGTGACGCGTGATTGGCAGCAGATCGTCACCTTCATGGCCATCGCCTCGATGGCGCTGGGGGCTTTCGCCGCCATTCCGCAGACCAACATCAAGCGACTGATGGCCTATTCGTCGATCGCCAACATGGGCTACGGGCTGGTGGGGCTTGCTTCGGGCTCGATCCAGGGGGTCGAGGGCATCGCGATCTTCATGGCGATCTATCTGGCCATGACGCTAGGCGCCTTTGCGGTGATCTTGTCGCTCAAGACCGACAAGGGCCGGGTGGAAGGCATCGAGGATCTGGCCGGCCTGTCGAAGTCGCATCCGTTCATGGCGGCGATGCTGATGCTGATCATGTTCTCGCTGATCGGCATTCCGCCGCTGGCCGGCTTCTTCGGCAAGTTCTATGTGTTTGCTGCGGCCATCAAGGCCAACCTGATGGCCCTGGCGGTGCTCGGCATCCTCACCTCGGTCGTCTCGGCCTATTACTATCTGCGGATCGTCAAGGTGATGTATTTCGACGAGCCGAAGGGCAGCTTCCTGCCGGTCGGCGCCGAGGTGAAGTTCGTGATGACAGTGGCCAGCCTCGTGGTGCTGCTGTTCTGGGTCTATCCGGCGCCGATCAAGAACGCTGCGGAAGCGGCAGCCAAGTCGCTGTTCTGAGATGAGGCTAGGCGACGGCGCCAACGCCGCCGGATTTTCGCTGGTTTCGCTGCAGAGCGTCGATTCGACCAACCGGCTGGCGCTTGATCTCGCCGTGCAGGCGGGGGCCAATCGGACCTGGGTGATCTCCGAGGTGCAGCGTGCCGGTCGCGGGCGTGACGGGCGCGACTGGGTCTCGCCGTCCGGCAATCTCTATGCATCGCTGCTGCTGGTGGCGCCCTGCGCCACGGCCGATACGCCGAAGCTGGGTTTCGTTGCCGGGGTTGCGCTGGCCGAGACTGTGCGCGCGCTGCTGCCGGGCGAGGATATCCGGTTGAAATGGCCCAACGATCTGGTGGTCGGGGGCGCCAAGCTCGCCGGCATGCTGCTGGAGGGACGCGACATTGGCGGCGGCAGGATGGCGGTGGCCATCGGCATCGGGCTGAACATCGCCGAAGCGCCGGCCCTGCCGGATCGGCCGACGACGTCGCTCGCCGCGCTGGGCAGCCATAGCGACCGGCGCGAGGTGTTGCGCGATCTGTCCGACCGCATGGCCGAGCGGCTCAGGGTGTTTGCGGGCGGCGCCGGCTTTTTTGCGATCCGCGAGGCGTGGAGCGCGCTGTCGCTGCCGCGCGGCACGGCAATGGGTGTGCGGATGGGCGGCGGGCTTGTCGAAGGCCGGTTCGGTGGCATCGACGGCGAGGGGCGGCTCAGCCTCGAAACGGCGGCCGGGCTTGTGCAGATTTCCGCAGGTGATGTGTTTTTAACGGGCGGGCAGGGGAACTGATCGATGACAGCGGCGCCGGAACTGGTTTTCGTGCCTCTCGGCGGCCTGGGCGAGATCGGTATGAATGCCGCGCTCTACGGTTTCGGGCCGCCGCGCCAGCGCCAATGGCTGCTGGTCGATCTCGGTGTCGCCTTCGCCGGCGAGGATTTGCCGGGCATCGATCTCATCATGCCGGTGCTGACCTTCATCGAGAAGGAGAAGGGGCGGCTTGCCGGCATCGTGCTGACCCATGCACACGAAGATCACTTCGGCGCCGTGGCGGACCTGTGGCCGCGATTGGGCGCGCCGCTTTATGCGACGCAGTTCGCCGCCGATCTTCTCGAAGCGCGCCGCTTGTCGGAGAAGGGGGCGCCCAAGGTGCCGCTGCGCCGCATCGGTCAGTCGAGCCGGTTCACGGTGGGCCCGTTCGACCTCGAAACCGTGCCCGTCGCCCATTCGATTCCTGAATCCTGCGCGCTGGTCATCCGCACGCCGCTCGGCACCGTGGTGCATTCCGGCGACTGGAAGATCGACCCGACCCCGGTTGTCGGCCTGCCCACCGACATCGCGAGGTTTCGCGCGATCGGGGCCGAAGGGGTGCTCGCGCTCATCTCCGATTCCACCAACATCCTGCGCGAGGGAATCTCGGCGTCCGAGAAGGACGTGTCCGAGGAGATGGCCAAGATCATCGCCGCCTCGCCGGGGCGCGTGCTGGTCACTACCTTCGCCTCCAACGTGGCGCGCATGCGCGGCGTGGCCGAGGCGGCGCGCGCCGCCGGCCGGCAGGTCATCATCGCGGGGCGCGCCATGGAGCGGGTGGCGGGTATTGCCGCCGAACTCGGTATGCTCGACGGGCTGCCGCCGTTCCGCGGGCCGGATGCCTTCCAGAGCCTGCCGCGCGACAAGGTAGTGGTGCTGGTGACCGGCTCGCAAGGCGAGCCGCGCGCGGCGCTCGCCCGCATTGCGCAGAACGAATATCCCGACATCCGCCTGGCGTCCGGCGACCGGGTGATCTTTTCCTCGCGGGCCATTCCCGGCAACGAGAAGGCGATCGGCGCCATCGTCAACGCGCTGGCGCGGCAGGATGTCGAGATCATCACCGATCGGCACGGCCTGGTCCACGTCTCCGGCCATCCGCGCCGCGACGAGGTGCGGCAGATGTATGAGTGGCTGAAGCCGGCCATCGCCATCCCCGCGCATGGCGAGGCGCTGCATCTCACCGAGCACCGCGCCTTTGCAAAATCGATGGGCGTTCAGCACGCCATCCGCGCCTTCAACGGCGACATGGTGCGCCTCGCGCCAGGCGATCCGGCGGTGACGGGGCAGGTGCCGAACGGGCGCCTGGTCAAGGATGGCAAGATCCTGACCGATGTCGCCGGGGCCGTGAGCGAGCGGCGCAAACTCGCCTTCGCCGGCATGGTGACGGTGGTGTTCGCCATCGACGAGCGCGGCGAGATCGTCTCCGACCCCGAGGTGGAAACCACCGGCCTGCCCGATGTGACGGGCGATGGCACCGCCCTCGCCGACATCGCGCTCGATGCAACCGAGGCAGCGCTGCGCTCGCTCGGCAAGGGCAAGCGGCGCGATGCCTCCGCGATCGAGGAGGCGGTGCGACGCGCCGTGCGTTCGGCCATCGCCGATGTTTGGGACAAGAAGCCTGTCTGTCAGGTATTCGTGCTTGAGGTCTAAGGGGAAGAGAACGATATGATCGGCCGTCTCAACCATGTCGCCATCGCGGTGCCGAACCTGGCGGCTGCCGCCCGCACCTATGAACAGGCCCTGGGGGCGAAGGTATCGGCCCCGCAGGCGCTGCCCGAACATGGCGTCACCGTGGTGTTCATCGAGCTGCCCAACACCAAGATCGAGTTGCTGGAGCCGCTCGGTGCCGCTTCGCCGATCGCCAAATTTCTGGAAAAGGCCCCCGACGGCGGCATGCATCACGTCTGCTACGAGGTCGACGACATCATTGCCGCGCGTGACCAGCTCAAGGCCAGCGGGGCTCGCGTCATCGGTGACGGCACGCCGAAGATCGGCGCGCATGGCAAGCCGGTGCTGTTTCTGCATCCCAAGGACTTCAACGGCACGCTGGTCGAGATCGAGCAGGTTTGAGGCGATGAAATTCGGAAGCTGGATCGCGGTTTATTTCATCTGCTGGTGGGTCAGCCTGTTCGTCGCGCTGCCGTTCGCCATCCGGCGTGATGCCGGGGCGGCGGAGGTGGTGGACGGGGCCGACCCCGGCGCGCCGGTGCGACCGCGTGCGCTGCGGGTCCTGGCCATCGCGACCGCATTGGGCGCAGTGCTGACCGGGTTGATCTGGTGGGCTTCTGAAAACGCGGTGTTGTAAACACCGTTCCGGAATTTTGCGCAAAATAAAAGCAAGGTCTTTCGACCTTGCTGCCAAAACCTTCAACCGAACCGGTGCTGCGGATTAAATCCGTTCTCCCACAACCGGTATGGCCCATTCCTCCGTAGACTTGGACCACGTGGCGCGCGACTTGTGTCGCATCTGCCGTTCGGGGCCCCCATCAGCGCATTTTGCATAGCCGAGGCGCGGGTCCGAGTCACGCCCAATTTTCAACGCATTTGGCTAATCTCTGGGCAGCGACGGCGCGGCGCTTGATTTTGGTTACCGATGCGCTCACAAGCCTGCCAGTCACCGATAAAATGCCGGCGAATCGTCCGAATCGCCGCCTATCCCGCGCCGTCAGGAAAGCCTTTCATGCGCCTCTCCCGCTTCTTTCTTCCGATCCTTCGCGAAACGCCCAAGGAGGCGGAAATCGTCTCGCACCGGCTAATGCTGCGCGCCGGGATGATCCGCCAGGAATCGGCCGGCATCTACGCCTGGCTGCCGCTCGGCCTCAGGGTGCTCAACAAGGTTTGCGGCATCATCCGCGAGGAGCAGAACCGCTCGGGGGCCATCGAACTGCTGATGCCGACCATCCAGTCCGCTGACCTGTGGCGCGAAAGCGGGCGCTATGACGCCTATGGCAAGGAGATGCTCAGGATCAAGGATCGGCACGAGCGCGAAATGCTGTTCGGGCCGACCAACGAGGAGATGATCACCGAGATCTTCCGCGCCTATGTGCGCTCCTACAAGGACCTGCCGCTGAACCTCTATCACCTGCAGTGGAAGTTCCGTGACGAGGTGCGTCCGCGCTTCGGCGTGATGCGCAGCCGCGAGTTCCTGATGAAGGATGCCTATTCCTTCGACATCGACCAGCCGGGCGCGCGCCATGCCTACAACAAGATGTTTGTCGCCTATCTCAGGACTTTCGACCGGCTCGGGCTGAAGTCGATCCCGATGCGCGCCGACACAGGCCCGATCGGTGGCGATCTCAGCCATGAGTTCATCGTGCTGGCGTCAACGGGCGAATCGGAAGTGTTCTGCCACAAGGACTATCTCGATTTCCCGATCCCGCCCGTCGATACCGATTTCGACAATATCGCCGGCATCCAGGCGACGGTGGACAAGTGGACCTCGCTCTATGCCGCCACGTCCGAGATGCATGACGCCACGGCCTATGAGGCAATTCCGGCGGAACGGCGCGTTTCGGCGCGCGGCATCGAAGTTGGCCATATTTTCTACTTCGGCACGAAGTATTCCGATCCGATGCGGGCTGTGGTGAACGGCCCCGACGGGAAGGAACACACCGTGCATATGGGCTCCTACGGCATCGGGCCGAGCCGCGTCGCCGCCGCCGCCATCGAGGCAAGTCATGACGAGGCCGGCATCATCTGGCCGGAGGCGATCGCGCCGTTCAAGGTCGCGCTGCTTAACCTCAGGCAGGGCGATTCTGCGGTCGATGCCGCCTGCGAGGGGCTCTACCGCCAGCTTTCGGCCAAGGGTGTCGATGTGCTCTATGACGACCGCGAGGAGCGGCCCGGCGGCAAGTTCGCCACCGCCGACCTGATCGGACTGCCGTGGCAGCTGATGGTCGGGCCCAAGGGGCTGGCCGAAGGCAAGGTGGAGCTGAAGAACCGCGCCAGCGGCGCCCGCGATCTCCTGAGCCCGGCTGACGCCGTGGCGCGATTGACGGCGTAAGCGCATGGCAGCAGCCCCGGCCCAGACGCGCCCGCTGATGGAGCGGATCAAGTCGTCGTTCGAGATCATGCTCGCCTGGCGCTACCTGCGTGCGCGCCGGCGGGAGGGCTTCGTCTCGCTGATCGCGCTGCTGTCGTTTCTCGGCATCATGCTGGGCGTGGCGACGCTGATCGTGGTGATGAGCGTGATGAACGGCTTCCGCAAGGAGCTGATCGGCAAGATCCTCGGCGTCAACGGCCATGCCTTCGTGCAGCCGCTGGCCCAGCCGCTGACCGATTACGATGCACTGGCCAAGCGTCTGGAGGGGGTGAAGGGCGTTACCATCGCCGCCCCGATGGTCGAGGGGCAGGTGCTCGCCGCTTCGCAGACGGCTTCGACCGGAGCGCTGGTGCGCGGCCTGTCGGAGGCGAACATCAAGAAATTCCAGGCGATCTCCGCCAATATCCGCGAGGGCAGCCTCGACGGGTTCGACAGCGGGGAGGGGATCGCGATCGGTAAGCGCATGGCCGGGCACCTCAACGTGACCATCGGCGACAAGCTGCGCCTGCTCAGTCCTAAGGGGCCGTCGACACCGTTCGGCATGGCGCCACGCCAGAAGGCCTACGAGATCACGGCGATCTTCGAGGTCGGGATGAGCGAGTTCGATGCGGGCTTTGTGTTCATGCCGATTGGCGAGTCGCAGATCTATTTCGATCTCGAAGGGCAGGCGTCCGTGGTCGAGGTGTTCATCGCCGACCCGGAGAAGATCGACGATCTGAAACCGGCGATCCAGCAGGCGGTCGGCCCGATCGCCTCGGTGAGCGACTGGCGGTTCCGCAACCGCACGTTCTTCGGCGCGCTGGAGATGGAACGCACCATGATGTTCATCATCCTGATGATGATCGTGCTGGTCGCCGCCTTCAACATCATCGCGGTGCTGATCATGATGGTGAAGGACAAGACGCGGTCCATCGCCATCCTGCGCACGATGGGGGCGACGCGCGGCTCCATCCTGCGCATCTTCGTGATGACCGGGGCGATCATCGGCATCGTCGGCACCATCCTCGGTGTGCTGCTGGGGCTGCTGATCGCCAGCAACGTCGAGGTGCTGCGCCAGTCCCTGTCCTGGCTGCTGTCGCGGCCGCTGTTCCCGCCGGAGCTTTACTATCTCAACCGCATGCCTTCGGTAATCGATCCGTATGAAGTGGGTGTCATCGTCGTGATCACGCTGGTGCTGACGCTGGGGGCGACGCTCTATCCCGCCTACAAGGCCGCCGGGGTCGATCCGGTTGAAGCGTTGAGAGGCGAATGATGGTGCCCGCACTCGCGCTCAAGGCTGTCGAACGCATCTACATGCAGGCGGGCAATCCGCTGCCGGTGCTGCGCGGCGCCGATCTTGCCGTGATGCCGGGCGAGATCGTCGCGCTGATCGCGCCCTCCGGCACCGGCAAATCGACGCTGCTGCATTGTGCCGGCCTGTTGGAAAGGCCCGATGCGGGCGAGGTGCTGGTCGGCGGCATGCCGACGGTGGCGCTGCCCGATCTCGAACGGACGCGGCTCAGGCGCACCGAGATCGGCTTCGTCTATCAGTTCCATCATCTGCTGCCGGAGCTGACGGCGATCGAGAACGTGATGATGCCGCAGCTGATTGCCGGGCTCGACCGCGAGAATGCACGCGCCCGCGCCTCGGAAATCCTGTCGTTCATCGGGCTTGGTCAGCGGCTTGAGCACCAGCCGACGCGCCTTTCTGGCGGCGAGCAGCAGCGTGTCGCGATCGCGCGGGCGGTCGCCAACGCGCCGCGCCTGCTGCTCGCGGATGAGCCGACCGGCAATCTCGATCCCGGCACGTCCGATCATGTCTTTGCCATGCTGACGGCGATCGTGAAGCAGTCCGGGCTGGCGGCGTTGGTCGCCACGCACAACCTTGAACTTGCCCGCCGCATGGACCGGCGCGTCACCATCCGCGATGGGCATATCATCGAGCTTGCCTGAGAGGGCCGGGATGTAGCAAAGCCGTTGCCTTATGCGCGGGCGGCACTATAGTCCCGGCCAAATTTGTGTGGGAAGGAGCGATTTTTCCCACGTGTTCCGCTTCAAAGAATGAGGTTCCAGACGTGATAACCCCAGCTTTTGCCCAGGCGGCCGCGGCGCCCAGCGGTGGCGATCTGGTCGCCCAGTTCCTGCCGTTCGTGCTGATCCTGATCATCATGTATTTCCTGCTCATCCGCCCGCAGCAGAAGCGCGCGCGCGAGCATCAGGAAATGGTCAAGAGCGTGCGGCGCGGCGACACCATCGTGATGTCCTCCGGCATGATCGGCAAGGTCACCAAGGTGATCGACGACAACGAGGTGGAGGTCGAGATCTCCGATGGCGTCAAGGTGCGCATGGTTCGCAGCATGATCGCCGATGTTCGCTCCAAGGGCGAGCCGGTCGCAGGTTGATGCCACCGGTTCCTGCCGCAAAGTCCTGATCCATGCTGCGTTTTTCCAGGCTCAAAATCATCGGCGTCGTCGCGCTCGCGCTGGTCAGCGTTCTGTATTCGCTGCCCAGTGCCCTGCCGCAGGCGACCCGCGATGCCATCGAACGGTCGATCCCCGGCTGGGTGCCGAAGTGGCTGGTGCCCTACAAGGGCATCACGCTCGGGCTCGATCTGCAGGGGGGCACCCATGTGGTGCTTGAGGTGGATCAGCCGGCGCTTGTGCGCACCATGGTGCAGCAGTTGCAGGCCGACATCCGTGCCGTGTTCCGCGACGCGCGCGTGGCGCCGACCGGTGGCGTGCCGGCGCAGCCGCGCGGCGCGGCGGTGCGCATTCCCAATCCGGACGACAAGGCGAAAGTCATCCAGAAGCTGAAGGAGCTTTCGCAACCCGTTGATGTTGCACGCCTCGGGACTGGTGTGCGCAACCTCGATGTGGTCGAGCAGGGCGAACTTGTCACTTTCAGCTATACCGATCCCGGCATCAACGAACGGGTCCGCCGCGCGGTCGATCAGTCGCTCGATGTGTTCCGCCGTCGCGTCGATCCCGAGGGGACCAAGGAAATCTCGATCCAGCGCCAGGGCATCGACCGTGTGCTGATCCAGGTGCCGGGCCTGCAGGACCCGACCGAACTGCGCGAGATTCTCGGCAAGGTTGCCAAGCTCGAATTCCGGCTGGTGGCCGAGCCCGGCGCCAATCCGTCCGACGTGGAAACGCTGCCTTCCGACGAGGGCGGGCCGATCCAGATCGAGCGGCGCGTGATGGTGGATGGCGCGGATCTGACCAATGCCGAACCGGGCTTTGACCAGCGGTCAGGCCAGCCGGTCGTCAACTTCCGCTTCAATGTGACCGCTGCGCGCAAATTCGGTCAGGTGACGACCGACAATGTCGGCAAGCCGTTCGCCATCATCCTCGACAACCGGGTGATCTCGGCGCCACGCATCCTGTCGCCGATCACCGGGGGGCAGGGGCAGATTTCCGGCAACTTCACGGTGGAGAGCGCCAACCGTCTGGCGATCCTGCTGCGTTCGGGCGCGCTGCCGGCCAATTTCACCATCGTCGAGGAACGCACCGTCGGCCCCGGCCTCGGGCAGGACTCGATCGATGCCGGCAAGAAGGCGGCCTATGTCGCCGCCGGGCTGGTGTTTGCCTTCATGCTGGCCACCTACGGGTTGTTCGGCATCTTCGCCAACCTCGCGCTGGCGATTCACATCCTGCTGATCTTCGCGATCATGACCAAGCTGGGGGCGACACTGACGCTGCCCGGCATTGCGGGCATCGTGCTGACCATCGGCACGGCGGTGGACGCCAACGTGCTGATCTACGAGCGCATCCGCGAGGAGAACCACCTCGGCCGCTCCATGGTTGCGTCGCTCGATGCGGGTTTCAACCGCGCGATGGCGACGATCATCGATTCCAACGTGACCATGTTCATCGCGGCCGCGATCCTGTATTTCCTCGGCTCCGGGCCGGTGCGCGGCTTTGCGGTGACAATGATCGTCGGCATCATCACCACCATCGTCACCGCCGTGACCATGACGCGGCTGATGATCGCGCTGTGGTATCGCTGGTTCAAGCCCACCAAAATTCCGTTCTGAGGTGCCGGCGATGAAACTGCTCCGCATCATTCCCGATGGAACGAAGTTCCCGTTCATGGCCTGGCGGCGCTTCAGCTTCCCGCTGTCGGCGCTGCTGTCGATCATTGCCGTGGTGCTGTTCTTCACGGTCAACATGAATTACGGCATCGATTTCACCGGCGGAACGCTGCTGGAAATGCGCGCCAAGTCCGGCCAGTTCGACATCGCCAAGGTGCGCGCCACCGCCGAGCATCTCGGGCTTGGCGAGCCGGAAGTGCAGGCGTTCGGCGGGGATTCGCCGGAAGTGTCGATGCGTTTTCCGCTGCAGCCCGGCGGCGACAAGGGCCAGCAGGTGGTGGTCGAAAAGACCCGCGCGGCCTTTGCCAATGAGTTTGAATTCCGCCGCGTCGAAGTGGTCGGCCCGCGCGTGTCGGGCGAGTTGGTGCAGGCCGGCACGCTCGGCGTCGTCGTCTCGATTATCGGCGTGCTGATCTACCTGTGGTTCAGGTTCGAATGGCAGTTCGCGCTCGGCGCGGTGATCGCGACGCTGCACGATCTGGCCATGACCATCGGCTTTTATTGCGCCTCGCAGATCGAGTTCAACATGACCTCGATCGCGGCGATCCTGACCATCGTCGGCTATTCGCTCAACGATACGGTGGTGGTGTTCGACCGTATCCGCGAACTCCTGCGCCGCTACAAGAAGATGCCGATCAACGAGTTGCTCGATCTTGCGATCAACCAGACGCTGGCGCGTACCTTCCTCGTCTCGTTCACGGCGATGCTGGCGCTGCTCGCGCTGGTGATCTTCGGCGGCAACGTCATCTCGTCCTTCTCATGGGCGATGCTGGTGGGCGTCGTCGTCGGCACCTATTCGTCGATCTTCATCGCCGCGCCGGTGCTGATCTATCTCGGCCTCAAGGTGGGCGGGGACGAGGCCAAGGCCGACAAGCCAGCCAAGAGCGCGGCGACCGCCTAATGGCGGTTTTTGGCGAAGGATTCCTGCCGGGGCGCCATGCGATCGAGGGGATCGGACGGGGCGGCTTCCTGTTCGGCGGCATGTCGCATATCGGCTCGATCCTGGCGCTGCCTTCAGGCGTGCATGCCTGGGCGGTGACCGCGCCCGAGGCGATCACGCCCGAGACGATGTCCGACGTGCTGAAAGAGGCCGCGGAGTTTGACATCCTGGTGCTTGGCACCGGGGCGCGGCAGATGTTCCCGACACCTGCGGTGCGTGCGCTGCTGCGCGAGGCCGGGCTTCGGCCCGAAATCATGGCGACTCCGATGGCTACGCAGACCTACAACATCCTGCTCGACGAGGGCCGCCGCGTCGCCGCCGCGTTGATAGCGGTGGAATGATCCTGTTTGACCTCAGGATTGCCCTTTCAAAAAAGGCAATCCTTCGGTCTGCCCTGCGCATCAGCTCGGCGTTGCTTCGCTCCTGACCATCGGTGCCGGAGTGACAGGCATGTCATTTCGGTATCGATGGCATGAGACCTTTTTTTCCGTCGGCGAAACGCCCATATCAGTGCTGAACAGCCGGATGTGCCGATGAATGTTTCCTCCGTCGATCTGTCGCTTGCCGACGCCTACAGGGCAGCGATGGAGCATGTGCGCGCATGGGACGAGGATCGCTACCTCGCCACGCTGTTCGCGCCGGGGGAAAGCCAGCATCACCTCTACGCGCTCTATGCCTTCAGCGCCGAAATCGCCCGCGTGCGCTCGCTGGTGCGCGAGCCCATGCCGGGCGAGATCCGCTTCCAGTGGTGGCGCGATCTGATCGCCGGCAAGGCGCCTGAGGATGCCGGCGGCCATCCGATTGCCCGCGCGCTGATGGCCACGATCACGGCCTGCCGGCTGCCTGCGCAACCGTTTCTCGATCTGATCGAGGCGCGCACCTTCGACCTCTATGACGATCCGATGCCGACCTGGCTCGACTGCGAGGGCTATTGCGGCGAGACTTCCTCGGCGCTGATCCGTCTGGCCAGCCTGTGCCTGGCCGGCGGGCAGGACATGGGCGGGGCAGAAGCTGCCGGCCATGCCGGCGTGGCCTATGCGCTGACCGGGCTCTTGCGTGCGTTTCCGTGGACATCGCGGCGCGGGCAGCTATTCCTGCCGCGCGAGGTTTTCACCGCCCACAAGGTCACGCCGGACGAGGTGCGTGCCGGCACCGATTCACCCGGCATGAGGCGCGCGCTGGCCGATGTGCGCGCCCGCGCGCTGCAGCATCTCGAACGCACCCGCGCGGCGATCGAGGCGGTGCCGGTGGCCGCGCGGCCGGCGTTCTTTCCGGTCTGTCTGGTCGAGCCCTACCTCAGGAAGCTGGAGGCTGCGGCGAGCGGCAATCCGTTCACAACGACGGTCGATCTCTTCCGGCTGCGCAAATTGTGGATCTTCTGGCTGCAGGCGCGCCGCGCCGGCTGTCGCAGATAACGCGCATCCTTTCCTGATCCTCTCCCGGTGAGGGAGGGAGCCGGCCTCCGATCGTCGTCGGCCTCAGAGCAGGTAGAAACCGACGAACAGCAAGACCGGCACCAGCAGGGCACAGGACCAGCTCATATAGCCGATGAAGCTCGGCATTTTGATGCCCATGTCCTTGGCGATGGTGGCGACCATCAGGTTGGGCGCGTTGCCGATGTAGGTGTTGGCGCCCATGTAGACCGCGCCGAGCGAGATCGCTTTCAGAATCGCCGCCTTGGTGGTCATCATCTCCGCCGCATTGCCGCCGGCAAGTTCGAAGAACACCAGATAGGTCGGCGCGTTGTCGAGGAACGAGGACAGCAGACCCGTCATGAAATAGTACATCTGCACGTTGGCGGTGCCGTCCGCCTTGCTGACCAGCGCGACCAGCGGGGCCAGCGCGCCGTTCATGCCCGCCTTGAGGATGGCGATGACCGGGATCACGCAGACGAAGATCGCGGCGAACAGTTTGCCCACCTCAAGGATGGCGCCCCAGGAGAACTCGTTGCCGGCGCGCACCTGCTTCGGCGTCAGCATGAGCGACAGGCCAGCGATGGCGAGCAGCATGACATCGCGCACGATGCCTTCCAGCGGCAGCGGCGCGCCGGGCAGATGAAGGACGACGCCGGGTTTCCATGTCGCCGACAGGAGGATCGCGCCGATGACGCCGCCAAGCAGCCAGACATTGACCAGCCCGTAGAGGCGGATCGCGCGGTCCGGCGTCTTGTCGGGGAGGTTGGGCAAGGTCTCTTCGGTCCAGTAGAAGAAGGTGTCGATGGCGATGAACATCGCCATCAGGATCGCGGCGACAATCAGCGTCGGCTTCCAGAGTTCCCTGACGGTCCAGAAGAAGTCGACCCCCTTGAGGAAGCCGACGAACAGCGGCGGATCGCCCAGCGGGGTCAGGCTGCCGCCGACGTTGGAAACCAGGAAGATGAAGAAGATGATGACATGCACGTTGACGCGCCGGTTGTCATTGGCGCGGACCACCGGGCGGATCATGATCATCGAGGCGCCAGTGGTGCCGACGAAGCTCGCCAGCACCGTGCCGATGCCGAGCAACGAGGCATTGACCAGCGGCGTGCCATGGAGATTACCGGTCACCAGAATGCCGCCGGCGACGGTGTAGAGCGTGAACAGCAGGATGATGAAGGGAAGATATTCCACCAGCATCGCGTGCAGGAAAGCTTCCAGCGTCACCCCGCCGCCCATTATCAGTGCCATGGGAATCAGCGTCAGCAGCGCCCAGCCGGCGGCAATCTTGCCGTAGTGGTGCTCCCAGGTGCGGTGCAGGAACAGCGGGCACAGGGCCATCGACAACAGCAGGCCCGCGAATGGCAGCGACCAGATGAAACCAAGCGCGCGTCCGTCCAGTTCAGCCGCCCATGCCGGCGTTGTCGCAACAAACACTGCCATGCCCGCCGCCAAAACGGCCCTGCCAACCCGCAACATCGTTCCTCCCCAGAGCTTTGCCGACGACTGTAAGGACCCCTGCCACGGGGTCAAGCGCCGTGGCAGCTGCAAGCAATTGCTCAGGGCGAGGTAAAGACAGCAACCGTTCATCTCACGATTGCTAGGTGCGGCGGGCAAACGTAAGGATTGACCGGCAGGGGCGATGCTGGCATCCCGCAATGAAGGATTTCTGGGGGATCCAATGCTGAGAATCATCACCGTCGCGCTGACGTCGGGACTTTTGCTGGCCTCGGCCTCCGCACAGGCGCAGCAGAAGAAGGACGCCAAGGCCGGCGCCGCGCCCGCGCAGGCGAATGAGGCGCCGACATCCGGGCCGATCGCGCTGCAGGATCTCAAGGTGCAGCTTTTCCTCGAGCGTTCGGGCACGCTGTCCGAGAACATCGTGGGCTCGAAGAAGAAGTTCTTCAACACCATGCTGGGGCAGGGCGATGCGGGTGAGCCGGCCGATGCCGTGCTGGTGACGCTGGTGTTCGAAGGCACCAAGAACACGCGCGGCTCCGACAAGCTCGCCCGCGATCTGGCGCAGGTCAAAGTGACCCAGACCACCCCGGCGGGGCAGAAAATCCTGCTCAACCGCGTGTACGGCGGCTTCCTGTTCGGCGACAACGGGCTCGCGCACAAGGCGTTCCTGATCGACAATGCGACCTGCGCGCCGCTGGAGATCGATGCCAAGATCGGCAAGACCCGCAAGACCGCCAAGATCGAGTTTTCCTGCGAAAAGAAGACCTGACGCGGCCATTCACCGATTGCGATCGCGACGCCGGCTAGTAACATGGCCGGCGTTGCTGCTTCGGGGGCTGCCATGTGCCGCTGGATCGCCTATCGGGGTCGCCCGGTCTATATCGAGGATGTGGTGGTCAAGCCGGGCCACTCGCTCGTGCACCAGTCGCTGCACGCGAGCGAGGGCAAGACCCAGACCAACGGCGACGGGTTCGGCGTCGGCTGGTATTCCGAGCGCGAGGAGCCGGGTCTTTACCGGGAAATCCGCCCGGCGTGGTCGGACGAGAACCTGAAGTCGATCTGCGCGCAGGTGCGCTCACACATGTTCTTCGCCCATGTGCGCGCCGCCACCGGCACCGCCACCACACGCGCCAACTGCCATCCCTATGCCTATGGGCGCTGGCTGTTCATGCACAACGGGCAGGTGGGCAGCTATGCCGGCCTGCGCCGGCGGATCGAGAACCTCATTCCTGACGACTATTACCTCGGCCGGCAGGGATCGACGGATTCGGAAGCGATGTTCCTGGCGGCGCTGTCGCGGCTTGACCGGCTCGATCCGGTGGCGGCGGTGGTCTCCGTGCTTGCCGAGGTGAAGGCGATGATGCAGGCCAACGCTGTCGAGGCGCCGCTGCGCTTTACCTCAGCGCTGGCGGACGGGCGCGATCTCTATGCCTTCCGTTGGGCCTGCGACAACAAGGCCCCGACGCTGTACTGGCGGCAGGACGGGGACGATCTCTGCGTCGTTTCCGAGCCCTATGACGAGCAGAAGGGCTGCTGGAACCCGATCCCGCAGGGCAGCGTGCTGGTGGCGCGTGCCGGGGAGGTGGTGCGGGTCGTGCCGATGCGCATCGCAGTGGCCGAGGCGGCCTGAGGTAGGCGATTGCGCTTTCCATCGCTGATGGCCTGGCCCTCCCGCAGCTCCGCGAGTTCAGAACAAGCTCCATAAACGTCAAAGCGCGCCTGCACGGAGTAACCGAGGGGACGGCGGCGTGGCCCGATCGCGGTGATGACCGGCAAATGAAAACCCCGGCGTCGCCGCCGGGGTTTCCAATTTTTGAACGCTGGGGCCGGCGGACCGACCGTAGCGATTTCTTGCGCGATTTCTTGAGCGATTACTTGGGACGCTTGAGCGCGGCGCCGAGAATGTCGCCGAGGGTCGCGCCGGAGTCGGCCGAGCCGTACTGGGCCATGGCTTCCTTCTCTTCCGCCACTTCCAGCGCCTTGATCGACACCTGCACCTTGCGGGCCTTGCGGTCGAACAGGATGACGCGGGCGTCGACCTTCTCGCCGGCAGCGAAGCGCTCGGGGCGCTGCTCACCGCGATCGCGGGCGATTTCCGACCGCTTGATGAAGGTCGAAAGATCCGTGCCGACCAGCTTGACCTCAAGACCGCCGTCCTTGACCTCGGTGATCTCGCAGGTCACGACCTGGCCCTTCTTGATCTCGCCGGCGTCAGCGAAGGGATCGCCAGCCACCTGCTTGATGCCGAGGGAGATGCGCTCCTTCTCGACATCCACGTCGAGAACGACCGCCTTGACCATGTCGCCCTTGCGGAATTCCTCGATGACCTGCTCGCCCGGACGGTTCCAGTCGAGATCGGAGAGATGGACCATGCCGTCCACATCGCCGTCGAGGCCGATGAACAGACCGAACTCGGTCTTGTTCTTGACCTCGCCCTCGACCACCGACCCGATCGGGTGCTTGTCGACGAAAGCTTCCCACGGGTTCGCCAGCGTCTGCTTGAGACCCAGCGAGATGCGGCGCTTGGAGGCGTCCACTTCGAGGATCTGCACTTCCACTTCCTGCGAGGTGGAGAGGATCTTGCCGGGATGGACGTTCTTCTTGGTCCACGACATTTCCGAGACGTGGATCAGGCCCTCGATGCCCGGCTCCAGCTCCACGAAGGCGCCGTAGTCGGTGATGTTCGTCACGCGGCCGGTGAACTTGGCCTCGATCGGATACTTGGCCTCGATGCCGGCCCACGGATCGCCCATCAGCTGCTTCATGCCGAGCGAGATGCGGTGGGTTTCCTGGTTGATCTTGATGATCTTGACCTTGACGGTCTGGCCGACAGTCAGCACCTCGGTCGGGTGATTGACGCGGCGCCAGGCGATGTCGGTCACATGCAGCAGGCCGTCGATGCCGCCGAGGTCAACGAACGCACCGTAATCGGTGATGTTCTTGACAACGCCGTCCACGGTCTGGCCTTCCTCGAGGTTGGCGACGAGTTCCGAACGGGCTTCGGCGCGGGTCTCTTCCAGCACGGTGCGGCGGGAGACGACGATGTTGCCGCGACGGCGATCCATCTTGAGGATCTGGAACGGCTGGGCGACGCCCATCAGCGGGGTGACGTCGCGGATCGGGCGGATGTCCACCTGCGAGCGCGGCAGGAACGCCACGGCGCCTTCCAGATCGACGGTGTAGCCGCCCTTGACCTGGTTGAAGATGATGCCGTTGACCTTCTCCTGCTTCTCGAACGCCTGTTCGAGCTTGACCCAGGACTCCTCGCGGCGGGCCTTGTCACGGCTGATGACAGCCTCGCCCATCGCATTCTCGATACGCTCGAGATAGACCTCGACCTCGTCGCCGATCTTCAGGACGACATCCTTGCCGGGTCCGGCAAATTCCTTCAGCTTGACGCGGCCCTCGGTCTTGAGGCCGATGTCGATCACCGCATCATCCTTTTCGATGGCGACGACCTTGCCCTTGATTACTGAGCCTTCATTCATGTCGGCGCGGGCGAAGGACTCTTCAAGCAGCGCGGCGAAATCTTCACGGTGGGAAGCGGACATTTATGCTCCGAAGAAGGCCGGCCGGGCCTTCAGAATCTGCGCGTCGGCACCAGGGTTGATGGCGCTCGCAAAGGCCGGCCGTCCCCGGCCAGGGGACGAAGGGCACGAGCCAAAAGACGGCCATGCCCCGCCGACACGTTGAACCAGCCATAGCGAGCGTTGGTTCCAGACCCGGACAGGCGTCCGGATATGCAAAAAGGGCGCGCGCGAACGCACCCTCACCGTTTCCGGCCAGCCTCGACCAGCGAAAGCGCAGCGCGGAAGGCCTGCTCTATATCCATTTGACTGGTATCGAGCAAGTGCGCATCCGCCGCAGGGGTCATGTTCGGCGCATCGCGTGCGTCGCGTTCGATAAGTTCGCTGAGGATCGTGGCTTCCTCAAGCTCCGGCCGCTTGGGTTTGAGTTCGAGATAGCGGCGGTGGGCGCGCACTTCGGGGCTGGCGGTGACCCAGAGTTTGACATCGGCGCCGGGGGCGATGACCGTGCCGATATCGCGGCCATCGAGCACCGCGCCGCCGGGCTGGGTGGCGAAGGACTGCTGGAATTCACGCAAAACCGTGCGGACCTCGGGGATCGCCGCGACACGGCTTGCTGCCACGCTCGCCTCGTTACCGCGCAGGCGGCCATCGACCAGCCAGGCGGGCGCAAATTCGCGGGCGAGCGCCACTGCTCTTACGCTTTCGCCGAGGTCATGGCCGGCGTCGAGCATCTTGCGGCCGACCGCGCGATAGAGCAGGCCGGTATCGAGATAGGGCAGGCGGTAGTGGGCGGCGAGGCGGCGGGCGAGGGTGCCCTTGCCGGAGGCCGCCGTGCCATCGACGGCTATGATCATAGTTTGGAGCGCTCGACACAGACAAAATCAATGCGCGGGCGGGGACCCGCGCGGTCGTTGACCGAGCGGACCAGTTCCGACGAACGCGCGGCCTTGCGGCACCCCTCGATGGTGGGAAACTCGCCCACTGCCTGCTGGGTCGGCGCGGTGCCGCCGGCAACCTGGATGATCATGATGAGAACATAAGCAACCATGGACGCAACTCCTGTTATCCCGCCAGATTACACCAGATCGCCGCCGAGGTCGCGAATCATCGTTATGAACGAGGGAAAGCTGGTGGCGATGAAGGCGGTGTCATCCACGCCAACCGGCCGGTCCGCCGCCAGTCCCAGGATCAGGAAGCTCATGGCGATGCGATGATCCATGTGGGTGGCGACCACACCGCCGCCCGGTGCGCCGCCGCCGGACACGATCAGATCGTCGCCCTCGATGCGGTGGGCAATGCCGTTGGCGGCGAGCCCGTCGGCGACGGCCTCAAGGCGGTCGCTTTCCTTGACCCTGAGTTCGGCAAGACCGTTCATGCGCGTCTCACCCTCGGCGAAGGCCGCGGCGACTGCGAGGATCGGGTATTCGTCGATCATTGCCGGCGCCCGGTCTGCCGGCACGCTGACGCCCTTCAGATGCGAATGGCGGACGATGAGATCGGCTACATCCTCGCCGCCCTCGGCGCGGCGGTTCACCTCGACGATGTCGGCGCCCATTTCGCGCAGGGTGGTGATCAGGCCGATGCGCAGCGGGTTCATCATCACCGCTTCCACCACCACTTCCGATCCCGGCACGATCAGCGCGGCAACGATCGGGAAGGCGGCGGAGGAGGGATCGGCCGGCACGACGATGGGGCGGGGTTTCAGATCCGGCCGACCGGTGAGGGTGATCTTGCGCCCGTGGCTGCCGTAGGGCTCCACCTTGATGTCGGCCCCGAACCAGGCGAGCAGCTTCTCGGTATGGTCGCGCGTCGCCTCCTTCTCGATCACCACCGAGACGCCCGGCGCATTGAGGGCGGCCAGCAGGACGGCGGATTTGACCTGAGCGGAGGCGACCGGTGTTTCGTAAGTGACCGGCACCGGGCTTTTTGCGCCCGCCAGCTTCAGCGGCAGGCGGTTGCCGGGGGCAGCCTCCACCACCTCGATGCCGAGCAGCTTCAGGGGCTCAAGGATGCGGCCCATCGGCCGCTTGCGCAGGGACGCATCGCCGTCGAACGTGGCGGTGATCGCATGGCCGCCGACAACGCCCATCATCAGGCGCGAGCCGGTGCCGGCATTGCCGAAATCGAGTACGCCTGCGGGCTGCATCAGCCCGCCGACGCCGACGCCGTGAACACGCCATTCACCGGGGGCGAGGCGCTCGACCTTCGCGCCGAGAGCACGCGCCGCCTCCGCAGTGCGGATCACATCCTCGCCCTCGAGCAGGCCGGAGACGCGCGTCTCGCCCACCGCCAGCAGGCCGAAGATCAGCGCGCGATGCGAGATCGACTTGTCGCCCGGAACGCGCACGCGGCCCTTCAACGCCCCGCCGGGACGGGCGGTCATTGGCTGCGCAGCAACGGCATGGGAAGATGATGCACTCACGGCGAAAACTCCGGTCTGGCGGCGCCGCGGCAGGCGCTGTCCGGGTCGCTAGCACGCGGCGGGGCGTTCGTCAGCCCGGCTCTGTTGCTAATTCTTCCCCCTCGCGCCTGCACGGGGCCAGTTGACAACCCGGCGGCCTGCGACTAACCGGCTCCAAACTCCAACCAACGGGATATCAACGTGGCCAAGCCTGAACTCGGCATCAAGCGCCAGTGCCTCAGCTGCGGGGCGAAGTTCTACGATCTCAACCGCGACCCCATCCTGTGCCCGAAGTGCGGAACGCCCTTCCAGGTGCAGCAGCTGGTGCGTCGTGGCGAGGTCGTCAAGCCCGGCGAGGACGAGGATGAGGCCGTCGTCGAGACCGCCGGCGCCGTGCTGGTGCCGCTGGAGGAAGCCGATGGCGAGCAGCCCGAAAAGGATATTCCGGGCGATGACATCGATCTCGGCGAGGATCTGGGCGACGATGACGATGACACCTTCCTCGAAGCCGAGGAAGAGGAGGACGATGGCGACGTGTCCGATCTCATCGGCTCCGATATCGAGGAGGATGACGAGAACTGAAGCCGGCGGCAGAGGGGGCAAAGAAATTTGTCGCATCCCTCTTGCGAAGCCCCGGCTTCTGTGACATCAGCACCGCTCCCGGCGCAACGCTCGCCGGGCACCCGCGACGGTCCCCGCCCGTCGGCAGATTTTGGGGCTATAGCTCAGCTGGGAGAGCGCTTGAATGGCATTCAAGAGGTCAGCGGTTCGATCCCGCTTAGCTCCACCAAACCTTCGTTGATCCCGGATCGCGCGCCTGTTGCGCCACGATTCTAGCGGGATCGGCGCCTGCCGGAACCTGTTGATGGCCTATTCGGTCAAGGAAATCTTCCTCACCCTGCAAGGCGAGGGTGCCCAGGCAGGGCGCGCCGCCGTGTTCTGCCGCTTTGCGGGCTGCAACCTGTGGTCCGGGCTGGAGCGCGACCGAGCGAGCGCGGTCTGCCGCTTCTGCGATACCGATTTTGTCGGCATGGACGGCAGCGGCGGCGGGCGGTTTGCCGATGCCGCAGCGCTCGCCGCCGCGATTGCACGCGAATGGGGCGAGGGCAGGGCGCACCGGCTGGTGGTGCTGACCGGGGGCGAACCGCTGTTGCAGGTGGATACGGCGCTGATCGATGCCCTGCACGGCGAAGGCTTTGCCGTGGCGGTCGAAACCAACGGCACAGTGGCCGCGCCGGCGGGGCTCGACTGGGTCTGCGTCAGCCCCAAGGCCGGCGCCGATCTTATCCAGCGCCGGGGCGATGAGCTCAAGCTGGTGTTTCCGCAGGAGGGGCTCGATCCTGCGCGCCTCGAAGCTCTCGAATTCCGGCAGTTCTTCCTGCAGCCGATGGATGGGCCGGCGCTGGCCGAGAATACGGCGGCGGCGATTGCCTATTGCATCGCCCATCCGCGCTGGCGCCTCAGCGTGCAGGCCCACAAGATCGTTGGTATCCGCTGATCGCGGTTGACGCGGCCCCGCCGGCTCTCCATCCTCAGGCCGATCCCGATCCCTGGAGTGCATGATGGGCGTTGGCGGCGGCGCGCTGGTTCTTTTTTCGGGCGGACAGGATTCGGCCACCTGCCTCGCCTGGGCGCTCGACCGGTTCAAACGGGTGGAAACGCTCGGCTTTGACTACGGCCAGCGCCACCGCATCGAACTCGACTGCCGTGCAGCCCTGCGCGACGGCATGGCGGCGCTGAAGCCCGGCTGGCGGCGGCGGCTTGGCGAGGATCACACGCTGGATCTCAAGAGCCTTGGTGAGGTGTCGAATACCGCGCTGACGCGGGACATCGCCATCGAGATGGAGCAGGGCGGCCTGCCCAACACCTTCGTGCCGGGGCGCAACATCATCTTCCTCACCTTCGCGGCGGCGCTCGCCTACCGGCGCGGTCTCAGGCACATCGTCGGCGGCATGTGCGAGACCGACTTCTCCGGCTATCCCGATTGCCGTGACGATACGATCAAGGCGCTGCAGGTGGCGCTCAACCTCGGCATGGACCGGCGCTTCGTGCTGGAAACGCCGCTGATGTGGATCGACAAGGCAGCGACGTGGAAACTGGCCGAGACGCTCGGCGGCCGCGCGCTGGTCGATCTCATTGTCGAGGAAAGCCACACCTGTTACCTCGGCACGCGCGGGAATCGCCACCCCTGGGGGTTCGGCTGCGGCGTCTGCCCGGCCTGTGACCTCAGGGCCAAAGGCTTTGCCGGATACATCGCGGATCGCGGGGAGGATGGGTGATGGCTTACGTTCGGCTGGGCAACAGCGGCCTCAGGGTTTCGCGCCTGTGGCTGGGCACGATGATGTTCGGGTTGCGGACGGAGACCGCCGAGGCCGAGCGGATCGTCGATGCGGCGCGCGAGGTCGGACTCAATGCCATCGATACCGCTGATACCTATTCCAAGGGCGTGTCGGAGACGATCACCGGCGCCCTTATCGGTCGCGACCGGGCGCGCTGGGTGCTCGCCACCAAGGTCTATAACCGGATGGGCGATGAGCCCAACCAGGCGGGCCTGTCGCGGCGCTGGATCATCGAGGAATGCGAGCATTCGCTGCGCCGGCTCGGCACCGACTGGATCGACCTCTACTACCTGCACAAGGACGATTACGATACGCCGCTGGAAGAAACCATCGCGGCCATCGGCGATCTCATTCGGGCCGGCAAGATCCGCTACTTCGGCCTGTCGAACTTCCGGGCCTGGCGGATGGCGCGCGTCGCTGAACTCTGCGACCGTATGGGCGTGCCGCGCCCCATCGCCGTGCAGCCGCCGTACAGCGCGGTGACGCGCGGCATCGAGGTGGAAGTGCTGCCCTGCGCCGCCGCCTATGGCATGGGGCCGGTGGTGTACTCGCCGCTGTCGCGCGGGGTGCTGACCGGCAAGTATCGCGCCGATGCCACGCCGGAAGCCGGCAGCCGGGCCGCGCGCAACGACGAGCGGCTGATGCAGACCGAGTTCCGGCCCGAATCTCTGGCGATCGCTGAGACCTTGCGCCGCCGCGCCGAGGCGACGGGGCGCAGCGCGGTGGATTTTGCCATCGGCTGGGTGCTCGCCAACAAGCTGGTCAGCGGCGTCATCGCCGGGCCGCGCACGCTGGATCAGTGGCAGGACTATATCAAGGCCGCCCGCGCGCCGTTCTCGGCGGAGGACGAGGCGCTGGTCGATTCGCTGGTCCGGCCCGGCCATGCCTCGACGCATGGCTACACCGATCCGCAATATCCGGTGACCGGCCGGGTGGTCTGAGATGCTGCAAGACCGTTTCCGCGCGCACCTTGCCCGCTGTCCGGCCATTGCCATCCTGCGCGGCATTACGCCGGCGGAGGCGGCTTCCGTGGGCGAAGCGCTGGTGGAGGCCGGTATCACGCTGATCGAAGTGCCGCTCAATTCGCCTGATCCGCTGGTCAGCATCGCGCGGCTCGTCGCCGTGCTCGGCGAGCGGGCGATGGTGGGGGCGGGCACGGTGATGGAGCCGCGTCAGGTGGGCGAGGTCGCCGATGCGGGCGGGCAACTGATCGTCTCGCCCAACACCGACGCAGCGGTGATCGCGCGGACGCGGGAGGCCGGGCTGGTCTCGCTGCCCGGCTGTTTCACGCCTAGCGAGGCGGCGCTGGCGCTGAAGAGCGGGGCAACCGGGCTGAAGCTGTTCCCCGGCGAATTGATGAGCCCGTCCGGGGTGAAGGCACTCGCCGCCGTGCTGCCGAAGGGGACACAGATGATCCTCGTCGGCGGGGTTTCCGCCGCGACGATGGCCGACTGGCGCGGGGCCCCGCTGGCGGGGTTCGGCATCGGCTCATCGCTCTACAAGCCCGGCGTGAGCGCCGAGACCGTGGGCGAACGGGCGCGGGCGGTGGCGGCGGCGGCACGGGCGTTCGCGGCATAACGCATTGCAAGCGGGCGAAGGGCGGCCTAAAAAGTTGTCAGACAACTGGAGCCGATATCAATGCTGTTGGGGGTGATTGCCGATGACTTCACCGGGGCTTCCGACATTGCCAATACCATTGCCAAGGGCGGTGGCGGATCGCCGGGGCTGGCGTGCGTGCAGTTTCTCGGCGTGCCGGACCGGCCAGCGCCGGCGGCTTGCGAGGCCGGTGTCGTTGCGCTGAAAAGCCGTTCCATTCCGGCCGGCGAAGCGGTGGCGCAATCGCTGGCGGCGCTCGACTGGCTGCTGGCGCAGGGCTGCCGGCAGATCGTGTTCAAGTACTGCTCGACCTTCGATTCCACGCCCGAGGGCAACATCGGCCCGGTGGGCGAGGCGCTGGCCGATCGGCTGGGCGTGAAGGGCGTTGTCGCCTGCCCGGCGTTTCCGGGGGCGGGGCGGACGATCTATCAGGGCCATCTGTTTGTCGGGGACCGGCTGCTGAATCAGTCCGGGCTTGAGAACCATCCGCTCAACCCGATGACCGATGCGGACATCCGCCGCTGGCTGCGGCGCCAGACGAAAGCCGAGGTGGGGCTGGCGAGCTGGCCTGCGGCTGTTGCCAAGGGAGCGGCGGCGCTGCGGGCCGCACTTGATGCGGCGGCGGCGCGGGGCGAGACGCTGGTGATCGTCGATGCGATTTCCGACAGCGACCTGATGACCATCGGCGATGCGGTGGACGGGGCGCCGCTTCTCACCGGCGGATCGGGGATTGCGCTGGGCCTGGCGCGCAACTTCATCCGCGCCGGCCTGGCGAAGGGCGGGGCAGGGGCGTTCCATCCCGTCACAGGGCCGGAAGCCATTCTCGCCGGGTCGTGCTCGCGGGCGACGCTGGGCCAGATCGCCGAACATGCCAGGTCGCATCCTGTGCACAACATCGATGTCGCGGCGGTGATGGCGGGCCAGGTGACGGCAGCGACGCTGGCCGGGTTCATCCGCGCCAACCAGGGGCGGGCGCCGCTGATCTATTCCTCGCAAGGACCCGATCAGGTGGCCGCCGTGCAGGCGCGCCATGGGCGCGAGGCGGTGGCGCAGGCGCTCGACGCGCTGTTCGCCGCTACCGCGCGCGATCTGGTGGCAGGCGGGATCCGGCGGCTGGTGGTGGCAGGGGGAGAGACATCGGGGGCGGTGGTTTCCGCGCTCGGTCTTGATGCGCTGGCCATCGGGCCGGAGATCGATCCCGGCGTGCCGGCGCTGGCGAGCACGGCCGGTCCGCCGCTCGCGCTGGCGCTGAAATCGGGCAATTTCGGCGCGCCGGATTTCTTTGCCAAGGCGCTTGCCGTGATGGAGGGGCGGACATGAGCCGGGAAAGCGCGCTCCGGGAGGACATGGCGCGGCTGGCGAAGAGCCTGTTCGAGCGCGGCTTCACCGTGGGCTCGTCCGGCAATATCTCGGTGGCGCTCGATGATGGCCTTCTGATCACGCCGACCAACTCCTGCTTCGGGTTTCTCGATCCGGCGCGGATTTCCAAGCTCGACCGGGCCGGGCGCCACGTCGGGGGCGATAAGCCATCGAAGGAAATCTTCCTGCATCGCGCCTTCTACGAAACCCGGCCCGGCACGGGTGCGGTGGTGCATCTGCATTCGACCCATGCGACGGCGCTTTCCTGCCTGACCGACCTCGACCCCGAGGATTGCATACCGCCTCTGACGCCCTATGTGGTGATGCGGGTGGGGCGGGTGAAGTTGCTGCCCTATGTGCGGCCGGGTGATCCGGCGATGGGCGAGATGATCCGCGCGCTGTCCGGCAGCCACGCCTGCGTGCTGCTGGCCAATCACGGCCCGGTGGTGGCGGCCAAGGACCTTGAGAGCGCCGTCTATGCCTCTGAGGAGCTTGAAGAAACCGCGCGGCTGGTGTTGACCCTGCGCGGGCATACCGTGCGCCTGTTGAGCGCGGAACAGGTGGCGGAACTGGAGCGCGTCTTCGGGGGGTAGGCCACTCCCCGGACCTTCGGGGGGCAGGTTTCCCCCTCCCCGGACCTTTGGGGGATAGGTTCCCCCTCCCCGGACCTTTGGTCCGACCCTCCCCCGAGGGGAGAGGGTAAGCTGTGGCGGTGTTCGGTCACGCCCGCCGCACAAACGAAAAGCGCGGGGTTCTCCCCCGCGCCTTGGCATCAGAAGTCCGGAAATCGCCTTATTTCGGCGCCAGGATCATGATCATCTGGCGGCCTTCCATCGAGGGTTCGGACTCGACCTTGGCGATGGTGGCGGTCTCGGCCTTGACGCGGTTAAGCACCTTCATGCCAAGATCCTGATGCGCCATCTCGCGGCCGCGGTAGCGCAGGGTGACCTTCACCTTGTTGCCTTCCTCGAAGAAGCTCTTCATGGCGCGCATCTTGACCCCGTAATCGTGGTCGTCGATGCCGGGACGGAGCTTGATCTCCTTGACCTCGACGATCTTCTGGTTCTTGCGCGCCTCGGCCGCCTTCTTCTGCTCCTGGAACTTGAACTTGCCGTAGTCCATGATCTTGCAGACAGGGGGCTGCGCCTGCGGGGCAACCTCGACAAGGTCAAGCCCCTGATCTTCGGCCATCTTGATGGCGTCGAAGGTCTGGACGACACCCTTGTTCTGGCCGTCGGCGTCGATCAGCATGACTTCACGAATGCGAATGTCGCGGTTCACGCGCGGGCCGTCCTTGGGGGGCAGCGGCAGAGTTCTCATAGGGCGACGAATGGCGGTAATCTCCAGTTTGTTGCGGGACGCGGGAAGCTCGCCCCCGCGCGTGGCGAAAATCGTCAGAATCTCATCAAAAGTCAATGATTGAGCGCATGCTGTTCCAAAACTGCGACATAAACGTCCAGCGTATCGGCGATCATGCGCTGCAAGGAGAAGTTGGCCTCCACATGGGCGCGGGCGCGGCCGGCCAGCGCCACCCGTGCGCTCGGGCGCAGCGCCAGGGCCATTTCGATGCCTTCGGCCAGCGCATCGGCCTCACCGGGCGGCACGCGCCAGCCCGTGCGGAACTCGGGCCGCACTTCCGGCGGGGCCAGCACGGTTTCCGGCACCGCGCCGAGATCGGAGACGATCACCGGCGCGCCCATCGCCTGCGCCTCCACCGCGACGCGGCCGAAAGCCTCCGGCTCGGTCGAAGGCACGGTGACCACCTGTGCCGCCATGAACGCGGCCGGCATGTCGGTGACGTGGCCGACGCGGCGGACGATGCCGGTCAGCCCCGCCGACGCGACGCGTTCGTCAAGTTCGCGCACATAGGCTTCGCGGCCCTGCGGATCGCCGGCGAGGATAAAGACCACGTCCTTCAGTCCGCGCCTGCGCAACAGCGCCGCCGCATCGATCAGCACGCGCTGTCCCTTCCAGCCGGTGAGGCGGGCGGCCAGCAGAACCACACGCTGCTCGGGAGCCACCAGCCAGGCACGGCGCAGCCGCTCGACCCGCTCGGGTGCCACGGCCTCGGGCGAGTAGGCGTTCATGTCGGTGCCGCGATGGATGACGCGCAGCTTTTCGGCCTGGGTATGATGCTGGGAGCGGATCAATTCAGCGGTGTAATGGGAGTTGGCGATCACCACATCGCCGCGCGCCATCACCGAATTGTAAAGCACCTTGGGCGGTGACTTGCCCGAATAGGAGCCGTGATAGGTGGTGACGAAGCCGATGCCCGCCGCCCGCGCCGCCGCCAGCCCGACCCAGGCGGGGGCGCGCGAGCGGGCGTGGATCATCTCGACCTTCTCGGCGCGGATGATGCGGCTGAGCCGGCCGACGTTGAACAGCATCGAGACCGGGTTCTTGGTGGCGGCGGGGAACGGCAGCCAGATGCCGCCCTTGGCCTGCAATTCGCCGACGAGGCGGCCGCCCTCGGTCGCCACCAGTGCCCGTGCGCCCGCCGCCGCCAGCGCCTCGGCGATATCCACAGTGGTCCGCTCGGCGCCGCCGGCCTCCAGTTCCGGGATGATCTGGAGGATGGTTCGGCCGCTCAGCGCAGAAGCGGGGGTATGGGGCAGGGGTGGGCTCAGCACATCGGTTCCAAACTGCTCGCAAAGGCGGCGCCGGCATGCCAAAAGCCGAATCGGCGCAAGGCGGCACATGACAGGTTCGGACTTCCTACAGCCATGACGGACAAGCTTCAATTTCTTGATGTGGACAGCGCCGGCGGCACGCGGCGGCTGGCAGTGCAGGCGCGACCGGGCAAAGCGCCGGGAATCGTCTGGCTCGGCGGCTTCATGTCGGACATGACCTCAACCAAGGCGGCGGCGCTCGATGCCTGGGCCGGCGAAAACGGGCACGCCAGCGTGCGGTTCGACTATTCCGGCCACGGGGTCAGCGGCGGGCGCTTCGAGGACGGCACCATCGGCCGCTGGCTCGACGAAAGCCTTCAGGTGATCGAAACTTTCGCCGGTCCGGCGCCGGTGCTGGTCGGCTCCTCGATGGGCGGCTGGATCGCGCTGCTGGCGACGCTGCGGCTGAAGGCACGCGGCGAGGCGGCGATGCCCTCGGGTCTGGTGCTGATCGCGCCTGCGGTGGATTTCACCGAGGCGCTGATGTGGGCGGCGTTTCCGCCTGAGATCAAACGGCAGATTGAGACCACCGGCCTCTGGCACCGGCCGAGCGAGTATTCCGAGACGCCTTATCCGATCACCCGCACGCTGATCGAGGACGGGCGCCGACATCTTCTCTTTGGCACGCCGTTCCACCTCGGCTGCCCGGTGCATATCCTGCAGGGCGGGCTCGATCCCGATGTGCCGCAGGCGCATGCGCTCCGTCTCGTCGAGCACCTGCCGCAGGATCCGGTGACGGTGACGCTGATCCCCGACGGCAATCACCGGCTGTCGCGCGATGAGGATATCGCAAAGCTGGTGGCGATCACCGGCGGCATGGTGCGGGGCGCCAATCCGGGCCTGCCAACTGGTTCTCACGGAAAATAGGGCCGCCCAATAAGAGCGAAGCGGCGCCGAGCTGAAGCGAGGGGCGGCCGCCGGAGGCGGCCACTGAAATCAGTGCAGGCTGACCGTTTTCAACTCGTGCTCCCAGGCGCCGGCGTAGGCGGCGTCGATGCTGTCGGTGAGCAGGAGGGGCGAACCATCGGCCGAGAGCAGGGCGAACAGCTTCATGCCGGGGGCGAGTTCGGGCGCGCCGGGATAAAGGCGCCGCACTTCGTCTGACAGCATGGCCTTGACATAGGCGACCTGACCACCGCCCAGCGCCGCAAGTTCCTGCGGCGTGATGTGGGCGGCTGAGGCGAACTTCACTGATGCGTTGCGATCCGGCATGGGCATCGCTCCTTCACAAGTCGCTGGACCGATTATTCGCGTCCAACAATTTCGATCTTCTTAATGATCCGCTCGGGCTCGGGGCGGGCGAGATCGATCGACAACAGGCCGTTGCGCAGATCGGCGCCGAGCACTTCCATCCCGTCGGCCAGCAGGAAACTGCGCTGGAACTGGCGGGCGGCAATGCCGCGATGCAGATAATGGCGGCTCTTGTCGTCCATCTGCCGGCCGCGGATCACCAATTGGCTCTCCTCCAGCGTGATCTCAAGCTGGTCACGCGTGAAGCCGGCCACCGCCAGGGTGATGCGCAGGCGCTCCGGCTCGTCGTCACCGCGCGGGATACGCTCGATGTTATACGGCGGATAGCCATCGTTGGCGGCCTTGGCGACGCGGTCGAGCGCCCGCTCGATCTCGTCGAAGCCCAGCATGAACGGCGAATTGAGTGTCGGCAGACGTGTCATCCCGAAGCCCTCGAACCCCAGAGCAAGTTGTGTTGATACGGAACCATTCTGCGGTGCGCCTTTTGATCCAAGGGCCGGGAAAGTTCCGCAGGGCATACTTGCCGTATGGCCAAGGGGCTTTCCCGAAAGTTTGGACCAAAAGGCGCTCGCCTTTCAGGTTTCCGTGCGGCTGGCGCCCAGTTTGGACGCCGGCTTGACCGTATCGACGGATACGCTCTTCGCCGGCCTCCGCCTGGATCGCCGAGACGCACGAAAACAGAATTGATTCCTTATCAACACAACTTGCTCTTGTGGCACTTCGCTGCCACCGACCCGCTTTGGCGCCGGTGACGAGCGGAATATGGGCGCAGAGTGCGCCGGGTTCAAGGGGCCCCGTTCAATCCCTCACAGCGTCTTCATCGAGCGGTAGCGATCCGACGAGATGGTCAGGTGGTGGCGCATGGCCCGGCGGGCGCTGTCCTCATCGTGGCGGGAGATCGCCTCGAAGATCGCCTGATGCTCGGCGCTGATGCCGGTCAGATACTCGCGCTTGGCCTCGATGGTGGGCAATGACGAGGACATCTGCTGGCGCGGGATGAGAATCTGGCCGAGCGAGGTCAGGATGCGCGGGAAATACGGGTTGCCGGTCGCCTCCGCGATGGACTTGTGAAAACCGTAGTCGGCGCCGATGACGATCTCGCCCATCAACGCGCCGCGTTCGAACTCGCGGTGCGCGGCCTCGATGCCGCGGATCGAGACCGGATCGGCCCGGCGGGCGGCAAGGCCGGCGGCCTCCACCTCCAGGCCGATGCGCAGTTCGAGGATCTGCAGCACGCGCTCGATGGATTCGGCATCCTCGGACGCGATCTTGAACATGCCCTGGCCGGGGGCGGCGGTGACGAAGGCGCCGACGCCCTGCCGGGTCATCACCAGCCCCTCGGCCCTGAGGGCCGCCACCGCCTCGCGCACCACGGTGCGGCTGACGCCGGTGAGACGGACGATTTCCTGTTCGGTCGGCAGCTTCTCGCCGGGCTTGATGCGGCCCTCGCGGATGTCCTGCGACAGCATGCGCACGAGATCGGATGTGCGGCTCTGACTGCCGCTGACCAGTCGAAGGGACAAAGTCGACTCGTTCATTCCCACCCCTTTCGGGCAGGCGGAGTATCGTTCCGCCGCCGCTCTGTCATAGTCCTGGGTCCGCGCATGTGCTGGAGCAATTCCGGCCTCTTGTATAGATGGGCCTTCGACCGATGCCGATGTCTTGCCGGCTGTCCTTCAATAAAGTTGTATGACGAGCCGCGCGGGTAAGCAACCCGCGGCTATTTGGTGCCGAACATCCGGTCGCCCGCATCGCCAAGGCCGGGGACGATATAGCCGTGATCGTTGAGTTCCTTGTCGATCGCCGCGGTCCAGACCGGCACTTCCGGATGGTGGGCGTGGAAATTGGCGATGCCTTGCTCGGCGGCAAGCAGGCAGACGAAACGCAGGTTTCTTACGCCGCGCTCCTTGAGCCGCTCGACGGCGGCGATGGCCGAATTGGCGGTGGCCAGCATCGGATCGAGCACAATCACGAGGCGCTCGGCCACATCGGGCGGCGCCTTGAAATAGTATTCGACCGCCGTCAGCGTCGCCGGATCGCGATAAAGGCCGATGTGGGCGACGCGGGCCGAGGGCACCAGATCCAGCATGCCCTCGACGAAGCCGAGCCCGGCGCGCAGGATGGGCGCGAACACCAGTTTCTTGCCGTCGATCATCGGCGCCTGCATTTTCGCCAGCGGTGTTTCGATCTCGACGAGGTGCATCGGCAGTTCGCGCGTCACCTCGTAGCACATCAGCATGCCGATCTCGTTGAGCAACTGGCGGAAGGTCTTGGTGGAAAGCTCCTTCTCGCGCATCAGGCTCAGCTTGTGCTGGACCAGCGGATGATCGACGACGTTGACGAGCTTCATGCTTTCCCCCGCAGCAATTCTAGAACACGGTTCCATCCGATACCACCCGCAGCGGCGGCCCGCCATCCGGCCGGAGTGCGGCGGCAAGCCGGCGCCCGGTGGCCCAGGTGCCGCCTTCCAGCACGCGGGCGAGCGGAAAATCCGCAGCGGCCACGCCGAGCCGTTCGCGCACCAGCGGCGCGATCGCATCCAGCAGCGCCACCGTCAGCGCGCGCCATTCCACCACCAGCAGGCTGTCCACCGCATGGGCGGCGCCGGCATCGGCGAGGTTCTTCAGGCGCAGCACGCCGGAATCGATGAACAGCCCGCCGTTGCGGTATTCGGGCAGGCCGGTCAGCCCGTCGATCTCGGTCACGGCCACGCCGGCTGTTTGCAACGGCTCGATCAGCGAATAGCTCAGCCACTGCGACAGCTTGTGGAACGGCACCAGCCCGGCAATCGCCGGATCGTCGCCGGTAATCAGCGGGTGGCGCCAGGTGTCGCCCAGCGACACGCCGTCAAGATTGATCCGGCCGGGCCAGATCTGGCCGAAATGGGCGAGCACGGCGGCGAGAATGGCCGGTGCGGGCAGGGGGCGGCCGCCGGCGGTCAGGGCCAGCAGGTCATAAAGACCGCCGGGCCGAGCGCCGGGCAGCGCCTGCACCGCCCGGCCAAGCGCGTTGAGGAGGCTTGCCCGGCCCTCGACGCCGACGAGCGGATTTTCGGTGCCAGCCTGAAACCCGGCGGCAATGTCCTCCGGCCGCATCAGGGTCAGCCGTGCACTGTCGGCGCGCAGGGGTTGGTTCAACCGGGCGGAAAAGGCGCCGCTCTCGAACATCCTGAACGACGCCAGTGCCAGCCCCTCGGACCGGCTGGCGACGATGCCTGTTGAAGGATCGCGATAGCGCCAGCCCATACCGGCGCCGGCATCCAGCAGCACGGAGGGAATGACGAGATCGAATGCGACGCGGGCGCGTTCGGCCGGATCGGCAATGCCCGCCGCTGGGCCGGCCCACAGATCGGTGCCGCCGAATACGAAATGCCGCCAGCGGGCATGAAACGGGATAGCGAGGTCCGGATATTGCGCGCGGATGGTTTCAACCACCGCATCAGCGGTCCGGGGCAGGCGATCCATGTCCACGGCAAAGGCGGTCAGGCGCCCGGCCAGCGCGTGATCGAGCATTTCCGCGGCGCGGGTGCGCACAGCAGCGGCGGTCAGCAAGGTCTGGGTCGCGGCACGCATGTCAGGCGCCGCCGCCGCGATGCCGGCCGTATTCGACCCGTGGTCCCCCAGCCGCAGCAGGCTCCAGGCGGAGGCGAGCGATGGCAACGGGTGCTGCCACGATGGTGCTCCCGTCTGGAGAGCGGAGGGGCAGGGCATCCGACGCCCGCATCAGAAATCCTCGATCCGGCGGCCGACGGTATCCTTCAGGTCGGCCGCGCTGGGGGCACCTTCGGGCGCAAAATAGCCGGCGGCCTTCTTGGCCTCCATTTCGACCGAGGCATCGGGCGGGATCAGCCCTTCGGGGATCGGCACGCGCTCGACGATGTCGATGCCCTGAGCCACCAGCGCATCGTGCTTCATGTTCGACATCGACATGAACCGGTCGATGCGGCGTATGCCGAGCCAGTGCATCACATCCGGCATCAACTGCTGGAAGCGGGCGTCCTGCACGCCGGCAACGCATTCGGTGCGCTCGAAATAGGTGGCGGCCTGATCGCCGCCATCCTGCCGCTTGCGGGCATTGTAGACGAGGAACTTGGTGACCTCGCCCAGTGCGCGGCCCTCCTTGCGGTTGTAGACGATGAAGCCGACGCCGCCGTTCTGCGCATCGCGCACCGCCTCCTCGATGCCATGCACCAGATAGGGCCGGCAGGTGCAGATGTCCGAGCCGAACACGTCTGAGCCGTTGCATTCATCATGCAGGCGGCCGGAAATGAAGGTCCGCTCGTGGCCGAGCCTAGCCACGTCACCGAACAGATACACCGTGGTGTTGCCGATCGGCGGCAGGAACACCGCAAGATCGGGTCGCGTCACCAGTTCCGGATACATGCCGCCGGTCTGCTCGAACAGCGTGCGGCGCAGGTTGGTCTCCGAGGTGCCGAACCGCGCCGCGATGCCCGGCAGGTGCCAGACCGGATCAATGGCGATCTTGACCGCCGTCACATCGCCGACGTCGCGCACGATGGTGCCGTCGATCCTGAGCCGGTCCCTGAGTTCCGGCACGGTCAGCCGCGCCTTGGTGATGGCGATGGAGGGGCGGATGTCGATGCCCTCGGCGATCTCGCGGGCAAACACCTCCGGCACCAGATGGCCGAACGGATCGAGCGAGACGATTCGCCCCGGCTCACTCCATTGCGGGAAGGGACCCAGGCTGATGACCGGATGGGTATTGGTCAGATCCGGCCGGGCAATCGGATTGAGCACGCCGGCGGAGACGGCCAGCGCCCGGTAGAGCGCGTAGGAGCCGCCATGCGCGCCGATGGCGTTACGGTCCGCTCCCGAATTGACCGTGGCGATGACCGGCCCGCGCGCATGGGCATCGGCTTCGCCCCAGCGGATGGGAAAGCGCGAGGGCGAGCCGCCGCCGGGATGCGAGGTGAGGCGGATGTGACCGGATTTGTTGGTGGTCATGATGGTGAAACCCGCTCGGGCAAATGTCGCCGATTCCCGAGTGTGGGGCCGGTTCGCGCCGCCGGCAAGTGGGGCGAGGCGGCAATGGGATGGGCGCGGGGGCGTTCCGCTCTTGCCCTGGCCGGCGGTTTCTGCTTATAAGCGCGTTCTTCGCTGAACCGCCCGGCTGAAAAGGGCTGCCGTGGCGGTTCTTTGTTTGCTCGCTCTGTCGAGTTTTTCTGGCGGGTTCGCCCGCATGGAGAGCCAAATGCCCAAGTTGAAGACCAAATCCGGCGCCAAAAAGCGCTTCAAGATTACCGCCACCGGCAAGGTGATGTACGCCCAGTCCGGCAAGCGCCACGGCATGATCAAGCGCACCAACAAGCAGATCCGCGACCATCGCGGCACGCGCGCGCTGTTCAAGTCCGACGGCGACAACATCATCAAGTATTTCCTGCCGAACGGCTGATCGCCACGGCACTTTAGAGAAACAGGAGATCAGCCATGGCTCGTGTCAAACGCGGCGTCACCTCGCACGCCAAGCACAAGAAGACCCTGAAGGCCGCCAAGGGCTTTTACGGTCGTCGCAAGAACACCATCCGCACCGCGAAGGCCGCCGTCGACCGCGCGATGCAGTATGCGACGCGCGACCGCAAGGTGCGCAAGCGGACCTTCCGCTCGCTGTGGATCCAGCGCATCAACGCCGCCGTGCGCGAGTTCGGCCTCACCTATTCGCGCTTCATCGACGGGCTGGCCAAGGCCGGCGTCGAGGTCGACCGCAAGGTGCTGTCCGACATCGCCATCAAGGAGCCGGAGTCGTTCAAGGCGCTGGTCGAGAAGGCCAAGTCCGCCCTGCCGGCTGAGGTTGTCGCGGCCTAAGCCTGACGGCGCTACAAGTTAACAAAGCCCGCCGGAAACGGCGGGCTTTTTGTTTGGCGGCAGGATCAGTCCGCCAGCGCCTCGATGAGCGGTTGCGGCGAAACCGAAGCCGGCGGCTGAAACGGGTTGGACTGCACCAGCACGATGCCCGCTGCCGGCGCGGCGGCGAGCGCAAACAACACCATGGCGGTGAGTGCGGCGCGACGGCTTTCGGCATGGACCACCGCCACAGACAGCATCGTCACGAACCCCAGGAATGCCATGCCGAGCCATTTCATCGGATTGACATGCGTCTGGCTTAGCGAGATGCGCGCATTCCGGTCGGCGCGCAGATCGACAACCTTCCGCAGCACCAGTTCATGCACCGTGCTGCCGGCAGCCTCGGCAAAGGCTTTGGAGGCGACCAGCGCCAGCAACTGGTCGCCCGCCAGCTGGGCGCGCGGATCGGTCGTCCGGTGGGTTAGCGCTGGCCATTCAGTGACCACGTCGCCGCGATAGACCCGTAGTGCCTTGAGGAATTCGCCGCGTTGGGGCTCGCCGATCTCTCCGGCGATATGGACCAGCGAGCGCAGGGAATCCGCTTCGCGATAGACCGCCGCCGAGGTCCTGTCGTGGGCGCTCCAGGTATCGTTGGCCAGAAACGCCAGGGTAAGGCCGAACAAGACGCCGACAATATTGATGAACGGAGGCACCACGCCGCGCAGCGAGGCAATCCACGGCCCGCTTTGTGCGCCGCGCATCAGCCGGTCGATCAGCCAGACCGCGAAACCTGTCCCCGCCACGGCGACGAAGGCATAGGCATAATGATCATAGGCGTTGAGCGCGTGCATGTCCGTGTGTAGCGCGCGCCTTGTCCGGGCGCCAGTCCGCTCGGCCGCCGCGCCCCGCGTCGATGGCGCGTCCTGGGGTCACGCGTATTTCTTCAGCACCGATTGGATGTCATCGAGCGAAGGCAGGCCGGCCTCGTTGCCGAGATGCTGGATCTTGTGGGCCGAGGCGGCGCGCGCCCATTCAAAATGTTCGCGCCAGCGGGCGTTGCGGCGGGCGAGATAGGAGGCGACGTAGGTGCCATGGAAAATGTCGCCGGCGCCCGACGTGTCGATGACCTTGTTCTTCGGGATCGGGAGTGCCGGCAAGCGACTGACGCTGCCGCTTTCGTCATACCAGAGCATGCCGCGCTCGCCCTCGGTGACGCCGCCGATCTTGCAGCCGCGCCCCTTGAGGTAGTCCAGCATGCCCTCGGCGGTGAGGTTCATCTGTTCGCACAAACGCTCGGCGACGATGGCGACATCGATGAATTGCAGCAGTTCGTGGGTGTTGTCGCGCAGGCCGCCACCGTCGAGCGAGGTCATGATGCCGTGCAGCCGGCACAGGCGCGCGTAGTGCAGCGCCGCATCGGCCTGGTGCCCGTCGAGATGCAGCGCGGCGCAGGGGCCGAGGTTGAGATGCGGGAAGGGGTGCAGATAGGTATCGTCGCGGGCACGGACGATGGCGCGCTTGCCATCCTTGGGCAGCACGAACGACAGCGACGAACGCCTGACCTTGCGGCCGTGCACCGGGATCTGGTAGCGCGCGGCCATGTCAAGAAACATGCGGCCGAGCCAGTCGTCCGCCAGCGAGGTCAGAAGATCCGGCACCTGCCCGAGTTTTGCGGCCGCGAAGGCGGCGGTGACCGCGTTGCCGCCAAACGATACGGCGAAATCGTTGGCCACCGATTTTTCATCGCCCTTGGGCATGGCATCGGTCAGCATGGTGACGTCGATGTAGGTCTGACCGATGAAAAGCGCGTGCATGGCGAGGTCCCGGGCAAAGTTCTCCCTATCGGTATCGGAAGATGGCACCAAGGCAAGCCGGAAGCGCAGCGTCAGGGCTTGCCGCGATTTAATGCAGGGGCGCACCGGCCCCGTGGTATTGGTTTTCCGGGGCGATTCGTCGTGTCAGGTCAAAGGCTTGACCGTTTCAGGAATATGGAAGGGATTTGTCTATGGAAAGACGTTCATTTCTCAAGGGGCTGTTCGGTCTGGCCGCCGCCGGTGTCGTCGGTGCGAGCCTGCCCATGAACGAGGCCGCCGCGGCGACGGTCGAGACGCCGGCGATGCCGGCAGCGCCGGTCGACAGCCGCGACGCGGCTGTGGACGGACAGTTCCGCGCCATGCGGCGCGCCCGTCGCCAGGAGCGCCGTGCCATGCGCCAGCAGCGCCGCGCGCGCCGGCAGGAACGTCGCGCCATGCGGCAGGAGCGCCGCGCCATGCGCCGCGCCCGTCGCGGCTTCTGACACGGCCACGGCCCACCCTGGAAGGCCCGCTTCGGCGGGCCTTTTCATTTCTGGGTCTTGCGGTGGGGGCCGGCGGCGATGATGTGCCAGGCCGCTTCGGCATCCTCGGCGAAGTGGAACAGCTGCACGTCCCTGGGCGCAATCAGCCGTTCCTTCACCAGAAGGTCGAGATTGATGAGGCCGGACCAGAATTGCCTGTCGATGAGCACCACCGGGCAGGGGTGCATCTTCTGCGTCTGTTGCAGGGTGACGACTTCGAACAGTTCATCGAGCGTGCCGAAGCCGCCGGGGAACACCACCAGTGCGGCGGCGCGCATGGCAAGATGCAGCTTGCGCACCGCAAAATAGTGGAAGCGGAAGGTCAGGTCCGGCGTGGACCAGCCGTTGGGCTCCTGCTCGTGCGGCAGGGTGATGTTGAAGCCGATCGAGGGCGCCCCCGCCTCGGTCGCGCCGCGGTTGGCCGCTTCCATCAGCCCCGGCCCGCCGCCCGTCGCGATCACGTTGTAGCGGGCGCCGCCATCGCCATCGAGCGCGCCGCCCCGCTCCGAGGCGATGCGGCCGAAGGCGCGCGCTTCGCGATACCAGCGGCCGTGATTGCCGGGTTCGTCCTCCTTCACCCGCGCCGAGCCGAAGCAGACGATGGTGGACCGGATGGCATGGGCCAGCAGCGCCTGCTCGGCTTTCTCGTATTCCAGCATCAGCCGGGTGCCGCGTTGGGCATCGGCCAGCAGGAAATCCGGATCGAGTGCGGCAAGGCGGTAGCTGGGGGAGGCGAGATTGGCGGTGTTGTCGCGCATGGGGCGGAGGGACCTCGTCGGTTGCAAAGGCCACTTTCGCCCGAAACGTTTTCTGATAGAACCCCGGCAATCGCATTTTATCGGTGAACCTACGTCCATGTCCGACATTTCCGCGCTCAAGACCTCGCTTCTCAACGATATCGCCGCCGCTGCCGATGAGGCGGGGCTGGAAGCGGTTCGTGTCGCCGCGCTCGGCAAGAAGGGCTCCATTTCCGCCCTGCTGGCGACATTGGGCGGCATGGCGCCGGAGGAGCGCAAGGCCGCCGGTGCCGCGATCAACGCGCTGAAGGACGCGGTGAGCGAGGCGCTGGCCGAACGCAAGGGCGTGCTGAAGGCCGCCGCTCTCGATGCGCGGCTGAAGGCGGAAACGCTCGACGTGACCCTGCCGGTGCAGCCCAGCGCGCTGGAAACGGGGCGCATCCACCCGATCAGCCAGGTGATGGACGAACTCACTGCCATCTTCGCCGATCTCGGCTTTGCGGTGGCCGAAGGGCCGGATATCGAGACCGACGATTACAACTTCACCAGGCTGAACTTTCCGGCCGGCCATCCGGCGCGGGAGATGCACGACACCTTCTTCTTCAACCCCGATGCGAACGGCGAGCGCAAGCTGCTGCGCACGCATACCTCGCCGGTGCAGATCCGCACCATGCTGGCGCAGCAGCCGCCGATCCGCGTGATCTGCCCGGGCCGCACCTATCGCTGCGATTCGGACCAGACCCATACGCCGATGTTCCATCAGGTGGAGGGGCTGGTGATCGACAAGAGCGCCAATCTCGGCCAGCTCAAATGGGTGCTGGCGGAGTTCTGCAAGGCGTTCTTCGAGGTGCCGAGCGTCAAGATGCGCTTCCGCCCCTCGTTCTTCCCGTTCACCGAGCCGTCGATGGAAGTGGACATCCAGTGCTCGCGCAAGGGCGGGGAAATCCGCTTCGGTGAGGGCGAGGACTGGCTGGAAATCCTCGGCTGCGGCATGGTGCATCCGAATGTCCTGCGCAATGTCGGGCTCGATCCCGACGAGTGGCAGGGCTACGCCTGGGGCATGGGCATCGATCGCATCGCCATGCTGAAATACGGCATGCCGGACCTGCGCCCGTTCTTCGATGCCGATGTGCGCTGGATCCAGCACTATGGCTTCCGCCCGCTCGATCTACCGACCCTGGCCGCGGGGCTGACGGGGTAGGCTTGCCGCCCCCTCCCTAGTCTGCCCCCTCCCTAACCCTCCCCCGGTGGGGGAGAGAACGAGAGCCTTCGGCAGAAGGCAGGGAAGGGCGGCGGCATAAGCGCGCGCCTGAAACCTGCCGCTTTCTAAAGTCGGCAGGCGCGGATAGAAAAGGCCATGACCACGCCCGCCAATGCCTCTGCCCAGTGGATGTTCGAGCGCATCGTGCGCACGTTGCAGGGATTCGAGGCTGGCCTCGCCAGCGACGAGGAGATCGGCCTCCGGCTGGCGGCGTTCGGCGATGAGGTGCTGTTCATCAGCGACATCGGCTTCTGGGAGCCCGATCTGGTCAAGTTCGTCGGGGTGACCGGGGCAGGCGAGCGGTTCGAGATCATCCAGCATGTCGCCCAGGTCGGGCTGATGGTTGTTGCCCGGCGCAAGGTGAGCGGAACGCCGCGGCGCATCGGCTTCATTCTCGATGATATGCTGAAAAAGCCCGGCGAGCCTGTCTGACGCTGGCCGGCGCCGCCGCTGTCACGAAAAACGTTGCCACGCTTTTGCAACTTGCTCTAGGGAAGGGCACGTTTTGCCCGTGCGCTCCCCCGCGAGATACCCCATGAAATTCACCCTGTCCTGGCTGAAGGATCACCTCGATACCAACGCGAGCCTCGATGAGATCGTCGAGACGCTGACGCGCATCGGGCTGGAGGTGGAAGGCGTCGAAGACCCGGCCAAGAAATTGCAGGGCTTTACCATCGCCTATGTGACCGAAGCCCGGCAGCATCCCAATGCCGACCGACTGCGCGTGTGCATGGTCGATACCGGCACGGGCGCGCCGGTGCAGGTGGTGTGCGGGGCGCCGAACGCGCGTACCGGCATGAAGGGCGTGTTCTCGCCCGCCGGCACCTTCATTCCGGGCAAGAACATCACGCTCGGCAAGGGGGTGATCCGCGGGGTCGAGTCGAACGGCATGCTGTGTTCGGAGGCAGAACTGCTGCTGTCCGAGGATCACGACGGCATCATCGATCTGCCGGCGGATGCGCCGGTGGGAGTGGATTTTGCCAGCTATCTCGGCCTCGACGATCCGGTGATCGAGATCAACCTGACGCCCAACCGGCCCGATGCCACCGGCGTCTATGGCATCGCGCGCGATCTGGCGGCGGCGGGGCTGGGCACGCTGAAGGCGCCGCTCACGCCTGCGTTCGAGGTCAAGGGCGACTGTCCGGTCAAGGTGCGATTGGAGTTTGCGGCGGGCGAGGCGCATCTCTGTCCGGCATTCGCGCTGCGCCTGGTGCGCGGGGTAAAGAACGGGCCGTCGCCCGCCTGGATGCAGAAGCGGCTGAAGGCCATCGGCCTCAGGCCGATCAACGCGCTGGTCGACATCACCAATTTCATGACCTTCGATCAGGGCCGGCCGCTGCATGTGTTCGACCTGAAGAAGGTCAAGGGCAGCCTGGTGGTGCGGCGGGCCAGAACAGGCGAAAGCCTGCTGGCGCTCGACGGGCGCACCCATACGCTCGATCCGTCGATGGTGGTGATCGCCGACGAGAACGGGGTGGAATCGCTGGCCGGCATCATGGGCGGCGAACATTCCGGCTCGGACGAGGGGACCAGCGATGTGCTGATCGAATCGGCGCTGTGGGACCCGATGAATATCGCTCGCACCGGGCGCACGCTCGGCATCAACACCGATGCGCGCTACCGGTTCGAGCGCGGTATCGATCCGGCCTACACGCTGCCCGGCCTCGACCGGGCGACCAGCCTTGTCCTGGAGCTTTGCGGCGGGGTGCCCGGCGCGGTGGAACTTGCCGGCGCCATTCCCGAGGTTGAGAAGGTCATCGATTTCCCCTGGTCGGAGACCAAACGCCTGACCGGGCTCGATGTGCCGCGCCCCGAGGCGAAGGTGATCCTGCAGACGCTCGGCTTCTGGGTGTCGGGCAAGGGCGATGTGGCCAAGGTGGCGCCGCCGTCCTGGCGTCCGGATGTCGAGGGCAAGGCTGATCTGGTCGAAGAAATCACCCGCATCTATGGCGTCGACAACGTGCCGATGATCCCGCTGGCACGCGAGGACAAGGTGCATGCGCCGGTGCTGACGCTGATCCAGAAGCGGACGCGCGGCGCTCGCCGTCTGCTGGCGGCGCGCGGCATGCAGGAAGCCGTCACCTGGTCGTTCGTGTCGAAGAAGGCGGCGGAGATGTTCGGCGGTGGCGCGCCGGCGCTGGCGCTCGCCAATCCGATCGCCTCGGATCTGTCCGACATGCGGCCCTCGCTGCTGCCCGGTCTGATTGCCGGCGCCCAGCGCAATGCCGATCGCGGGCAGGGCGATCTCGCCCTGTTCGAGGTGGGTCAGATTTTCCGCGGCGATGCGCCGGAGGATCAGAAGATCGCCGCCGCCGGCATCCGGCGCGGGCTGGCGCGGCCTGGCGGCAGCGGTCGGCACTGGTCGGGCAGCGCGGCGGCAGGTGTGTTCGACGTCAAGGCCGATGCGCTGGCGGTGCTGGCGCTGGCGGGTGCGCCGATGGCCGGCGTGCAGGTCAATCCCGGCGGGCCGGCATGGTTCCACCCCGGCCGCTCGGCGAGCCTGCAGATGGGGCGCGAGGTCTATGGCTGGTTCGGCGAACTGCATCCCGCCGTGCTCGAAGCGCTCGACGCCGACGGGCCGGTGTTCGCCTTCGAGATCATCCTTGATGCCGTGCCCGCGCCCAAGGCCAGGCCGACCAAGGTGAAGGGCAAGCTCGACAGCGCCGATCTTCAGCCGGTGACGCGCGATTACGCCTTCCTGGTCGCGCGCGAAACCCGCGCCGAGGACCTGCTCAGGATCGCGCGCGGTATCGACAAGCAGCTCATCGCCGGCGTCACGCTGTTCGATGTCTATGATGGCAAAGGCATGGAGCCAGGCCGGAAGTCCATCGCCATCGAGGTCAAGCTGCAACCGCGCGAAAAGACGCTGACGGATACGGAAATCGACGCCTTCAGTCAGAAGCTTGTGGCGGAAGTGGCGAAAAAGACCGGGGCTACGTTGCGCGGGTAGGCGGCGCCAGCGGCCCCTTCCCACCTTCCCCCGGCGGGGGAGGGAGGTCCCCTCGCCATTCGCCATCCGCTGCCGCTGCGGCAGCATTGTCAGCAAGCGAGCGGGCAGGCACACTGGCCGCGACTCGCAAAACCGCCGCATTGTTCCGCTATCCAGCCCCCATGATCCGACCGCTACTGCTGATCGCTTTCGCTCTCGTGGCCTTGCCGGAGCCTGCCTCCGCCAGGAGCGCGAAGGATTGCGAGCCGATCCAGAACCCGATGGAATTCAACCGCTGCCTCGCCTCGCTGTCGCCGGTGCGCGGCTCGCGCGCCGCCCGCGCCGCCTCGCGCGAGCCGCCGGCGGGGGCCGAGCGCTCCTACGGGCGTCGCTCTGTCCGCGCCACCGCCTCGGCCAAGCCGAAGGTCGTGCTGCCGCAGGGCGCCTTGCAGGTGGTCAACGGCCGCGTACGTCTGTCGATCACGCCGCGGGATTGAGAGCTCGGTTGTGTTGCTATTTTTGGCTAAGTTAGTTGCTTCATTTGGTTTCATATTGACAAAATTGATCATCGATACTATTGTTATAGTGCCGAAACGCGAGAGCGTAAGCCGACATTGATGCGGCTCTGACGAGGCATAAATTGCATTTATATGTAGCATGTTTTTCTTACTTGCCTTTTGTATATATTGTATTTTTGCTTTTGCTGGCTCGTATTTTGGAAATGTATTTTTTAGGGAAATTTTTGGTCTTCTATCTCCGCAGTTTGTGGATTTTTCTCCTCATGTTACCCCGTTTCTAATCTTCGGCCTGTTGAATTGGCTGTTCAATAGGTATTTATGGCGTTGGATACCTTTCTCGACTGAACTCGGATTGTTTGATTTTTCGGGCTCTTGGATTGGCGAAGTTTATCATGACGATGATACACATTTTGAAGCCAAAATTGTAATACAACAAACATTTTCTAGGATATTTATCGAATTTTCATCTGGTACATTTCGTGGAGAATCATTTTCAGCTCATATAGAGCGATCTTATCGAAGCGATTTTGTTGCTGAGCTTATGTATAGTTACCTTTTTCATCGTAATAGTGACCCGGTTGGCCGTGAGGGTCGTAAAGAAGGTAGATCAAATCTTTTGCTTTCGAAAAATAGTGATCAATTGGAGGGAACATATTTTACCAGCAAGGGAACTCGCGGACGATTGTCCCTAAAGAAAGCTAATTAGTGTTTCGCGAGTAACTGATGGCCTCGAACCTCAGCGTCAGCGCATCGACGAGCAGCAGCTTGCCGGTGAGCCCCTCGCCGAAGCCGACGATCTCGCGGATCACTTCCATCGCCTGCATCGTGCCGATCACGCCGGTCAGCGCGCCGAGCACGCCGGCTTCAGAGCAGGCGGGGATCATGCCGGCCGGTGGCGGGTTCGGGAACAGGCAGCGATAGGTGGGGTTCGGCGTGCCGTCCGGTCCTGTTTCGAACGGGCGCAGGGTGGTGAGCGAGCCGTCGAATTCGTTGACGGCGGCGGTGACCAGAGGCCTTTTCGCCGCAAAACAGGCGTCCGAAACCGCATAGCGCGTTTCGAAATTGTCCGACCCGTCGGCGACGATGTCATAATCGGCGAGCAGCGCGGGCAGGGTATCGGCGTTGGCGCGAACGGCATGGCGGCGCACCGCCACATGCGGATTGAGGCCGGCGACGAAGGCCGCCGCGCTATCGACCTTCGGCGTGCCGATGGCTGATGTGGCGTGGATCACCTGCCGCTGCAGGTTGGAGAGGGAGACGACGTCATCGTCGACGATGCCGAGCGTGCCCACCCCGGCGGCGGCAAGATACTGGATCAGCGGCGATCCCAGGCCGCCGGCGCCGATCACCAGCACGCGCGCGGCCTTCAGCTTCTGCTGGCCCGGCCCGCCGACATGGCGCAGCACGAGATGGCGGGCATAGCGGGCGAGTTCGTCGGGCGACAGGGTCATGGCGGGGTTCTACCGCAGTCCGGCGGCAGGCGGAAGGCGCTGCTGCAGAGCACCGCCCCTCCCGAACCTGCCCGCGGGAGGGACCTGCCGCCGCCTAAATGCTTGCGCGGACCCCGCGCTTGCCTGTAGATCGCCGCCAACGGCAAAAACGCGAGCGAAGTCCCTGTCATGGCGAAGAAGTCGATCAAGAAAGTGGTGCTGGCCTATTCCGGCGGTCTCGATACCTCAGTGATCCTGAAATGGCTGCAGACCGAGTATAACTGCGAGGTCATCACCTTTACCGCCGACCTCGGCCAGGGCGAGGAAATCGAACCGGCGCGCAAGAAGGCGCAGCTGCTCGGCATCCGCGACGAGAACATCTTCATCGAGGACGTGCGCGAAGAATTCGTGCGCGACTACGTGTTCCCGATGTTCCGCGCCAATGCCCAGTATGAAGGGCTCTACCTGCTCGGCACCTCGATCGCGCGGCCGCTGATCGCCAAGAAGCAGATCGAGATCGCCCACAAGATGGGTGCCGATGCGGTGTGTCACGGCGCCACCGGCAAGGGCAACGATCAGGTGCGGTTCGAACTCGGCTACTACGCGCTCGATCCGTCGATCCACGTCATCGCGCCGTGGCGCGAGTGGGACCTGATGAGCCGCACAAAGCTCATCGATTTCGCCCAGAAGCACCAGATCCCGATCGCCAAGGACAAGTTCGGCGAGGCGCCGTTTTCGGTCGATGCCAACCTTCTGCATTCCTCCTCCGAGGGCAAGGTGCTGGAGGACCCGAACGTCGAAGCGCCGGAGATGGTCTATATGCGCACCATCTCGGCCGAGGAGGCGCCCGACAAGGCGACCTACATCACCATAGACTTCGAGAAGGGCGATGCGGTCGCCATCGACGGCAAGAAGATGAGCCCGGCGACGCTGCTGACCCGGCTCAACGAACTCGGCAAGGCCAACGGCATCGGCCGGCTCGATCTCGTCGAGAACCGCTTCGTCGGCATGAAATCGCGCGGCGTGTATGAGACCCCGGGCGGCACCATCCTTCTGCAGGCGCATCGCGGCATCGAATCGATCACGCTCGACCGCGAGGCGGCGCATCTGAAGGATTCGCTGATGCCGCGCTATGCCGAGATGATCTACTACGGCTTCTGGTTCGCGCCCGAACGCGAGATGCTGCAGGCGCTGATCGACAAGAGCCAGGAATTCGTCACCGGCCGCGTGCGCCTCAAGCTCTACAAGGGCAGTGCCACCGTGGTCGGCCGCGAAAGCCCCTATTCGCTCTACGATCAGGAACTCGTCACCTTCGAGGAAGGCGCGGTCGCCTACGACCATCGCGACGCGGCGGGCTTCATCAAGCTCAACGCGCTGCGCCTCAGGACCCTCGGCATGCGCAAGGCCAAGATGGCCAGGCGCAAGAAGGGGTGAGGCCTTCCGGTTGCCTGCACGCGCCGCTCGCCTATGATGGGCGGCATGGCACAATCGGTCGTCTTTCCCGCCTCGCTGCCGCCGCCACTCGCGGCTATGCTGAGCCAGCATGGCCAGATCGTCGCGCTGCCAGCAGGCGCGCGCGTCTATGCGCCCGGCAAGGCGCCGGAGGCGTATCTGCTCGTCCTTGATGGCAGTGTGCGTGTGCAGCAGGTGAGCGAGAACGGCCGCGAGATCGTGCTCTACCGGGTGCGCGCGGGAGAAAGCTGCACGCTGACCACGGCGTGTCTGCTCGGCGACGACCGCTATACCGCCGAAGCGATCACCGAAACCGCCGTGCGCGCCGTGGCGCTGCCGCGCAGTGCCTTCGATACGCTGATGGCCGGCTCGCCCGAGTTCCGGCGTTTCGTGTTCTCCACCCTGTCCGACCGCATCACCAACCTGTTCCGGCTGGTGGGGCAGGTGGCCTTCGGCCGGCTCGACGGGCGGATCGCACAACGGTTGCTCGATCTCGCCGCCGGGGCCGGCGCCGTGCGCATCACCCAGCAGCAGCTCGCTGCGGAGGTTGGCAGCGCGCGCGAGGTGATCAGCCGCATGCTCGGGCAGATGCAGCGGCAGGGACTGGTGCGCGTGCGTCGCGGCGCAATCGACATTCTGGACGCGGCGCGGCTGGCCGGGCTGATCGAACAGGGCGCAGAACTGTAACTTGGTCACAGACGAGAGGCGCGCGCGGGGCTAGGGTCCGCTGACAACAAAGGAGCGTCCCATGACACAGAACGTTGGCGGCATCGACCGCGCGCTGCGCATCATCATCGGCCTGGTGCTGATTTCGCTGGTTTTCATCGGCCCGCAGACGGCCTGGGGCTGGGTCGGCGTCGTGCCGCTGCTCACCGGCCTGATCGGCTGGTGTCCGCCATATTCGCTGTTCGGCTTCAACACCTGCTCGGTGAAGAACAAATCCTAGAGCAAGTTGTGTTGATACGGAACCATTCTGCGGCGCGCCTTTTGATGCAAGGGCCGGGAAAGTCCCGCAGGGCATACTCATGTATGGCCAAGGGACTTTTTCGGAAATTTGGATCAAAAGGCGCCCGCCTTTTCGGTTTTCGGGCGGCTGGCGCCCAGTTTGGACGCCGGCTCAACCGTATCGACGGATACGATTTTCGCCGACCTCCGTCTGGATCACTGAGACGCACGAAAACAGAATTGATTCCGTATTAGCACAACTTGCTCTAATGCCGGTGGCCCGCGCTTCGGCGCGGGCGCCCCTCGCAACGGCGCCCTTCTACTGGAAGTTCAAGCCGGCTTCTTGAACCAAACCTCGACATCGCCGCTGAGCTTGATCGTCAGCGGATCGCCGCTGCGGTTGCGGGCGGGGCCGGCGGCGACGCGAATCCAGCGCTCGGACACGCAATATTCCTCGACATTGAACTTCTCGACGCCCTTGAAACGGACGCCGACCTCGCGGTTCAGCGCAGCCTCGTCATGGAATGGGCTCTTCGGGTTGACCGAGAGACGGTCGGGCGGGGTGTCGGTCATGGCAATCTCCAGCAATTGCCCCGTGCATAGCGCTGCAACCAGCGGCTCGCCACATGAAAATGACAGGCGAACAAAAAAAGAACTTGCAGACGAGAACATTTCAGGTACATTTGTTTTGTTGAAGCGACTCTCCTGCCCATGCATAAGGACCTTGGACCATGACCCAGCCCGCACTCAGGCTTGTTGAAGGATCATCGATGGACAAGACCAAGGCACTCGACGCCGCTTTGAGCCAGATCGAGCGGGCGTTCGGCAAGGGCTCGATCATGCGGCTGGGCAAGAACCAGAAGGTGATCGAGATCGAGACGGTCCCCTCCGGCTCGCTCGGGCTCGATATTGCTCTCGGCGTCGGTGGTCTGCCGCGCGGGCGTGTGATCGAGATTTTCGGCCCTGAAAGCTCGGGCAAGACCACGCTGGCGCTGCACACCATTGCCGAGGCGCAGAAGAAGGGGGGCATTTGTGCCTTCGTCGATGCCGAACACGCGCTTGATCCGGTCTATGCGCGCAAGCTCGGGGTGGACCTTGAGAACCTGCTGATCTCGCAGCCCGACACCGGCGAGCAGGCGCTGGAGATCGCCGATACGCTGGTGCGGTCCGGGGCGGTCGATGTGCTGGTGGTCGATTCGGTTGCGGCGCTGACGCCGAAGGCTGAGATCGAGGGCGAGATGGGCGAGGTGCAGCCGGGTCTGCAGGCGCGGCTGATGAGCCAGGCGCTGCGCAAGCTGACCGCCTCGATTTCCCGCTCCAACACCATGGTCATTTTCATCAACCAGATCCGCATGAAGATCGGTGTGATGTATGGCTCGCCGGAGACGACCACGGGCGGCAATGCGCTCAAGTTCTATGCCTCCGTGCGGCTCGATATCCGTCGTATCGGTGCCATCAAGGAGCGCGAGGATGTGGTGGGCAACACCACCCGCGTCAAGGTGGTGAAGAACAAGGTTGCGCCGCCGTTCAAGCAGGTCGAGTTCGACATCATGTATGGCGAAGGCATCTCCAAGATGGGCGAACTTGTCGATCTCGGCGTCAAGGCGGGAATTGTCGAGAAGTCGGGCGCATGGTTTTCGTTCGACAGCCAGCGGCTCGGGCAGGGGCGGGAGAATGCGAAGGTCTTTCTCAAGCAGAATCCCGATGTCTCGGGCCGGATCGAGCAGATGATCCGGCAGAATGCCGGCCTCATCGCCGAACGCATTCTGGAGCATGGCGGCGTCGAGGCTGAGGACGACGGTCCGCCGGCCGAGTGATCGCGCATCGGGGCGTGGACAGGCCGCAAAAGCGTCTCTACAAGAACTTTCGGTTCAGGTGGCGAGCCGTGCCGTCAGGCGCCGTGCGGGCGCAGGAATGGCTCGCCGGGCAGTGAGGCGCGAGCGGTCAGGCATCATGAGTGGCGTTAACGAAATCCGGTCCACGTTTTTGAATTTCTTTGCCCGTAACGGGCATGAGATCGTCGCGTCCAGCCCGCTGGTGCCGCGTAATGATCCGACGTTGATGTTCACCAACGCCGGCATGGTGCAGTTCAAGAACGTGTTCACCGGGCAGGAGCAGCGGCCCTACAGTCGGGCGGTTACCTCGCAGAAATGCGTGCGCGCCGGCGGTAAGCACAACGACCTCGACAATGTGGGCTATACCGCGCGCCACCACACGTTTTTCGAGATGCTCGGCAACTTCTCCTTCGGCGATTATTTCAAGGCCGACGCCATCGATCTTGCCTGGCGGCTGGTGACGCAGGACTTCGGTCTTCCAAAGGACCGGCTGATGGTCACGGTCTATCACGAGGATGACGAGGCGTTTGACCTCTGGCGCAAGGTGGCGGGGCTGCCGGAGTCGAAGATCGTGCGGATCCCGACGTCGGATAATTTCTGGGCGATGGGCGATACCGGTCCGTGCGGGCCGTGTTCGGAAATATTTTTTGATCATGGCCCGCATATTCCGGGCGGTCCGCCCGGTTCCCCCGATCAGGATGGCGACCGGTTCATTGAGATCTGGAACCTCGTGTTCATGCAGTTCGAGCAACTGCCGGGCGGCGAGCGTGTGCGGCTTCCGCGTCCGTCCATCGATACCGGCATGGGGCTCGAGCGAATTTCGGCGGTCCTGCAGGGCACGCACGACAATTACGAGACCGACCTGATGCGGGCGATCATCGGGATGATCGCCGAACTTGTTTCGGTCGATCCGAATGGTCCCATGAAGGCGAGCCACCGTGTCATCGCCGATCACTTGCGCGCGTCCGCCTTCCTGGTTGCGGATGGGGTGCTGCCGTCAAACGAGGGGCGCGGCTATGTGCTGCGCCGGATCATGCGGCGTGCCATGCGCCATGCCCAGTTGCTGGGCGCGAAGGAGCCGCTGATGCACCGGCTGGTGCCGGTTCTGGTGCGCGAGATGGGCCAGAGCTATGCCGAGTTGCGGCGGGCCGAGGCATTGATCGCCGAGACGTTGCTGCTGGAGGAAAACCGGTTCCGCAAGACGCTGGAGCGCGGGCTGACGCTGCTCGACGAGGAGACCCGCAGCCTGACGAGCGGTGCGACATTGCGGGGGGAGACGGCGTTCCGGCTCTATGACACTTATGGCTTTCCGCTTGACCTGACCCAGGATGCGTTGCGCGCGCGCGGCATCGGTGTGGATGTGGACGGGTTCAATGCCGCGATGGCGCGGCAGAAGGCAGAGGCGCGCGCCGCCTGGGCCGGCTCGGGGGAGGCTGCGACCGAGGCGGTGTGGTTCGGCCTGCGCGAGCGGGTCGGGGCGAGCGAATTTCTTGGATATGACACCGAGACGGCCGAAGGGGTCGTGGCCGCGCTGTTGCGCGAGGGAGGCGAGGTGGCTGCGCTTGCCGCGGGCGAGGAAGGGTATGTGGTTCTCAACCAGACCCCGTTCTACGGCGAATCCGGCGGCCAGGTCGGCGATACCGGACGGATGAGCGGTGAGGGCGTCGAGGTCGAGGTGACCGATACCCAGAAGAAGCTGGGCGATGTGTTCGTGCATGCGGTGCGGGTGCTCAAGGGTGCGCTGAAGATCGGCACGCCGGTGATGCTGGCGGTGGATTCGGCCCGGCGCGGCGCCATTCGCGGTAATCATTCGGCGACGCATCTGTTGCATGAGGCGCTCAGGCATGTGCTGGGCGACCATGTGGCGCAGAAGGGCTCGCTGGTCAGCCCCGACCGGTTGCGGTTCGACATCAGCCACCCCAAGCCGATCGGCGATGCGGAGCTTATGGCGGTCGAGGAGCTGGCCAACGAACTGGTGTTGCAGAACGCGCCGGTGGTAACGCGGCTGATGGCGGTGGATGAGGCGATCACCTCGGGAGCGCGCGCGCTGTTCGGCGAGAAATACGGCGATGAGGTGCGTGTGGTCTCGATGGGCCGCTATGCCAGTGGTTCTGCGGCCGGCAAGCCCTATTCAGTGGAACTTTGCGGCGGCACGCATGTGCGGCGCACCGGTGACATCGGCCTTGTCACCATCGTCGGTGAGGCGGCGGTGAGCGCCGGCGTTCGCCGTATCGAGGCGATGACCGGGGCGGCGGCGCGCCGGCATCTGTCAGCGGAGAGCCGCAAGCTGCAGGAGGTGGCGGCGGTGCTGCGTGCGCCGGTCGGCGAGGCGGTTGAGCGCGTCGGCCAACTGGTGGAGGCACGGCGGCGGCTGGAGCGCGATCTCAACGAGGCCAAGAAGAAGCTCGCCATGGGCGGGGGCGCTTCGGGCGGCGATACGGCGGTGCGCAAGGTCGGGACGGTTTCGTTCATGGCCAAGGTGCTGCCGGGCATTGATGTGCGCGATCTCAAGGGCCTCGTTGACGAGGCTAAGAAGCAGCTTGGCTCGGGTGTCGTGGCGCTGGTCAGCGTCGGCGAGGAGGGCAAGGCCGGGCTGGTGGTCGGTGTGACCGACGATCTTGCCGGCAGGGTCAGCGCGGTTGATCTGGTGCGTGCCGGCGTGGTGCCGCTGGGTGGCAAGGGTGGCGGTGGCCGGCCTGACATGGCGCAGGCGGGCGGGCCGAACGGCGCGGCGGCCGAGGCGGCGTTGGAAGCGGTGGCCGGGGCTCTGGCCGGGTAAAGGGGGAGGCATGCGCGCGCAAAGCCCCCCGGCCGATACGCTGCGGTGCCAGACCTATCATCTGCTCGATGTAGGAGGGGCGGGCGATTACACCAGCCGCAACCTGCACCGGGTGCTGATCCTTCTGATCCTCATCAATGTGGTCGCGGTAGTGTTGGAGACGGTGCCGAGCCTGGCGGCGCGGTTCCATTTTCTGTTTCTTGGCATCGAGGCGGTCACGGTTGCGATCTTCTCGGTCGAGTATCTGGCGCGGCTGTGGGCGGCGCCGGAGCATGGGCCGTATTCCGGCCTTGCGCCGTGGCGGGCGCGGCTCAGGCTGGCGCTGACGCCGAGCATGCTGATCGACCTGCTGGCGATCATGCCATTTCTGCTGGCCTTTGTGGTGGCGGCGGATTTCCGGGTGCTGCTGTTGCTGCGGCTGTTCCGGTTCTTCAAGATTGCGCGCTATTCCACCGGCATGCGCTCGCTGCTGGAGGCGATCTATGTCGAGCGTAATGCGCTTGTCGCCTGCGGGGTCATCCAGCTCGGGCTGGTGCTGATCTCGGCCAGTTTCATGCATCTGGTCGAGGGGGAAGCGCAGCCCGCCAAGTTCGGCACAATTCCCGATGCGATGTACTGGGCGGTCATCACGCTGGCGACGGTGGGGTATGGCGATGTGGTGCCGATCACGCCCCTGGGCAAGCTGGTGGCCGGGGTGACGGCGCTGTTCGGGCTGGGCATGGTGGCTTTGCCGGTGGGTATTCTCGCCACCGCTTTTGCGGAGGAGATTCACCGGCGCGACTTCGTGGTCACCTGGGGCATGGTGGCGCGGGTGCCGCTGTTCCACGGGCTCGATGCCTCGGCGATCGCCGAGATCATGCAGTTCCTGCGCTCGCAGACGATCCAGCCGGGACAGGTGATCGTGCGGCGCGGCGAGCGGGCGCATTCGATGTATTTCATCACCGCGGGCGAGGTCGAGATTGACATGCCGGGCAACACGACGCGGCTCGGCGTGGGGGAGTTCTTCGGCGAGATCGCGCTGCTCAAGGATGTCGAACGCGCGGCGACGGTGCGCGCCGTCAACCGCACCAATCTGCTGGTGCTAGACAAGGCGGATCTGTCCACGCTGATGGAGCGCAGCCCCGATCTCGGCGACCGCATCCTGCGGGTGGCAAACGGGCGGCTGCCGGGGCATCCGTTGCGGCGTGGCGGCGATATGCTGCGCGAGGAAATCGACCACGGCAAGACGCCGGCCGAAAAATGAAAGCCCGGCCGAAGCCGGGCTTTGTTGTATGGCCCTGTGGGTCGCTCAGGCGCCCATGGCCTTCTGCAGGTTCTCGTCCACCTTGTCGAGGAAGCCGGTCGTGGACAGCCACTTCTGATCGGGGCCGACCAGCAGCGCGAGGTCCTTGGTCATGTAGCCGGCCTCGACGGTCGACACGCAGACCTTCTCCAGCGTGGTGCAGAAGCGGGCGAGTTCGGGATTGTCGTCGAGCTTGGCGCGATGGGCGAGGCCACGCGTCCAGGCGAAGATCGAGGCGATGGAGTTGGTCGAGGTCTCCTTGCCCTTCTGATGCTCGCGGTAGTGGCGGGTGACGGTGCCGTGGGCGGCTTCGGCTTCCACCGTCTTGCCGTCCGGCGTCATCAGCACCGAGGTCATCAGGCCGAGCGAGCCGAAGCCCTGTGCCACCACGTCCGACTGCACGTCGCCATCGTAGTTCTTGCAGGCCCAGATATAGCCGCCGGACCACTTGAGCGCCGAGGCGACCATGTCGTCGATCAGGCGATGCTCGTAGATCAGGCCCTTCTCCTTGAACTTGCCGGCGAATTCGGCGTCGAAGATGGCCTGGAAGATGTCCTTGAAGCGGCCGTCATAGGCCTTCAGGATGGTGTTCTTGGTCGACAGATACACCGGATAATTGCGCAGCAAGCCGTAGGCGAAAGAGGCGCGCGCGAAATCCTCAATGGACTTGTCGAGGTTGTACATTGACAGCGAGACACCGGCGCCGGGGGCCTTGAACACTTCCCTCTCGATCACCGTGCCGTCCTCGCCGACGAACTTGATGGTCAGCGTGCCCTTGCCGGGGAACTTGAAATCGGTCGCGCGATACTGGTCGCCGAAGGCATGGCGGCCGACGACGATCGGCTGGGTCCAGCCAGGCACAAGGCGCGGCACGTTCTTGCAGATGATCGGTTCGCGGAAGATGGTGCCGCCGAGGATGTTGCGGATGGTGCCGTTCGGCGATTTCCACATTTCCTTGAGGTTGAATTCCTGCACGCGCGCCTCGTCGGGCGTGATCGTCGCGCATTTCACGGCAACGCCGTACTTCTTGGTTGCTTCCGCCGAGTCAATCGTAACCTGATCGTTGGTCGCGTCGCGGTGCTCGACCGAAAGGTCATAGTAATGCAGGTCGACATCAAGGTAAGGGTGGATCAGCTTCTTCTTGATCAGATCCCAGATGATCCGGGTCATCTCGTCGCCGTCCATTTCGACGACAGGGTTCTTTACCTTGATCTTCGCCATTGTTTCCTCATCACCTGTGACATCGCACGCGGGCGATCAACCCGCCGGATCATATCGGGCTTCGTATAGCACCCCCGAACCGGTGCGGGAAGCGCGGCTTAGGTCTGAGATCGGGCCGGCTCTCGACATTTGTCGCGGGCTTGGGCAGAGGAGGCGCATGGATCGCCCCGTCATCATCCTCGTGCGTCCGCAGATGGCCGAGAACATCGGCATGGCGGCGCGCGCCATGGCCAATTTCGGCCTTGCCAAGCTGAGGCTTGTCGCCCCGCGCGACGGTTGGCCGCAGAAGACGCGGATGAAAAAGGGGGCGCATCAGGCTGCCTCGGGCGCGACGCATATCCTGGAGGCCGCCGCGCTGTTTGACGATGTGGCGGGAGCGATCGGCGATCTTGGGTACGTGCTGGCGACCACGGCGCGAGAGCGCGGCCAAGCCAAGCCGGTGTTTGTGCCGGACGATGGCATGACGCTGGCGGCGGGACGGATCGCGGCGGGCCAGCGCGTCGGCATCCTGTTCGGACCCGAGCGGACGGGGCTTGAAAACGACGAGATTTCTCTGGCCGATGCTGTCCTGACCTTTCCGGTTTCGCCCGATTATCCCTCGCTGAACCTGGCGCAGGCGGTTCTGCTGGTCGGCTACGAGTGGCGGCGGGCGGTCGGGCAGGGGGCTGCGCCGTTCCAGTTGCCCGCCGAGTCGGGACCGGCGCCGCGGGCGATGCTGCTGTCGTTCTTCGAGTTTCTGGAAGGCGAGCTCAAGCGGGTGAAATTCTTCCACCCCGAGGACCGCGTGCCTGTCATGGCGCGCAACTTCCGTAACATACTGCACAAGGCCGCGCTGACCGAGCAGGATGTGCGCACCCTGCGCGGCGCCATGACGGCCCTCATCACCGGCGGCAAACCGTCGCGTCACAAGGCCGCGAGCGAGCCGGATAACGAAGGTGGGGGAGGCTGAAATCTCCGCCCCGATCGCCTATCTTGCGAGGATGAAACCGACTCATCGCCTTTCGCTGACCCGGCGCAGCCTTCTCGCTCTGCCGGCGCTTGTTGCAACGGGAGCCGCCATGGCCCAGACCAGCGATGTCGACATTGTCATCATCGGGGCCGGTGCGGCCGGGCTGACCGCCGCGCGCACCGCGATGAAGCACGGGCTCAGCTTCACGCTGATCGAGGCGCGCGAGCGCATCGGCGGACGCACGGTGACCGATACAAGCTTCGGGGCGCCGGTGGATGGCGGGGCGACCTTCATCCACTTTGCCGACAAGAACCCGTGGACGGCCATCGCCGCCGAGCTTGGCATCGCCACGCAATACGGCAACTGGCGGCGCGGCGGCCAGCGCGCCTATGTGGATGGCGTGCAGGAGCCCGAAGAGTTCGAGATGGCCCGGCGCCAGGGCCGCAACCAGATGTGGGAGCTGGCCGCCGACATCGATTTCGACAACGACCTGTCATTCGCCGCGCTGGTATCGCGCGCGCCGAAGCCGGTGCAGGATGCGGCCTATTCCATGTCGCGGGGCGCTGTCGGCGAGGAGCCGGAGCGAGTGTCGGTGGCCGATTACATCCGGCTTTACGAAGGGTACAATCTCGTCGTGCCGGAAGGCTATGGCACGCTGGTGACAAGGTTCGGCGCCGGTGTTCCGGTGCGTCTCGGGGTCAGGGCGACCGCCATCGACTGGTCCGGGCAGGGGGTGAAGGTGACCACCGGCGCCGGCGACATCCGGGCGAAAGCGGCGGTCGTCACCGTGCCGATCGGCGTGCTCAAGGCCGAGAGCATTCGCTTCACACCCGCCCTGCCGCGCCCCGTGCTGAGCGCACTTGACGGACTGGGCATGGGCGCGCTGTCGAAGATGATCCTGAAGTTCGAGGGCACGCGGCTCGATGCCAGCCCAGACATGCATCTGGTCGAGGTGGCCAGCGCGCAACCGGGAATGAGCTTCGAGATGTGGCCGTTCGACAAGGATGTCGTGGTGGCCTGGTATGGCGCCGATTACGCCCGCCGGATCAATGATCTGCCGGAGCAGGAGGCGATCCGTCACATGCTGGAACGGTTGGTGCGCATCGTCGGCAGGGATGCCGAGAAAGCCTTCCGCGGCGGCAGGCGGTTCGGCTGGTCGGCCGATCCGTTTTCGGCCGGCAGCTATTCCTATGTGAAGCCGGGACATGGCCGCGCGCGCGATGCACTGCGCCAACCCGTCGGCGACCGGCTGTGGTTCGCGGGGGAGGCGATGGCCGGCAAGGCGTCGATGACCGTGGGCGGCGCCCATCAGACCGGCGACCATGCGGTGGAGGCCATCGCCGCACGGCTGAAAGCCGGTCGCTGAGGGCCGATGCGCATTCTGGTGTTTGATTCAGGGCTGGGCGGGCTGACGGTGCATCGGCATATCCGCCTGGCGCTCCCGGAGGCCGATTACGTCTATCTGGCCGACGATGCGGTGTTTCCCTACGGCGCACTTGGTGAGGACGCGCTGGTGGCGCGCGTGCTCGACGTGCTGTTGCCGGTGGTGGCGCGCGAGGCGCCGGAAGTCGTGGTGATTGCCTGTAACACCGCCTCCACCCTGGTGCTGCCGCCGCTGCGCGAGCGGCTGCGCATTCCGGTGGTCGGCACCGTGCCGGCGATCAAGCCGGCCGCAGTGCAAAGCCGCAGCCGCATGATCAGCGTTCTGGCCACGCCCGGCACGGTCAAGCGCGATTATACCCGGGCGCTGATCGACGAATTCGCGGCCGATTGTGAGGTGGCACTGAGGGGGGCGCCGCGTCTGGCGGAACTCGCCGAGGCGGCGCTGCATGGCCGGCCGGTGAGCGATGCGGCGATCGCGGGGGAGCTTTCGGGCGTGTTCGTCGAGAAGGAGGGGCGCCGCACCGATACGGTCGTGCTGGCCTGCACGCATTATCCGCTGTTGCTCGACCGGCTGGAGGCGCTGGCGCCGTGGCCGGTGACGTGGATCGATCCGGCGCCGGCCATCGCGCGCCGCGTGGTCGATCTTGTCGGCAGGCCGTCCGGCCATGGAAAAGCCGCGGCGGGGCGGGCCCTGTTCACATCCGGCCGCGCGCCCGAACCGGCGTTGGCCGCGGCGCTGGCCCAGGTCGGCCTCGTCAGCGTCCGGTGACGGTGTTGAAAATCCGCGATGGCGCCTCGATCAACGCGCCGGTGGTATCGAGCACGAAAGCGCCTGCGGAGCTGCCCTGAGCAGATTTTCCGAGCCCGCCGCCGAGATGGTTGCCGAGTTGGCGCACCACCAGCGGCGAGGTGGCAAAGGTGGCATGATTGGCCCTGTCGCCGCTTTCCTGTCCGGTCAGGTCGATGACGGTGAAGCCGAGTTTCTTGATCGCCTCCACGCTGGCGCGGGCGCGCGAGGAGGCGGCGCCGACCCGCACGACATCGCCGGCAAGCCGGCTCGACACCTTCAGCGCCTTGTCGTCGCGCGAGATCAGGATCACGGTCGGGCGCGGGCGGCGGCCGATCACCTCGAACTGGCTCATGAACACATCGACATCGATATCCGGCGCCGCGAGAATCAGCGTGTTGAGGCGCCCCGCAAACTCCCCGTCGCCGGCGAGTTTGGCCTGCACCAGCGTTTCCATGGTCAGGAAGGTGCCCATCGAATGGGCCATCACGTCGAATTTCTTCACGCGCGGGTGGCGCGACAGCAGCGTGAGGAAGTGGCGCAGGCGGTTGCGGGCGGCCAGCGTCGACTCCCGATCCGTCAGATAATCGGTGACATTGCCGCGCGAAGGCCAGGAAAACAGGATCGGCAAAGCCTGGATGCCCGAATCGGCGGCGATCTGGCCGAGGCGGAACACTCCCTCCTCATGCTCGGTGTTGTAGCCGTGCACGAACACCAGCACCTCGCCCGAGGGCGGCAGCGACCGGTCGAGGGCGGCGTGGAGCCGGGTTTCGTCGAAGACCTGGTTGGCGAGCGTGACGAAGTGCCGCTTGGGATCGCCGGGCACCGCTTCAGGCCATTCGATCTCGCCGTCCTTGTGGCCGGGCGGAATGGACAGGACCAGCGACTGGAAGCTGAGCGACTTGGCGCGCTCGTTGGTGAAATCGCCGGTCGCGGCGTCGAACCCGCGTGAGGTGACGGCCAGCATCGGCAGGCGGCGAGCGCCCTCCGCCTCCACCGCAACGGGGCGCAGCACGCCCTTGACGGTATCGCCGCCGCAGGCCGCGATCATCAGACAGAAAAGAACGGCAACGACGCGCGTCGGCATGGATCTTCGCCAGAAATGCGCCGGCGGTGCCGGCAGGGACAGCGGTTTAACGCAAGTTGCTGCCGATGGAAATGGGCCGTCCGCCGGCGTGCCGGTTGCGGTCCCGTCTCCGGCAGGTCATAACACGGCATGCGACTTGTTCTTGCCCTTGCGCTTATTGCGCCGCTCGCCGCCTGTCAGGTGGAGACTTTCTATGTGCCGATCGAGGTGAGTATCGAGGCCGACGGGCCGGCCGATACCCTCGTGATCCAGAACATCAACGCGCCTTACGCCTGTCGGCTGGTGCCGGCGGATGCGGCCTATGCGGCGGTTTTCGCCAAGGTGTTCGGCCCGGCGACCCGCGCCGAAGCGGACCGCTGGGCGGATACGGTGTGCAAGGTGAGGCAATAAAAAGGCGATTATATCCTTTACGAACCACGCATCGCCTGGCGTGATCCGGATACGAAAAACCCGCCTACTTGGCGGGTTCTTTGTCGTCTGGTGTTCCAGCCTTTTCAGGCGGAGTTTCTGGCTTCGGCTTGTGCCGGGCGATCTTGCTTAGGGCTGCGTTGAAGCGTTCTTCGTTCTCGTCGCATTCGAGCGCTCGGGCGGCTGCCTCGAAACTAACCCCTACTTGCCGGACGGTTTTGGCTTTCTGAGATCGAGCTGTGGGCGCTTTGCTTGAGGTTTGCATATTGCCAGCCTGTTGCCTGCGACGTTGCCGGAAAGCGGGATAAGACCAAGGGATTGGCGACTTCCGTCCTGATCAAACGTATGGAACTCGTCCACTCTATAAATGATCGCGGTTGCCAAATGAATCGCGTCAGGGGTAGCAACCGTTTTCCCCCCCAATTTCGTATAATGATTGCGTATATCATGGGCTAACGTCACGATCTTTGTGTCAATGCCGACACGATGCACGCGTCTCATAAGTTGTTGGAATAGCGTATCCATTCCAACTGGAATCTTCGCGGCAAGGACCTCCACCGAAGTCAATACCGACGTCATGATGATCGCATCGCGCTTCTTCGAAAGGTCAATGATCTCCCGGACGCCGTCCATTTCTCCGGTGGGACGCTCCTCATCTTTCATCCAAGCCAGAAAAAGACAGGCATCCCAGTAATAAACTGGGCTAGACCCAGGCATCACGTTGCTCCCGAATAAATGCTTCGCTGCTCAGCCCGCCGGTTGCATCAGGAGCTCGTCCACGAAGGTCTTCCCAATCTGCCAGATCGGCATCGGGTGGGTATGCCTCAACGCCAGTCACTGCAATCTCATGCGGGAACGATGCGCCCGCGCGATACTTGAGATTCCCGGTCACTTCAACCCGGCGGCCTACAGCCGCGACAGCATCATCAATTAGCGCGGGGGGGAAATGACAAGATACCTTCCTTGGTCCGACTTCTGGGTAAATATGGAACGTATTAGCCCCGCCATGGAGATTAATCTGTTCAAGCATACCATCGATAAAGCCATCACATTCGTCTTCAACTGCAAGGGCTTCGTCGATGCGCGCAACAATGCGCGCATTCATTTCTAAAATCGTATTCCCAATCCGAAGGGTTACATTCTTTACGACTTTCCCGACCGGTCTTGCCAGTGCCCGAATTGGCTCCAAAATGTCAGATTCGAATTGGTCTAGATTTCCTTTAGACGCAAGGGCAGAAGACACATTGCCGAGCGCAGCCACCACAAGCGGACCGGTGAATGCCGCGTTCGGAATTGGTCTTGGCGCCACAGCGATCCGGTATGGGCTCGCATAGGACATGGCAACGACTTCAAAAGAACTCCCACTTTTCCCGTTGCCCGCGTCACGATCAAGCCTGCTCAAAACAGCGCTCAAGGACTGGATTTCAGATATAAGCGTGCCAAGAAGGACTTTCCCGTCTTTCTCGGGAAGCCCCTCAATTACGAGTTCGATGCGACCATCATCCATGATCAAACCCTACCATGCAGCTACCCAAAAGCTAGCGCGGCTTTCGTCCACTACGCCCAAGCACAAGCTGACCGGTATTGCAGACGCTTGCCCTTGATGCCCGTCAGCGCATTTGCAGATCGTTCAACATCCTCAACCCCAAGCGCTTTGCGGTTGTTGTAGCGGAAATCGAACTCAGCAAGGTAGCGATGCAGATGGTGCTTCGCACAGTGCTGATAGGTGCCCTTCATTCCGCGCTTGAAAATCGAGAAATAACCCTCAATCGTGTTCGTATGGATCGTGCGATCCGCCAGCGAGACGTATTCTCCCTGACCGTGGCGGGTGAAGGCGTGACCGCCTTCAAAGTGCTTGCCGATATGATGATACTGACCGGCCTCGTCGGTCATCACGCGGGCTTCGCGGGCAATGTTCTCTTTCAGGATCGGCGTCAAAGCCTTGGCAGACAGGCTATCAACAACCATGGAACGAACATGGCCTGCCTCGCGATCAACGAGCGACAAAACCTTGTGCTTGTGGGCGTAGCCACGGCCTTTCTTCTCGCCCTTCGGCTTGATGGTCTTGTCATGGCCGATAAAGGTTTCATCGACTTCGACGGTGCCACCAGCGCCGCCCATAGGCGCAAGCTCACCGGAGCGCATAGCCTCACGAATGCGATGGCACAGGAACCAAGCGCTCTTGTAGGTGATGCCAAGGACGCGGTGAAGCTGGTGAGCGCTGATACCCTTCTTGGACGCGCACATGAGATAGACAGCCTGCAACATCTTGTTGAGCGGGATATGGGCGCTCTCAAAGACGGTGCCGACCTTGACGGTGAACTGCTTCCGGCAATCGGAACATTTGCGCAGGCCAAGGCGGGTCTTGCGCAGATCGTAGTGCTTTCCAGAAACCGAACCACAATGCGGGCAAGAGACGCCATTAGCCCAAACGATGGACTCAAGATGCTCGAAAGCGGCTTCTTCGCAGTGGAAATAGCGGCTGGAAAGAACGGACATGACCTAACTCCTTGAATCCACTATGATTCAAAGTGTTTGGTGCGTCAAGTATATAATCGCCAATAAAAAACCGGCGCGGACCCTGAGCCGCGCCGGTCTTGCAATTGTTTTCTGGTCGACCGGATCAGGCGACGGCGGTTTCCGGCGCGCGGGCCGCAGGTTTGCGATAGCGCTCGCCGTGGGCCAGCGTGCGGCCTGCCGCAGTGGCAACGCCTGCCTCAAGGCTCTCTGCGATGGCGGCTGCGCGCTCCTTGAAATGCTCGGCGGCGGCCGGCGGGCACAGATCATCCACCGTCTCGCCGAACAGCTGCAGCCAGCGGTCGAAATGCGGCGCCTCGACAGGCAGGAAGGCATGCATCTGCATCGGGCGGCCGGAATAGATCCCGGTCAGCAGCGTTACCGACGACCAGAAGGCGCACATCTTGTCGTAGTGATCTTCCCAGTTCTCGATGCGGGCCTCGAACACCGGGCCGATCAACCGGTCCTGACGAACGCGGGCGTAGAACTCATGCACCACACGCTCGATCATCGCCTCGCTGATGCCGGTGCTGGCGCGCAACTGTGCCGTGATGGCGGCCCGGCGGGCGGCATGTTCGGCAGCGTCCATAGCTCTCTCCTGTGCGGTGCACAATAGAATGCACATTCATGTTGCGGCGCAATATGGCAGCAAGCCGCGAAAATTGCAACCACCTTAGGCGTAAATGGTTGCAGAACGCTTGCGTGGCGGCCCCTGCGTCACTTTGCCCCCTTGGTGGACTTTTGCGGTGCAGCATCGTTTGACTCGGTCCGGCAAAGGGTCTAAGGACTGCGGCGTCGATCCGGTTCCAACAGGGGCGGGGTCGGCGAGACGCACCCGCGGTTCTCCCGTTTCGGTGAGAACCTGTCGGCCTTGACCGCAAGGACAGGCAGAGGAGGGCGCGTTCCTCAACCCGGCTGGTTCCGAGAGGAGCCGGTCTCTTTGTCTTTTTGCGAGGAACACGCGATGACGAAGCGTATCGACGCCAAGCACAAAATTGATCGCCGCATGGGCGAGAACATCTGGGGCCGTCCGAAGTCCCCGCTCAACCGCCGTGAGTATGGCCCCGGCCAGCACGGCCAGCGCCGCAAGGGCAAGCTGAGCGACTTCGGCACCCAGCTTAAAGCAAAGCAGAAGCTGAAGGGCTATTACGGCTCGATCACCGAGCGCCAGTTCCGCCGCTACTATGCGGAAGCGGTGCGCATGAAGGGCGACTCGGGCGAGAACCTGATCGGCATCCTTGAGCGCCGCCTCGATGCGGTGGTGTATCGCGCCAAGTTCGTGCCGACGGTGTTCGCCGCCCGCCAGTTCGTCAACCACGGGCATGTGAAGGTCAACGGCCGCCGCGTCAACATCAGCTCCTACCAGGTCAAGCCGGGCGATGTGGTCGAGGTCAAGGAATCGTCGCGCGAGATGCTGATGGTGCTGGAAGCCCGCCAGCTCGCCGAGCGCGATGTGCCGGACTATATCGAGGTGGATGCGTCCAAGCCGGTCGCCAAGCTCACCCGGGTGCCGTCCCTGTCGGAAGTGCCGTATCCGGTGCGCATGGAGCCGAATCTGGTGGTCGAGTTCTACTCGCGCTGATCGGCAGACCCCGCGTGGGTTGTGCAAAGGCCGCCTTCGGGCGGCCTTTATTCGTTTTTTCTCATATGTTGCGCTGGATCAAGGTCATGACTGGCGGAAGAGCTATTTAGAACCCGTCATAAGGGGGTAAGTCGATGCTCAAACTGACAGTTTTGATACATATGCTGATCGGCACCGTTCTGGCCGGTATCGCGGTTCTGGTGATCACGGCAGTGCCGTCGCTTTATGACAACGGCATGAAGCTGGTGCTGCCGGCGGCCCTGCTTGGTTTTGCGGTCGGCATTCTCCCCAGCATCTGGGTGGCAAAGAAGATCCTCGCGCTGACCGGCGGCAAGTGAGGATTCCGCGCGCCGCGCGCCTTCTCCTGAAGGCACGCGAAGGTGTCGGGCGCGCCGGGCTTTAGAGCGGTTTCCGATCAGAATAAATCAGATCGACCGATCTAACTCATTGTTTTGTCGCATTTTCTTGTCGCCAACCGGTATCCGCTTGGCCGGGAAATGCTCGAGCCGCGGCGCTGGCCTCAGAGCTTGGCGAGGAAGCCGGCGAAGCGCATCAGCCCCTCGGGCCAGGGGCCGTGTCCGCTTGCCGTGTTGATGTGACCGGAATGGCCGGCATCAACGAAATCGGCACCCCAGGAATTGGCATATTCCTCTGCGGTCAGGAATGGGCAGTGGGGGTCGTTGTGGCTGGCGACGACAACCGCCGGGAACGGCAGCTTCTCGCGCGGGATCGGCGCGAAATGGTTGTCGATCGCATCCTCCAGTTCAATGGCGGTATCGCCGGTGATGCCGACCAGAAAAGCGCCGATCACGTCGCCTTTCGGCAGCAGCGGGGCGGCATGCACGATGGTGGCGACGCCGATGCTGTGACCGACCAGGATGACCGGCTGGCGGGCGGCTGACACAGCCTTGACGACCGCATCCACCCACTCGTCCCTGTTCGGACGCTCCCAATTGCGCTGGACGACACGGCGCGCCGTGGTCAGCCGCTGCTCCCAGCGCGACTGCCAGTGCTCGGGCCCGGAATTGTTCCATCCGGCCACCATCAGGATGTCGACGTCGCTGGTGCGTTTGGGCAAAGCGCTTTCTCCTTTTGCCTGTTTCTGCCCCGACTGGACCGCGAGAGCAAGCGCTGCCTCGCTGTCATCAAACTGTCTTTGAAACCTGCACAGGTCATCGCCTGGAAAGCGGAGGCGTCGCTTGGCGGATCGTATCTACAACGTGTTGTTTCTCTGCACAGGAAATACGGCGCGTTCCATTCTGGCCGAAAGCATTCTGCGCAAGGTCGGCGATGGCCGCTTCCGCGCCTATTCAGCGGGTAGCCAGCCCAAAGGAATGGTCAATCCCTTCGCCCTCAAGGTGCTGACCGCAGCCGGCTTTCCGAGCGACGGCTTTCGGTCGAAAAGCTGGGAAGAGTTCGCCGTTGCCGACGCGCCGGTGATGGATTTCGTTTTTACCGTCTGCGATTCGGCGGCCGGCGAGGCCTGCCCCGTTTGGCCCGGCCAGCCGATGACGGCGCATTGGGGCATCGAGGATCCTGCGGCGGTCGAGGGAACCGATATCGACAAGGAGCGCGCCTTCGTCGAGGCAATGCGGCTGTTGCGTAACCGCATTTCGGCCTTCGTGTCGCTGCCGCTTTCCAGCATCGACAGGCTGGGGCTCACCAACCGGCTGAAGGATATCGGCCGCATGGACGGGGCCAGCGCGGGAAGCAAGACGTGACACTCGCCCGCCGCGTAGCTGCCGAGACATTGGGAACCTGCCTGCTGGTCGCCACGGTGATCGGCTCAGGCATCATGGCGGCGCGGCTGGCCGGCGGTCAGCAGGCGGTGGCGCTGCTGGCCAATGCGGTTGCGACCGGCAGCATGCTTTATGTGCTCATTACCATGCTGGGGCCGATCTCGGGTGCGCATTTCAATCCGGTGGTAACCGGCGTCATGGTGGTCACGCGTGCGGTGTCGCTGTCCGATGGGCTTTCATATGTGGTGGCACAGCTCGCGGGCGGGATTCTTGGGACGATCATCGCCAATGTGATGTTCGAGACGCCGGCATTGCAGTTCGCGCAGACGATGCGTGGTGGTCTAGGCCAGTGGCTGGGAGAATTCGTGGCCACGGCCGGATTGATGCTGACGATCCTTGGCCTGTCCGCCTCAAGGCCGGCGAGCATACCCGCAGCGGTGGGGCTCTACATTCTTTCAGCCTACTGGTTCACGTCCTCCACCTCGTTCGCCAACCCGGCGGTGACCATCGCGCGGGTGTTTTCCGACAGTTTCGCCGGGATCGCGCTCGAGAGCGTGACCATGTTCATTTTCATGCAGGTGACCGGTGCGGCGGCGGGTCTGTTTCTTGCCACCTGGCTGTGGCCGCCACAAGAACCCTCGCAAGGCCCGTTGACATTCCCCGTGCGGCAACCAACATAGTCGTGACGTTCCAAGGGGAGCCTTCGGGCTGAGATGCGTTTCTGACGCGGACCCTTCGAACCTGATCCGGGTCATGCCGGCGAAGGGATCGGAACAGGCGCGCGGCGCCCTTTCCCCTCATCGCACCCCGGTTCTGCGGCGCAACAGGAGGGGATGCCATGACTGTTCATCAGAAGAACCTGCAACCGGGACCGAACATGGTCACCACCGGGCCGATCCAGGGCTCGCGCAAGGTCTATGCTGCGCCGGCTGCGCACCCCGCGATCAAGGTGCCGTTCCGCGAGATCGCGCTGAGCGACCCCAACGAGCCGTCGGTGCGGGTGTATGACCCGTCCGGCCCCTATACCGAGACGGATGCGGCGATCGACCTCAACAAGGGGTTGCCTGAGGTGCGGCGGCCATGGGTCGAGGCGCGTGGCTATGGCGCGATTGCGCCGCGTGCGGTGACGCTGGCCGACAATGGCGGGGCGACCGGCGACAAGCTGGTGCCGCATTGCCCGGCTGAGCGCATTGTTCGCGCGGCGGCGCCGGGGCAGCTGGTGACGCAATACGAATTCGCCCGCGCCGGGATCATCACCGAGGAGATGATCTATGTCGCGCATCGCGAGAATCTCGCCCGCGAGGCGGCGCTGGCCGGTGCGGGTGAGCGGATGGCCGACGGCGAACACTTCGGCGCAGCGATCCCCGAGTTCGTGACGCCTGAATTCGTGCGTGAAGAGGTGGCGCGCGGCCGTGCCATCATCCCGGCCAACATCAACCACACCGAACTTGAGCCGATGGCGATCGGCCGCAATTTCCTGGTCAAGGTGAACGCCAATATCGGCAATTCTGCCGTTTCCTCCGGCGTGGCCGAGGAGGTGGAGAAGCTGGTGTGGTCGATCCGCTGGGGCGCCGATACGGTGATGGATCTCTCCACGGGGCGCAACATCCACAACATCCGGTCGTGGATCCTGCGCAACTCGCCGGTGCCGATCGGCACGGTGCCGATCTATCAGGCGCTGGAAAAGGTGGGCGGCGATCCGGCCAAGCTCGATTGGGAGGTGTTCAAGGACACGCTGATCGAGCAGGCGGAGCAGGGCGTCGACTATTTCACCATCCATGCCGGCGTGCGCCTCGCCTATGTGCCGATGACGGCCAGCCGCGTGACCGGGATCGTGTCGCGCGGCGGATCGATCATGGCGCGCTGGTGCCTCTCCAAGCACCGGGAAAGCTTCCTCTACGAGCGCTTCGGCGACATCTGCGACATCATGCGCAAATTCGACGTGTCGTTCTCGCTCGGCGACGGTCTGCGGCCCGGCTCGGTGGCGGATGCCAATGACGCGGCGCAGTTCGCCGAACTGGAGACTTTGGGCGAACTGACCAAAATCGCCTGGGACAAGGGCTGCCAGGTGATGATCGAGGGGCCGGGCCATGTGCCGATGCACAAGGTCAAGGCCAACATGGACAAGCAACTGAAGGAATGCGGCGAGGCGCCGTTCTACACCCTCGGCCCGCTGGTGACCGACATCGCGCCCGGCTACGATCACATCACCTCCGGTATCGGGGCGGCGATGATCGGCTGGTTCGGCTGCGCCATGCTCTGCTACGTCACGCCCAAGGAGCACCTTGGCCTGCCCAACCGGGACGATGTGAAGACCGGCGTCATCACCTATCGCATCGCGGCGCATGCGGCGGATCTGGCCAAGGGCCATCCGGCGGCGAAAGTGCGCGACGATGCGCTCTCCCGCGCGCGGTTCGATTTCCGCTGGGAGGACCAGTTCAACCTCGGTCTCGATCCCGACACGGCGCGGGCCTATCACGACGAGACGCTGCCGAAGGAGGCGCACAAGGTCGCGCATTTCTGCTCGATGTGCGGGCCGAAGTTCTGCTCGATGAAGATCACGCAGGATTTACGCAAGGAAGCGCTGGCAATGGGCGAGAACGAGAAGGCCTCGCTCGCCGCCATCGCAGCAGAGGCGGAAGCCGGCATGAAGGCGAAAGCTGCGGAGTTTGCGGCGGTGGGCGGCAGGCTGTACGTTGCAGCGGGGAATCCCCCCGGGGAGTAAAACCGATGGCGGCAATGGTTGCTGTTGCACTGGCCGCCGCGTTCGCAAGCGCTGCGATCTATATCAATGTTGCGGAACATCCGGCGCGTCTGGGGTTGGCGGATGGCGCCGCGCTGGCGCAATGGCATCCGTCCTACAAGCGCGGGTTCATGATGCAGGGCACGCTGGCCGTGGCCTCATCGCTGGCCGGCGTGGTGGCCTGGTGGGCGTTTGGCGGCTGGTTGTGGCCTGCGGGGGCGGCGCTGATGCTGGCCAACTGGCCGTTCACCTTGCTCGTCATCATGCCCGTCAATCACGCGCTTGAGGCCATGCTGGGGCAGGCACATGCGCAGCCGCGTGCGCTGCTGGTGCGTTGGGGGCAGCTGCATGGCGTACGCAGCCTATTGGGGTGCGCGGGAACGCTGTGCTACCTGATCGCTGCCGGAATGCGCTGACCGGAGCGTGGGGCTTTGCCTGTGCCGCCCCGCTGCACTCCGGTCAGAAGGCTGTCCTATGTCCGCTGAGCCGCTGCCGTCGCTGCGTCAACGCCTCAAGGGCTGGGCCCGGGCGCTGAAGCGTGAGGGCGCGGCGCTGCGGGCCGCCGCGCTTGATCCGTGGGGCATCGTGCGTTGGATGGCCCTCGGCGTGCTCGCCTTTGCTTTGTCGCCTGTTGATCTGATCCCCGATGTCATCCCTGGTCTCGGCCAGTTCGACGATCTGGTGGGAGTGACGCTGGGCCTGTGGATCGCGCTGTAGATGATCCCCGCCGACGTGCTGGCAGAGCATCGCGAGAGGTTGAGGTAGCGGGAGGAGGGCGCCCCCTCCCAACCCTCCCCCGTGGGGGGCTTTTGCGCCCCTCTCAATCATCTCCCGAGGGCGGCACTTCGGGGCTCATGTTCTGAGTCCACTTCAATCGGCGCCAAATCCATGAGTCGGTTGAATCGCTTGGCGCGTGATGCTCACAGATTGAGTCAGCCGCCTCAGAGACTGAATCAACCTTCTCCGAACACGCGTGCGAAGATCGTATCGACGTGCTTGAAGTGGTAGGCGAGGTCGAACAGGCTCTCCAGTTCCTTGTCCGACAGGCGGGCCTTCACCTCGGCGTCCCTCTTGAGAAGTTCGAGGAAGTTACCTTCGCCGCGCCACACCGGCATGGCGTTGCGCTGCACCAGCCGATAGCTGTCCTCGCGGGAAACGCCCTTCTGGGTCAGCGCCAGCAGGACGCGCTGGGAGTGGACGAGGCCGCCGAGCCGATCGAGGTTCTTCTGCATGTTGGCGGGATAGACCAGCAGCTTGTCGATGACGCCGGTCAGCCGGGCCAGCGCGAAATCGAGCGTGATGGTTGCATCGGGGCCGATGTAACGCTCGACGCTAGAATGGGAGATGTCGCGCTCGTGCCACAGGGCGACGTTCTCCATCGCCGGCAGGGCATAGCTGCGCACCATGCGGGCGAGGCCGGTGAGGTTCTCGGTCAGCACCGGGTTGCGCTTGTGCGGCATCGCCGAGGAACCCTTCTGCCCTTCGGAGAAGAACTCCTCCGCCTCGTAGACCTCAGAGCGCTGGAGATGGCGGATCTCGATCGCCAGCCGCTCGATCGACGAGGCGATGACGCCAAGCGTGGCGAAGAACATGGCGTGGCGGTCGCGCGGGATGACCTGGGTCGAGACCGGCTCGACAGCAAGGCCCATCTTCTCGGCGACATGCGCTTCAACGGCGGGGTCGATGTTGGCGAAAGTGCCGACGGCGCCGGAAATGGCGCAGGTCGCCACCTCCTTGCGCGCGGCGACGAGACGGGTGCGGTTGCGGGAAAACTCCGCATAGGCCTGCGCCAGCTTGAGGCCGAAGGTGACCGGCTCGGCATGGATGCCGTGGCTGCGGCCGATGGTCGGCGTCATCTTATGCTCATAGGCGCGGCGCTTGAGCGCGGCGAGCAGCGCGTCGATGTCTTTAAGCAGGATGTCGGCAGCTTGCGTCAGCTGCACGTTGAGGCAGGTGTCAAGCACGTCCGACGAGGTCATGCCCTGATGGACGAAACGGGCCTCGTCGCCGACGATCTCGCTGAGATGGGTCAGAAACGCGATCACATCATGCTTGGTGACGCGCTCGATATCGTCGATGCGCGCAACATCGAAGGTGACTCCCTTGGCCTTTTCCCAGATTTTCGCCGCCGCCGCCTTGGGCACGACGCCAAGATCGGCCAACTTGTCGGTGGCATGCGCCTCGATCTCGAACCAGATGCGGAAGCGGTTCTGCGGCTCCCAGATGGCGGTCATCTCAGGGCGGGCGTAGCGGGGGATCATGGCATTCCTCGGCGTGTTATCCCTCCCCCTTGCGGGGAGGGGCGGCGCCTTGGCGCCGGGGTGGGGGTGGTGGTCAACAGACCCCCACCCGGTCCTCCGCTTCGCTCGGTCCACCCTCCCCGCAAGGGGAAGGGCGAGCGGCGCGGTCTGCGATTATGCCGCCGCCCTGATCGCGGCAATGTTCTTCGCCAGCGCGTCGCGGCCACCTTTGAACACCGCAGAGCCGGCAACGAGCACATTGGCGCCGGCCTGAACGGCGAGCGGCGCGGTTTCAACCGTGATGCCACCATCGACCTCAAGATCGATGGGGCGGGCGCCGATCAGCGCCTTGCAGTCAGAGATCAGCCTGGTGGCGGATTTGATGAACGACTGCCCGCCGAAGCCGGGGTTGACGCTCATCACCAGCACGAGATCGACCATATCGATCAGCGGCTCAATGGCCGAAGCCGGCGTGCCGGGGCAGAGGACGATGCCGGATTTCTTGCCGAGGGAGCGGATGAGTTGCAGCGTGCGGTGGCTGTGTGCGCCGGCCTCGACATGGAACGAGATCAGGTCCGCGCCCGCCTTGGCGAAAGCCTCGACGTAAGGGTCGACCGGCGCGATCATCAGATGCACGTCGAACAGCTTTTTCGTGTAGGGCCGGATGGCTTTGACCAGATCGGGGCCGAAGGTGATGTTGGGCACGAAATGCCCATCCATCACGTCGATGTGGATCCAGTCGGCGCCGGCAGCATCCACTGCCGCGACATCGGGGCCGAGATTGGCGAAGTCGGCGGCGAGGATTGACGGGGCGATCTTGATGGCCATGGCGGCCCGATAGCATTTCCGCCAGCGCGGGGAAACCCCGGCTTGAAATTCAAATTCCGGCATACAAGATTGAGGGCGGCGTCCCTTTCAGGACCCGCCCTCTGATCTTGTCCACGGGAGGGGCGTTTTGCGCAACCTGTCCGTAGCTCACACTTAAACAATTACGCCAAAAGCCATGAACGCGCAATTACCAGAACCGCCAACGAGTCCGATATTTCCCACGGTTATTGCAGCGATGCAGCGTGAAAGGCTGATGCGCTACATGCCGGCGGCTCACCGGGACGAGAATGTAGCTTTTCGATTCTACCTCTGGAACTGCCACCTTTCGCAATCTTTCCACCACGCCTTGCATTTTGCGGAAATCGTGACGCGAAACGCGCTGGCAAGAGCCTTGCAGCGCCGTTGCGGCGTCTGGCGCAATGACCACATCTTCAGGTCGGTGCTGGGCGAGGAATACACGAAAGAGCTTGATCGCTGCATCAAACAGGAGTTTGAGCAGCATCGCGACGATATGACTGACAATCACATCATCTCGGCCTTGTCGTTCGGGTTCTGGAACCAGATCGCGACAAAACGGTTCGAGCGCTTCCTGTGGGCGAGGGGAGTATCACAGGTGATGCCAGGCGCGGGGCCAGAGGTGACACGCCAGGACGTTCACGATCTCATCGAAAGCATAAGGCGTTGGCGCAACAGGATCGCGCATCATCGGGCGATCTTCGACAAGGGGCCCATGCGCAAACATCAGGACGCCCTATTGCTGATCAGCTGGGCCTGCGCAGATACTGGACACTGGGTTTCGAGTATTTCGAAAGTCCCGGCGGCGATTGCCTTGCGGCCAAAATGAACACCGCTTGAAAGCGCGCGCGCCTTTCCGCACAGTGGGATGTCAGACAACAATGGGAATGCGTGCCTTCATGAAAACAGATGTATTGGTTCTCGGAGCGGGCATCGTGGGGATCAGCGCGGCGCTGCATCTTCAGGAGCGCGGGCGCGCGGTGACTCTGGTCGATCGCGGCGGGCCGGGAGAGGGCACCTCGTTCGGCAATGCCGGGCTGATCCAGCGCGAGGCGGTGTTTCCCTATAACTTCCCTACCAACCCGCTCGACATCATCGCCGGGGCGCTCAACCTGCGCCCCGATTCGCGGCTCGACTGGGCGTCGCTGGCCAGGATTGCGCCGTTCCTGATGGCTTATGCGCGCCAGGCCAGCAAGGCGAACATCCTGAAAAGCGCGGCGGCGCGGTCGCCGCTGCTCGCCATCGCGATGGAGGAGCATGAAAAGCTCGCCGCCGCCAGTGGCGCCGAGATGCAGCTGCGGCCCGGCGCCTGGATCAAGGTTTTCCGCAAGGAAAAGACGTTCGCCGAGGAGATTGCCAAGGTCAATCAGCTCGAAGCCTATGGCGTGAAAGGGCTGATCCTCGATCACAAGCAGGTAGCGGAAGCCGAGCCGCATCTGACCGCTGACCTGATCGGCGGCGTGCGCTGGACGCAGGGTTACAACCTGGCCGATCCGCTGGCGCTCAGCCGGGCCTATGCCGACCTGTTCGTCGCACGCGGCGGGCGTATTGTCGGCGCCGATGCCCGCAGCCTGACGCAATCGGGGGAGGGCTGGTCCATCACCGGGCCGGAGGGGCCGATCGTCGCACGCGATTGCGTGATCGCGCTGGGGCCGTGGGCGAGCGATGTGATCGAGCCGCTCGGCTACCGGCTGCCGCTCGGGGTCAAGCGCGGCTATCACAAGCACTACAGGCCCAAAGGCAATGCGCTGCTGAACAGCCCCACGCTCGATGCCGACGGCGGCTATCTGCTGGCGCCGATGCGAGCCGGAATCCGGCTGACCACCGGCGCGGAGTTCGCCGATCGCGATGCGCCGGCCAATCCGACGATGATCCTCAGAGCCGAGCGGACGGCGCGCGGCTTCTTCCCTCTCGCCGAGGCGGTCGAGAAAGAGCCGTGGCTCGGCCGCCGGCCCTGCACCCCGGATATGGTGCCGGTGCTCGGTCCGGCACCGCGCCACAAGGGCCTGTGGTTCAACTTCGGCCATGCCCACCACGGGCTGACGATGGCTGCGGTCTGCGGCCGCCTGCTGGCCGAGCAGATGAGCGGCGAGACGCCGTTCTGCGATCCCGTGCCCTACCGGGCGGAAAGGTTTGCCTAAAACTGTTTGCCGGTGGCTAAGCGCCGCTTTTCCAGCTTCCCGGCCCCGTTGCCTCGTAAACGCCGCGGGCGATGGCGCGGGCGAGGCAATCGGCGGCGAGGGTGCCGATCTCGGTGAGGTCGCGCAGCGGGTCGGCAAGCGGGCGCGCGCCGGTGGCGGCGGCGAACACCGTATCGCCATCGAGCGGCGCATGGGCGGGGCGCAGGGCGCGGGCGAGGCCGTCGTCGGCCATCTCGGCAAGGCGCCGGGCCTGCGGTTTGGTCAGCACGGCATCGGTGGCGACCAGCGCGATGGTTGTAGCCGGCTGGTGGCCCTTGGTGCGGAAGGTGAGCGCATCGGCGGGCAGCCGCGAGGGCCAGCCGAGGCCGCCGAACTCCCTGTCTCGCTCATAAGGCGCCGCCCAGAAATGGCGGCCGGCGCCGATGGTGGCCGAGCCGATGGCGTTGACGACGACAATGGCGCCGACGGTGTGGCCGGTCGAGGTGGTGGCACTGGCCGACCCAAGACCGCCGCGAAAGGTCGCGGTGGTGGCGCCAAAGCCGCCGCCGGCGGTGCCGAGGCGGAAATCCTTGCCGAGCGCGCGGGCGGCGCGGGCGCCGAGATCCCAGTAGGGAGGCTTGTCACCCCAGGTCTTGTCGCCGCCGTTGAGCAGATCGAACACAATCGCCTGCGGCACGATCGGCACGGTCATCGACCCCACCGCAAAGCCGCGCCCCGCCGCGCGCAGCACCGCCTGCACGCCGCCAGCCGCATCGAGCCCGAAGGCCGAGCCGCCGGACAGCACCACGGCATCGACCGCTTCCACCGTGCGGTCGGCTTCCAGCAGGCTCATGTCGCGACCGCCCGGCGCACCGCCGCGCACGACAGCGGAAGCGACGGCGGGCCGATCAAAGCCGATGACGGTGACGCCGGTGACAATGCGGGCATCCTCGGCATTGCCGACCACCACTCCGTGAACATCCGTGATCAGGTTGCGCATGCTTTTGGCCTTCGAACATGATAGGCGGGCAGGATTGGCGTTGGCGCCTGCGAGGGCTTTTCAACGCCACCCTTCCCGACAATCGGGTGAGGGGTCAACTGGCGTTCTGAACCGATGACCGACCTTTCGCTTCCCTATGTGGCCTTTGCCGGCCTGCTGTCCTTCCTCAGCCCGTGTGTGCTGCCGCTGGTGCCGCCCTATCTGAGCTATCTGGCGGGCACCACGCTCGACGAATGGACCGACGAAAGCGAGAAGGGCATCAACCACATGGCGCTGATGGCGGCGCTGGCCTTCGTGCTCGGCTTTTCCACGGTATTCGTGCTGATGGGGGCGGGGGCCTCGGCGCTGGGCGGGGTTTTGCGGCAGAACTCGGTGGAAATCGGCTGGCTGGCGGGCGCGCTGATCATCCTCATGGGCCTGCATTTCATGGGCCTCATCCGCATCGGCTTCCTCGCCCGCGAGGCGCGCATGCATGTGGAGAAGCCGGCTGGCATCGCCGGCGCCTATGTGATGGGGCTGGCGTTCGCCTTCGGCTGGTCGCCCTGCATCGGGCCGGTTCTGGGCAGCGTGTTCGCGGTGGCGGGGTCGGAAGCGAGCGTGATGCGCGGCATGCTGCTGCTGGCGGTCTATTCGGCGGGCCTGGGCATTCCGTTCCTGCTCGCAGCCTTCGCGATGGGGCCGTTCGTGCGGCTGCTCAGACGCTACCGCTCGCACATCGGCAAGGTGGAAAAAGCCATGGGCGTCATGCTGGTGATGACCGGCATCGCCTTCCTGACCGGCACCTTCACTTCGGTCGGCGCCTGGCTGCTCAACACCTTCCCGGCGCTTGGCAAGCTCGGCTGACGGCGCGGCCTGCCGCAGACGACCCGCACGCGGGCGATACGAGTGGCCCTCAGATTGGACCTGTCTGGCGACAGGTGCTCTTCGGGCCGTTCCTCGTGAGCGGCTCGGCGTCGCTTTGCCCTTCCAACAGCTCTTCATGCCCATGGGTCATGCCCGAGGGCCGCTGGTATGATCCCAAAAGCAAAACCCCGCCGGAGATGATCCGGCGGGGCTGTTCCGGCCCCCTCGTGAGGGCCGGACAATGCGCTGAAGCTTAGTTCTGGAAGTAGGAGATCTTGCCGTCCGGGCCCTTCTTCCAGGTGTACATCACGTAGTCAGGACGCGTGATGTCACCCTTCTTGTCGAACGACAGTTCGCCGATCACGGTCTTGAACTTGGCGCCCGACTTCATGTGCTCGGAGACCTTCTTGGGGTCGAGCGACTTGGTCGCATCGGCCGCCTGCTTGATCACTTCCATCGCCGCGTAGGAGTAGAGCGTGTAGGCTTCCGGGTCGACCTTCTTGGCCTTGAAGGCCTCGACCAGCTTCTTGGCTTCCGGACGGGCGCGCGGGTCCGGCGGGAAGGTCATCAGGGTGCCTTCCACGCCCGGGCCGCCAATGGTGGCGAACTCGGCCGAGGTGATGCCGTCACCCGACATCATGACCGACTTGAGGCCCTGGTCGCGCATCTGACGGACGATCAGGCCACCTTCGGTGTGCAGGCCGCCCCAGTAGACGATATCAACGCCGGCTGCCTTGAGCTTGGAGACCAGCGCCGAGAAGTCCTTCTCGCCGGTGTTCACGCCTTCATAGACGGCCTCGGTGATGCCCTTGGCGTTCATCGCCTTCTTGGTCTCGTCAGCGAGGCCCTTGCCGTAGGTGGTCTTGTCGTGGACGATGGCGACCTTCTTGCCCTTCATGTTGGCGGCCACGTAAGCGCCGGCAACCTCGCCCTGCTGATCGTCACGGCCGCAGGTGCGGAACACGTTCCAGTTCGCCTTCGGGTTCTCGGTAACCTTCGGATTGGTAGCCGACGGCGAGATCATCAGGATGCCGTTCTCGGCATAGACTTCCGACGCCGGGATGGTGACGCCAGAGTTGAAGTGGCCGACCACGAACTTGATGCCGTCGCCAGCGAACTTGTTGGCCACCGACACGCCCTGCTTGGGATCGGAGACGTCGTCGCCCTTGGAGAGCGTGATCTTCTGCCCGTTGATGCCGCCGGCGGCGTTGATGTCCTCAACGGCCTGCGCGACGCCGTCGGTCAGCTGCTTGCCGAACGCGGCGTTCGGGCCGGTGATCGGGCCGGCGACGCCGAACTTGATCTGAGCATTGGCACCGCTCGCCACCAGGATCCCGGCGGCCAGCGCGACGCCTGCCAAAAGGGTCTTCTTCATGCAAAATCTCCCGTCTGCATCATTCTGCGGGGTCTTCCGCCCCCGCGTGCGGTTCAGGGCGCACCGCGCCTTGTCCTCAACAAATCCCGTTTTTCAGTTCCTGTCACCAGAAAACATGTCGCAAAGCCAAGCCGTCGCAGGCTCAGCCCTTGCGCTTCCAGCTGCCGGGGCCGGCCGGCTCGTAGAGCCACTCGTACTGGCGCACCATCTGCCGGCCGCGCGCGATCCGCCAGCCGGCAAAGCCGATCGCCATCACGATCACGGTGTCGACCAGATAGTACCTGAAGTTCAGCAGCGTGCCCTCGAACAGCGCGAAATGCGCAAATCGCACCGCTGCGCCGAGCAGCAGCATGTAGAACACCAGCTGCCAGGTCGGCTTCCAGACGCTGGCGACGGCGCGCCCGGTCTGCCAGGCCGCTGCCCCGCCCATGATCACCGTGACCAGCAGGAACAGCCAGGCCGACGGTTCTTCATAGAGAATGCCCTGCATCAGTGATGCCCTCCCTCAAGATAGGCGGCGCGCACCTGCGGATCGGACAGAAGCTGCTTGCCGGTGCCGCTCATGGTGATGAGGCCGTTGACCATCACATAGCCCCGGTGGGCCAGCTTGAGCGCATGGTAGGCGTTCTGCTCGACCAGGAACACGGTCATCCCGTCCTTCTGGTTGATTTCCTTGATGATCTCGAAGATCTGCTTGACGATGATCGGCGCAAGGCCGAGCGACGGCTCGTCCAGCATCAAGAGCTTCGGCCGCGCCATCAGCGCGCGGGCAATCGCCAGCATCTGCTGCTCGCCGCCCGACAGCGTGCCGCCGCGCTGGTGCAGACGCTCCTTAAGGCGCGGGAACATGACCGTCACGCGCTCAAGATCGGTGTCGAAGTGGCGGAAATCGTCCACCGCCGCACCCATCTGGAGATTCTCATACACCGTCATGCGCGGGAAGATGCGGCGCCCTTCCGGCGACTGGTTGATGCCGAGCCGGGCGATGTCGTGCGTCGGCGTGCGGGTGATGTCCTTGCCGCGATAGACGATCGTGCCCTCGCGCGCCTGCGGCTTGCCGAAGATGGTCATCATCAGCGTCGATTTGCCGGCACCGTTCGCGCCGATCAGCGTGACGATTTCGCCCTCGTTGACATCCATATCGACGCCCTTGAGCGCGATGATGTTGCCGTAAAACGTCTTGACGCCGCGAACCTGCAGCATGGGGGCGGTTGTCATAGCCCGACCTCCGCTTCCACCTCTTCAACCTCCTCATCGGCGACACCGAGATAGGCGGCGATCACCTTGGGATCATTCTTGATCTCGCTCGGTGTGCCATCTGCAATCTTGGTGCCGTAGTCGAGCACGACGACGTGATCGGAAATCTCCATGACCACCGACATGTCATGCTCGATCAGCATCACCGAGCAGTCGTGATCCTTGCGGATCGACCGGATCAGCGCATTGAGATCGGCACTTTCCTTCGGGTTGAGACCGGCCGCCGGCTCGTCGAGGCAGAGCAGCACGGGATCGGTGCACATCGCCCGCGCGATCTCCAGCCGGCGCTGGGCGCCATAGGGCAGATCGCCGGCCGGATCGTCGGCGCGGTCGATGAGACCGGTGCGCTCAAGCCAGTATTTCGCCTTCTCGATGCTGTCCTTCTCGCTCGACCGGAAGCTCGGCAGGCCGAGCAGGCCGCTGACGGTGTAGAGCGAGTCCGCATTGAGCTTGTTGTGCTGGGCCACCAGAAGGTTTTCCAGAATGGTCATGCCCGAGAACAGGCGGATGTTCTGGAACGTGCGGGCGACGCGCGCCTGCTGCGTGATCTCGAAATCCGGCATGCGCTCCAGCAGGAACAGCTTGCCATCCTCGCGCGCCAGCACCGGGGAGGGGCCGTTGGTCGCGGCCTCGACATTTGCATCGATGTCGGTGTTGCCGTGGCGCAGGATGAGCCGGCCTACCGTCGGCTTGTAGAAGCCGGTGATGCAGTTGAACACCGTGGTCTTGCCGGCGCCATTCGGGCCGATCAGCGCGGTGATCTCGCCGCGGTTGACGGTGAAGCTCAGGTCGTTGATCGCGACGAGGCCACCGAAGCGCATCGTCATATGCTCGACGCGCAGCAGGGAAGAGGGAGAGGCAGACATCAGCCGTGGCCCTCCTTGACGAGATCGGTGGAAATGGCCTTGACCTCCTTGAGAGCCACCGACGGCTCACGGGTGGAAACCAGACCTCGCGGTTTCCAGAGCATGATCAGCACCATCGACAGGCCGAAGATCAGTGCCCGATACTGCGAGGGATCGAAGTCGTTGCCGAACACCGCCTTGAGGAAGTCGAGTTCGCGCAAGAGCTCGAAGCCGCCGACGATGCCGGCCGCCGCGATCACCACACCGTAGAGCGAACCGGCGCCGCCGAGCACGACGATCGCCAGAATCTGCGCCGATTCGATGAAGGTGAAGCTTTCCGGCGAGATGAACCCCTGCCGGGCGGCGAAGAACGAGCCGCCGAAGCCGCCGAACATCGCGCCGATGGCAAAAGCCGTCAGCTTGGTGGTGGTGGTGTTGATGCCGAGGGCGCGGCAGGCGATCTCATCCTCGCGCAGGGCTTCCCACGCGCGGCCGATCGGCAGGCGGCGCAGCTTGGTGGTGACGTAGGCGGTCGCCAGTGCCAGCACCAGGATGAGGTAATACAGGAAGATCTTGTAGTAGGCCGCCGAGGGTTCCAGCCCGAAGCGCGCGGCGAAACCTTCGTCCCCCGACACAAAGGGGATGCCAAACAGCGTCGGGCGCGGGATCGACGAAATGCCCGCATAACCGTTGGAAAAATCGACCCAGTTGATCAGCACCAGACGGATGATCTCGCCGAAAGCCAGCGTGACCACCGCAAGATAATCGCCCCTCAGCCGCAGCACCGGAAAGCCCAGGATGATGCCCCAGAAGGCGGCGAGAATGCCGGCCACCGGCAGCAGGATCCAGAATGACAGCCCGTAGTTGGTCGCCAGCAGCGCATAGGAATAGGCGCCCACCGCGTAGAAGGCGACATAGCCGAGATCGAGCAGGCCGGCGAGGCCGACCACCACGTTCAGGCCCCAGCCGAGCATGACGTAAATCAGGATCTGGATGCCGAAATTGTCGATCCACTTGATCGAGCCCTGCCAACCCGCGCCGGTGACGGCGATGATCGGGAACATAATCACGAAGGCCAGCAGGAACGGCTTCAGGATCGGTTCGAGGCGGGTCAGCCAGTTCGGCGCGGCGACGGCCGTCCTGCCCGCGGCCTTGGCCGTCTTGCGGTTGGAAATGTACATGTTGCCGAGCAGCGTGCCGGCAAACACCACCGCCAGCACCGACACCAGCAGCATCAGCCGCGGCACCAGCACGATCTCGTTGGCCTGCTGGTCGGTCTTGAGGCCGATGAGCAGGCAGAACAGCCCGAACGCCACCGCCGTCCAGAAGGCAGCATTCCGGACGCTCTCGGCAAAGGTTGCCGGCTTGGATTCGTCCATCATCGCCATCACACCTTCTCCACTTCCGGTTTGCCAAGCAGACCCTGGGGCAGGAAGATAAGCGTGATCGCAAGCAGCATGAACGCCGCCACGTCCTTGTAATCAATCGAGAAATAGGCGGACCACAGGGTCTCGACCATGCCGATGATCAATCCGCCGAGCACCGCGCCGGGCAACGAGCCGATGCCGCCGAGCACCGCCGCAGTAAAGGCCTTCACGCCTGGAATGAAGCCATCGGAGAAGGAGATGACGCCGTAGTAGACCAGATACATCACGCCGGCGACGGCCGCGAGCGCTGCGCCGATGACAAAGGTGATCGACACCGTGCGGTCGACGTTGATGCCGAGCAGCGCGGCCATCTTGCCGTCCTGCTCGCAGGCGCGCTGGGCGCGGCCGAGCGGAGTCTTCTGCACCACATACCAGAAGATGCCGAGCAGCAGCGCGGTGACGGCGAAGATCACCAATTGCTTGTAGGCAATGGTCACCGCAAAACCGTCGCGTTCCATGATGGTGATGGTGTCGCGCAGCATCGGCGGGATCGGCTTGTTGCGCGCGCCCTGCGTCACCTGCACGAAATTGACCAGCACCATCGACATGCCGATGGCCGAAATCAGCGGAGCAAGGCGGAAGGAGCCGCGCAGTGGCCGGTAGGCGATTCGCTCGATCGCCCAGTTCCACAGCCCGGTCAGCGCCATGCCGAGCGCCAGACAGACGATGATGGCCAGAAAGATCGCCCCGCCGCTCAATCCGATGACACTGGTGACCAGCAGGAACAGGATCAGCGCCGTGAAGCCGCCGACCATGAACACGTCACCGTGCGCGAAATTGACCATGCCGATGATGCCGAAAACCATCGTGTAGCCGACGGCAATCAGCCCGTAGATCGCACCGAGCGTCAGCCCGTTGATCACTTGCTGCAGAAAAACTTCCATACGCGACCGCTCTCCCCGTAGGCCCGCGGGCATTTCGCCTCGTCATGGCTTTTATCATTCTGTTTTATGTATCGGGGCCCGCGCAAGCCCTTTGTTCCGGCGCGAGCCATTATTCCGGTATGGTCGCGGCATTCAGCCCAGCATGCGGGCGGCCGGCACGTAGTCGTAGCCGAGGTCGCGCGCGACCGCCTCGTAGGTCACCTTGCCGGCGCAAACGTTGAGGCCGTTGGCAAGGTGGCGGTTGTCGGCCAATGCCTTCTTCCAGCCCTTGTCGGCGATGGCCAGCGCGTGCTGCAGCGTGACGTTGTTGAGCGCGTAGGTCGAGGTGCGGGCCACCGCGCCCGGCATGTTGGCGACACAATAATGCACCACACCATCGACCACATAGGTCGGTTTGGCATGGGTGGTGGCGCGCGAGGTCTCGAAGCAGCCGCCCTGATCGATGGCGACATCGACCAGCACCGAGCCCTTCTTCATGCCCTTGATCATCGCGCGGGTGACCAGCTTGGGCGCCGCGGCGCCGGGCACCAGCACCGCGCCGATGACCAGATCGGCCTGGCTGACATGGTGCTCGATGGCCGATTTCATCGCATAGACGACCTTGGCGGACGCCTCGAAATGCGTCGAAAGCTTCTCCAGCACATTCGGGTTGCGATCGAGGATGATGACATCGGCGTGCATGCCGACCGCCATCTGCGCGGCGTTGAACCCGACCACGCCGCCGCCGATGATGACCACCTTGGCAGGCGCCACGCCCGGCACGCCGCCGATCAGCACGCCGCGCCCGCCGTGCGCCTTTTCCAGCGCATTGGCACCGGCATGCACCGCCATGCGGCCAGCCACCTGACTCATCGGCTTGAGCAGCGGCAGGCCGCCGAACTCGTCCGTTACCGTCTCGTAGGCGATGCAGACCGCGCCGGATTTGACCAGTGCCTTGGTCTGCTCGGGATCGGGCGCCAGATGCAGGTAGGTGTAGAGGATCTGGCCGGGGCGCAGCATGGCGCATTCGGCCGGCTGCGGCTCCTTGACCTTCACGATCATGTCGGCACGGGCGAAAATATCCGCCGCATTCGCTGCGATTTCGGCGCCGGCGTCGCGGTACGCCTTGTCGGTGGCGCCGATGCCCGCGCCGGCGCGGGTCTCCACCAGCACCTTGTGACCGTGATGGACCATCTCGGCGACGCTCTCAGGCGTCATGCCAACCCGATACTCGTGATTCTTGATTTCCTTCGGCACGCCAACCAGCATGTTGCCCTCCCAGCATCAGGATTTTGGCCACTGTAGCGTCCGGCGCGATGAAATGTTTCGCAAAATCCTTGCCTGGGGAAACATTTTTCGTATGAATTTTCACGTATTGCTTTTTTGTTCGGAAAAAATCCTATGGATCGGATCGATCAATCAATTTTGTCCCGTCTGCAGACCGATTCCCAACTGCCGCTCGCGCAGCTTGCGGCAGGGGTGGGGCTGTCGCCGTCGGCCTGCCACCGGCGGGTGCGGATGCTGGAGGAGGCGGGGGTGATCGCCGGCTATTCGGCCCGGCTCAACCGGGCGGCGCTCGGGTTGACGATGGAACTGTTCGTCACCGTCTCGCTGATCTCGCAATCGAGCGAAGCGCTGGAGGCGTTCGAAAAGGCGGTGCAGGGCGTGCCGGAAATCCTCTCCTGCTACCTGCTTGCCGGCCGGGCCGATTACATCATGCGCATCGCGGTGAAGGACATGGATGATTTCGAGCGCATCCACCGGCAGAAGCTGGCGCGGCTGCCCGGCGTTTCCACCATGACCACCAGTTTCTCGCTGCGCACGGTGAAGGAATTCCGCGGCTATCCGGTCGGGCTTTAGAGCAACATGCTCTAGGGGCGGGGGCCGCTTACCCCTTGGCCATCTCGGCGAACACCGCCTCGGCCTCCTTGATGGCGTGGTTCGCCTTCGGCACGCCGGCATAGATGGCGGCCATCAGGATCACTTCCTTGATCTCATCGCGGCCGAGGCCGTTGTTGAAGGCGGCGCGCACATGCAGGCGGAACTCGTCCCAGTTGCCAAGCGCGATCATCATCGACAGCACGCAGCAGGAGCGGGTTGCGCGGGTAAGGCCCGGCCGGGTCCAGATGTCGCCCCAGGCGTAGCGGGTGATGAGGTTCTGGAACTCGGCGTTGAAATCGTTGAGGCGCGCGTTGGCACGGTCGACCCAGACATCGCCGAGCACCTCGCGCCGCACCTTCATGCCGGCATCGTAGCGGCTGTCCTCCTCGCTCATGCAAGGAACTCCGCGACCGCGCGGGTGAACGCCGCCGGCTGCTCGATGTTGGACAGGTGCGCCGCATCGAGCAGCTTCTTCTTTGCGCCCTTGATGGACTTGGCGATCCACTCGCCCGCGGCGGGCGTCGTTGCCGGATCGTGCTTGCCGATGATGACCAGCACCGGGTTGGTGATCGAGCGGATCGCCCAGTGCTGGTCCATGTCGCGGATGGCGGCGCAGCAGCCGATGTAGCCCTGCGGCGGAATGGTGCGGAAGGTCGCCAGGATGCGTTCCATCTCCGGCGATCCGGCGGCGCGAAACTTTTCCGAGAACCAGCGCGGCCGGGTCGCCTCGGACAGGGGCCCCATGCCCTGGTCGCGCGCGGTGCGAATGCGCGTGTTCCACAGGTCGGGCGGCCCCATGCGCGAGGCGGTGTTGGCAAGCACAGCCTTGCCGATCCGCTCGCGGGCATGGGTCAGCAGCCACTGGCCGACCATGCCGCCCTTGGACAGGCCGCACCAGTGCGCCTTATCGATTCCGAGCCCCTCCATGATGGCGAGTGCGTCGCGGCCGAGTTCCGCAATCGAATAGGGTCGGTCAGGCGCGGCGCTCCTGCCGTGGCCGCGGCTGTCGTAGCGCAACACGCGGAAGGTCCGGGACCATTCCGCCACCTGCGCGTCCCACATCGTCAAGTCCGTGCCGAGCGAATTGGACAGCATCAGCACCGGTGCCTTGGCCGGCCCGTCCAGCCGGTAGTGGAATTCCTCGTTGCCGACAGCGAGCATGGGCATGGGCGTTTTCCTTCGTTTCGGCCCGGTCAGCGGGCCATGTGCAGGCGGTGCAGCGCCAGCACCCGGTCGATCACCGCGTCGTTGGCGCCAAGATAGGTGGAGGGTTCAAACAGCGCGGACAGTGCCGCCGCATCGAGATGGGCGGTGATGCGAGGATCGGCGCCGAGCAGGTCGCGCAGGTGGCGCCCCTGCGCCGTCGCCTGTTGGCAGGCCTCCTCGACCAGCGCCCTCGCTTCCAGTCTTGGCAGGTAGCGGGCGAGCGCCAGCGCGATCCGTTCGGACAGGATCAGCCCGCCGGTCAGGTCGAGATTGGCGCGCATGCGGGCGACATCGATCTCGATGCCGTCGATGAGGGCGACCGCCTGTTGCAGGCCGGCGCCGGCCAGCACGAACAGATCAGGCAGCGCCTCCCATTCGGCATGCCAGCCACCGACCGCGCGTTCATGCTCCTGCGGCAGGGCGGCGAGCAGCGTGGCCACCAGCCCCGGCGTGCGGGTGGCGATGGCCGCGAGCGCCACCGCCTGCACCGGGTTGCGCTTGTGCGGCAGCGCGGAGGACCCGCCCTTGCCTGCGGCGGCAGGCTCGAAAGCTTCCGCCACCTCGGTCTGCATCAGCAGGGCAACGTCGCGGCCGATCTTGCCCAGCGTGCCGGCGATGAGCCCCATCTCGGCGCCGATGCGGGCCAGCCCCTGCCGCGTCGTGTGCCAGGGCACCGCGAGTTCAAAGCCCATCATGCGCTCCTGCAACGCAGGCCCTCCCTCGCCGAGCGAAGCCAGCGTGCCGGCCGCGCCGCCGAGTTGCAGGCTCACGCCCGGCGTCAGCCGGCTGAGCGCGGCGGCATGGGAAAGGACAGCATCGAGCCAGTAGGCCGCCTTGAGGCCAAACGTGATCGGCAACGCATGTTGCAACAGCGTGCGCCCGGCCATCACCGTGCGGCGGTGTCGATCGGCGAGTTTGGCCAGACCGCCGGCGAGCCGGTCGAGGCGGCCGGCCATCAGCCGCAGGCCGCCGGCGATCTGGATCAGCCGGCCGGTGTCGAGGGCGTCCTGGCTGGTGGCCCCCCAGTGAACCCAGCGCGCGGCTTCCGGATCGGTCTCGGCGACCTTGCCGGTCAGCAGGCGCACCATCGGAATGGCAGGGTTGCCGGCAAGCGTCGTCTGCCGGCCGATCTCGGCGATGTCGTAAAGCTCGGCCCGGCAGGCGGCGGCGATGGGGCCGGCGGCGCCGGCGGGAATGAGCCCCTCCGCCGCCTCGTCGCGGGCCAGCGCTGCCTCAAAATCCAGCATGCCCTGCAGGGTGGCGCGATCCGAAAACAGATCGGCCATCTCCGGGTCGGCGAACAGGTTTCCATAGAGACCGGGGGTCGAGCCGGGCATCGTGTCCTTGATCTCCGTTTCGCATCGGCGCAGACTTCAAGTGGTAGCGAACCGGCGGCGCCCGGCAAGCTTATTTCGCACCAGAGGGGTGGAACACAATCATGGCCATGACAATGCACGGATCGGTGGACCTGCCGGCCAGCCGCGAGACGGTGTGGCAGAAGCTGAACGATCCGGCGGTGCTGAGCCAGTGCATCCCCGGATGCCAGAGTTTCGAGGGCTCGATGGAGCAGGGCTATTCGGCGGTCGCCAAGCTCAAGGTCGGCCCGGTCAGCGCCACCTTCCGCGGCAAGGTCACGCTGTCGGACCTCGATCCGCCGAACGGCTACCGAATCACCGGCGAAGGCGAGGGCGGGGTCGCAGGCTTTGCCAAAGGCGGGGCCGGCGTGAAGCTGACCGAGATTCCGGACGGCTGCCGGCTCGATTACGACGTCGAGGCGCATATCGGCGGCAAGATCGCCCAGCTCGGCGCCCGCCTCATCAACGGCGTCGCCAAGAAGCTGGCGGACCAGTTCTTCGCCAAGTTCGCCGAGGCGGTGAAGGCCGCCGGCTGAGGCTGGCGCGCGCCGCCCAAACCGCCTATGTCTGCCGGCATGGGACGCCTGCCTGACGATCTGCCGCCCGAGGATGCGGAACCCGACGACGCCGAGGACGCGCTGCCGGAGGTGGAGACCGACACGGCCGAGGCGAGCGCCGAGGCGCTGACCACCGGCGCCGAGGTGATCCGCCGCTTCTGGCAGACCTTGCCCAACGATCCCGGCGTCTATCGCATGATCGGCCGGGATGGCGCGGTGCTCTATGTGGGCAAGGCGCGCTCGCTCAAGAAGCGCGTTGCCAGCTACACGCGTGGCGCCGGCCATTCCAACCGCATCGCCCGGATGATCGCGGCCACCCACTCGATGGAGTTCGTCACCACCGAGACGGAAGCCGAGGCGTTACTGCTGGAGACCAATTATATCAAGCAGTTGAAGCCGCGCTTCAACGTGCTGATGCGCGATGACAAGTCGTTTCCCTACATCCTGCTGACGGGCGATCATCCGGCGCCGCAGATCGTCAAGCATCGCGGCGCGCGCAACCGCAGGGGCGATTATTTCGGCCCCTTCGCCAGTGCCCAGGCGGTGGGGCGCACCATCAACGCGCTGCAGCGGGCGTTCCTATTGCGCTCCTGCACCGACAGTTATTACGACAACCGCACGCGCCCGTGCCTGCTGTTCCAGATCAAGCGGTGCGCCGCGCCCTGCACGGGTGAGGTCAGCGTCGAGGAATATCGCGGCCTTGTCGATGAGGCGAAGGACTTCCTGTCCGGCCGTTCGGTTGTGGTCAAGCAGCGCATCGCCAGCGAGATGCAGGCCGCTTCCGAGATGCTGGAATTCGAGCGCGCCGCGCGCTACCGCGACCGGCTCGCCGCGCTGTCGGCCGTCCAGTCGACGCAGGACATCAACCCGCGCGAGGTGGAGGAGGCGGACGTGTTCGCCATCCACGAAGAGGCGGGGCAGTTCATCGTCGAGGTGTTCTTCTTCCGCACCTTCCAGAACTGGGGCAACCGGGCGTTCTTTCCGCGCGCCGATCGCTCGATGGGGCCGGAGGAGGTGCTCGATGCCTTCCTGGCCCAGTTCTATGACGAGCGGCCGGCGCCGCGTCTCGTGCTGGTCAGCCACGCGGTCGAGAATGCCGCCCTGCTCGGCGAAGCGCTGAGCGCGCGCAACGGGCGCAAGGTGGAGATCGTCCATCCCAAGCGTGGCGAAAAGCGCGATCTGGTCGATCATGCCGCCCGCAATGCGCGCGAGGCACTGTTGCGCCGGCTGGCGGAGACGGCGAGCCAGCAGAAGCTGATGGCCGCAGTCGGGCAGGCGTTCGGGCTGGCCGGGCCGCCGCGCCGCATCGACGTGTTCGACAATTCGCACATCTCAGGCACCAACGCGGTGGGGGCGATGATCGTCGCCGGTGAGGCGGGGTTCATGAAGACCCACTACCGCACCTTCAACATCCGGTCGGACGAACTGGTGCCGGGCGACGATTACGGCATGATGCGTGAGGTGCTGACCCGGCGTTTTGCGCGGTTGCTGAAGGAGCATCCCGAGACGGCGCCGCAGGAGGCCGACAGTTTTCCCGCCTGGCCGGATCTGGTGCTGATCGACGGCGGGCAGGGCCAACTGGAGGCGGTGCGCGCGGTGCTGGCTGATCTCGGCGTCACCGATGTGCCGCTGGTCGGCGTCGCCAAGGGGGTGGATCGCGAGGCGGGGCGGGAGACGTTCCACATCGCGGGGCGCGCGCCGTTCCGGCTGGCTCCGCGCGATCCGGCGCTCTATTTCATCCAGCGGCTGCGCGATGAGGCGCACCGGTTTGCCATCGGCACGCACCGGGCCAAGCGCCGGCGCGAACTGGTGAAAAACCCGCTCGACGAGGCGCCGGGAATCGGTCCGCGGCGCAAACGGGCGCTGCTGCTGCATTTCGGCACCGCCAAGGCGGTCAGCCGCGCCTCGCTCGACGACCTGATGCGCACGCCCGGCATCAACGAGGCGACGGCGCGGGCGGTCTATGATTTCTTCCATGAGAAACACGGGATATAACCCCGTTTGAGCGGTCGATCTGAATGAATGTGATCGACCGCTCCAACTTCTTTTTTGTCGCACTTTCTTGTCGCCAACCGGTAGCCACTTGGTCGGAAAGTGCTCTTGGCGGTTGACGCCCGCGCCTCCGGCATGCTCGATGGCCGTTGCGCGGCAATGGTCCCGCGCCGGAAGCCAGATGTCGCAAAACCGCCGTAAACCGCTGAATTTGCCGAACATCCTCACCTATGGCCGCATCGCTGCGGTGCCGTTGGTGGTGGCGTGCCTGTTCTGGCCGAAGGATGACTGGGTGCGCTGGACGGCGCTGGGCATCTATGCGGTGGCCGGCATCACCGATTTTTTCGACGGCTATCTTGCCCGCATCTGGCAGCAGCAGTCCTCCATGGGACGCATGCTCGACCCCATCGCCGACAAGCTGCTGGTCGGGGCCGTGCTGCTGATGCTGGTGCATACCGGGGACATTCACGGCTGGTCGATCTGGGCGGCGATCGTCATCCTATGCCGCGAGATGCTGGTCTCGGGCCTGCGCGAGTTCCTGGCTGAACTGCGGGTGTCGGTGCCGGTGTCGCGGCTCGCCAAGTGGAAGACCACGGCGCAGATCGTGGCGCTTGGCTTTCTGATCGCCGGATCGGCCGGCGACGATGTGCTGCCGGCGGGCTGGACCGTTAGAATCGGGCTGTTCCTGCTGTGGGTTGCCGCGATTTTGACGCTTTATACCGGCTACGACTATTTCAAGGCCGGTATCCGCCATATCCTCGAAGAAGATGAGAAGGCGCCATGAAGCTCGTCTATTTCGCCTGGGTGCGCGAACGCGTCGGCCTGGCCGAGGAGACCGTGGACCTGCCTGCCACGGTCAGGACCGTCGCCGATCTTGTCGCCTGGCAGCAGGGACGGGGTGAGACCTTTGCCCACGCGTTCGAGAACGCGCCTTTTATCCGCGTCGCCATCGACCGGCGCCATGCGCGGCCCGATCAGCCGGTCGCCGGGGCGGGCGAGATTGCCTTCTTCCCGCCGATGACGGGGGGATGACATGGCTGCGCCGCTCAGCATCCGGGTGCAGGCGGAGGATTTCGACGCTGCCGAGGAAACGCGCCGGCTGACCGAGGGGCGCACGGATATCGGGGCGGTGGTGACGTTCACCGGCCTGTGCCGCAGCGAGGACGGGCGGCTTGCCGCTCTCGAACTCGAACATTATCCGGGCATGGCCGAGGAGGAGATCAGCCGGGTAGCCGATGCGGCGCTGGCGCGCTGGCCGCTCGACGGGCTGACGGTGATCCACCGCTACGGCAGGATCGCACCGGGCGGGCAGATCGTGCTGGTGGTCGCGGTGTCCAGCCACCGCCGCGCGGCATTCGAGGCGGCCGACTTCATGATGGACTTCCTGAAAACCCGCGCGCCGTTCTGGAAGCGGGAACATGGCGCCGATGGCAGCGCCGGCGGCTGGGTCGATGCCCGCGAGATCGATGCGGCCGATGCGGCGCGCTGGCAAATGCCGGGAGGATGATCGCTCCCGCAGCCGGGCGGCCCTCCCCGGTCGGGGAGGGCGAACTGGTGCAGGATCAGCCGGGCAGGTCCGCTCAGTAGCAGACGGTCTCGTACAGCCGGCGGCCGTGGCGGTCGCGGCCGACATATTCGCGCACGCAGTCCTCGCCATAGCCGGGCGACGCATAGACCGGGGCGGCATAGGCCGGGCGCGAGGCCATCAGCATCGAGCCGATCAGCGCGCCGCCGAGCAGGCCGGCCGCCAGCGGGGCGCCGCGGAAGCCGCGATGCCGGTGGGCATAGACCGGCGCAGGGCCAGGGCGCCAGCCGTGGCGGCGATACTGGGCTTCAGCGGAGGTGGCAAAGGTGGTGGCGATCGTCAGCGCGGCGAGGGCGACGGCGGCGGATTTCCGGAAGGTTTTCATGGCGAACTCCTGTTCGACCGGGGGTGTTTCTGGGCGCTGCAACATTCAGCGCTACGGTTTGGCATTCTAGCCGCCCAAACTGAACGCTGGCTGATCGGGACATGCAGCAAGCGGCCAGCCAGCTTGGCGGCGCTGTGGCGCATCTGTGGCAAAACCCCGTGCAAACCGGGCGGGAATTTTCACGCTGCGGCCTTGACCGGTGGAAAAGCCCGGGTCAGTCTGCACTTTCAGCGCCGGCCGGGAGGCAGGCCGGGCTGCTGCCAGAATTTGGGACAGGCATTCATAACGGGTCAGGCGGCGCGTATCCGTCGGGCGAGCGAGGAGGAAACCCATGGCCACTGTCACGATGACGGTGAACGGCAAGACCGTGACCGGAGATGTCGATCCGCGCACGCTGCTCGTGCAGTTCCTGCGCGAGAATCTCCGGCTGACGGGCACCCATGTGGGCTGCGATACCAGCCAGTGCGGGGCCTGTGTGGTGCATGTCGACGGGCGGGCGGTCAAATCCTGCACGATGCTGGCGCTGTCCTGCGAGGGTGCGAGCGTCGTGACGATCGAGGGGCTGGCCAACGGGCAGGACCTGCATCCGATGCAGGAAGCATTCCGCGATCATCACGGCCTGCAGTGCGGCTTCTGCACGCCGGGCATGATCATGAGCGCGGTGGATATCGTCAACCGCAAGGGCCACGATCTCGACGAGCACACCATCCGCGAGGAACTTGAAGGCAATATCTGCCGCTGCACCGGCTATCACAACATCGTGAAGGCGGTGGAGGCCGGCGCCAAGGCCATGGCCAAGGGCAAGAAGAAAAAGGCCGCCTGAGCGGCGGCCCGCCAGCGCATTTCCGACACAGTGCCATTCATCCCTCGGGAGGGGACGACCATGAGCGCCACAGGCATCGGAGCTTCCGTCAAGCGCAAGGAAGATTTCCGCTTCATCACCGGCAAGGGCAACTATACCGACGACATCAACCGTCCGGGTCAGGCCCATGCCTATTTCCTGCGTTCGCCGCATGCGCATGCGGCGATCAGCAAGATCGACATCAAGGCGGCGCTGAAAGTGCCGGGCGTGGTTGCGGTGTTCACCGGCGATGACATCGCCACCGACAAGGTGGGCGGGCTCATCTGCGGCTGGATGATCCACAACAAGGACGGCTCGCCCATGGCGGCGGGCGCGCATCCGGCGCTGGCGCAGGGCAAGGTGCGCTATGTCGGCGATCATGTCGCCGTGGTCATCGCCGACAGCCTCGACATTGCCAAGGACGCGGCGGAGAAGATCAGGGTCGACTACGACGTGCTGCCGGCGATGGCGGATGTGGCGGACGCGCGCAAGAAGGGCGCGCCGCTGATCCACGACACCTGCCCCGGCAACCGCGTCTATGACTGGCACCTCGGCGACAAGGCGGCGACCGATGCCGCGTTCAAGGCGGCCAAGCATGTGGTCAAGCTCGATCTCGTCAACAACCGGCTGATCCCCAATGCGATGGAACCGCGCGCGGCCATCGGCGATTACGACTCCGGCAACGACGCGATGACGCTGTACACCACCAGCCAGAACCCGCATGTGGCGCGGCTGGTGCTGTCGGCTTTCATCGGGCTGGCGCCGGAGCACAAGCTCCGGGTGATCGCGCCTGACGTGGGCGGCGGCTTCGGCTCCAAGATCTTCATCTACGCCGAGGAGACGGTGTGCCTGTGGGCGGCACGCAAGATCAACCGGGCGGTGAAGTGGACGGCCGAGCGCACCGAGTCCTTCCTGTCCGACGCGCATGGCCGCGACCATGTCACCCATGCGGAGATGGCGATCGGCGAGAACGGCCGGGTAAGCGCGGTGCGCGTGGCCACCAAGGCCAATTTCGGCGCCTATCTGTCCACCTTCTCCTCGTCGGTGCCGACCTATCTGTATGCGCCGCTGCTGTCGGGCCAGTATGACATTCCGGCCATCTATTGCGAGGTCGAGGGCGTCTATACCAACACCGCGCCGGTCGATGCCTATCGCGGCGCCGGCCGGCCGGAGGCGACCTTCGTCATCGAACGGCTGATGGAGATCGCGGCGCGGCAGCTGGGGCAGGATCCGGCAGCCTTCCGCAAGAAGAACTTCATCCGGAAGTTCCCGCACCAGACGCCGGTGATCATGTGCTACGACGCCGGCGACTATGCGGCGGCGATGAACCGGGCGCTGGAGCTGGCGGATGTGAAGGGGCTGGCCCGTCGCAAGCGCGAGAGTGCCAGGAAGGGCAGGCTGCGCGGGCTGGGCTATTCGGCCTATATCGAGGCCTGCGGCATCGCGCCATCGCAGGCGGTCGGCTCGCTCGGTGCCGGCGTCGGCCTGTGGGAATCGGCGGAGGTGCGGGTCAATCCCATCGGCACGGTGGAGATTCTCACCGGCTCACACAGCCATGGGCAGGGGCACGAGACCACCTTCGCCCAGCTCGTCTCCGAGCGGCTCGGCATCCCGATCGACAACGTGTCCATCGTCCACGGCGATACCGACAAGGTGCAGATGGGCATGGGCACCTATGGGTCGCGCTCGGGCGCGGTAGGCATGTCGGCGATTTCCAAGGCGCTCGACAAGATCGAGGCCAAGGCCAAGAAGGTCGCCTCCTATGTGCTGGAAGCGGCGGAGGCGGACATCACCTTCAAGGACGGCATGTTCACCGTGGCCGGCACCGACAAGTCGATCGATTTCGGCTCGGTGGCGTTGCAGGCCTATGTGGCGCACAAGTTCACCGGCGCCCAGCTTGAGCCGGGGCTGAAGGAGGGCGCGTTCTACGATCCCACCAACTTCACGTTCCCGGCGGGCGTGCATATCTGCGAGGTCGAGATCGACCCCGAGACCGGCGTCACCCGCGTCGACCGCTGGACCGCGGTGGACGACTTCGGCAACGTCATCAACCCGATGATCGTTGAGGGGCAGGTGCATGGCGGTATCGCGCAGGGCGTCGGCCAGGCGTTGTGCGAGGGCGCCGTCTACGGCAAGGACGGGCAGTTGCTGACGGCGAGCTACATGGACTATCACATGCCGCGCGCGGGCGATCTGCCCTCGTTCGCGGTCGATACGGTGGTGACCCCGTGCCCGTCCAACCCGCTCGGCATCAAGGGGTGCGGCGAAGCCGGGGCCATTGCCGCCCCGCCCGCCGTCATCAATGCGATCACCGATGCGCTCGGCCACGAGGATGTGGCCATGCCGGCGACGCCGCAAGAGGTGTGGCGCGCGGCGAACAAGGCGCGCAAAATGGCTGCCGAATAAGGGAGAACGCGACATGTATGCCTTCAAATATCACCGTCCGGCCTCCCTCAGGAAAGCCGCAGGCCTGATCGCCAAGCACGAGGACGCCAAGCTGCTGGCTGGCGGCCACACGCTGCTGCCGACCATGAAGAACCGGTTGGCCAGCCCCTCGCATATCGTCGACCTGTCCGGGCTCGACGAGCTTGCCGGCATCACCCGCAAGGGCCGCGCCATCGTCATCGGCGCCATGACGCGCCATGCCGATGTCGCCAGCAATGCCGATGTGCAGGGGTCGCTGCCGGGGCTGGCGGCGCTCGCCGGCAACATCGGTGATCCGCATGTGCGCAACCGCGGCACCATCGGCGGCTCGATCGCCAACAACGATCCGGCTGCTGATTATCCCGCCGCCTGCCTCGCGCTGGGGGCGACCATCCACACCAACAAGCGCAAGATCAGCGCCGATGAGTATTTCACCGGCCTGTTCTCGACCGCGCTGGAAGCGGATGAGGTCATCACCAAGATCTCGTTCCCGGTCGGCGGCAAGTTCGCCTATGCCAAGTTCCCCAATCCGGCCTCGCGGTATGCGCTGGTCGGCGTGGCGGTCTCCAAGCGCGGCAGCGAGGTGCGCGTGGCAGTGACCGGCGCGGGTTCGGAGGGCGTGTTCCGCTGGGCGGAGGCGGAGAAGGCGCTCGCCGCGCGCTTCTCGGCCAAGTCGCTCGACGGCAAGAGCCACCCGGCCAAGGGGCTGAACGGCGATCTCCACGCTTCGGCCGAATATCGCGGCCATCTCATCGGCGTGATGGCGCGCCGCGCACTGGCGGCGGCGACGGGCAAGTGAGGCTCGGGCGGCGCCAGTCTCCGTCAGGAGCGGGCGTCGCAGCCACGCTCCCCATCTGGGCGCCGAGGCCGGCAGGGAGTTCACGCTTGCCTTGCCGCCCTCCGGCGTGACAGGACTGAATCGATATGCCTGCGCTTCCCGCCTCCATCGATGCCACGCTCGCCCTGTTGTCGGCCGGTCGCTATGTGGCCGACCGCTCGCTGGCGACGGTGGTTTTCCTCGCCCTCAAAATGGGACGTCCGCTGCTGCTCGAAGGCGAGGCGGGCGTGGGCAAGACCGAGATCGCCAAGGTGCTGTCGGCCACGCTCGGCCGGCCGCTGATCCGGCTGCAATGCTACGAGGGGCTCGACGTTTCCTCCGCCGTCTATGAATGGAACTATGCCGGGCAGATGATGGCGATCCGGCTGGCGGAGGCGGCGGGCGAGACCGACCGGGCGCGGCTAGGCGCCGATGTGTTCTCGGAACGGTTTCTGATCAAGCGGCCGCTGCTGAAGGCGCTGGAAGCCGATGCTGCCGGCGCGCCGGTGCTACTAATCGACGAACTCGACCGCACGGATGCCGCTTTCGAGGCCTATCTTCTCGAAATCCTGTCCGATTTTCAGGTGACGGTGCCGGAACTCGGCACGTTCCGCGCACCGGCCCCGCCGATTGTCCTCATCACCTCGAACCGCACGCGCGAAATCCACGATGCGCTCAAGCGACGCTGCCTCTACCACTGGGTCGATTATCCGGATGCGGCGCGCGAACTGTCGATCCTGAAAGCGCGGCACCCGGATGTGCCGGCACGGCTGGCGCGCCAGATCGTCCACTACGTGCAGGCGATCCGCAAGGAGGACCTGTTCAAGGCACCGGGTGTTGCCGAGACGCTGGACTGGGCGAGCGCGCTGGTCGAACTCGACGCGGTGGCGCTCGATCCCGCGCTGGTGTCCGATACGCTCGGCGTGCTGCTCAAATATCAGGACGACATCGCGAAAATCCAGGGCACCAAGGCCAAGGAGCTCCTCGACCGCGTCAAGGCGGAAGCGCGGTGATCCCGCTCGCGGCCGGCACCGGACATCTGGCCGAGAACATCGCCTATTTCGGACGTGCCTTGCGCGCCGCCGGCCTGCCGGTCGGCCCCGGTGCCGTGCTGGAAGCGGTGTCGGCGGTGGAGGCGGCAGGCATCGGCCATCGTGAGGATTTCCGCGCCACGCTGCGCGCCGTGCTGGTCAAGAAGCGCGAGCATATGGCGGTGTTCGAGCAGGCATTCGCGATCTTCTGGCGCAAGCGTTCGCTGATGGAGCGGATGATGGCGGCGATGATGCCGGTGGCGCCCGGCGCGCCGGATCAGAAACGGCAGGAGGCGCTGCGCCGGGTGTCCGAGGCGCTCTACAACGACGCCGGCCGGCAACCCGAGGAGGTGGAGGAGCAGCGCCGGCTCGATGCGACGCTGACCGTCTCCGACCTGGAGGTGTTCAAGAGCCGGGATTTCGAGCAGATGAGCGCCGCCGAGATCGAGGCGGCCAAGCGCGAGGTGGCAAAGCTGGTGCTGCCGCTCGATACGGTGCGCATCCGCCGGTTTACGGCGGTGCCCAGGGGCGGACGGATCGATCCGCGCGCATCGATGCGGGCGTCAATGCGCGCGGGGGCGGGCGGGATCAGCCTGAAGTTCCGCGACCGCGAGGAGAAGCATCCGCCGCTGGTCGCCATCGTCGATATTTCCGGCTCGATGAGCAGCTACAGCCAGATTTTCCTGCATTTCCTGCATGCGCTGGGCAAGGCCGGGCGCAAGGTGCACAGTTTCGTGTTCGCCACCGAACTCACCAACATTTCGCGCGCGCTGCAGGCGCACAAGGACCCCGATCTGGCGCTGGCAGCGACCACCAAACTCGTGCGCGACTGGGACGGGGGCACGCGCATCGGCCCGACGCTGGGGCGGTTCAACCGGCTGTGGTCGCGGCGGGTGCTGTCGGGCGGGGCGGTGGTGCTACTCATCACCGACGGGCTGGAGCGCGGCGATACGGACGAGCTTGCCGCCGCGATGGACCGGCTGCACCGCTCGTGCCGGCGGCTGGTCTGGCTCAATCCGCTGCTGCGCTATCAGGGGTTCGAGGCGCGCGCCGCCGGCATCCGCGCCATGTTGCCGCATGTTGACGAGTTCCGGACACTGCATAATCTGAACGCGATGAGCGACCTGTGCCGGGCGCTGTCGGGCGAGGCAGGCCGAGCGGGCGATCCCCGGCGATTCCGGCTGGCAGGATAGGGCGCAAGAGGCGAGGATGCAGGCAACCGAAGAAGACATTCTGGCTACCGCCGAAGCCTGGAAGCGCGCGGGGCGTGGGGTTGCCATCGCCACGGTGGTGGAGACCTGGGGATCGGCGCCGCGCCCGGTCGGCTCGCATCTTGTCATCGACGAGGCCGGCAACTTCCTCGGTTCGGTGTCGGGGGGCTGCGTCGAAGGTGCCGTGGTGACGGAGGCGCTGGAGGTGATCGGCGAGGGGCGGCCGCGTCTGCTCAATTTCGGCGTCGCCGACGAGACGGCGTGGCGGGTCGGCCTTTCCTGCGGCGGCAAGATCGCCGTCTATGTGGAGCCGGTGACGTGAAGCTCGACCTGCTGGCGGCGCAGAACGCGGAATTCGCGGCCCGCCGCGCGTCGGTCGCGGTGACGGATCTTGCAAGCGGCGCGCAGCGGCTGATCCGGCCGGCGGATCTGGTGGCGCTGCCGCTCGCCGGCACGGCGCTGGCCGAGGCGGTGGCTGCCGCGCTCCGCACCGGGCGCAGCGGCATCGTCGAGGTCGGCGGGGCGCGGCTGTTTCTGACCGTGCGGGTGCCGCCGGTGCGTGTCGTCATCACCGGCGCGGTGCATATCTCGCAGGCGCTGGTGCCGATGGCGCGGCAGGTGGGGTTCGATGTCATCCTCATCGATCCGCGCACGGCCTTTGCCACGCCCGAGCGCTTCCCCGAGGGGCGGGTGCTGGCGGACTGGCCGGAAACGGTGCTGCCCGGGCTTGGGCTCGACCGCTACAGCGCTTTCGTCGCGCTGACGCATGATCCGAAGATCGACGATCCGGGACTTGAGGCGGCGCTGGCCGCAGGATGCTTCTACATCGGCGCGCTGGGCAGCCGCAAAACGCATGCCGGGCGGCTGGCCCGGCTCGGTGCGCGCGGTCTCGATGCGGCGGTGCTGGCGCGCATCCATGCGCCGGTGGGGCTGGACATCGGCGCGGTCAGTCCGGCGGAAATCGCCGTTTCCGTGCTGGCCGAGATCATTGCGGCGTTGCGCAAGACGGAGTGCCCATGATTTTCGGTTCGATGCCGGTAGCAAAGGCGCTGGGCGCGGTGCTCGCCCACGCGGTGCGGCAGGATGGGGTGTCGCTGAAAAAGGGCCTGCGGCTTTCCGCGGGCGACATTGCCCAGCTTGAGGCGGCGGGGATCGCCGAGGTGGTGGTGGCGCGGCCCGGCAAAGATGATGTGGGCGAGGATGCCGCCGCGCTCGCCGTGGCGGAGACGCTGGCGGGCGCCGGCGTGGTGGTCGAACGGCCATTTACCGGGCGGGCCAATGTGACGGCCGAGGTTGCCGGTATCTTCCGGGTCGATGCGGCCGTGGTCGACGGGCTCAATGGCATCGACGGGGCGATCACCGTGGCGACGCTCTCTGACTACCGCGCGGTGCAGGCCGGCGAGATGGTGGCCACGGTCAAGATCATTCCGTTCGCGGTGTCGAAAAATCTGCTCAACGGCGCGGTGATGGCGGCCGGCGCCGGGCAGGGGGCGCTGACGGTCGTGCCGTTCCGGCCCCAGCGTGTCGGGCTGATCTCGACGCTGCTACGCGGCCTGAAGCCGAGCGTGATCGACAAGACCGCGGCGTTGACGCGCGACCGGCTCGCCGTGGGGGGCGCCCGGCTGGGAGCGGAACGGCGCGTGCCTCACAAGGTCGAGGCGATTGCGGATGCGCTCAAGGAATTGGCGGCAAGCCACAACATCGTCATCGTTTTCGGCGCCTCCGCCATTGCCGACAGAGCCGATGTCATCCCGCGCGCGATCGAGGAAGCCGGCGGGCGGGTCGAGCATTTCGGCATGCCGGTCGATCCGGGCAACCTGCTGCTGGTCGGACGGATCGGCAGCGTGCCGGTGATCGGCGCGCCGGGCTGCGCGCGGAGCCCCAAGGAGAACGGGTTCGACTGGGTGCTGCAACGGATGATGGCCGGGCTCAACGTCGGGCGCGAAGCCATCCAGGCGATGGGCGTCGGCGGGCTGCTGACCGAGATCGCCTCGCGGCCGCAGTTGCGCGATGGGCAGGGCCGCGCCGGGCGCGCGCCGGCCGAGGTACGGACCAGGGCGGATATCGGCGTTGTCGTGCTGGCGGCAGGGCTGTCCTCGCGCATGGGCGGGCGCAACAAGCTGCTGCAGCCGATCGCCGGGGTGCCGATGCTGCGGCGCACGGTGGAACAGGCGCTGGCCGCCGCGGTCGGGCCGGTGGTGGTGGTGACCGGACATCAGCATGAGGAGGTTGGCGCCGCGCTCGGCGGGCTGGCGGTCCGCCTCGTGCACAATCCGGACTATGCGGTCGGCATGGCCGGGTCGCTGAAGGCGGGCATCGCCGCGCTGCCGCCGAGTGCCGCCGGGGCGCTGGTGATGCTCGGCGATATGCCGCTGGTGACCCCGCAGGTGCTGACGCGATTGGTCGCGGTGCTGGCGGACGAGCCGGGCGCGGCGGCGGTGGCGCCGGTCTATCATGGCCGGCGCGGCAATCCGGTGCTGATCGGGCGCAGCCTGTTCGGCGCGGTGGCGGAACTCTCCGGCGATGAGGGTGCGCGCCGGTTGATCGAGGCGAGCGGCGCCGGGGTGATCGAGGTCGCTGTGGAGGACGCCGGCGTGATCCGCGATTTCGACACGGTCGAGGCGCTCTCCGGGTTTGAAAAACCTCAGTAGCGGCCCAGCAGCGTGGCGGTGAGGTAGTGGCTGGAGCGCCGGCTCTGATCCCATTGCCAGCCGGCGGACAGGGTGACATCGAACCTGCTCAGGAACGCCGGCTCGCCGACATGCAGGCCCAGCCGGGTCTTGCCGGTGGTGCGCTCGACGCTGCCCATCAGTTCCGGCCCGAAAGCTACGGGCGAGCCGGCGGGGCGCCAGCCGAGCCGGGCGCGACCCCACAGGCTGGCGTTGGCGGTATCGGCGCCTGCGGCCAGCGCGACATACAGCGACGGATCGGGGCGGAGCCAGACGCTGGCATCCGCGGCGAGGCCGTAGCGGACGCGCGGGCCTCGGCCCGGCTGGGGCACCACGGCCTGCGAGGGGCCGAGGCCGAAGCTGGCATAGACCGGGCCGAGGCTGCGGTCGATGCCGATAAGCAGCCGTTGCTGGCGTTCGATGCGGGTGAACAGCATCTTGCCCCGGCGGGCGCGGACGACATCGGACAGCGACAGGCCGCTGGTTCCCATCAGGAAAGCGCGGGTTCCTTCGTCGGGCAGGGCAAAGCTCTTCTTGCCGCCCGTGGTGAGGAAGGTCGAGGTGCGGTCCATGTCGACGCTGGCGAACACGGTGTCCCAGGTCAGGGCGTCCCACCAGTCAAAAGCGCGCGCAGGTCCGGGTGTGGCGCTGCACGCCATCACACCGGCGACACTGAGCGCCGCTGACCCCAAACCCTGCCGCATCGGGCAAGAGTGCGGCATTGAGCGCAGAATGCCATCGATCAACGGTTGTTATCGGCAGTCGTGCAAGGCAGGGTGGAAGCGCAGCCTGCAGCGGCGGATGTGTGGCTTGGCAATCTTGGGGCATTCTGCCATAGCCGGGCGATCCATCGCCGCTTGCGAGGCCTCGTGCAGCAGATTGCCAGTGTCCAGATTCTTCGCGCACTGGCTGCGCTTCTGGTGGCCTATGGGCATGCCGTTTATGAGGCGGGGCGGATTGCGGGCCTGAAAGGCGGGCAGTTTTCGGCGCCGGGGCAGTACCTGTCGGCGGTGGGGGTGGACCTGTTCTTCGCCATCTCCGGCTTCGTCATGGTGCTTTCGTCGCTGCGACTCTATGGCGCCGGGGACGGGCGCTGGCAGTTCCTCAAGCGGCGGCTGGCGCGAATCGTGCCGATCTACTGGCTGGTCACCGCGATCTTTCTTCTCGGGCAGGCGCTGACCGGGGCGGCGGCGCGCGATACCGTGTTCAGCGCGGGTGAAATTCTCAAATCGCTGCTGTTCATCCCGTTTGAGCGGGCCGATCTCAAGTTGATCCAGCCGGTCTACAGCCTTGGCTGGACGCTCAACTACGAGATGTTTTTCTATCTGCTTTTCGCGCTGTTGATGGCGGCCACTGCGGCCGCCACGGTCGGGCGCGTGGCGCTGACCCTGATCGCTGTGGTGATCGCCGGTCTTGTGCTGAACCCGACGTGGCCGCCGCTGCAGTTCTGGTCGCATCCGATCGTGCTGGAGTTCGTGCTCGGCATGGGCATCGGGCTGCTGTTCCTCAAGGGGGTGCGGCTGTCACCGCTTCTCGGCGCTGGGCTTGCGCTGGCGGGGGCGATGGCCTTCCTCGCGTTCAACCGCGACGGATTTCTGCCCACGGATGGCTGGCGCCTGCTGGCGGCCGGCGTGCCGATGGCGCTGGTGCTCGCGGGCTGTGCGCTTGGCTTTCCCGGTGCGGGGGCGGCGCGGGGCGGGCCGCTGGTGCAGCTCGGAGACGCGAGTTACGCGCTCTATCTGTTCCACCCGATGGCGATCCGCGCGCTCGGGCTGGTGGCGCTCGGCAAGGGGCTGATCGGCGGTTGGGGCTTGGTATTAGCGGCTTTGCTGGCCAGCGCGGCGGTGAGCGTGATGATCCACCGGCTGTTCGAACGGCCCCTGACGCGATGGCTGCAGGGCGGGCGCTGAACCGCCGGCACCGCATTGCCCTTTCCTTTCGCTGCAAAGACGCTACAACCGCGACGCAACAGGTCCAGTCTAAGTGCCCGATCCGCTCAATCCCGCCAGTATTTCCACCCTTCTCAGACGCTTCATCGAGACGCCGGCGACGCCTGGCGCCGAAACGGTGACGCTTGACGAGGTTGTGGCCTGCTTCGGCAACCGGGCCTTCGGGTTCTTCCTGCTGATCTTTGGCCTGCCCAACTGCTTTCCGATGCCGCCGGGATTGCCGGTGCTGTGCGGCATCGTGGTGATGGTGGTGGCATTGCAGATGCTGATCGGCATGCCGCAGCTCAAACTGCCGCGCTGGCTGGGGCGTCGCGCGGTGCGGCGCGATCTGCTGACGCGGGTTTTCGCCAAGGCCACGCCCCCGCTGGAGTGGCTGGAGCAGTTTTCCAAGCCGCGGTTTCCGCTGTTGTCAGGCGAGGTGATGCGCCGCGCGGTGGGGATGGCAGGGCTGGCGCTGGGCATCGCGCTGATGGCGCCGATCCCGCTTTTCGGCGGTATTCCCGCCGGCATCGCGGTCACCGTGCTCGGACTGGCCTTCCTGCAACGCGATGGCCTGCTGATCGGCTTCGGCGTGCTGGTGGCGACGCCGATCGCGCTCGCGGTGACATCGGCGATGCTCTACGCCATCTTCCAGGGTGCGGCGGCGGTGTTCTGAGGCGTCCCGCCTCAGGCGGCGGCGCGCTTGGCCGCCGGATAGGCAGTGTCCGGCACCTCGCCGGAGACGGGGATGGCGCGGGCGGTCGTGCCGTTGATGCGGTCGATCACCTTGGACATCTCCTCCGCCGGGCAGGGGCGGGCGAAGAAGAAGCCCTGAAGATGGTGACAGCCGACAGCCTGCAGGAAGCGTTGCTGCTCCTCGGTCTCGACGCCTTCCGCCGTCACCTCCAGCCCCAGCGCGCGGCCGAGATGGACGATCGAGTGGATCAGGATGGCGGATTCGCCGGTGGCTTCCATGCTCTCAAGGAACGAGCGGTCGATCTTGATGCGGTCGAAGGCGAAGCGGCGCAGATAGATCAGGCTGGAATAGCCGACGCCGAAATCATCGAGCGCCATACGCACGCCCATGGCGCGCAGTTCCATCATCGCGGCCTCGGCAACATCGGCATCCTCGATCACGACGCCTTCGGTCAGTTCGAGTTCCAGCCGGTGCGGATCGATGCCGGTCTCGGCGAGAATGCGCGCCACGGTCGGCACGAAATCGCGATGGCGGAACTGGACCGGCGAGACGTTGACCGCGATGGTAATGCCCGGCCAGCGCTTGCTCTCCTCGCAGGCCTTGCGCAGCACCCACTCGCCCAAGACGGCGATCAGGCCGCGCTCCTCGGCGATGGAAATGAACTGGTTGGGCGGGATCAGACCCGATTCCGGGTGGTTCCAGCGCACGAGCGCTTCCAGCGCGACGATGCGGCTGCCGTCGGCGGTGACGACAGGCTGGTAATGCAGGACAAGGTGATCGCTCTCGATGGCGGTGCGCAGATCGTCCTCGATGATCTTCTTGAGGCGCAGGGTCTCGTTCATCTGATGCTCGAAGAACGAGTAGCGATTGCGGCCTTCGTTCTTGGCCCGGTAGAGCGCAATGTCGGCAAAGCGCATCAGGCTGACGGCGTCATGACCGTTGTCGGGCGCCACCGATATGCCGACCGAACAGCCGATGGAGACGGTGAAGTCGTCGATGATGAACGGCCGGCGCAACTCCTCCAGAATGCGGCGGGCCAGCGTTTCCGCATCGTGGATGGAGCGCACGCCGACCTGGATGATGGCGAATTCGTCGCCACCGAATCGGGCCACCGTATCGGCGCCACGCACCAGATCGCCGAGGCGGGCGGCAACCTGGATGATCAGCTTGTCGCCGGCATCGTGGCCGTGCAGGTCGTTGACTTCCTTGAAGCGGTCGAGGTCGAGATACATCACCGCAAGTCCACCGCCTTCGCGGTTGATGCGGTTGATCTCGTTGTTGAGCGCGCGCGAGAACAGCGACCGGTTCGGCAGACCCGATAGCGGATCGTGCCCGGCCTGATGCTGGGCCTGCGCCTCGCTCTGTTCGAGTTCGCGGGTGACGCGACGGATGTGCAGATAGACCAGCAGGCCATAGATGCCGATCACCGCGATGCCCATGAAGCCGATGCTGGCAAGGCTCTGCAGGGTGAAGGAGCCGTCGTTGACACGGTTCCAGATCAGACCTGTGATCGAACTCTCGGGGGTGTCCACGCCGGTCAGTTCGCTATCCCGGAAGCGAAGGTCGTGCAGCAGCAGCGTGTTGCCGATCTTGGCCAGAGTCTGGTCCTCGAAGCGACGGGCGACCACCACCTGAAACAGGTCGTTGACGTTGATCGCCGCCATCGAGACGATGGCCTTGGGATCGACCAGGGTCGTGCTCATGCCGATCCGGCGGATGGCAAATTCGGTGCGCAACTGGGCGCGCTCGGCAATCAATTCGTCGGCGGCCTTCAGGCGCCGCTCCATCAATTCCTGACGGGTCGCGCTGACCGACAGCAGCTTGCCCTGTTTGGAATATACCGCCACGAAATCAAGGCGATGTTCCGTGGTCAGATACTTGGTGAGCTTCTCCATGTCGACCCGGCGCTCCGGCGCGGCCTGGGCGATCAGCATGGCCTCGCGCTGCACCTGATCGGCAAATTCCTGCGCTTCGTGTTCCAGCGCCTGGTCGATCCGGCGCTGTTCGGTCAACACCGACTGCTGCTCGTTGCGTTCGTAGGCCGTCTTGGCGAGAAACGACATCGAGCCGATCACCGCGAAGGAAACAACCAGAATCGGCAGAACGGACAGGGCTGCCGACTGGGTGCGGGAACCGATGGAGCGGGAATTGTGCATTGGGAACCGGAGGATTGAAGCTCAGTTCCCGGCAGCCTTGCACATGGAGGTTTACCGTTCGTTATCTCTGAGTATTTCGTAGAAATCGCGGAAGGATGCTCGGGACAATCTTGCGCCAAAGCCCATTGAACTCACAATTCTGGTGGGTGTTGTGACGAGATAAAGTCCGGAAGTGGCACAGCGAGCGAGCGTCTCTCCCGGCAACAGACGGTTTTGAGGTCCCCTCGCGCGCGCGCGAGGGGGCGCCACTTGCGGCTGTCGGCGGTCGGCTCCCTGGGGAAGGGCTCCAGGGCCAATCGACATTCAGGATTTGGAGCGCGGTATGAGGTCAAACAGTCCAGTTTCAGGCCGGGGATCGCCGAAAGGGTTGTCCCCTTTCCAGATCATCGGCCGCAAAAATGGGCTGTTTGACCCATACGCCTTTGGCGCGCGGCGGATTTTGCGCCGGAATGCGGAAAATGCCTCTTGTGGGGGATGGCCCCACGGCGCGTCATTGTCCTGTCCCGCCACAAAATCTGACCCGCGCCGCGCCCGAAACCTGATTGTCGATTGGCCCTACAACAGCCCCAATCCGCGAAAACTCGCATGACCCTGCCGGCCGATGATCAGATGATCGTGCACGGCGATGCCGAGCGGTTTGGCGATGGCGACGATTTCCTGTGTCATCCGGATGTCGGCGGTGGACGGGGCAGGATCGCCGGAAGGATGGTTGTGCACCAGGATGAGCGCGGTCGCTGACAGTTCGAGCGCGCGCCGCGCCACCTCGCGCGGATAGACTGGCGTGTGATCCACCGTGCCGGTCTGCAGCACCTCGTCGGCGATCAATCCGTTCTTCTTGTCGAGGAACAGCACGCGGAACTCCTCGCGCTCGGCAAAGGCCATGGCGACGCGGCAATAATCGAGCAATGCGCTCCACGAAGACAGGACGGTGCGGGTGCTGACATCACCGCGGGCCATGCGCTGGCTGGCGGCGGCGACGATCTTGAGGTCGAGCGCCGTGGAAGCGCCGACGCCTTCCACTTCGGTCAGCCGCTCCAACGGCGCGCCCAGCACTTCGGCGAAGGTGCCGAAGCGCTTGATCAGCCGCTTGGCGATGGGCTTGACGTCGCGGCGCGGAATGGAGCGGAACAGCAGGAGTTCCAGAAGCTGGTAATCGGGCAGGGCGGCATGGCCGGCGGCGCGGAAGCTTTGGCGCAGGCGGTCGCGGTGGCCGCTGGTGTGGTCCTCCTCGTCCGCGCCCGCCATCGCTCCCTCACGTCCGGTAGGGAGGCTGATGCAACCCGCGCGGCGACAGGGTGAAGATCTCCGCTCCCGTCTCGGTGACCCCGACCGTATGCTCGAACTGCGCCGACAGCGAGCGGTCGCGCGTGACGGCGGTCCAACCGTCCGAGAGGATCTTCACCTGCGGCTTGCCGAGGTTGATCATCGGCTCGATGGTGAAAAGCATGCCGGGCTTGAGCACCGCGCCTTCGCCGGGTCTGCCGAAATGCAGGATATTCGGCTCATCGTGGAAAAGCTGCCCAAGGCCGTGACCACAGAAATCGCGCACCACCGAGCAGCGCTCGGCTTCCGCGTAGGACTGGATGGCATGGCCGATGTCGCCCGTCGTCGCGCCGGGTTTGACGGCGGCGATGCCGCGCATCAGCGATTCGTACGTCACCTCGATGAGCCGTTCGGCACGGCGCGGCACCTCGCCGATCAGATACATGCGCGAGGAATCGCCGTGCCAGCCGTCAACGATCAGCGTGATGTCGATGTTGACGATGTCGCCCTCGCGCAGCGGCTTGTCGTCGGGAATGCCGTGGCAGACGACATGATTGATCGAGGTGCAGATCGAATGGGTGTAGCCGCGATAATTCAACGGGGCCGGATAAGCGCCGTGATCCATGGCGAAGGCAAAAGCCTTGCGGTCGAGCTCGGCGGTGGTCACGCCGGGCCGGGCCCATTCGGTCATCAGGTCGAGCGCCTCGGCGGTCAGCGCTCCAGCCCTGCGCATGGCGGCGAAGGCTTCGGCGCCGTGCTGGCGGATCTGACCGGGTTTGCGGCGATGCTGCGCTTCAGTATGCATTCCAATCCTACTCTTTTGGTTGATCCATAAACCCGGTTGCGTGGCAGGCCAATGGCAAATTGCCCGCAGGGGCTTTATCGCCCTGCCCATCCCGACTATGGAGGGGAGCCAGCGGGCGGCGCAGAATGCCGCTTTCTTAAACCGGACCCCGATGAACGACAGCGACATTGCCTTCGGCGCCCATGCCCCCTCCGGCTTGATGGCACGGCTCCTCGGCATCACCCGCGCGCTGCCGCCGCATGGCGCGGGCAAGACGCTCGGCTTCGCGCTGCGCCGGCTGGCGACGCTGCTGCTGGCCGGTCGGCCGCTGGATGTGGAGGCCTACGGCGCCAAGTTCCGGCTATTCCCCTACAACAACGTGTGCGAGGCGCGCATCCTGTTCTTTCCGCGGCAGTTCGATGAGGAGGAACGGGAAATCCTGGCCTCGCGCATCCGCCCGGATTTCCACTTCGTCGATGTGGGCGCGAACATCGGCGGATATGCGCTGGCCGTGGCGGCGCTGGCCGGACCGTCCGCCCGTATCCTGGCGATCGAGCCCGAGCCGGAGATGTTCGGGCGCCTGGTCTATAACGTGCGGCTCAACCCGTTCGGCAGCGTCAAGGCGCTGGAACTGGCGGTGGCCGACAAGGACGGGGAAATGACCCTGTTCATCGACCATTTCAACCGGGGCGAGTCGAGTCTCAAGATCATCACCACCGTTGAAGGCAAGTCGGTGCGCGTGCCGGCGCGCAAGCTCCACACCATCCTGAGCGAGGAGCGCTTTGCCAGGGTCGACGCGCTGAAACTCGATGTCGAGGGCGCCGAGGACCTCATCCTGGAAACGTTCTTTGCCGAGGCGCCGGCCTCGCTGCATCCCGGTCTGATCATCCTGCAATCGACGCCGGAGCGCTGGAACATCGATCTGATCGGCCTGATCGAGGCGCAGGGCTACCGCCGCATCGCCGGGACGCGCAACAACATCGTCTATGCGCTCGACCGCCAGCGGGTCGGGTGAGCAACGCTCTCTGCGTGCAACAAAAAGGGCGCCGCGAGGCGCCCTTTTTTTCGAAATCCGGCAGAAACGGCCCGGCGTTACGTCCCAGCGTCACTTGCGCTGATTGATCGGCACGTAATCGCGCTTGGGTTGGCCGGTGTAGAGCTGGCGCGGGCGGCCGATGCGCTGATGCGGATCCTCGATCATTTCCTTCCACTGCGCGATCCAGCCGACGGTGCGGGCCAGTGCGAACAGCACGGTGAACATCGAGGTGGGGAAGCCCATCGCCTTCAGCGTGATGCCCGAATAGAAGTCGATGTTCGGGTAGAGCTTGCGCTCGACGAAATACTCGTCGTGCAGCGCGATCCGCTCCAGTTCCATGGCCACCTGCAGCAGCGGGTCGTCCTTGACGCCGACCTCGGCCAGCACCTCATGGGTGGTGCGCTGCATGATGCGGGCGCGCGGATCGTAGTTCTTGTAGACGCGGTGACCGAAGCCCATCAGGCGGAACGGGTCGTTCTTGTCCTTGGCGCGGGCGATGTAGTGCGGGATGCGATCGGGCGTGCCGATCTCGGCCAGCATCTTGAGCGCCGCCTCGTTGGCGCCGCCATGCGCTGGGCCCCACAGACAGGCGACACCCGCCGCGATGCAGGCGAACGGATTGGCGCCCGAGGAGCCTGCCAGACGGACCGTGGAGGTCGAGGCGTTCTGCTCATGGTCGGCATGCAGGATGAAGATGCGATCGAGCGCGCGGCTCAGCACCGGGTTCACCTTGTAGTCCTCGCAAGGCACCGAGAAGCACATGCGCAGGAAGTTCGAGGTGTAGTCGAGATCGTTCTTCGGATACACGAACGGGTGGCCAACGTGATACTTGTAGGCCATCGCCGCAAGGGTCGGGAACTTGGCGATCATGCGCATGGACGCGACCATGCGCTGATACGGATCCGAGATGTCGGTCGAGTCGTGGTAGAAGGCCGAGAGCGCGCCGACCGAGCCGACCATCACCGCCATCGGGTGGGCGTCGCGGCGGAAGCCCTGGAAGAAGCGGCTCATCTGCTCGTGCACCATGGTGTGGCGCGTGATGCGGTTGACGAAATCAACCTTCTGCGGGGCGGTCGGCAGGTCGCCGTGCAGCAGCAGGTAGCAGGTTTCGAGGAAGTCGCCATGCTCGGCGAGCTGCTCGATCGGGTAGCCGCGATGCAGCAGAACGCCCTGATCGCCGTCGATATAGGTGATCTGGCTCTCGCAAGCCGCGGTGGAGGTAAAGCCCGGATCGTAGGTGAACATGTCGGTCTTGGCATAGAGCGAACCGATGTCCAGAACCGACGGGCCAATGGTGCCATGACGAATCGGCAAATCCACCGCCTTGTCACCAACCTTCACGGTGCCCTTTGCCGTTGTCATGCCAACCTCCGATCCAGCCCCCCGGGCTGTCAAATTGTCCTGATGTCCCGCCTTGCTACCGCAATGCAGCAAAAGCTTCAAGTTCGCTCACCCGATCATGGTCAAAACCGGGTCAAACGTAACGTTATATCTTCGTCGAAGATGCCTGATCGCGGATGCGGGCGAGGCTCTCCTGCCGGCCAAGCACGGCCAATACGTCGAAAATGCCGGGGGAGGTTGTGCGACCGGTGAGCGCGGCGCGCAGCGGCTGGGCAAGCTGCCCGAGTTTTGCGCCCGTTGCTTCGGAAACCGACCGCACGGCGGCTTCCAGCGCAGGCGCCTGCCAGTCCGAAACGGCCTGCAGGGCCGGCAGGATGGCGGCCAGACGGTCGCGGCCAGCCGAATCGAGCAGGTCGCGCGCCTTGTCCTCCAGCGGCAGCGGCCGGTCGGCGAACAGGAAGCGGGCGCCGTCGATCAATTCGACCACCGTGCGGGCGCGTTCCTTGAGGCCGGGCATGGCGGCGAGCAGGCGTGCGCGCATCGCATCGTCCATCTTGGCCATGAAGGCATCGCGCTGGGGATGCTCGGCCAGCACCTCGATGAACCGGTCGACAAGCTCGGCATCGGCGGTCTGGCGCATGTAGTGGCCGTTGAGACTTTCCAGCTTGGCGAAATCGAAGCGCGCCGGCGAGCGGCCGACGTTCTTGAGATCGAACAGTGCGCTCATCTCGGCGGTGGAAAAGATTTCCTGGTCGCCGTGGCTCCAGCCGAGCCGGACCAGGTAGTTGCGCAGCGCCTCGGGCAGGTAGCCCATGGTGCGGTAGGCATCGACACCGAGGGCGCCGTGACGCTTGGACAGTTTGGCGCCATCCGGCCCGTGAATGAGCGGGATATGGGCCATCTGCGGCACCGTCCAGCCCATCGCCTGATAGATCTGGGTCTGGCGGGCCGCGTTGGTCAGGTGATCGTCGCCGCGGATGACATGGGTCACCGCCATGTCGTGATCGTCGACGACGACGGCGAGCATGTAGGTGGGGTTGCCGTCCGAGCGCAGCAGCACGAGATCGTCGAGGTCCTTGTTGGCCCAGGTGACGCGGCCCTGCACCGCATCTTCCACCGTGGTTTCGCCTTCAAGCGGCGCACGCAGGCGGATCACCGGCTTGACGCCGGCGGGCGCCTCCTTGGGGTCGCGGTCGCGCCAGCGGCCGTCGTAGCGCATGGGGCGGCCCTCGGCGCGGGCCTTTTCGCGCATCTCGTCGAGTTCCTGCGGGCTTGCGTAGCAATAATAGGCGCGGCCGAGCCGCACCATCTCCTCGGCCACCTCGCGATGGCGGGCGGCGCGGGCATACTGATGCACCACCTCGCCGTCCCAGGTCACGCCCAGCCAGCCCAGTCCATCGATGATCGCCTGGATGGCCGCCTCGGTTGAACGCTCGCGGTCGGTATCCTCGATGCGCAGCAGCATCTTGCCGCCGTGGCGGCGGGCATAAAGCCAGTTGAACAGCGCCGTGCGCGCTCCGCCGATGTGCAGAAAGCCGGTGGGCGAGGGGGCAAAACGGGTGACAACGGTGGATGACATGGCCGGTTCCGCGAGGGCGAATGTTCAAATAGGCGCCGACCCTGTAGCATTGTTTTGCTCGGGCACAACAGGAGAGCAGGGTGAGGCAGGCTCCCGGCGGGGAAAAATCCGGTCCGGCGGCGATCGCGATCGGTCCGCAGGCGGTCCGGCGCGCCGGCTGGCGCCCTGGCTTTGCCGAAAGCCTCGCCCTTCTGCCCGAGGCGCTCCGGCGCGCCATCACCCACGAGATCGATCATCGCCGGCTGTTCCTGTGGCTGCCGGTGGCGATGGGCCTGGGGGTTCTGGCCTATGCGGCGGCCGAGACGGAGCCGTCGCTGGCGGCTTCCGGTGTTCCGCTGGTGCTGGCGGCGGTGGGGGCCGGACTTGCGCGGCGGCGGCTGTGGCCGATGGCGGCGCTGCTGGCGGTGGCGGTGTTTTTCGCGGGGTTTCATCTGGCAGGCTGGCGCAGCCGGCTGGTGGCCGCCCCGGTGCTGGCGGCGCCGGCGTTCCTGACCGTGACCGGCCGCATCGAAAGCCTCGATCGCACTGCCTATGGCGCGCGGCTGGTCGTCCGCGTCGCCGATGTCTCCCCGGCGGTGGAGCGCATGCCCGAGCGAATCCGGGTCACCCAGCGCAGCGCGCCGAAGTTTCAGGCCGGCGATGCGGTGTCCTTCAAGGCGCGGCTGACCCCGCCGGCGCCGGCGGCGGTGCCCGGCGGCTATGATTTCGAGCGCGAGGCGTTCTTCCAGCGGCTCGGCGCGGTCGGCTATGTGACCGGCGCGGTCAATGCGGCAGAGGGGGTGCCGGAGGCGGGGCTGTGGCTGCGGATGGTCGCCGGCATCGACCGGGCCCGCAACGGCCTGACCGAGCGCATTATCGCGGTGGTCGGCGGCTCGCGCGGGGCGATCGCGGCGGCGCTGATCACCGGCAAACGTGGCCAGATCGCCGAGGCTGACAACGAGATCTGGCGCGCAGCCGGCATCTTTCACCTGATTTCGATCTCCGGCCTGCACATGATGCTGGCGGCCGGGCTGTTCTTCTATGCGGCGCGGCTGATCTTCGCGGCCTTTCCCGATTGGCACCCCGGCATCGGCACCAAGAAAATCGCCGCGCTGATCGCCATGACGGGCGCGACCGCCTACGACATCTTTTCCGGCTCGGAGGTGGCCACCGAGCGTTCGCTGATCATGACACTAGTGATGTTCGGCGCGGTGCTGGCCGACCGGCCGGCGCTGGCGATGCGCAATCTGGCGATCTCGGCGCTGCTGATCCTCGCTTTTCGACCGGAAACCGTGCTGGGGCCGAGTTTCCAGATGTCGTTCGGCGCGGTGGCGGCTCTGGTTGCCTATGGCGAGGCCGAACGTCGCTGGCATCAGGGGCGGGCGCACCGGGCCGAGGGCGAGATTCAACCGCTGTGGCAGGGGGCGTTGCGGCTCGTCATTGCCTTCATCGCCACCAGCATCATCGCCGGGCTGGCGACGGCGCCGTTTCAGGCCTACCACTTCCATCGGCTCAACCCCTACGGGGTGCTTGGCAACGCGCTGGCGGTGCCGATCTGCTCGTTCGTGGTCATGCCGGCGGCGCTTCTGGGCGTCATCACCTATCCGCTCGGCATCGATGCGCCGGTCTGGTGGCTGATGGGGCAGGGGATCGAGGCGATCAGCCGGTTCGCCGCTCTGGTTTCCGGGCTGGAAGGGGCGGTGATGGCCACCGGGCGGTTTGGCGCCGGCGCGCTGGCGCTGCTGAGCGCGGGGCTGCTGCTGATCACGCTGATGACGACCTGGCCGTTCCGCCTCGCCGGGGCTCTCCTGGCCGCGCTGGGGCTGCTGCTGGCGGCGCGGCCGACGCGGCCCGATCTCATCATCGATGCATCGGGGCGCACGGTGATGGTGCGCGGCGTCGAAGGTAAACTGGTGCTGCTGGGGCCGTCGCGGCCGGTGTTCGCGTTGCAGCAGTGGCTGTCGGGCGATCGCGATGCGCGCAGCCCGCGCGATCCGGCGCTGACAGCCGGTGCCCGCTGCGACCGGTTGGGCTGCACGGCGCTGCTGGCGGACGGGCGCGCCGTGGCGCTGGTGCTCGACAAGGCGGGTTTCGCCGAGGATTGCGCGCGGGCCGACATTCTGGTGACGCCCTTGGTGGCGCCGGACGCGTGCTGGGGCCGGGCGGACATCTACGACCGCGGCTTCCTCAGGCAATATGGGGCAACCTATGTGCGGCTGACGGCGAATGGTCCGTTGCTCGAAACGGCACGCAACGCCCGCATTGACCGGCCATGGTCGCCGCGTCGGGGCGAGGCGCCACCGGTCACGGGCGGCGGACAGGCGCAATCGACCGCGCCGGTCTGGTCGCCGGACAGCACCGCGCCCGGCGAGCGCGAGGAGCCATGACGAGGGGCATGCGGCGCGCGCACCCCGCGCGCTGCCCCAGCCATTCGTTCGCGCTCCCCTCGACCTGACCCGAAGTTGTGCCTATATTGCTGTTCGATCTTTATCCCCGGGCCTTGAACCCGGACGCGATGGGAGCAGGGCATGGGCCGCAGCATGAATGTGATGAACCTGACCGAAGCCGCGGCCAGTCGTATCCGCGAGCAGATGGCGCGCGCGCAGACGCCGGTCGTCGGGTTGCGCGTCGGCGTCGAGAAGGGCGGCTGCGCCGGCATGTCCTACACGATGTCCTATGCGAGCGAGGTCAAGCCGTTCGATGAGGTGGTGGAAAGCCACGGCGTCAAATTGATTATCGACGCCAAGGCGGTGCTGTTCCTGCTCGGCACAACGCTCGATGTGAAATCCGACAAGTTCGCCTCGGGCTTCGTGTTCCTCAATCCCAACGAAACTTCGCATTGCGGCTGCGGCGAGTCGGTCGCCATTGAGCCCGCCAAGGGCGAGGCGCTGGAAGCCGCGCGCGGCTGAGCATGGACGCCGCCGGGCTCGCAGACCTGTTCGCGCCGGTCGGGCCGGTGACCATCAAACGCATGTTCGGCGGGTTCGGCGTGTTCCGCGGTGAGCGCATGTTCGCGCTGGCGGCGGGCGGCGAGGTCTATGTCAAGGCGAGCCAGCAGGAGATACCGGAACTGGAGGCGGCGGGATCGCGCCCGTTCAGCTTTGAGCGCAAGGATCGGCGCAGCGGCACCCCCCGTCGCATGGTGACCAGCTACTGGCTGCTGCCGGCCGAGGCGTTCGACGATGGCGAGGTGCTGAAGCACTGGGCCGGGCGGGCGCTGGCGGCGGCTGCGACGCGCGACTGATACCAAAGGTCATTGAAAATGACTCTTTGGGATTCCGTCCTGAATTTATCAACCCATTGAATATGTTTAATAAAGTCAGGTTCTTTCAAAGGCCCCATGCGTCAGCATACGGGGTCTTTGGTATGAATGATGCCTCAAGGCCCGATCATCGGCACCGGGCGGGTCAGCTCGATTCTTTCCGGCCCGATGCTGCAGGTCCATGCCAGCGCCTCGACGCCAGCGGCGCGGGCTTTGGTGAAGGCGGCGGCATAGGCGGGGTCGAGATCGGCGGCCAGCGCGAAGCGATCGCAGCGCATCTGGATCACATAAAGCATGACCGCGCGGGCGCCGCTGGCTACCATGGCCGCCATTTCGGCAAGGTGCCTGGCGCCGCGTTCGGTGCGGCAATCGGGAAACTCGGCCAGTCCCGCCTGACGGCAGAGGTGGACGTTCTTGATCTCGACATAGCAGGGCGGCCGGTCCGGGACCTCCAGCAGCAGGTCGATACGGCTGGCGACGCCGTATTTCACCTCGCGGCGCAGGCTGGGGTAGCCGGCCAGCTCGGGGATGCGCCCCGCGCGGATGGCCTCCTCGGCCAAGCGATTTGGGTGGGCGGTGTTGATCCCCACCCATTGCGCGCCATCGCCGAAATCGACCTCGACCAGTTCCCAGTTGTGGCTGAGCTTGCGCTTGGGATCAGGCGATCGCGACAGCAGCACCCGCGCGCCGGGCGTCGTCAGGCCCAGCATCGCGCCGGGATTGGCGACATGAACGGTGAGTTCGCTGCCATCCTCGAGTCCGACATCGGCCAGGAAACGCTTGTAGCGGCGGATCAGGCGGGCAGAAATGAGGGGCGCGGCAAAGTGCATGGCGTCCAGTGTGGGGGAAGTGCGGGGAGGGCGCAAGGAGAGCGCCGGCGGGGTGGTGTTCGCCGGGCACCCGCTGATCCCTAACGGCCATGGTGCCTTGCCACTGCGGCGCGGCATGCCATAAGTGCCGCTATGACAAACACACAACCCATCACCGCCGCGCTGCTGGTCATCGGCGACGAAATCCTTTCCGGCCGCACCAAGGACAAGAACATCGGCTATATCGCCGAATATCTGACCGCCATCGGCATCGACCTGAAAGAGGTGCGCGTCGTGCCGGACGACGAGACGGAGATCGTCGAGGCCGTCAGGGTTCTGAAGGGCCGCTATACCTACCTGTTCACCACAGGCGGCATCGGGCCGACGCACGACGACATCACCGCCGATTGCGTGGCCAAGGCCTGCGGCGTCGGCATCGACCACGATCCGCGCGCGGTGGCGATCCTGAAAGAGCGCTACAAGCCCGAGGATCTCAACGAGGCCCGGCTGCGCATGGCGCGCATCCCGTTCGGCGCGGACCTCATCGACAACCCGGTGTCGAAGGCGCCAGGGTTCATGATCGGCAACGTGGTGGTGATGGCCGGGGTGCCGCAGATCATGCAGGTGATGCTGGATGCGGTGACGCCACGCCTCAAGACCGGCGCCAGGATGCTGTCGCGCACGGTGGAGACCGGCGGGTTGCCGGAGGGCCTTTATGCCGAGGTGCTGGGGGCGATCGCCAAGGCGCATCCCGGAGTGATCATCGGGTCCTATCCCTCGTTCGACGGCAAGACCTTCTTCAACCGCATCGTCATGCGCGGGCGCGATGAAGCGGCGATTCTCGTTGTTGAAAAAGCTGTGATCGAGGCACTCAACGGGCTTCATGCGGCGCAGGGGTCGAGCTACAGACTTCCCCTGTGACAACAGGAGCCTACCCGCCATGCAGCCGCTGCCCGACAAGGCCTTCCCCGTTTCCTGGGACCAGTTCCACCGCGATGCGCGGGCGCTTGCCTGGCGGCTGGCGGGGGCCGGGCCGTTCCACGCCATCCTGTGCATCACGCGCGGCGGGCTGGTGCCGGCGGCGATCATCGCGCGCGAACTCGAACTGAGGCTGATCGACACGATCTGCATCGCCTCCTACCACAGCTATACCGAGCAGGGCGATCTCAAGGTGCTGAAAGGCGCCTCGCCCGAGCTGGTCGGGACCGATGGCGGCAGGGGCGTGCTGGTGCTCGACGATCTGGTCGATACCGGCAAGACGGTCAAGCTGACGCGCGATCACCTGCCGAACGCCCATTACGCCACCGTCTATGCCAAGCCGCTCGGCCGGCCGCTGGTCGATACCTTCGTGACCGAGGTGTCGCAGGATACCTGGATCTATTTCCCGTGGGACATGGGATTTGCCTTCCAGCCGCCGATCCGCAAGGGCGCGGCGGGGTGAGTCCGGTCGATACCCCGGCGACCGAACGGCATTCTCTCTACGAAGATGTGCTGGCGCTGCTGATCGGCACGATGTTTGTTGCCCTCGGCACGGCGTTGCTGGCCAAAGCGCAGCTTCTGACCGGCGGCACGGTGGGGCTGGCGCTGCTGGTCAGCCATGTGACCGGCGGCGGCTTCTGGTTGGTGTTCTCGCTGGTCAACGTGCCGTTCTATCTGCTGGCGCTGTGGCAACTGGGCTGGCCGTTCGCGCTGCGCACCTTCATCGCGGTGACGCTGGTGGCGGGGTTCTCGGCGCTGCTGGCGCAGTGGATCGAGATTGGCCGGCTCGATCCGGTCTTTGCCGCGCTGGTCGGCGGGGCGCTGGCCGGCAATGGCCTGTTGATGCTGTTCCGGCACCGGACCGGACTCGGCGGCATCAACATCCTCGCCATCTACCTTCAGGACCGGCACGGGTTGCGGGCGGGCTGGGTGCAACTCGCGGTCGATCTGCTGCTGCTGATCGGCGGCGTGGCGACGCTGCCGCCGCAGAACGTGGCGCTGTCAGTGCTCGGCACCGTGGTGGTGAACGCGATTCTCGGGATCAATCACAAGCCGGGTCGCTATACCGGCCTGTCCTGAGGCTTGCCGCGCCTTGCGGCCTGTTGGCTGTTGACCGCAGGCGGCAGGCGACCATTATGCCGTGCAGGCCAAGTCAGAAACGGGCCGCGGGGGAAGCGTGATGGGTGCTGCGTTCGATCCGGCGGTGAGCCGCCATACTCTGCCAATGGCGCTGCTGAATGCCCGCGATCGTTTCGGCGCGGCAAAGGACATCCTGGAAGATCCCGACCGCATGCCGCTCAGCTACAAGCGGCTGGTGCTGGGCGCGCTGGTGCTGGGTCGCAAGCTGAAGGGGATGGTCGGCCCCGCGCGCCATGTCGGCATTCTGCTGCCGTCGGTCAACGGCGTGGTGGTCACGCTGTTCGGGCTGCAATTTCATGGGTTTGTGCCGGTTCTTTTGAACTTCACCGCAGGCAGCCGCAGCCTGCTGTCGGCGTGCGAGACGGCGCAACTGACCACGATCATTACCTCGCGCCGGTTCATTGATACGGCCAAGCTGGACGATGTGGTGGCCGCGCTCGGCGAAAGCCGGCAGATCATCTACCTTGAGGATGTGCGGAAAGAGATCGGCACGCTCGACAAGATCGTCGGGCTGGTGCGGTCGTTGTTCGCCCGCTCCATCGCGGCCAGGGCGGCACCCGATCCCGATGCGCCGGGGGCGATCCTGTTCACCTCGGGTTCGGAAGGGGCGCCGAAGGGCGTGGTGCTGAGCCATGCCAATATCGTCGCCAATGCCGCGCAGATCTGGAGCCACGCGCACGGCATGCTGACCAGCGACGACATCGCCATGAACCCACTGCCGGTGTTCCATTCGTTCGGGCTGACGGCGGGCACGATGCTCGGGCTGCTGAACGGCATGAAGGTGGTGCTCTATCCCTCGCCGCTGCACTACAAACAGGTGCCCAAGCTGATCCATGAGACCAAGGCGAGCCTGCTGTTCGCCACCGACACGTTTCTGGTCGGCTACGGGCGCGCGGCCGAGCAGGAGGAGCTTGCCTCGCTGCGCCTCGTGGTCACCGGCGCCGAGAAGGTGAAGGACACCACGCGCGAGCTGTGGGCGCCGGTCGGCACCACCATTCTGGAAGGCTACGGCTGCACGGAATGCGCCCCCGTGCTGTCCTGCAACACGCCGGATCGCAACCGCCCTGGAACGGTCGGGCCACTGCTGCCGGGGGTGGAAGCGCGGCTCGATCCGGTCGAAGGCATTCATGAAGGCGGCAAGCTGGTGGTGCGTGGGCCCAACGTCATGCTTGGCTACATGCTGGCTGGCGCGCCGGGCCGCATCCAGCCGCCGGCGGATGGCTGGTATGACACCGGCGACATCGTCGATCTGTCGGCAGACGGGTTCGTCACCATCAAGGGCCGTGCCAAGCGGTTCGCCAAGCTGGGCGGCGAGATGGTGTCGCTGGCGGCGGTGGAGACCGTTGCCTCCGACCTGTGGCCGGGGGCGACCCATGTGGGTGTCACCCTGCCGGACAAGCGCAAGGGCGAGCAGATCGTGCTCGTCACCGATAAACCCGACGCAGACCGGCAGGACTTTCTTGCCTATGCCAAGGCACAGGGTATCCCTGAACTCTACGTGCCGCGGGCGATTCTGGTGATCGGCGCCATTCCGGTGCTGGGGTCGGGCAAGATCGACTATGCCGGCACGGCCGAGATGGTCAAAGCCATGCGGTCGCTGATCTGAGGGGGTAGGGTCCATGGATTTCGGGTTGAAGGGCAAAAAAGCGATCGTCTGCGCGGCCTCCAAGGGGCTGGGGCGCGGGTGTGCCGAGGCGCTGGCCGGCGAGGGGGTTGACCTCGTCATCGCCGCCCGCACCAAGGCTGACATCGAGGCGACGGCGGCGGAGATCGCCAGGACATACGGGGTCAAGGTGACGCCGGTCGCCTGCGACGTGACCACCGAGGAGGGGCGACGGGCGCTTCTGGCGGCCTGTCCGAACCCGGATATCCTGGTCACCAATGCTGCCGGGCCGCCGGCGGGCGATTTCAGGAACTTCACGCTCGACGACTGGCGCAAGGCGGCGGAAGGCAACTTCTTTACGCCGATCGCGCTCATTCAGGCGACCATCTACGGCATGATGGAGCGCGGGTTCGGGCGCATCGTCAACATCACCTCGGCCTCCGTGAAGGCGCCGATCCCGGCGCTGGAGTTGTCCAACGGCGTGCGCGCGGGCCTGACCGGCGCGGTCGCGACCCTTGCGCGCACCGCCTCCAAACAAAACGTCACACTCAACAATCTTCTGCCGGGACAGCATGAAACCGATCGGCTCAGCGCGATCATTTCCGGCAACATGAAGAAATCCGGCAAGGATCGCGACGCCACCATCGCCGAGATGAAGGCGCGCATTCCGGCCGGGCGCTTCGGCACGGCGGAGGAATTCGGCGCGGCTTGCGCGTTCCTGTGCTCGCGGCAGGCGGGGTTCATTACCGGACAGAACCTGGTGGCCGACGGCGGCGCCTATCCCGGCACGTTGTAACGGCGCCGTCGCGCCGGTTGCCTTGCCGGCGCGACACGGTAAGGAAGATCATCGTCCCGGCAAGCCGGGCGGGCGGACATGGCGAAACTGGTAGACGCAAGGGACTTAAAATCCCTCGGAGGCAACTCTGTGCGGGTTCGACCCCCGCTGTCCGCACCAGATCTTTCCCATAGGGCGCTGAATGACGCGTCTTTTGGCATGATGCTATTGGCCCTCAGTTTTGACCTGTCTGGCAACTGGTCATCTTCGGGCCGCCCCTCGCGAAGGCTCGGCGTCGCTTCGCAAACTTTTGGTGGCCCGCCTCCGGCGGGCGCCCCTCGCGTCAGCTCGGCGTCGCTTCGCTCCTATCAGCGGCCCTGTCATGCCCGCAGGGGTCATGACAGAGGGCCGCTGGCATAAGCCTTTCATTTACCATAACAAATGACTGATTAAGCCACTGGTTAAGCTTAAAACCTTGGCAAGGTTTCACCGCGACAGTGGCCGCAGGGATGGCCGGAGAAGGGGCGAAGCTCCGGCAGTTTGCAGTTCGCGACCGCGCGGCCCGGCTCGGCGCAAGGGTGGGTGAGTGCCATGAGTTTCAAGATTTTCGTTCCGTTTGCCGTTGCAGCCGCGCTTGTGGGCGCGTCGGGTGAAGCTTTCGCCAAGGGCGGCAAGAACAAGGCGATGCTGACCGGCGCGGCGGCCGGCGTGGCGGTCGGTGCTGTGGGCACCTATCTGCTGACCCGGCCTTCGAGCACACCGGCGCCGGCGGCCGTGGATCGTGAGCCGACCGGCTCGACCGGCTACCAGCGCGCCTCGCTGCGCGAGAACTGCGCGGTGCGCAACGTCGAATTGTTCGACCGCAAGGGCAATTACGTGAAATCCGAGAAGATGCGCGTCTGCCAGTGATGGCTTGCGGCGCCCCGATGTGACCTTTGCACAAGGGGCACATCGGGCGTCCCTTGCATCAACTGCGGCGACTCTTACAGCTGGTCGTTCCCTCGCGTTTTGCCGTCGACGAGCCGCGCTTCCCGCGCGCGCACCCGTTCGCGGTGCCAGAGGTAGAGGCCGGAGGCGATGACCACGCCGCCGCCGATGATCGTCCAGCGATCCGGCACATCGCCGAATACCAGATAGCCGGCGAGCGTCATCCAGATGACCTGCGTATAGAGAAACGGCGCGATCACCGGGGCCGCCGTGCGGCGTTGCGCCTGGATCAGCATCCAGTGGCCCGCTGCGCCGCCGAAGCCGACGGCAGCGATCACCAGCCAGTCGAGCCAGCCCGAGGGCCATACCCAGTTCGGCAGCACCGCCGGAATCAGCACCACCGTGCCGAGCAGCGACGAATAGAAGATCGTTGTCTCGGGGCTGTCGGTGGCCTGCAGCCGGCGCGTCATCAGCAGGATCACCGCATAGGACATCATGCTGAGAATCGACAGCAGCGCCGCCGGATGAATGGCGCCCATGCCCGGCCGCGTCATGATGAGCACCCCGACAAAGCCCACGGCGATGGCGATGAGCCGACGCGGGCCCGCCCATTCGCCAAGCAGCGGACCGGCGAGCAGCGACACCATCAGCGGCGCCATGAAGGCGATGGAAACGGTCTGCGCCAGTTGCAGATATTGCAGGGCGATGAAGTTCAGAAACGTCGAGGCGAGCAGGAGAGTGCCGCGCAGGGCCTGCAGAAACGGCTTGTCGCTGGTCAGCAGACCCGGCACCCGCCACGGGTTGATAAACGGCAGTGTCCACAGCAGGCCGGCGGCATAGCGCAGCCAGGTCATCTCCACCACGCCCAGCCGGGGGCTGAGCCATTTGGCGCCGGTATCGATGAGCGTGAAAGCCGCCATCGCCGCCAGGATGAGCAGAATCGCGACGCCCCGGTCGTGGCTGCTCTCGGGATCGTGGCGGTCGGAATCGGTGGCGGGCGGCTGCATTCCGCCATTTCTTATAGACCTAAGCAAAGTCGACAAGGCGCAAAATGCAATCTGCAGTCGGAATCTTGCGCCCCGTTCAGGCGGTCGGGGTCTCGCCGTAGAGCCATTCGTAGCGGCGGGCGAGGCCGGAGTCGCCCAGCATCCGCATGCCGAGATCGCGTGCGAGCGCCAGCGGCCCGCCGGCGTGATAGATCCGCATCTGCTGGCGCGAGGTGTTCTGCACGCGGGCGACGCGCGGAATGCGGCGCGCCTCATAGGTCTTGAGCGCGGCCACGACTTCCGTGTCGCCGGCAAGGCATTCGGCCAGCACGGCGGCATCCTCGATCGCCTGCGCCGCCCCCTGGGCCAGGAACGGCAGCATCGGATGGGCGGCATCGCCGAGCAGGGTCAGCGTCCCGCGCGACCATTTGGGCTCCGGCGGCCGATCGAACAGCGACCAGCGCAGCCAGTGTTCCGCCGTGCCGATCAGCGCGGCGAGGTCCTTGTGCCAGTCGCGGAAGCGCCGGTTGATCCAGGCGATGTCGCCGGCCTCGGACCAGCCGCGCTCACGCCAGGAATCCTCCAGTACCGCGACGATATTGACCGTGCGACCGGCCTGCACGGGGTAATGCACCACATGCGCGCCGGGGCCGAGCCAGAGGTTGGTGCGCCTGAGGCGCGCGTAGTCCGGCGCGCTCTCGGCCGGCACCAGCGTGCGCCAGGCGACGCAGCCGGAGAAATTGGTCGGCCCGGTCAGGCCGACATGGCTGCGGGCTTTCGACCAGACGCCGTCGGCGCCGACGACCAGATCGGCCTCGGTGCTGCTGACATCGCCATACTTGGAAAAGCTGGCGCTCATCCTGCCGTCGCGTTCGCGGATGTCTTCCAGCCGGCGGCCGAGCATCACGGAGATGTTGCTCGACGCCTGAGCAGCGGCGAGCAGGGCCATCTGCAAATCGCCCCGGTGGATCACCAGAAACGGCGCGTTCCAGCGGCGGTTGGCGTCGATGAGGTGCCGCATGCCCACGCGCTGCGCCCCGTCCTGGCCGCCGCGCACCACCAGTTCCTCCGTCTCGACGGCGGTTTCGGCCAGCGCCTGTTCCAGCCCGAGATCGTAGAGAATGCGGCTGGCGTTGGGTCCGAGCTGGATGCCGGCGCCAACCGGCTCCAGCTTGTGGGCCTGCTCGTAGACATCGACCTGCCAGCCGGTGCGGGCCAGCGCGAGCGCGGCCGTCAGCCCGCCGATGCCGGCGCCGACGACGACCGCATGCCTGCCGGGGCGCATGGTGGGTGCCTCAGGCTGCTTCGGTCCACAGCGCCGGCGGATTCGATTCGGTGCCGTGGAGGGATTTCGAATAACGGTACAGCGTCGAACAATAGGGGCAGATGATCTCGTTATCGCCGCCCATGTCGAGGAACACATGCGGATGATCGAACGGCGGGCGGGCGCCAATACACATGAATTCGCGCGCCGCGATCTCGATCACCGGCACGCCGGCCTCGTTGTGGAAATGGGGAATTGCGTGGTCTGCCATCAGAGTCTTGATCCTTGTGGTCGGCCGCTTATCCCTATCCATTCCTCGCGCGAAGCGAAAGAGCCTTGACCTTCGACAAACGTTTGGCTTGCAAGGAAGGCAACAGGCAGCCGGAGGGATCATGAGGCGATTTGTCACGCGCGGGGTCGGGATCAGCTATATCGACGTGCCGCCGCACGAGGGCGAGGGACCGGCGATCCTGCTGATCCACGGCTTTGCGTCCAACCATGCGGTCAACTGGGTGGGCACGCAGTGGCTGCGCTCGCTGACCCATGCCGGCTATCGGGTGATCGCTTTCGACAATCGCGGCCATGGCAAATCCGACAAACTCTACGATCCGGCCGAATACACCACTTTCAAGATGGCCGAAGATGCCGCGGCCCTGCTCGACCATCTCGACATCGGCCAGGCCGGCGTGATCGGCTATTCGATGGGCGCGCGGATTTCGGCGTTCCTCACCCGCGCCCATCCGGCCCGCGTCAAGGTGCTGTCGATGGGCGGGCTCGGCTACCGGCTGGTGGATGGCGTCGGTTTGCCGCAGAGCATTGCGGAAGCGCTGGAGGCGGAAAGCATCAATCAGGTCAGCGAACCGATGGGGCGGATGTTCCGCGCTTTCGCCGAATCGACGGGTTCCGATCTGGCCGCGCTCGCCGCCTGCATCCGGGGATCGCGCCAGACCATGCCGCTCGAACATGTGCGGATGATCGAAACGCCGACGCTGGTCTGCGTCGGCACCAATGATCCGATCGCGGGCGACGCGCGCCGCCTTGCCGATGTCATGCAGAACGCGGAGGCTTTCGACATCATCGGGCGCGACCATAACGTGGCGGTGGGCGATGCCAGCCACCGCAGGGCGGTGATTGCCTTTTTCGACCGCTACATGAAGCTGTCGGTGTAGCGCATTTATCGGCCAAGCGGACCCCGGTTGGCCGAATAGAAAATGCGATAAAACAATGTGCTAGAGCATTTTCTGATCTGAGCCGTTCAGATCAGAAGACGCGCCGGAGTCAGCGCCCGGAAAAGCGCGGCGCGCGTTTTTCGGCAAAGGCGGCGCGGCCTTCAAGCGCGTCGGCGCTGTCGAAACAGGCATCCGCCAGCGCCTGCACCGCGGCTGCCGGCAGGGCGACGGGCAGGCCGGCGGCGGCATCCACCGCGCGTTTGGTGGCGGTGTGGGTCATCTGCGCGCCGGCGGCGATGCTGGCGGCAAGTTCGTCCACCGTCGGTGCCAGTGCGTCCGTCGGCACCACGCGGTTGAGCATGCCGAGCGCCAGCGCCTCGGCCGCATCGACCCTGCGGCCGGTGAAGAACAGTTCCTTGGTGCGGGCCGGGCCGATGGCCGCGACAATCGGCGCAAAGGCGCGCGGCGGATAGGCAACGCCCAGCCGGGCGGCGGGGATGGCGAAACTCGCATCCTCCGCAGCGACCCTGAGGTCGCAGGACAGCGCCAGCCCCGCGCCGGCGCCGAAGCAGAAGCCGGAGATCGCCGCGATCACCGGGCAGGGGCAGGCCATCACCGCCTCGAAGGCGCGCACGTTCTCTGCTTCATAGGCGCGGCTGAGATCGGGCGTCGCCCGGGCGGTGGCAAATTCGGAAATGTCGGCGCCGGCGGAAAACGGCCCCTCGCGCGAGCCGAGCACGATGACGCGCACGTCCCGTTCCTCCGCCAGCGCGGCGATGAGGCCGGGCAGGGCCCGCCACATCGCCAGATCGATGGCGTTGCGACGGGCGGGATTGTCGATCATCAGCCGGCCGACCGGCCCATCGACGGCGGCGGCGAGCCGAGGAACCGGCGAAGAGAGGAAGCGCATCGTCAACACTTTCGTGATAGGTCTCGCAAGGGGAAGGTTCGGCTACTATTCTATTTCCAGCAAGTCATCCGTCATTCCGAGGCTGTCATGGCGATTTCCAAGACCCAGACCCGCAACAAGCTCGACAGCATTGATCCCGTCTGGCAGCGGGTGCGCCGCGAAGCCGAGGCCGTGCTTGCCGGAGAGCCGGCGCTGGCGGGGCTCGTTCTGTCCAATATCCTGCATCAGCCGAGCCTGGAGAAGGCGGTGGCGCAGCGGGTGTCCTCGCGGCTGGACCACGCCGACCTTTCCGCCGACCTCATCAAGCAGGCGTTCGAGGAACTGTTCGCCGATCAACCCGAGCTGCTGCAATGGCTGCGCATGGACATCATGGCGGTGCTCGACCGCGATCCGGCCTGCTCGCGGGTGATCGAGCCGGTGCTGTTCTTCAAGGGGTTTCAGGCGTTGCAGGCGCATCGGCTGGCGCACTGGCTCCATAGCCGTGGGCGGCGTGATTTTGCGCTCTATCTGCAGAGCCGCTCTTCCAACGTGTTTCAGGTCGACATCAATCCCGCCGCGCGCATCGGCAAGGGCGTGTTCTTCGATCACGCCACCGGACTGGTGGTGGGCGAGACCGCGGTGATCGAGGACAACGTGTCCATCCTGCAGGGGGTGACGCTGGGCGGCACCGGCAAGGAGCATGGCGACCGGCATCCGAAGATTCGCCACGGTGTGCTGATCGGGGCGGGGGCCAAGATCCTCGGCAATATCGAGGTGGGGCATTGCGCGCGCATCGCCGCCGGCTCGGTGGTGCTGCAGGACGTGCCGCACAACAAGACGGTGGCGGGCGTGCCGGCCAGGATCGTCGGGGAAGCCGGCTGTGCCGAGCCTTCGCGGCTGATGGACCAGCTCCTGCGCGAGGAAGCGGCGCGGTAAGGCGCTTGTCCGGCACGCGCGTTTCTGGCAAGTCTCACGGGACATGCACATGCTTGGAGACGTCACTTGGAGAAGCCGGACATTCAGCGCGTCGAACGCTATCTTCGCCGCACTTTCAACAACGCCAACATCAGGCTGATGGCGCGCGCGAAGAAGAAGGATTCGGCCGAGGTGTTCATCGGCGACGAGTTCATCGGCCTTGTCCACGAGGACAGGGAGGACGGCGATCTGTCCTACAACTTCACGATGGCGATTCTCGATACCGACCTTGAGGAGTGAGCGCTTCGGCAGGCGCCTCAGGGCCTGCCGGACGCTGGTCGGTGCATCACCTGGGCCGCGAGCCGGCGCACGGCGGCGGCAAGCACCGGCCAGTCGGCGAGCACCTCGCGGCTGAACCGGCTGTGCAGTTCGAGGTTGCCGATTCTGGTCTGCCACAGACATAGATCGCCAGCGAGCGGGCCGATTGCGCCCGGCTCCGGGCAGCGGGCGGAGAACTGGCGCTCGTCCGGCACCGAAAGGTAGAGCGCTTCCCCGGCATAGGGCGTGGCGTCGCGGAACGGGCGCCGCAACAGGCCGCCCGGCCCCGGTTCGGCCGCAGCTTCGAGAAACCGCGCATAGAGTTCGACGGGACGCTCGGCCGGGTCGATGTCGTCGCGGTTCTGCCTGAGCATGGTGGCGTCCTCAAGCGTGACGAACAGCATCGCGCGGGGTTCCAGCACGCCGAAGTTACCGGCGGCGCCGCTCATTTCCGGCCATTTCAGCACCAGATCGAGCCGGTTCACCGCACCGCCGCCGCTGAGATCGCTGTTGCGCACCATCGCCCGTTCGACCGTCAGCGTCAGCCCGCCGACGAAGAACTGCGCGGTGCCGGCGGGGCGCGCCGTCTCCATATAGATGCGGCGGGCGAACATGCCGCCAATGGCGACCAGCCCGATCATCATTCCGTAGAGCAGCAGTCGCAGCATCGTCAGGGTCCGTTCCGGCGCGGAGAATAGGGTCAGGACCCATCAAATCAATGGATTTGTTGGGGCCTGACCCTAGGCGATTCGGTTCGATTTCCGAGCCATCGCCGGTCGTGCTGGCACGAAACCCGCTCGGATAGCGTCAGTAAGCCTGCGCATCGCGTGATCTGTGCCATATCGGCACAGACGGTGTGCGGGAATGGCGCGATCATGGACCCGCATTTCGCATTCCTCCTCATCATGCTGCTCATCGGGTTCGTGTTCGCCGGCGGGTTGATCGAGGCGATCGGCAGTTTCACCCATGAACGGATCGGTTTCGATCTGATGTTCCGGCATGGACGGCGTGGCTGGCTGGCGGCGCCGCTGCTGTTCATGGCCGGGCCGGCACTGGTGCTGCAAGCGGCATTCGCCCGTTTCCGGACGGAGGGTGCGGCGAGCGCGCTCGGTCTGGCCGGCATCGCGATCGCGGCGCTGTGGGCCGTCGCATCAGGCCACATGCTGTTCCGCATCATCACCTTCGTGGCCCCGCTCTATAGCCGCAGCGGGCTGATCGCCGGGTGATGCAGGCGGCCAAGGCCGGTCCGCGTCCGGCGAAGGCCCCTGAAATGGGTGGAGCCGGCCCCCCGGGGACGGGGGCCGGCTCCTTTAGATCCGGTCTTGGGGACGGGGAGGGTGGGGGTTGGGACCGGACCTAATTCCTTATTTCCTGCGCGAGGCCGCCACGGTGGCGGTATCGATGCCGCCGAGCGATACCCAGCGGTTCGGCGTCTCCTCGGACTGACGCTTGATGAAGCGGTAGCTGGTCTCGTGCCAGGCCAGCACCTTGGTGGCCTGATTGTCGAGAATGAAGTCGCCGCGATCGGTCTTGACCGTGAGCACGGCATGGCCGTCGCCCTTGTGGTCGCGCACCACGGTGATCAGAAGCGACTGGCGCGGGAAGCCGGCGCGCATCAGGCGCTTGCGCTTTTCCAGCACGTAGTCCTCGCAATCGCCCGAGCCATCCTCGGGATAGGACCAGTGTTCGATCACGCCATGATGTTCCATGTCGGTGATCGGCTTGATCTCGCGATTGACCGCCGCGTTGATGCGCACGATGTCCTTCCAGCTTGCCTCGTCGAGCGTGAAGGTCGTCGGACGCAAGGTTTCCACCGCACAATCCATCGGCTGGCGCTCGCAGAACTCGACCCAGCCGATGGGAGCCGATGTGTTGCCTTGCGCCGGCACAGACAGCGCGACCTGCTGGGCCAGGGCGAACTTGGCCCCGATGACTACCAGCGTGCCCGCTGCCACCATGTACTTCGATATGTTATTGGCGAATGCTCTGGACATTACGCTCTCCCCCAAACCTCACGGTCAGGATGAGCGACGTCCTCTTGCTGTCGGTTGGATTTTTACTGGCGTAACTTAGGCATTCGATTCAGGAATAATTCACGCAAAATCAGTGGTTTGCTAACTCTGCGCGATCCGTCGATGTCACGAAATGGCAATAACATGTTGTTTTAAAAGGAAGAATCTCTGCGCTCGCAGATGAACGTTTCAAATTGCGCGCAATTGAGCCACCAAGTCTTGAGGCAATGGATTATCGCCCTGTAAGGGTTTACGCCGATTCACCAAGCAAGCGCGCCGGGGGAGAAAGTGCGAATTCGCCGCGTGAACGCGAAAAAGCCGGGGGTTGAGCCCCGGCTTTTCTTCAGCGATGGATGAAAAGGTCAGAAGTCGAAGGCGCCGGGGGCGGGCGGACGGGTGAATTCCACCGCGATGCCGCGCTCGAAGATGCGCACAACCTTGGCCGGCGTCTGGTTGATCATCACCAGATCGCCGCGGTTGAAGGAAAGATCGGTGGTCATTGCCGCGCCCGACAGTGAGACGTCGATCAGGCGCACCATCACCTCGGCGCCGCCTGGGGTGACGAGGCGGCCGTGCGGGTTGCGCGGCACGTAACGTTCGTGGCGGCGATCCTCGGGCAGGCCGAGTTCGGAACGGTTGGCGAGCCAGGTCAACTGCGCGGCGAGCTTGTCGCGCCGGCGCAGAGTGGCGTTGATGGTCATGGCAAAGCCGTCTTCGGTTTGCCGGGTGATCTGACCTTCGATACGGCCCACGGTTTCAAGATAGGCGATGACGCGGTCATCGATCCGGCCCGACACCGGCGCACGCACACGCACACCGCCGGGCGACATGTCGATGGTCACGCATTCATGTTCGGACCGGTCGGGCAGCATATAGCGACCATGCAGCACAACTTCGACGCGCTGATGGCGGCGGCGTTCATGCGGTCGGGCGGCTAGTCTGGAGGCGATCGACGTCATGCTGGCATTCCGGACAGGTGAGGCTTCTGGGCCGTATGGTTAAAATAGGGCCGCACAATTTAAGATTGCCTTAAGCCTCATCCTCCGAATGCTGTTCCTCCTGGCATTTCTAGTCGGTCCTGGTCAGCGCAGACCCCCGTCGAGGATCGTCAGATGACCGCGCCGGGCGGTGAGATGGCGCACGTCGATCGGCAGGTCCGGCGCGGGCGGCGGCAGATTGCCGATCTCGGCCTCGTTGAGAACCCGGAAGCTGAGAATGTCCAGCCCGACACAGGGCTCGACGGGCCGGCGCAGGGCCGGCGGGAAGGTGACGCTGCCGAGCAGGCGGTCGCTCGAATGGCCGCCATGGATCAACGGGAGCAGCAGCATTTCCCCCGGCAGCGACTGGCCGTCCGGGAGCAGGGCGGAGATCCCGGCGATCACCGGAACGGTATCTCCCGTGACGATGGCGAGCATTTCGGTGAAGTCCGCCTCGGCTTCAGGGGAAACGAGGTTCAGTGCCGGTTCACCGCGCAGCTCCTGGCCGAACAGGGCGCAGAGGCGCGATCCAGCCAGCCGCACCCGGTAGAGTTCGGCGGCCATCGGCTCCAGCAAGAAGATGTCGGCGAGCTGGGAGGCGACCGCGCTCGGGTTGAAATCGGCGCGATCGGGCGCCGTCCGGGCGCCGCGCAGGCGGTTCCAGTAGAAGAACAGCTGTTTCGATGCGGGATGGCGCATGCCAGCCCCCTTTCATTGTTGTCGTTTCGAAACAGGGGGCAGCCGGGTTGTGCCAGTCCGGGGCGCATGATCCGGCCCGCCGCACCTGTCGCCGACACCGACGCACGGGCCGTGCCGCGCGCGTTAACTTTTGGGCGATGCTGAATTTAACCTTAAGCTCAGGGGCTGTTTGCGTTTTCGAAACTTTCGTGAGACCTTGACTTCGCTCCGTTCGAATTAGCCCCCGCGTCGCTTCGCTCCCGACGCGGGGGCATTGCTTTCCGGGGCTCGTCACGGACTGCTCCCCCCACGAAATTCCGATTGCAAGACCGCCCCGCCGGCGCAATGCTGCAGTCACTGCTGTGGGCAAGCGTATCATCGCCCCGGACAGGCATCGGGGAGGACATGACATGATCGTTGCGCATATTCTGAACCAGAAGGGGCGGGAGGTTGCCACCATCGAGCCGCAGCAGACGCTGACCGCCGCGGTGAGTGTGCTTTCCGGCAAGAAGGTCGGCGCGCTGGTGGTGGCCGGCAGCGACCTGAAGATTCAGGGCATCATTTCGGAACGCGACGTGGTCAAGATGCTCGGCCGCACCGGTCCGGGCTGCCTCAACGATGCGGTTTCCAAGCACATGACCGCCAAGGTGGTCACCTGCGCCGGCGACGACACCATCGACGAGGTGATGCGGCGCATGACCGAGGGGCGCTTCCGGCACATGCCGGTGGAGCGCGACGGCAAGCTCGACGGCATCATTTCCATCGGGGACGTGGTCAAGGCCCGCCTGCAACAGCTCGCGCAGGAGAGCGAGGCGCTGCGCGCTTACATCAACGGCTGAGGGTCAGCCGCGCGCGGCGAGCGCGTCGAACACCTCGCGCAGGTCGGGCAGCATGCGTTCGGCGGCTTCCACCCCGAGCGCGATGGCTTCGTCGGCGCGGTGGAACTCGAACAGGCCGATGCGCGCCAGTTTCGGCGCGATCATCACGTCCGGCGGATCGCCGGCAAGGCGCGAGCGGGCGATCCTGTCCTGCGTGATGTTGATCGTCTCGATCATCACCGAGGCGATGGAGGGTGAGCCGGATGGCGTCGAGGGCCGACCGTTGAAATAGTAGGAGACCGCGTTGGCCGCGTCCTTCACCGGACGCAGCAGGCTGGACGTGCCGGTGGCACCCGGATCCTCGCCGGGCGGACGCTGGGCCACGTGATCGGCGATGACGGTGGAGCGGCCGAAGAACTCGTTGTTCAGGTTCACGGCGATGACCATGGTGGCGCCGAGCGCGCGCGCCGTGGTGACCGGCACCGGATTGACCAGCGCGCCGTCAAGCATCCACTTGTCGTTGACCTTGACCGGCTCGAACACGCCCGGAATGGCGTAGGAAGCGCGGATCGCGGTGGCAAGATGGCCGCGCTGCAGCCAGATTTCGTGACCCGTGCCGAATTCGGTGGCGATTGCGGCAAAGCGGGTCGGCAGGTTCTCGATGGCGCGGTCGCCGAGGGCCTCGTCGAGCATCTCGCGCAGACGGCGCCCGCCGACAAGGCCCGAACCCGACAGCGAGAAATCCATCAGGTTGAACACGCCGCGCTTGGTCAGCCGGCGGGCGAAAAGTTCGAGCTGATCCAGGCTGCCGGCGGCCCAGCAGCCGCCCACAACAGCGCCGATCGACGTGCCGGTGATGATCTTCGGCCGGATGCCCTCGCGTTCCAGCACGCGCAGGATGCCGATATGTGCCCAGCCGCGCGCGACGCCGCCCCCGAGGGCCAGGCCGATCACCGGGCCTCTGGGCTTGGGCGTGGCGTCTGGTTCGCTCAGTGTCACGGCTGTGCTTTCCCGGCGAAAATTCAGGACCGACAACACCATGCCGCTACCCTCCGTGTCGCGGACCGGCCGGTGCTGCCCTGGTCAGGCCGCGAACCGTCCGGCATGCGATGACCCAGCCTTCAGCCTGCGACAAAGGTCTAACTGAAAGCTAACCGGCTGAATCGTCGGTGAACGACAGGGTTAACGAACCATCGCCGCTGCGCTCGATGGTGCGGTAAAAGCAGCTGCGGCGCCCGGTGTGACAGGCAGGGCCGGTCTGGCGCACGCGCATCAGGATCGCATCCTGATCGCAATCGGTGGCCAGCGAGACGACCTGCTGGGTGTGGCCCGAAGTTTCGCCCTTGCGCCAGAACGCCTTGCGCGAGCGCGACCAATACCATGCCTCGCCGCTGGCGATGGTGCGTCCCAGCGCTTCGGCATTCATCCAGGCGAGCATCAGCACGGCGCCGCTGTCGGCATCCTGCGCGATGACGGGGATCAGCCCGTCGGCATCGAACTTCGGCGTCAGCGTGGCGCCGCCCTCAAGCTCGGCCTTGCTGCCGGGTGGGGCGAAAGGGGTGCGCGGGGTCCACATGCCGCCTTCTGTCCGCCGGAAGGGCGGAGCTGTCAAGGTGCCCCTCGCAAAGGATAAAAAAGCGCATTACATTGGCGGTGCCATGCTCAACAACGTCTACAACCAGCGCATCCTGGAGCTTGCGGGCAATATTCCGCGGCTCGGCCGGCTTGCGGACGCCGATGCCAGTGCGACCGCGCATTCCAAACTGTGCGGCTCCACCGTCACGGTGGATGTGAAGCTGATCGACGGGCGGGTCAGCGATTTCGCCCATGATGTGAAGGCCTGCGCGCTCGGTCAGGCGTCGTCGTCGATCATGGCGCGCAACATCATCGGTGCGACGCCGGAGGAGCTGCGGGGCGTGCGCGAAACGGTGCGCCGTATGCTCAAGGAGAACGGCGCGCCGCCCGCCGAGGGCAAGTGGATCGATCTCCGCGTGCTGGAGCCGGTGCGCGATTACAAGGCCCGCCATGCCTCGACCCTGCTGACTTTCGACGCGGTGGTGGAGGCGCTCGACAAGATCGAGAAGGCGACCGGCGGGTAGCTCGCCGGGAGGAGATGTCAGTGGGGCGCCGCCGCTGCGGCGCGCAGCTTGTCGCAGGCATTACGCCAGAGCGGGGCGCGGCTCGCCAGATCGCCGATCGGGATCGGGATGCTGTGACGGGCGTCGTTGTCGCCCTCGATTTCGATGCGCAGGCCGGCGGCCGGCGATTTCAGCGCCTCGCCCAGCACATCGTCGGGGATGATGCCGCCGCTGCCGATCCATTGGCCGGGCTGGCTGGCGGTCTGGCGCGGGAAGGCAGGCGGGAAGATGCGGATGTCCCGGCCGGTGCTGGCGATGGTCGCCGAGGCCGGGCCGGCCACCAGCAGCGCCCGGCGGAGCACCAGCGGCGCTTCGGCCGGGGTGGGGGCGAGCGGGGTCTGCTCGAACCGCACGGTGTGGAACCCCGGCTTTTCGTGGCAGCCGATTTCCACCACATAGCGGATCGGTGTTCCTTTGTCGGGCCGATGCGTGCCGCCGGTGGCAAGCGCGGCAGTATCCTCGCCAGTGACAAGCCCCCACTGGCCGGGTCCGGCGAACAGCGGACCGCCGATGACGAGGGTGCCGACCTTTAGATCGAGGATCTCGCGGGGCGACAGTCGCCGGATGCCACCTTTCGGCGGGGCGGAGGCGGCCAGATCCAGCAGGCGCACGTCGATGCCCATGCGCTGCAGGTAGCTGGCGATGCGGGCGGAGATGCGCTGGGCGCGTTCAATATCGGTGTAGCGGTAGCTGCGGCCGAAGATTCCGTCGATCTGATCGCCCGGCCAGAACATGTGCACGCCGAAGCTGGCGCGGATCGCCACATGGCGATGCTTGCCGCCGAGGAAGGCATAGGCGCAGGAGGAATAGCAGAGGCCGAGATTGGGCAGCAGCTGATGGCGCGGCAGGCGGTCGGTCGCCGTGGCCGGGGGCTGCTCGCCCACAGGCGTGGAGCGGCCGATGGCGACGCGGGCGCGCGCCGCGCGCAGCTGCTCGCCCAGTTGCAGCCCGCCGAGGATGCTGCCGCCCTTGGAGTCGAAATAGATGGTCAGGGTCTCGTCGAGCGTCACCGTCTTGAGGAACGCGTCGAAACGCTTCGGCGTATCGATGGTGATCGCGCCTGAGGCGCTGATCCAGCGCTGCTGCTTTTCCGGGGGCGCCTCCGGGTTGGCGGCGACGAGGCGGAAGGTCATGGCATCCTTCGGCTCGGCCGGCGACCCCGGCGGGCGCGGCTGGGCCAGCACGGCGGCAGGAAGGACAAGGGCCAGGAGGCCGGTCAGCAGGGCAAAGGCGCGCATGATCGCCCAATATGGCGGGCGATCATGAACAATTCCGGGCAGGGCGGCGGCCAAGGCGCGGCGTGGTTACCAGAAGCCCTTGAGCGGGAAGGAATAGGAGATGGTCAGGCCGATGGTGACCTGATCACGCGAGCCGAGCTTGGCGGTGATCGGGCTCTTGGCGGCCGAGCGCACCAGCCGGTCGTAGCCGCCGTGCAGGGTCGCCGCCCAGGCCTCGTTGAACTGATAGGTGGCCGAGGCATAGGCGCCGACCGACTTCAGGCCCGACTTGGCGCGGTATTCGGTCACGCGCGGATTGAGGAATGCATCGCGGGCGGTCACGCCGAAGTGGTTGCGCATGTAGGAGCCATCGGCAAAAGCCAGCCGCGGGCCGAGCGCCACCGTCCAGGACGAGAAGCTGTTGACCAGATCGAGGCCGAGATTGGCGGCGAAGCCGTCCTTGGCGCGGAAGCCGCGGCGGATCTCGGCGCGGGCGCGCAGGTTGGGCGTCAGCCAGGCATCGGCAAACAGGCCGGATTCAACCGTCCAGCGTGAATCGTGGATGCCGCGCAGGTCCTTGTCGGAGCCGTCATAACGGCCGCCGAGGTAGCGGAATACCGGGCCGGCGGTGAATTTGGCGCTGTCGACAACGCCGAAGCCGATGCCATCGTCGGGGGAGGAGAATTTCGGCTGCTCGCCCGCCTTGCGGAACGACAGCGTGGGATAGGCGAAGGCGCTCATGGTGCCGGCGCCGTCCCATTTGGGGTTTGCGCGCGCATTCGCCTTGACGGTGACGATGTAGCCGTCAATCGTCGTCGGCTGGAAGGCAACCTTTGTGGTATCGGCAGCCTGCGATGGCCGGATGCCGGAAAACACGATGAACGCCGCAACGAAACAGGCTACCCAACGAAGCATGATACAACCTTACCCACTTCCCCCATGTTCCGTTTACCGCGATTGGGTTAAGATTGGGGAAAGACGGCGATGAGCGCGCCGCGCCCCAGCCCCGCCGCATGGCCGCTTATCGGGCTGGTGCGGCTTTACCGCTACACGCTGTCGGCGTTGATGGGGCGCACCTGCCGCTATCTGCCGAGCTGTTCGGAATATACCGAGGAAGCGCTGCGGCGGCACGGCGCCTGGGCCGGCGGCTGGATCGGCCTCGCGCGCATCTGTCGCTGCCGGCCGGGCGGCGGCGAGGGGCTGGATTTCGTCTGCGAGGAAGTGCCTGTGACGGCGCGCTGGTATCTGCCCTGGCGCTACGGGCGCTGGCGCGGCACCAACCCGCGGCCGCCGGGGTCTAAGCCCTCTCCCTAGCTTTTGCCCCCTCCCTGGCCCTCCCCCGGTAGGGGCGGGAATCTCCGGTGGGGGAGCGAAATCGCTGGGCATTGAACTTGCGAAGTGAAGCAGAAGGATGCCACGATCCCGGCAAAACCCTCCCCCATCGGGGGAGAGTAGGGAGGGGGAACGTCCATGCGCGCCGAGATCCGCGCCATCGCCCGTGCCCGGTCCCTGCGCGCGTCGATGACCGGGCCGGAGCGCAAGCTATGGTCGGCCCTGCGCGCGCATCGGCTGCTTGGCGCGCATTTCCGGCGGCAGGCGCCCATGGATCCCTATGTGCTGGACTTCTATTGCCATGCCGTCATGCTGGCGATCGAGATCGACGGTGATCAGCACGGCAGGGAAAGTCATTCCCGGCGTGATGCCGCGCGCGATGCGAACCTGCGATCCCGCGGCATCGAAGTGCTGAGGTTTTCCAACTGGCAGGTGCTGAACGAGTTCGACAGCGTGCTGCTCACGATCGAGGCGGCGGTGCATAAGAGGCGGCAGGATTTGGGCCAAGAGGGTGAGGCCTCTTCCTAGGTTTGTTGCCCTCTCCCGAGGTTTTGCCCCCTCCCTGGCCCTCCCCCGGTGGGGGAGGGAATCTCCGGTGGGTAGGGAATATGCGGTGGGAACCTGAACAGTGCCACGATCCCGGCAAAACCCTCCCCCATCGGGGGAGGGTAGGGAGGGGGCGCCTGCCTACCATCACCCCGTGATGCAGCGGCGATCGAGCTGGTCGAGGGCGGTTTTCAGGCCCGAGCCGGGGAACTCCAGACGCATCGGGTAGCCGGCAGTCGAGGACGAGGTGACCTCCAGTTCGAGCACGCCGGCGCGGTCGGCCTGCAGCACGGTTTCGCGGCTGATGGGGCCCCAGGGGGCGAGTTTCTCGCTTTTCTGCGGCGGGCCGACCAACACGGTCGCGTCCTGGATCATGCTGGGGCGGGAGGGCACGATCTCGCGGAACGAGGCGAGGTAGCGGCCCTGACCCGAGCCGCAGCCGATGGTCATCTCGTAGTCGATGTCGCCGAAACGGCGCGAGGCGCTCGGCATGGCGAGGACGGCGAACGGCTTGCCGCCGCGCTCGACAACAGGCCAGTTGCCGGCAAGCGCGGGCGCGGGCAGCGGCACCGGAGCGGTTGCTGCCGGTGGCAGGGAAGCCGGCAGGCGCGGCAGCGAGCCGGTTGGCGACCTATCAGGAGCCGGGGCGCCGGGCAGGCGCACGAAGGCGGCAGGGGCGGCGAACGGCGTTTCCTGCCCGCTGGCGAGGCGGTAGCCCTTGGCCTCGGCAAAGCTGAGCGGGCGGATGGTTGCGGGATCGACCTCGGCGGCGAGCGAGAGCAGATCGACGCCGACGCCCTTGTCGGTGAGGTAGGCGGCGACAACCGCCACCGTCTTTTGCAGGTGGACGAAGTCCTCGCGGCTGTAGTTCGACAATGGACGTCGCGTCTTGTCGTCGGTGCGCGCGACGAAGAACTGGTGCACGCCGATGAGCGAGCCCTGCGGCAGGTGGCGGGCGGTGCCGCCGGCAAAACTGTAGGCGCAGGCCGAATGGCACAGCCCGGCCAGCGGCTGATCGGCGAACACAGTGACACCGGCGCGCTGGTCGGCCTCGCCGCAGGCAGCGGGATGGGTGCAGGCCAGCGGCTGCATGCGCGCCACCACCACCGGCATGGCGCCCCTGCGCAGCACGTTGCCGAGCGACAGCCCGCCTTCCAGACTGCCGCCGGCGGAATGGACATAGACCGGCAGCGGGTTTTTCAGCCGGCTGGCCAGCACCATCAGCTTTTCGGCGCTGTCGCGGGTGATGTCGCCCTCGGCGTAAATGAACTCGGCGCAATCGAGCCCGCAGGCGGGGCTGGCGGCGCGTCGGCCGAGCCGGATGGTCATCGGCCCGGCGGGATAGTGGCTGAGCACCGTTTCAGCCGGATTGCGGATTTCCTGAGCCAGCATCGCCGTGCCGGCGACGACGGTGGCGGCAAGGGCGATGCTCGAACTCCACAACAAACGCATACTGATACTCCGAGGCAACGCGACACAGAGGAAGGGCCTGTTGCAATCACCCGGGATCGTGTAATCCGGCGCGCAAGCAAGCTGCCGGTTGTCCGGCCCTTCTTACCTGCCTCGTTCGCAGGAGTGAGCCAAGGAGAAAATTATGATTTCGTTAACCTTCCCGGATGGGGCCGTCCGTTCGTTTCAATCTGGCACAACCGGCCTCGATATTGCCCGTGGAATCTCGCCATCGCTGGCCAAGCGCACCGTCGCCATGGCGCTCGACGGGGTGGTGCGCGACCTCGCCGATCCGATCACGGCGAATGCGAAAATCGAACTTCTGAACCGCGAGGACCCGCGCGCGCTCGAACTGATACGCCACGATTGCGCGCATGTGCTGGCCGAAGCCGTGCAGACGCTGTGGCCGGGCACGCAGGTGACCATCGGCCCGGTGATCGAGAACGGCTTCTACTACGATTTCCACCGCGCCGAGCCGTTCACGCCAGAGGACTTTGCCGCCATCGAAAAGAAGATGCGCGAGATCATCGGCCGCGATGCGCCCTTCACCAAGGAAGAATGGAGCCGCGACCAGGCCAAGGAGTTCTTCCGCGCCCGGGGTGAGGCATTCAAGGTCGAGCTGGTCGATGCGATTCCGGCGGGCGAAAGCCTCAAGATCTACAAGCAGGGCGAATGGCTCGATCTCTGCCGCGGCCCGCATATGACCTCGGTCGGCAAGATCGGAACGGCCTTCAAGCTGATGAAGGTGGCCGGCGCCTATTGGCGCGGTGACAGCAACAATCCGATGCTGACCCGCATCTACGGCACTGCCTTTGCCAAACAGGAAGACCTCGACGCGCATCTGAAGCAGATCGAGGAAGCGGAAAAGCGCGACCATCGCAAGCTCGGCCGCGAGATGGACCTGTTCCATTTCCAGGAGGAAGGGCCGGGCGTGGTGTTCTGGCACGCCAAGGGCTGGCGCATGTTCCAGCAGCTCACCGCCTATATGCGGCGGCGGCTGGAGGGCGATTATGAGGAGGTCAATGCTCCGCAGATCCTCGACAAGTCGCTGTGGGAGACTTCCGGCCACTGGGGCTGGTATTCGGACTCGATGTTCGGCGTGAAATCGGCGACGGCGATGATCCGTCCCAACGATCCCGAGGCCGACCAGCGGGTGTTCGCGCTGAAGCCGATGAACTGCCCCGGCCATGTGCAGATCTTCAAGCACGGGCTGAAATCCTACCGCGATCTGCCGATCCGGCTGGCCGAATTCGGGGCTGTGCATCGTTATGAGGCGTCCGGCGCGCTGCACGGGCTGATGCGGGTGCGCGGCTTCACCCAGGACGATGCGCATATCTTCTGCACCGACGATCAGCTTGAGGCCGAATGCCTCAAGATCAACGAGCTGATGTTGTCCGTCTATGCCGATTTCGGCTTCACCGAACTGGTCGTGAAACTGTCGACCCGGCCGGAAAAACGCGTCGGCGTCGATGCGCTGTGGGATCGCGCCGAAGCGATCATGACCCGTGTGCTCGACAAGATCGCCGCCGAATCCGGCGGCAAGATCAAGACGGCGATCAACGAGGGTGAGGGCGCCTTCTACGGGCCGAAATTCGAATACACCTTACGCGATGCCATCGGCCGCGACTGGCAGTGCGGCACCACGCAGGTGGATTTCAACCTGCCCGAGCGGTTCGGCGCCTACTACATCGATTCAGATGGCGAAAAGCGCCAGCCGGTGATGGTGCACCGCGCAATCTGCGGTTCGATGGAGCGGTTCCTCGGTATTCTCATCGAGAGCTACGCGGGGCATTTCCCGCTGTGGCTGGCCCCCGAACAGGTGATCGTCGCCACCATCACGCAGGAGGCGGACGACTATGCCCATGCGGTCACCGCCAAGGCGTTCAGGGCCGGCCTGCGCGCCCGCGCCGATCTCAGGAACGAGAAGATCGGCTACAAGGTGCGCGAGCATTCGCTGGCCAAGGTGCCGGTGATCTTCGCCGTCGGCAAGCGCGAGGCGGAGGAGGGCACGGTCGCCATCCGCCGGCTCGGCAGCCAGGCGCAGACGGTGATGAAGCTCGACGAGGCGCTGGCGTTGCTGGCCGACGAAGCCACCCCGCCTGATGTGAAACGGGTGGGGTGAGGCACCTCACTCCAGCGTGAAGGAGAGGGTGCGGAACGAGCGCTTGGCCTGCGGCAGGTCCTTGCAGTCTTGCCCGGCCACCTTCTCGTCGCCGTCGTCGCTGAGCAGCAGGCCGGACCGGCCGTCCGCGAACAGGGTGATCGCCTCAGGGCGGATGCTGTTCACCGCGACGGACTTGATCTCGGTGACCGGGTCATCCGCCTTGCCGCTCCAGCGGAACAGCGCGAAATCCCTGGCGTAGGCGGCATCTTCGCCGTCGTCGTAGGGACCGGCGACGATCAGCATCTCCTTGCCGGTCCAGTGCATGGCGCGGATGCCCCGCTTGCCGAGGTCCAGCTCGATCGGATCGTCGAATTTGGCCGGCTCGCCGGCGAGCACCTTGTCCGGATTGGCCAGGATGAGCAGCAGCGCCATCTCGTCGGGGATCGGATTGCGCAGGCCGATCGCCAGCTTGCCTTCGGGCAGGGCGGCCAAGCCTTCGATGTTGAATCCGTCCTCCTCGTCCGGCGGCAGTTTCATCGCCTCGCCAAGCTCGTAGGCGGCGATGTTCGGGTTGCCCTTCAGGCCGTCGAGCAGCGTGCGGACGGGCGTTGACCCGGCCGGGGTGAAGGTCCATTTCCCGTCCTTCTGCGCCATGTCGAGCGCGAAGAACACCTTGCGCTCCGGTTTTGCCTGCGCCGGCTCGTCCTTCTTGCGCTTGGCATTGGCGTGGGAGCCGATCACGTAGAGCCGGTCGCCCAAGCGGGCGATGCCTTCAAGGTCGGCTTCGCCCGGCGGCTTGGCGCCGTTGTTCAGGAACTTGTTCAGGTCAACCTCGCCGACCGGCTGCGGCTTGTCGCGCTCGTAGATGAAGAGCTTGTCGACACCGCCGTCCTTTTTCTTGGCGTGCAATTCGTCGCTGACCACCGCGAAGGTGCGCTCGTCGAGCGCGGCGGCGCCGGATGCATCGCACAGCCCCTGATACGATGTCTGCGCCTGAGCCGGCAGCGCCAGCGCGATCATGGAAGCGAACAGAACTCTGCGCATGAATGAACTCCTGAAGTTCAGCCGATATTGACCGCTGGAAAGCCGGCTGTCGTCACCCGTCCAGGGGACTATAAGGCGGCGCGGTAGATCGCCAGCGCATCGGCCTCGCCGAGGTCGCGCGGGTTGTTGACCAGCAGTCGGGTCTGCTTCATCGCGTCGCGCGCCAGCAGCGGCAGGTCGGCGGCGTCGATGCCGACTTCGCGCAGGGTCTGCGGCACCTTGAGGTCACGCGCCAACGCCGACAGCGCCGCGACGAAGGCGGCGCCGCGCTCATCGTCCGGCACAGCGGCGAGATGGGGGAAGGCGTCTGCGGCGATTTCGGCATAGGCAGGGGCGGCGGCCGGCAGGTTGAAGGCCAGCACATGCGGCAGCACCAGCGCATTCGACAGCCCGTGCGGCACATGGAAATGGCCGCCGATCGGATAGGCCAGGGCATGCACGGCGGCGACGGGCGAATTGGCGAAAGCCTGCCCGGCCAGCAGCGAGCCGAGCAGCATCGCCTCGCGCGCGGCGCGGTTGGAACCGTCGAAGGTGGCGGTCCTGATATTGGCGCCGAGCAGACGCAGCGCCTGCCGGGCCAGTCCGCGCGAAATCGGGTTGTTGTTGGCCGATTTCGACGCATAGGCCTCGATGGCATGGACCATGGCGTCGATGCCCGTCGCCGCCGTCACGGCGGGCGGCAGGCCGAGGGTCAGATCGGCGTCGAGCACGGCAAGATCAGGCAGCAGCAGCGGCGAGACGATGCCCTTCTTCTCTGCCGCGCCGGTGGTGATGATGGCGATCGGGGTCACTTCCGAGCCCGTGCCGGCGGTGGTCGGCACCAGCGCCAGCGGCAGGCGCGGGCCCTTGGCCATGCCGATGCCGTAGGCGCCCGCAAGCTCTTCGCCGGAGGCAGCGATCAGCGCGATCACCTTGGCGACATCCATCGGCGAACCACCGCCAATGGCCAGGACGCCGCTGGCGCGATGCGCGTGGGCGGCGGCAACACCCGCATGGATATTGGATTCCGGCGGATCGGCCTCCACCTCGTCGAAGATGGCAACCTCGATGCCGGCGGCGGCAAGGCTGGCAAGGCAGGGATCAAGAAGGCCGAGCCGGCGCAGTCCCCTGTCGGTGACCAGCAGCACGCGGGCGCCGAGCAGGGGGCGCAGGGTGGCGCCCAGGGTTGCTGCCGCGCCGGCCCCGCACAGGATCGAGCGGGTCGTGCTGAAGGTAAACCCCGCCATTGCCCGCTCAGAACGCCTTGAAGGTGATCAGCGTGCGGGTGTCCTGGATGCCGGGGATTTTCTGAACCTTCTGGGCGACGAAATGGCCGATATCGACCCCGTCATCCAGATAGAACTTGGACAGGATGTCGTAATCCCCGGCCACGGAATAGATTTCCGAAGCAATCTCGGCTTCGGCGAGCGCGGTCGCCACATCATAGGTCTGACCGAGCTTGCATTTGATCTGCACGAAAAAGGTCTGCATCGAACACTCCGCTTGGCCAAGGGTATGCCGGCGCGCCGCGCTTCACAAGGCTTCAGCGCATTCTCGATGAAATCACACTCATCGAAAATGCGCTGTCCCTCTAGCATTTTGCGCATTTCATCTACGCGAACCGGGAGCCACTTCGCTCGGAAATGCTCAGCGCATCACGACCTCATGGTCGCGGTTGACGCCGGAGACGACCTTGACCTTGTCCTTGAATTCGCGGCCGTCGTTGCGGGCCACGACATCATATTCGCCTTCGGCCAGTTCCATGGTCGGAAAGGCGCCGAGCGCCTCGCCGATGATATCGCCGCCGGGCGTCTGCACGATCCAGGCGGTATTGGCGAGCGCCACCCCGCCGGCCTGGCGCACCAGCTTCAGCGTCACCGAGGCGGCGCGGTGGTTGATCGTCGCTTCCGTCACCTTGCCGGACTGCACGATGATATCGGCGCGCACCACGGAGTTGGAGCCGGCATAGGTGGAGACGATGTGATAGGGCCCCTCGGGCAGGCGGATGAGCTGGCCCGGTATCAGCGTGCGGGTGACCAGCTTGTTCTCCGCATCGTTCGGCGCCGAGATATAAACCGACAGCGATTGCCGCTGCGCGGGAATGGGCGCTTCCGCCAGCTTGCCGCGCAGGATTAGGCCGCCGGCATTCAGTGTCAGCCGCTCGCTCAGCGTGCCGACATTGACGCTGATGCGTCGGGCGGCGGCGGCCAGCCCGTGTCCGACATGCACGATGTAGTCGCCGGGCGGCAACTGTAACCGCGGTTGCAGATCGGTCGATTCGGCATGCGGCACCAGATCGTTGCCGCGCACGGCGAAGATGCGCCAGTGCAGATCGCCCTTCACCGGGCGGCCGGTGCCGGCATAGTCAGCCGCCAGCGACACCTGCACCAGGCGATCGGGCGCGGACGGCTGGGCGGCGGGTGCATTGGGCCGGAAGGGCGGTGCCGGCGGCGCCTGCGCCCTCGCCGGTGCGGCAAGCGCGGCGAGCAGCAGCAACGCAGCCGCACACCGCCGCGGTTTCCTGCCAGGATTGTCCCAATCGCGCATGTTCCATCCGATAGCGCAGCTGCGCCGCCGACGAAAGGGGCGCCGCCCGCCAATCAAGCGCCGAATGCGGCGGATTTGCGTTGTCCGGTGAAGGCTCTATACGGTGAGGATCCATTCCCGAAGCCTATGCAGGACGGCCATGTTCTACGAACCGGCGAAACGCGACCACGGCATGCGCTACGACCCGTTCAAGGGCATCGTGGTTCCGCGCCCCATCGGCTGGATTTCCTCGGTCTCGGCGGCGGGCGGCATCAATCTGGCGCCCTACAGCTATTTCAATGCGGTCGCCAGCGATCCGCCGATGGTGATGTTCTCCTCGGAAGGCGAGAAGGACAGCGTGCGCAACGTGCGCGAAACCGGCGAGTTCTGCTGTTCGCTGGTCAGCAGCGATCTCGGCCAGCAGATGAATGCCAGTTCCGCGCCGCTGCCGCGCGATGTGTCGGAATTCGAGGCCGCAGGGCTGACGCCGGAGCCCTCGCGCCTGATCCGGCCGCCGCGGGTGCGCGAGGCGCGCGCCGCGCTCGAATGCAAGGTCACCAGCATCCAGCGGCTGCCGCGGCTCGACGGTGTGCCCAGCAACAATTTCATGGTCATCGGTCAGGTGATCGGCGTCTTCATCGACGATGCGGTGATCCGTGACGGCAGGGTCGATGCGCGGCTGCTCAAGGTGCTGTCGCGGCTCGGCTACAAGGACTATGCGGCGGTCGAAAACGTGTTCGAACTCACCCGTCCCAAGGGCGGCGGCGATCTCGAACCGGGCAGGTCCTGAACGGGGTCAGGCCACCCCGGCGGCGGTGGCGCGCGCCAGGATGCGCTCGGCCTGCTTGAGATGCGGGCGGTCGATCATCTTGCCGTCGATGCCGACGACGCCGGCCGCGGGATTGGCGGCGAAGGTTTCGACGATGCGGCGGGCAATGGCCACCGCTTCCGGTGTCGGCGTGAACACCCGGTTGATCGCGGCGACCTGACCGGGATGGATCGCCATCTTGCCCTGAAATCCGTCGCGGCGGGCCTGTTCTGTTTCGGCGATCAGTCCTGCCTCGTTGCGGAAATCGGTGTAGACCGTGTCGATGGGCGCCACCTCCGCCGCCGCTGCGCCGAACAGGCAGAGGTTGCGGGCGAGGCGGAACGGTTCGGCAAAGCCGCCGTCCAGAGCCTTGTTGGTTTCCGCTCCGATGTCGGCGGCGAGATCCTCGGCGCCCCAGGCAACGCCGCTCAACCGGTGGCTGGCGCCCTTGAAGGTGCCGACGGCAAAAACCGAGGCCGCCGTCTCGGTGCCAATGGCGATGATGCGCGTGGCGCCATCGGTCAGGTTGAATTCGGCTTCGCGCACCGCGAGCTTGGAGCCGAGATGGGTCACGTCGCGTCCACCGCAGGCCTTGGGCAGCACGATTCCAAAGGGCGCGCCCTGCATGACCCAGTCGAGATCGGCATCGATCAGGCCGGAGTCGAGCGCGTTGATGCGCACGAACAGCTTCGGCCCCGGCTTGCCTGCCTGCGCGCGCAGGTAGTCGGCCGTCAGTTCGCGCGCCGCCTGTTTGCGGGCGGGGGAGACCGAATCCTCAAGGTCGATGAACAAGGCATCGGCGCCCGAGCCCATCCCCTTGTCGAGCTTGCGGGTGTCGTCGCCGGGAACGAACAGGAATGAACGCATCAGCCTACTCCGGGCGCTTGAGCATCAGGGCCTGACGGCGGCATTCGGCCACCAGCGTGCCGTCCTGCTTGTAGGCGCGGTGCTGGAACTCGACAATGCCCTCGGCGGGGCGCGAACGCGATTCGCGCTTGCCGACGATTTCGGTCGTTACGTTGACCGTGTCGTTCTCGAACAGCGGGGCGGGAAAGCGCACATCGGTCAGCCCGAGATTGCCGACCAACGTGCCCATCGTGGTTTCCCCCACGGAAATGCCCACCATCAGGCCCAACGTGAACATCGAGTTCATCAAAGGCTTGCCGAAGGCGCCTTCCGTCTCGGCGAAATGGCGGTCGATATGCAACGGCTGCGGGTTCAGCGTCATGTTGGAAAACAGCATGTTGTCCATCTGCGTGACGGTGCGCGTCAGCCGGTGGGGAATCACCTCGCCGATGACGAAATCGTCGAAATAGATGCCGCCGCGCGGGTGGCGGCGGGGGCTGTCGATGCTCACTGATGCCATTGTCGTCTCCGGCGGGCAGAAATCGCTACTTTCTTAATCGGGGATTTACCATAACAGCCGAAATCTATCCGTCACGGGCGTTTGCTTCGCGCCTGAGGGAAATGCATGTTCCTGTTCACAACACCCCCGCGATCCAACGCACCGGAGCCACCGGGCGATGTCCGGCGCGCCATCAGCAGCGCCGCGCAGGCGGAGGGTGTGCCGTTCAACTACCTGATGACCACGGCACGGCGCGAATCGGGATTGAAGCCGACCGCGGCGGCGCCGACATCGAGCGCGCGCGGCCTTTACCAGTTCATCGAGCAGACCTGGCTTGGCCTGATGCGCGAGGAGGGCGGGCGCCACGGCCTGTCCGGGGAAGCGGCCGCCATCGATCGAATCGGGCGCGGGCGGTTCACCGTGTCCGATCCTAAAGTGAAGGCGCGGCTGCTGGCTCTGCGCAATGATCCCGAGCTGTCCGCGCGGCTGGCAGCGGTGCTGACCCGGCGCAACCATGAAGCGCTTTCGGCCAGCCTCGGTCGCGCACCCAGTCAGGGCGAACTCTACATCGCGCATTTCCTCGGCGCGGCCGGCGCGGCGCGGCTGATCGCCGCCAGCGAGCGTGCCCCTGAGGTTGCGGCGGCATCGATGTTCCCGCAGGCCGCCGGCGCCAACCGGGCGATCTTCTTTGAACGGAGCGGCGAAGCACGTTCGTTGCGCGCGGTCTATGACCGGCTGGTGCGCGGCTTCGAGCCTAGGGCGGTCGCGATGTCGACGGCTGCTCCCACCGTGCCGACTGCCGAGCCGGCGCCGCAGGTTGCCGAGAGCGGCAACCGTTTTCATTCGCTGTTCCGTTCGTCCGCGCCCGCCGTCGTGCCGGAAGCCGGTCAGCCGCTGTCCCTGTTGCCTGTTCGTAAGATGCGAGGTCGGGTGTGATCGTTCGGTCGTTCCTCAAGTGGTATCAAACCGGAAAGGTGGACGAGCGCCGCGAGGCCGTGCTGGCGATGGCGACCAGCTATCTGACCGATCAGCTCGGCTCCGATTCGGTGGCCGAGGCAGAGGCGGCGCTGACCCTGGTGCTCGACGATCCCTCCTCGGCCGTGCGGCAGGAGCTGGCCTGGGCGATGGCGCCCTCGACCAAGGCGCCGCGCGCCATCATCGTCGGGCTGGCGCATGATGTGCCTCAGGTGGCGGGGCTGGTGCTGGCCCGCTCGCCGCTGCTGCGCGATGCGGATCTCGTGGATTGCGTGGCGACCGGCGGGCCCATGGTGCATCTGGCGGTGGCGCTGCGGCGCGATCTGACCCGGCCGGTGACGCTGGCGCTGGCCCGCTGCGCGGATGGCGCGGCGATGGTCGCGCTGTGCTGCAATCCGCGGGCCGACATTGCTCCCGATACGTTCAGGCTGATTGCCAGCCGGCATGCCGGCGACGCCGAAGTGGGCGAAGCGCTCGCGGTGCGCAAGGACCTGCCGGCAGGCGTGCGCCAGACCCTGGTTCAGGCGACTGCGGCGCGACTGGCCGCTTTCGTCGGCGAGACCGGCTGGCTTGATCCGGGCAAGGCGCAGCGCATTGCCACCGATTGCGCCGAAATGCAGACCATCGCGCTGGCGCGCGAGGTGGCCGACCCCAGCGCCTATGTCGAGCATCTACGGGTGAGCGCGCAACTGACGCCGACCCTGCTGTTGCGCTCGCTGCTGTGCGGCGATACCAGCCTGTTCGGCGCGGCGCTGGTGGCGCTGACCGGCATGGCGCCGGCGCGTGTGGCCGGCATTCTCAAGGGGCGCAGCGGCCCGGCGTTGCTGGCGCTGTGCGGCAAGTCCGGATTGCCCAAGCCCCTGCTGCCTGCCTTTGAGGCCGCAGTGCGGGCGATCGCCGACCTGCCGAAGCCGGCCGACTTCACTGAGCCCAGACTCAGCCGTCCGGTCATCGCGGCGGCGATGGCCGCATCCATCGGCGGTGACGAGGAAGCCTTGCGCCCGGTGCTGGCCATGCTGCGCCGCTTCGATGCGGAGGCGGCGCGCGAGGAAGCCCGTCGCATCGCCGAGGAACTGATGATCGAGGCGCCCGAGGTGATCGAGGCGGGCGAGGAGCCTGCCGAATCGCTGGAAGCAGACGTCGAGGCCGACGATTCACTCGACCAGGAGCTTGAGGCTGACGGCCTGCTGGAACCCGAGGAAATTCCAGGGGTGCATTCGGAGAAGAGCGTGCTCATCTTCGAGCAGCGTCCATGGGAAATCGCGGCAGAGGATTCGCTGGAAAGCGATGACATCATCGCCGGTCTGCCCCCTGCGCTCGATGCGGATGTGAATATTGCAAGGATCTTCGCCGGGGTCGATCCGGACCTGATCGAGGCCGCGCTCGGCGAAGATGATGCGGACCTTCCGGTCGCCGCCAGGGAAGCCTTCGCCGATCTGCGGCCGGCCGTGCTGCTGGCCGAGGATGAGGACCTGCTGGCCGAAGGCGAGGAACTGCCCGTCGAGGCAGATTACCTGCCGGCGACGGAGTATCTGGTCGAGGCTGCGGACGATGAGGACCTGGAATGGGACGATCCCGCGCCTGAACTGGCCGAAGCCGTTTATGATGAGGACCTTGAGGACATTGTTGAGGATGTCGCTTTCGAGGCGCCGGTGCAGGCTTCGGCCGCGCCGCAGCCCCTGTCGCTGGCCGAGCGTCTGCCGTTGCCGGAGTTCGAACTTTGGCCGCTTCGGGCGCAGGTTGCCCCCGCGCCGATGGCCATTCAACCCGCCATGCCCGCGCCCGCCGGAGCCGACCATTTCCGCGACGAACTCGACGCGCTGTTCGCCAGCACTTTCGGCGAAGGGCAAGCGGCGCCTTCCTCCGAAGCACTGCGCGTGATCGAGGATCTGGCCGATCATCTCGACGAGCGCTTCTTCAACAACCTGGACATCCGCCGCAAGGCGGCGTGAGGTTCAGAGCATTTTCCTGTCGGCCAACCGGCGACCACTTGGCCGGAAAATGTGCGGGGTGGTGAGAGCGCATTTTCTTGTCGGCCAACCGGTATCCACTTGGCCAGAAAATGCGTCAGTAACCGAACTGCTCGCGCAGGATGCGTTCGTCGAGGCTGTGGCCGGGATCGTGCAGCATCAGCATGTCGGTGGCGCGGTCGATCGCGACATCGACCTTCAGGATGTTGCGGGTCTCGAAATGGTCGGCCACGGCGGAAACCGGGCGCTTTTCCGCCTCCAGCACGGTGATGGTGACGCGGGCAAGATCGGGCAGCAGGGCGCCGCGCCAGCGCCGGGGCCGGAAGGCGGAGATCGGCGTCAGCGCCAGCAGCGGCGCGTTGAGGGGCAGGATCGGCCCGTTGGCCGAGTAGTTGTAGGCAGTTGAGCCGGCAGGCGTGGCGACGATCACGCCATCGCAGACGAGTTCGCTCAGCCGCTCCTTGCCATCGATGGAAATCGCCAGCTTGGCCGCCTGGTAGGACTGGCGGAGCAGTGAAACCTCGTTGACCGCGCGCGACTGGCTGACCCTACCGTCGGCATCCTCGGCCCGCATCAACAGCGGGTGGATGACGCTTCGCTCGGCTGATGCGAGGCGCTCGCGCAGGCCCATTTCGGAAAACTCATTCATCAGGAAGCCGACTGAGCCGCGATTCATGCCGTAGACCGGTTTGCCGCGCCCCATGAACCGGTGCAGCACCTGCAACATCAGACCGTCGCCGCCGAGGGCGACGACCACATCGGCGGTCTCGGGATCGGCATCGCCGTAGTAGCGGGCCAGCCGGTCGCGCGCGGCGACGGCCTCAGGGGCGGTCGAGGCAATGAAGGCGATGGTCTGCTTGGCCTGGCTCACGTCCGCTCCGGCGATGGTCGCGGTCCATCATAGGCGCGAAAAAGCGAAAAGGGGAGCGTCGTTGCGCTCCCCCGTCGTGCAATCGGTGCAGACATCAAAGGGCCGGCGACCACACCATCTGCTCGAAGCGATAGCCGTTGCCGGCCTTCTCGATATAGCCGGAAGCCGGGAACGGCGCATGGTACATGTGCACCGGCGCCTTCTCGCTCGCCGCCATGTCGAGCAGCTTCTTGCGCGTGGCGGCGGCTGTGTCGCCGTCCATGTCGAATACCGCCTGCCAGTCCGGGTTGCGGGCAAACAGGTGCGGGTTGTTGGTGGTGTCGGCCAGGCACATGAGCTTGGCGTTGCCGCTCGCCACCATGAACACGTTGTGGCCAGGTGTATGGCCGGCAGCGGCGATCGAGGTGATGCCGGTCACCACTTCCTTGCCTGGCTCGAACTGCTTGACGTCCTTGGCGATGGGCGAGAACACGCGCCGCACGTTCTGCATCGCCGGCTTCATCGGCTCGGGCGCCGAGGCCATGCGCGCATCGTCCATCCAGAAGCCCCATTCTGCCGCCGGCACCATCACCTCGGCGTTGGGGAACACGCCGGTTCCGTCCTTGAGGCGCAGGCCGTTGATGTGATCGCCGTGGAAATGGCTGATGATGACGGTATCGACATCCTTGGGATCAAAGCCGGCGGCCTTGAAATTGGCCATCCACTTGCCCGAGGTGGGCGCCCCGGCATCACCGTTGCCGCAATCGATCAGCACCAGCTTGGACCCGGTGTTCACCACCACGGTGGTGAAGGGGATATAGACGCCGTTGCCGGGCAGGCGGGAATCCTTGATCGCGGCGCTGACCTCATCGTCCATGGCGTTCTTGACGAAGCCCGCGACCGGACGGACGAAGAATCCGTCGTTGATGGTAGTCACTTCCATCTCGCCAAGCTTGAAGCGGAAGTAGCCCGGTGCCTGGGTGCCGGCAAACGGCGCCTTGGCGGCCACAGGCAGGCTGGAAAGGGCAGTGGCGGCAGCGGTGCCGGCCAGCACGGTGCGACGCGACAGGGTCATGCAGGTCTCCCGAAACGAAAAGAATTCCGATGGCGCCGAAATGCGCCATCGCCAATGAGCATATTTTGCCGGCGGTTGGCACTCACATTTGAGTGTGCGGGCTGATGAGGTCGCTCAGGCGATTACGGCGGGAAGCGGCAGGCCGCGTCGGTAAAGCGCGGCCATCGCGGTGTTCTGCAGCAGGCAGGCGATGGTCATGGGCCCGACGCCGCCCGGCACCGGGGTGATGGCGCCGGCGGATGCCATCGCTGCCTCGGTATCGACATCGCCGACCAGACGTCCGTCCTCAAGCCGGTTGATGCCGACATCGATGACGACGGCGCCCGGCTTGACCCAGTCGCCCCTGACGAAATGCGGACGGCCGACGGCAGCAACCAGAATATCCGCCGTGCGGCACAGGCCGGGCAGATCGGCGGTCTTGGAATGGGCGATGGTGACCGTGCAATCGGCATTCAGCAGAAGCTGCGCCATCGGCTTGCCGACGATGGCCGAGCGGCCGATCACCACGGCATGCCTGCCGGCAAGGCTGGGCAGAACCGAGCGGATCAGGATCATCGAGCCCTGCGGGGTGCAGGGCACCAGCGCCGCGCGGCCCGCCGACAGGCGGCCGACATTGATGAGATGAAAGCCGTCGACATCCTTGTCCGGGTCGATCGCGTCGATCACCCTGTCAGCGTTCAGCGGGCGGGGCAGGGGCAATTGCACCAGGATGCCGTCCACCGCTTCGTCACGGTTGAGCCGGTCGATGAGCGCGAGCAACTCGCCCTCGCCGGTGGTTGCGGGCAGCCGGTGCACGACCGAGTTGAACCCGGCCTTGGCCGCCATCTTTTCCTTGGAACCGACATAGACCTTGCTGGCTGGATCATCACCCACCAGCACCACATGCAGGCCGGGCGTGATGCCGTGGCGGGCCTTGATCTCGTCGGCCAGCGCTTTCACGCCGGCACGGGTCCGTTCGGCGATCGCCTTGCCGTCGATCAACTTTGCGGTCACCTCGACCTCCGTTCAGGAAAAGACCACGGTCTTGGAACCGTTGAGGAACACCCGCCGCTCGACATGGGCGAGCACAGCGCGCGACAGCACCAGAGATTCGATGTCGCGGCCGATGGCGACCAGTTCGTCCGGTGTCTGGGCATGGGACACGCGCGCGACTTCCTGTTCGATGATCGGCCCCTCGTCGAGATCGGCGGTGACGTAATGGGCGGTGGCACCGATCAGCTTGACGCCACGCTGGTGCGCCTGATGGTAGGGGCGGGCGCCCTTGAAGCTCGGCAGGAACGAGTGGTGGATGTTGATGGCCCGCCCCGCCAGACTGCGGCAGAGATCGTCCGACAGAACCTGCATGTAGCGGGCCAGCACAACGAGTTCGGCCCCGGTTTCCGCCACCAGTGCCTTCAAGCGCTGCTCGGCTTGCGGTTTGCTGTCCGCGGTCACCGGAATGTGGTGGAAGTCGATGTTGTGGGCCGCCACGGTCTTGTAGAAATCGCGATGGTTGGACACCACCGCCGCGATCTCGACCGGCAGGGCGCCGATCTGCCAGCGATACAGCAGATCGTTGAGGCAATGGCCGAACTTCGACACCATCAGCACGATCTTCGGCCGGACGGCCGGGTCGTGGATGGCCCAGTTCATCGCAAAGGCTTCTGCTACCGGTGCAAAACCGGCCCGGAGCATTGCCGCGTCGCGCCCGTCCTCCGAGGCGAAGACCACGCGCATGAAAAACAGGCCGGTGCCGGGGTCGAAATACTGCTTGGAGTCGAGGATGTTGCAGCCCGCGGTTGCCAGGTGGCCCGAGACGCGTGCGACGATTCCCTTCACGTCCCGGCACGACAGGGTGAGGATGAATGAAGGAGAAGCTGTTGGCATGGAGCACTCAGGAGCGGGCGTGGTGCCGGCAGAGGGGATTGAACCCCCGACCTTCGGTTTACAAAACCGCTGCTCTACCGCTGAGCTATGCCGGCCCGATGCATTCCGCGTTAGAGCATTGCGCTTCGGGTTTCAAGCGTTGGCGGCAGGGTTGCAGCTTTTGCAGCTTGCGAGCGCAGGCCGGGAGCCCGAGGGCCAAAGAAAAACCCCGCGCGTTGCCGCGCGGGGTTCGTTATTTGCCGGGGCGTCAGCCCCTGCCTTCTCAGTTGCCTTCGAAGGTGCGCAGGTCGCGCTTGAAGGTTTCCTTCACGAACAGCAGACCCACGATGAAGGTCATGATCGCGAAGCCGACCGGATACCACAGGCCGTAGTAGATATCGCCGGTCGAAGCCACCATGGCGAACGAGGTCGCCGGGAGCAGACCGCCGAACCAGCCGTTGCCGATGTGGTAGGGCAGCGACATCGCGGTGTAGCGGATGCGGGTCGGGAAGAACTCGACCAGCGTGGCCGCCATCGGGCCGTAGACCATCGTCACGTAGATCACCAACAGGCTCAGGATCGCGATGATCTTGAGGGCCTGCGCGTTGCCGAGCGCCGCGAAGAAGCCGGACACCTTGACCTTGGCAGCGTCGTTGGCAGCCGGATAACCGGCGGCGCTGGCGGCAGCAACCATGTTCTTGGTGAAGTCGGCAAGGCCGGCACCCCAGGCAACTTCAGTGCCGTTGGTGGTGATCTTCAGCGCCTGACCAGCCGTACCGAGCTTGTACTCATACTTGATCGCCTGCTGAGACAGCGCGCGGCGAGCAAGATCGCACGGCTCGGAGAACTGGCGGATGCCGACCGGATCGAACAGCGAGCCGCACTTGGTCGGATCGGCCGAGACTTCAACCTTCACGGTATCGAGCGCCTTGGTGTAGTTCGGGTTGGCCGTCTCCGCCATCATCTTGAACAGCGGGAAGAAGGTCAGCGCCGCGATCAGGCAGCCGCCGAGGATGATCGGCTTGCGGCCGATCTTGTCGGACAGCGCACCGAACACCAGGAAGAACGGCGTGCCGATGATGAGCGACCAGGCGATCAGCACGTTGGCCGTCAGCAGGTCGACCTTCAGGATGCTCTGCAGGAAGAACAGGGCGTAGAACTGACCCGTGTACCACACGACCGCCTGGCCGATGACGAGGCCGACGAGCGCGAGGATCACGATCTTCAGGTTCTTCCACTGGCCGAAGGCTTCCGACAGCGGCGCCTTGGACAGCGAGCCCTCTTCCTTCATCTTCTGGAAGGCCGGCGACTCCTGCATCTGGAGACGAATCCAGACCGAAATCGCGAGCAGGAAGATCGAGCCAAGGAACGGGATACGCCAGCCCCAGGCCGCGAACTCAGCTTCGCCCATGTACAGACGCAGGCCGACGATCACGAACAGCGAGAGCAGAAGGCCCAGCGTCGCCGTGGTCTGGATCCAGGCGGTGTAGAAGCCGCGACGTCCCTCAGGCGCGTGCTCGGCCACGTAAACCGCAGCGCCGCCATACTCACCGCCGAGCGCGAGGCCCTGCAGCATGCGCAGCACGATCAGGGTGACCGGCGCGATCCAGCCGATGGTGGCATAGGACGGCAGCAGGCCGACCGCGAAGGTCGACAGGCCCATGATCAGGATGGTGATCAGGAAGGTCTGCTTGCGGCCGATGAGGTCGCCGAGGCGGCCGAACACCAGCGCGCCGAACGGACGCACCAGGAAGCCCGCAGCAAACGCCAGCAGCGCGAAGATCGAGCGGGTGTTGACGTCGAAGGCCGAGAAGAAGTGCGTCGCGATCATCGCCGCGAGCGAGCCGTAGAGGTAGAAGTCGTACCATTCGAACACGGTGCCGAGCGAGGACGCGAGAATGACTCGCTTTTCGTCCTGCGTCATCGGGCGTGTGCGATCGTCCATTGTAGGAGCGTGCGCCATGGGATCTGTTCCCTTTCCCAAGTTTTAATAGACCAGCGCCGCATGCCGCCCTCCGAAGGTCAACGTGCAGCGCCAGCGGTTTGTTCGGGCCCCCGAAAGGGTTCCGGACTGCGCCCGGCACCCCCCGGAACAGTCCGGACGCCAACCCGCGCAGTCTTGCATCCAGAATTAAGGAATTGTTCAGAAACGGTCGAGCCTCAATTGCTCGCTAATAAGGCTATTATACTTTCGTAGCAATTAACCACGATTTCCGCGAAAACCCCCGGTTTTCGGGGTGTTTCCTCGGGGTTTCGCGCAAAATTCGCAACTGCGCATGTTGCGCTGCGGGGTGGTTGTGCGCCTGCTCAGACCTGCCGCAACCGCTCGGTCACGGCATAGAGCGTGACCGCTGCGGCGTTGGAGACGTTGAGGCTGCGGATGGCGCCGGACAGCGCGATCCGCGCCAGAATGTCGCAGTTTTCACGGGTCGATGTGCGCAAACCCTTGCCTTCCGCGCCAAGCACCAGCACCAGCGGACGGCGCAGGGTGGCGGTGCCGACGTCAGCATCGGCCTCCGAATCAAGGCCGACGCGCAACACGCCCTGTTTGCCCAAGTCCGTCAGACAGCGGTTGAGGTTCTGCACCGCGATGATCGGCACATGCTCCAGCGCGCCGGAGGCGGCCTTGGCGAGCACGCCGGTCACCTCCGGGCTGTGGCGCTGGGTGGTGATCAGTGCAGTCACCCCGAACGCGCAGGCCGACCGCAGGATCGCCCCGACATTGTGCGGATCGGTGATCTGGTCGAGCGCGACCAGCAGCGCGTCATCGGGCAGGGCATCGAGCTCAGGCGCGGGCGCGGGCAGCGCTTCCAGCAGCACGCCCTGATGCACGGCATCGGCGGTGAGCTGGCGGCCGATGACATCGGGGCGGACGATTTCGGCCTCGATCGGCAGCACCATCCCGCCTTCGGTGAGGCGCGCCAGCGCGTTTTCGGTCGCCTGCAGCTTCAGGAAGCGGCGATGCGGATTGGCCAGCGCCTCGCGCACCGAGTGGAAACCATAGATGAGCTGGACGCCGCCGCCGCCGGATGGCCGGCGGGGCGGGAAGGACGGGCGGCCGCCGGAACGGCGCGGGGGGTAGGACCGATCACGCATGCTGCTTCTGTGACAGGAAATCCCGCCCGCGAAAAGCGGCAACCGAAATAGTTGCCCGCGCGGGTTGACAGGGCGCGGCGGCACGTCAATAAAGCGCGCCGCGGTGCAAACCGTATGGGAGAGTGTCCCGAGCGGCAAAGGGGGCGGACTGTAAATCCGCTGGCTATGCCTTCGTAGGTTCGAGTCCTACCTCTCCCACCATTCAATTTCTAACGCTTTGTTTTTGTTGCGCTTTTGGCGTTCGCGCCCGCACCTTCTGGCAAGGTGCGGGAAAAGACGTTCTCATCTTGTGCTGGCAGCAACTTGTTTGCTGCGCCCAGCGAGAGGCGCTCTCGGTCGGCTTTACGGGTATAAAGCGCGGCCATGCCGCCACCGCGCCAGCCAAAAATTGATTCGAGCTGGACAACCGTGGCACCGCTATTTGCCGCGCGGGTTGCCGCCGCCTTGCGCAGGCCGTGGGCACTGCCCGGCACTCCAGCCGCCCGGCATGCATCGCGAAACCAGTTTCCGAACGACTCCTTTGTCATCGCCTTGCCGCTGGCCGTGGCGACATTGGCCAGCCCGGCCGCCGATGTGGCCGCAATGCTGGAGGCCAGCGGTGGCAGCAGGGGGATGGTCACCGGCTCCCCGGTTTTTCGGTGACGATGCGAATGATCCCGTCTCACACATGTTGGCTGCCAAGCCGTGCAGTGTCTCCCCGCCGCAGGCCGAGCATCGCCGCTTTCGTGGATCATGACAATGGACGGAATTCCAATGCTGGCGGTGGCGCGAGGCTTTCCATGTTGCGCAGCCTCGGAGCCTGGCGCGAATTGAAGGTCGAAGCAAATTCTACCGGCATCTTCGCAGCCGAGTTGCGAGTCGAGCCTATCTTCCGATATTGCTAAGTAGATTTTAGTGCTAGGTTATTTTACAGGTTGCGCGTTTGCGTCAGGAAATTTATGTACGTTTTTGTTCATCAATGAGACGAGGTGATCGCGGGCCCGCCGCAACGCAGCTCTCTCTTTGTCGTTAGGTGCACGAATTACGGCGTGGGAAACTAGGCCGTCCTTTCCGTCATCCAGAACGAGGAGCGGGCCATCGCTGATTTCCGTAACGGCTGATACGAGAACTACCGCAAAGCCGACGGCAACGCGTTGAGACCCATCTTTCAATGGGCGATTTACAATTGAGTGTAATTCGGCGTTTGCCTGTCCGTCGCCATCAGCCAGATCTATTCGAAAGACTGACACCCCTGAAGAGTCGCCGCACTGATCAAAATGCCCCCTCTTAGGTAAGAGTTCGTCGATTTTGACAGCCGCAGGCAATACCTTGCCGTCTTCAAAAAGCAATGGAGAGAATAGTCCGCGTGCAAGACGCTCAGTCACAGCGATTGGCGCAGGAGATGCCGGGCAACGCTTCATCATGTGGGTGTTTTAGCCGATCAAAGCGATGGCTTGTTTTAGCCGAATATCTATAGATTCCGGATTTACAAAAACATCGTCGCTATATTCAGCCGCACCTGCTCCAAGTTGAGCATACCAAGAAATTGTCGCGCCATCGAAGGCAGCTTCAATAAAGCTGTTAACACTGCGCCATTGCAGTAAAATCTCGCCATCACCCACAGCATGGCACTCGTGTGGTAAATTCACCGCCATTAGCGAAATAAGAAATGCTTTGGCATGATCACCGGCAGCTTGTGATGGAGCAATACCGTCATCACCATCCCATCCAGCAGGCAAACCAATGAACCGATCAATCCGATCATTCAGAACCGCCAAATGCTGCGAACCACCGACAGGTTCGAAGACACTGTCAAGAATTTGAAGTGTGCCGTATGTTGCAGGAGTTGTGTGCCAGCCCAACCCCAGTGGATCGGCAGCCAGCGTTGGCGCAGGCTCAAAGACTGACAGGCTGGACACTAAGCCCATAACGAAGGTCGCATTTTGCATTTTCTTCGTGATGCGAGGCCTAGTCCGACGTTCGGTAGGAAGGGTCCCAGCAATAAACGGCGGGTCGGCTTCGTCCACCGCCGGTTCGGCGGTAACAACTGTTCCACTCGAGATCACATTTTCCATGATATCTCGGCCATTTGCTGGCACAAGTGCATAAGTTGTGCGAGGCCGTGATGAAAGAACCATGTCCATGTGGATCAACCTATGACAAGCGGCTGCGCATTGAGTTGAATCGCACTTGCGATGTCCGGATGAATGATATCTGCCAAGACACTCTTCAACATATGGTGAATATTTTCAAGTTTTGCAGATATGATCGACCACCCTGATATCAAATTTTCGTTGCCAGAGTATTGTATGCTGGCCATTGAATAGATTCTCGCTTGACCCGTCACATTGCCTGAAAATGCTTGAGGATGGTGGACCATCGAAGCGATAGCGTCAACATTCACATTGACGAGTGTTCGCAAATTTGGTTGCAAATCTGTGAAATAGCCAACGTGCGAATGCCAAGAACCAGTGTTTTGAAGGACTGCACTACCCACAAGGATTGATTTTGGATTTGTCAGCGGTGAATTGTCATCTGGAGATGCTTGACGGTCAAATCTATCCCAATATTCCAACCGCACCTCAGCAATCGCTGTTGTTGAAGCGATCATAGAAAGCAAATCAGGAAGTAGAACTTCAAATCTATCTTTGAAATCTGCCCATCGCTTGTATGTAAATGTGGAAAAAATCAGCGCACCGTCAGCCAGAATTGCCTCTTCAATCACCCTACCGTTGTCTGATTTTCGGACGGCCCTCCCCGGCGGAGGGCCGATAACTTGAGGGATCGGCGCCGGCGAATTGCCCGATTGCACGACGTTAAATTGAACTGGAGGTGCCAAGACCACGACTTCTGACAATCCAATCCCGGCGGCCTTGGAGGTCAGCAAGTTGACGGCCTGTGATTGAGCATGCTGCGTCAAGGCTTCCTTGAATAAGATGGAGACCGTCGCGCGCTCGATGGCATGATACCCGTTGGCGGGTTTCCAAGGCATGCAACCACTCTCCCCCGTGCCGATTCAGTTCACTCCGATTGGTCCGACAGAAGCCGATAGATGCGGAGATTGTCAACTTTTCAGTGGTTTGAGAGCACCGTAAAATGGTGCGGCAATGAAGCCACGCGTTTAAGCTCTTGACCAGCGAAAAATTTTGCCGAGTTTTGGATAATGTTGCCAACTCACGTGGCATGCTTCCGGTATTCTGGACCTCATATGTTTGGAAAATTCTAGTTTAGAAGCGGGCTTCGGTTTGCCTCCCTGCCATAGCAGGATGACGAAATTCGGCTCTTTGTAGTCGATGAATCTGGATTTGTGCGCATAGTGCACGTTCCGGAAATGTTGTTCAAGCCACAGGGTTCTGCTTATCGGCGGGCCCTCAATTTTGGGTGCGGGTGGCGCTGAAAAACCGCCAATGATTTCAAGGCGCCAAAATTCCCGCACCTTTAGCGTAACGTATTGAAAAGCAATAATTCTCGCTAACCTACCTCTCCCACCATTGCTTTCCATAGCGTTTTACCCTCCTTCTCCTGCCGCTGCGCACCCGGGATCCGTGCTCAAGAGCGCGCGGCGGATCATCGCCCTGTTGCGGCGCCTTATGCTATGGCTGCCCGATCTCGGCCTCAAACAGGAGTTTTGGACATGGCGCGTCTCAAGGACCGGGTGGCGCTGGTGTTCGGCGCAGGATCGGTGGGGCCGGGCTGGGGCAACGGCAAGGCCTCTGCCGTCGCCTATGCGCGTGAGGGAGCCATCGTCATCGCGGTCGATGTGGTCGAGGCAGCGGCAGCGGAGACAGCGGGGATCATCGCCGGCGAAGGCGGGCGCGCCGAGGCCCATGCCTGCGACGTCACCGACGAGGCGCAGGTGCGTGCGCTGGTCGCGGATGTCGCAGCACGGTATGGCCGCATCGACATCCTGCACAACAACGTCGGCACGACCCGGATGGGCGGGCCGCCCGACCTGACGCTGGAGGAATGGCGGCGCCAGCTCGACCTCAACATCACGGGCGCGTTTCTCGCCTGCAAATACGTGATCCCGCTGATGCAGCAGCAGAAGAGCGGGGTCATCACCAACATCTCCTCGGCGGCGGGGCTGCGCTATACCGGCTATCCCTATGCGAGCTACTACGCCGCCAAGGGCGCGGTGAACCAGTTCACCGTCGGTATCGCCCTGCAATATGCGGCGCAGGGCATCCGCTGCAACGCGATCCTGCCCGGGCTGATGGATACCCCGCTGATCCATCAGCAGATCACCGGGCAATATGCCGATACGGGCGAGATGCTGGCCCGGCGCCATGCCGCCTCGCCGACCGGGCGCATGGGCACGGGCTGGGACGTCGCCCATGCCGCCGTGTTCCTCGCCTCGGACGAGGCCGCCTACATCAATGCCGTGCTGCTGCCGGTCGATGGCGGGCTGACGGCGCGCTGTGGGTGAGGATCGCTCAGCCGGGCGCTAGGCCGGCCTCTGCGGGCAGGGAAGGCGCCGGCAGCGGATCGGCCTCCTCGCCGGTTTGGCCCGGCAGCGCGTCGCGCTCGATCCCGTCATAGATGGCCGCGAGCCGCCGCCGGCCCTCGTCGGTCAGGAAGGTGCCGAAGAAGGCGCGGGTGAACTCGCAATAGACCGACGTCGGGGTGAAGCTGTCGAGGCGGTTGTCGTGGCTCTTGAAGGCCGGGCAGCCGCCGTTGCACCAGCGGTTGGCGGGGCAGGCGCGACAGTCGGGGCTGCGCTTGAGCGCGAACTGCCGTTCGGTCAGATCCTCGAACACCGGCGTCTGCTTGAGGCTTTCCAGCCCGTCGCTGACCACATTGCCGAGGCGGAACTTCTTGGCGACCTCCAGCGTCATGAAGGCATCGCACATGCCGTGCACTTCGCCATCGACATCGATGGTCCAGAAGAACTGGCCGCACAGGGCCGGGCTGTGGTGGCAGGAGCCGACCCAGGCATCGTCGCGGGCGCCGATCAGCTTGTTATAGAGATAGAGCGATTCCCTCAGGATCACCGGCCGCTCGGGATGGGCGCGGTTGTGCGCCTCCTGCAGGGTGAACAGCCGGTCGAGGAAGGCGATGTAGGGCTTCCACGGATGGCCGGCGGCGGCGCTGTCGGTGGCCGCATAGACATCGGCATAGTCGAGTTGCAGGCCGATGCGGCGGATATCCTCGGCAAGGAAGCGCTCGAACCAGACCTCGGCAGGCGTCTCCAGCGCCGAGCGCGAGATGGTGGTCAGGCAGCCGAACGGAATGTCGTTGGCGCGCAGCAGATCAAGCGCGCGCTGGATCTTCAGCCACTGGTGATGGGCGGTGCGGGCGCCGCGCGTCTGGATGGCGGTGAAGTAATCCTCGAAAAAGTCGTAGGAGACCGACAGCACCAGATCCTCGGCATTGTCGCTGAGGAAATCGATCCATTTCTCGTCGATCAGGGTGAGGTTGGTCTGGAACCAGTGGATCATCCGGGCGCCACCGGGCCGTGCGTGCTTTTTCGTGAGGTCCAGCGCCTGCTGATAGAAGCCGATGCCGGGGGCCAGCGTCTCGCCGCCGATCCACTGGAAGTCGACGGTATTCACTGGCAGTTCTGAGGCGGCGCGGATGGCTGCCTCCATCACCTCGGGCGACATCACCGCCTTCGAACGCACATCGAGCGTGCGGCCCTGGTAGCAGTAGTTGCACGACAGGTTGCAGACCCAGGTCGGCTTGATGGTCAGGGTCAGCCGGTCGGTCCAAGGGGTTATGCGGTCCTGGAACATGGCGCCTGTCCTTTCGGGGCAAAATCTGCGGCGATGGTGTCGAACAGGCTGCGCCGCGCGAGGCAGCCGATCTGCTCGCCGCGCGCCTCACCGCGCGCCGCGATCGACAGCGCCTCGTGGATGCAGCCGCCCCGGCAGTGCGATCCGATCGAACAGCCGCCGGCGCAGGCACTTCGCTGGTGTGCGAGCCGGGCATTGAGGGCGGTGGTCGCCGGCCCTTCAAGCAGTTCGGCCAGCGGGGTCTCGGTGAAGTTGCCAAGCCGGGCGAAGCCAAACGGGCTGTCGATGAACTTGTCGCACCCGAGCCAGACGTCGCCGGTCTCGGTGACGGCGGCGTGAGTCTCGCCGCAGAAGCGCTCGGCATGCCAGCACAGGCTGGCGGGGCGGCCCATCAGGTGCTCGATCACCGCGCCGGCCTCGCGCTGGGCAAAGGGGCGCGGGCTGTCGCAGGCGTGGCGGTAGAGCGCCGCAAGCAGGGCGGCGTAGCGCCGGCCCGCCGCGGTATCGCTGCCAAGCGCCAGATCGAATTCGAGGTTGAGGGCCAGGCTGTCGAGGCCATGGCGCTCGATGAACGCGGTATAGACCTCAGGGGGCGTATCGAGATCGGCCACCACGGCGAGCGCGGCCACCGGCAGGCCGCGCCGGCGCAGCCGGTCGAGGTTGGCGACGATCCGCTCGAAGGTCGGCTGGCCGGCCTTGCCGCGCCGGCAGGCATCGTGACGCGCGGCGGGAATGTCGAGGCTGACGGCAAGGTGGAAATCGTTTTCGGCAAAGAAATCCACCATCGCATCGGAGAGGCCGTAGCCGTTGGTCTGCAGCGCGTTGACATAGTCGAGCCCGTGCGCGCGCTGACGTTCGATGACGGTTTCGAAGAATTTCCGACCCATCAGCAGCGGCTCGCCGCCGTGCCAGATGAACACCTGCCCGGCACTGGTGAGACCGGCGGCCTCATCGATCAGCCGGGCGGCAAGGGAGGCGGGCATGCGCGCTTCGCCCTTCTCCGGCATGTAGCAGTAGCTGCAAGCCAGATTGCAGGCGCTCGTTGTGCGGACGATGAAAACGCGGGTGTTGGTGTGCATTTTTTGTGGCCCGCCTTTGGGCGGGCGCCCCTCGCATCGGCTCGGCGTCGCTTTGCTCCTATTGGGTGGCCCGCCGGTGGCGGGCGTCCCTCGCATCGGCTCCTCGCGGCTCCGCTCCGAAGGGCGGAACAACGTCGTGTCGGAGGTGTCATGGCCGGGACGAGCCCGACCATAACGGAGCGGCTGGTGCCGCCATCAGCGACGGTTGTTCTGCTTCTTCGGCGGCTTGCTGCGTGCGGGGTTGTTGTTGGCCCGCGGGAAGTGCTGGCCATGCTGGCCCCAGGCGAGCTGCTGGGGAATGTAGGGCGCGACCAGTTCGTTGCGGGTCTCGTAGGCGATGCGCATCAGCGCGGCCTTCACCTCGTCGACCGTGGCGGCGAGAGCCTCGCGATCGAACCCGCGTTCGGCCAGCAGGGCCTTGGCATTGCCCAGTGCATCAGCGAGCAGAAGCGAGGCTGACAGCCCGGTCTGATCTGTATCCACCGCAGCAAAGAAGGTGTCGAGATAGCTGCGCGCCATGCCGGAACGCCCGGCGGCATCTGCATCCTTCCAGCCTTCGATCAGCGCCATCGTATCCGAGGCGCGGGTCTGCGAGAAAGCATAGATCGCCTTCTGCTGACGCACGGTGATGTTGTTGGGCGCGTTGCTGGCGAGCACATCTGTCGCCATCGCGGTCGCCTGCACTTCGGAAACACCAAGGGTGGCGCCCATCAGCGACGCCAAAGCCATAACTGCCTGTTTCATCGAAACCCTCCTCCGGGTTTGTTGCCACGGCACGATTTTCTCCCGGGCGGCGCTTTGGTCTTTGACTGACCGCAAGCTTGCCTGCGGCATGCCAGCGCAGAGCAAGATTTTTCTACGCCCCGGGCCAGGCGTGGAAATTCCCCGCTGCGGGTGGCAGGGGCCGCCGCTTCGTGCCATGTTGCGCCGCAGCGGAACGAGGGGACCATGCGCAGACGGGCGACCGATACCAACGGAACGGACAAGGAAGAGCCGCTGATCGACGACATCCGCCTGCTCGGGCAGATCCTGGGCGACACGGTGCGCGAGCAGGAGGGACCCGAGGCATTCGAGCGGATCGAGACCATCCGGCGGCTGTCGGTGGCGATCAGCCGCGACGGCTCAATGGAGGCGGCCGAGGAACTGGATGCGCTGCTGCGCTCGATGCCCTCGGATGCGGCGGTGAGCGTGGTGCGCGCTTTCACCTATTTCTCGCATCTGGCCAATATCGCCGAGGATCGCCACCATATCCGCCGGCGCGAGGCACACGAGATCGCCGGCCATCGGGCGCAGGACGGCAGCCTCGAACGCATGGTCGAGCGGCTGGAGGCGGCGGGCATCGGATCGGACCGCATGCATGCGGTGCTGGAGACCGCGTGGCTGTCGCCGGTGCTGACCGCCCACCCGACCGAGGTGCAACGCAAGAGCATTCTCGATGCCGAACGCGCGGTGGCCGATCTGCTGGCGCGCGCCGACACGGCCCGCGTGCCGCGCGAGCGCGAGCGCACCTTGGCCAGCCTCCGGGCGCGGGTGGCCCAGCTCTGGCAGACGCGGCTGTTGCGCAATTCAAAGCTCTCGGTCGAGGACGAGATCGAGAACTCGCTGAGCTACTACCGCACGACGTTCCTGCGCGAGATCCCGCGCCTCTACAGCCGGCTGGAGGAACTGGTCGGCGGCCGGCCGGTGGCGCCGTTCCTGCGCATGGGCTCGTGGATCGGCGGGGATCGCGACGGCAACCCGTTTGTCACCGCCGAGACGCTGGGGATCGCGCTGCGTAGGCAGGGCGAACTGATCCTGCGGCATTATCTGACCGAAGTGCATGAACTGGGCGCCGAACTGTCGATGTCCGAGATGCTCGCCGGGGCCAGTGCGGCGGTACGTGCGCTCGCTGCCGGGGCGATGGATCACAACGACCATCGCGCGGACGAGCCTTACCGCAAGGCGCTGATCGGCGTTTATGCACGGCTGGCGGCGACGCTGAAGGCGCTGACCGGGTCCGAGGCGCTGCGCCACGCGGTGGCCCCCTCCGCGCCCTATGCCGGGCCGGACGACTTTCTCGCCGACCTTGCGGCCATCGACGCCTCGCTCGCCGAGCGCTTCGGCAGCGGGCTCGCCGAGGAGCGGTTGAGGCCGCTGATGCGGGCGGTGGAGGTGTTCGGCTTCCATCTGGCCACGCTCGATCTGCGCCAGAACTCCGACCGGCACGAGGCGGCCGTGGCCGATCTGCTCCGTCACGCGCGGGTGACGCCCGATTATGCCGGCCTCGACGAGGCGGCCAAGCGGCAGGTTCTGTTGGCGGTGCTCGGCGATCCGCGCCTGCTCAGGGTGCCGGGCGTGAGCTATCTGCCCGAGACGGAGAGCGAGCTGGCGATCTTCGCCACCGCCCGCGAGATGCTGGCGCGGTTCGGCCGCCACGCGATCCGCCATGCCATCATCAGCCATACTGAGGATGTAAGCGATCTTCTCGAAGTGCTTGTCCTGCAGAAGGAAACCGGTCTGATGCGCGGCGCGCTCGGCGATACCGGCGCCCATGCGCTGCTGACGGTGGTGCCGCTGTTCGAGACGATCGGCGACCTCCGGCAGGCCGAAACGGTGATGGCCGGCTTCTTCGCCCTGCCGGGCATCGCCGATCTCGTCCGCAACGCCGGCAATGAGCAGGAGGTGATGCTCGGCTATTCCGATTCCAACAAGGACGGCGGCTATTTCACCTCCAACTGGGAACTCTACCGGGCGTCGACGGCGCTGGCGCGGCTGTTCGCCGGTGCGCTTGGGGTCAAGCTGCGGCTGTTCCACGGGCGCGGCGGTACGGTGGGGCGCGGAGGAGGCCCGAGCTATCAGGCAATTCTGGCCCAGCCCCCCGGCACGGTGACCGGGCAGATCCGGCTGACCGAGCAGGGCGAGGTCATCAATTCCAAATACGCCAACCCGGATATCGGCCGGCGCAACCTCGAAACCCTGGTGGCGGCGACGATCGAAAAGACCCTGCTTTCAACCGACGAGACGGCACCCGACAGCTTCCTGCAGGCGGCCACCGCGCTGTCGGAAGCGTCGATGTCGGCCTATCGCGCGCTGGTCTATGACGATGCGGCCTTCGCGGCATTCTTCTTCGCCGCCACGCCGATTTCGGAGATCGCCGACCTCAACATCGGCTCGCGCCCGGCCTCGCGCAAGGCCAACCGGCGCATCGAGGATTTGCGCGCCATTCCCTGGTCGTTCTCCTGGGGTCAGGCGCGCGTGGCCCTGCCGGGCTGGTATGGTTTTGGCACCGCGGTGGCAGGCTTCCTGACCCGCGAGGGCGATCAGGGCAAGGCGCTGCTCAGGACGATGTATGCCGAATGGCCGTTCTTCCACACGCTGCTGTCGAACATCGACATGGTGCTGGCAAAGGCCGATCTTGCCATGCTCGACCGCTACGCCAGCCTTGCGCAGGATCGGGCGGCGGCGCGGCGCATCACCGCCGCCATCCGCGCCGAATGGCAGCGCACGGGCGATGCGCTGGCCGCGATCACCGGCGCCGAGGCGCGGCTGAGCGAAAACCCGGCGCTGGCGCGTTCGATCCGCCATCGCTTCCCCTATATCGCGCCACTCAACCATCTGCAGGTGGAGCTGATCCGGCGCTGGCGCACCGGCCAGCAGGACGACAAGACCCGGCGCGGGATTCTCATTTCCATCAACGGGATCGCGGCGGGGTTGCGGAACTCGGGGTAAGGGGCACGGCCTGTCCGTTCGCGGACATTCTACTGCCCCCTCCCTGACCCTCCCCCGGTGGGGGAGGGAATGGGGCTGCCGATCGACGGCCTGACCTCTGCGGCCTTTTCGTTGTCAGCCCCGCATGGCCGTGTCGAGATCGGCATAGAGATCCTCGACATCCTCGATGCCGACCGACAGGCGCAGGAGGTCGGGCGGGCAGGGGCTGCCGGCGCCTTCCACCGAGGCGCGATGTTCGATCAGGCTCTCCACCCCGCCGAGCGATGTCGCGCGCTTCCACAATTCCACCTTCGCCGCCGCGGCGATCGCCGCCGCCTCGCCGCCGCGCAGGCGGATCGACAGCATGCCGCCGAACCCGCCCTGCATCTGGCGCGCGGCGATGGCGTGGCCGGGGTGGCTGGCAAGGCCCGGATACAGCACCTCGGCGATCCTCGGGTGATTGGCGAAGCGCTGGGCCAGATCCATCGCCCCGGCGCTGGCGGCGTGCACGCGCAGGTCGAGCGTGCGCAGCCCGCGCAGCAGCAGGAACGCCTCGAACGGGCCGAGAATCATCCCCTGCATCGCGCGGACGCGGCGAATGCGCTCCCAGAAGTCGTCGGTCGCGGCCGTCGCCAGTGCTCCGGCGATCACATCGGAATGACCGTTGAGATATTTGGTGGCCGAATGCATCACGATGTCGGCGCCGAGCGCGAGCGGGCGGGTGAAGACCGGGGTCGCGGCGGTCGAATCCACGGCGACGCGCGCCCCGGCTTGCTTGGCCAGTGCGGCGATGGCGGCGATGTCGGTGATGGTCCACAGCGGGTTGGCCGGGGTTTCCAGCCACACCAGCCGTGTCTCGCCCGGGCGCAGGGCGGCGGCCACGGCGGCAGGATCAGAGGTGTCGACCAAATCGACCTTGAGGCCCCAATGCGTCGCATCGTTGAGCAGCCAGTTGCGCAGCGCCCAGTACATCACCTTCGGCGCGATGACATGGTCGCCCGGCTTGAGCGCAAGAAACACCGCCACCGCCGCCGACATGCCGGAGCCGAGCAGCATCGCGGCCGCTGCGCCTTCCAGCGCGGCGATCACCGCTTCGGCCTCGCGCACGGTGGCATTGTCGGGCCGGCCATAGACGAAGCCCGACCGATACTGGTTGTCCGGATCGCGCAGGAAGGTCGTGGCCACATGCAGCGGCGGCACCACGGCACGGGTCGCCGGATCGACATGGCTGAGGGCCTGGGCCGCGAGCGTGCGGCGCGACCAGCGCGGATTTCTGGACAAGTGCATCTCCCTTCGCCAAGTGGCCGGCCATTTTGACCACCCCCCGGGCAAAGGCAAGGCTGCGGCGCCCAAAATCCCGGCATCACGGAATTCGTGGTTGACCGGTCGGGTGGCCTCGGCCAATCATCGCTCGAAAATTCGGAAGCAATCCGGAGGGGGCTTAATGGGTATCGATCCGCGCATACAAGCTTTGGGCGACGAGGTCACCCGCTGGCGGAGATCCCTGCACGAACAGCCGGAGCTCGGCTATGACGTGCACAACACCGCCCGTTTCGTGGCCGACAAGCTGCGCAGCTTCGGCTGCGACGAGGTGACCGAGGGAATCGGCCGGACCGGGGTGGTCGCGGTGATCCACGGTCGGCGCGGGCCGGGCGGCAAGGCCATCGGCCTGCGCGCCGATATGGATGCGCTGCCGCTGGAGGAAGAGACCAATCTTCCCTATCGCTCGAAGGTCACGGGCAAGATGCACGCCTGCGGGCATGACGGGCACACCGCCATGCTGCTGGGCGCGGCGCGCCACCTCGCCGCCACACGCGAATTCGATGGCACGGTGGTCGCGATCTTCCAGCCGGCGGAAGAAGGCGGCGCCGGCGGCAAGGCCATGGTCGACGACGGCATGATGGAACGCTGGAACATCGCCGAGGTCTACGGCATGCACAACATGCCCGGAATCCCGGTGGGCAGGATCGCGCTCCGGCCGGGGCCGATCATGGCGGCGGCAGATGAGTTCGTCATTGCCATCGAAGGCAAGGGCAGCCATGCGGCGGCGCCGCATCTCGGCATCGATCCGATCATTGTCGGCGTGCATATCATCAATGCGCTGCAGACGATCACCTCACGCAATGTCGATCCCCTGCACTCGCTGGTGGTCTCGACGACGATGTTCCATGCCGGCACCGCGTTCAACATCATCCCGACGCGGGCGGAACTGGTCGGCACGGTGCGCACGCTCGATCCCGGCGTGCGCTCGATGGCGGAAGCGCGGTTGCGCGAGATCGCGGCGGGCACCGCCCGGCTGTTCGGCGCCAATGCCGAGGTCAGCTACCGCTACGGCTATCCGGCCACCGTCAACCATGCGCGCGAGGCGGCACTGGCTACGGGCATCGCCCGCGAGGTGTTCGGTGCCGCGGCGGTCGATGGCGATACGATGCCGATGATGGGCGGGGAGGATTTCTCCTACATGCTGGAAGCGCGGCCGGGCGCCTACCTGTTCATCGGCAACGGCGATTCCGCCGGGCTGCACAACCCCGGCTATGACTTCAACGATGCGGCGCTGCCCTATGGCATGCAGATGTTCACCGCGCTGGCGCAGGCGCGCACGGCAGGGTAGGTCGCCCGCCGCCTGATCCTCGCCCGGCAGAGCATGCTCTATCGGTTGCCGACCTCATGGCAGGCGACCCCGTCGATCAGCGCGGGCGCCTCGGCCCGGCAGCGGGCGGTCGCCAGCGGGCAGCGCGGGTGGAAGGTGCAGCCCGAGGGTGGATTGATCGGGTTGGGAATTTCACCGGCCACCGCGATCCGCTGACGACCGGTCATGCCGAGATCGGGCACCGCATCGAGCAGCATGCGCGTATAGGGATGGCGCGGCGCCGAGAACAGTCGTTTGCTCTCGCTCACCTCCACCAGCCGGCCCAGATACATGACGCCGATGCGGTCGGCCATGTGGCGGACCACGGCGAGATTGTGCGAGATGAACAGGTAGGTGAGCCCGAAGCTCCGTTGCAGATCGCGCATCAGGTTGAGGATCTGCGCCTGCACGGACACATCGAGCGCCGAGGTCGGTTCGTCGCAGACGATGAACTCCGCATCGGAGGCAAGCGCCCGGGCGATGGCGATGCGCTGGCGCTGGCCACCGGAAAATTCGTGCGGAAACTTGCCGCCATCATCGGGATGCAGGCCGACGAGGGTCAGCAGCTCGCCAACACGGGCCGGGATGGTCGCCGCATCCATCAGCGCGAAGGCGCGGATCGGCTCGGCGATGATGCGTTCCACCTTCCAGCGCGGATTGAGGCTGGCATAGGGATCCTGGAAGATCATCTGGATGCGGCGGCGCAGGCGGCGACGCTCGGGGCTGTCCTCACCGGCGGTCATCGGCACGCCGTCGATGGTGACGGTGCCGCCGCTCACCGGCAGCAGGCCGACCGCCATGCGTGCGACCGTGGACTTGCCCGATCCCGATTCGCCGACCAGCGCGAAAGTCTCGCCCTTGACGATGTCGAGGCTGAGGCCGTCGACCGCCTTGAGGAACTGCTTGTCCTGTCGCTCCAGCACGCGATTGAGCCAGGGGCGCGAGACGTCGAACACGCGGCGCAGATCGCGGATGGCAACGAACGGCGCCGCGCTCATGGCTGCTCTCCGGTGCCGCCCGCCGCATAGAGATGGCAGGCGACCTGGTGGCCCGGCTCCAGCCGCGCGCGGCGGATGGTGGCGGGGTCGGGTGTCAGCGGGCTCGGCCGATCGATGCGACAGCGATCGAACACCCGGTCGCAGCGCGGATTGAACGCGCAGCCTTGCGGGATGCTGGTCAGACGCGGCATCGAGCCGGGGATCTGGGTCAGCCGCTCCTCGTTGGTGTCGAGGGTGGGGATCGCGCCCATAAGTCCACGGGCGTAGGGATGCAGCGGGTGCTTGACCACATCGCGCACCGGGCCGATCTCGGCCACGCGGCCGGCATACATCACCGCCACGCGGTCGGCCGTTTCGGCGATCACGCCCATGTCGTGAGTGACCAGCATCACCGCGGTGCCGCGCTCGCGGCAAAGCCTTTTCAGTAGCGCGATGATCTGCGCCTGCACCGAGACGTCGAGCGCGGTGGTCGGCTCGTCCGCGACGATGAAATCGGGCTCGGCCGAGAGGGCCAGCGCAATCACCACGCGCTGGCGCATGCCGCCGGAAAACTCATGCGGATAGCCGTCGATACGCCGCTCGGGCGCGGGAATGCCGACTTCCGCCAGCAGGTTGATCGCCCGTTCGCGCGCGGCGGCGGGCGAAAGGTCGGTGTGGGTCAGGATGGTCTCGATCAGTTGCTCGCCGACGCGGAACAGCGGGTTGAGTGAGGTCAGCGGATCCTGGAAGATCATCGCGATCCTGCGCCCGCGCAGGCGGCGAAACTCCTCGGCCGGCAGGTTGTCGATGCGCTTGCCGTGCAACAATATCTCGCCACCGGCGATGCGGCCCGGCGGCTCGATCAGCCCGATGATCGCCGAGCCGGTGACCGATTTGCCGGCGCCCGATTCCCCGACCACGCCGAGCACCTCGCCGCGCGCGATGTCGAACGACACGTCGTCGATGGCGGTCAGCGCGCCGCGCCGGCCGACGAACTCCACCTTCAGATTGCGGACGGAAATGACCGGAGCGTCCACGCCTCACCTCAGTTTCGGGTTGAGCGCATCGCGCAGCCAGTCGCCCAGCAGGTTCACCGCCAGCACAAGGATCGCCAGCGTCGCGCCGGGGAAGGTGACAATCCACCAGTCACCCGAGAACAGATATTTGTTGCCGATGGAGATCAGCGTGCCGAGCGAGGGCTGGGTGGGCGGCAGGCCGACGCCGAGAAACGACAGCGTCGCTTCCGTGATGATGGCGAGACCCAAATTAATGGTCAGGATCACCAGCACCGGGCCGATGACGTTGGGCAGCACATGGCGCAGCATGATGACCGGCGCCCGCAGGCCGACCAGCCGGGCGGCGGCGACATAATCCTTGCTTTTTTCGACCAGCGTCGAGCCGCGGATGGTGCGCGCATACTGCACCCAGAACGACAGGCCGATGGAAATCACCAGCACGGGGATCGCGGAAGTTTCGCGCGAGGCGCCCTTGAACATCGCCTGCACGACGCCGTCGATCAGCAGGGCGATCAGGATCGCCGGGAAGGTGAGCTGAACATCGGCGATGCGCATGATGATCGCATCCACCCGCCCGCCCGCATAGCCGGCGAGCAACCCCAGCGTGATGCCGATGACGGCGGCCAGCAACACGCCGAGGCCACCCACCATCAGCGATACCCTGAGCCCGTAGAGAATGGCCGAATAGAGATCGCGGCCCTGATCGTCGGTTCCGATGATGAAGCGCGGATCGCCGCCCGCCTGCCAGCGCGGCGGAATCGACGCATCGGCGAGGAACACGCTCGCCGGATCAAACGGATTGGTCGGGGCGATCCACGGCGCCAGCAGGGCGCCGAGCACGATGATGAGCACGATGGCCGCCGCCACCATGGTCAGCCAGGAGGCGCGGAACGACAGGTAGATATCGGAATCGCGCCACCGCGCCAGGCGCCCGATAGACGGGCTGGCGATGATCGACTTGACTTCCTCAGGCGTCGGGACCGGCATGGAGCTACGTCCTCATCGCAACGCGCAGGCGCGGATCGACGAGGCCATAGGCGAGATCGACGATCAGGTTGATGGTGACGAACAAAAGCCCGATCAGCATCAGATAGGCAGCCATGATCGGGATATCGACATTCTGCACCGCCTTGAGGAACAGAAGCCCCATGCCCGGCCAGTTGAAAACCGTCTCGGTGATGATGGCGAAGGCGATGATCGAGCCCAGTTGCAGCCCGGCAATCGTGATGACCGGGATCAGCGTGTTCTTCAGCGCATGGCGGAAATGGATGGACCGGGTGGGCAGGCCGCGCGCACGGGCGAACTTGATGTAGTCGGTGCGCATCACTTCCATCATCTCGGCGCGCACCAGGCGCATGATCAGCGTCATCTGGAACAGCCCCAGCGTGATCGCCGGCAGAACCAGCGCCCGCAGGCCCGATCGCGTCAGAAAGCCGGTGGTCCACCAGTTGCCGAGCTTGACCACCTCGCCGCGGCCATTGGAGGGCAGCCAGCCCAGCACCACGGCAAACAGGTAGATCAGCAGGATGCCGATCAGGAAAGTCGGCAGGCTGACCCCGATCAGGCTGACCGCCTGGAACAGCCGCGCCAGCAGCCCATTGGGGCGCAGCGCGCAATAAACCCCCATGATGATGCCGACGATCAGCGCAAAACCCGCCGCCGTCAGCGCCAGTTCCAGTGTCGCCGGCGCGCGCTCGCCGAGCAGGCGGGTCACCGGCTGGCGGAACTGGTAGGAAATGCCGAATTCGAACTGCGCCGCATTGGCGAGAAAACGGCCGAACTGCACCAGCACCGGATCGTTGAGGCCGAGCGAGGCGCGCAACCTCTCCACCTCCGCCTGCGGCGTATCGGCGCCCACCATCTGGTTCACCGGATCGCCAACGAAGCGGAACATCACGAAAGCGATCAGCGCCACCGCAATCATGACGATGACGGACTGGATGATGCGACGGATGATGAATGCGAGCATGGGAGCGCCGGAAGTCCGCCGGGCGCCGTCTTGCGACGTCCCGGCGGCCCTTTCCGTGGTTACTTCTTGTTGGCCCAGTAGAGCAGCACGGAGTTGTCCGCGCGCTGGGAGAGCGTCACATTCTTGGCCACGCCCCAGGCGAGCGCCTGCTGGTGCAGCGGCACATAGGCATACTCTTTGGTGGTGATCGTGAAGGCCGCCTTGATCATGTCGTTGCGCTTGGCAGCGTCGCCCTCGACGAGGATCTTGTCGGTCAGTGCTTCGACATCCTTGTTGCAGTAGCCGCCCAGGTTGGATTCGCCGCGCGGCGAGCCATCGGCACGGCAGCCGTGGATGTCATGCAGCACGTTGTGGCTGTCGAAGGTGCCGGGCGTCCAGCCGAGCAGGTAGAACGAGGTCTTGTAACCGCCGGCCTTCAGCACCTTGGCGAAATACTGCGCCTTGGGCTGAGCGTTGAGGTTCACCTTGACGCCGATGCGGGCGAGCATGCCGACCACCGCCTGGCAGATCGGGCCGTCGTTGACATAGCGGTCGTTCGGGCAGTCCATGCCGACTTCGAAACCGTTCGGATAGCCGGCGTCCGCCAGCAGCTTCTTGGCCGCCTCGGGGTCGAACTTCGGGTTCTGGAAGTCCTTCGGCCACGGCACCAGTTCCGGCGCGATCATCAGCGCCGACGGCGTCGACAGGCCACGCATGACGCGTGCCTTGATCGTCTCCTTGTCGACCGCCATGTTGAACGCCTGGCGCACGCGCACGTCCTTGAACGGGTTCTTGCCCTTGACGTTCGATTCCAGCAGTTCGTCGCGGATCTGGTCGAAGCCGAGGAAGATGGTGCGCAGTTCCGGCCCGGCCAACACAGTGGCCTTGTCGGAGGAATTGACGCGCTGGATGTCCTGGATCGGCACCGGCTCGATCACGTCGACCTCGCCCGAGAGTAGGGCGGCGACGCGGGTCGCATCATTCGGAATGGGGGTGAACACGATCTCGTCGAGATTGTGCTCCTTCTTGCCCCACCAGCCGGCATGCGGCTTGAACACGGTTTTCACGCCCGGCTGATGGCTCTCGATCTTGAACGGGCCAGTGCCGTTGGTGTTCAGGGCGGCGTGGCTCGGCGTGGTGGCGCTGGCCGGGGTGGGACCGGCGGCGTTGTTCGCCTCGGCCCACTTCTTCGACATGATGTACCAGGTGTCCCACTGGGCATTCATGATCGGATTGGGCGATTCAAGCTCGACGTCCACGGTATGATCGTCGACCTTGGTGAACTTGGCGCCCTTGGGCACGCGGGTCTGGAAGTTGGAGCCCTGCGCGCGCACCCGGTCGGCCGAGAAAATCACGTCATCGGCGGTGAAATCCTCGCCATTGTGGAACTTGACGCCCTTGCGCAGGTAGAAGCGCCACTTCTTGGCGCCTTCCATCACTTCCCATCGCTCGGCAAGGCCGGGGCCGATCTTCAGATCCTTGCCGCGGCTGGTCAGTCCCTCATAGACGTGACCGAGATGGGCGTTCGTCGTGGTCTCGTTGAGGGTATAGGGATCGAGCGATTTCAGATCGCCCTGGTTGGCATAGCGCAGGGTGACGGCGTGAGCGGAAACCGACGAAAGAGCGGCGGTCGCGATAGCTGCCAGGCACAGTTTGCGGAAAAACATGTCGTGTCATCTCCCGATTGTAGAACAACATTCTACGAACCGGAGTTCTAGGGAAAAAGGCCCTCCAATCCCGACCTTGCTTCCCGAACGCCGATCCGTCCTCCTGAGCAAGAACCTAGACGGGCGAAACGGGAAGTCAACGGCAAAGCACGCCGCCGGGTTGGCCGGTGGCTGGCCGGATTCAGGCGATGCGGCGCAGGCCGTCCTGCTTCAGCGCCGAGCAGGGGCGCAGGTCTGCCCATGCGCTGGCGGGGCGAGGCATGCCGATCAGGTAGCCCTGGATGGCATCGCAGCCGAGCGCCGCCAGATCGCGCAGCTGTTCTTCGGTTTCGATGCCCTCCGCCACCACCTCGATGCCAAGATCGCGTCCGAGGCCGATGACCGCGTTGACGACCGCGGTATTGACCTTGCTGCGCCGGCGGTTGGCGATGAATGAGCGATCGATCTTGATCTTGTCGAAATCGTAGCTCTTCAGATAGGCGAGCGAGGAATGGCCCGAGCCGAAATCGTCCAGGGCGATCCTGACACCGAGCGCGCGCAGCTCGATGAGCTGCTGGCGCGTGGTCGGGTTGTCGGACAGCAGCACGGTTTCGGTGATTTCCAGCGTCAGCAGGTGTGGCGCCAGACCGGTGCTCGCCAGCGTGTTGACCACGGTGCCGATGAAGCCGCGCTGCCGCAACTGCGCCGGCGAGAGGTTTACCGAGATCGAGACATCGGGAGCGGCAGCGGCCAGCGTCTCGCAGGCCTGACGCAGCACCCATTCGCCGATCGGGCCGATAAGGTCGGTTTGTTCGGCGATGGGGATGAATTCGGCCGGGGAGATCGGGCCTTCGACGGGATGGTTCCAGCGGATCAGCGCCTCGTAGCTGGCAGGCTTGCCGGGACGAAGCGACAGGATTGGCTGGAAGCTGAGGCTGAATTCCCCGTTCTGCAACGCCACGCGCAGGTTGTGCTCGATCATACGACGGCGCACATGCTCGGCGTCGAGCTCGGAATCGTAGAGCCGGCTGCCGCGACCGCCCAGCGACTTGGCGCGATAGAGTGCAATATCCGCCTGCTTGAGCAACTGCTCGCCGGACGGGCAGGCGGCATCGCTGATGGCGCTGCCGATGCTGGCCCCCACCGTCGCGGTGCAGGAACCGAGGCTGAAATCGTTGCCGAGACTCTTGACCAGCCGGCCGGCCAGTCGCCCGGTCCGCGCCGGCTGGCGGGCATTTAACTGGACCACCGCGAATTCATCGCCGCCGAGACGGACCGCAAAATCGCCGGCGCCGAGCACCCGCTGCATGCGCTCGGCCGCCAGCCGCAGCAACTGGTCGCCGCAGCCGTGGCCAAGGTTGTCATTGACGTCCTTGAAGCCATCAAGATCGATGCAATGGATGGCAAGCCCGCTCTGCAACGCAGCGGTGCCCTTTTCCGAGGCGAGCCAGTGCATCAGGAAGGCGCGGTTGGGCAGGCCGGTCAGCGAATCGTGCATGGCCATGTAGGCGAGGCGCTCTTCAGCCTGTTTGCGTTCGGTGATGTCGGTGACAGAGCCTTCATAGTAGCTCGGGTTGCCAGCATCGTCGCGCATCAGCCAGGCGGTTTCGGTCAGCCAGAGACGGCGGCCGGATTGGCGGTCCATCGCCTCGTGAACGAAGTCAACGACCGAGCCCTGCGCGAACAGTTCGCTGCGGAAGGCGTCGAGCCGCTCGGAGTCGACCGGCTGCCAGCCAGCCCCTGCGCGGCTGGCAGCAATATAATCCGCGGGAGCGGCATAGCCGAAAATGCTCGCCAGCGATCGGTTCGCCGCGATGCAGGTGCCGTCGAGTGCGGCCCGATAGAGACCGGCGGCGGCATTCTCGAACAGCGAGCGGTGCAGGTGCTCGGCCTGCTGCAGCGCCTTGAACTGGTTGCGCGCCTCGGTCACGTCGGTGAAGGTGCGCACGGCGCCACCATTGGCGAGCATCACGGTACGCACTTCCAGCATGAGCCCATCCGGGCGGGGCCGTTCGTAGACCGGCGGCGAGTTGCGAATGCCGCCGGACCTGATCCATTCCACCAGCTTGTCCTCAGTCATCTTGAACTCACCGCGCTCGAACTGGAAGCGCAGGACATCCTCGAAGCGAGGGCGGCCCTGCAGCAGCGACGGCGGCAGGTTCAGGAGTTCGGCGACGCGGGCGTTGGCGGCAACGATGACATCGTTCTCATCAATGACCAGAATGCCCTGAGCGGTGTTCTGCAGGGCGGCATCCAGTGCGAGGCGCACGGATTTCAATTCGTCTGTGCGTTCACGGAACTGCTTTTCCAGCTCCCTGTTGGCATCGTCGAGTTCGTCGATCATCACCTTGATCGAGCGTTCCGAGCGGCGCCTCTCGCGATCCTGCTCGGCGTAGGCCTGGCTGATGAGATCGAGCAGGCAGGCCTGATCGAGCGAGCCGTCAGGGCGGGTGGACTTCCGGATCTGGGCCTGCAGCAGGGGATGGTTGGTCATCAGGCAGCGTCTTCGGCAATGGTCATGACGGTCATGGTCTGATTGTGCAGTTCCGAAAAGCCGGTGACCGCATGCGGCGAGATTTCACCGTAGGAGTAGAAGCCAAGCATCGGCAGGTTGTTGCGGAGCACCGAACGCACGGCCTCCACTTCCTCCTGCGCGCGTTGGCCCATCAGCAGGCGGCGACCGATGCAGGAAACGAGAAAGGCGGCGCCATCACCGGTCCATCCCTCAGGCAGGACGGCCTGGGCGGCGGCGCGGGCGGCGCCGTCGGTCAGCCGGTCGAGTGAGCCGCGCATCAGCTGCGCCGTCCATCCCTCCGGCATCGAACCGGCGAAGGTGATCGAGCGCGCCTGCCGGTCGATGGCGAGCAGGGTGCGCACGATGTCGTGGTCGGGATTGGCGGGATCGAAGATGCGCAGCGGATAAAGCAGGCCGGAGCCGGGCAGGTCGGCGGCTTCCTCGCCGAGATAGCGCTCGTAGAGGTCGAGCGCCGGCTTGCCGTCGAGTTCATAGACCACATTGTCGACGGCGCGTGTGATGCGGCGGCGCGGACCGAACACTTCCCAGCCGCCGGCACTGCCGCAGCCGAGCCGCACGCGATCGCCATAAAAGCCGACTGCGGCTACGATTCCCGACTGCGCCGGCCCATCGGCGACGACGGTGGTCTCGACGAAGTCGGCGCCATCGCCGGCCAGACCGCCGTGCAGCGGGACATGCGAACCCACGACATCGGTGAGGCCGGCCACAAGCTCGGAGCCGTTGAACTGGAGCCCGTCGGCCAGCAGGAAGACGCCGGCGAGATCGGGCGCTGCAAGTTGTTCGCCGAGCGCCCGCCCGGCGTCCAGCGAGGTGGCATGCGCGTCGCGGCGCGTGCGGGCAAGCCGCAGGGCGGTCCGCTCGAAGTGCAGGGCGATGCCGCAGACCCGGTCGTCGGACACGTCCGGGCCGGCGATCTGGCCGCCGGTGGAACAGCCGATCAGGACAGCGCGCGGGCTCGCCGCACGCAGGTCGTCAAGCAGCGCGGGCTCCCCCAACATCGCCCGCGGGCCGAAAAATATAATAATATCAGAGTTATAGCACGAATTTTGGTTGTTCAGCCGTTCGTGCGGCGTCCATTCCAGCGCATGCGTTTTCATCTCGTCGCCCCGGTTTCCCCAGGGGCATCCTCGATGAAATGCCTTAATATCGTGTTATCTCAATGAGTTATGCGCAAAAAGCATAAATGCCCGCCTCACCACGTCAGGAACGAGTGGTCGTGGTCGAAGCTGAACTTCCAGGCGCGGCGCGGCCCGGCCATGACGTTGAGATACCAGAGGTCAAATCCATGCGGGGCGCCGACCGGGTGAAAGCCCTTCGGCACCAGCACGCAATCGCGGTGATGGACCGCCATCGTCTCGTCGAGGCTGCCGTCTGCGGTATAGACGCGCTGGAAGGCAAAGCCGGAACCGCGCTTGAGCTGGTGATAGTAGGTTTCCTCAAGGTAGGTCTCGGAGGGGAAATTGTCGGTATCGTGCTTGTGCGGCGGATAGGACGACCAGTGGCCGCCCGGAGTGATGACCTCCACCACCAGCAGGTTCTCGGCGTGCGGCGAACTGTCGGGCAGGATGTTGCGGACATGGCGGGTATTGGTGCCCGAGCCGCGCGTCTCGTGGCCGACATCGTCCGGCGTGATCAGGCGCGGGGGCAGGCGGCCGGTGGCCGGCGCCGAGCACAGGGCAACCTCGCAATCGGTGTCGGCCTCGATCCGGTAGCCTGAACGGGCCGGCACATAGACCGCCCAGGGCTCGCCGAAGAACGGGCTCGACCGTTCGCCGATATGGCCGAAATCCTTGCCGCTGGCGGCGACATCGGCGCGGCCGTAGACCATGACGATGCAGACCTCGCGGTCGCCGGTCTCGGCGCGCAGCACCTCGCCCTTCCTGAGGTCGTGCACCTCGAAGCCGACATAGGACCAACCGGCGTTCTCGGGCGTGACGGAATGGACAGGGTTGGCGGCGGCCGGGCGTCGCAGCAGCTTGGACATGGCGTTCTCCCTCCGGTTGTTTTCTCGCGGGGCCATACTGCGAGCGGCCGCGCCGGAGCTTGATTGAAATCAAATGGCGGGTCTTTGCGCAACCGTGGGGGTGGGCGACAGGGACATGCGGCACTCGGCTCCGCGCTTGTCATAAGATGTCTGACAAGTCTTGCTTTCCCGCTCGCGCACGGGCAATCTCCCGCGGCAACTGGAGGGGTTCATGATACCTGGTCTCAAAGGGCGGCGTGTGCTGTTCGTCGGGTCGAGCACCGGCATCGGCGCGGAGGCGGCCAAGGCACTGGCGGCGCACGGCGCGCGCGTGGTGGTGCATGCCAATGCGTCGGTCGCCGAGGGCGAGAAAGTCGTCGCCGCCATCAAGGCTGCCGGCGGCGAGGCGTGGCTGGTCACCGGCGATGTGACGCGCACGGCCAACTGCAAGACGATCGTCGAGCAGGCGGCGGCGCTGATGGGCGGCATCGACATTCTGGTCAACAATGCCGGCGCGCTGCTCAAGCGTGTGCCGATCGGCGACTTCGAGGACGAGGCCTATGATCGTATCCTCGATCTCAACATTCGCGCGGTACTGGCGACGACCCGCTATGCGCTCGATTATCTGAAGCAGGATCGCGGGGTGATCATCAACACCTCGTCTGTGGCGGCGCGCAACGGCGCAGGGCCGGGGGCTTCCATGTATGGCGGGGCGAAGGCCTTCGTCTCCAACCTCACCCGCTCGATGGCCAAGGAATTCGCGCCCTTCGGCATCCGTGCCAATGCGGTGGCGCCGGGCACCATCCTGACCCCGTTCCACGAGCGCTATTCGACCGCCGAGATGTTGGAGAATACCCGAAAGAACGTGCCGATGGGTCGGCTCGGGCAGGCGGATGAATGCAACGGCGCCTATCTGTTTCTCGCCTCCAACGACCTGTCCGGCTACGTCACCGGGCAAGTCATCGAGGTGAACGGCGGGCTGCTGATGCCCTGAGGTTCATCGGGCGGTGAATGCCGCGTCAGGGCACTGGCGCGGTTGTATGATATCTGACATGAATGCAATCCAACCCGCCGAAGCGGGCATTAAACCAGGGAGGGAATGATGAAGCGCAGGCAGTTTCTGGGTGGCCTCGGCGCCGCTGTTACCTTGAGCGGGGTGGCCGCGCCCGCCATCGTGAAGGCGCAGGCGACGCCGACGCTGGTCGGCGCGGTGCAGTTTGGTGACGCCCATCCGTTCACGCAAGGGCTGTTGAAATTCGCCGAGCGGGTCAAGGCGCTCTACAACAAGCCGGTCGAGTTCAATCTGCACAAGGATTCCTCGCTGGGCCTCGAAAAGCAGTATTTCGAGTATATGGCGCAGGGCAAGAACGTCGACTATGCCATTGTTTCGCCTGCACATATGTCGACCTTCGCCAAGGCGGCGCCGTTCATCGACGCTCCCTTCGTGTTCCGCGACGCCAAGCATATGGACGCGGTGGTCAACAAGGGCATCCTCAAGCCGATCGCGGACGAGGTGGAGAAGAAGGCCGGCGTGCGGCTGATCGGCTACGGCGGCGGCGGCGTGCGCAACCTGTTCGCCAACAAGCCGCTGAAGAACGTCGGCGAGATCAAGGGCCTCAAGGTCCGCGTGCAGGGCGCGCCGATCTGGTCGCGCACCTTCTCGGCGATCGGCATGTCGCCGACGGTGATCGCCTACAACGAGGTCTATAACGCCATCCAGAACAACGTCATCTCGGCGGCGGAGAACGAGGCCGCCGGCATCGAGCAGATGAAGTTCTACGAGGTGGCGCCGAACATCCTGATGACGATGCACGCCGTGTCGATCCGGCCGATCTGCTTCTCGGTCAAGACGCTGCAATCGCTGCCCAAGGAATTGCAGGATGCGGTGATCCAGGCCGGTAAGGAAGCGGGCGACTACGAGCGCGGCATCGAATCGTCCGGCGACAGCGCCATCCTCGAAAGGCTGGAGGGGCAGGGCAAGCTCAAGCGCATCAAGTTCGAGGATCGCGACAACATGCAGAAGCTCGCCGCGCCGGTGATGGAAGCCTATGCCAAGGAAATCGAGGCGGGCGACATCTACAAGGCCATCGGCGGGGCCTGACGCTCGGCGGCCGGGCGCCTTGCGCGCCCGGCCATCTGATCCTCGCCACTTCAGCGGGGCCAATAGACCTCTGGAGCCTGCCTTTCATGCCCCCAGCCGATTCTTCCAGTCCCTGGCGCCGGTTCACGGCGGCCTTTGCCCAGCTTCTCTCCGTGCTGGTGGTGGTGTCCGTCGCCATCCTGGTGATTCCGGTGACGCTGCAGATCGTCTCGCGCTACACCGACCTGATCCCGTCCTACATCTGGACCGAGGAGATGGCGCGCTTCCTGTTCATCTGGACGATCATGATCGGCGCGATGCTCGGGGTGCGCGAGGCGACGCATTTCAATGTCGACCTGCTGCCGCGTCTGGGTGCGCGCGGCGAAGCGCTGATGCGGATCATCGCCAATCTCGGGGTGCTGATCATGGCGGTGGTGTTCATCGCCTCCGGCATCGAGTTCACGAAATTTGCCTGGGGGCGGATTTCGGAACTCGCCGAACTGCCGCTGTGGCTGATCCATGTCGCCTGGCCGGTGGCCGGGGTGACGTGGCTGATCTTTCTCGGCGAGCAGTTCGTCGATGATTTCCGCATTCTGATGCAACAAGGCGACGCGTCATGACAGTCCTTTCCGCCGGGCAGGCGGCAATCATCATGTTCGGGAGCTTTTTTCTCGGGCTGTTCCTGCGCATTCCCGTTGCCTTCGCGCTGGGGCTGGCGTGCCTGCCGATCCTGATCATCGAGCCGCGTCTCGATTCGATGACGCTGATGAGCGAGACCTTCAACGCCTTCAACTCGTTCATCCTGCTGGCGGTGCCGTTCTTCCTGCTCACCGCCAACCTGATGAACATCGGCGGCATCACCGACCGGCTGATGACGCTGTCGCGGGCGCTGGTCGGGCATTTCCCCGGGGGCCTCGCGCAGATCAACGTGGTGTTGTCGATCTTCTTCGCCGGCATTTCCGGCTCGTCCACTGCCGATGCCGCAAGCCAGTCGAAGATCTTCATCGATGCGCAGCGCAAGGAAGGCTACGACGACAGTTTCTCGGTGGCGATCACGGCGGTCTCGGCGGTGCTGGCGGTGATCATCCCGCCGTCGATCCTGATGATCGTCTGGGGCGGGATCCTGACCACGTCCATCGGCGCGCTGTTCCTGGCCGGCGTCATCCCGGGCCTGCTGATCGGCGTCGCGCAGATGGCAACCGTCCATGTCTATGCGGTCAAGCGCGGATATCCTACCTATCCGCGCGCCGGCTGGGGCCAATTGTTCCGCGCCATCGAACACTCGCTGTTGGCGCTGGCGACCCCTGCGATCATCATCGGTGGCAAGATCTTCGGCTGGTTCACGGCGACGGAATCGGCAGCGATTGCCGTGCTCTACGCCGGTTTTCTGTCGCTGATCGTCTATCGCGAGATGGACCTGAAAGGGCTTTACGCGGCACTGCTCGATACCGGCAAGCTCGCGGGAATCACGCTGTTCTGCGTCGGCACGGCAAGCGCGTTCGGCTGGCTGATGGCCTATTACAAGATGCCGCAGGCGATCCTCTCCGGCGTCTCGGCCTGGGGCATGGGCTTTTACGAGACCGGCTTTTTCATCGCCGGGGTGTTTCTGCTGGTCGGCTGCTTCCTCGATGCGATTCCGGCGATCATCATCTGCGGGCCAATCCTGGCGCCGCTCGCCAAGACGGTGGGTATGGATCCGGTGCATTTTGCGATGGTCGGCATCGTCAGCCTCGCCTTCGGGCTGGTGACGCCGCCCTATGGCCTGTGCCTGATGATCGCCTGTTCGGTCGCCGGCATGAGCCTGCGTGATGCGATCAAGGACACGATGATCATGCTGATCCCGATGTTCATCGTGCTGGCGATGGTCATCATGTGGCCGAAAGTGTCGCTGTGGCTGCCGAGCCTTATCTCGCCGGAGTTCCTGAACTAGAGCATGCCGTGTTTATACGGAACCATTCTGCGGTGCGTATTTTGATCCAAAGGCCGGGAAAGCCCCCGCAGGGCCTACTCCTGTAGGGCCAAGGGGCTTTTCTGGAGATTTGGACCAAAAGACGCCCGCCTTTCAGGTTTTAGTGCGGCTGGCGCCCAGTTTGGACGCCGGCTCGACCGTATCGACGGATACGCTCTTCGCCGGCATCCGCCTGGCTCGCCGAGCCGCACGAAGACAGAATTGATTCCGTATGAACACGGCATGCTCTAGAGCATTTTCAAGCGAAGTGGACACCGGCTCGCGTGAAGAAAATGCGAAAAATTGGGTGCTTTCGATGAATACGAATTCATCGAAAGCGCTCTGAGCATTACCGCTTTTCGGCGATGACAATCCACTGCTTGGCGATCCACTCGGCGGTCAGGCCGAACGTGGTGGCGTTGAGGAGCGCACGGATTTCGTAAGGCTTGTAGGCGCGCGCGTCGACCGCCTCGACCAGCGAAAGGCCGGCGCAGGTCGCCAGTTCCCCGGCGGTCTTGCGGGTGAAGAACCGCAGGTGCGTGCGGTCTAGAATGCCGGAGTCGCGATAGTCGAAATCGCCGAGCCAGAACAGGCGCGTGACGAACTTCCAGTTGCGCACGTTCGGCAGCGAGATATAGAGCCGCCCGCCCGGCGCCAGCAGCGGCGAGACGCGCTTGACCACCGCCCAGGGGTCGACCAGATGTTCGAGCACATCGAGGCAGAACACCGCATCGAGTGACGCCGGCGGGATCACCGCCTCGAACGGCGCCGCCTCAACCGCGTTGACGAACAGGTGATCGAAGTGCGGGCGGGCCTGATCGGCCGAGGCGGGATCGATCTCGACCCCCACGGCATAGGCGGTGCCGCGCCGGCGCAGTTCGGCCATCGTGGCGCCCGTGCCGCAGCCGATCTCCAGCACGCGCGCCGGGATGCGCGGAACATGCGCCAGCACATCGTGGCGCGGGGTGGCGTAGTAGCGATTATCCAAGGCGATCCCTTCACGGCCCGCGACGGGCCGGCGCGGCTTATCACCCCGCCGCTGCGATGGCCAGAGACCTCAGGCGTTCAGCCAGAGAATCCGGTTGCGGTCGATGTCCACCGCCGCCGCGTCGCCGATGGCGAAGGCATGCTCGCCGCCCAGATGCGGCACATCGACCAAGCAGTCGCTGCCCTCGACGCTGATCGCATAACGGATGGTCGAGCCCAGGAACTCGCGGTGGGTGACGCGCCCGGTCAGCCGGGAGCGGCCCGTGGCCAGCGGATCGTTCGGCGCGGCGAGGCGGGCGTTCTGTGGACGGAACACCATGCGCGCGGATGGCTCCGCCGCAGATGCGCCGCCGGGCGGGGGCACCTTGCCGTCGCGGATCGCGGCGGCGCCGAGGATGTTCGCCGTGCCTAGAAAGCCGGCGACGAACAGGTTGGCGGGGCTGTCATACAGATCCATCGGCGCGCCGACCTGCTGGACGCGGCCGTCATGCATCACCGCGATGCGGTCGCAGACGGTGTTGGCCTCCTCCTGATCGTGGGTGACGAAGATGGTGGTCAGCTTCAGGTCCTGCTGCAACTGGCGCAGTTCGCGCCGCACCTCGACGCGCATGCGGGCGTCTAGGTTGGACAGGGGTTCATCGAGCAGCAGCACCTTTGGCCGCACGGCGATGGTGCGGGCCAGCGCGACGCGCTGCTGCTGGCCGCCGGAAAGCTGCGCGGGTTTGCGTTCTTTGAGGTGCTTCAGGCCGACCAGATCGAGTGCCTCGTCGACACGCACGGCGATCTCGTCGCGCGGCAGGCGCCGTTCCTCCAGCCCGAAGGCGACGTTGCGGGCGACGCTCATGTGCGGCCAAAGCGCATAGGACTGGAACACCATGCCGACATCGCGCTGCCATGGCGGCAGGCCGGAAACATCCTCGCCGCCGATCAGCACGCGACCCTTCTGGCAGGTGTTGAAGCCGGCGATCAGCCGCAGCAGCGTGGTCTTGCCGCAGCCGGAGGGGCCGAGAAAGGCGAAGAACTCGCCGGGGCGGATGTCGAGGCTGATGTCCTTCAGCACATGCGTCGCGCCGTAGGACAGGTCGACGTTCTCGATGCGGATGGCGACCGGTTCGATCATCTGGACCTCAATCAGCGCGGCTGCCGGCCTTGCCGGCCCGGTCGCGCTCGACGATGCGGTTGGAGAAGTAGGTGGAGATGCCGACGATGACCACCGCAATCACGCCCAGCGCCGCGCCGGCACCGCGCCCGGCGGGCGACTGCATGAACACGTAGAGGCCATAGGCCAGTGGCGCGTCGGCCGAGGATTGCACCAGCATCATCGTCGCCGACAGTTCCACCGCGGCGGTGGCGAAGGAGGTGACGAAGCCGGCGGCGATCCCGCCCGTCATCAGCGGCAGCACGATGCGGCGGACAGTGCGTCCGCGCGTGGCGCCGAGGTTCTGCGCCGCCTCCTCCAGCGAGGCCGAGACCTGCTGCAGGCCGGCCATGCAGGCGCGCAGCGCATAGGGCAGGCGGCGGATGGCAAGCGCCAGCACGATCATGCCCCAGAAAGCGGCCAGCGACTGGCCCGAGGGCAGGGTGACGCCGAAATAGGTTCTGAGATAGCCGATGCCAAGCACCACCCCCGGCACGGCCAGCGAGGCGGTGGCGGCATAATCGAGCCATTTCGCCCCGGTCATCTTGGTGCGCAGCACCAGATAGGCGATCGCGGTGCCGACGATGACGTCGATCAGCCCGGCAAGTCCGGCGTAGAGCAGCGTGTTGGCGATATACTGCCCGCTCTCGCTGAACACGCGCGCATGATGGGCGAGCGTATAGGCATCGGGCAGCGGCGAGAACGACCACACGGTCGCCAGCGACAGCAGCAGCAGGCCCAGATGCGGCGCCAGCACCAGGATCAGCACCAGCCCGATCGCCGAATAGGCGAGGATGGCGTCGAGCCGCCCCATCGGCCGGCGCGCCAGGCCGCCGCCGCCGCGCTGCACGGTGGCGTAATCCTTGCCCCGGAGCGCGAGCGTGGAAAGATACATCGCCAGCAGCGAGGCAACCACGAGGATGACCGAGATCACATAGCCCATCGGATCGGTCAGCCCCACCGAGGTGATGCGCAGATAGGCCTGCGGGGCCAGCATATCCTTGACGTTGAGCAGCAGCGGCGTCGCCAGATCGTCGAACACCTTGATGAAAACCAGACTGGCGCCCGCCACATATCCCGGCATCGCCAGCGGAAACACGATGCGGCGGAACAGCCGGAAGCCGGAGCAGCCGAGATTTTGCGCGGCTTCCTCCATCGCCCGGTCGATGTTGTTGAGCGCGGCGGACAGGTTGATCAGGATGAAGGGGAAATAGTGCACGGCCTCGACGAAGATGACGCCGTTGAGCCCCTCCATGAACGGGATCTTGAAGCCGAACGCCTGATCGAGCAGCAGATTGACGGTGCCGTTGCGGCCGAACAGCAGCTGCATCGCCACCGCCCCGGCAAAGGGCGGCATGATGAGCGGAATGATGCCGAGCGTCTGCACGATGACCGCGCCGCGAAACTCGAAGCGCGTGGTGAAATAGGCCAGCGGCAGCGCAAACAGGCTGGCCAGCACCACCGACATCGCCGAGACGTACAGGGAGTTCCAGAACGAGCGGCGGAACAGGTCGGTCGAGAAGAAATCGACGAAGTTGACCAGCGTGAAGCCGCCGCCGCCCTTGGGCTGGAACGCGGCCAGCAGCACGGTCAGCACCGGGATGACCAGAAACGCCGCCAGGAACAGCGCGATGCCCAGCCCCACCAGCGCAAGGGCGGGGGAGGCCAGACGGCGCGGCGCGACGGGGGCGGCGGCAAGGCTCATCCGCGCCTCCTCCCCCGGTCATGCACAGCCGGGACCAGCCCGGCCATGTCCACGTCGGCAGCGACGTTCACCGTCACTTGGCGGCCTTCAGCGCGGCTTCCGCCTTGGCCTGCGCGGCGGCGTATTTCTCCTTGGAGAACTTGGCCCAGTTCTGCTCCACCTCGGCCTGACGCGGGGCCTTTTCCTTGCCGCCGGCGCCCTTGAAGGCCGCGGCGAGATCGGCGCCGGCGGCATCCGCTTCGGTCACCGGCATTTCGGCGACCAGCGCGCGCGCCTCGGCCACCAGCTTGGAGGCTTCGGCATTCGGCTTCTTGGCGATGGCCGCGTCGGCTTCGTGGATCGCCTTGGTCGCGGCTTTCAGCGCGTCATGCTGGAAGGTGACGAGCTGGTCGTAGAGCGCATCGACCACCGCGTAACGCTTCTCCGACTTGTCGACATCGAATTTGGAATTGGCGACCCACTTGAACTCGAACGGGTTGGGCAATCCCTCCGGCGCCTTGGCATAGACGGACGGTTTGACCGGCAGGCGGCGGATCTTGGGGTCGAACAGGATCTGCTGACCCGGATCGGAGAGGATGAAATCGACAAACGCCTTGGCGGCGATCGCGTTCGGGGCGTTCTTCACCACGCCGATGTTGGCCGGCACGATGGTCGACAGCGAGGGATAGACGAACTTGACCGGGAAGCCGGCGCCCTGCGCCGAGAAGCCGAAGAAGTCGATGACGATCCCGTAGCCGACCTGACCGGAATTGACCGCGTCCGGCACGCCGAACGACCGTTCCGTGACCCCGCGCAGGTTGCCGGAGAAGCTCTTGATGATGCCCCAGCCCTTGTCCCAGCCGGCCGTCTGCAGGATGGCCTCCAGCGTCAGGTGCGTGGTGCCGGACCGCGAGGGGGCGGCCATCGAGATGTGGTCGAAATACGGGGCGGTGGCGAGGTCCTCCCACTCCTTCGGCTCGGGCAGCTTCTGCGCCTGAACGTAGCGGGTGTTCCACATGATGCCGTAACCCGAGGCGGCAAAGCCGGTGTAGAACCCGGCCGGATCGTTGATCGGATACCGGCCGATCTTTTCCGGCACGCCGTCGGCCTTGGGCTTGTAGGCTTCCAGCAGCCCCTTGGATTTCAGCACCTCGAAAGCATCGGGCGCCGAAGCCCAGAACAGGTCGACTGCGTTGTTGGCCTTGGTCTCATCGAGGAACTTGACGCCCGCGTTGGTGTTGCGGTTCTGCATATCGACCGTGGTGCCGGGGAACGCCTTCTCGAAGGCTGATTTGAACGGCTCGGTCACTTCCTTTGAAAACGAGGTGACGACGGTCAGCTTGCCGGTCGGGGCCTGAGCATGCCCGACGGCCGGAGCCAGGGCCAGCGCGGCAAAAGCCACGGCGAGGCGGCGCGAAAACTGCATGATGCTCTCCCTGCAATCTGTTTTTTCCGGCGCCAGCTTGGCGCAGGTTTGTGACAGTCGTCAACCAAGGCCCTGCGGCGCGCCGTGCCGAAATGCGGCCGAGGACGTCGAGGTCATTGACGTTGCCCGCAAAATTGGCTTTCGTCATCAGATTGTCACATGCGGCTTCGAGTCGTTGCCGCAGGTGTGACCTGAAACAGAATCGGGCCTGCGCAGGTATGTCGCGCCCGGCATAACATGCGGGAGTGCGCCGTCTCGATGGGTGGCACCGGACTTTTGCTGAACATCATGGGCGGCATCGCCCTGCTGCTGTGGGCGACCCGACTGGTCAAGACCGGGGTGTCGCGCGCCTTTGGTGACTCGTTGCAACGGCTGCTGCACCGCAGCACCGCCAACCGGCTGGCCGCCTGCGGGCTCGGTGTGGTCGTCGCCACCGCGTTGCAGAGTTCCACCGCCACCGCGCTGCTGCTGACCTCGTTCGCGGGGCGCGGCATCATCGATCTGGCGCCCGCGCTGGCCGTGATGCTGGGCGCCGACATCGGCTCGACGCTGGTGGTGCAGCTCCTGTCCTTCGATCTCAAGGCGCTGGTGCCGGTGATGCTGATCGTCGGTGTCGCTGCCTTCATGATGTCGTCGTCCTCGATGGTGCGGCAGGTTGGGCGCATCATCATCGGACTGGCGCTGATGATCCTGTCGCTAGGCATGGTGGTGCATTCCACCGACGGTCTGCGCGAGATGCCGTTGCTCGGCATTGTCCTGTCGGGGCTGGGCAGCGAACCGGTGCTCGGCGTGCTTATCGGCGCGTTCCTGACCTGGCTGATCCATTCCTCGGTGGCGATGGTGCTGCTGGTGATGTCGCTGGCCGGGGCGGGGGTGATCTCGCTGCCGCTCGCCATCATCCTGACGCTCGGCGCCAACCTTGGCGGCGGCATCATTCCGCTGGTGCTCGGCTGGTCGGAGGGGCAGCGGGCGCGGCGCATCCTGGTCGGCAATCTGGCGTTTCGCGCCATCGGCGTGGTGATCGCGCTCATCCTGCTGCCACTGGTGACGAAAGGACTGACCGGGCTCGATCTTGCGCTGCCGCGCACGGTGGCGGTCGCGCATATGCTGTTCAACATCATGCTGGCGGTGATCTTCCTGCCGCTGGTGCCGGTGGCCGCGGCGCAGCTGACGCGGCTGCTGCCGGACCTGCCGGCCGAGGAAACGGTCGGCAGCAAGCCGATACACCTCGACGAGAGCCTGCTCGATCAGCCGGGGCTGGCGCTCGGCGCCGCCTCACGCGAAGTAATGCGCGTTGCCGAGCGGGTGGAGGCGATGCTGGAGGAGACGATCCACACCTTCACCGACAGCGACGACCGCCGCCGGCTGGCGATCAAGAAGCTCGACGACGAGGTGGATGCGCTGCAGGAGGCGATCAAGCACTATCTGACGCGGCTGACGCGCCTGCCGCTGTCGAAAGACGAGGCGCGCACCGCGTTCGATCTCATCCTGTTCACCACCAACCTCGAACATGTCGGTGACATCATCGACAAGAACCTGCTCGAACTCGCCGCCAAACGCCAGCGCAACGGGCTCAGCTTCTCGGCCGAGGGGTGGCGCGAGCTGATGGATTTCCACTCCCGCATCGTCAAGCAGATGAAGCTGGCGATGACCGTGTTCATGACCCGCGATGTGGTGATGGCGCGCGAACTGGTGAGCGAGAAGGACAATCTGCGCGTGGTGGAAAAGCTGGCGACCGAGCACCACCTCGATCGGCTGCGCCAGGGCACACCGGAAACCATCGCCACCTCGACCCTGCATCTCGACATGCTGCGCGATCTCAAGCGCATCAACGCGCATATCGTTTCAGTCGCGCACCCGATCCTCGAAGCGCTCGGCGAAATCCGCCAGTCGCGGCTGAGGGCCGGAAAGGCCTAGGGTCAGGACCTGACACCAAGCGGCAAATCTACCCTTTACGGAGCCTGAAGCCTTGGGCTATAGCGGGGCCCGCACAGGAGTGTAGCTCAATTGGTCAGAGCACCGGTCTCCAAAACCGGGGGTTGGGGGTTCGAGTCCCTCCACTCCTGCCAGTGCGGATGATCCCCCGGCACGATTTCCGCCTCTTCGACATGGAATTCGCCAGCGTCGCCCGTTGACAGCGGCGGGTTGTATGATGTGTGCTCCCAGCCAAGGCGCCGTGAGCGCCGTTCGGGAGGATTTTCATGACCATCACACGCCGCCGCGCGGTGCTGACCGCTGTTGCCGCCACGTTCGCTGCTGCCGGCTTTGTGCCCGGCGCTCAGGCGCAGTCGACCTGGCCGGACAGGCCGGTGACCTTCGTCGTGCCGTTTCCCGCAGGCGGGGGAACGGATGCCTTCGCGCGCCCGCTGTCGGCGCGTCTTGGCGAGCAGCTTGGCAAGTCGATCATCATCGACAACAAGGGCGGTGCCGGCGGCACGCTCGGCGCCGGAGTGGCGGCGCGGGCGGCGGCCGACGGCTACACGTTTTTCGTCGGGGCCGTGCATCATGCGATCGCGCCGGGCGTCTATCCGTCGCTCACCTACGATATCCAGAAGGATTTCGTGCCGGTGGGGGTGATCGCCGTAGTGCCGCAGGTGGTGGTGGTCAATCCGGGCCGGGTCAAGGCCAATACGCTGGCCGAACTGGTCGCCGAGGCAAAGGCCAATCCCGGCAAGATGAGCTATGCCTCGGCTGGCTCCGGCACGTCGCACCATCTGGCGGGCGAACTGTTCAAGGCGATGGCCGGGGTCGACGTGCTGCATGTGCCCTACAAGGGGGCCGGGCCGGCGTTGCAGGATCTGGTCGGCGGGCAGGTGGACATGATGTTCGACGGGCTCGGCTCATCGGCCGCTCATATCGCCGGCGGGCGCATCAAGCCGCTGGCGGTCGCCTCGAAGGTCCGGGCGCCGGGCGCGATGGGCAATATTCCGACGTCGGCCGAATCCGGACTGCCCGGCTATGAGGTTTCCACCTGGTATGCGCTGTTTGCGCCCAAGGGAACGCCGCAGGCGATCCTCGACAAGTTCGGCGCGGAACTGAAGGCCGCGCTCGCCCATGACTCGGTGGCGAAGGTCTGGATGCAGCAGGGCGCATTGGTCGGCACGCTGGCCCCCAAGGAAATGGGCGCCTTCGTCGCCGCGGAAATCGCGCGCTGGGGCAAGGTGGCCAAGGACGGCAACATCAAGGTGGAGTAGGGCGGGGGCGTCGCCCTCCGGGACGCGCCGCGCCCTTCTTCTCCAGGGAAAGCTTTGGCTCTTCCCAAATCCCTCCCCCGCCGGGGGAGGGTATGCGCCAACGGCGCCTTGCCGGGACGGGCCGCGCCTGATCAGGCGGCGGCGACCACCATGATCTCCACCTTGTAGGCAGGGGTCGCGAGCGAAGCCTGCACGGTGGCGCGGGCGGGCGTGTTACCGGGGCTGACCCAGGCGTCCCACACCGAGTTCATGGCGGGAAAATCCTTCATGTCGGCCAGCCAGATATTGGTGCGCAGGAGTTTGGATTTGTCGGTGCCGGCGGCGGCGAGCAGCCGGTCGATCTCGGCGAGTACCTGCCGGGTCTGCCCGGCGGCATCGAGCGAGGTGTCCTCGGCGACAATGCCGGCGAGATAAACGGTGCCGTTGTGGATGACGGCCTTGGACATGCGCGGGCCGGTTTCGATTCGCTTGATCGCCATGGTGGGTCTGCCTCCTGTATGATGACTATGATGCGGGTTAGCCGGCCTTGCGCGCGATGTCTACAAGGCAGCCCTGTGCAAGCCCGTTCAGGGTTCCTACATCTCAGCCATGTTTTGTCCGCTCCCGCCCAGGCAAGGCTTTGACACGAGAGGGACCTTGCCGCAGAATCGCTGGTGCTTCGCCATGATCACGCCGATCGATCCTCTTGCCCCGACAACCGAGCCGCCGCGCGCCAGCGCCGGCGGCGGGGACGATCGTGGCGGTCGCGGCGGCACGCTGATCGCCCCGCGCACGCGCACCCAGTCGCGCCGGCCCAGCCTTTATCGCGTGCTGCTGCTCAACGACGACTACACGCCGATGGAATTCGTCGTGCATGTGCTCGAGCGCTTCTTCGGCAAGAGCATCGAGGAAGCCACCGAGATCATGCTGCACGTCCACCACAATGGCGTCGGCGAATGCGGCATCTACACCTACGAGATTGCCGAAACCAAGGTGACGCTGGTGATGGATTTCGCCCGCCAGAACAAGCACCCCCTGCAATGCGTCATGGAAAAGAAGTGAGGGCCGCCGATGCCGACATTCTCTCGCAATCTTGAGAAGGCCCTCCATCAGGCGCTGGCACTGGCCGGCGCCCGGCGGCACGAATATGCCACGCTCGAACATCTCCTGCTGGCGCTGATCGACGATGGCGATGCGGCCTCCGTCATGCGCGCCTGCAACGTCGATCTCGACGCGCTGCGCAAGACGGTGACCGAGTACGTTGACAACGAGCTTTCCGGGCTCGCGTCCAGCCATACGGGCGACCCCAAGCCGACCTCCGGCTTCCAGCGCGTCATCCAGCGCGCGGTAATCCATGTGCAGTCCTCCGGCCGCGAGGAAGTGACCGGCGCCAACGTGCTCGTCGCCATCTTCGCCGAACGCGAGAGCCACGCCGCGTTCTTCCTGCAGGAGCAGGACATGACGCGGTTCGATGCGGTCAACTACATCAGCCACGGCATTGCCAAGCGGCCCGGCGCCAGCGAGCCGCGCGCGGCGCGCGGCGCCGAGGAGGAGGAGCGCAACGAGGAGGCGGGGCCGCGCGGCGGGGATGCTGCCGGCGGCAAGAAGGAAAGCGCGCTCAAGGCCTATGCCATCGACCTCAACGCAAAGGCGCGCAAAGGCGGCATCGACCCGCTGATCGGGCGCGAGAACGAGATCAACCGCACCATCCAGGTGCTGTGCCGCCGTTCCAAGAACAACCCGCTCTATGTGGGCGATCCCGGTGTCGGCAAGACGGCGATCGCCGAGGGGCTGGCGCGCAAGATCGTCAACGGCGATGTGCCGGAAGTGCTGATCGGCGCCACCATCTTCGCGCTCGATATGGGCATGCTGCTGGCCGGCACGCGCTATCGCGGCGATTTCGAGGAGCGGCTGAAGCAGGTCATCAAGGAGGTGGAGACCCACCCCAACGCGATCCTGTTCATCGACGAGATCCACACGGTGATCGGCGCCGGCGCCACGTCGGGCGGCTCGATGGATGCGTCCAACCTGCTCAAGCCGGCGCTGGCGCAGGGCTCGCTGCGCTGCATCGGCTCGACCACCTACAAGGAATATCGCCAGCATTTCGAGAAGGATCGGGCGCTGGTGCGCCGCTTCCAGAAGATCGACGTGAACGAGCCGTCGGTGCCGGAGGCGATCGAGATCCTCAAGGGGCTGAAGCCCTATTTCGAGGAGTTCCACCGCATCAAGTTCACGGCGGAAGCGATCAAGGGCGCGGTGGAACTGTCGCACCGCTACATCCACGACCGCAAGCTGCCGGACAAGGCGATCGATGTGATCGACGAATCGGGCGCGGCGCAGATGCTGCTGCCGGAGGGCCGGCGCAAGAAAACCCTTGGCCTCAAGGAGATCGAGGCGACGGTGGCCACGATGGCGCGCATTCCGCCCAAGACCGTCTCCAAGGATGACGCCGAGGTGCTGGAGCATCTGACCACCACCCTTCAGCGGGTCGTCTATGGGCAGGATGACGCGATCAAGCAGCTTTCGGCGGCGATCAAGCTCGCCCGCGCCGGCCTGCGCGATACCGAAAAGCCGATCGGCTCCTACCTGTTCTCGGGGCCGACCGGCGTCGGCAAGACCGAGGTGGCCCGCCAGCTCGCCAAGGCGCTGGGGGTGGAACTGCTGCGCTTCGACATGTCCGAATACATGGAGCGGCACACGGTCAGCCGGCTGATCGGCGCGCCTCCCGGCTATGTCGGCTTCGATCAGGGCGGCCTGCTCACCGACGGCGTCGACCAGAATCCGCATTGCGTGCTGCTGCTCGACGAAATCGAAAAGGCCCATCCCGATCTCTACAACATCCTGTTGCAGGTGATGGATCACGGCAAGCTGACCGATCACAACGGCAAGCAGGTCTCGTTCCGCAATGTCATCATCATCATGACGACCAATGCGGGGGCCGCCGACCTTGCCAAGGCGTCGTTCGGCTTCACCCGCTCCAAGCGCGAGGGCGACGATACCGAGGCGGTCAACCGGCTGTTCACGCCGGAGTTCCGCAACCGGCTCGATGCGATCATCTCGTTCGGCCAGTTGCCGAAGCAGGTCATCGCGCAGGTGGTCGACAAGTTCGTGCTGCAACTGGAGGCCCAGTTGTCCGACCGCAACGTCACGATCGAACTGACCGACGAGGCGCGCGGCTGGCTGATCGAGAACGGCTATGACGAGATGATGGGGGCACGGCCGATGGCGCGGCTGATCCAGACCGCGATCAAGACCCCGCTCGCCGACGAGGTGCTGTTCGGCAAGCTGAAGCGCGGCGGCGTCGTGCGCATTTCGGTGAAGGAGGAGGGCGCGCGCAAATCGCTGGCCTTCGACTATCCGGAAGGACCGGTGGCGCCCAGGCCCGAGGTGGTGCTGGACACCGCCAAGCAGCCGCTCAAAACAGGCAAGCCCAAGCTCGCCGGGCGCAAGCGCGGCGCCGGGGCGCCGGCCTGAGGCCTGTGCGACGGTTAGGCCTAACCCTCGTAGCCGGGGCGGTGCTCGTCACTGCGCCGGCCGAGGCGACGATCTATTTCCGCGAAAGCGAGGGTGTGGCGCATGTCTCCGGCTCGTTCGATCCGGGTGACGAGACGCTGTTCGCCGAGTTTCTGGCGCGACCGCGGACCAAGCGGCTCGCGGTGATCTTTCTCGACAGTGCGGGCGGGGCGATCGGGCCGGGCATTGCCATCGGCCGGATGATCCGCAAGGCACGGCTGGCGACGGCGGTGGATGCCGGCTCCTCTCGCTGCGAAAGCGCCTGCACGTTGATCTTCGCCGGCGGCGTCAGGCGTCACTATATCGGGGGTGAGGCGATTTTCGAGGGCACCAGCGGGCGCGGTGGGCTGGGCTACCACCCCGCGCACTGGCGCGATCCATCGTGGACGCGCGCCGGATTTTCCGACAAGGGCACGGCGCAGATGGCCGCTTTCTACCGTGAGATGGGTCAGCCGCGCGCGGCCGAACTGATGATGAAGGCGGGCTTTTCCAGCATGTTCCGCCCCTCGGGACAGACCGCGCTTGCCCTTCGCATCGCCACGACGCTGGCCGCGCCATGAGCGGTGATACCAAAGGTCATTGAAAATGACTCTTTGGGATTCTGTCCTGAATTTATCGACCCATCGAGTGTGTTTGATCAATTCAGGTCCGTTCAAAGGCGCCATGCGTCAGCATCCGGGGCCTTTGGGATGAGTGCTTCCCCGCCCCGCGGAGCTTGTCCCGGCTGGGCAGGCAAGCTGCGTCCCGTTTCGCCGTGGCAAATTTCCTTTTCCACGCCCGGCTTGCCGGCTGACTCTCTTTGCAAACTACGCTGGATGCGCTACCCGTTCCTTAGCTCTCTATCCATCCAGCGTTGCCTGTCGTGACCCAGCCCCCTTCAGAAGCCGATGCGCGCGCCTATTTCCGGCGCGGGGTGCGCGACGGGTTCGGTTTTCCGGTGGTGTTGCTGATGGCGACGATGTGCGGCATCGGCGGGCTGGTGCGCGACATCGGGTTTCCGGTGTGGGCGGGCACGCTTTCCACCCTGCTGATCTGGGCCGGGCCGGCGCAGGTGATCGTGTTCGGCGCGGTGGCGACCGGAGCGGCGCTGCCGGCAACGGCGTTCGCGGTGTGGCTGTCCTCGGCGCGGTTCCTGCCGATGACGGTGTCGATCCTGCCGCTGATCCGCTCCGGCAGCGGCTCGCTGGGGCGGACGCTGGCGGCGGCGCATCTGGTGTCGATGACGACCTGGGTGGAAGGGTTGCGGCGCCTGCCGGCGGTGCCGGCGCCGATGCGCTATGCCTATTTCATGGGCTATGCGCTGGTAATCATCAGCGGCGGAACGCTGATGACGCATCTCGGCTACTATCTCTATGCGCTGCTGCCGCGCATGGTGGCCGCCGCGCTGCTGTTCACGACACCGCTGTTCTTCTCCTGCGCGCTGGTGGCGGGCGCACGCACGCGTGCCGAATGGGTGGCGCTGGGGTTTGGCGCGATGCTGACGCCGATTGCCATGCAGGTGCTGCCCTCGGGCATCGATTTTCTGGTGATCGGACTGGTTGGCGGCAGCATCGCCTTCCTCGTTCAGCGCAGGGGGCGGGCATGAGCGGGCTGGACGCGCTCGCGGCGGGGCCGCAGTGGCCCTATCTGGTGGTGGCGCTGATCGGGTTTCTGCCGACTGAAAGCTGGCGGGTGCTGGCGGTGTGGCTGGCGCGCGATCTGGCTGAAGATTCGCCCGTGCTGCAATGGGTGCGGCTGGTGGCCAGCACGCTGCTGATGGCGGTGGTGGTCAAGCTGGTGCTGGTGCCGAGCGGGGCCATGCAGGCAGTGCCCCTGTGGGGGCGGCTGACCGGGATCGCCGTGGCGCTGGGTCTGCTGATGCTGGCGCGCGTGCCGGTCGTGGGTGCGGTGATTGCCGGCGGAGCGGTTGTGGTGACCGCCGGCTGGGTGGCGGGCATCTGATAGCAAAGGCCCCGGATGCTGACGCATGGGGCCTTTGAACGGACCTGAATTTATCAAACACACTCAATGGGTTGATAATTTCAGGGCGGAATCCCAAAGAGTCGTTTTCAATGACCTTTGGTATGAGCCCCCTTCAGACGAGTGCCGCGCGTATCTTTGCGGCCTGAGCGGCGAGTGTCTCCCTCGGCGCCATCTCGCCGGTGTGCGGGCGCAGTTTCACCCCCTCGAAGCGCGGGATGACATGCACATGCAGGTGGAACACCACCTGACCGCCGGCGCTTTCGGAAAACTGCTGCATCGTCACGCCGTCCGCGCCGAAGGCTTTCATCACCGCACGGGCGAGGGTCTGCACACCCGCGAACAGCGGGCCAAGCGCGTCAGACGGGATATCGAGAATGTTGCGCGCCGCCACTTTGGGCAGCACCAGCACATGGCCGTCGCCACGCGGCATGATGTCCATGATCGCGAGCACGTGCTCGTTTTCGTAGACCTTTTCGCAGGGCAGTTCGCCGCGCAGGATGCGCGCAAAGATATTGCCGGGGTCATAGGGGGGCGGCGGCATAGGTTTTCTCCCGATTCCGATGGAAAGGGGAGCAGGCCGTTGCCCGACAGTCAAGCAGGATAGGGAAAGGGCGGCCACATGGACCGCCCCGTCAAGCATTACCACCAGACGCGGCGATAGCGCGGCCGATAGTAGTAGACCCGGCGCGGCCGGTAGTAGCGGCGCGGGCGGCGGTAATAGATCGGGCGCCGACGATAAACGCGGCGGCGGAAGCGGCGCGGACGGCGGTAATAGTAATACTGGCCGTCGGCATCCGGTGTGGTGGCCTCGCTGGTGACGGCTTCAGGCTCGGGCGTGGGCGGCAGGTCGGTAACCGGCTTCAGCGGTGCGGCCTCAGCTCCGGTAGTCAGGCTGGCGCCGACCGTAGCAGCGCCGAATAGGGCAAGGGCGCCCCTGAGGAAATCGCGTCTTTCCATGACAAGTCCTCCATGTTCATTCTGGTCGAACCAGCTAGGCACAGCCAAGCTGAGCGCCGGCTGAACGGGCCGGGACACCCGACTCAAGTCTTTCTGAAAGGGGCGAGCGCGTAAAGGGCTTCGTTCTCGATGCGTAAATGGTCGCGCTCGGCGGCGAGGTAGCGGGCGACCGCGCGCGCCAGGCCCGGATCGCGGATCAGGTGCGCCGATCGCATCGTCACCGGCTGATAGCCGCGCAGCAGCTTGTGCTCGCCCTGCGCGCCGGCCTCGACCCGGCTGAGGCCGCGTTGGATCGCAAAATCGATGGCCTGATAGTAGCAGACCTCGAAATGCAGGAACGGATGCTCCTCGATGGCGCCCCAGTTGCGGCCGTAGAGGGCCTTGTCGCCGATCAGGTTGAGCGCCCCGGCGATCGGCTGGCCGGCGCGCTCGGCGAACACCAGCAGGATGCGATCGGCCAGGCGTGCGCCAAGTTCGGAGAAGAAGCGGCGGTTGAGATAGGGCCGGCCCCATTTGCGCGCGCCGGTATGCTGGTAAAAAGCGAAGAAGGCGTCCCAATCGCGCTCGCGGATGTCGCGGCCGCTGGCGCGACGGATGGTCAGGCCGGTGGCCAGCGCGTCGGCGCGTTCGCGGCGGATCATCTTGCGCTTGCGCGAGGCGAGGGTGGCGAGAAAATCCTCGAAGCTCGCAAAGCCCTGGTTGAGCCAGTGGAACTGCCGGTCGATGCGTTCGAGGTAGCCGTGCGCGTGGAGCCCTGCGGCATCCTCCCCGGTTAGGAAGGTCGCGTGCACCGAGGAGGCGTCGAGGCGGGCGGCAAGATGCTCCAGCCCCGCCGCCAGCGCCGCCGTGGCCGTGGTCCGGTCCACCTCAGGGTGGATCAGCAGCCGCCGTCCGGTGACGGGCGTGAACGGCACGGCCACCTGCAGCTTGGGATAGTAGCGACCGCCGGCATTCTCATAGGCCTGTGCCCAGCCGTGATCGAACACATATTCGCCGAGGCTGTGGCTTTTCACATAGGTTGGAATGACGGCAAGAAGCCGCCCCTCGGCGTCGCGCAAGGCTTGATGGGCGCTTTGCCAGCCGGTCGGACCACCGATGCAGCCGGAGGTCTCAAGCGCATTGAGAAAATCAAATGAAATAAAAGGGTTATAGGTCTCTTCCTGCGAGATTGAATCCGCGATCTGTGACGTTGAGTCAGGTCGTTCAGAAACTGAATCCGGTGCTTGCGCCGGCGCATCGCGCGCTGGAGGGTTGGCGCACAAGTCCCAGTCGGCGGGCGCGATTTCGTCGATGCGCGCGTGGGTGGTCAGTGTCCAGCCGCCGGTCGCCTCGCCGCGTGCGGACATCAGGGCAGAAAGCCCTCGAACACCATCTGGTCGGCATGGGCAGCGGCGCGGGCGCGATCTTCACGCGTGCGCACGGTCCAGGTCATCACCGGCAGGCCCATGCCGGTGCGGCAGAGATAGGGCGCGGCCGAAGGCAGATCGTGCACACGCCAGGAGATGAAGGCGGGGCGGCTTTCGCCGAAATGCAACAGGTTCGCCATCGCGTGCTTCTGAGCCGGCGAACAGGCGTCGTATTCGTGGTGCGCGTAATCGAGCTGGGCGACGATGCCGGCGGCAATGCCGGTGCCGAGGCTGTTCCAGTGGGCGACGATTGCCGGATCGAATGACTTGATCACCAGCGGTCCCGCATAGGTGCGGGCCAGCGCCGCCACGCGGTCGGTCAGCCGCATGTCGCCGGTAAACGTGCTCTTGATCTCGCAGACGATCAGCGCCCGGCCGGCGACCAGATCAAACATATCTGTGAGGCTGCCGACCCTGTCCGTGGAATCGCGCACCGTCAGCTTGCGAAGGGCGGCCATCGGCGTAGCGGCGAGCTTGCCGGTGCCGGTGGTCAGCCGGTCGAGAACGAAGTCGTGGAACACCGCCGCCTCGCCGTCGGCGGTGAGCTGCACGTCGCATTCCATCGCAAAACCACCGTCGATGGCCGCCCGGAAGGCGCCGGCCGTGTTCTCGACGATGCCTTCCGCCCGATCGTGCAGGCCGCGATGGGCGATGGGACGGGCCACGACCCAATCGAGCGCCGTCATCAGCGGATCTCGAACATCGCTTCGATTTCCACCGCCGCGCCCAGCGGCAGCTGCTGCATGCCGACCGTGGAGCGGGCATGCCGGCCGCGATCGCCAAGGGCCTCGACCATCAGGTCGGACGCGCCGTTCATGATCTGCGGCAGGGGGCCGAAATCCTCGGTGCAGTTGATGAAGCCGCCGAGGCGCACGCACCGGGTGATCCGGTCGAGATCGCCGAGCGCGGCCTTGGCCTGCGCCAGCAGGTTGATGGCGCACAGGCGCGCCGCTTCCGTGCCGGCCTCGTTCGACACCTCGGCGCCGAGCTTGCCCTTGTGGCGCTCGGCCAGCTTGCCGTCCGGCCCGAGGCAGAGCTGGCCGGAGATCACCAGCAGCGTGCCGGTGATGACGCTCGGCACGTAGTTGGCGATCGGCGCGGCGGCGGCGGGCAGGGTGATGCCCCGATCCTTCAGGTGACTTTCTGTGCGGCTCATGGCTTTTTTCTTCAGACTCAGGATGGATGGTCGAGACTGCGCAATGGCGGGAGCGGAAGCAAGGTCCAATTCCTGCCCGATTGCTGCGCGACAGGATTATCGTGATGGTCAGAGGAATGTTTCATGCCGAATGATTTGAGAAAGCCGCTTGGGATGATGGTTCTGCTGGCGCTGACCGGCGGGGCCGTTGGTCCCGCGCTGGCCGCGCCGCCGCTGATGCCGCATCGCGCGGTCTACGACCTTGCCCTGGTTCCCGAGAAATCGAAGGGCATCAGCAATGCCGCCGGACGCATCGCGTTCGAGTTCACCGGCAATGCCTGCGATGGCTATTCGCTCAACTTCCGGCAGGTGACGCAGATCGACGACGGCGAAGGTCGCCGCAAGCTGATGGACATGCGCTCGACCACCTGGGAAGACGGCGAGGGCAAGGCCTTCCGGTTCAACATCCGCAACATGATCGACAACCGCACGACACAGCAGGCCGATGGCACCGCGGACCGCGGGCGCGACGGCGGCGTTTCGGTAGCGCTGAAGCAGCCGCGCCCGTTCAAGCTCGATCTGGCCGGCGAACCGGTTTTTCCGACCGAACATACCCGCCGCCTGCTGGATGCGGCCAAGGCGGGACAGCGTTCGCTGGCGCTGCCGGTCTATGACGGTTCGGACGGCGGCGAAAGGTTCTACGACACGACCGCAATCATCGGCCGCCCGGCGGCGACGGGCGACAGGCTGGAGCCGGCAGCCGCGACGGCAGGGCTCGTTGGGGTGGCGCGCTGGCCGGTAAGCGTCAGCTATTTCGAGACCGGGCGGGCGGGCGATCGCACGCCGGTCTATGTCATGAGCTTCGATCTGCTTGAGAACGGCGTTTATTCCAACATCCGCTTCGATTTCGACGACTTCTCGCTGTCGGCGCGGATGAGTCAGTTCGAGAAGCTGAAGGACGATCCCTGCGTCCGGTAATTGGCAAACGGGGACTGCCAATCTGTCGCCATTGCCCGTCCGCGCTGACCCTCGGGCATGAAACGGCGCTGATCCTGGATGGTGGCGTCCGGCTCAGGATGGGCCCGGCAGCATGACTACGGGGTGCTGGCCGGTGGAAACGGGAGAGGAGGCCACTCCGGCCCGTTTCCAGCCGGCCAACCCCGTTGAGCAACCCGGACGATGCGGCAGGTCCGGTACGCATGCTCCCGAGGTTTTGCTGCGGGGATCGGCACAACGCCCCCGCTTGATCCAGACGCTAGCGGGGACGCGCGCCAAGGAAAAGCCGCCGGCGGGGTGCGCGGCGGCTTTCTTGTCCGTTTACGTTAAGCCATTGGCTTAACTGGTAAATTTAATTGCTAAATAGGGACCCGATCACGCCGCATTGGCGAGCACGACGCGGTTGCGGCCCGAGCGCTTGGCCTCGTAGAGCGCTTCGTCGGCGCGCTTGGCGAGCGCATCGGCCGACTCGACCTTGCCCTCCATGGTGGCGAGGCCGAAAGAAGCGGTGATGCTGATCTGCCGGGCGCCCTTGTGGATCGTGTAGGGTGTCTGCTCGATGGACTGGCGCAGCCGTTCTGCGACGCGCTGGCCGGCGAAACGATCGGTTTCCGGCATGACGATGACAAATTCCTCGCCGCCGAAGCGGGCGAGCAGGTCGATACCGCGGACCGAGCGGCGCAGCCGGGCGGCGGTTTCCACCAGCACTTCGTCGCCGGCATCGTGGCCGTAGGTATCGTTGACCTTCTTGAAGAAGTCGACATCTAGGATGACGAAGGAAATGGCGCCGCCGCGCAGCATCGAATCGTTGATCATGCTGGCAAGCTGGCTGGTCAGATAGCGGCGGTTGTGCAGCTTGGTCAGCGGGTCGACGATGGCCATTTCCATCGACGACTGCACGTTCTGGCGCAACCTGTCCTGATAGCGCTTGCGGCGGATCTGGGTGCGCACGCGGGCGACCAGTTCGTTGCGGTCGATCGGGCGGGTCAGATAGTCGTTGACCCCGAGATCGAGCGCGCGCAGCACGCGCTTTTCGTCATCGAGATCGGCGAGCACGAGAATCGGCGTGTTGCGGGTTCGCTCAAGCGAGCGCATCTGGCTGCACAGCCGCAGGGCGTCGAAATTGCCGAGGCCCAGGCTGATGATCGCCATGTCGTAGTTTTCCTCCGACAGGCGCATCAGCGCGGACTGCGGGTCCGCCTCGACATCCACCTGATGCACCTGGGAGAGGCTGGAGGCCATCCGTTCGGAAGAATTGGCGCGATCGTCGATGATCAGGATGCGGCCATTGAGCCCGTCCTCGGCGGCAGCGGCGGCGAGCGGATCGGCCTGGCCGAGCAGCGGTGTGGAGAGGGCTCGGGCGCGCAGCTCGTCGGTCAGCGTCTTGAGCCGTGCCAGCGAGCGCACGCGGGTCAGCAGCGCCACGTCATTGACCGGTTTGGTGAGGAAATCGTCGGCGCCGGCCTCAAGCCCCTTGAGGCGGTCGGAAGGCTGATCGAGCGCGGTGACCATGACCACCGGCAGATGGGCGGTCGCGGGCGAGGACTTGAGCCGGCGGCAGACCTCGAAACCGTCCATGCCGGGCATCATCACGTCGAGCAGCACGATGTCACAGGCACCGCTTTCGCAGATCTCGATCGCCTGCATGCCATTCATGGCGGAGAGGACATCGAAGTATTCCGCCGTCAGCCGCGTTTCCAGAAGCTTGATGTTCGGAAACAGATCATCGACGACGAGAACTCGGGCGGTCATGGGGGGCCTCTTTCAACGCAACTTCCGGGGCGTGCCGGCATTTCAGATGGAGTGGCGTCAGCCGGAGCCGCCGCCGAGATAGGACTGCACGGTCTGCACGAATTTGCCGACCGAGATGGGCTTGGAGAGATAGCCTTCGCAGCCGCTCTGACGGATGCGCTCCTCGTCACCCTTCATGGCGAAGGCGGTGATCGCGATGACGGGGATCGACTTCAGCCGGTCGTCGTCCTTCAACCATTTGGTCACCTCGATTCCGGATACTTCCGGCAACTGGATGTCCATCAGGATCAGGTCGGGCATGTGCGCTCGGGCAAGTTCGATGGCTTCGACCCCTGAACTGGTCAGCAGGGTCTTGATGCCATGAGCCTGCAGAAGATCGTTGAACAGCTTCATGTTCAGTTCGTTATCTTCAACGATCAGAACGGTTTTCGACATTTTCTTTCGTCCCTCGGCGCTGCTGCGCTGACACCCCGGCGCACCGGCATCCCGTTTCGGGAACGCCTCACGCGTCTGCCGTTATACGGAGGAGAAATTAAAGTTTGCGGAATCGCCGGGGCAGGCCCAGTCTGCGGGCGGTTCCTCAACACTCCGCGCCATGCTCCGAGACAAGCCCGCCCGTCACGATCCGGATGAGATCGCCATTGCCGCGCTCGGCTTCATCGCCGGCGATCCGGAGCGGCTGGGCCGCTTCCTGGCGCTGACCGGGCTCGGCCCGGGCACCCTGCGTGCCGCAGCGGCGGACCCGGGGTTCCTGGCGCGGGTTCTCGATTTCCTTGCCGAGGATGAGTCGGCCCTGATCGCCTTTGCCGCCAATCAGGGGTTTCAGCCCGAGGCGGTGATGCGCGCGCGCCAGCGGCTTACGGGCGAGGCGGGCTGAGCGGTGGCGCCGGCGCGCTTTCTGTGCCGGGATTGCCTTGCCGACCATGCGGCGGAGCGGGCGCTGATGCGCTGCCCGGCCTGCGGGAGCCCGCGACTCATTTCGCATCCCGAGCGCGACCGGCTGACCATCGCCCATATCGATTGCGACGCCTTCTACGCGTCGGTGGAAAAGCGCGACAATCCGGCGCTGGCCGATCGGCCGGTGATTGTCGGCGGCGGCCGGCGCGGGGTTGTCTCCACCTGCTGCTACATCGCCCGCACCTATGGCGTGCGCTCGGCGATGCCGATGTTCAAGGCGCTGGCCGCCTGCCCGGAGGCGGTGGTGGTTCGCCCGCGCATGGAGGTCTATGCGGCAGAGGGCCGGGCGATCAAGCAGCGCATGCTCGAACTGACGCCGCTGGTCGAATCGCTGTCCATCGACGAGGCGTTTCTCGATCTTTCCGGCACCGAGCGGCTGCACGGCGCGCCGCCGGTGACGGTTCTGGCGCGTTTCGCCCGCCGCATCGAGACGGAAATGGGGCTGAGCGTGTCGGTGGGGCTCGCCCCCAACAAGTTCCTCGCCAAGATCGCGTCCGACCTTGAAAAGCCGCGCGGCTTCTCGATCATCGGCGCGGAGGAGGCGGTGCGCTTTCTCGCCGACAAGCCGGTCAGCCTGATCTGGGGGGTGGGCAAGGCCTTCGAAGCCAAACTCAACCGCGATGGCATCCGCCGCATAGCCGATCTGCAACGGGCCGACCCAGCCGCGCTGTTCCGCCGCTACGGCGCCGAGGGCGCGCGGCTCCATGCGCTGGCGCGCGGCGAGGACCGGCGCCGCGTTATTCCGCATCATCCGGCGAAATCCATCTCTGCCGAGACGACTTTCGACACCGACATCGCCGATGCGGCCCGGCTGGTGCCGGTCCTGTGGCGGCTCAGCGAAAAGGTGGCGGCGCGGCTGGCGGCCAACCATCTGGCCGGCCGGTCGGTGACACTGAAACTGAAGGGCGCGGACTTCGCCACCATCACCCGCTCGCGGTCCGGCCTTGCGCCGACGCGGCTCGCCATCCGCATCCATGAGATCGCCGAAGCGCTGATGCGGCCCGAACTGACCGGGCGCCGGTATCGGCTGATCGGTGTGGGCGTGGCCGACCTCTGCCCCGACAGCGAGGCCGATCGCGGCGATCTCGTCGATACGACCACCGCCCGCGAAGTCGCCGCCGCCGAGGCGGTTGCGGCGCTCAGGGCGAAATTCGGCCGCGCTGCGGTGACGCGCGGCATAGGTCTGGGCTTGGGGGAGGCCCCGGCCAAACAAAAAGGCGCCCCGAAGGGCGCCCCGAAACCCGATAAACCAGACGATCTTACTTGATCTTGGTTTCCTTGAACTCGACGTGCTTGCGCGCGACGGGATCATACTTCTTCATCGACAGCTTCTCGGTCGAGGTGCGGGCGTTCTTCTTGGTGACGTAGAAGTAACCGGTGTCGGCGGTCGACAGCAGCTTGATCTTGATGGTGGCGGTCTTGGCCATGGTTTCATCCTCCGGCCCGGGCCGGCCTCTCGAAGCAAAGCGTTGGGCCGGGCATTCGGCCCGGCGCGTGGGCTGGCTTATGCCCCGAGCGGCGTGGCAAAGTCAAGCGGGCGGGAGGGTGGCAGTCGGGAATGGCGAGAAGCAAATGGCAGCGCGCTGGACATATCCCTGCCCCGGCGGGGGAGGGCCAAGTGTGGCGCCCCCTCCCAACCCTCCCCTGGAGAGGGAGGGCTAAGTGTGGCGGATAGGGCACCCCAGGCGCCGTTCGCCCATTCCCCTACAGGCTGACCCGCTGGAACGTCTTGTAATGGGCGCGGAACAGCGGGCGCGGCAGGCTCTCGTGCATGTCGCCGTCGAGAAGCACCTTCAGTTCGCCGAGGATAATCTGGGTGATCTCGGCTGATTCCAGTTCGGCCGCCTCGGCCAGCGTTACCCAGCGCAGCTCGACGAGTTCGCTGTCGGGCGTGGGGCGCAGGGTGGTGAGGGGGCCCATATCGCCGATGTCGCGCAGGAAAAAGCGGGTGTCGAACCGGCGCGGCCGTCCGGGCGGGGTGATGGCGCGGGCGAAGAAGCGCAGGCCGTCAAGCGTCGGCACCATGCCCCCCGCGCAGAACTCCGCCCAGGGCGAGCCTTCCGGCAGGGGTTTGGGCGACGCCGGCACGCCGATCCTGAGCCCGGTTTCCTCGAAGGTCTCGCGCACGGCGCCAAGCGCCAGCGCGTTGAGGCGGCTGAGCGTGGGCCGGGTGGTGAACTTCTTCAGCCGCTCGATGTCGCGCGCATCAAGACTGCCGGCGAAGGGCGCCGCAGCATCGGCCTTTTCGCGCCGTCCGCCGGGAAAGACGAAAAAGCCGGGCATGAACCTGGCGGCCGGATTGCGCCGGCCCATCAGCACCCGCGCGGCGCCAGCGCGGCGGTCGATCAGCACGATCGACGAGGCATCGACCGGCTTGAGCTTTGCCATACCCTTGGCGGGCTTGATGTATTTGCGTTCGATGGTGCGGATCAGACCGTCGGTCATGTGATCACGATTTGACCAGCGGATCAGGCAAGGCCGGGTCGCGGTGGATGTTCTCGGGATCGAACCCGTGCATCTTCAGCGCCCACTGATAGCCGATCAGCGCGCCCTTGACCGGTTGCAGCAGGGCCAGTGCGCTGATCAGCGTCAGCGTCGGCCAGATGGAAAAATGCAGCCACAGCGGCCATTCGGCATGCTGCTCGAAGGCGAGGTTCAGCCCGACGATGATGTGGCCGACAATCATGATGACGATGTAGGGCGGCATGTCGTCGGCGCGATGTCCGTCGAGATGCAGGCCGCAGGAGTCGCAGACCGGGTTGACCTTGAGGTAGCGACCGAAAATCCGCCCCTCGCCGCATTGCGGACAGCGGCAGGAAAAGCCACGGCGGATCGCGGTCATCGCATCGCGTGGGCCGGAGGTGTCGGTGGAATAGTCGACGGGCATCAGCGGGGTCTCCTCGGCGGGGGGCGGCGCGGGCCGGCGCGGCCACGCGGCCCGGTGTGCGGCGGGCGGCCGGACGGCTTCTCAAAGCGCCCTTCGGACAGAATGTCAAACCGCAAGGCGCCGACCACGGGCAGCGCCTCGGCCAGCCGCACCTTCACCGGATCGCCGAGCCGGTAGGTTTCGCCGGTGCGGGCGCCGGTCAGCGCATGGCGGCGCTCGTCGTAATGGAAATAGTCGTTGCCGAGGGTGGCGGCGGGCACGAAGCCGTCGGCACCGAGGCCGTCGAGCCGCACGAACAGTCCGGCGCGGGTCGTGCCGGTGATGCGGCCGGAAAAGCTGGCGCCCACCTTGTCGGCAAGGTGATGGGCGATCAGCCGGTCGATCGTGTCGCGCTCGGCTGCGGCGGCGCGACGCTCGGCGGCGGAAATGGCGGCGCCGATCTCCGCGAGCTGGTCGAGGCTCGTCTCCGGCAGGCCGTCCTTGCCCAGATGGTAGGCGGCGATCAGCGCGCGATGCACGATCAGGTCGGCATACCGGCGGATCGGCGAGGTGAAATGGGCGTATTTCCTGAGGTTGAGGCCGAAATGGCCGTAATTCTGCGGCGCGTATTCGGCCTGCGCCTGCGAGCGCAGCACCACTTCGTTGGTCAGCGCCTGGTTGGGCGTATCGGTGACGCGGGCGAGGATGCGGTTGAACAGTTCGGGCTTGATGGCGCCCTGTTTGGGCAGGTCGATGCCGATGCTGGCGAGAAAGTCGCGCAACGCCTCCATCTTTTCGAGGCTGGGCTCGTCGTGCACGCGGTAGAGCAGCAACGTGCGCTGCTTCTCGCACAGTTCGGCCGCGCAGACGTTGGCGAGGATCATGAATTCCTCGATCAACCTGTGCGCCTCCAGCCGTTCGGGAATGATGACATCCTTCAGCGTGCCATCCGCGTTGAGGACCAGCTTGCGCTCGGGCAGGTCGAGATCAAGCGGCGCGCGCTGGCCGCGCGCGATCTTCAGCGCGGCGTAGGCCGCCCACAGGGGTTTCAGCACGCCTTCCAGCAGCGGGCCGGTCACCTCGTCCGGGCGGCCGTCGATGGCGGCCTGCGCCTGCGGATAGGCGAGTTTGGCCAGCGAACGCATCATCACGCGATGGACGGTGAAGGACTTGCGCCGCCCGCGCGCGTCGATCACCAGGCGCATCGCCAGCGCGGCGCGGTCGACGCCCGGTTTCAGCGAGCACAGATCGTTGGAAATGCGCTCGGGCAGCATCGGCACGACACGATCGGGGAAATACACCGAATTGCCGCGTTCCAGCGCCTCGCGATCCAGCGCCGTGCCGGGGCGCACATAAGCAGCGACATCGGCGATGGCGATGTGCAGCACGAAGCCGCCGGGGTTGGCGGGGTCCGGGTCCGGCGCGGCAGCGACCGCGTCGTCGTGGTCCTTGGCATCCGCCGGATCGATGGTCACAAGCGGGATGTCGCGCCAGTCCTCGCGACCGGTCAGTGTGGGTTCGCGTGCCGCAGCGGCCTCGGCGAGTGTCGCTTCCGAGAACACATGCGGGATGTTGTGCTGGTGGACGGCGATCAGGCTGGCGGCGCGCTCGGATTTCACCGAGCCGAGCACCTCGCGCACGCGCGCCGATCGCAGGCCGAAGCGATCCTGCCGGTCGACATCGACGGCAACAAGATCGCCGTCCACCGCCTCGTCCTCGTCGCCGGGGCGGATGATCATTTCGGTGCCACGCGCCTTCTTGTCCACCGGCAGCAGGCGGCCGCCGCCGCGGGTCTTGTCCTCGCGGAAAATGCCGATGGTGCGGTCCTTGCGGGCGGTCAGCAGCTTGATGACGCGGCCCTGATAGCGCTCGGGATGGTCGCGGTCGCGCTCGGTTTTCAAAAGCACGCGGTCGCCGATGCCGGGGGCGGGGCCTTCATGCTTGCGGCTTCGCTTGGGGAAAAACAGCAGGATCGCCGGGCGCGCGCCCATGCGGTCCTCCTCCCATTCGACCGGAGCGGCCAGAAGGTCGCCGTCGCGCGTCCGCCCGGTGATCTCGCCGAGCAGCGTATGCGGCAACCGGTCGGCGCGGGCGATGGTCTTGCGCTCGCGGTTCAACAGCCCGTCGTCCTCAAGCGCCTTGAGCAGGCGCTTCAGGCCGACGCGCGCGCCGCCGCCGATGCCGAAATTGCGAACGATCTCGCGCTTGCCGATCTTGCCGGGGGCGCTGTCGAGATATTTGAGGATGTCCTCGCGGCTGGGCAGCGAAAACATGTCATCCGGGCGATGCTTGCGGGCCATGTCGCCGCTTGTGGCATGGAAAATCGGCGCTGGCGAGAGGGCCTGACCCTAGATCAGCCCGAGGCCGGCGAGTTCGCGCCTGAGTTCCTCGGGCATGGTGTCGAGACCGGTGGCGCGGGCGCCAAGATCGGACGGTGCGTCCTTGGCCGAAAGGTAACGCCAGCCCTGAAATGCGCGGAAGGGGCGGGGACTGACCGGAACGACCGTCGGCTCAAGCAGCAGGTGGCAGCGGCCGATCCCTTCGGAATCGGTGAAGGGCCGAATGCCGGTCAGGCGCTGGCGGCAGGCGATATGGCCCTTGATGACCCAATAGAGCGAGCCGGGGCCATCCCCGGAGTGCAACAGATCGTCGAGCCGCTTCGGCACCATGCGGGTGGTGTGCTTCTGCTCGAATGTCCGACCGGCACGGCGCGCGTAGAGTTGCTGCTCCTCGATCCATTCGACGAGTTCGTCGATGGTGGCGACGCCGACGCAGAGCTTGAGAAGATGCAGCGTCATGGCCGGGCGTGCAGCATCAGGCAGAGGTTGGTGACATAGCGCCGGCCGTCGCGGGCGAGCGCGAACTTCTGCCGCTCGCCGGTGTTGAAGGTGATGCCGCAGGCGGCCGAACTCGTGCGCGTATGCACGCGGATGACCTTTGGAGTCCTGCCGACAAGCTGTCTGGAGACGCGCAGAACAGTCACCGCGCTTTCGCCGGTCTGGCTGAGTTTGACCGCCTCCACCCTTGCCTCCACCAGATAGGGCGGCGGCGGGCTGGTGGCATCCGGTGGGCGGCAGGAACAGGCCAGCGCCGGGCCGGCGGCGGCAAGAAAGGCGAGGGCTGGCACAACGCGCATCAGCCCTCTCCGATGACGATCAGCTTGGCGCCCTCGCTCACCTGCTGGCCGACATGGCCGGAAACCTCGGCCACCACGCCCTCACGCGGCGCGGCGAGCGCATGTTCCATCTTCATCGCCTCGACGACCGCCAGGCGCTGGCCCTTTTCCACCCGGTCGCCCGGCTGCACATAGAGCGCAATCAATTTGCCGTGCATCGGCGCCTTGATCAGCGCGCCGCCTTCCGGCACGTCGAGGCTGTCGAAATCGACATCGAGCGCATCGAAGGGCTTCACCTCGGTCTGGCGCCCGTTGCGCAGCACCAGGACGCCGTTGTCGCTGTCGACGAGCGCAAAGCGCGGATCGCCGTTGGCGTAGGTCAGCACGGCATCTCCTGCGTCCTCAAGCGCGATGCTTTCGGGCGGACGGCCGGGCAGGGCGACGCGCCAGTCGCGCCAGTCGACCTCGGTCAGGCCAGCGCTCGCGCGTTCGCCGCCGATGCTGACCGCCAGCGACGCGGGGCGCGCGCCGGCCAGCGCAAAGCTGTCGCGCACATTCCAGGGGTCCTCGTCCGGCCCGGCATGGGTGGCATCGAGCGCCCGCTCCATCAGCGCGGCGACGCCGGCTGCCGCTGCTACCTGATCGAGCGGCTGCGGAACGGCGCCGAGCGCGGCGAGGTTGCGGTCGATGAAGCCGGTATCGAAATCACCGGCGCGGAAGCCTTGCGCATGGCACAGGTTCTTCAGGAACACCGTGTTGGTGCGTGGGCCCGCCACCAGCGTTTCGCCCAAGGCGGCGGCGAGCGTGTCGAGCGCGGCATCGCGCGTGGCGCCATGCGCGATGATCTTGGCGATCATCGGATCGTAAAAGCCGGTGACCTCGCCGCCCTCGGCCACCCCGGTATCGACGCGCACGCCATCCTCGGGCAGGCGCAGGGCATAGAGCCGCCCGGTGGAGGGCAGAAAGCCGTTCTCCGGGTCCTCGGCATAGAGGCGGGCTTCCACCGCATGGCCGTTGATCCTCAGATCCTTCTGCTGGAACGGCAGCTTCTCGCCCGAAGCGACGCGGAACTGGAGTTCGACCAGATCAAGCCCGGTGATCGCCTCGGTGACGGGGTGCTCGACTTGAAGGCGCGTGTTCATTTCCATGAAATAGAACGCGTTTTCCTTCAGGCCGCCGGTGCCGTCGGCGATGAATTCCACCGTGCCGGCGCCGACATAGCCGACAGCGCGCGCCGCCTCGACGGCAGCCTTGCCCATCGCCGCGCGCATCTTCTCCGGCATGCCGGGGGCGGGGGCTTCCTCGATCACCTTCTGGTGCCGGCGCTGCAACGAGCAATCGCGCTCGAACAGGTGGACCACGTTGCCGTGCCGGTCGGCGAAGACCTGGATTTCGACATGGCGCGGGGCGGTTACGTATTTTTCGATCAGCACGCGCTCGTCGGAAAAGGCGTTGAGCGCCTCGCGCCGGCAGGAGACGAGGGCATCGTCGAAATCGGCGTGACGATCGACGCGGCGCATGCCCTTGCCGCCACCGCCGGCCACCGCCTTGATGAGCAGCGGATAGCCGATTTCATAGGCCTTCTGTTTGAGGAAGGCGGGGTCCTGATTTTCGCCGTGATAGCCGGGCACCACCGGCACGCCGGCCTTTTCGGCGATTTTCTTGGCCGCGTCCTTGAGGCCCATCGCCTCGATGGCTGCCGGCGGCGGGCCGACAAACACGATCCCCGCCGCTTCCGCCGCGCGGGCAAAGCCGGTGTTCTCCGACAGAAAACCGTAGCCGGGATGAACGCAGGCGGCGCCGGCCTTTTTGGCGATCTCAAGGATCATGTCGCCGCGCAGGTAGCTGTCGCGCGCAGGTGCCGGGCCGAGACGGTGCGCCTCGTCCGCCATGGCGACGAACGGGGCTTTCGCGTCGGCATCGGAATAGACCGCGATCGTGCGCATGCCGAGGCGGCGCGCGGTGCGGATGATGCGGCAGGCGATCTCGCCACGATTGGCGATCAGCACGGACGGGAGCAATTGGGGCATGGCTACTCGCTGGATGGTGTGCGGCCACTTTAGCCGGTTGAGCCGGCGAGGGAAGTGGGGCAAACGAATTGCCCACGAGAGGACTGCCCGTGCCCAACGAATTTGTCTCCGTCACGCTGATCGCCATCGATTATCTGTCGGTGGTCGTGTTTGCCATTTCCGGCGCGCTGGCGGCGGCCGAGAAAAAGCTCGACGTCATCGGCTGCATCTGGCTGGCGGCGGTCACCGGCATCGGCGGCGGCACCATGCGCGACCTGCTGCTGGGGCAGCCGGTTTTCTGGGTGCATGAGCCGAACTATCTGTTTCTGGCGTCCGGCGCGGCGGTGCTGATCTATTTTCTGGCGCATATTCCGGCGGGCAGCCGCCAGGCGCTGATCTGGGCCGATGCGGTGGGGCTGGCCTTCGTGTCGGTGGCCGGGGCGAGCAAGGCGCTGAGCGTCGGGGCGCCGCCGTCCATCGCCGTGCTGATGGGGGTCATCACCGGGGTGTTCGGCGGAATCGTGCGCGATCTGTTGGTGCAGGAGCCTTCGGTGCTGGTGAAAAAGGAACTCTACATCACCGCTTCGCTCGCCGGGGCGGTGAGCTTTGTGCTGGCGTATCGGATCGGGGCGGGGCATGCGGCGGCGGCGCTGATCGGAATCGCGCTGGGGTTCGGGGTGCGCGCCGGGGCGATTCTGTTCGGCTGGCGGTTGCCCAATGCACGCCTTCGGGCCGGCAGCGGGCATGAAAACACCCCTTCCGACCCGTCGCGCCCTTGACACCCGCGCCCGCGCGCCGCATGTCGCGCACCAGCTAGAAACAGGTTTCCCATGCATCGTTATCGCACCCATACCTGCGGGGCCCTGCGCGCCTCGGACATCGGTTCCATCGCGCGGCTGTCGGGCTGGTGCCACCGCATCCGCGACCATGGCGGTGTGCTGTTCATCGACCTTCGCGACCATTATGGCATGACGCAGATCGTCGTTGACCCAGACAGCCCGGCTTTCAGCGCTGCCGAAAAGGTGCGCTCGGAATGGGTGATCCGCATCGACGGCAAGGTGCGCAAGCGCCCCGAAGGCACCGACAACGCCAACCTCGCCACCGGCGCGGTGGAAGTGTTCGTCACCGAGCTTGAGGTGCTGGGCCCAGCCGGCGAGTTGCCGCTGCCGGTGTTCGGCGATCTCGATTATCCCGAGGATACGCGGCTGACCTACCGCTTCCTCGATCTCAGGCGCGAGAAGCTGCATCGCAACATCATGACCCGCGTGGCGATCATCGATTCGATGCGCCAGCGCATGAAGAAGGCCGGCTTCAACGAGTTCAACACGCCGATCCTGACGGCCTCATCGCCGGAAGGCGCGCGGGACTTCCTGGTGCCGAGCCGCATCCATCCGGGCAAGTTCTACGCGCTGCCGCAGGCGCCGCAGCAGTACAAGCAGCTTCTGATGATGGCGGGGTTTGATCGCTATTTCCAGATCGCGCCATGCTTCCGCGACGAGGACCCGCGCGCCGACCGGCTGCCGGGCGAATTCTACCAGCTCGACCTCGAAATGAGCTTTGTCGAGCAGGAGGACGTGTTCACGACGATGGAACCGGTCATCACCGGCATCTTCGAGGAATTTGCCGGCGGCAAGCCGGTGACGGCCAAGTGGCCGCGCATTCCTTACGCCGAGGCGATGGCGAAATACGGTTCCGACAAGCCCGATCTCCGCAACCCCATCGAGATGCAGGACGTCTCCGAGCACTTCCGCGGTTCGGGTTTCAAGGTGTTCGCGCGGATGCTGGAGGATCCGAAGAACCGCGTCTGGGCGATTCCGGCGCCGACCGGCGGCAGCCGCGGCTTCTGCGACCGCATGAACTCCTGGGCGCAGGGCGAGGGTCAGCCGGGGCTGGGGTATATCCTGTTCCGCGAGGGCGGCGAGCCGGGTGGGCCGATCGCCAACAACATCGGGCCGGAGCGGGCCGTTGCCATCCGCCAGCAGCTTGGCCTGAAGGAGGGCGATTCCGCCTTCTTCGTTGCCGGCAACCCGGAGAAGTTCGTCAAGTTTGCCGGGCTGGCGCGCTCCAAGGTGGGCGAGGACCTCAACCTGACGCAAAAGGACCGGTTCGCGCTGGCCTGGATCGTCGATTTCCCGATGTTCGAGTGGAGCGAGGAAGACAAGAAGGTCGACTTCTCGCACAACCCGTTCTCGATGCCGCAGGGCGGTCTGGAGGCGCTGCAAACGCAGGATCCGCTGACCATCAAGGCGTTCCAGTATGACATCGTCTGCAACGGTTTCGAGATCGCCTCCGGCGGTATCCGCAACCACAGGCCGGAAGCAATGGTGAAAGCCTTCGAGATCGCCGGCTATTCCGAGCAGACGGTGGTCGAGCGCTTCGGCGGCATGTATCGCGCCTTCCAGTATGGCGCGCCGCCGCATGGCGGCATGGCGGCCGGTGTCGACCGCATCGTCATGCTCTTGTGCGGCACGCAGAACCTGCGCGAGATTTCGCTGTTCCCGATGAACCAGCAGGCGCTCGACCTGCTCATGGGCGCGCCGAGCGACGTGACCAACAAGCAGATGCGCGAGCTGCATCTCCGGCTCAACCTGCCGGAGAAGTAGTCGGCCCGCGCCGGAGCCAGACCGATGGGCATTTCTCCTTATCTCAAAGGTCTGCGCGACCACGTTGGGTCGGCGCTCATCATGGTACCCGGCGTCATCGCGATCATCCTCGACGGCGACGGGCGCGTGCTGCTGCAACGGCGCGGCGATAACGGACAGTGGGGACTGCCCGGCGGCGCGGTCGATCCCGGCGAGACGCCTGCGGGCGCCATCGTGCGCGAGGTGCGGGAGGAAACCGGGCTGGAGGTCATCCCCGAGCGGATCGCGGCTGTCATCGGCGGTCCGGACATGCGGCTGACCTATCCGAATGGCGACGTGGTCGAGGTGAGCGCGACGGTGTTCGCCTGCCGTGTGACCGGCGGCCGGCTGGTCGCCGATGGGGGAGAGACGCTGGATCTGGCCTATTTCGGCCGATCGGCACTGCCGCCGCTCTATCCGCCGGTGACCGTCAAGGTTCTGGAGTGCCTTGACGGTGGCGCCTGGTTTCAGCCGGCCTGATGGTGCGCTGCATGTCGGTTCCCCTCACCGCCATCATCGTTGCGCATGACAGCGCCGGCATCCTGCCGGAGTGTCTGGCGGCGCTGGCGCGCGACGGGGTGCCGGCGCTGGTGATCGACAACGCCAGCGGCGACAATACCGTGCGGGTGGCGGAAGGCGCGGGGGCGCGCGTCATCAGAAATCCGAAGAACGAAGGCTATGGCCGCGCCAACGACATCGGCGTTGCGGCGGCTGAGACCCCGTTCTGCTTGATCCTCAACCCCGATATCGTGCTCGATCCCGGCGCGGTGGCCGAGTTGCTCGCTGCCGCCGACCGCTATCCCGACGCCGGGCTGTGGGCGCCGAGCCTGATCGAGGACGACGGGCGGTTCTTCTTCCAGAACCGCTCGCTGCTCAGCGAGTCGGTGCTGGGCCATCCGGTTGCCGGCGACGCGCGCGATGTGCCGCCGGAGGGTGATTGCTGCGCGCCGTTCCTGTCCGGGGCGTGCTTTCTGGTGCGGCGTGAGGTGTTTCTCGGGCTCGGCGGGTTCGATCCGAACATCTTCCTGTTCTACGAGGATGACGATCTCTGCCGCCGCATGCAGGACGCCGGCCGGGCGTTGGTGCATGTGCATGGCGCGGTGGCGCGGCACGGGCGCGGCCAGTCGGCGCCGCCGACGCCGGCGCGGCGCTATCGTTCGCGCTGGCACTACGGCTGGTCGCGCGTCTACATCGCGCGCAAGTACGGGCTGGCGACCGGCGTCGGACGCACGCTGGCGATGAACCTGCCCAAGGCGATCGGCTCGCTGTTCACGTTGCGGCGCATGGAGATCGCCCGCTACTGGGGCGTGGTGCTGGGCACGTTGGGCGGCTGGCGCGGCGCCTCCGCCATAGCCCGCGAAGGGCTGGAGGAGCGGGAGGAGCGGCGCCCGCCGCTCAGATAGAGAACGAGGTGCCGCAGCCGCAGGAGACGGTGGCGTTGGGGTTTTCGATGCGGAACGAGGCGCCCATAAGATCGTCGACGAAATCGATGGCGGCGCCCTTCAGGAACGGCAGCGAGACCGGATCGATCAGCACGGTGACGCCGTCGCGCGCAACCGTCAGGTCGTCAGCGGCGGGCGCCTTTTCGATATCGAATCCATACTGGAAGCCCGAGCAGCCGCCGCCCTTCACCGAGACGCGCAGCATGGCGCCGGGGGTCTCGTCCTTCAAAATGCTGGCAATGCGCTGGGCGGCGCGCTCGGTCACGCTGACATCGGTGGTCGGTATGGGCATCAGGGCCTCGTCCAAGTCGCAACGTGCGGGGCAAATCGGGTAGTGCTAAGGTAAGGCGGCGCCGGGCCGGGTTCAACCCGTGGCGTGGCGGATTTGCCGGGAGAATGAGGCGTGCGGTTTCATCAGGAGCGGGTGCTGGCACCGTTCGCGGTCGATCACCGGACAAGCCGGGGACGGCGGGTGGCCGAATCGGCCTCGCCGACGCGCTCCGATTTCCAGCGCGACCGCGACCGCATCATCCATTCAACCGCCTTTCGCCGGCTGAAGCACAAGACGCAGGTGTTCGTCGAACATGAGGGCGACCATTTTCGCACGCGGCTGACCCATACGATCGAGGTGGCGCAGATCGCCCGCGCCATTGCCCGCGCGCTGGCGCTCGACGAGGACCTCAGCGAAGCGCTGGCGCTCGCCCATGATCTCGGCCATCCGCCGTTCGGCCATGCGGGCGAGGATGTGCTCGATGCCTGCATGGCGGCGTTCGGCGGTTTCGATCATAACGCGCAGGCGCTCAGGATCGTGACACGGCTCGAACGGCGTTATGCCGCTTTCGACGGGCTCAACCTGACCTGGGAGACGCTGGAAGGGCTGGTCAAGCACAACGGCCCGTTGCTGGCGGCCGATGGCCAGCCCGCCGAGCGCTACCGGGCGCGGGGCGTGCCGCTGGCGATCCTCGAATTTGACCGTGTTTTCCCGCTGGAGCTTGCCAGTTTCGCCAGTGCGGAGGCGCAATGTGCGGCACTGTCGGACGACATCGCCTATAATGCGCATGATATCGATGATGGCCTGCGCGCCGGGCTGTTCGGGCTCGATGATCTCAAGGCCGTGCCGTTTCTGGCGGGGCTGCTGGCGGAAATCGCGGGCCAGTGGCCGGGGCTGGATGCCGTGCGCATCGGCCATGAGCTGGTGCGCCGCGTCATCACCCGGCTGGTCGAGGATGTGATCGGCGAAAGCGAACGGCGGCTGGTGGCGCTGGCGCCGGCCGATGCGGCGGCGGTGCGAGCGGCTTCGCGGCCGGTCATCGCGTTCTCGCCGGAGATGACGGCCGCGGAGCGCTCGATCAAGGCGTTTCTCTATCCGCGCATGTATCGGCATCCGCGCGTGATGGCGGTGCGCGCCAGTGCCGCGCGCATTCTGGAAGACCTGTTCCACCGCTTCGTCGAGACGCCGGACCTGATGCCGGAGGAGTGGCACGCGGGGCTGGCGGGCGCTGGGCGGGCGCGCATCTGTCGCCGGGTCGCCGATTATCTTGCCGGCATGACCGATCGCTATACGATCGACCAGCACCGGCGGTTCTTTGACGTGACCCCGCCGTTGCGATAACGGACAGCCTCGATTTTTCACGCATCGAGCCGAAGAAACCGACCTCATGAACCTGTTTGCCGATTTCCACGACCGTATCGCGCGCATCCTCGGCGCGCTGCCCGAAACCGCCGGCCTCAGCGAGGCCGTGCGCGGGCGATTTGTCGTGGAACCGCCGCGCGATCCTGCGCATGGCGATCTTTCCACCAATGCGGCGATGGTGACGGCCAAGGATGCGGGCCTGAAGCCGCGCGACCTTGCCGAGAAGATCGCTGCCGCGCTGAAGGGCGAGGCAGGGGTCGCAGCGGTCGAGGTGGCGGGGCCGGGGTTCATCAACTTCCGGCTCGACGGCACGCTTTACGACAACGTACTCCGGTCGATCCTCGCCGCCGGCACCGGATATGGCCGCTCCAGGCTCGGCGGCGGCGAGAAAGTGAACGTCGAATACGTCTCGGCCAATCCCACCGGGCCGATGCATGTGGGCCACTGCCGCGGCGCGGTTTATGGCGATGCGCTGGCCAATGTGCTGGCGGCGACCGGCCATGCGGTCACACGCGAATACTACATCAACGATGCCGGCGCGCAGGTGGATGTGCTGGCCCGCTCGGCCTACCTGCGCTACCGCGAGGCGCTGGGCGAGCACATCGGCAGCATTCCCGAGGGGCTTTATCCGGGCGATTATCTCAAGCCCGTCGGCGAGGCGCTCAAGGCTAGGTTTGGCAGTACGTTGAAGTCGCAGCCTGAAGCGCAGTGGCTCCCTGTCGTGCGGCAGGCGGCGATCGACGCGATGATGGGGATGATCCGGGACGATCTTGCCGCGCTCAACATCCACCACGAGGTGTTCTTCTCCGAGCGCTCGCTGCAGGACGGCGGAAACGGCGGCGAGGTTGGCCGGCTGATCGCGGATCTCCGGGCGCGGGATCTTGTCTATGACGGCCGGCTGCCGCCGCCGAAGGGCCAGCTGCCCGACGACTGGGAGGATCGCGAGCAGACGCTGTTCCGCTCCACTCCGTTCGGCGACGATGTGGACCGGCCGCTGGTCAAGTCGGACGGGGGCTACACCTATTTTGCCTCCGACATCGCGTATCACGCCTCCAAGTTCGCGCGCGGCTTTGCCAAGCAGATCGATGTGTGGGGCGCCGATCACGGCGGCTACATCAAGCGCATGCAGGCGGCGGTGAAGGCCGTTTCCGGCGGCACGGCATCGCTGGAAGTGCGGCTCTGCCAGCTCGTCAAGCTGATGCGCGATGGCGAACCGGTGAAAATGTCCAAGCGTTCGGGCGATTTCGTCACCTTGCGCGAAGTGGTGGACGAGGTGGGGCGTGACGCGGTGCGCTTCATGATGCTCTACCGCAAGAACGACGCCGAGCTTGAGTTCGACCTTGCCAAGGTCATCGAGCAGTCGAAGGACAATCCGGTGTTCTATGTGCAGTATGCGCATGCGCGCTGCGCCTCGGTGCTCCGGCAGGCGGGCCAGGCGTTCCCGGAGATGGATGCGGGCGAGGAAGCCCTGGCCAGGGCCGACCTGACCTTGCTGGCCGATCCGGCCGAGCGGGCGATCCTGCGACAGCTTGCCTCATGGCCGCGACTGGTGGAATCCGCCGCGCTGGCGCGCGAGCCTCATCGAATTGCCTTTTTTCTGGCCGATACGGCCGCAGAGTTCCACGCGCTCTGGAACCTTGGCAAGGATCGCCCGGATTTGAGATTTGTTAATGCTAACGATCCATTATCCACAGCGGCGCGCCTTGCCCTCGTAAGGGGCGTCATGAACGTTCTGTCCGCCGGCCTGACGCTTCTGGGCGTCTCGGCACCGCAGGAGATGCGCTAGCGCGGATCCGGGGCGGGACGCTGTAACCCTGGGGGAAGTGCCTATGAGTTCGACATCGACCGCCAAGGATCGTCCCGCAAACGGCGCGGATCGTCCCGCCGATCCGACCTATGAGGAACTGGAACAGTTCCTCAAAGCGCATGCTGAGGGCCGGTCGCCGCCACCGCGCGGGGCGCAGGGGGCTGCATTTTCCGATCCCCTGATGGCGGAGCTTGCGCGCATCGTCAGTCAGGACAGCCGGCCCGCGGCGGTCGAGCGCCCGGCCATGCCGAGCGTGCATGATCCGTTCGATCCCGTCTCGCAGCTGCCGGGTTCCACCGCGCTCAGCAACGCGGACGATCCGCTGAAGGCGTTCGAGGAAGAGCTTCGCCGCTTCGACGCGGCGCATCGAGCCAATCTGGAGCCGGCGCATCCGGTCATCAAGCCGGCCGCGCCGCAGGTCGAGGTGCCGGTCGACTATCGCCGCTATGCGCCGGTGCCCGAGCCGGTTGCATTCGAGGATACAATGCCGCCGCCGCCGGTGATGCCGGAACTGCCGCAGCCCTATGGCACACAGCAGGTCGTCGCCGCGCCGCAGCCGATGGGCGAGGCGCCGCATGAGGCCGCCGGCCCGCAGGAGCTTGAGCCGCAAGGAGTGGCCGCGCCCGATCTTGCGGCCGTTGCCCCGCCGCCGCGTTCGCGCAGGACGCTGGTGCTGCTGGCGAGCGCCGCCGCCATTGCCGTTGCCGGGGTGATTGGCTCGGCGGCCTTCTTCAAGAAGCCGAAATCCGGCGGCGAAGCGCCGGTCATTGCCGCCAAGACTACGCCGGTCAAGGAAAAGCCGGCCGATCCGGGCGGCGTCGAGGTGCCCGGCCAGGATCGTCAGGTGCTGGCCCGCAAGACCGACGAGCCCAAACCGCCAGCCCAGGTGGTGACCAAGGAAGAACAGCCGGTCGATCTCAATCAGGTGCCCAAGCGCGAGGCGCCGCGGGTTACTGCGCCAGCCGAAGGGCAGGGCGTGCCACCGGCGCCGATCATGATGCCGCAAGGCTCGGCCCAGCCGCCAGCCCAACCGCAGCCGCCCGCCACCGCCGGCGGTTTCGAGGCCAAGCGCGTGCGCTCGATCAAGATCGGACCCGAGGGTGAAGCGCCGACCGCAGCGGCCGCGCCGACCACACCGCCCGCCGCTCCGCCGGCTCCTGCGGCGCCGACGCCGGCGACCCCGTCGGTAACAGCAGCGCTGCCGACCTCCGTTCCCGCCGTGGTGCCTGCACCGCCGGCAGCGCCGGCCGCGACGCCCGCGGCCAGTCCGCGTGTGATCCTGCCCAATCCTGTGGCGCCCAAGGCCGACGCACCCAAGAGCGAGGCGCGCCCGGCCACGGTGACCCGTCCGGTGCAGCAGGCGGCGACCACGACACCGCAACCCGCCCGCCCGCGCCCGACGACCGCGCCTGCTGCGGCATCGAGCGATGAAAACGCGCCAATGAGCCTGCGCCCACCGGCGGGGAGCGCCAGTGCCGCGCTGCGCCGCCCGACGACCCCGGCTCCAGCCGCGGCTTCCGCCGGCGAGAGCGAGGAGGGGGGCGCCGGTCGCTACGCGGTGCAGCTTGCCGCGCCGGGCAACGAGGCGGAGGCGCGCGCCGCTGCATCGCGGCTCAAGGAGCGTCATTCCTCGGTGCTTGGCGGCTATAGCCCGACAGTGCGCCGCGCCGACATTGGCGACCGTACCGTCTACCGCGTGCGGGTGACCGGCCTTTCGCGCGAGGGAGCTCAGGGCCTGTGCTCCAAGCTCAAGGCCAACGGCGGCTCCTGTTTCGTCGCAGGGAACTGAGGAACCGCCTTATGGGGACGCCTGCCGCGCTGATCCTCGGCTGCAAGGGGCCTGAACTCACCGCCGCCGAGCGGGCGCTTTATGCGCGGGTGAACCCGTGGGGGTTCATCCTGTTCAAGCGCAACATCGAGACTCCGGCCCAGGTAGCTGCGCTGACAGCCGCCATGCGCGCCGCGATCGGGCGCGCCGATGCGCCGGTGCTGATCGACCAGGAGGGCGGGCGCGTGCAGCGCATGGGGCCGCCGCACTGGCGGGCCTGGCCCAATGCGGCGACGTTCGGCCGGATCTGGGCGGTTTCGCCCGACCGGGCGCGCGAGGCGGCGTTTCTGGGCGCGCGGCTGATGGCCGAAGATCTGCGCGATGTCGGCATCACCGTCGATTGCCTGCCGGTGCTCGACGTGCCGGTCGCGGGGGCGTCCGATGTTATCGGAAGCCGCGCCTATGGGCAGGACCCGGCGGTGGTCGCCGCACTGGGGCGGGCGGCGAGCCTCGGGCTGATGGCCGGCGGTGTGCTGCCGGTGGTCAAGCATATGCCGGGGCATGGCCGCGGCACCGTCGATTCCCACCATCACCTGCCGGTGGTGGACGCTCCGCGGGCGGAGCTTGAAACCCGCGATTTCCTGCCCTTCCGCCGCCTCAACGACCTGCCGCTGGCGATGACGGCGCATATCGTGTTCAGCGCAATCGATGCCACCCGCCCGGCGACGCAATCGCCAGTGGTGGTGCGCGACATCATCCGTGGCCACATCGGCTTTGATGGCCTGGTGATGAGCGATGATCTGTCCATGAAGGCGCTCGGGGGGGATTTCTCCAGCCGCACGGCGGCCATCCTCGATGCCGGGGTGGACATGGTGCTGCACTGCAACGGTGAGCTGGACGAGATGCAGGCCGCCGCCGCCGGCAGCCGGCCAATGACTGCCGCCGCCCGTCGCCGTGCCCGCGCCGCGTTGGGCCTGATCGCCGGTCCGCGCTGCGAAATTGACCGGGGACAAGCCCTGCAACGGTTCGACGAACTGCTTGCGCTCACCGCCTGAACGGGCGATTCTCCGCACGGTTGCAACACCTGCGGACCCCTATGGCCAGACAGACCGAAACGCTGGATTTCGAGCCCATCGAACGCGCCGAGGGCGAGCCTCTGCTCGTCGTCGATGTGGCGGGCTATGAAGGCCCGCTCGACCTGCTGCTCGATCTGGCGCGGCGGCAGAAGGTCGATCTGGCCGGCATTTCCATTCTGGCGCTGGCCGAGCAGTATCTGGCCTTCATCGCGGAAGCACGGCGTCTCAGGCTGGAACTTGCCGCCGACTATCTCGTCATGGCGGCCTGGCTGGCCTATCTGAAATCGCGCCTGCTGCTGCCCGACAAGGACGCGGGCGAGGGGCCGAAGGCGGAGGAACTGGCCGCCGATCTGGCCGAGCGGCTCGCCCGGCTCGAACAGATCCGCCGGGCGGCGGCGCGGCTCGGCGCGCGCGAGCAGCTCGGTGTCGAGGTGTTCGGACGCGGCGCGCCCGAGCCGGTGATCGTGCATAACGAGCCGATGTGGCAGGTGTCGCTGCACGATCTCGTCACCGCCTACCTCGACCGGCGCCGGCATGTGGCGGCCTCGCGCGTGACCATCCAGACGCGTTCGGTCTGGTCGTTGCAGGAAGCGCGCGAGATCCTGGAGCGGCTGGTGGGCAAGGCGATCGACTGGACCGCGATGGATGCGGCGATCGATACGCTCGGTCTTTCCGGGGATGACCGCCGCACGGCGCGGGCGTCCTCCTTCGCCGCCGCACTGGAACTGGTGCGCGAGGGCAATCTCGACATGCGGCAGGAGAAGGTGTTCGCGCCGATCTTCCTGCGTCGCCGCGCGCCCGTTCTCGCCGTCGTGAAAGGGGAGGTTCGCGCATGAGCCAACAGGCTTTCCGCCGTGTCGCCGAGAGCATGCACAGCCTGACCGCCGCCGGCGAGCGGCAGGGCGGCCTCCTGCGCGCGACGCGCATCGCCGAGGCGCTGCTGTTCGCCGCCAGCGAGCCGCTGGCCGAGGAGGAACTGGCGCGCGCCATGCCGGCCGGCATCGAGGTGGCAGAGGTGCTGGCGACCCTTGGCGCCAGCTATGCCGAGCGCGGGGTGACGCTGCAGCGGGTCGCCGGCAAATGGACCTTCCGCACCGCGCCGGATCTTGCCTATCTGCTGTCGAACACCACCAACGAGCCGAAGAAGCTGAGCCGCGCGGCGATGGAGGTGCTGGCGGTGATTGCCTATCACCAGCCGGTGACGCGGGCGGAGATCGAGGATATTCGCGGCGTTTCCACCTATCGCGGCACGCTTGATGCCTTGCTGGAAACCGGCTGGGTGCGCATGCGCGGGCGTCGGCGTTCGCCGGGCCGGCCGGTGACCTACGGCACCAGCGAGGCGTTCCTCATCCAGTTCGGACTCGACCGGTTGTCCGATCTGCCCGGTCTTGACGAGATGAAGGGCGCCGGCCTGGTCGATACCGCCAGCCCCGGCTTCACCGTGCCGCTGCCGAGCGACGATCCTTCGCTGCGCGAGGACGAGGATGCGCTGGAGCCCGACCTGTTCCAGGCCATGGCGGAGGAAAGGCTCGACGAGGAGGAGCCGCCTCTTGATCCCGAGGCCGATCTCAAGCAGGAGTAGAGCAAGTTGTGGTCATACGGAATCAATTCTGTTTTCGTGCGGCTCGGCGATCCAGGCGGAGGTCGGCGAAGGGCGTATCCGTCGATACGGTCGAGCCGGCGTCCAAACTGGGCGCCAGCCGCACGAAAACCTGAAAGGCGGGCGCCATTTGATCCAAATGCTCGAAAAAGACCCTTGGCCATACACGAGTATGCCCTTCGGGTCTTTCCCGGCCCTTGGATCAAAAGGCGCGCCGCAGAATGGTTCCGTATGACCACAATTTGCTCTAGGCCGCCTGTCCAGTGACGGCCGGGCGCGTTCAACGGAACCCCGCACGGTATGGCTTACAGCGACGTTCAGCCGAAAATCAGGGCCTCGGCGGTCATTCCCTCGGGTCTGTCGTTCGAAAACGTCGCGCGGCGCTTCGGCGACAAGGAAGCGCTGACCGATGTCAGTTTCGATGTCTGTCCGGGCGAGGTGCTGTGCCTGCTCGGCCCTTCTGGCTGCGGCAAGAGCACGTTGCTCAGGCTGATCGCCGGCATCGACGAGCCAACCTCCGGGCGCATCCTTATGGACCGGCAGGAAATCTCCGGTCCCAACCGTTTCGTGCCGCCGGAATCGCGCGGTATCGGGCTGGTGTTCCAGGATTATGCGCTGTTCCCGCATCTCAACGCGCTCGACAACGTGATGTTCGGGCTCGATGCGCTGCCGCGCGACGAGCGGCGCAATGTCGCCGGCTCGGCCCTGACCCGCGTCGGGCTGGCGTCTCGGGTGGGTGCTTTTCCCGATATGCTGTCGGGCGGCGAACAGCAGCGCGTGGCGCTGGCGCGGGCGCTGGTGCCGCGTCCGCGCGTGCTGCTGATGGACGAACCGTTCTCCAACCTCGACAAGCGCATGCGCGATACCGTGCGCGACAACACTGTCTCGCTGCTGCGCGAGACGGGGGCGACGTCGATCATCGTGACGCACGAGCCGGAGGAGGCGATGCGGATCGCCGACCGGATCGTGCTGATGCGCGATGGGCGAATCGTGCAGATCGGCACGGCGATTGAACTCTATCGCCAGCCGGCCGATCTCTACGCCGCGCGATTCTTTTGCGAGATCAACGAATTGTCCGGGGTTGTTCAAGGCAGTTACGCTGTGTCTCCGCTCGGCCGCTTTCTGGCCACGGGCCATGCCGAGGGCAGCCGCGTGGCGGTTTGCATCCGCCCGCAGGGTATCGTACTGGGACCGGCGGGCGAGGGCGTGCCGGCGCGCGTTCTGCAGCGCCGGTTCATCGGCGCGGTCGATCTGTTCGAACTGGCGGTGCAGGGTGTGGATGCGCCGGTGATCGCCCGCATCCGCAGCGCGCCGCCCTATTTTCGCGGCATGGATGTGGGCGTTAAGGTCGATGATGCGGAAGTCCTTGTTTTCCGCGCGGCGACACCCTAACTTCCGGGCCAACTGAGTTCTTCCTCTGAGGGGATACGTCAATGGGTAGCATGAGCTTGTGGCACTGGCTGGTTGTCGCCGCCGTGATCGTTCTTTTGTTCGGGCGCGGCAAGATTTCCGGTGTGATGGGCGAGTTTGCCCAGGGCATCAAGGCCTTCAAGAAGGGCATGGCCGAGGACGAGCCGGCCAAGGACGTGGCGGAGACCAAGCCGATCGAGGATCAGACGGCAGTCAAGCCGGCGGAAGCGCAGGCCGCCAAGGTCGACGCGAAGGCAGGTTGAGGCCGCGTCGCCGGCACGGTCCGGCCGGGAATTGAAGCATGTTCGATATTGGTGCCGGGGAACTGTTGGTGATCGGAACGGTCGCGCTCATCGCGATCGGGCCGAAGGAATTGCCTGGCGTGCTTCGGTCGGTCGGCCAGATGGTCGGCCGGCTCAAGCGCATGGCCGGCGAGTTCCGCCAGCAGTTCGACGATGCGATGCGCGAGGCGGACCTGCACAACGTGCAGAAATCCGTGCAGGACACTGTGAACACCGCGCAGTCCGCAACCAGCTTCAACCCGATGGATACGATCCGCAACGAGGTGCGCTCGGCGGTGGATGAAATCAAGAAGGGGCCGGGCGAGGAGGTCGTCTCCTTCAAGGGCCCGCCCGAGCCGGCCGGCCCGCCGGTGGTCAAGCTCGATCCGTTGCCGGATGTGCCGCCGCCGGTCGTGGCGCCCGCAGTTCCCGCGCCCGCGCCGATCGCTGAGGTGACGGCCGCGCCTGCCGCGCCCAAGGGCAAGGCAAAGGCCAGGGCGAAAGCCGGCGGAGACGCCGCATGACCGAACTGCCGCGTGCCGGGCAGGATGACATCGATGCATCCAAGGCCCCGCTGATTGAACACCTGATTGAATTGCGCCAGCGGCTGATCACCGCATTGGCGGCGTTTCTGGTGATGACGATTTTCTGTTTCGCCATCGCCAAGTTCATCTACGGCGTTCTGGTATGGCCCTACATCTGGGCGGCGGGCGGGGCGGACAAGGCGCCGCTGATCTACACCCATCCGCTCGAATATTTCTTTGTGCAGCTTAAGCTGGCGGTATTCGGCGGCGCGTTCCTCGCCTTTCCGGTGATCGCGACGCAGATCTACAAGTTCGTGGCGCCCGGTCTCTACAAGGACGAGCGCGATGCGTTCCGGCCGTTTCTGATCGCCACGCCGATTCTGTTCTTCCTCGGCGCGGCGGTGGTGATGACGGTGGCGATGCCGCTGCTGATGAAGTTCTCGCTGTCGATGCAGATGACGGTGGCCGAGGGCGGCTCGAACATTTCGCTGCTGCCCAAGGTGGAAGATTATCTGTCGCTGATCATGACGCTGATCTTCGCCTTCGGCATCACGTTCCAGTTGCCGGTGGTGCTGACGCTGCTGGGCCGGGTGGGGCTGATCGATTCGGAGTTCCTCAAGGAGAAGCGCCGCTATGCCATCGTCATTCTGTTCATCATCGCCGCGGTGCTGACACCGCCGGACATCATCAGCCAGTTCTCGCTCGCCATCCCCGGCATGCTGCTCTACGAACTGTCGATCTTTTCGGTGAAATGGGCGGAAAAGAAGGCCAAGGCCGGCGAAGCCGCCAACTGAAAGCCCGCGACGGCCGGGCCAGGGAGACTTGCATGACCACCGCTTTCATCTTTCCGGGCCAGGGCAGCCAGGCCGTCGGCATGGGCAAGACGCTGGCCGAGAATTTCGCCGCCGCGCGCGCCGTGTTCGATGAGGTTGATGCGGCGCTGGGGCAGAAGCTGAGCCACCTGATGTTCGAGGGCCCGGCGGATGAGCTGACGCTGACCGCCAACGCGCAGCCGGCGCTGATGGCGGTTTCGCTTGCCGCCCTGCGGGTGCTTGAAATGGAAAAAGGCGTGTCGCTGGCCCGCGATGCGGCGTTCGTGGCGGGCCATTCGCTGGGCGAATATTCGGCGCTGGCGGCGGCGGGCGCGCTCACCCTGACCGATACGGCGCGGCTGCTGCGCATTCGCGGCGATGCGATGCAGAAAGCGGTGCCGGTGGGTGTCGGCGGCATGGCGGCGCTGATCGGCGCCACGCGCGAACAGGCCATCGAGGTGGCGGCGGAGGCCGCGCAGGGCGAGGTCTGCGAACTCGCCAACGACAACGGCGGCGGGCAGGTGGTCATTTCCGGCCACAGGAGCGCCATCGAGCGGGCGATCCCGATCGCGCAGGCCAAGGGTATTCGCCGCGCCATGCCGCTGCCGGTTTCGGCGCCGTTCCACTGCTCGCTGATGAAGCCGGCGGCGGAGGCGATGGCTGCGGCGCTGGCCGGCGCGTCCATCAAGGCGCCGGTGGTGCCGGTGGTGGCCAATGTGCTGGCCGGACCGGTCAGCGATCCCGACGAGATCCGCAAGCGGCTGGTGGAACAGGTGACCGGCTCGGTGCGCTGGGCCGAGAGCATGGCCTGGCTCGGCGGGCAGGGCATCTCGCGCTTCGTCGAGATCGGCGCCGGCAAGGTTCTATCCGGCCTCGTCAAGCGAATCGTCGAGGGGGCGAGCGCCACAAGCATCGGCACCGCCGACGACATCGCGGGCTATTCAGCCTGATCTTGTTGACCCGCTCGGAAGCGCGGGCGCCCTCGCAATGGCTGGAGAGCGCCCGCCGTCAAGTCAGCGTGTGCGAACGCACTCGCCGTCGAGGCCGATGACGCAACGCCCGGTGGGCTGGCGAACGACCGGCACATTGGTGACGCGGCCGCCGCCGAACGGGTTGGCGGCGCCAGTGTTGCCGGGCGGCCGGGTGTTGACCGGCGGCCGGGTGTTGACGGGCGGGCGCACAGCGGCCTTCTCGCAGGGCTGGCCGCGCAGATAGGCGATCTGCCGGTTGCGGTGATCGATGGTGAAGCGCAGCTGGCCGGCCCGTTGCGGGTTGCGCTCGCGCTGCAACTCGGCAGCCAGGCGGTTGCGGTCATAGATCAGCTTGTTGATCTCGGCCTGGATTTCCGAACAGGGGCGGGCGAATGCCGGGGCAGGCACCGCAAAGACGGCGCCGGCCAGCACGGCCGCGGCCATCAGGTATTTTGCAAGACGCGGGCGCATGGAGAACTCCTTCGCGCTGGAAACGGGATCTGGCTTCAGGGAGGAAGCCAACCCTTACGCCCTCCAGTCTTGACAAGCGGGATTCCGGCACCTTGAACTGCCGCAACACCCAGGGCGGGAAAGGCGTGGCGGATTGCCGCAACGGCGCCCCCCGCCCATGCCGGGTAGTGTCTCAGTTTGAAATTGGCGTCCTGAAAAGGAAGGCCCCGCCGAAGCGGGGCCTCCGTAGTCAATGGAAAGATGCGCGGGCGATATGTTCCGCTTCCGGGAACCTATGCCCTTTGATCACCTCGTTAACGCGGCCCGGATTAACGTCCAGGTCCGCCGCAATCCGGTGCTGGAACTCGCCGCTTAACCGGCGCTTCCAGATTGTCACGGCGTCCTCACGAGTGAGGCGCCGGGACGGTTTACGCACATTCGCATTTTTCATATTTGCCTCTTCTGGCATGCCAGAAGAGCAATTGACACCGCGACTCTGACGTGTGCATGGTGCACGCGTCTTCTCAAGAGACTCACTGCCAAAGCCCTTCTGGACTGTTGCAGTTGACGAAAGCCGGGGTGGTCTAGACCCCGGTTTTTTCGTATCGCGAATCATCGCGACAGGCGATTCATCCCGATTCATTAGAGAAGAGTCAACGCGGATTTTGAATCTGTTACAATGACTTAGCTTGGCGCGGCCTATATGGCCCGCGCACCTTAGGGGCATGCGCGGTATCAATGCGCGCGAGCACGTCATCCCACGACCAAAGATGCGCGGTAAGGTTCGCCGCCATTGCAGGCGTCACGCGAAGCGTCTTGTGGATACGGCACCCCATGCCGTCAGCCGATGACAAACGCGCGCCGGCGTGCTTGAAGGGCGGCATGAGCCCTGATCCCTCCCGTCTTGATGCGCGCCGCAAGCGCCTCCACTACCGCGCCAACCATCGCGGCATGCGCGAACTCGACATGCTGATCGGTCAGTTCGCCGATGCGCGGATCGCGGGGTTCAGCGAGGCGGAAGTGGCTGAATTCGAGCAGTTGCTTGAGGTGCAGGAGCCGGATCTGATGGCCTGGATCACCGGCACGCAGCCGGTGCCGACGGCTTACGACACGCCGCTGTTTCGCCAGATGCTGGCGATGGCCGGCAAGCTGTCGGCGGAGAAGCTGTAGCGCCGGACACTGCAAGAGGCCGATCTCTACGACATGCTGGCGTCCTGACACCCTTTCCACCAGACACCCAACCGACCTTACTGCCGTCCGTCGATCGCGCCGGAAGCGTCGCATCGTGCGAGCGGCGGCGATCCGCGCGCCATCGCTTCGCTGCCTCCGGTCCTGTCGCTGTGCCCCATGCCGTATTGGCCGTGACGTGCGCCGGTGTTTCGGCTAAGCAGCGCCAATCATGACCCTTTCGACCGATACCCGGCTGCAGTCGTTGCTGGCCAATGCCGCCCCGATCACGATTTCGGAAGTCGCTGATGGCGCCGAGGCGCTGGCGCTGGCCGAGGTTGCGCGTGTGCGGTTTCGCGCCGGGGTGGATGCGCCGGCTCTGGCGGTGTTCGTGGCGCGCGACGGCCAGCGCCAGCAGGAGGTCGAATCGGCGCTCGGCTTCTTCGCGCCGGAAATCGAGGTGCTGTCGCTGCCGGCGTGGGATTGCCAGCCCTATGACCGCGCCTCGCCGAATGCGCCCATTTTGGCGCGCAGGATGACGACGCTGTCGCGGCTGGTGCGCTCGCGCGGCGGCGAGCGGCCGCGTGTGGTGGTGACGACGGTCAACGCCCTGCTGCAACGGCTGCCGCCGGTGGCCTGGGTGTCGACGGGCAGCCTGTCGGCGGCGCCGGGCAATGCGGTGGATATTGCCGATTTGTCCCGCTGGCTCGACATCAACGGGTTCGTCCGCACCGGCACGGTGCGCGATGTCGGCGAATATGCGGTGCGCGGCGGTCTCGTCGATCTCTACCCGCCGGGGCCGCTGGGGCCGATCCGGCTCGATCTGTTCGGCGACGTGCTGGAGACGATCCGCGGGTTCGATCCGGAGACGCAGCGCTCGACCCATCAGGTCGCCGCGCTTGATCTGGTGCCGATGACCGAGTTCCAGATGACTTCGGATGCGATCCGCATGTTCCGGCAGAGCTATGTAGCGACGTTCGGGGCGGCGCAGCGCGGCGACAGTCTCTACGAAGCGGTCTCGGAAGGGCGGCGGTTTCCGGGCATGGAGCATTGGCTGCCGCTTTTTCACGGCAAGCTCGATGCGTTCACGGCCTATGTGCCGGGCGCGGTTTTCGTGCTCGATTCGCAGGCCGGCCATGCCGCCGAGGAACGGCTGAAGCAGATCGCCGATTATCACGAGGCGCGGCGCGCGGCGCTGGAAGCGGGGGGAGGCGCGGGCGCGCTCTACCGGCCGCTGCCGACCGACGCGCTCTATCTGGCGCCCGCCGAATGGCAGGGGCTGGTGACGGCGCCGACGGCCATCGACCTGTCGCCGTTCGCGCTGCCGGAGGGCGGCGCGCGCTGGGTGGTGCGGCTCGGCGCGCGGGCCGGGCATTCCTTCGCCGCCGAGCGGGCGGACGAGAAAGCCAATGTGTTCGATGCGGTGGTGCGCCATCTCCGCGCCCTGCAGCAGGCGGGCAAGCGCACGATCGTCGCCTGTTTCACCGATGGGTCGCGCCAGCGCACCGGCGGCGTGCTGGAAGATCACGGCCTCAAGGCTGTGAAGCCGGCGCGCTCGCTGCGCGAGGCGCTGGAGTTCAACCCCGGCGAGACGGCGCTGGCGGTGCTGGGGCTGGAGGCGGGGTTCGAGACGGCCGATTTCGCCATCGTCTCCGAACAGGACGTGCTGGGCGAGCGCATGGCTCGGTCGCAGCGTTCGCAGAAACGCGCCAAGGATTTCATCGCCGAGGTCTCGTCGTTGTCGGCGGGCGATGTGGTGGTGCATGTCGATCACGGCATCGGCCGCTTCATCGGGCTGAAAACCATCGACGTATCGGGCGCGCCGCACGATTGCCTGGAAATCCACTATGCGGGCGGCGACAAGCTGTTTCTGCCGGTCGAGAACATCGAACTCTTGAGCCGCTACGGCTCGGAAGACACCGAGGTGCAGCTCGATCGGCTCGGTGGCGCCGCCTGGCAGGCCCGCAAGGCCAGGCTGAAGAAGCGCATCCGCGACATGGCCAAGGCGCTGATCAAGATCGCGGCGGCGCGCATGTTGCGCGAAGCGCCGGCCTTCCAGGTGCCGGCGCATGCCTATGACGAGTTCGTCGCGCGCTTCCCCTATACCGAGACCGACGACCAGCAGGAGACGATCGACGCCACGCTCGCCGATCTGGCCAAGGGCCGGCCGATGGACCGGCTGATCTGCGGCGATGTCGGTTTCGGCAAGACCGAGGTGGCGCTCCGGGCGGCTTTCGTCGCCGCGATGGCCGGCAAGCAGGTGGCGGTGGTGGTGCCGACGACGCTGCTGGCGCGCCAGCATTTCCGGACCTTCGCCGAACGGTTCAAAGGCCTGCCGATAAGGGTGGCGCAGGCCTCGCGGCTGGTTTCGGCGGGCGATCTCAAGAAGGTCAAAGAGGAGCTGGCGAGCGGCACGCTCGACATCGTGGTCGGCACCCATGCGCTGCTCGGCAAGGCGATCCAGTTCCGCGATCTCGGGCTCCTGATCGTCGACGAGGAGCAGCATTTCGGCGTTGCCCACAAGGAACGGCTGAAGGACCTGCGCGCCGAGGTGCATGTGCTGACCCTGTCGGCGACGCCGATCCCGCGCACGCTGCAACTGGCGCTGACCGGGGTGCGCGAACTCTCCATCATCGCAACACCGCCGGTGGACCGATTGACGGTGCGCACCTTTGTCGCCCCGTTCGACGAACTGACGGTGCGCGAGGCGCTGCTGCGTGAACGCTTCCGGGGCGGGCAGAGCTTCTATGTCTGCCCGCGCATTGACGATCTCGCCGAGGTCAAGGCGTTCCTCGCTTCAGCGGTGCCGGAGGTGAAGGTGGGGGTCGGCCACGGCCAGATGGCGGCCGCCGATCTCGAACAGGTGATGAGCGACTTCTACGACGGCAGGTTCGACGTGCTGCTGTCGACCTCCATCGTCGAATCCGGGCTCGACATCCCGCGCGCCAACACGCTGATCGTGCATCGCGCCGACATGTTCGGCCTGTCCGCGCTCTATCAGTTGCGCGGGCGGGTGGGGCGGGCGAAAACGCGTGCCTATGCGCTGTTCACCGTGCCGGTGAAGAAGCCGGTGACGCCGCAGGCCGAACGGCGGCTCAAGGTGCTGCAGTCGCTCGACAGTCTCGGCGCCGGCTTCCAGCTGGCGAGCCACGATCTCGACATTCGCGGCGCCGGCAATCTCCTGGGCGAGGAACAATCCGGCCATATCCGCGAGGTCGGATACGAACTTTACCAGCAGATGCTGGAAGAGGCGGTGGCCGCGCTCAAGGCCGGCATCGAGGAGCCGGCGGAGGAGCAATGGTCGCCCACCATCGCCATCGGCGCGCCGGTGCTGATCCCGGAAAGCTACATCGAGGATCTTGACCTCAGGATGGGTCTCTACCGGCGCCTGTCGACGCTGGAGACCGACACCGACATCGAAGGTTTCGCCGCCGAGATGATCGACCGCTTCGGTCCGCTGCCGCGCGAATGCGAGTTGCTGATGAAGATTGTCGCCATCAAGGCGCTGTGCCGCCGCGCCAACATCGAGAAGGTGGAGGCCGGCCCGCGCGGCATCATCGTGACTTTCCGCAACCAGTCCTTCGCCAATCCGGCCGGGCTTGTGCGCTACGTGCAGGAAAAGGGGCCGGGCGCCAAGGTGCGGCCGGATATGCGCGTGGTGTTCGTCGGCGAGTTCGAGGATATGGGCCGCCGCCTCACCGATACGCGCCGCCTGCTCGGCGAACTCGTCGCCATCGCCGAGGGCAAGCGGAAAGCGGTGTAGGGTCATTTGAACGGGTGATTTCCCAATCTATGGGACTGATAGGCTGCCGCTAAATACAGAGGTGGCAATGCCTGCACGATCCCGCGCGTTGATCATCGGCATGGCAGCGTTTTGGGCGGTTGCTCTTGCGCTATCGACCGGGAGCCTATGGGCTCAGGAAATCGGACGACCGGAGCTGAGGCCATCCGGCGGCGGCCTGCGGCAGGATCAACTCAAGGACATTCTGCCCAAGGCCACTGTGCCGGAAGTCCGGCCGCTCGATCCGGGCAAAGTTCTTCAGCAGGCAAAGCCGCCCAAACTCGATGTCGGCAGCACACCGCCGGCCCCGATCGGGGAGAAGCCCTTACTGACGGGCGCGCCACTTGAGACCCGAAATCTCAAAGAGCTATTCGAAAAGGCCAAGAGCGGCTCCTGCCCAACCTGCCGGACCAGCAGCTATGACCGCCCGTTGATCACGGGATTGCAGATCGACCGGCCACCCTCGCTCGATCAACCGGTCACGGGCAATAGTGCGCAGGGCCGCGTTGCAAGCGCGGCCAGCCAGCCGCCGGGTGAACAGGCCAAGCTGGAGGCGGCACGGGCCTATCGTCGCTTCCTGCAAAAACACGATCCAGCCAAAATGCTGTGTCGTGTCATGGCCGAACTAATTGATGCCAATGTGCCAACCGGGGCCTGCGTCCTGCGCAACGTCAATCGCACCCAGAGCGCGTTCTTTCAGGTGACCACGGAGAATTCGGCCGGGCTCATCTATCGACTGGAACTGGTGGGTAACAGCGAGCGGATGGCGCTTGGCAACCGGGCATGGACCGAGCGTCACCGCTTTGTCGTCAGCTTTGGTTTCGATGGCGATCTTGAACCGCTGACTACCGTGCATTCCATGCAACCGATGCTTCGGACGACCTCGGTTCTTTTGCCGATCAGCGAAAACGAGTTTCGTTACATGAGCCGTGAGGATGACGACAAAATCGAGGCCTTCACCAGTGTGATCAAAGGCGCCATCGCCGAGGCGCTCAAGGCTGACATCCGTCAAGTCTCAGCCAGATAGGGCCGACCATGCCATTCAAGACATTCCAATACCTCGCCGGCCTGACGCTGCTGCTAACGCATATCGGCTGCATCGTTCTGATCGGCACCAGCAATCGGTTCGATGACTTTCGCGACCAGATCGGATCCGTGCTGATCATCGCGCCGATTACGCTGGTCTATGCGCTCAACTTCATGCGCTATGTCGTAGGCAACGCGCTCCGTCGACCGCAGAACAGCGCGGATATCATGGATACGCCGGCGGCGTTGACCATGTATCTCGTGGTGGCGGCCTTTTGTGGCGGTCTGGTCTATGTGGTGGTCAAATTCGTCTTCGTCGGCTCATCGGTGCCGAATGAGTTCAAGATGTGGCTTGGTGGCGTCGAAACCGCTTTTGGCACGCTGATCGGTCTGGTGTTTGAGCGGTTGTTCGGGGTGATGCCGAAGCCGGAGTCTGCGGAAAAGTCCGTTGAGGTCGATCCAGCGGCTGGGTGATGGCCCCTCACGCCGCGCTGGTGGCAGCGCGCGCGCCGAGGATCAGGCGCCGGTCGGCCTGCAGGGCGTAAAAGCCGGTGTCGAGCCGGTCGCCCGCACCGGCAGGGGCCTGCGGCACCAGCGGTCCGCGCGCCTCGATGGTGCCCTGGCGCCCCAGCGTCAGGCCATAGCCGGGCTTGTCGCCGGCCAGAATGCCCGGCATGCCCGCCGCCGCGCGCAGGGCCAGCTGGCCGGGGGCGGCATGCACCGCGCGCGCGCTGGCGATCAGCAAGGCCTCGCCGAGGCAGATCAGGTCGATCAGGCGGGCGTCGCGGCTGGCGGCTGCGGTGGCGTCCAGCGCCTCGCCGGGCTGCGGGCGATGAACCAGCACGAGGCTCTCGGCCTTGGTTGCGCGTTCGGCCGAATGGTTCTCGTAGGAAGCGGCGGCGGCGGCCGGCAGGATCACGGTCGTGCGTTCGCCGCTGCCAAGCAGTTCGGCGAACCGGCAACTGTCGAACAGCGGGATCAGGTTGAGTTCCGCCCCCGCCAGCAGCGGCAGCGCGATGCCCAGCACGATGCCGGCGGTGCTCGCCGGCGGCAGCGGCATGATGAGGCGCGTGCCGGCGTTGACACGGGCCTGCGAGGCGATGCCTGCGGCTTCGGCCACCAGTTGTTCGTGGCTGCGCAGCAGCGCGCGCAAGGCGCCGCCGATCCGGTCGAAGGTGATGACGGCGGGCAGGTTGCCGTCGAGTTTGGGGAAGCCGGCTTTGCCCAGGTGCGCCACCTCCGGCCAATCGTCGAGGCCGGCGACGCCCTCGGGCACGCCGGCGCCGAAAGCGGCTACTAGCCGCACATCCATACTGGCGGCGGCGGCCGCGCGCGCAGCGTCCGCGCCGCGAATGCCGGCAAACTCGGTGATGCTGATAAGGGCCGTGGCGCGCACCAGTGATGCGGCTTCGGCAATTTCGGACGCGTCAGCAAACACCGGCAGCGGCGCCGGCAGGGCGCCGAGTTTCTGAATGGCGATGAGGCTGATCAATGCCTCGGCCGTGTTCGGCAGGTGGGTGATGACCACTTCGCCGGGGCGGATGCCGAGGGTGCGCAGCCTGAGCGCGAGCGTGTCGACGGCAAGCCCGAGGTCGCGGCAGGAAATCTGCCGTGCCGGTCGGCCCATCAGGGTTTCAAGCCCCTCCGCCTCGACAAGGGCGGGCGCGCCGGCGCGCAAAGTGGCGCCACCCTTGACCAGACCGGGCAGGTTCATGCCCGACCACGGCGCCTGGGTGACGGAGGGCAGCGGAGGCAGGGGCGGCGGGCGGGTCATGGCTCGTTCCTCCACCAGACATCGGGCGAGAAATCGAAACGCGGCATCCGGTCGGGCCGCGCGATGCGGGTCCAGCGCGCCACCCAGCGTTCGGGCGCGTGATAGAGCGGAATGACATAAGCGCCGGCGATCAGCGCCCGGTCGAGCGCGCGCACGGCGGAAATGTACTCGTCCTTGTCGCGCGCGGCCAGCATGGCGGCGATGGCGGCATCGACCGCGCCGGAGCGCACACCGGCATAGTTGAGGCTAGCCTGCCGGTCGGCGGCGGCGCTCGACCAGCGGTTCTCCTGCTCGTTGCCGGGCGAGGCGGAGGAAGCATAGGTCTCGATCACCATGTCGTAATCGAAGGTCCTGAGGCGGCTCCAGTACTGGCTGTCGTCGACCAGGCGGATGCGGGCGGCGATGCCGATCAGACGCAACGTGTCGGCAAAGGCCAGCGCCACGCGCTCCTTGTCGCGGCTGTTGACCATGATGTCGAAGCTGTAGCGGCGTTCGCCCGTCGCATCCGTCATCGCCCCGTCGCGGATGCGCCAGCCGGCCGAGGCGAAGAGATCAACCGCCCTGCCCATCACCACGCGGTCGCGGCCCGATCCGTCAGTGACCGGCGGCGCCCAGGTTCCGTCCATCACCTCCGCCGGGATGTCGGCGGCAAAAGGCGCGAGGAGGGCGCGTTCGCGCGCGCTCGCCGGATGTCCGCGCGCCGCCAGTTCGGATTCGTCGAAGAAACTCGCCGTGCGCCGGTAGAGGCCGCGGAATAGGTTCCGGTTCAGCCATTCAAAATCGAACAGCAGCGTCATGGCCCGGCGCGCGCGCACATCGGCGAACGGGCGGCGGCGGCTGTTCATGATGAAGGCGTTGAGCGGGCGCGGACTGAGGAAACGGTAGCCTTCCTTGACGAAGCGGCCCTCATGCAGGGCGGCGCTGTCATAGGCGGTGGCCCAGCGCGTCGGATCCAGTTCGACACGGAAGTCATAGACGCCGGTACGGAACGCCTCGATGAAGGTATTGCCGTCGCGGAAATACTCGAACCGCAGCTCGTCGACGTTGTAAAACCCTCGCAGCGTCGGAAGATCGGCGCCCCAGAAGGCGGGGTCGCGCGTCAGCACCACGCGGTTGCCCGGCTGCACCTCGGCCACCTTGTAGGGGCCAGAGCCCAGCAGCGGGGTGAAGCCCATCTGGTCGAACTTTTCCGGGTCGGTCGCGTGCCGGGCCAGCACCGGCATCAGCCCGAGAATAAGCGGCAACTCGTAATCGGCCTTGTCGCCGAAGGTGAAACGCACGGTGCGAGCATCCAGCGCCTCGGCGGTCCTGACCTTGCCGTAATAGCCGCGCCGGAACGGGTGGCTGCGGCGCCTGAGCAGATCCCAGGAGAAGATCACATCTTCCGCGGTCACCGGGCGACCATCGGAAAACCGCGCCTGCGGGTTGAGGCGGAATTCGGCGTAGGAGCGGTCCTTCGGCGTGGCGATGCTCTCGGCCAGCAGCGGGTAGAGCGTGAACGGCTCGTCCAGCGTGCGGAACATCAGCGATTGCAGGACGTAGGGGATCAGCACGGGGGGCGAATTCTTGCCCACCGCCAGAAGGTTCAGGCTGTCGAACGAGCCCTGGAATCCCAGGGTCAGCCGCCCGCCCTTCGGCGCCGCCGGATTGGCATAGGGGAAATGGGCGAAATCGGCCGCAAGTTCCGGCTCGCCATACATGGCGATGGCATGCCGCGCCTCGGCCGCTTCCACTGCGCCGGTATTGCCGCGCGCCGCCGTCAGCACAGCCAGAGCGGCGGCTCCCTTGATGAGGCCACGGCGCGAGGCAGGGTAAGCGGGCAGGGGCAACGGCGGGCTCTCGAATCAATTCAATGATCTGTCAGAGTAACACGGCTGGCGGGTCGCGCGCCGGGTGCGCTTGCCCCGGCATTTTCCGCATTGCCGACCGTTCTGCCACTGTGCCGCCGCAATCGACCGCAATTGCAGCGTGGCGCCGTGGCAAAATGTTGCGGACTGCTTGAACAGGGCCGATCCGAAGGCTAGAAGCAGCGGCAATTGTTCCCGCGCTGGCACCGACTTTTGAAAGGATATCCGATGACCCGCACCCGCCGGAGCCGCTCCGACCTCTTGGGATGCCTGCTTGTGGCCGGCGGGCTGACGCTGGCCGCTGGCGGGGCGTTCGCCCAGGCGCAGAAGGCGCCTGCTGCTGCGCCCGCCGCCCCGGCCGCGCCCGCGGCTCCTGCCGCACCTGCGGAAGCGGCCGGTCCGACCGTGGTCAACCTCAAGGCCGATCCCGGGCAGGAGTGGACCAAGGTTTGCGGCGAGGATCAGGGCGCCAAGAAAACCGTCTGCTACACCACGCGCGACTTTCTGGAGACGGTGAACAACCAGCCGATCCTGGCGGCTGCCATCTACGACGTGAAGAACGATCCCAAGAAGTTCGTGCGCATGCTGCTGCCGCTGACCTTCATGCTGCAGCCGGGCGTGCGCTTCAGCATCGACAGCGGTCAGCCGGTGGCCGGCAAGTTCCAGATCTGCTTCCCGAACGGCTGCTTCGCTGAGGCGGAGGTGAACGAGGCCTTCATCAACCAGATGAAGAAGGGCACCAACTTCAAGATCGAGGTGCAGAACCAGATCGGCCGCGAAGTGTCGTTCCTGATGCCGCTGACCGGTTTCGGCAAGAGCTACGACGGCCCGCCAATCGATCCGAAGGTGCTCGAAGAGCAGCGCAAGAAGCTTGAGGAAGAGCTCAAGAAGGAAGCCGAGAAGATGCGCAGCCAGCAGGCTCCCGCCGCTGCCGCGCCGGCTCCTGCGGCTCCCGCAGCTCCGGCGGCGCCCGCCGCCAAGCCGTAAGCCCTTTTTGCTGCAAGCATCATCACCCTTCCCTCGCCGGCCGGCGGGGGAAGGGTTTTTCTTGCGGGCTGTTGGCGTCGCGGCCGGACAGATGTCTCAGTTGGAAGGCGGCGCGTCCGCCGCAAGGTAGGCGGCGATGCCCATGGCGGCGGCGTGGCCGGTGGCAAAGGCCGACTGCAACAGGTAGCCGCCGGTCGGAGCATCGACATCCAGCATCTCGCCGGCCACGAACACGCCGGGCAGCGCCTTCAGCATCAGCCTGTCGTCCAGCGCCTCGAACGGAATGCCGCCGGCACTGGAAATCGCCCGGTCCAGTCCGAGCAGGCCGGCGACCGGCACCGCCACGTTCTTGATGGCGGCGGCGAGCGCTGCGGCCTCGCGCGGCAGAGACCCGTGCCGCTCGCGCAGCAAGGCGATGGCGGGCGGCGACAGGCCGGCCTGCCGGCGCAGCAGATTGGACAGCGACAGGCCGACGCGGCCGCCGGCAAGGCGGTGGGCCAGTGTGGCGGCATCGACATCGGGTTTGAGGTCGATCTCCAGCCGTGCCGCCCCCGTTGCAAGGCCCGTGCGCAGGGCCGGGGAAAGCGCGTAGATCGCGCCGCCCTCCAGCCCCTGCCGGGTGATGACCGCTTCGGCGCGGGAGCCGAGATCACCGGCGGTGAAAGCGGCGGCTTTCAGCGGCGCGCCGTGACACCGTTCGCGGAATTCCACGCTCCAGTCGATGCGGACGCCGACATTCGACGGGGTGAGCGGAGCGACTGCCACGCCGCGCGCCTCCAGAAGCGGCACCCAGCCGCCGGTGCTGCCCAGCCGCGGCCAGGAGGCGCCGCCGAGTGCAAGCAGGGTGGCGGCGGGGGTCACGCGCCGGGGCCCCTCCGGCGTTTCAAACAGCAGGGCGTTGTCCTGCCAGCCCTGCCAGCGATGGCGCGGCGCCAGCCGCACGCCGAGCGCTTCCAGCCGGCGCAGCCAGGCGCGCAACAGCGGCGTCGCCTTGAAGCTTTTGGGAAAGATGCGGCCGGAGGTGCCGGTGAACGGCGCCTCGCCCAGTCCGGTTGCCCAATCGCATAAGGCATCGGGCGGGAAGGCGGCGAGGATCGGCTGCATCGCATCGGCGCGGGAGCCGTAGCGGCGGACGAAACGGTCCAGGGGCTCGCTGTGGGTCAGGTTCAACCCGCCGCGCCCGGCGAACAGGAACTTGCGCGCGGGCGAGGCCATCGCCTCGAAGAGGATGACGGCGTGACCGGCCGTTGCCAGCCGCTCGGCGGCAAACAGTCCGGCCGGCCCGGCTCCGATGATGGCGATGCTGTGCGGCAGTGTCATGCCCCCGGGGTTTCACGCGCCGGGCGAATGGTCAAGGGTGTGAACGATTTGGGAGGTGACTGATGTGAGCCCTACCGCGGTGCATGGAGAATGCTGGCGCCGAACCGGGAGGATGTAAAGCCGGCAGCGTGTCCGGGGGCGAGGGCGTCAAGACGTGGATGGTCCGCCTGCGCGGACCAAGACGAGTGAGGGGGGGCAGGGTGGACCATCCACGCCCAAAAAAGAAATGGCCGGGCGAACCCGGCCATCACTTACGTCAAAGTTGCAGGCGCGGCCTTACGAACACCCCGTCGTCGAGCCGCAGGTGTCGCACTTGAGGCAGGTGCCGTTGCGGACCAGGGTGAAGTTGGCGCATTCGGGGCAGGCTTCGCCGACATAGCCCTTCATCTTCGCTTCCTTGCGGCGGTCGGCCACGGTGGGTTCGGCCCGCGAGAGCGCGGCGAAACCGAGCGTTTCCACGGCGTGCGGCGTTGCCTCCTCCTTCAGCGCGGTGGCGCCGACGACAGAATAGCTGGCTTCGCGCGTCGTCACCGTGGCGGTGGTGGCGCTGGCCGTGCCGCCGACGATCATCGGGGCGAAGTTGACCGTTTTCGAGCGGACAAAGCCCCTGGAGATCGGCGCGGGTGCCGGGGCCGGCGGTGCGGCGTCCAGATCCGGGTCCTGACCCACGCCGCCGCCGAGCACGGTGTTGCCGATCTCGTCGGGCGAGACATGCGCCAGTTCGTAGCGCGACAGGTAGGACACGGCGAGTTCGCGGAACACGTAGTCGAGGATCGACGTCGCGTTCTTGATCGACTCGTTGCCCTGCACCAGACCGGCCGGCTCGAAGCGGGTGAAGGTGAAGGCCTCCACATACTCATCCAGCGGCACGCCGTATTGCAGGCCAAGCGAGACGGCGATGGCGAAGTTGTTCATCATCGCGCGGAAGGCGGCGCCTTCCTTGTGCATGTCGATGAAGATCTCGCCCAGGCGCCCGTCGTCGTATTCGCCGGTGCGCAGATACACCTTGTGCCCGCCGACGATGGCCTTCTGCGTATAGCCCTTGCGGCGGCCGGGCAGCTTCTCGCGCTCGCGCGTCACCTCGATCCGTTCGATGATCCGCTCGACGATCCGCTCGGTCACCTGCGCGGCCTTGGCGGCGGCGGGCAGGGCGACGAGCGCCTCGACCGCATCGATCTCATCGTCCGCCTCGTCCTCGATCAGCGCCGAGTTGAGCGGCTGCGACAGCTTGGAGCCGTCGCGATAGAGGGCATTGGCCTTCAGTGCGAAGCGCCAGGAGCGCAAGTAGGCGTCCTTGCAATCCTCCACCGAGGCATCGTTGGGCATGTTGATGGTCTTGGAAATGGCGCCGGAGATGAACGGCTGCGCCGCCGCCATCATGTCGATGTGGCTGTTGACCGACAGGTAGCGCTTGCCGATCTTGCCGCAGGGATTGGCGCAATCGAACACCGGCAGGTGCTCGGGCTTGAGGTGCGGCGCGCCTTCCAGCGTCATCGCCCCGCAGATATGCACGTTCGCCGCCTCGATCTCACCCTTGGTGAAGCCGAGGAAGGGCAGCACCTCGAACGCCGGATCGTTCAGCTTGTCGGCCGGCACGTTGAGGTTGTTCTTCAGGAAGTCGTCGCCCAGCGTCCAGCGGTTGAACACGAACTTGATGTCGAAGGCCGCCGGCAGCGCCGCTTCCACCTTGGCCATCACCTCGGCGGTGAAGCCGCGCGCGCCCAGCGTCGACTGGTTGATCGCCGGTGCCTGCTTCAGCGAGCCGTGGCCGACCGCGTAAGCCTCGATCTCGGCAAGCTCGGCCTCCGAATAGCCGAGCGCACGCAGGGCTGCGGGAACCGCGCGGTTGATGATCTTGAAGTAGCCGCCACCGGCCAGCTTCTTGAACTTGACCAGCGCGAAATCGGGCTCGATGCCGGTGGTGTCGCAATCCATCACCAGGCCGATGGTGCCGGTGGGGGCGACCACGGTGGTCTGCGCATTGCGGTAGCCATGCGCCTGACCGAGATGGAGAGCCTTCTCCCAGGCGAGAACCGCCCGCGCCGGCAGGTCCGCCACCGGGCAGGAGGCGTGATCGAGCGCAACCGGATTCATCGACAGCGCTTCATAGCCCGAGGTCTCGCCACGGGCCGCGCGGGCATGGTTGCGCATCACGCGCAGCATGTGCTGCTTGTTCTTGGGGTAGGACGGGAAGGGGCCAAGCTCGCCCGCCATCTCCGCCGAGGTGGCATAGCAGATGCCGGTCATCACCGCGGACAGGGCGCCGCACAGCGCGCGGCCTTCGTTGGAGTCATAGGGCAGGCCCATGGTCATCAGCAGGCCGCCGATGTTGGCATAGCCGAGGCCGAGGGTGCGGAAGTCGTAGGAAAGCTGGGCGATCTCCTTGGAGGGGAACTGCGCCATCAGCACCGAGATTTCCAGCACCACAGTCCACAGCCGCACGCCATGCTCATAGGCGTCGATATCGAAATGCCGCGCCTTCGGATCGTAGAACTCCAGCAGGTTCAGCGAGGCGAGGTTGCAGGCCGTGTCATCGAGGAACATGTATTCCGAGCACGGATTGGAGGCGACGATCGGCCCCGAGGCCGGGCAGGTGTGCCAGTCGTTGATGGTGGTGTGGAACTGGATGCCAGGATCGGCGCAGGCCCAGGCGGCATAGCCGATCTTGTCCCACAGGCCGCGCGCCGACAGCGTCTTGGTGGTCTTGCCGGTGATGCGGCCGGTCAGCTGCCACTCGCCGTCGGCCTCGACCGCGCGCAGGAAGTCGTCGGTCACGCGCACCGAGTTGTTGGAGTTCTGGCCCGAGACGGTGAGATAGGCATCCGAATCCCAGTCGGTGTCGTAGATGTCGACATCAAGCTCCTTGAAGCCCTGCCGCGCGAACTGCAGCACGCGCTTGATCGAGCCGTCCGGCACATGGTTCTTGCGGGCAGCGCGGATCTCGCGCTTGAGGGCAGGGTTCTTCTCCGGGTTGAAGCAGGCGTCGCCCTCGCCCTCGCAGTTGACGCAGGCCTTCATGATCGCCTTGAGGTGGCGGGCGAGGGTCTTGGAACCGGCAACCAGCGCGGCGACCTTCTCCTCCTCCTTCACCTTCCAGTCGATATAGGTCTCGATGTCGGGATGATCGACATCGACCACCACCATCTTGGCGGCCCGGCGGGTGGTGCCGCCCGACTTGATGGCGCCGGCGGCGCGATCGCCAATCTTGAGGAAGCTCATCAGGCCCGAGGAGCGACCGCCGCCCGACAGCTTCTCGCCCTCGCCGCGCAGGCGGGAGAAGTTGGAGCCGGTGCCCGAGCCATACTTGAACAGGCGCGCCTCGCGCACCCACAGATCCATGATGCCGCCCTCGTTGACGAGATCGTCGGCCACCGACTGGATGAAGCAGGCATGCGGCTGGGGATGCTCGTAGGCGGACTTCGATTTCACCAGCTTGCCGGTCCGGTAATCGACGTAATAGTGGCCCTGACCGGGACCGTCGATGCCATAGGCCCAGTGCAGGCCGGTGTTGAACCACTGCGGGGAGTTGGGCGCGCATTTCTGCGTCGCCAGCATGAAGCGCAATTCGTCATGGAAGGCGCGCGCATCCTCCTCGGTCGAGAAATAGCCGCCCTTCCAGCCCCAGTAGGTCCAGCAGCCGACCAGACGGTCGAACACCTGCTGGGCCGAGGTCTCGGAGACGAAACGCTCCTTCTCGGGCAGGGCGGCCAGCGCCGCCTCGTCCGGCACCGAGCGCCACAGGAACGAGGGAACGTCATTCTCCTCGACGCGCTTGAGGCGCGCCGGCACGCCGGCCTTGCGGAAATACTTCTGCGCCAGCACGTCGGCGGCGACCTGGCTCCAGCTTTCGGGAACCTCCAGCCCTTCCAGCCGGAACACCACCGACCCATCCGGGTTGCGGATCTCCGACTTCGTCTTGTGGAAGGCAATCCTCGCATAGGGAGAAGTGCCAGCCGTGGTATACCGCCGATCGATCCGCATAGGTGTTCCTCAAATGCCGGGCGAATCCTTGCCCGTGGGCTGCGCTCCAGCAGCTCCCTGTCTTCTTAAACTCGGTTTGACGCCCCTGTCGCTCGGGCAGGATGTAGTCTCCAGGTTCCGTACCGAAGCTCCGTCCTTTTCAGGCGAGCCCAGCGGACACGGTCCCAATGCCCTGTCGCAACGAGGGCTGAAACTGGCGCCGATTCCGTTTGCCGTCAATATGTAGTTAGTGCTTGACGCAATTTCCGCAATATCTTGTGGGAGGGTGTGAAGATTGGGGACAGTGTGAAGCCCGCTCGGCAAGGCATTGGAATCGCCTGAGGATTTTCAAGAATCGGTAGCGGGGCACGAACCGCTCCGGGCCTGTCTGGCGCTAACGGAGTGTTAACCATAGCCCTAGAATGGCGCCGCTCCGGTCTACTACATATAGTGGCACGGCCGGTTCGGGCGGTGATGTCAGCCTAAGGAAGGGCCTTGCCGCGCCCGGCGCGACCAAGAATCGGCTGGACAGGGCCGCGCCCGCGTTGCAAGACAAGCGCAACGCACGAAGGCCGCGCCGCCCGCCGGCACGGCTCAGCCGATGGGGCCTCGCGATGGAGTTTCTCAAGTCGATCTTCACCTGGTGGAACGGCGCCACGATCGGCACGCGTTTCCACACCTGGCGCAAGGGAGAACGGGTGGGCGAGGATGAGTTCGGCAACGTCTATTATCGCACGCGCGGCGGCGTGAAGGACAAGGCGCTCGGCTTCGAGCGGCGCTGGGTCATCTATAATGGCGAAGTCGAGGGTTCGCGCGTGCCGCCGGGATGGAGCGGCTGGTTGCAGCACCGCGTCGATACCCCGCCGAGCAAGGAAGACTACAAGCCGCGCGAGTGGCAGATGCCGCATCAGCCCAATATGACCGGCACGCCGGGGGCCTATCGTCCGGCGGGCTCGACGCTGGCGAGCGGCCAGCGTCCGCCGGCGACCGGTGATTACAAGGCCTGGACGCCGGGCAGCTAAGCGCTGACACGTTCCGAAATTCGTGAAGCCGCCCGCGTCTCGCCGGCGGCTTTTTCATGTCCGGCGAGGGCGGAGGCCGGCTCCCTTTGCTCGACCATCCACGTCTTATGTCTTGTCTCCGGGCGTGCGCCGCGGCGAGCGACCGCGCAGCGCCTGGAGCAGCGTGGCGCATAGGCCCGCTGCAAGAACGATCCACATCGGTCTGGTTTCAAAGGAGAAATCGAGATTTGCGGCGACCACGTTGGTTGCCGGCACGCCGTTGACCAGGCCGAACCACAAAACCTCAAGCGCTCCGGTGGCCAGAGCCGCGGCGATGCTCAGCGCGGCAAGGCCGGGGGCGGCGCTGCGACGGTGCCGGTCGAGCCAGCGCCAGCCCATCAGCCAGAGGTAAAAGCCGCTCAGCAGCAGGGGTTCGGAAACATCGAGCTTCGATTGGATATAGAAGTGCAATAACCCAAGCGGAGCAATGAGATAGACGGCTTTGTGCAAGCGCTGCCAACCCTCCGTTCCCAGCCGCCTCACGCCGCCGGCGCCCGATTGCGCGGCCAGAATCGACAGCCCGATCGCGGCGACACATCCGATGCCGAGATAGATTCGCAGGAATAGTTCGGTGGTGAACAACGGCACGTTGAACTTCAGATTCGCCAGATGCAGCAGGACATGGCCGAGCAGATAGGCAAAACTCGCCAGACCGAGCACCTGCCGCGCGTTGATGAGGCGCGGCGCATCGATGATTCGCCGGGCAGGCGTCACCAGCAGGGTCAGAATCAGCAGGCGAATCGACCAGTCGCCGGCCTGATGCACGGCATTGGCGAGCGAGCGCGGGGCGAGCCAGCCCATCGCCGCCTGCAAGCCGATCCACAACGCGGGCAGCACGGCGACGATCAGCGCCGCGACGCGGAACGGGCAGAGGCGTCCTTGACGATTCTGCCATGGCAGGAAAGGGGCGAAGACGGTCACGGGCTGCTCGTAGCGCAGTTCGCGCCCACGCGCGCGCAACAATTCCGTGAGCGCGGTGTCAACGATATCGGATTTTGCGGCGCAAAAGAAAAGGCCCGGCAAACGCCGGGCCTTCGCTGAACCGTTGTGCCGGCCGGAGCCGGCAGCAAATTACTTGGCCTGCACCTTGGCGAAAGCGGCCTCGAACGGCTTGGCAACTTCCTTGGCGGCGTTGGCATAGATCTCGCCGATCTTGGTGGCCGAGGCGACAAAGCCTTCGTAGGCCGACTTGGCATACTCGGTCTGAACTTCAATAGCCTTGTCCAGCGACTTGGCGCCAAACAGCTTTTCGACGAAAGCCGAGCCAGCTTCCATGGACTTCTTGGCGTAGTCCTGCACCTCGGTGGCGACGGCCTGAGCCGACTTCTGCTGGGCGACGAGCGCCTTGTTGAGGAGGTCAGCGTTGTCCTTGCCGAGCTTCTGGACGTCTTCGAGATTCTTGAACATGGGGGGCTCCATCGAGTGAGATTGATCGTCTGAATTTCGTGAACAGGTCTATTGTGCGGCGCACAAAATGTCAACAATGATTTTGCATTGCACAAATGCGCCTTAAGCATAACAGCCGGTGCCGGGCGTTTCTGGGGTGCGCCGTTAACCGTGGTGCACGAGCCCGGCGGGAGTCGGCGAAAAGTGCCGCATGCTTAAGGTTGGAGTAACCCGCGCCCGTTAGTTTCGAAGCGTTGTGGGCATCGGTCGTTTACCGCGTCGGTGCTGGTTTCGGGGTTTTTCAGGGTGCGTTCGCGCCCGGAAAAGACGGGGCGAGTGAATGCTGCGTTCTAGTTTGGGTTGCGTAGTCGCACGGTTTGGGCGTTTTGCGGCCGTGGCGACGATAGCCTCTAGTGTGCTGGTGAGTATGGTGAGCGGGGCGGAAGCCCGGCGCCGCGCCAAGCCCTCCTACAGCCCGCCCTACGCGTCGATCGTGGTCGATGCCAAGACCGGCAAGGTGCTGCAGGCGACCAATCCCGATGCGCCGCGCCATCCGGCCTCCGTCACCAAGGTGATGACGCTCTATATGTTGTTCGAGGCGATGGAGCGCGGCCGCTTCTCGCTCGACAGCGAACTCAAGATTTCCGCCCATGCGGCGCGGCAGGCGCCGTCCAAGCTTGGCCTGCAGCCGGGCGAGACGATCTCGGTCGAGGATGCGATCAAGGCGGTCGTCACCAAGTCGGCCAACGACATCGCAGCCGCCATCGCCGAGAATGTCGGCGGATCGGAGGAGCGGTTCGCCGAGCTGATGACCGACAAGGCGCGCGCCATCGGCATGCGCGGCACGACCTTCGTCAACGCGTCCGGCCTGCCGGACCCGGAGCAGATCACCACCGCGCGCGATCTTGCGCTGCTGGGCCGGGCGATCCAGGACCGCTTTCCGAAGTACTATCACTTCTTCGGCACCCGCACCTTCAATTATGACGGCTATGCCTATCGCAACCACAACCGGCTGCTCGGCCGGGTCGAGGGCGTCGATGGCATCAAGACGGGCTATACCCGAGCCTCGGGCTTCAATCTGCTGACCTCTGCCAAGGCCGACGGGCGCCATGTCATCACCGTGGTGCTCGGCGGGCGCAGCGGCCGGGTGCGCGATGCCCAGGTGGCGGCGTTGGTCGATCAGCATCTGCCGCGTGCCTATGCCGGCGCCCGCACCGCGCCGCGCGTGATCGAGGTGGCGAGCAACGAGGATGACAATAAACCCGCGCGTGTCGAAAAGGCCGCGCCCGCGCCGCAGCGCGTTGCAGCGGCGCCGGTGGTGCTGACCGCCAGGACGGCCGGCACGCAGCCGGTCGCCGCCGCCGCCGTCGAGGGGCGTGCCCGTCCGGCGGTTGTGACCGAACTGCCGCCGCAGCGTCCGCAGCAGGTGGCGATCTCGCCGTCGCCGCGCGTGGGCCAGCCGATGGCGCTGGTCGCCGGTGGTGCCGTTTCGGCGCGACCGGGTTCCGCCCCGCTGGCGCTGGCCGCGACGCAGACGCCGCAGCCGGCGATGCGCTGGAACGTGGGCGCGCAGCCGGTGCGCACCGGCGAAGGTCGTCTCGTGCCGCCCGGCAGTGTCCGCTATACCAACGGCGTCGCCACGACCGTGGAGGCTGACGAGTCCCAGCCGATGCCGGGGCTTGCCTTCGGCGCTCTGATGCCTGACGCCGAGGCCGACGCCAAGCCGGATGCCAGGCCGGCCGCCAAGCCGGCGACGCAACAGCAGGCCGCCGCCGCGCCCAAGCTGGTGGTGACACCGGCGGCCGAAGCGCAGCGCACGCGCTCGGGCTGGGTGATCCAGATCGGCGCGACCGATGACGAATCCAAGGCCAAGGGCATCCTGAACAAGGCCAAGTCTGCCAGCCCGAAGATGCTGTCCGATGCGGATGCCTTCACCGAGAAGGTGGAGAAGGGCGGATCCACGCTTTACCGCGCCCGCTTCTCCGGCTTCGAGAGCGGCGAGGCGGAAGCGGCGTGCAAGGCGCTCAAGCGCGCCGGCTTCAGCTGCTTCGCCCAGAGAATCTGATCAGCCGTTCCAACAAGAAAATACCACAGGGTCGCCTTCAAACCCGACGCATCCTTCCGGACCCTCAGCCCGGAACGTTCCGAGTAGCCGAGTAACCAGTTCCAGTTCTGTTGCTTAGTCGGAGTTTTAGCGATGTCGCCTGAGAAGCACGTCTTTGGCTTCATTCACCAGCGCCGCGAGCGCGTCCGAGCCGCCGACGTCGGGGTGAAGCTTGACGATCAGCCGGCGGTGGGCGTCGCGGATCGCGGCCTCGTCAGCGTCGGGACCAAGGCCAAGGATCTTCTGGGCCTCCTGATGCGTCATTACACCCGGGCGCGGCTGGTGGCCCGTCCCAGGGTTCGCACTACGCTGCAGGTCTTCACGCCAACCGGGAAACCGGCCGTCAAGGTATATTGCGAACAGGCGTAGCCCGGCGGGATCGCGCTCCATCATCTCACTCGCGAGGCGATAGCTGTCGTCGCGGCTGAGCGAATCGAGCACGCGGCCAGCTAGCGGTCCGTCGATCACCGTACCGGTGATGCGGCCTGACGCGGCGTCGATGCCGATGTCGAGCAGCGCCGAACGCTGCCGGGCGACGCCGGGCGGCGCAAAGCCTTTCAGCCCGGCGACATTCAGAAAGCCCAGCAGCCACAGGCCGATCAGCGCCACCGGAATGGCCGCCACATAGCGCCCGGTGCCGAGGAACGAGATCGCCGTGCCGATCAGCGCATAGCCGCCCATGGTGCGCGCGAGCTGGCCGACGCCGCCGCCGTCCAGCTTGATGTAGCCCTTGGTGTAGGCCCAGTAGGCCAGCACCACGGCGGCCAGAATGAAAATGACAGGCATCGACTTGGGTTCCTGCGCGTGAACCCCTCATGTGGCCTGTCGCGCCCTTTCAGGCAAGGGGCGCCGGCTCAATGCTGCCGAAAGGCGCTCTCGATTTCGCGGCGGCGCTCCCATGCGGACAGCAGGGTCGCCGAGACGCCGCCATCGGCCAGCCGGTCGCGGATTTCATCGAACAGCCGGGCGGCGCGGTCGGAGGCGAGCTTGGCTTCCAGCGCCTCGATATGGCTGAGGCGGGTGTCGTCGCTGTCGCGGGCGGCGGCCAGTTCGGCAAAGGCGAAGGCGGCGGGTGCGGTGCGGAACAGCCGGTCGCGGCTGGCAGTGACCTCGCCGGTCTCGACCGAGCGGGCGCGCACGATGAAGCCGTGGCTCATCAGGACCACCTCGAAGCGGTAACGATCCCCTTCCGATGTGCCGATGATCATGGCTGTCTCCCGTTGCCTCAAGACCGTACGAGTCCGGTCATCACGCTTTCTGACGGGCCGTCATGTCCGCGTGATGACAGGATTGTGGCCGGATGCAGGCGGCGATCAGGGCTGAGTGCCGGTTTCCACGAGATCGAGAAACGCCCGCACCAGCGGTAGACGGCGGCGCGCCTCCAGAAAGGTGAGGTATTCGGCCACATCCAGATCGGCATCGGTGACGGTGAGGGTGGCGAAAGCCGGATCGGCCGCAAGTTCGCTGTCGAACACGATCCCGATGCCGAAACCGGCGGCCACTGCCTCGCGCACCGCCTCGCGGCTCTGCACCTCGACCAGCATGCCGGGGGTGACGCCGGCTTCCGCCAGCCGCGTCTCGAACACTTCGCGGGTGATCGATCCTGTCTCGCGGATAACCAGATCGCGCCCGGTCAGCGCGGCCATCGGCACTGCGGCGCGTTGTGCCAGCGGATCGGTGGCGGGCAGGAACAGCACCAGCCGGTCGCGCTTGATGAGGCGGGCGACAAAGCGCGGATCGGAGGTCTGGCGCGCGGTGATACCGATCTCGGCGCCGTAGTCGATCAGGTGCTGCAGCACGTTGGTGGAGTTGTCGATCGACAGCGAGAAGGTGAGGCCGGGGTGGCGGCGCTTGAGCGCCGAGAGCAGCGGCATGACGTGGGTGGCGCTGTCGGCGGCGACACGCAGATGGCCGCGGCGCAGGGTCTTGGCGCCTTCCAGCAGCGCGCGCGCCTCGTCCTCGGCCGCGAACAGGCGGGTGGTGATGTCGTGCAGGCGGCGGCCGAGCGGGGTCAATGTGACGCCGCGTGCGCGCCGGTCGAACAGCGGCGCCTCGGAGCGCGCCTCCAGCAGGCGCACCTGGCTGGAAAGTGTCGGCTGGCTGAGGCCGGCATCGGCCGCCGCGCGGGTGAAGCTGCCGGCCTCGGCGACGGCATGGAAGGCACGCAAACCGCTGGAGTACATGGCAGGTTTGTCTCTCTCGGGGGTCGAAACACATATAGATAATATCTATGGATGTTATGCAATCTCCATATTTGACGAATAGCAGCAGGTTTTCCTACTCTCAATCAACGAACGGGAGCCCTGCCATGTCCGCCTTGATCCCCAACCGCGCCGCGTCCGAAACCGGCGATCCCCTGCTGCTCACCCCTGGTCCGCTGACCACCTCGAAGTCGGTCAAGGAAGTTATGGTGCATGACTGGGGCTCGCGCGATGCGACCTTCCTGAAAATCAACCGCGAGGTGCTGGAGCGACTGCCCGAGATCGCCCATGCGGCGAGCAGTTTCGTGACAGTGCCGATCCAGGGATCGGGCACCTTCGCGGTGGAGGCGATGCTCACCTCGTTCGTGCCGAAGAAGGGGCGCGTGCTGGTGCTGATCAACGGGGCCTATGGCCACCGCGCCAAGCGCATTCTCGACATCGCGGGACGGCGCACCACGGTCTACGAGACGCCGGAGGATACCCCGCCCGATCTCGGCAGGGTCGAAGCGATCCTCAAGCGGGTCAAGACCATCACCCACATCTTCACCGTGCATTGCGAGACGACGAGCGGCATTATCAATCCGATCCAGGGGATCGGCGCGCTCGCGAAAAAGTATGGCAAGGGCTACCTCATCGATTCGATGAGCGCGTTCGGCGCGCTGCCGATCGATGCCGAAAAGGTGCATGCGGATGCGATTGCCGCCTCGTCCAACAAGTGCATCGAGGGAGTGCCGGGGCTCGGCTTCGTTTTGTGCCGCAAGTCGGCGCTGCCCGCGCTGAAGGGCAATGCGACCACGCTGGTGCTGGATGTGCACGACCAGTGGGCCAATTTCGAAAAGACGGGGCAATACCGCTTCACGCCGCCGATCCATGTGATCGTGTCCTTCCATCAGGCGCTGACCGAGTTCTTCGCCGAAGGTGGGCAGAAGGGGCGCGGCGGGCGCTATTTCAACAATGGCAAGGTGCTGATCGACGGGATGCGGGCGATGGGCTTCCGCACCCTGCTGGCGGACAGCCTGCAGGCGCCGATCATCATTACCTTCCACATGCCGAAGGACCCCAAGTTCGTGTTCCAGCGCTTCTATGACGCGCTCAAGGATCGCGGCTATGTGATCTATCCCGGCAAGCTGACCGTGGCCGATTCCTTCCGCATCGGCTGCATCGGACGGCTTTACGAGAAGGACATGCGCGGGGCGCTCGCCGCCGTGCGCGAGGTTCTGGACGAGATGGGCGTTGCCCTGCCGGTGAAGTGAGGACAGGACATGGCTAGCAAGACAGGTATTCTCGCCAACGGTCGCAGCTACAAGGCGCCGAAAGCGCCGACCGTGGTCATCTGCATCGACGGGTCCGAGCCCGGCTATATCGAGAAGGCGATCGCGGCGGGCAGGGCGCCCAATTTCGCCCGGTTCATGAAAAAGGGTGCGAACCTGATCGCCGAATGCGTGATCCCCTCGTTCACCAACCCCAACAACCTGTCGATCATCACCGGCCGCCCGCCGCATGTGCACGGTATCGCCGGCAACTTCTTTTTCGATCCTTCGGTCGGCAAGGAAGTGATGATGAATGATCCGAGCTTCATGCGCGCGCCGACCATTCTGGCGGCGATGCAGGAGGCGGGGCACAAGGTGGCGATGGTCACCGCCAAGGACAAGCTGCGCCTGCTGCTCTCCAACGGGCTCGATTATGCCGGCGGAACGGCGATCGCGTTTTCCTCGGAAAAGGCCGACAAGGCGACCAAGAAGGACAACGGCATCGACAACGTGTGCCAGTTCGTCGGCATGGGCGTGCCGGAGGTCTATTCGGCCGGCCTGTCGGAATTCGTGTTCGCCGCCGGCGTCAAGCTGGTCGAGACGTTCCGGCCGGATCTCATGTATCTGTCCACCACCGATTACATCCAGCACAAGTGCGCGCCGGGCTCGGCCATCGCCAACGACTTCTATGCGATGATCGACCGCTATATCGGCCGGCTTGATGAACTGGGCTGCATCGTGGTGGCGACTGCCGACCACGGCATGAACGACAAGCACCTCAAGGACGGGACGCCCGACGTGCTCTACCTCGAACCGCTGTTCGATGGCTGGGTCGGAAAGGGCAAGGCGCGGGTGATCCTGCCGATCACCGATCCTTATGTTGCCCACCACGGAGCGCTCGGCTCGTTCGCCACGGTGTATGTGCCGCCGGGCTCGGATGTGCGCGGCCTGATCGGCAAGCTCCAGGCAACGCCCGGCGTGCAGCGGGCGATGACCCGCAACGCCGCCTGCAATGAGTTCGAACTGCCGACCGACCGGCTCGGCGACATCGTGGTGATCTCGACCCGGCACAAGACGCTGGGCACCGCGCCGGAAAAGCACGACCTTTCCGGCCTGACCGAGCCACTGCGCTCGCATGGCGGCCTCACCGAGCAGAGGGTGCCGATGATCTCCAACCGCAAGGTGCGGCTGCCGGAAGGCCATCGCCTGCGCACCTTCGACGTGTTCGCCGTCGCGCTCAACCACACGAGGTAAGGCCCGTCATGACCGCTCAGGCAAAACTTCCCCCGCGCAAGGAGGCGATGCGCATCGCCGGCAAGCTTGTGTCGACCGACGATGTGATCGAGGTGCGCAACCCCTATGACAACAGCCTTGTCGGCACGGTGCCGGCGGCGCGGCCGGAACATGTGCGCGACGCCTTCGCCAAGGCAGCGGCGTTCAAGCCGAAGCTGAGCCGCTACGAGCGCCAGCAGATCCTTCTCAAGACGGCGGAACTGCTGCATTCGCGGCGCGAGGAAATCGCCCGTCTGATCACCGCCGAATCCGGTCTGTGCTGGAAGGACTCGCTCTACGAGGCGACGCGCGCCTACGACGTCTATTCCTTCGCCGGGCAGCTCTGCATCAAGGACGACGGCGAGACCTTCTCCTGCGATATTTCGCCCAACGGCAAGCAGCGCAAGATTTTCACCACCCGCATGCCGCTGATGGGCGTGATCTCGGCCATCACCCCGTTCAACCATCCGCTCAACATGGTCAGCCACAAGCTGGCGCCGGCGATCGCCACCAACAACCGCGTGGTGCTTAAGCCGACCGAACTGACCCCATTGACCGCGCTGCTGCTCGCCGACGTGCTCTACGAGGCAGGGCTGCCGCCGGAAATGCTGTCGGTGGTGACCGGCAATCCCTCGACCATGGGGGATTCGATGATCACCGATCCGGATGCGGATCTGATTACCTTCACCGGTTCGGTGCGCGTGGGCAAATACATCGCCGAGAAGGCGGGCTACCGGCGCATCGTGCTCGAACTCGGCGGCAACGATCCGCTGATCGTCATGGAGGATGCCGATCTCGACAAGGCGGCGGAACTTGCCGTGCAGGGCGCGACCAAGAACTCCGGTCAGCGCTGCACCGCGGTCAAGCGCATCCTCGTCGTCAAATCAGTCGCTGATGCGTTCTCCAAGCTCGTCGTCGAGAAGGCCAAGAAGATCAAGTGCGGCGATCCGATGGATCCGAGCGTTGATGTCGGCACGGTGATCAACGAGCGCTCGGCGAAACTGTTCGAGGCGCGCGTCAACGATGCGGTGGCCAAGGGGGCGGCGGTGCTGCACGGCGCGCCGCGCCGGGGTGCGCTGTTCCCGCCGACGGTGGTCGATCACATTCCCTACGATTGCGAACTGGTGAAGGAGGAGACCTTCGGCCCGGTGATCCCGATCATCCGCGTGCCGGACAATCTCGACGAGATCATCCGCATCTCCAATTCCACCGCCTACGGCCTGTCCTCGGGCGTGTGCACGAACCGGCTCGACTATATCACCCGCTTCATCCGCGATCTCGATGTGGGGACCGTCAATGTGTGGGAAGTGCCGGGCTACCGGATCGAGATGTCGCCGTTCGGGGGCATCAAGGACTCCGGCCTCGGCTACAAGGAAGGTGTGCAGGAAGCCATGAAAAGCTTCACCAACGTGCGCACCTATTCGCTGCCGTGGCCGGCATAACAACGAAAATGCCGTGCCGGCGGCCAATAACCGCAGACAGGGCTTGTCATCGGAACGTCATTGAAGTGCAATAGCGGCTGACGGCGGCGCCCACAACAGGCAGCGTTTGCTTCACCAGGGAGAGAGAGAGACATGAAATCCAAACTGATGACCGGCGTGGCGCTTGGCGCGGCGCTGTTCGCCATGGGGACGGCGGTTGCCTTCGCCCAGACCAAGACCAAGCTGACGGTCTATACCGCGCTCGAGAACGACCAGCTCGCGCCCTACAAGCAGATCATCGAGACGGCGGTGCCGGATATCGACATCGTCTGGGTGCGCGACTCTACCGGCGTGATCACCGCCCGCTTCCTTGCCGAGAAAGACAATCCGCGCGCCGACGTGGTGCTCGGCCTTGCCGCCACCAGCCTGCTCGCCTTCGAGAAGCTGAACCTGCTCGAAGAATACAAGCCGAAAGGCGCCGATGCGCTGAAGGCGGCGTTCCGCGACACCTCCGGCCCGTACACCTGGACCGGCATGGACGCGTTCCTCGCGGTCGCCTGTTTCAACACGGCGGAAGCCAAGAAGGACAACATCGCGACGCCGACCTCGTGGAACGATCTGCTCAAGCCCGAATACAAGGGCAAGATCGTGATGCCGCATCCGGCTTCCTCCGGCACCGGCTATCTCAAGATCGCCGCCTGGCTGCAGCTGTGGGGCGAGGAGAAGGGCTGGGCCTATATGGACAAGCTGCATGACAACATCGCCGTCTACACCCATTCGGGTTCGGCGCCGTGCGTGCAGGCGGCCAAGGGCGAGCGCCTGCTCGGCATCGGCTTCGACATGCGCGGGGCCAAGGAAAAGTCCAACGGCGCGCCGATCGACATCATCCTGCCGACCGAGGGCGCCGGCTGGGACATGGAAGCTTCCTCCATCGTCAAGGGCACCAAGAACCTTGAGGCGGCCAAGAAGCTGATGGACTGGTCGACCACCAAGCAGGCCAACGAGCTTTACGGCAAGTATTACGCGCTGGTCGCCCATCCCGACGTCAAGAGCGCGCCGCCGAACTATCCGGGCGACGCCGAGGCGAAGATGATCAAGAACGACTTCACCTGGATGGCCGTGAATCGCGAGCGCATCCTCAAGGAGTGGTCGAAGCGTTACGAGAGCAAGGCCGCGCCGAAGTAAGGCGTCCTAACGACAGCCGGGTCCGGCCTTGCGCCGGGCCCGGTCGCTACCAACGCATCGGGATCCGGGGGGACAGGCGTGGCTGACGGAGAGGCGAAGGCGGAGAAGGGGCAGCAGCCCTTTCTGTCCGTTCGCAAGTTGACCAAATCCTTCGGTACCTTTCAGGCGCTGAAGTCCATCGATCTCGATATCCAGCGTGGCGAGTTCGTCTGCTTTCTTGGCCCCTCTGGCTGCGGAAAGACCACGCTGCTGCGCGCCATCGCCGGCCTCGACCGGCAGACCTCAGGTTCCATCCTGATGGATGGGCGCGATGTATCCGATGCGCCGCCTTCGGATCGCGATTTCGGCATCGTGTTCCAGTCCTATGCGCTGTTTCCCAACCTCACCATCGCCGCCAATGTCGGCTACGGCCTCGTCAACCAGAAGCGGCCGAAGGCGGAGATTGACGCGCGGGTGAGCGAGCTTCTGACCCTGGTCGGGCTGAAGGAGCAGGGCACCAAATATCCGGTGCAGCTCTCGGGCGGCCAGCAGCAGCGCGTGGCGCTGGCGCGGGCGCTCGCCACTTCGCCGGGGTTGCTGCTGCTCGACGAGCCGCTGTCGGCGCTCGATGCACAGGTTCGCCTGCACTTGCGCGAGGAAATCCGCGCGCTGCATCGGCGCCTCGGCGTGACCACGATCATGGTCACGCACGATCAGGAGGAGGCGCTCTCCATGGCCGAACGCATCGTGGTGATGAACCACGGGGTGATCGAGCAGGTAGGCAGCCCCGAGGACATCTACCGGCGTCCGCAGACGGCGTTCGTCGCCGAATTCGTCGGCCGCATCAGCTTCCTGCCGGCCACGGTGAAGAACGCGAAAGCGGTGGAGATCGACGGCCGCGATTTTGTCTGCAGCGTGCCGGATACCTTCAAGCCCGGTACGCCCGTGCTGGTGGGGCTGCGGCCCGAGGCGGTGCGCGTGCGCGGCGTCAGCGGCAAGGAGACCAACGCCGTCAAGGTGCGCATCGATGACCTCGAATTCCTGGGCTCGTTCTGCCGGGCCGATCTGATCGAGCTTGGCGCGAGCAAGCTGCATGTGATCGCCGACTTTTCGGCCAACCTCGTCGGGGATCTCGGCCTCAAGACCGAAGGCGAGATCTGGGTTGAACTGCCGGCCGAGGCGCTGCGCATCTTCCCGGCGAGGCAGTGATGACCAGTCTCGATGCACGCGTAGGCGGGGTTGCCACGGCTCGGCGCGGGCTGGACGAGGGGCGCGTCGCATCGGTCCTTGTGGCGCTGCTGGTCGGTGTGCTGGTGGTCACCATCGCGCTACCGCTGTGGTCGCTGCTGTCCAAGAGCATGCAGGATGCCAGCGGCGCCTTCGTCGGACTGGCGAATTTCATCACCTATTTCACCACCCCCTCGCTGGTTTCCGCGCTGTGGAACAGCCTGTGGGTGGCACTGCTGACCACGGCCATCGTGGTGCCGCTCGCCTTCGTCTATGCCTATGCGCTGACCCGTTCGGCGATGCCGTTCAAGGGGCTGTTCACGGCGCTGGCGCTGCTGCCGATCTTCGCGCCCTCGCTGCTGGCGGCAATCTCGCTGATCTACCTGTTCGGCAATCAGGGCATCATGAAGGGGCTGCTGTTCGGCCATTCCATCTACGGGCCGATCGGGATCGTGTTCTCCGAGGTCACCTACTGTTTCCCGCATGCGATGATGATCATCGTGACCGCGCTGCGCCTGTCTGACGGGCGGCTCTACGAGGTGGCGGATGCGCTCGGCACCACGCCGCAGCGGGTGTTCTTCACCATCACGCTGCCGGGCGCGCGCTATGGCCTGATCAGCGCGGCTTTCGTGGTTTTCACGCTGGTCATCACCGATTTCGGCATTCCCAAGGTGATCGGCGGGCAGTTCAACGTGCTGGCCACCGATGCCTACAAGCAGATCGTCGGCCAGCAGAATTTCGAGATGGGCGCGGTGGTCGGGCTTATCCTCCTGATGCCGGCGGTGCTGGCGTTCTTTGTCGATCGCCATATCCAGAAGCGTCAGGTGGCGCTGCTGTCGGCGCGCGCGGTGCCTTATGAGCCGAAGGTGGCGCCGCTGCGCGATGGTCTTCTGATGGGCTATTGCATCGTCATCGGGCTGGTGCTCGCCGGCATGCTGGCGATGGCGGTCTGGGCCTCGTTCATCACCTACTGGCCCTACAACATGACGCCGACGTTGAAGAACTACGTGTTCGCCAATTTCGATCCGGGCGGCTGGGGGCCGTATTTCACCTCGCTGTGGATGTCGGCGCTGGTGGCGGTGATCGGCACGGCGCTGATCTTCTCGGGTGCGTATCTGATCGAGAAGACGCGCGTGTCGCCGCTGCTGCGCGGGGCGGCGCATTTCCTCGCCATGCTGCCGATGGCGGTGCCGGGGCTGGTGCTGGGGCTTGGCTATGTGTTCTTCATCAACGCCAAGTGGAACCCGCTCAACGTGCTCTATGCGACGCTGGCACTGCTGGTGATCAACACGGTCGCGCATTTCTATACCGTGGCGCATATCACCGCGACGACGGCGCTCAAGCAGATCGACAACGAATTCGAGGCGGTCTCCGCTTCGCTCAAGGTGCCGTTCTGGACGACCTTCCGCCGGGTGATCGTGCCGATCTCGCTGCCGGCGATCCTCGACATCGCCGTCTATATGTTCGTCAACGCGATGACGACGATCTCAGCGGTGGTGTTTCTCTACGGGCCGTCGACCAAGCTCGCCTCCATTGCCATCGTGCACATGGACGAGGCGGGCGCCACGGCCGCCGCAGCGGCGATGGCCACCTGCATCGCGCTGACCGCGATCACGGTCAAACTCGCCCATGTGCTGCTCGACCGGCTGGTGTTCAACCGGCTGCAGGCATGGCGGCGGCGCTAGGAATGGGCCGCGTCCATCAGTCAGAAAGCGACACCAACCTGACCAGCCGGCGCGCCGCCTGGCAGGAGAAATCGCTCGATGCGGCGACGCGTGCGGCGCTGGAGGAGGATGCAGCGCATTTTCTCAAGCAGTCGGTCTCGACCCCCTGCCTCAACGTGATTGCCAAGGCGGAAGGCATCTACATCGAGGATCTCGCCGGCCGCCGCTACATGGATTTCCACGGCAACAACGTCCACCACATCGGCTACGGGCACCCGAGGCTGAAAAAGGCGATCACCGAGGAGATGGACCGGCTGCCGTTCGCGCCGCGCCGCTATGCCAACACGACCTCCACGGCGCTCGCCCGCAAGCTGGGCGAGATCGCGCCGGGCCGGCTCGACCGCGTGCTGTTCACCACAGGCGGATCGGATGCCATCGAGGTGGCGGTCAAGCTGGCGCGCACCGCGACGCGGCGGCACAAGACGCTGTCGTTCTGGGATGCGTTCCACGGCGCCGGCATCGGCGCTTCCGCCTTGTCGGGCGAGATGCTGTTCCGCTCCGGGCCGGCGGCGCCGATGGTGGCGGGGGCCGAACATGTGGCGCCGTTCGCCTGCTATCGCTGTGCCTACGGCTACAAGACCGGGGCGGATGGTGCACCGCCGCTGGAAATCTGCGCGCTCACCTGCGCGCGCATGGTCGAGTATGTGCTGAGCCGCGAGAGCGATGTGGCCTGCGTGGTGGCCGAGCCGGCGCGGGCGGTGCCCTATGTGCCGCCGCCCGGTTTCTGGAAAATGGTGCGCGATGCCTGCGACCGGCATGGCACGCTGCTGATCTTCGACGAGATCCCCACCGGACTGGGCAAGACCGGACGCATGTTCGCCTGCGAGCACGACGGGGTGGAACCGGATATTCTGGTGATGGGCAAATCGCTCGGCGGCGGCATCCTGCCGATTGCCACCGTCATCACCCGGTCCGACCTCGATCTTGCCGGCGACTGGGCCTTCGGCCATTACACGCACGAGAAGAACCCGGTAACGGCGCGGGCGGCGCTCACCACCATCGAGATCATCGAGGACGAGCGGCTGGTCGAGAATGCCGCGCGCATCGGCGACATGGCGCTCGACCGGCTGCACGACATGAAGAAGCGGCTGGCCGCCATCGGCGACGTGCGCGGGCGGGGGCTGCTGATCGGCATCGATCTTGTGACCGATCGGGACAGCCGCGCGCCGGCCAACGATCTGGCCGAGGCGGTGATGTATCGCGCGCTCGATGCCGGCCTGTCGTTCAAGACCACCATGGGCAACGTGCTGACGCTGACCCCGCCGCTGACGGTGAGCGAGGCGGAGATGAGCGCGGCGCTCGGCATTCTCGAAGCGGCGATCGCCGCGGGGGCCTGAGGCAGCGCATTCCCGGTCGGCACGGTGCCTCCCGCACTCCGGCAGTGCCGGGCCTCGCGGTCTGGGGTGACGTTGCGCAAGTTGCCGATTGATCCGGCACAATGCGGCTTTCGCGCCCTGCATGTCATCCGGTAGAATAACGATTCTGACGTTCAGGTTCCCGCTCCATGCATGACATCCGCTTTATCCGCGACAACGCCGCCGCCTTCGACGCTGCCCTGAAAAATCGCGGGGCGTCGCCGCTGTCGGCCGAACTGATCCGGCTGGATGATGCGCGCCGTGCGGCCATCGCCGCGGCCGAGGCGGCGCAGGCGCGGCGCAACGCCGCGTCCAAGGAAATCGGTCAGGCCATGGGCCAGAAGGACATGGCCCGCGCCGAGGCGCTGAAGGCCGAGGTTGCCAGCCTCAAGGACCGGCTGGCCGGGCTGGAGGCCGAGCAGGCGCGCGCGCTTTCAGAGCTTGAACAGGCGCTGGCGGTCATCCCCAACGTGCCGCTCGCCTCCGTGCCGGTGGGCAGGGACGAGAGCGAGAATGTCGAACTGAAGAAGTGGGGCACGCCGCGCGCCTTCGATTTTGCGCCGAAGCAGCATTTCGAACTCGGCGAAGCGCTCGGCATGATGGATTTCGACGCGGCGACGCGCATGTCCGGCTCGCGCTTCGTGGTGCTGAAGGGGCCGCTGGCGCGGCTTGAGCGCGCGCTCGGCCAGTTCATGCTCAACCTGCACACCGGCACGCACGGCTATCAGGAAATCCAGGCGCCGCTGCTGGTGAAGGACGAGGCGCTGTATGGCACTGGAAATCTTCCAAAATTTGCCATTGATCTGTTCTCAACTGATTTGCCGATCGGTGAAATTAGGGAAATGATTTCCCGTTTCGACGCATATCAAAAATCAACAACGGAACTACGAAATAAGCAGATCAACGAGGCTGAAGAGAAGTATAAGCAGGATAACGACCTTGAAGCTCGGAATCGTCGGGTTATTGAGATCGCCAATTCTGAATGGAATTGGTTCAAAGCCCATGACAGTGTAGCCAGAAGGCTTTGGCTCATCCCCACCTCCGAAGTCTCGATGACCAACCTCATCATGGGTCAGATCGTCGAGGAGGAGGCGCTGCCGTTCCGCTTCACCGGGCTGACGCCGTGCTTCCGCTCGGAAGCGGGTTCGGCCGGGCGCGACACGCGCGGCATGCTGCGCCAGCACCAGTTCAACAAGGTCGAACTTGTCTCGATCACCACGCCCGAGCAATCGGGCGACGAGCACCTGCGCATGACCGCCTGCGCGGAAGCGGTGCTCGAACACCTCGGCATTGCCTATCGCACCATCGTGCTGTGCACCGGCGACATGGGCTTTGCCTCGCAGCGCACGCATGACATCGAGGCGTGGCTGCCGGGGCAGGGGACCTATCGCGAGATTTCCTCCTGCTCGGTGTGCGGCGACTTTCAGGCGCGGCGCATGAATGCGCGCTGCAAGGCCAAAGATGCCAAGGGCACGCGCTTTGTGCACACGCTCAACGGCTCGGGCATTGCGGTCGGCCGCGCGCTGATCGCGGTGATGGAAAACTACCAGAATGCCGACGGCTCGATCACCGTGCCGGAGGTGCTGCGTCCCTACATGGGCGGGCTCGACCGTATCGCGAAAGGCTGACCCCGCATGCGCATCCTGATCACCAACGATGACGGCATCCACGCCGAGGGGCTCGACAGCCTCGAACGCATCGCGCGGGCGCTGTCGGACGATGTGTGGATCGTGGCGCCGGAGAGCGACCAGAGCGGCGTGGCCCATTCGCTGTCGCTCAACGATCCGCTGCGCCTGCGCAAGGTGTCGGACAAGCGCTATGCGGTGAAGGGCACGCCCACCGACTGCGTCATCATGGCGATCCGCCATGTGATGATCGACGCCCGGCCCGATCTGGTGCTGTCCGGCGTCAACAAGGGCCAGAACGTCGCCGAGGACGTCACCTATTCGGGCACCATCGCCGGGGCGATGGAGGGCACGCTGCTCGGCGTTCCCTCGATCGCGGTCAGCCAAGCCTATCCGTTCGGCAATCGGTCCGGCATCCGCTACGAGATTGCCGAACGGTTCGGCCCGGATCTGATCCGCCGCATACTTGATCTCGGCATGCCGGAAGGTGTGCTGATCAACCTCAATTTCCCCTCGGTGCCGGAAAACGAGGTGAAGGGCGTGCGCGTCACCGTGCAGGGCCGGCGCGACACGCAGGTTCTGAGCATCGAGCCGCGCCACGACGGGCGCGGGCATCCGTATTACTGGATCGCCTTCAATCCGGCCCGGCAGCACCCGCCGGAAGGCACCGATCTTTCGGCGATGCAGGAAGGATACATTTCGGTCACCCCGCTGCGGCTGGATCTGACCGACATGCCGACGGTCACGCGCCTGGCCGAGGCGTTCGATTCATGAACGGGGCCGGGGCAGGCATGGCGGCCTTCCATTCCGATCTAGTCGCGGCCGGACCGGAAACGACGGATGCCGACCTGCCGGATGCCGCGCTCGCCCAGTTCATCATGGCGATGCGTGCGCGCGGCGTGCGCGACAAGAACCTGCTGGTGGCGTTCGAGAAAACCACGCGCGGCACGTTTCTGCCGCGCGCCAATCCGCGCCTGCTCTATGCGCCCTATGCGCTGCCGCTCGATTGCGGCGCCGAGGCGACACCGCCGCACCGGATCGCCGAAATGCTTGGCGCGCTCGACCTCAAACCCGGCATGAAGGTGCTCGATATCGGCACCGGCTCGGGCTATCAGGCCGCCATCCTCGCCCGCTTCGGCTGCGATGTGGTGACGGTGGAGCGGTTCCATACGCTGCATGTGGCGGCGGCGCGGGCCATGCGGCGGCTTAACATCGTCAATGTGCGGCTGGAACATGGCGACGGGCGCGAGGGTTTTGCCGAGGCTGGCCCCTACGACCGCATTCTGGTCAATGCGGCGGTGCGCGATGTGCCCGATGCGCTGATCGAGCAGCTCACGCCCGGCGGCACCATCGTCATCCCGGTGCAGCACGGGCGCGAACAGCGCTACTACGCCTTCGATGACGTGGGCGAGACGTTCCGGCAGCGCGATTTCGGCCGCTCCAGCTTCCAGATGTTGCTGGACGGAGTGGCGCGCGCCCTCTGAGGGCTGGGCCCGGCCCCGGCCCGGCATCCCGACAGGACAGCCGCCCGTTAACCTGGCCTCAACCATGGTGACAGGGCGATGACTCATGTTGCGCGAAAGGTGAACGCGAGCGGCGCCAAAACCGGATCGTCAACCGTTTCGTAACCCCAACGTGGTCTTACTTTTTTCGGCTCAAATCGAAAGAGAGCGAGTATGCGTCAGCGTCACAACGACCTCAGTTCCGGCAGGATTGCGAAGCTCCTCGGGGCGGCCTTGATCGCCGGTCTGTCGGGAGCGTGCAGCTCCGATATCCTCAGGTTCTCGGATACCCCATTCGCCAATCCGTTCAACGGCCGCGCCGATGCTGCCACCACAGGCTCGATCAACGCGCCGATGGCCAAGGTCAAGGCGTCGTCGCTGGGCATGCCGCAGGCCGAACCGTATCAACCGTTCCCCTCGGCGGTCGGCGCCTCGCCGACCTCGCAGGCCGCGATGACGCAGGTCGCCGCCGCCGGCGCGCAGCCGGTCACCGGCTCGGTCGCGGGCTGGACGGCCGCGGGCGGCACGCCGGTCACGGTCGGCTCGGGGGATACGATCGAGGCGCTTTCCGGCCGTTATGGCGTGCCCGTCGCGGCGCTGCGCCAGATCAATGGCATCAAGGGGCAGCCCTCGTCCGGCCAACAGGTCATCATTCCTGCCTACAATCCCGGCGCTGCCGGTCGGACGGCGGCCAGCACGGTCACCAGCCGCGCGCCGGCTCCGGTGAGCGCGCCCGCCGCGCCGCAGGCCCCGCGCACGCCGCGCTATGAAACGCTGGAAAAGCCGGTGAGCAGCGCCCCCGTCGCCGCGCCGCGCGCACCGCGCTATGAATCGCTTTCCGCCGCGCCGACCAATGTGCGGCCGGGCGCGACCTCCGCCAAGACCGCTCAGGCGAAAACGCCCGCCAAGCCGCCCGCCAAGCCGCTCGCCACCGCGCCGGCGGCCAGCAAGAGCGCCGGATTCAAGCCGGTCGAGAAACCCAAGACCGTCGCCAAGGCCGATCCGAAGGCCGCCGTGAAGGGGGCCAAGCCGGCCGCCCAGGACGATGACGACGAGGATGAGGTGCCCGCACCCGCCAAGGCCGCTCCGGTCAAGGCCGCCAAGGTCGAACAACCCAGGCCGGCCACCGTTGCCAAGGCGCCGGTCAGGGCCGAGCCCGAGACCACCGCTTCACTCGGCAATGAGGCTCAGGAATTCCGCTGGCCGGCGCGCGGCCGCGTCATCTCCGGCTTCGGCTCCAAGGGGCCGAACGGCACCAACGACGGCATCAACATCGCGGTGCCGGAAGGTACCCCGGTCAAGGCCGCTGAAGGCGGCACGGTTGCCTATGCCGGCGAGGAGATCAAGGGCTATGGCAAGATGGTGCTGATCCGCCATCCCAACGGCTATGTCTCCGCCTATGCCCATAACGGCGATCTCAACGTCAAACGCGGCGACGCGGTCAAGCGCGGTCAGGTGATCGCCAAGGCCGGTCAGAGCGGCAACGTCACCTCGCCGCAGCTGCACTTCGAGCTGCGCAAGGGATCCGAGCCGGTCGATCCGTCCAAGTATCTCGAAGGAAACTGACCTCCCATTCGAGTTTTGTCCGGTCAACGCGAGACCCGGCCGGGCAGAAGCACAGTGGCGGCGGAGCAATCCGCCGCCATTGTCTTTTGGGGCGCATGGCGAGAGGCGGATCATGCCTCCCGCGCCTAAAAGGCGACTCCCGCGGCATCGGCGGCGGCCTGCAATTGGCGCCAGGTCTCGTCATCCACCGGAATGCCGTCGCGGCGGCGCTCGCGGCGAAGTTCGCGCTCCCGGTCGCCGGGTGAACGCACATGATCGATGCCCGGCTGGGTGCGGGCGCTGCGCTGCCAGGCGGCGAGGCCGGCGATGCGGGCGGCGCGGCTGTTCTCATCGGGATCGATGCGGGTGGGGTCGAAGATCACCGCGAACAGCGAGTTGATGATCCAGCTTCGCGCCTCGGTGGTATGGACCATCGGCGCCCCGGTGAGGGCGGCGCCGAGGATTTCCGCCATCAGCGCGATGCCGGCGCCCTTGTGATCGCCGAACGGCAGCAGGGCGCCGGAGCGCTCGTTCATCACCACGCCGGGATCGTTGGTGGGCAGACCATCGGCGTCGATCAGATAGCCGTCCGGCACGCGCTCGCCCTTGTTGTAGGCGACGCGCGCCTTGCCGTGCGCCATGCGCGAGGTGGCGAAATCGAGGATCAGCGGTTCGGTCCCGTTGGGCACGCCGATGCAATGCGGATTGGTGCCGAAGCGCGATTCCGCCGCGCCGAAGGGCGCGACCGTCGACGGCCGGCCGGCGACATTGACCCAGAACATCGAGATCAGCCCCGCAGCGGCAGCCAGCTCGGCGTAATGGCCGATGCGCCCGATGTGATGGGCGTTGGCCAGGGTGAGCAGGCAGGCGCCGTGTGATTTCGCCATCGCCATGGCGCGGCGGGTGGCGCCTTCCGCCACCGTGGGGCCAAGCGCGCGGTTGGCCTCGATGGTCAGGAAGGGCGGCGCTTCCAGCCGCGTCTCCGGCTGGTTTCCGGGCGTCAGCCAGCCGTCGCGCCAGGAACCGATGTAGCCCGGCAGCATGCCGACGCCATGGCTGTCGTGGCCGGAAAGATTGGCAAGAACGAGGTGATCGGCGGTGGTGGCGGCCTGATCCTCCGGCCAGCCGGCGCCCATGAGGACACGGCGGCAAAGCCCCGTCAGTGCCTCGGCGCGGTGCAGCGTGGTCGCCATGCCCGACTCCGCTCAGTTGTATGACAAGTCAGTGTCGCCCGAGTGGGCCGCCTTATGCAAGCGCCGTTTCAAGCTCGGCCTGCGCCTCAAGCCAGGCGTCCTCGGTTTCGGCAAGGCGCGCGGCGAGAGCGGCGCGATCACGGGCGATCTGCTGGGCGCTGTCGGCGTTCTTGCGGAAGGTGTCGGGTGTTGCCAGCAACGCGTCGGCCTTGGCGATCAGCTCGGTGAACCGGGCCATCTGCGCTTCGAGATCGGAGATGCGTTTGCGCAAGGGGGCAAGCGACTGGCGCAGGCCGGCGCGGGCGCGACGCTCGGCAGCGGCGGCGGAGGACGCTTCCGGCCCCGCTTCGGGGGATGCACCGCGCGCAGCGACCACGCGACGGGCGTAGGAATCGAGATCGCCATCGAAGGCGGCAACGCGGCCATCCTCCACCAGCCACAGCCGGTCGGCGCTGGCATCGATCAGGTGGCGATCATGGCTGACGAGGATGACGGCGCCCTTGTAGGCGGCCAGCGCCTCGACCAGCGCGTCGCGCATCGGAATGTCGAGGTGGTTGGTCGGTTCGTCGAGGATAATGACATCCGGACCGTCGAAGGTGGCAAGACCAAGCAGCAGGCGGGCCTTCTCGCCGCCGGACAGGCTGGCGATCGGCGTGTCGGATTTCTCGGCGCCGAAGCCGAGCGCGGCGGTGCGGGCGCGGATTTTCGCCTCCGGCTGACCTTCCATGCGGCGACGCAGGGTGAGGTAGGGCGTTGCATCCGCATCGAGTTCGTCGAGCTGGTGCTGGGCGAAGTAGGCGACCTTCAGCCGCGCCGCCCGGTTGATGGTGCCGGACAGCGGCGCCAGTCGCCCGGCGATCAATTTGACGAAGGTGGATTTGCCGTTGCCGTTGGCGCCGATCAGGCCGATGCGGTCATCATCGCCGATCGACAAGGTGAGACGCTTCAGCACCACATGCGCGCCATAGCCGGCGCTGACGCCTTCAAAGGCGATCAAGGGCGGCGACAGCGGCTTTTCGGGATCGGGAAAACGCAGGCGCGCGCTCTCTTCGGCGGCGAAGGTGGCGACGTCGGCGAGTTTCTGCAGCCGCTTCACCCGGCTCTGCGCCTGCACGGCTTTAGAGGCCTTGGCCTTGAAGCGATCGATGAACGCCTGCAGGCGGGCGCGCTCGGCGGTGACGGCGGCCTGGGCCTTTTCCGCCAGCACCGCCGCCTCGCGATACTGGCGCTCGAACTGCGAATAGCCGCCGCGATACAGCGTCAGCTTGCCAGCCGACAGATGCAGCGTGTGGGTGGTCACCGTATCGAGAAAATCGCGGTCATGGCTGATGACCAGCGCGGTATGCGGATAGCGCGTGAGGTGCTCCTGAAGCCAGATGGCGCCTTCCAGATCGAGGTAGTTGGTCGGCTCGTCGAGCAGCAGCAGATCGGGTTCGGTGAACAGGGTCGCGGCCAAAGCCACGCGCATGCGCCAGCCGCCGGAAAAGTCGGCGCAGGCGCGCTGCTGGGCGGCGCTGTCGAAGCCGAGGCCGTGCAGGATGGCGGCGGCGCGGGCAGGGGCGGCATGGGCGCCGATATCGGTCAGGCGCAGCTGGATCTCGGCAATGCGGGCGGGATCGGTGGCGGTCGCCGCCTCGGCGAGCAGCGCGGCGCGCTCGCTGTCTGCGGCCAGCACGAACTCGATCAGCGATTGCGGCCCGCCCGGCGCCTCCTGCGCGACGCGGCCGAGGCGGGTGCCGCGGGGCAGGGCGATGCGGCCGTCCTCGGCGCCGATCTCGCCGGCGATCAGACGGAAAAGCGTTGTCTTGCCCGACCCGTTGCGGCCGACGAAGCCGATTCGCCCGCCGGGCGGCAGCGATGCGCCCGCGCCGTCGAACAACAACCGGTCGCCGAGGCGAAAGGTAAGGTCGGAAATTGTCAGCATCCTGCGTCCTTACCGGCAGGCGGCGCAGTTTTGCAAGCTCACGTTCAGATTCGCACAGGTAACGCGTGCGGTGGGGGCTTGACGCGACAAGGGCACTGATGCTCAGTCGCCGACATACAACTTTCGTCGAGCGGGGATGACTTCCATGAACAAGCTTATTGCAGAAGCATTCGGCACAGCCGTGCTGGTATTTGTCGGGTGCGGCTCGGCCGTTCTGGCCGGCTGGGGCGGCGCCATGCCGATGGGCGCGCTGCCGATCGCCATCGCCTTTGGCCTTTCGGTGACGGCGATGGCCTATGGCATCGGACCGATCTCGGGCTGCCATATCAACCCGGCGGTGACGGCGGCGGTGTGGTCTGCGGGCCGCATGTCCACCAACGACGCCGTGAAGTACATGATCGCGCAGGTGATCGGCGGCTTTATCGGCGCCGGTATTCTGGCGCTGGTGATGTCCGGCAAGACCGGCGGCTACAACATCCAGCAGAGCGGGCTTGGCCAGAACATGTTCACCAACTGGTCGGTGTCGAGCGCATTCCTGTGCGAGATGCTGGGCACCATGATCTTCACCACCACCATTCTGGGCGCTACCCAGAGGAACGGCGGCGGCGGGGTCGCGGCGGGGCTGGTGATCGGTCTGACGCTGACGCTGATCCACATCCTGCTGATCCCGGTCACCGGCACCTCGGTGAACCCGGCCCGCACGATCGCGCCGAACATCTATGTCGGCGGTCAGGCTCTGTCGCAGCTGTGGCTGTTCATCGTCGCGCCGATGCTGGGCGGGCTGATTTCCGGCTTCCTGTTCCGCTCCGGCCTGTTCAACGCGGACAAGTGAGCGCCTTTCAGGACACGAGAACCCCGCCGCGAGGCGGGGTTTTTGTTTGTGGGCTCTTTTCACCCGGCTGGCGAGACAGTAGAAGGCAGCCACGATTTCAAACAGGAACGATAAGGGATCTTCCATGTCCAAGCAGCGCACCTTCTCCATCATCAAGCCGGATGCGACCGAGCGCAACCTGACCGGCGCCATCAACGCCGTGATCGAGAAGGCCGGTCTGCGTATCGTTGCGCAGAAGCGGATCCGCATGGCCCGCCGCGAGGCGGAGACCTTCTATGGCATCCATCGGGAGCGCCCGTTCTTCGGCGAGCTCGTCGATTTCATGACCTCCGGCCCGGTGGTGGTGCAGGTGCTGGAAGGCGACAACGCCGTGGCCCGCTATCGCGAGGTGATGGGCGCCACCAACCCGGCCAATGCGGCCGAGGGCACGATCCGCAAGCTGTTCGCCCGCTCGATCGGCGAGAATTCGGTGCACGGTTCGGACAGCATCGAGAACGCCGCCATCGAGATCGGCCAGTTCTTTTCGGGCAACGAGATCATCGGCTGACACCCGGCACAACGCCGGCTTTGATCGATCACAGGCGCCGCTCCTCTTGGGGCGGCGTTTTTTTGACTCAAATGCGATGAAAATTGCCGGTACCCCGGAAATTGTCCGGTTGCATTAAAGGTTTTTTGGCGTGCTCCGTCGATGATCCACCTGTTGTAGCCCCTGCTTTCCGGGGCCAGTCAGGTGTTGTCCATGCGTCAGTCTCTGCGTCAGAAATTCGCCGGCACGGTAGCCCGTTTCACGTCCGACCGGCAGGGCGGCGTGGCGGTCATCTTCGCAGCTGCGGGGCTCAGTCTTTGCCTGCTGGTTGCCGGAAGCCTGGAACTCTACCGCCGTTCGCTGGCGACTGCGGTGATGCAGAAGGCGACCGATGCCGCGGCACTTGCCGCCAAACGGATCGAGTCTGACTTAAGGATCAAGGTATCGCTGGCGGATGCCCGCAGGGAGGGCGAAACCCAGGCGAAGGCACTGTTCAAGGCGGTGCTGACCGAGGACGGCCGAGTGTTCGGCTCGTCCGTTCCGGTTCCAGAGTTGGAATGGCTGAACGACGGATCGGTGAAGGTGTCCGCCACCGGCAAGTTTGAAATGCTGCTTGGTGGGTTGCTGCCGCACGATTTTGCCCAGTTGGAAACCAAGGCCGTGGTCGGGCACGGTGTGCCGCTGCCGACCGAGGTCGCGCTGGTGCTCGACAACACGGCCTCGATGTTCAACCGCGATGCCAACCCCAACACGCGCTTCACCCAGTTGCGCGACGCGGCCAAGATGTTCACCCACACGCTGTTCGATGCCGCTCAGCAGGTGAACGACAACAACTTCCTGCGCATGTCGGTGATACCCTGGACAACCACGGTCAACGTGAGGAGCGAAGCGCCGCGCCCGGCCGACTTTGCTGGCAGCGCGTCCGTTTCCTCTATTCCCGACAAGGGCACGCAGACGACGGTGTCGACGCCGCTGTCGCGCGCCGGCAAAGTGAGCGTGAACGAGGCGGATTTCGCCCCCGTGGGGTGGCGTGGCTGCATCAGCGGCCAGAACGAGGACCGCGCCGCGATGATCGGCGCGGCCAGCACCTGGAATGCCCTGCTGATTCCGCAGGGGCCGCTGAGCACCAGCTCGCTCGGGCAGGGCGACATAAAGCCTGTCACCTACAAGGACTGCAAGTGGCGCTCGCGCGATGACGGCAATACCAACTGTGGCGGCGGCGGCGGCGGCGGCGGCGGCGGCGGTGGCGGCGGCGGTGGCGGCACGCAGGGGTTCAACGACATCCTGCGCCGCGTCCTGCCGCAGGCATCCTATGCCTCGATGTTCGGCGACAGGCCGGATCGCGCGGTCGGCGATGACGTGCAGAATGCCTGTGTCATCTGGGAGTCCTACGACTGCCAGGACAAGCAGCGTGATGAACTGGTCTGTGACAGCTGGCAGACCTACCTGAACTGCTCCCAGGATTACAACGGCGGGCGGCGCAATGCCTATCTCAAGGACTCCCGTCAGTGCACCAACGGCGGCTGCTTCAAGCGCGGCACGGCGCCGGCGCCCATCAGCCTGCCGGGATGCGTCGGCGATCCCAACGAACCGGGAATCAAGAGCGGCTCGGTCAAGTGGTGTCCGTGGATGCCGGCGACCGACTGGACCAAGTTCGATCCGATCTCGGGACCGAACCTGAACTGCCCCGCGCCGATGCTCGGGCTTTCCGGCAACCGCCGTCAGATCCTTGAAACCCTCGACAGGATGACGCCCGTGCCGGGTGGCACGCATGCCGATGTCGGCCTGCGCTGGGGCATGCGCTCGCTGGCGCCGGAAGGTGGCTGGCCGGCGTTCTTCGGCCTCGCCAAGCCGCCCGTGGCCTTCGGCGGGCAGGAGAAAAAGGTGATGATCCTCATTACCGACGGCTCCAACGAACAGGCCATCGACTATCCCGGCTACTGGGGCTGCTCGAACACCGGCAATCCCGGTTGCACCACCTCGCCCAACAAGCAGGCGCTCGACACGATGATGATGAACTGGTGTCAGGAAATCCGCACCAAGCACAATGTCGAACTGTTCACGATCGCCGTGAAGATCCGCGATCCGGGGGCGCTGAACCTGCTGCGGTCCTGCGCCGGGGTGCCGGATCGCTTCTACAGCGTCGATGCAGCGGAACTGAAGAATGTGCTCAACATCATCGCCGGGTCGATCATCCGGTTGCGCATCCTGAGCTGACGTTCCAAGGGCTGGATTTCGCCCGGACCACACGACTTGCGCGCCCGCAGCGAGTTCCTCGTTGCGGGCGTCCGCGTTTCTGCGGCGGTGCCTGGAGTGCTTCCCGAGCGGATCGAATCCGTCGAAATGTTCATGCTTCAATCTGCCCGGCAACGCTCTGAACCGGTGCGCACGAACTTCGATTTGTAGTTGAAGCCAGTCCGGGAAGATTTCGCTTCAAGTCGGCGCAAATGTTTATGGCAAACTGCTTTTAACGAAGTTTTCCAAGTCTGATTAAACGCCTGTAACCGGCTGGTGCTTTACAGTGGCTCTTGAATGCCGTGCAATCCGGCTCTCTGTCTTCTGATTCTGGGAAAGTGCGTCATGGCGCAATCGGGCGACCGCAAGCCGAACTCTCTGCTGCAACGCTTCCGCACCGACACGCGCGGCGCGGTGGCCATCATGTTCGCCGGTGCGGCGGTGGTGCTGATGCTGCTGACGGCGGGCGCCATCGAGCTTTACCGGCGCGGTCTGGCGCAGGCGAGCCTGCAGAAGGCGACCGACGCGGCCGCGCTCGCCGCCAAGCGCCGGCAGGCGGATATGCGCGGCACGCTGGGCGATGCGGCCTCGCGTGGGCCGGGCGAGGTGGACGGGCGCGCGATTTTCGAGCGCGTGCTGGCCGAATCCAAGAACGTGCTGGCAGGCGCCGCGCAGGTGCAGTTCACCTGGGCTGCGGACAACAGCGTGAAAGCCAAGGGCACCGGCAACCTGAATCTGATTTTCGGCAACTTCCTGCCCGCCGACTTCCAGTATGTGGAAGCCAATGCGACGGTGGGATACGGCGTGCCGCTGCCGACCGAAGTTGCGCTGGTGCTCGACAACACGGCCTCGATGTTCAAGAAGGACAACCGGCCGCAGACGCGCTTTACCGAAATGCGCAATGCCGCCAAGCGGTTTACCCATACGCTGTTCGACGCCGCCGTGCAGAGCGGCGATTCCTCCTGGTTGCGCCTGTCCGTGGTGCCGTGGGTGACCTCGGTCAACGTGCTGGGTGAGTCGCCCCGCGCGGCCAATCCCAACGGTGCGGCTGCGGTGGTGAACATTCCCGACAAGGGATCACAGACCTGGGTTTCCCAGCCGATGAACCGCTCGGGCCGCGTCAATCTCAATGCCGCACAGTTCCAGCCGGTCGGCTGGCGTGGCTGTGTCGCCGGCAATAACGAGCAACCGGCGCCGACCGATGCTGGCGGCATGAACTGGAACGCACTGCTGGTGCCATCGCCGACGCTCGGCAAGACGTCCGAGATGGAAGGTGACTACCATATGGTCACCTATACCGATTGCTCGCAATGCCGGTGGGAGGATGACGGGCAGCCGTGTCCGCCGCCGCCTCCGCCGCCACCGCCGCCGGGACCGCCCGCGCCGCCGCCGCCGCCCACGCCGCCGCCGCCGCCGCCGCCGCCGTGCCCGCCGTCGTGTCCGGAGCCGCCGCCACCGCCGCCGCCTCCGCCGCCACCGCCGCCGCCGCCGCCGCCGCCACCGCCGCCGCCGCCGCCGCCATCGGGCACGCAGGGGTTCCTTGATCTGTTGCGCCGCACGGTGCCGCAGGTCCAGCCTGCCGCGATTTATGGCGATCGCCTGCCCGGTCGTGCCGGACCTGTCCGCCCGCAGCAGTCCTGCTGGACCTGTGTGCCCTATTGCTACGACTATCAGGTGCAGGAGCTGATCTGCGATACGGCGCTCAACCTGACGAGCTGCAATCAGGACATCCACTACGGACGCCTGAATCCCTATCTGGGCAGCGGCACCAGCTGTTCCTGGAACTGGAATGGCTGCTATCTGCGCGGGACCTACACCGGTCAGGCTCTGCAGGGGGGCTGCGTCGCCGATCCGAACGAGCGCAAGATCCAGCAGAACCAGGTGTCATGGTGCCCGTGGGTGCCTACGACCCCTTGGACGTCTCTGGGGCCGAATGGCTCGCCGAACCCGATTACCGGGCCGAACCTGAACTGTCCGACGCCGATGCTGGGCCTGACCGGCAACCGGCAGCAGGTGCTGGAGACGCTCGACAGGATGACACCCATTCCGGGTGGCACCCATGCCGACGTTGGATTGCGCTGGGGTCTCAGAACCCTGTCGCCGAACGGCGGCTGGCCGGGCTTCTTCGGTCTGGCGACGCCGCCCAAGCCCTACGGAACCCAGTCGGCCAAGGTGATGATCCTGATCACCGACGGCGAGAATACCCAGGCCATCGACTATCCGGGCTTCTGGGGCTGTTCGGGGTATCTGAACCCGGGTTGTAGCGGTTCGCCGACGCAGGCACAGCTCGACCAGCGCATGCTGACCTGGTGCTCGGCGATCCGGAACCAGTACAAGATCGAGCTTTACACGATCGCGGTCAACTTCTCGAACCCGGCAGCCGTGGCACAGCTTGCGACATGTGCAGGGGATGCCCAGCATGCGTTCAGCATCGATGCCGCGCAGCTTCAGAATGTGCTCGACGTCATCTCGTCGCGCATCCTCAAGCTCAGGATCACCGAGTGATGCAGACGTGCCGGAAGGAAGGCGGGAGATGCCAATGAGAATACTGAAGGCCGTCGTGATCGCCGCGGGCCTGGCAGGCATCGCCAGTCCTGCGCTGGCGGAATGTTCGCTCAGCAAGCTGATGTTCAACTTCAAGGAGCGGACGATCCAGCACCTTGATGTGCGGCAGGGCGAGTATTGTTCCGGCGCACTGGTGATGCCCGGAATCACCTGGTTCCGCATCGAGGTGGCCGAGCAACCCAAGAACGGGCTGGTCAGCGTCAATCAGAAGACCTTTGTCTGGAAGTATCGCCCGTTCAAGAACTTCAAGGGCGAGGACAAGATGGTGTTTCGCCTCTACGGGTATAACAACAAGGTCAACGACAACGGCTACATGGAGTTCAAACTCCGGGTGTTCTGAGATCGCGCCGGCGCTTGCCAAGTGGCGCCGGCCAGTTCACGTTGCGGGGCATGAACGCGCCTGCTGCCAAGACCATCGCTTATTCCACCTGCCCGCATGACTGCCCCTCGGCCTGCTCGGTCGAAGTGGAGGTGCTTGACGGGGCGCGGATCGGGCGCCTGCGCGGCGCGCGCGAGCAGAGCTATACCGCGGGCGTCATCTGCGCCAAGGTGGCCCGTTATGCCGAGCGTATCCACCATCCCGACCGGCTGTTGCATCCGCTGATCCGCACGGGTCCGAAGGGCTCCGGTCAGTTCCGCCGTGCCGATTGGGACGAGGCGATGGCGATGACGGCGGAGGGCCTGCTGAAGGCCGAGGCCGCGCATGGGCCGTCGGCGGTGTGGCCCTACTATTACGCCGGGACCATGGGCTTTGTGATGCGCGACGGCATCAACCGGCTCAGGCATGCCAAGCGCTATTCGGGGTTCTTCGGCTCGATCTGCACGACACCGGCCTGGACCGGTTTCATCGCTGGAACGGGGCGGCTTGCCGGCGTCGATCCGCGCGAGATGGCGAAATCCGACTGTGTGGTCATCTGGGGCACCAATCCGGTGGCGACGCAGGTCAACGTGATGACCCATGCGATCCGCGCCCGCAAGGAACGCGGCGCCAAGATCGTCGCCGTCGACATCTACTGCACCGAGACGCTGGAGCAGGCCGATCTGCCGATCATCGTTCGGCCCGGCACCGATGGGGCGCTGGCCTGCGCTGTCATGCATGTGCTGTTCCGCGATGGATTGGCGGATCGTGCCTATCTCGCCCGCTACACCGACGATCCGGCGGGGCTGGAGGCGCATCTTGAAACGCGCGGTCCGGCCTGGGCCGAAGCGATCTCGGGCGTGCCGGTGGCCACCATCGAGGCGTTTGCGCATCTGGTGGGACGTACACCGCGCACGTTCTTCCGGCTCGGCTATGGTTTCTCGCGCCAGCGCAACGGCGCGGTCAACATGCATGCGGCAAGCTGCATCGCGGCGGTCACCGGTGCCTGGCAGCACGAAGGGGGCGGCGCCTTCTTCAACAACGGCGCCATCTATCGCTGGGACAAGACGATGATCGAGGGCACGGATGTGGCCGATCCGGGCGTTCGTCAGCTTGACCAGTCGCAGATCGGCCGCATCCTGACCGGCGATGCGGAGGCGCTGCACGGCGGACCGCCCGTTACCGCGCTGTTCATCCAGAACACCAATCCGGTCAGCATTGCGCCGGAGCAGCAACTGGTCAAACGCGGTTTTCAGCGCGAGGACCTGTTCACCACAGTGCACGAGCAGTTCATGACCGAAACGGCGCTGATGGCCGATGTGGTGCTGCCGGCGACGATGTTTCTCGAACACGACGACATCTACCACGGCGGCGGGCATATGCATGTGATGCTCGGGCCGAAGCTGGTCGAGCCGCCGGGCGAGTGTCGCAGCAATCACCAGGTCATCGTCGATCTCGCGGCGAGGGTGGGGGCATCGCATCCCGGCTTTGCGATGACGCCCGAGGCGCTGATCAGCGATGTGCTGACGCGCAAGGGGCGCGGCTCCTATGAGACGCTGAAGGCGGAGCGCTGGCGCGACCTCCAGCCCGATTTCGCCACCGCCCATTACCTCGGCGGCTTTGCCTGGCCGGACGGCAAGTTCCGCTTCCGTCCGCGTTGGCGCGAGGTGCCCAACGCCAATGCCGGGCTGAAGGGGCCGGTGGAGCAGTTGCCCGATCTGCCCGATCATGTTGCATTGATCGAGAGCGCGGATCGCGAGCATCCGTTCCGGCTGGCGACCTCGCCGGCGCGCTCCTTCCTCAACTCGACCTTCACGGAGACGCCGGGATCGATGGCGCGGGAAAAGGCGCCGTCGCTTCTGGTGCATCCCGAAGATGCGGCTGCGCTGGGCCTTGATGAGGGCGCAGCGATCGAAATCGGCAACCGGCGCGGGTCGGTATTTCTCACCGCCCGGCTGTTCGATGGGGTGCAGCGCGGCGTGGTAATCGCAGAATCGGTCTTTCCCAATCGCAGCCACCGCGAGGGCTGCGGTATCAACACCCTGATCGGTGCCGATTCCATCGCCCCATATGGTGGGGCCGCAGTGCATGACGCGAAGGTGTGGATAAAGAAGGCTTGACGAATGCCGGGGCAGTTGCGCGATATGGCGCGACGTTGCGGCAGGACAAGGAGACAGCGGAATGGTCGCGTGGGTGGGGCGTGTTGCGGGATTTGTGCTGGCAGCAGCTGTGTTGACGGGATGCCAGAGCGTGCCGGCGGATTTCAAGCCGGATCCGGCACTCAAGGCGGCAACGCCGGCCAAGTTGCAGTCCCATGTGGCTGATCTGTGCGTGAAGTCGCAGCGCGCCAAGGCGAGCGTCGAGACATCGCAAGTGGCAAAGCCGTGCGGCTGCTATGCGCGCGGCGCGCTGAAGGCGATGGACAAGACCGAGATCGAGTTCTTCCGCGCTAACGGTTTCTTCGCCGATAGCGCCAGGCCGAAGGCACAGGCCGCACTCAATGCCTGCGGCCTGAAATAGGCGCGTGGATGGCGGGGAGCCTAATATCAAAGGCCCCGGATGCTGACGCATGGGGCCTTTGATCGGACCTGAATTTATCAAACACATTCAGTGGGCTGATAAATTCAGGACAGCATTCCAAAGAGTCATTCCCAATGACCTTTGGTATTACAGCGCCCGCGCCGCCTCCAGCACCTCGGCGGCATGGCCGGGCACCTTCACCTTGGACCAGATGCGGGCGATGCGGCCATCGGCGCCGATCAGCACGGTGGTGCGCTCGACTCCCATGTATTTGCGGCCATACATCGATTTTTCCACCCACACGCCATAGGCCTTCAGCATGCCCGTATCGGGATCGGCGGCGAGCGGAAAACACAGACCGTATTTGGCCTTGAACTTGTCATGGCTCTTGACCGGATCGGGCGAGACGCCGACGACCACGGCGCCGGCTTTGGCGAACGCGTCATGCAGGTCGTTGAAGTCCTTGGCCTCCATCGTACAGCCTGATGTGTCGTCCTTCGGGTAGAAATAAAGCACGAGTTTCCCGCCCTTGAAGTCGGACAGTTTCAGCATCTTGCCGCTGTCGCCTGCCAGTTGAAAATCCGGCGCGACATCGCCGACCGACAGTGTTGCACTCATGATCCTGATCTCCTTGCCTTGGCCCGGCCACAACTTGCGCCCAAATTCAATATGGACCGGGATAGCTTGCGGATCACCGCTCGGCCAGAACTTTTGATCCCCGGTGTGCCGCCGCTCAACTTTCCCGCTATAAGGGAATCAGATGACCGAGCAGATGTCAGAGGTTCCCGCAGCGCCGCCGGTGGCCGCAGCCGGCCCGGCCGGCGGGCACTGGCGCGCGGTGCGCTGGGGCTTCGTGCTGCGCTGGGCGGCGATCGGCACGGTGCTGACGGGAACTGGCATCGCGGCCCTGCTGGCGGGGTTGCTCTATTTCAATCTGGAGCAGCATCCGGTCGTCGGTCGCTATGTCCGTGACAAGGTGGTCGCGGCGCTGGAGCAGCGGCTCGGCGCCGGCATGAAGGTCGGGATCGATCAGGTCGATCTCCGCCGGTCGGATCACGAGACGGTGGTGCAGGTGGCGGGAATCCATCTCAGCCGTGCCGACGGCAAGCGGGTGATCGACGCGCCGGCCGGCACGCTGTTTCTCGATTCCAGCCGGCTCATGACCTTGCAGATCGTGCCGCGCAGGGTCGAGGTCGCCGGCCTCAAGGTGGCGCTGGAAATCGACGAGACCGGAGCGCTCGGCGTCGGCGATCCGGGCGCCACGCCCGCGGGCGGGGTCGGGCTGCCGCCGCCGCTTGTTGCCCCCACCGATCCGCTCAAGACGCTGGGCGAGGCGATCGGGGCGGGGTTTGCCGGCCTGTCGCTGGTGCGCGAGGCGCTGGGCGGCAGCTTGCCGGAAGTCGGGCTGAAGCAGGCCGCCTTCTCGCTGAACGATCGGCGTTCCGGCAGGATGCTGATGGCCGACGGGGTGGGGGCGGTACTTTCGACACTGGAAGGCGGGACGGTGGAGGCCCGCGCCGATGTCGCCATGGCGGGGGCGAACTATACGCTGACCGCGTCGCTGTCGCCGCCGGGCGGGGCCAGCCAGACCATGCGCCTCAAATCCGAGCGGCTCGATTTCGCCGATTTCGCGCGGTCGCTCGGGCTGCACACACCCGCCTCGCTGCAGCGCACGCCGGTCGAACTGGCGCTTGATGCCGAAGTGGACGGCGAGCGGATGGCGCGAAGCGCGCGCGTGTCGGTGAAGCTCGGGCCGCTCGCCCTGCAGGTCACGCATGACGGGCCGCCGCTGGCCCTGACGCGCAGCGAAGCGGTGGTCACCTGGGCGCCGGGCGCGAGCGATCTGGCCGTCGAGGCGCTGACCTTCGATACCGGCGCCAATCAGCTGCGGATGAAGGGGGTGCTGGCGCCGCCGCGCGCAGCGGAGGGGGTGTGGCGTGCGCGGCTGGCGGCGACCGAAACCATGCTCGACGGGCTGACGGCGGGCGATCAGCCGGTGCTGCTGCCGGAGATTGCCACCGACCTGTCCTGGAGTTCTGTTCAGCAGGCCATCGGCATCGAAAGCCTGCGCGTCGCCGGTCCGCAGGCGGAAGTGCTGCTGACTGGCCTGCTGGGGCTCGGCGAGGGCCGGGAGGCGGTGAAGCTCGATCTCACGGCACGGCAGACGGAGGCGCGGGCCGCGCTGCGGCTATGGCCGCCGTATTTCGCCCCGACAACGCGGAACTGGCTCGTCGATCACGTCAAGGGCGGGCAGTTGAATGACCTTGCCCTGAAGATTGACTTCGGCCCGGAAGCGTTTGCAGCTGTCGCAAAGGAAATGCCGCTGCCCGAGGGATCGGTGGCGGCGCGCTGGAACCTCACCAATGCCAGCGTGCAGGCGTTGGCGGAAACGCCGGTGATCCGTGGGGTGACCAGTACCGGGCGGGCCAGCGCGCGGCGCGTCGATGTGGACATGCAGGGCGGCACGATCGAGATGGGCAACCGGCGTCTGACGCTGGGGGCCAGTCAGTTTGTCGTGCCGAGCACCGCCGTAGATGTGCCGGAGGCGCGTTTCCGCGCCCGGTTCGAGGGGGGCGCCGATGCGCTGGTGGCGCTGGCGCGCACCCCCGGACTGCGCCCGTTCGCGCCGAACACGATTGATCCGGCGCGCTTGCGCGGAACCGCCGAGGGTGAGGTTAGCCTTGTCCTCAAGCTGAAGCACAAAATCGCGCCGGCCGATGTGCGCGTTGGGCTGAACGCCGCGCTCAAGGGCGTGACGCTGGAGACCGGGTTTGCCCGGCAGAACCTGGAAGCGGGGCAGTTCCAGCTCCAGGTCGATCGCGACGCGGTGCAGATCCGCGGCGAAGCGCGACTGGCCGGCGTGCCCGCGCAGATCGACCTCAAGGGCTCCGCCGGAGGCGCCGCCCAGGCGCAGGTGTCGATGCTGCTCGATGATGCGGCGCGGGCGCGGCAGGGTATCCAGCTCGGCAGCGCCGTCACCGGGCCGGTGCAGGTGCGTCTGCTGGTGCCATTGAGCGAGCAGGGCACGGGCGACATCACGGCCGAGTTCGACCTTACCCGAATCGCGCTCAACGAGCCGCTGCCCGGGTGGTCGAAAAAGGCCGGGGCGCCAGGCAAGGCGCGTGCGGTGCTGGAAGAGCGCGACGGCGGCGGGCTCAGCCTCGGCAAGCTGGAAGTGGATGCCGGCGGCGTGCAGTTGCGCGGACAGGTCGATCTTGGCCGCGATGGCAGTTTCCAGAAGGCGCAGCTCTCCTCGTTCAAACTGTCGCCGGGCGACAACGTGCAGGTCGAGGCCGAGCGCGTCAGCGGCATGAACCGCATCGTGGTGCGCGGCAATGCGTTCGATATGCGCCCGTTCCTCAAGTCGGTGCAGACCGGCAGCCTCGACCGGGCGAATGCGCGCGATACCGAGATTCTGCTCAAGACGACGGTGCTGAGCGGGTTCGGCGGGGAACTGGCCAGCAATGCCGAGATCCGCATGGAAAAGCGCGGCAGCGATCTGAAGCGTTTCGATCTGACCGGCCGCTTCGATGGCGGGCCGGTGACGGTCAGGCTCGAACCGCAGGCCGGGCGGGCGCCGCGGCTCAAGGTGGAAGCCGCCGATGCCGGGGCCTTCCTGCGCTTTTTCGATCTTTATTCGCGCATGCGCGGCGGTCACCTTGTCCTGGAGACGACGCTTGCCAGCGGCAGCCAGAACGGCACGATGATGGTGCGCGATTTCGCGCTGCGCGACGAGCCGGCGATGAAACGGCTGACCAGCGATCTGACCACGCAGTCGGCCGGCGAGGAGTCCTCGCAGGTGGTGCGCGACGCCGGGCGGCGCCGGACCAACCTGAAGGACGTTCCCTTCACCAAGATGACCGTCAGCTTCGCGCGCACGCCGGGCCGGCTGGAGGTGAAGGACGCGGTGATGTGGGGGCCTGAAATCGGCGGCAGCATTACCGGTGTGCTGGATTACCTGCGCGACAGGGTGAACCTTACCGGCACCTTCGTGCCCGCCTATTCGCTCAACAACATGTTCGCGCAGGTGCCGGTGCTGGGGCCGCTGCTCGGCGGCGGTCGCAACGAGGGCCTGTTCGCGGTGCGGTATTCAATCAGCGGCGCGCTGAGTGCCCCGACGCTGACCATCGATCCGCTGACGGCACTCGCGCCGGGGTTCCTGCGCAAGATCATCGATTTCCGCGGCCATGCCCAGCAGCGCGCCACCCAGCCCGCCAACTGATCGCTGGCGCGCACCTGATCTGGCTTGGTGAACCTGGCCACGCGGCAGTTTGTGACATCGCCGCAACACCGCAAGCGATAAACGTTGCGCAGTCCCACCGTGCCGGATTGTGCCGCGCTGCTGCCACTTTTCCGCGCGACCAAGGCTGCCTAACGAGACGATCCAAGAACGGAGAAATCCGGGCCGGCCACAGGGCCGGTGGGCTTGAATGCTTCCTCGGTCGGTATTGCGCGGTTCTGCCGGACAAGGGCAGGGCGGTGGATGCGGATTGTTAAAGCCGATGGCACTAGGATTCGACAGGATGATGTGGGCATGGATGCGCGCGTGACCGACAAATCGAGATTGCCCAGCCGGCATGTGACGGAAGGGCCGACTCGCGCGCCGCATCGCTCGTATTATTATGCCATGGGCCTGACCAAGGGCCAGATTCACCAGCCCTTCGTCGGCGTCGCCTCCTGCTGGAACGAGGCCGCCCCCTGCAATATCGCGCTGATGCGGCAGGCGCAGGCGGTAAAGAAGGGCGTCGCCGCCGCCGGCGGCACGCCGCGCGAGTTCTGCACCATCACCGTGACCGATGGCATCGCGATGGGGCATCAGGGCATGAAGTCCTCGCTTGCTTCGCGCGAGGTGATCGCGGATTCGGTCGAATTGACCATGCGTGGCCATTGCTACGATGCGCTGGTCGGTCTCGCCGGCTGCGACAAGTCGCTACCGGGCATGATGATGGCGATGTGCCGGCTCAACGTGCCGTCGATCTTCATCTACGGCGGCTCGATTCTGCCCGGCAATTTCCGTGGCCAGCCGGTGACCATCCAGGACATGTTCGAAGCGGTCGGCAAGCATTCAGTCGGCGCCATGTCGGACGAGGACCTTGAGGAGATCGAACAGGTCGCCTGCCCCTCGGCCGGGGCCTGCGGCGCCCAGTTCACCGCCAACACCATGGCGACGGTGTCGGAAGCGATCGGTCTGGCGCTGCCCTATTCGGCGGGGGCGCCGGCGCCGTACGAGATCCGCGACCGTTTCTGTATGACCGCCGGCGAGATGGTGATGGAGCTCATCGCCATGAACATCCGCCCGCGCGACATCGTCACGCGCGAGGCGCTGGAGAATGCGGCGACGGTGGTGGCCGCCTCGGGCGGTTCCACCAATGCGGCGCTGCATCTGCCGGCCATCGCTCATGAGTGCGGCATCGCGTTCGATCTGTTCGATGTGGCCGAGATCTTCAAACGCACGCCCTATGTGGCGGACCTCAAGCCGGGCGGGCGCTATGTGGCCAAGGACCTGTTCGAGGTCGGCGGCATTCCGCTGTTGATGAAGACCCTGCTCGATCACGGCTACCTGCACGGCGACTGCCTGACGGTGACGGGACGCACCATCGCCGAGAACCTCGAAAAAGTGCGCTGGAACGCTGATCAGGACGTGGTGCGTCCGGCCAGTGCGCCCATCACGGCGACCGGCGGGGTCGTCGGCCTTGCCGGCAATCTGGCGCCCGACGGGGCGATCGTGAAGGTCGCCGGCATGAAGAACCTCAGGTTCACCGGGCCGGCCCGCTGTTTCGACAGCGAGGAGGCATGCTTTGAGGCAGTTTCGAACCGCGCCTACAGGGAAGGCGAGGTGCTGGTGATCCGCTATGAGGGGCCCAAGGGCGGCCCCGGCATGCGCGAGATGCTGTCCACCACCGCCGCGCTCTATGGCCAGGGCATGGGCGAGAAGGTGGCGCTGATCACCGACGGGCGCTTTTCGGGCGCCACGCGCGGCTTCTGCGTCGGCCATGTCGGACCGGAGGCGGCGGTCGGCGGACCGATCGCGCTGATCCGCGACGGCGATGTGATTACGCTCGACGGGGAAACCGGCGAGATTTCGGTGGCGCTCGACGAGGCGGAATTCGCCCGGCGCCGCAAGGACTGGCAACCGCGCGAGACCGACTATGCGTCGGGCGCGCTCTGGAAGTATGCGCAATCCGTGGGCGATGCCCGTCACGGGGCCGTGACGCATCCGGGTGGGGCGGCTGAGAAACATTGCTATGCCGATATCTGATCGTTCGCTTCTTCTCCTGGTGCTGTGCGCCGGCTGTATGGCCGGCCCCGCCTTCGCTTTCGATCCGCAGGAGCAGCCGGAGGGGCGCGCGCCGGTGATCGAATCGTTCAAGTCCGTCACCGATGCGCTGAAGGCCGGCGTGCGCGGCCTCAATGCCGGCGACAAGCAGGGCGCGGCGCGCGCGCTGCAATATGCGGCGACCAAGGGCGACATCGCCGCCCAGTACAAGCTTGGCCGCATGTATGCCGATGGCGACGGGGTGGAGCAGGACGACTATCGCGCCTTCCGGCTCTACCAGCAGATCGCCAATGCCAATGCCGAGGAGGCGCGCGGCACCATGAAGGCCGGCGTGGTGGCGAAGGCTTTCGTCCAGCTCGGTTCCTATTATCTCGATGGCATCGCCGGTTCGTCGGTCCGTGCCAATCCGGCGCGCGCCTACGAGATGTTCCATTACGCCGCCTCCTATTTCGGCGACCCGGACGCGCAGTACAACATCGGCCGCATGCATCTTGACGGGGTGCATGTGGACAAGGATGCCCGGCAGGCGGCGCGCTGGCTGAACCTGGCGGCGGAGAAGGGCCATCCCTATGCGCAGGCGGTGCTGGGGCAGATCCTGTTCAACGGGCAGGACGGTGTGCCGCGGCAGACCCTGCTGGGTCTGTCCTGGATGATACTCGCCCGCAAGGCCTGCCATCCCGACAAGGACGGCTGGGTGTTCGACATGACGCGCAAGGCGGAGACGGCGGCGTCCGAGGACGAACGGCGTCTGGCGCCGAGCTTGGCGCTCAAGCTGGCGCGCGGCGGTCCCGTGCCCGTGCGCGAACCGGAGGAGAAGTCGGCCTCGCCGACCTTCCCGCTGCTGCCGATGCCGATCCAGGGGCTGATGGCGCCTTTTGGCCGCTCGGCGGCGCGGCCGGCCGATAGCGGTGCGGCGCGCTCGTCGTTCGCGCCGGCCCAGTAGGTGATTTTTCCCCCCGCACCGCTTTCCGGCTTGTCACGACGCAAAGCGTTTGTTAGTCAGCGGCGCTCGGAACGGGGCTGGTTCGCCGGCCTGATCGTCCCAATGCGGCCATGGCGGAATTGGTAGACGCGCTAGCTTGAGGTGCTAGTGGGGAGACCCGTGGAGGTTCGAGTCCTCTTGGCCGCACCAACAAAAGCCCCCGGAAACGGGGGCTTTTTGCTGTTCGTCACTTTTTCATAACGGTGACCTCGCAGCCTTTGAGCGCGAAATCCGGGTTTCCGTTCGGCTTGTAGCTGGGTTTGATGATGACAACCCCCGGCTGATTCAACGGCAGCATGAAGGCGGCACGCTTGGCTTCTACCGGCACCTTGACAATCTGGTTGGCGTAGCCAAATTCGAACGTTCCGCCTACCGCCTGGTTATTGACCTGACAATCGATCAGGGCGCGCCGCCCACTCAGCCCGAGCAAATGGAGCGACGCGCGGCTCTCCTCGCCGTTCGACTTGGGATTGAAAGATACTGTGCTCTCATTCACCATGAAGCCGATGTTCCAATCCACATTCTTGCCTTCCAGCAGCACCATGACATCGCCGGCATTCTGCATGGGATTAACGCTGGAAACGATACCTGACGCGCCAAGGTCGGCTGATGTCGCCTGAACCTTCTGGGTGGCCAGCCTTTTCAACTTTTCGTCCATCGCCACCGGGGCGGGGCCGAGCTTTCTAAGTCTGGCGGCGTTCACCGTCATGTTGCTGGAGTTGACCTGCAGATCGGCTCCGGGCGGGACCGTTCGCATGTTCGGCTGTTGAGCCGCCAGTGGGCCGGCAACCAGACAAAGTCCACACATGGCCATTGCGGCAGGTTTAGCCATCATTTTAGCCTCCCGATGAATGATGTCCGCCAGCGAAGCTATACCAGCCGCGCGGATCTGTCCTCGCACAATCGGGTGATTGCTCAGGCGACAGCCTGCACCACCCGGAACCCCTTGGCGTCGAGCGCGGCGAGAAAGGCCGGCAGCATCGCGGCGGTCTGCTCGCGGGTGTCGTGGAACAGCACGATGCCCTTGCGGGCCTGGAGGATGCGGCGCATCACCAGATCGAGCTGTGTTTGCGGGGTCATCGGGTTCCAGTCGCTGGCCCAGACGTCGGCGCCGAACACGGCGATGTTGCGGCGCGACAGTTCCGCCCGAAGTGCCGCCGTCTCGACAAAGCCGGGAAAGCGCAGGAACGGGCTCAGCCGACCGGCACCGCCGAGCGCTGCGGTGATCGAGGCGGCGCCGCGGTCAATGTCGGCAAGTCCCTGTTCGTAGCTCAGCCGGTCGATCGTCCAGGGGTGGGAATAGGTGTGGTTGCCGATGCTGTGGCCTTCGCGCGCGATGCGGGCCGCCAGATGCGGCAAACCGGCGGCGTTGCGCCCGATCAGGAAGAATGTGGCGCGTGCCTGCCGGGCGGCCAGCGCATCGAGCACGCGCGGCGTGGTGCCGGCGGCCGGGCCATCGTCGAAGGTCAGCACCACCTCGCCGTCGGCCAGCGGCAGGGTGCCGGCAAAGTGCTTGCGGCCATAACCGGGGCCGCCCGAAACCGCGACCGACAGGGTGCGCGCGGTGCCTGCCGCCACCGTGCCGGCGGAGGCCGCAAGCGCTGCCGCGCCCATGCCGATCAGAACCTTGCGCCGCTGCATCCCTCGACTCCCTGCCGCATTGCTATCCCCGGCTGCTGATCCTACAAGGCAGTTCGGCCCGTTTTGCAATGCGGAAAATTCGATGCTCGGCAACGCCCCTCCGGAGAGCGGCCCCTTGCCTCAACCCGAAGTGATGCGGGATGAGGAAGGCGAGGTGCGCGCGGCGTTCGTCGCCTCGGTGCGCACCGCGATTGCCACCGAGAACCGCGAGGCGCTGGCGGCGCTGGCGGGCGACCTGCACGAGGCGGACCTTGGCGCATTGATCGAGGCGCTCGATGCCGAAGACCGGCCGCGCCTGATCGCGCTGATGGGGCGCGACTTCGACTTTGCCGCGCTGACCGAAGTCGACGACGCGATGCGCGAGGAGATCCTCGAAGACGTGCCGAATGCGGCGATCGCCGCCGGCGTGCGCGATCTTGATTCGGACGATGCGGTCTACATCCTCGAAGATCTCGATGCCGCCGATCAGGAGGAGGTGCTGGCGCAGTTGCCGGCCTTCGAGCGCGACACGCTGGAGCGCAGCCTCGACTACCCGGAAGAATCGGCCGGCCGCCGCATGCAGGCCGACTATATCGCGGTGCCGCCGTTCTGGACCGTGGGGCAGACCATCGACTTTATGCGCGAGACGGCGGACCTGCCGGAGAAGTTCTACCAGATCTTCGTGGTCGACACGGAGCGCCATGTGATCGGTGGGGTGGGGCTCGATACGCTGTTGCGCGCCAAGCGCCCGGTGCGCATCGAGGCGATCATGCAGCCCGAGGAGCATACGGTTCGGGTCGACGAGGATCAGGAGGATGTCGCCGACATCTTCAAGCGCTACAACCTCGTCACCATGCCGGTGATCGATGCCGAGGACCGGATGGTGGGCGTGCTCACCTTCGACGACATTGTCGACGTCATCGATCAGGAGGCCGACGAGGACATCCGCGCGCTCGGTGGCGTCAAGCCGGACGAAGAACTTTCCGATTCGGTGTGGACGCTGGCGCGCGGCCGGTTCTCCTGGCTGTTCATCAACCTGATCACGGCTTTCCTTGCCTCCAGCGTGCTGAAGGGCTTTGCCGGCCAGCTTGAGAAGATGGTGGCGCTGGCGGTGCTGGCGCCCATCGTCGCCAGCCAGGGCGGCAATGCCGCCACCCAGACCATGACCGTGGTGGTGCGCGCCATCGCCACGCGCGAACTCGACAAGGCCAATGCGCTGCGGGTGGTTTTGCGCGAACTTTTTGCAGGTCTGCTCAACGGACTGGCCTTCGCGGTGATCACCGGCCTGATCGCTTCCTACTGGTTCGGCACGCATGATCTCGGCATCGTCATCGGCATCGCAATGGTCATCAATCTGATCGCTGCCGCCGTGGGCGGGGCGACGATCCCGCTGGTGCTCAACCGCTTCGGCATCGATCCGGCGGTGTCCTCCGCCCCGTTCGTGACGACAGTCACCGATATCGTCGGGTTCTTCGCGTTTCTCGGCGTGGCGACCCTGTGGTTCGGGCTCGCCTGAGCCGGTCACACCGCGTCATGGTCGGGCTTGTCCCGATCCTCCACGTCTTTGGAGCGGTTTCTGTAAGTCGTGGATGGTCCGCTGCCGCGCACCATGACGGTGGGAACGTTTGGCGCGCAGCGATTGGCATAATGCGTTTACCCTGCCGCTTACCGATTGATTAACGGGTCGGGTGGCATTTTAGCGATCATGACCCGACGCTCTCGCAAACCGGCGCGCCCGCGCTACGGGGCCGCCGTTGCCCTGTTCGCTCTCGGCTTTATGACCTCCTGTTCCGTGCAGGAGCAGTATAACCGCTATCCCGCCAAGGGGGACATCAAGCCGCATCCGGGCGTGGCCCGGGCGAGCACGTTCCCCATTCAGGGAATCGACATATCCAAGTGGCAGGGCAGCATCGACTGGCAGGCCGTGCGAGGGGCGGGGACGCGCTTCGTGTTCATCAAGGCGACCGAGGGCGGCGATTTCGTCGATCCCAAGTTCCTCGACAACTGGAATGGTGCGCGGGCCGCTGGCGTCGCGCGCGGCGCCTACCACTTCGTCTACTGGTGCCGGCCGGCGCATGAGCAGGTGATGTGGTTCACCCAGCATATCCCGCAGGATCCGGATGCGTTGCCGCCGGTGCTGGATGTCGAGTGGAACAGCCATTCCAAGACCTGCCCGCAGCGCATTCCCAAGGAACAGGCGATGGAGAAAATTCGCCTGATGCTGGCCGAGCTCGAACGCCACACCGGCAAGCGGCCGGTGATCTACACCGACATTCCCTTCCACGAGGAAGTGCTGGAAGGCGAACTCAACGATTACGTGTTCTGGATCCGCTCGACCGCCGCCGAGCCTTCCGAGCGCTATCGCGGCCGCTCCTGGGGCTTCTGGCAGTTCACCACCACCGGGCGGGTGCCGGGCATCAGCGGCAACGTGGACCGCAACGCCTTCTTCGGCGGCGAGAAGGAATGGCAGCAGTTCATTTCTGGCAAGCCAATGGCGGTCAGCAATCGCTGACACCGACGGACTTCTGAGATCTGATCTTCGAGTAAAGCCGGTCGGGAATGCTTCGCGCGGTCACTCGATGGCGGCGCGCTCGCCGGCGCGCAAAAACACCATGGGATCGGTCGCCTCGTCATCGACGCGGACTTCGTAGTGCAGGTGCGGGCCGGTGGAACGACCGGTGGAGCCGACCAGCCCGACGACGCTGCCTTTGCGCACCACATCGCCCACTGCGACCTCGATGGACGACAGATGGCCGTAGCGGGTGGTCAGGCCGTGCCCGTGGTCGATCTCGACCATCTTGCCATATCCGCCGACCCAGCCGGCCTCGATGACCCTGCCGTCGGCAGTGGTCTTGACCGGCGTGCCGGTGGAAGCGCGGAAATCAAGCCCCGAATGCATCGCCAGACCGCGCGTGAACGGATCGGTGCGGGTGCCGAAGGTGCTGGTGGTCTCGTGATGGCGCGAGAGGGGGCGGCGCAGCGGCAGCGCGCGCACCAGACGGCTGAGCCGCTCGGTTTCCTGAAGGTTGGTCTCGGCGGCCGCAAGACGCCGCTCGAACTCGATGCTCTCGGTTCTGGACATCGGAATGAGCGGACCGCCGATCGCTGTCGGAACGGCCGCCTGCTGTGCAGGGGCGGCGGATTTGCCGAAGCGCGTGAGATCGAGGCCGGTCGCCTCAAGGCTGGCGCGCATGCGGCGGGCGGTGTTCTGGGCGTTCAGTTCAATGCCATGCAGCAAGGCAAGCTGGCGGGTGGACATGGCCTGGGCGCTCGCCTGCGCCTGTTGGATGAGGTGCGTCATGCCGCGCCGGTCGATCTGGCCGAGCCGTGCGGGCGGGGCGGGGGACGGCGACAGGGTGGCGGGAAGTTCGACAGGGCCGCTGCGCAGGCCCGACTCCACCGGAGTCGGCTTGGCGCGCGGCTCCTCGTCGGCACGGCCCGCCGGCAGCGGCATCAGCGCCTGGAAGGTCGAGGGGATTGTCGGCTCCGCGCGCTGGGGCAGGGCGCGCTCGGCGCTCATGAGGCCGGCCTTCATGGCCTCCTCGGTCATGCGGTTGACCAGCGTCTGCCGCGATTCAAGCTGGACCTGCCGGTTGATCAACTCATGCAGCTTGGCCTCGACCGAATCCTGATCGACAAGCTGGCGCCCGGCGACGCGATCGATATGGGCGCGCAACTGTGCGATGCGGTCCTCGTAGGCATATTGCATGCGTGCCTGACCGGAGAGCATGGCCCGCAGCACGTCATCCTTGGAGAACACATAGACGCCGGTGGCGATGGCCACCGCGCTGGCGGTGGCGATGGCGAAAGTCACGCAGCCGGCCAGCACGGGCGAAATCTCGAACCAGCGGCTGCCATTGCGGCCGCGGTATTCGATGGCGAGCTTGGCACTGGAATTGGCGAACGCGCGGGCTGTCGGCAACTTCTGCTGCATGGGATACTCGAACCTGTCGCTCACTACGGGCACAGGCTCGATAAGACCCGATTAAGGTTAATCGACCTCTAATTCGACAGCCGGCCAAGGCAGGTCCGGCGCAGAAACCAGTAAATTCAACCTGCTTTCGGGAAAATTCCAACAGGAGGCAGATTAGAACAGCGTATTCACACCGAGCCGGAACAGGTCGCCGCTGTTGGAGAATCGATACGACGTCGATTGCGTGGGGTTCGCCTGATTGCGGACCACCACGGTGCCGTTGCCGAGCGAGTAATGCAGGTATTCGCCGCGCAGGCTGATCGAGCGCGAGATGGCGACCTCGATGCCGCCGCCCAGCGCCCAGCCGGTCTTGGTCCAGGTGGTGGTGGAGCTGTTGCCAACCTCGGTGCGCGTGCTGGAACCGCCGATCAGCGGCACCGTATGCAGCACGCTGACCTGGGCGGCACTGGCGCGGATCTGGCTCATCGCCAGACCACCGGTGCCGAACACCAGCACGCGGTCCATCACCGCGTAGCCGAGACGGGCGCGGAAGGTGCCCAGCCAGTTGATCTGGCTCTTGGCGGTGAGGGTTTCGGTATGGGTCAGCGACAGCGTGGCAACGCTGCTGGTGTTGGACGCCGCGGACTGGCCCTTGGCGGTATGGCCGATGAGACTGACATCGGCCTCCGCACCGACCACCCAGCGGTCGATCTGGGTCTGCGCGCCGATCTGCACGCCGCCGACCAGGCCCTTGGGGTCCAGATCGAACTTGCGAATGCCGTTGAGTTCGAAAAAGCCGGGGCTGTAGCCGGTATAGCCCGACAGGTTGCCGCCCGTCGGCGCATTGTGATAGCCGAGATGACCGCCGAAGGTGAACCCCGCCCAGGAATAGCTCGGCCCCGGATCAGGCGCCTGAAGGCGCGGGGCACGATCGGCCGCGACGGCAGGAAAGGCGGCAACGGCGGCGACGATCGACAGAAAACGCAACGCGGACACGGGGGCAACTCCGGTAATGAACGGCAAGAATACGACCGACTTCGGTAACCGAGGGTTCACCCTGTGCCGGTTCCCGCCGCTTCCCTTGCGCAAGGTAAATGGCAGGTAAATCGCGCCTGGCCCGCGCACATCTTCTTTGACGCAGGACAAGGCAGCCGCTAATCGCAGACGTCATCCTTGACGTTCCATTTCAAACTCCCGCGAGGAGATCGATGTCGAAAGCCAGCCTCAAGCGCATCACGCTGCATCTTGCCCGCACCAAGGCCTATCCAAACGGCTCGCCCGATCACGGCTACGAGTTCGTCGCGCCGCTGGATGCGACCGGCCACATCGATGCCGAGGCGTGGCACAAGGAGCGCGAACAGTGCCGCGTCACCCGGTTCTGGGGCGGCGAAGAGGAAGACCTTGGCCATCTGGTGCGCCGCCCCGGCGGCTCCTGGGCGTTCCACTATGACATCAAGGGCGATGAGGACGACGAGGCCGGCTATCGGTTCGCCGCCCATGCCTTCGTCGAGCGCGAATATGTCTCGCTCAAGGATCAGGACGGCGAGTTGCAGCCCTTCATCGTGGCCAGCGTCGACGACCTCTGATCACTCGGCCAGTCTCAGCCGTGCGCGCTCGGTGCGCACGGCCTCGATTGCGGTTTCGATCCGGTCGGATTGCAGCACGCGGGCGAGCTTGGCGATGCTGTCGTCCGGCAGATCCCACCAGGCGATGTCTTCGAGCTGGGCGATAATGCCGGCGGCAAAGCGGCGGCGGATCTCGCGCGCCGGATTGCCGGCCACGACCGTGTAGGCCGGCACGTCGCGCGTTACCACAGATCGCGCGCCGATGATGGCGCCGTTGCCGATGGTCAGGCCCGACAGGATGATCGCGCCAGAGCCGATCCACACATCATGGCCGATGGACACATCGCCGCGCGTGGTGGCCGGGTCGCCCAGATCGGCGGCGCCGGGCCATTGCGCCGCAAGCGCCCCGAACGGGTAGGTGGTGACGAAATCGGCGCGATGATTGCCGCCAAGGAAAATCTCGACCTGATCGGCAATCGAACAGAAGCGCCCGATGCTCAGCCTGCCGCCACCCTCGGCAAAGCGCAGTTTCGGCGCGCCGTAACTGTGATCGCCGATCGAAAACCCGTGCCGAGCCGCAGCCCGCGCCAGATGCACCCGCGTCAGGTTCGACGGGTTAAGCCGCCGCCTCACCCAGGGCGGCAACAGGGCAGATATATCCATGGCATCCGGTCCTGACCTTAGTCGGCAGCGCTCGCCTTGACGCTCACCAGCTTGAGCGCGTCGGCCGGGGTACCCACGGTCATCATGTCGGGCAGGCCGACGCCGCCGGCATTCCTGGCCGTCAGGTCGATGCTGAGCGATTTCGGCTTGGCAAGGAAGCGCGCCACCGCGCCGGCCAGCGCATTGACATCGTCCGAGGCGCCGAGCAGCGCGGGAATGCCCATCGCTGCGGTTGTGCCGAGTTCGGCGCGGATTTCCTCCGGCTTGCGGCCCTGCTGGCGGGCCTGCATGGCGAGCAGTTTCTCGGCAAGGCCGGTGTTTTCCAGCTTCAGGCTGAGATTGCGGGCGGTTGCGCCCATCAGCGCCACCTGTGCCATGGCCATGTCGCCCTCGAACACATCGCGGCCGATGTTGCCGAGCGTGCCGCCAAGCCGGATGCTGCCCATGCCGGCACCGCCGAGCAGGATGTCAGAAAGAACGATCTCCTTCTTTGCCTCATCCCAGCGCGCGCCGATCCTGGCTGACATGTCGATGGCCGAATAACCGAGGGCCTTCAGCGATTTCAGGCCTTCCTCGGACGGGTTCTCAGGCAGTTTCATCGCCATGTTGTCGATGACCAGTGCGATATCGGTCGGAATGCCGTTGACCTCGTTCTTGGCCGCCAGCGCGAACTGGCCGAGCTTGACCGAGATCCGTTCGGGCTTGACGCCCTTGGGGGCGTTCGGGTCCGGCCCCTCCATTTCGAAGCCCTTGAAGGTGAAGCTGCCGATCTTCGGCATCAGCTTGCGCGGATCGGTCGACTTGAACTGGACATCGCCCTTCTCGACCGCCTCGATCATGCCGCGCAGCATCGGGACATAGGAAAAGCCCGAAATGCCGATCTCGCCGATCTTGCCGGTGTAACCTTCCGCCGAGATCGCCATGTCGCGCATCAGGAACCCGGCCGGCACGCCAGCGCTGCCATAGGACCCCGACATCTTGGCGATGGAGAAGGTCGCCTTGGGCTTGGCTGGATCGCCAACGGCCACGCGCATGCCGTCGGCAGCCATGCCGTCATCCTCGATACCTTCGAGAAGATCGATGAGCGGGCGGAGAATGGTTGTGGCCACCACGATGTCGCTCGGCCCCTTCTTGCCGCTGGCGCGATCCTTCTCGCTCTCGGCAATGACCGCGGCGGCGACCTCGGCCATGCTGCGGTCCCTGAGCGGGCGCATGCGGAAGGAGCCGGCGGTCATCGTGCCGAAGTCCATCTTCATCGCCGCATCGCCGGTGGCCAGCATCTCCATGCCGCTGGCCTTGTAGCTGTCGTAGAGCGCGACCGGCTTTTCATTCGGCGCAGCCTTGTCGAACCAGACATGCGCGGCCTGCGTCAGATCGACCCCGCGCATTTCGATGGTCTTGAAGGTGCCATCCTGCTTGAGGCCCGGCGCATCGGCGCTGAAGCTGCCGGCAGGCACAATAATCCGCTGCACCTTGCCCCCGGTGACAGCCTCGACGCTGATGTTGTCGAAGCGGTAGCTGAAGCGGTTTCCGGCATCGATGTTGGCGCTGATATCCAGCTTGGGCAGCCGGATGGCGGCGACGTTCAGGCCCTTGAGCCGCTGCGTCAGGCCGGGATCGAGCGCGAACAGCTTCGCCCATTCCTCCTTGCCAACCGTTGCGCCCTCGACCGCCACGCTGGGAATGTCGAGCTTGAATTTGGCGTTCTGGAAGCTGATCCCTTCAATCGCGTAGCTCTGGCCGGTCTGCGCCAGCGCCGATCCGACAAGGCCGCCGGGCAGGCGGGCGACGATGCGCCCGATGCGCAGGTCGCCGAGTTCGAGCCCGGCAATCTCGATCCGGCCGGACAGGCTGGAGACCGATACCTGGGCGCGGCCGCCGGCCTCGGCAATCCCTGTTCGAATCGCCCGTTCGGCAACCTCATTGCCCACGGCGACGGCAGCGAGCGACAGGGTTGCAAGGCTGGCGCCGGCCAGCGCGAAACGGGCAAGATGTGTCATGGGAACCTCCCAGGTGGTGGGTGCCGTGCAGTCGCCCATACGAATCGGGTGGGCGTCCAGCCTGCCACGGCAGGCGACAGTTTAACCCATGCGGGGCGTTGGGTCACGAGGGGAGAAGGGCGTGGAAATGTCGCCGACCGATGTTGCGGGGCTGACGCATCTCAGCGATAGTCGCGCGGGGGCGATGCCGGATGGAGTTCAACATGCGGGCGATAGTGTTTGGCTGCCTCATGATCATGCTGATGGGTGCGGCGGGCGAAGCGATGGCGCGCACCGCCGATCAGACCGCGCGCCGTTCGGCCCGCATTCGTGGCTATTCTCCCGAACAGACCTCCTGTTTCGTCAAGGTGTTCCGCACCTATGCCTCGCTCAACAGCCGGGGCCGCTGGGTCGCGGGCGGGCGCTCGCGCCGGGCGGACATCTACCGTCATGAAGCCTGGTCGCGCTGCGGCGTCCTGCGCTGATCAGCCGGTCGGGCCGAACACGCTTTCGAAGGCGCCGCGCAGGATCGCATCCACTTCCGGCATAGAGACCGGAATGCCGAGATCGACCAGGCTGGTGACGCCATAGCGCGGATCGGCGATGCCGCAGGGCACGATGCCGCCGAAATGGGCAAGATCGGGCTCCACGTTGAGCGAAATGCCGTGGAACGATACCCAGCGCCGCATGCGGATGCCGATGGCGGCGATCTTGTCCTCGTGGCCGGCGCCCTTGTCCGGCCGCCGGACCCAGACGCCGACGCGCCCTTCGCGCACCTCGCCCCGCAGGTTGAAGGCGGCGAGCGCGGCGATCACCCAGGCTTCCAGCGCCGTGACGAAGGCGCGCACGTCGCGCGTGCGGGCATTGAGATCGAGCATCACATAGGCGACGCGCTGGCCGGGGCCGTGATAGGTATATTCACCGCCGCGCCCGGTCTCATGGACAGGAAAGCGCGCCTCGATCAGATCGCTCGCGCGGGCCGAGGTGCCGGCAGTGTAGAGCGGCGGATGCTCGACCAGCCAGACCAGTTCCGGAGCCTCGCCGGCCAGAATGGCAGCGACGCGCGCTTCCATGGCGGCGACCGCCTCGGCATAGGGCACCGCAGCGTCAGCGATCCGCCATTCCACCGGGCGGGCGTCGGCGCGTTGCAACTTTTGCGTGCCGTACTTCGTCACCTTTAATCCTTCGTTGAAAAATTGCTGGCGCAATGGCGAAGCGTGAGGAGTGACATAGCGTGACGGGTCTGGACAAGGTCAAGGTGTCTGTGGCGGTGGAGCTTGGCCATCGCACGTTACGGCTCGGCGAGGTGCTCGGGTTTTCGCGCGGTGCGGCCCTGGATCTGGAGCGGCCGGCGGAGGATCAGGTGACGGTGGTGGCTGCCGGCGTGCCGGTTGCGCTGGCGCGGCTGGTGCCGCGCGGGGATGGCCCGCTCGCCATTGAGATCACGAGGTTGCTCGGGCAGGGCGCAGCACCCGCCCGCGACGCGGCCTGATACCAAAGGCCCCGGATGCTGACGCATGGAGCCTTTGAACGGACCTGAATTTATCGAACATACCCAATGGGTTGATAAATTCAGGACAGAATCCCAAAGAGTCATTTTCAACGACCTTTGGTATGGCAGGACAAAACACCAATTTTTTAAAACCTTGTGGACATTGTCAGACAAGCTGGTCCAGTGTAGGCGCCGGGAGGGTGCCGGCTCGACGCGGCGCCCCGTATTGCCTTGTTCGGGAGGAACTTATGACGGAATTGACCCGCCGCCACGCGCTCGGCCTTGCGGCCGGCACGGCGCTCGCCTTTGCCCATTCGTTGCCCGCCAGCGCACAGGGCGTGACCCTGCGGCTGTCCTCGCCGGCGACGCCGACGGATCAGCGCTCGGTGGCGCTTGAGCAGATTTTCGGCCCGGCCGTGAAGGAGTTCGCGACGTTCCAGCCGCACTGGAACGCCACGCTGTTCAAGCAGGGCACCGAGCTTGAAGCGATTGCGCGCGGCAACCTCGAAATGTCGATCGCCTCTGCGCAGGAGCTTTCCACGATCTTCCCGCAGTGGTCGATCTTCACCGCCGGCTACCTGCTGCGTGACGCCGAGCACCAGAAGAAGGTGTTCAACTCCGACGTGATGACGCCGATGAAGAAGATGGTCGAGGACAAGCTCGGCGTGAAGCTGATCGCGGTGATGTATCTCGGGCGCCGGCACGTGAACCTGCGCCATGACAAGGAGGTCAAGACCCCGGCCGATCTCGCCGGCGCCAAGCTGCGCATGCCGCCGTCCGAAGCCTGGCAGTTCCTCGGCAAGGCGCTGGGCGCCAGCCCGCTGCCGATGGCGTTCACCGAAATCTATACCGCCTTGCAGACCGGCGCCATCGACGGGCAGGACAACCCGCTGCCGACGGTGCGCGATTCAAAGTTCTATGAAGTGACCAAGCAGATCGTGCTGACCAGCCATCTGGTCGACTGGAACTTCCTCGCCCTCTCCAAGAAGGTGTGGGATGGTCTTGCGCCCGCCCAGCAGGCCAAGCTGCAGAAGGCCGCGGATGATGCCTGCGAATCCGCCCGTCAGGCGCAGCTCAAGCTGGAGGCCGATCTCGAATCCTTCATGAGGGACAAGGGCCTGAAGGTCTATACGCCCGATCTCAATGCCTTCCGCACCACGGTGCAGAAGGAGTATCTGGCGTCCAAGTTCGCCAAGGATTGGCCGGCCGGCATGGTCGAGGCGATCAACGCGATCAAGTAAGGCAGCCGCCGGGCGGCGCGTTGGCCCGGAGGTCTCCACCGTGATGGTCCGCGGAGGCGGACCATCCACGCCTTTAATGCCCCCAAAAAACGTGGATGGTCGGGACAAGCCCGACCATGACGCGGGGGGTACCAGTGTGAAAGCCCCCGCAATGGCGCGGCCCTATCCGCCAAAAAACAAAAAAGGGGCGCTCGTGGCGCCCCTTTTCCCATTCCAGCCGGCGAGGTTGCCGGCGGCGCCTCTTATACCAAAGGCCCCGGATGCTGACGCATGGGGCCTTTGAATGGACCTGAATTTATCAAACACACTCAATGGGTTGATAAATTCAGGACAGAATCCCAAAGGGTCATGTTCAATGACCTTTGGTATTACGGGATGCGCAGCACCTGGCCCGGATAGATCTTGTCCGGGTGGGTCAGCATCGGCTTGTTGGCCTCGAAGATCTTGGGATACTGGTTGGCATCGCCATACATCGCCTTGGCGATCTTCGACAGGTTGTCGCCCTTCTTGACCGTGTACATGCGCGATTCCGGCGCCGCCTGCTTGGCGACGAGGCTGGAATCGACCTGCGCGACGCCGATGGTGTTGCCGAGCGCCAGAATGATCTTCTCGGCATCGGCCTGGCTCATGGCGGTGCCGGACACCTTCACCGTGTCGCCCGCAACCGAGATGTCGAGCCCCTCGGCGTTCAGCCCGTGCTTGGCCACTTCCTTCTTCAGTTCGTCAGCGGTCGCGGCCTTGGCCTCGCTGGCGCCGAACAGCTTCTCGCCAACGCTTTTCACAAACGAAAACAGTCCCATGTAGTCCCTCCTGTGGCCGCGGCCATGATGGTCGATGCCGCGTGTGCGGCGAATGGTTTATTTGGCAACTTCCTTGCCGTTGTGCAACCCGGCCAGCATCGCTACCAGCGCGCGATCGCGGAAGGCGATGGCTTTTTCCTTGTCGCTCAGCCAGTGGGCCGCGTCGGCGATGGTCTCGGCATCGGCGATCTTGGCCTCCGCCACCACATGGTCGCGGTCGATCTCGCCACGGCGGCGGCGCGGCATGGCCGGCAGCAGGGCGACGTGGCGCTCGCGCAGCTTTTCGTCGGTGTGCAGCATCGTGACGCCGTCGGCGGCATCGAAATCGCCATAATGGGCCTGGAGCGCGTTGGCGCGGTCGGCGATGGCGGGCGGGGTGCGTTCTTCCGGCGTCCACAACAGACCGAGGCGCTTGAGCGCAAGGCCGACGCCGACAAGCCCGGTGCCCCAGGAGATCAGGATCGCCAGCACGAGGCCGAGGATGGTCGGCGACATCCAGGCGAACAGCGAAGGCGAGATCAGGTAGGTGACGATGCCGGTGAACACGCCCAGCGCCACATGGCCGCGATGGCGGCGGACAATATCGCCGATCGGCATCGAGCCGTCGTCGCGGCGCTGCGGCTTCCAGCCTGTGTCGCCGCCGAACAGGATCTGGAACACCGCGCCGGACTGGATCAGCATCATGATCGGGGCAATCAGCGCCGACATGACCACCTCGATGAGCGCCGACAGCACCAGCCGGATCGACCCGCCATAGGCGCGGCGTTCGTCGCTGCGGGTCAAGGCCACGATGAGGCCGAACAGCTTGGGTGCCAGCAGGATGCCCATGGTGACCAGAAACAGATTGAGCGCGCGCTCGGCATCGAACCGCGGCCAGGCCGGGAACAGCGAGAACTCGCCGGTGAAGTATTCCGGCCGGATGAAATGCGCCTGCAACACCAGCAGGATACCGACGACGAGCTGCGCCAGCCACAGCGGCGAGGCGAGGTAGCTCATGATGCCGGTCAGGAAATGGTGACGCGTCGCCCAGCGAAAGCCGGCGGCGCCGACCACGCGCGTATGCTGCAGATTGCCCTGCGCCCAGCGTCGGTCGCGGCCGGCAAGATCGATCAGCGAGGGCGGGCTTTCCTCATAGGAGCCGACCAGCCCCGGCACCATCGTCACCGACCATCCGGCGCGGCGGATCAGCGCCGCCTCGACGAAATCATGGCTGAGAATATGCCCGCCGAGCGGCGGCTTGCCCTTCAGTTCCGGCATGCCGCAATGATCGGCGAAGGCCCTGGTGCGGATGATCGCGTTGTGGCCCCAGTAGTTGCCGTCGCGGCCCATCCACAGCCTCAGCCCCTCGGCGATGATCGGGCCGTAGACGCGGGCGGCGAACTGCTGCAACCGGGCGAACAGCGTGTTGCGGTTGATGATGAGCGGCAGGGTCTGGATGATGCCGGAGTCGGGATCGGCTTCCATCGCCCCGGCCAGGCCGACGATGGTTTCGCCCTCGACCAGGCTGTCGGCATCGAGCACCAGCATGTGATCGTAGGCGCCGCCCCAGCGGGTGACGAAATCGGCGATGTTGCCGGCCTTGCGCCCGGTGTTCTTCAGCCTGTGGCGGTAGTAGAGCGCGATCTCCGGCGGGAACTTGCTGCGTAGGGCAAAATAGGCGCGTTCCTCGGCGATCCACGCGTCCGGGTCGGTGGTGTCGGACAGAAAGAAGAAGTCGAAATGCTTGCCGAGCCCGGTCGTGGCAACGCCCTCGGCCATGGTCTGCATGGCGGCGAACACCCGGCTCGGCGCCTCGTTGTAGATCGGCATGACCACGGCGGTGCGGGTTTTCAGCGCCGTGACCGGTGCAAATCCCTGCGGCCGCCGCACCAGCAGCGAAACAAAACCGGCGACGCCGCCGGTAAACGCCAGCGCGATCCAGATGAAGTTGGCGACGAACAGGACCAGCAAGAGCCACTGCAGCGCCGTGGTGCTGCCGACCTTGATGACGTTGTACATCTCCCAGCCGCCATAGGCGGTGAGCGCGAGTCCGCCGCCGAAAACCCAGAGCCGGATCGCCCAGGGTGAGGCCGCCGCCGCCTCGACCAGCGGCCGCCGTTCCGCCCTGCTGAAGTTGCGGAACGTCTGCTCCGGCATCACCAGCGGGGCTTCGGCCGGCATGGCCGGAAGTTCGGCTTGCGCGGAACGGGCGGTCACGGCGTCCATCGATAGAGCCAGGTTTCGCTGACCGGCGCGCCGGCAGCGGTCAGCACCAGTCTGAGTTCGATCAGTTGTTCGCTGCCGGGATCGAGATCGAACACCGCGCGCAAGGGGCGTTGCTCGTTGACGGAGAGGATGCGGACGCTGTTGGCGCCGTTGTTGGAGGCCCAGAGGGTGGCCTGCACCTCGGCCAGCTTGCCGCTCAGCGCCAGCGCCCGCTCGCCGCCGAAATCGACGATGAAGCGCCGCCGCCGCTGCGGGCCGCGTCCGATGCGGGTGCCGATTACCTGCGCCAGTGCCGGCCGCTCGGGGGGCTGCCAGCACCAGTATTGCCGATAGGCCATGAAAAGCTCACTGCCGGCGGCGAGCGGTTCCTTCGGGCGCCATTGGGCGATGATGTTGTCGTGCGTCTCGCTCTCGGACGGGATTTCGACGAGCTGGACGACGCCGGCCTGCCAGTCGCCGATCGGCTCGATCCATAGTGTCGGCCTCAGGTCGTAGCGCTGGTCATGATCCTGATAGGACAGGAAATCGCGGTCGCGCATGCCAAAGCCGAAGCCGCGCGGATTGTCCGCCGCAAACCAGGAAATCTGCAATTGCTTGGGGTTGTTGACCGGCCGCCACACCCATTCGCCGTTGCCGGTGTGCATCGACAGTCCGGCCACCTCGAATACCTGCGGGCGGGTATCGTCCACATTGCGCCGGTCGGTCCAGCCGTAGAGGTAGGAGGCCTGCATGCCGGCAAGGCCGTAGGAATCGAGCACGACACGCGGGAAGATGGCCGCCTCGGTGTCGATGATGGTGATGTCGCCGATGCGGATCGTGTAGCTGAAAACGCCGGCGACGCTCTCCGAATCGATCAGCGCATGCACGACGATCAGATCGCCGCGCTGCGGCCGCTCGATCCACAGCGCGCGGTAATAGGCGATTTCCTCGCCTTTCTGATCGCCGGTGCGCATCGACAGGGCGCGCGCGATGGTTCCCGGCGTCTGTCCGCGTGCCGCCGACCGCAGGAACGAGGCGCCCCGAAAGGTGGTGATGTCGCGCAGGGTCGGCGCGTCCGGGGTCAGTCCGACGATGCGCACCCCGGCAAAGCCGATGTCGCCGACGCCGCTCGGCGGTGGCGTCAGCTTGCCGTAATCATAGGCGGTCGGCGAATAGACGATCTTGCGCGTCAGTCCGCCTTCCACCACCGCCAGATGCACCGGCGCGGCATAGATGAACCCGCGATGCAGCGGCTCCAGCATCAGGCCGGGATTGGCATCGGCCCACACCAGCCGCTCGGGGCGGTGGCGAATGCCGGAATACTGCTCGAAATTGAGGTTCTGCAACCCGTCCGGCAGGGTCGCCGCCGGGGCCGCATAGGGCTTTCTGGCCAGGGCCCGTGCATGCTCGACCAGCCGGCCGCGCTCGAAGGCGGCGCCATCCTGAAACAGCTCGGCGCCGGGCAGGACCTCCTGCGCGCGCACCACGCCTGCCGCCAAAGCCGCAGCGCCGCCTACCAGTGCCTGGCGGCGGTCCAGAACGAGCCGGGAAGGGTGTGTCAACGCCATGATTTGTCGATGAACCTGGGCTCAGGCGGCGAACCGTCCGCTGTCTATACAGTTTCCCGGCTGACCGGAAGCGGGATAATCGTTTCGCGAGCGTATTATTTTGCCTGCGGCTGCCTTCCTGGCGGGCAATCGTGGCAGCAGCGGGGCACGCCTTGCCAGCCCCGGCGCATCACCTATACCTCGACAGGGACCAATGCTGCCGTGAAGGACGATTCGACCATGGCCACCACGCTTGCTGTTATTCTCGCCGCCGGCGAGGGCACGCGCATGAAATCCGCCCTGCCCAAGGTGCTGCACAGGATCGCCGGGCGCTCGCTGCTCGGCCACGCGCTGAGCGGGGTGCGCGAGGCAGGGCTCGATGGGGCGGCGGTCGTGATCGGCCCGAACCACGACAAGGTCGCGGAAGAGGCGCGCGCCGTGTTGCCCGGCGCCGAAGTGTTCGTCCAGAGCGAGCGGCGTGGCACCGCCCATGCCGTCTTGCAGGCGCGCGAAGCGATCGGCCGCGGGCATGCGGCCGTCGTTGTGCTGTTCGGCGATACGCCGCTGGTGCGGCCCGAGACGGTGCGCCGGCTGGCCGATGCGGTGCTGAAGGGCGCCGATGTCGGGGCCATGTGCTTCCGCGCCAAGGATCCGACCGGGTATGGCCGGATCCTCATGGAAGACGGCGAGGTCGTTGCCATTCGCGAGCAGAAGGATGCGACCGAGGCCGAGCGGCGCATCACTCTGTGTTCAGGCGGGCTGCTGTCGTTCAAGGGCCTGCACGCCTTAAGGATTCTCGATGCCATCGACTGCAACAACGCGCAGAACGAATTCTACCTGACCGCCGCGGTCGAGGTGGCTCGCCGCATGGGCCTCAGAGCGGTGCCGGTGGAGGTGAGCGAGGAAGAAGCCTTCGGCGTCAACGACCGAACCCAGCTCGCCGCCGCCGAGGCGGTGGTGCAGTCGCGCCTGCGGCGCGCGGCGATGCTTTCCGGCGTTACCCTGCAGGCGCCCGGCACTGTATATCTGTCGTTCGACACGGTGCTGGGGCGCGATGTGGTGGTGGAGCCGCATGTCTGTTTCGGCACCGGCGTGACGGTGGCCGAGGGGGCGGTGATCCATGCCTTCTCGCATCTCGAAGGTACCAGCGTCGGGGCGGGCGCCACGGTTGGTCCGTTCGCGCGGCTGCGCCCCGGCGCGAAGCTGGGCGCGGAGGTCAAGGTCGGCAATTTCGTCGAGATCAAGGGCGCGACGGTGGAGGCCGGCGCCAAGATCAGCCACCTCAGCTACATCGGCGATGCGCGCATCGGCGCCGGCGCGAATATCGGCGCGGGCACCATCACCTGCAACTACGACGGTTTCCGTAAGTTCAAGACCGACATCGGGGCAGGGGCCTTCATCGGCTCCAATTCCTCGCTGGTCGCCCCGGTCACGATCGGCGACGGCGCCTTTGTCGGTTCCGGCTCGGTCATCACCAAGGATGTGCCGGCCGATGCGCTGGCGGTAGCGCGCGGGCATCAGATCGGCCGCGACGGCTGGGCCACGGCCTTCCGCGCCCGGCCGGAGAATGCGGCGAAGAAGAAGTAGGGATTTTTAATCTAGCGGAACAGGGTCACGACCAAGTGCAGCAGACCGCCGACCGAAATTGCCACGGCAGTCGCCCTAATGCCCGTTCTCGCCCGCGGTGAGGCATTGGCCTCTATCGGCGTCGACTTGCCAACGGCATATTGCTCGTCGTGTGTGCGGACCTCGGAACGCAGCGTGAAGGCCAGCGAGACAAACAACGCAGCGACAGCAAGAATGATGATGGTCGCTTCCGACATGGCTCAATCCTCGCTGCGAAAGAAACCCATCAGCCAGAAGGAAAGATAATAGAGGCCAAAAGCGATCAAGGCCCACAAATACCGTTCCCAGACCTCTGGTATCACAATTGGCACCTGCTTGGCTATCGCCGGGGCAAATACGGCCGCCGCGAGGATGGCCAACGCCATATTGTTGGCAGCGGCGGCATAGAGTTTGAGGCTCTCATTCAGACGCTTGGCATTCCTGCGGCGGGCAATATCCGTTTCGTTCAATTGCATCGCCCTATCCCTTCCTGAAACTGCCTGACCGCCAATGTTATGCGGTCATCTCACCGCATCTGTCCCGAATGGGCAAGTCGGGTCAGATCGCGCTTGTCTTGCGTGAGCTTGCGTGGTGTCGTCAGCCGCAATGCACGTAGAACTTCCGGAGCAGGCATGGCCGATCTGTCATCGTTTCCGATCACGCGGCGCTGGCCGGCGGCGCATCCCGACCGGTTGCAGCTCTATTCGCTGCCGACGCCCAACGGGGTGAAGGTGTCGATCATGCTGGAGGAGACCGGGCTGCCCTATGAGGCGCATACGATCGCCATCGGCAAGAACGAGACCTGGACCGAGGAGTTCCTGTCGCTCAATCCCAATGGCAAGATTCCGGCGATCCTCGATCCCGACGGGCCGGGCGGCAAGCCGCTGGTCCTGTTCGAATCGGGCGCGATCCTGCTCTACCTCGCCGAAAAGACCGGCCGCTTCCTGCCCGTCGACCCGGCGCGGCGGATCGAGACGATCCAGTGGGTGTTCTTCCAGATGGCGGCGGTGGGGCCGATGTTCGGGCAACTCGGCTTTTTCCACAAGTTCGCCGGGCGCGAGTACGAGGACAAGCGGCCGCTGGAACGCTACCGCGCCGAGAGCGAGCGGCTGCTCGGCGTCCTCGAAACGCGGCTGGCGGGGCGCCAATGGCTGATGGGCGAGGACTACACCATCGCCGACATGGCTCTGATTGGCTGGGTGCGCAATCTGATCGGCTTTTACGAGGGCGGCCCGCTGGTGCATTACGAGCGACTGGTCGAAGTGCCGCGCTGGCTGGACGCGGCGCTGGCGCGTCCGGCGGTGCAGCGCGGCCTTGTGATGCCGCCGAGGCCGCCGGCATGAGCGAGACGGCGCTTCGGCTGGCCGTTTTTGCCGCCGCGTTGGCTGTATTCGCCGTGTGGGAAGTGATGCATCCCTGGCGCCAGGCCCAGGCGCGCGGCCGCCGCTGGCCGTCGAATTTCGGCATCGTCGTGCTCGACAGCCTGATCGTGCGGCTGCTGTTTCCGCTGACTGCGGCGGGGGTCGCGCTGCTGATGGAAGTGAAGGGCTGGGGCCTGTTCAACTGGCTCGGCGTGCCGGGCTGGATCAGCGTTCCGGCATCGGTGATCCTGCTCGATCTCGTCATCTACGCCCAGCATGTGGCGTTTCATCATGTGCCGGTGCTGTGGCGGTTTCATCGCATGCACCATGCCGATACGGTGCTGGATGTATCGACCGGGCTGCGGTTCCATCCGGTCGAGATCGTCGCCTCGATGCTGATCAAGTTCGGCGCGGTGGCGGCACTGGGGGCGCCGGCGCTGGCGGTGATCGTTTTCGAAATCGTCCTCAATGCCACCGCGATGTTCAACCACGCCAATATCGCGCTGCCGGATCGGCTCGACCGGCTGCTGCGGCTGGTGCTGGTGACGCCGGCGATGCATCGGGTACATCATTCGGACATCCGCTCGGAGACCGACAGCAATTTCGGCTTCAATCTGCCGTGGTGGGACAGGCTGTTCGGCACGTATCAGGATGGGCCGCGCAGGGGGTATGACCGGATGACCATCGGCCTTGAGTATTTCCGCGCCGAGGAAGAATCACGCCTCGACCGCATGCTGACGCAGCCGTTCCGCAAGCCGGAGTAGCCGATCGGGCCTGCCGATTGGCGGGATTTTCCGCCCGTTTTGATGAAAAACGCCGCGAATTTTCCTGCCCGAGGCGTGTAACGCATGTTTCATATTGTGACTTGAACGGCTTTGGGGCAATCGGCACAAGCCTTGCAAGGCATGGCCTGAACGATAGTGGAGAAGACTTGTATGTGCGGCATCGTCGGCGTTCTTGGCACAGGCCCTGTGGCACACCAGGTGCTCGATTCCCTGAAGCGGCTCGAATATCGCGGCTATGATTCGGCCGGCATCGCCACGCTGGAGAAGGGCCACCTGACCCGCCGCCGCGCGGAGGGCAAGCTCAAGAACCTGCAGGCCCGGCTGATCCTGGAGCCGCTGGAAGGCCATATCGGCATCGGCCATACCCGCTGGGCCACGCATGGCCGGCCGAGCGAGTACAACGCCCATCCGCATGCGACCGATCGCGTCGCGGTGGTCCACAACGGCATCATCGAGAACTTCCGGTCGTTGCGTGAGGAACTGGTCGGCGAGGGGGTGAACTTCTCCTCCGACACCGACACCGAGGTGGTTGCGCATATGGTGACGCGCGAGTTGCGCAATGGCGCCAGCCCGCACCAGGCGGTGGAGCGCTCCCTGAAGCGGCTGCATGGCGCCTTCGCGCTCGCCTTCATCTTCGAGGGCGAGGAAAACCTGATCATCGGCGCCCGACTTGGCGCGCCGCTCGCCGTCGGCAAGGGCGATGGCGAGATGTATCTCGGCTCGGATGCGCTGGCGCTGGCGCCGTTCACCGATACGATCGCCTATCTCGACGATGGTGACTGGGTCGAACTCACGCGCAGCAGCGCGAAGTTTTTCGATCATGACGGCCGCGCCGTGGACCGGGCCTGGCAGAAGACGCAGGCCAGCGCCTTTCTGGTCGACAAGGGCAACCACAAGCACTTCATGGCCAAGGAAATCCACGAGCAGCCGGAGGTGATCGGCCGCACGCTGGCCCACTACCTCGACATGAGCGCCGGCAAGGTGCGGCTGCCGTTCGATCTGCCGTTCGATCCCGGCGCGCTGCGGCGGATCTCGATCTCGGCCTGCGGCACCGCCTATCTCGCCGGGCTGACCGCGAAATACTGGTTCGAGCGAATCGCACGCATCCCGGTCGAGATCGATATTGCCTCGGAGTTCCGCTATCGCGAGATGCCGATGGAAAAGGGCGATCTTGCCCTGTTCATCTCGCAGTCGGGCGAAACCGCCGACACGCTCGCCTCGTTGCGCTATGCCAAGGCCGAGAGGCAGCATATCGTTTCGGTCGTCAATGTGCCGACCTCGACCATCGCCCGCGAAAGCGATGTGGCGGCGCTGACGCTGGCCGGGCCGGAGATCGGCGTGGCCTCGACCAAGGCCTTCACCTGTCAGCTCGCCGTGCTGGCCTGCCTGGCGGTGGCGATTGCGGCGGCGCGCGGCAAGATCACCGCCGCCGAGGAGCAGGGGCTGGTCAACGAACTGATCCTGCTGCCGGGGCTGGTGGCCGAGGCGCTCAAGCATGAGGCCGCTGTGGAGGCGGTGGCGCGCGAACTCGCCAAGGCCAAGGATGTGCTCTATCTAGGGCGCGGAACCAGCTATCCGCTGGCCATGGAAGGCGCGCTGAAGCTCAAGGAAATCAGCTATATCCACGCCGAGGGCTATGCGGCTGGCGAACTCAAGCATGGCCCCATCGCCCTGATCGAGGAAACGCTGCCGGTGATCGTGCTGGCGCCGCGCGACCAGTGGTTCGACAAGACCGTCTCCAACGTGCAGGAGGTGGCGGCGCGCGGCGGTCAACTGCTGCTGATCGGCCCCAAGGGTATCGACCACGAGGCCGGCCTCAAGGATGCCGAGACCATCGCGATGCCGGAAATGGCGCCGAATTTCGCTGCCATCGTCTATGCGGTGCCGATCCAGCTGCTCGCCTATCACACCGCCGTGGCGATGGGCAAAGACGTGGACCAGCCGCGCAACCTCGCCAAATCGGTGACGGTGGAATAGGGCGCGTCCATCAGGGGCGTCTGTTTGCCTAATTGCGCAGGGGCGGCGCAGGGTTTTGATTTGATCCTGCGCCAACCTCGATTAGAAGGCGGGTCATGAAGATGCCGCTGTCGCCGCCACCGAACCCGACCGAAGCCGTGCACATGTCGCGCGGGGCACGACTGCGCGGCTATTTCCTCACCGGACTGGTGGTGGCCGGGCCGCTGGCGATCACCACCTATCTGTCCTGGTGGTTCATCAACCTGATCGACGGCTGGGTGCGGCCGCTGGTGCCGACCTCCTACTGGCCGGAGACCTACCTGCCGTTCCGCCTGCCGGGGTTCGGACTCATCATTCTGCTGGTCGGGCTGACCACGCTCGGCTTCCTCACCGCCAACCTCATCGGCCGCACCCTGCTCGACTATGGCGAGGCGGTGCTCGGGCGGATGCCGATCGTGCGCGGGCTGTACAAGAGCGCCAAGCAGATTTTCGAAACGATCTTCTCGCAGTCCGGCACCTCGTTCCGCCGCGTCGGGCTGGTGCAATATCCGGGGCCGGGGCTGTGGTCGATCGTGTTCCTGTCGAGCCCGCCCTCGGGCGACATTTCCGCCAAGCTGCCCGGCAAGGACGAGTATATCAGCGTGTTCCTGCCCTGCGCGCCCAACCCGACCACCGGATTTTTCTTCTACGTGCGCCGCGCCGACGTGGTGGAGATCCAGACATCGGTGGACGATGCCTTCAAGATCGTGCTGTCGCTCGGTCTGCTCAAGGAAGAAGAACAGCAGAGCCAGATCGCCAAGCTGGCGAAGGCGGGCTGAGCGGTCGATCCCCGGCAATCGTTGCCGTGCCGGGGTGGGCGCTCACAAACCGAACACCGCGTCCTGGTCGGGCCTGGTCCGATCCCCATGTCTTTGGAGCGGTTTCGTCAAGACGTGGATGGTCCGCCTCCGCGGACCATGACGGTGGAAACCTTTTGAGCGCAGCGACGAGGAGCGACGATCGGGCGGGGCTTCTCACACCCCGTCGAGCGCCACCAGCTTGCGCATCGTTTCGGCGATGCCCGGCGCCGCGCAGAGAATGGGGTTGCCTTGCGTGAGGGCGGTGGAACCCGCGAAGAAGTCGTTGACATAGGCACCGGCCTCGCGCGCCAGCACCACGCCGGCGGCAACATCCCAGGCGTTGATATGCGCTTCCGCATAGCCATCCGTGCGCCCGGCGGCGACATGCGCCATGCCGAGCGCGCCCGAGGCGCCGCGCTTGACGCTGGCGCCAGCGCGATAGCACGCCTCCACCTGCGCCAGGTATTTTTCCAGCGGGCGCCGGTTGGACCAGCCGATCTCCAGCGTCGCGCGGCCGATATCGGCGCTGTCCGAGGCCTTGATACGGCGCCCGTTGAGGAACGCGCCCTGACCGCTCATCGCGCTGTAAAGTTCATTCAGCGCCGGGGCGAAAATATAGCCGAACACCGGCACGCCTCTTTCGAGATAGCCGACCGAAACGCACCATTGCAGGTCGCCATGCGCGAAATTGGCGGTGCCGTCGATGGGATCGATGATCCACAGGCGATCCGCGCTGGCGCCGCCCTGTTCCTCGCCCATCACGCCGTCGCCGGGAAACAGCGCGGCGATCTTTTCGCGAAACCGCGCCTCCACCGCGCCGTCGGCGACGGTCAGCCAGTCCTGCGCGCCCTTCATGGTGATGCCGAGGCGATCGCGATCGTTGAAATAGGCGAGCGCGAAGGCGCCGAGGTCGCGGACGATGGTTTCGGCGGCGGCAAAGCGCAGGGCGGCATCTGTCATGGGGAAAACCTTTCTTTCCCCACTATGCGCGCCGCGCCAGCGGACGCAAGGCCGCGATCAGAGATCGATCGCCACGCCCTGCCGCCCCGCCAGATCCTGGATATACTGCCAGGCGGTGCGGCCCGAGCGCGAGCCGCGCGTGGTCGACCATTCCAGCGCCTCGGCTTCCAGCTTGGCGCGGCGCAGCTTCAACCCGAAATGCTTCGCATAGGCATGGACCATCGCCAGATACTCATCCTGCGAGCATTTGTGCACGCCGAGCCACAGGCCGAAGCGATCCGACAGCGATACCTTCTCCTCCACCGCTTCGCCGGGATTGATGGCGGTGGCGCGCTCGTTGTCGATCATCTCGCGCGGCATCAGGTGGCGCCGGTTCGAGGTCGCGTAGAACAGCACGTTCTCCGGGCGCCCCTCCAGCCCGCCCTCCAGCACCGCCTTCAGCGATTTGTAGGAAGTCTCGCCGGCATCGAACGACAGGTCGTCGCAGAATACCAGGAAGCGATAGGCTGTGGTGCGCATGGCCGCCAGCAGGGCCGGCAGGGTCTCGATATCCTCGCGGTGAATCTCGACCAGTTTCAGCGGGGCCCGCATCGCCTCGCCGCGCGCATTCACCGTGGCATGCGCGGCCTTGATCAGCGAGGATTTGCCCATGCCGCGCGCGCCCCACAACAGCACGTTGTTGGCCGGCAATCCGCGCGCGAAGCGCTCGGTGTTGTCGACCAGCAGATCGCGGATGCGGTCGATGCCGACCAGCAGTTCCAGCGGCACGCGGTTGACCCGGTGAACCGGCTGCAGGCTGCGCCGCGCAGCGGACCAGACAAACGCATCGGCGGCAGCAAAATCGGTCGGGGCAGGGGCGGGCGGCGCCATCCGCTCCAGCGCGGCGGCGATGCGTTCAAGGACGGGGGCGAGCGAGTGGCTATCGGTCATGGGCGGCTCCGCAACGAGCGCGGTTGTAGCCGCTCGTCCGGCGAACCGGAAGGGGCCGCGCTCAGTTTGTTGCGTCGGAATCGCGGCCCGGCAGCGGCGCCGAGCCAATCCGCCAGCGCTGCGGCGCCAGCAGAACCCGGCCGCGCCGCTCCGCCTCGAACTCAAGGGGCGCGCGCGCCGGATCGATGAACTTGCCGACTTGATCCTGGAAGCTCGCGCCATCCCGCCACAGGCCGATGTTGTAGAAAACGGTCATATCTGGTGCCTGCAGCGGCGTCGGCCAGGTCATCCACGGCCATTTGTCGCGATCATCCGCGCCGGCGAGGAACTCCGCGATCAGCCCACTGCGATCGGGCACGGTGGAGCGCTGCGACCAGTAGGCGAGAAAATCCTGCTCGCGGCCCTTGCGGATGCGCCATTCGACCACGGCGATGCGCAGAGCGGCGCCATCGGTGCCGGTTTTGGCGCTCCGGCCGCGATGCGGGACCAGTGCGGCGGGCGCGGCCGGCCCGCAGCGCGTGGCCGCATCGGCCGGCAGGCGATCGGCGGCAAGCGGCTGCGACAGCGCCAGCAACGCCAACACTCCGGCCAAAATCCGGTTCCGCAGTCCGCCGAGCGGCATCGTCGAGGTTCCCTGTCGTGGCATGTGGTTCATCCGAACCTGTGCCAAAACCGCACGGCCGCGCAATCGCAGCCTTCATTGATCGTTAACCGATAGGGTTAAGGCCGGGGCGTCGCGGCGTGGCGCCGCAGCGCCGCCTCCAGGAACCGGCCGGTGTGGCTCGCCGGGTTGGCGGCAACCGCCTCGGGCGGCCCTTCGGCGACGATCCTGCCGCCGCCGTCGCCGCCCTCGGGACCGAGATCGATCACCCAATCTGCGGTCTTGATGACCTCGAGATTGTGCTCGATGACCACCACCGAATTGCCCTGATCGACCAGTTCGTGCAGCACCTCGAGCAGCTTGGCGACATCGTGGAAGTGCAGGCCGGTGGTCGGTTCGTCGAGTATGTAGAGCGTGTGCCCCGTGGCCCGCTTCGACAGTTCCTTCGACAGCTTGACCCGCTGCGCCTCACCGCCGGACAGCGTGGTTGCCTGCTGGCCGACCGAGATGTAGTTCAGCCCGACGCGGGCCAGCGTCTCCATCTTGTCGCGGATGGAGGGCACCGCCTTGAACAGCTCGGCTGCCTCCTCGACACTCATGTCGAGCACGTCGGCGATCGACTTGCCGCGGAACTTCACTTCGAGCGTCTCGCGGTCGTAGCGCTTGCCCTTGCACACGTCGCAGGTGACATAGACGTCGGGCAGGAAGTGCATCTCGATCTTGATCAGCCCGTCGCCCTGGCAGGCCTCGCAGCGGCCGCCCTTGACGTTGAAGGAAAACCGCCCCGGCAGGTAGCCGCGCGCCTTTGCCTCGGGCAGTCCGGCGAACCACTCGCGGATCGGGGTGAACGCGCCTGTGTAGGTCGCCGGATTGGAGCGCGGCGTGCGCCCGATCGGCGACTGATCGATGTCGATCACCTTGTCGATCAGCTCCAGTCCCTCGATGCGGTCGTGCGGCGCCGGATGTTCCAGCGCCCCACTCAGCCGCCGCGCCGCCGCCTTGTAGAGCGTCTCGATCACCAGCGTCGACTTGCCGCCGCCCGACACGCCGGTGATGCAGGTGAACAGGCCGAGCGGCACCTCGCAGGTCAGATTGGCGAGGTTGTTGCCGCGCGCATTGACGATTTTCAGCATGCGCCCCTTTTGCGGCGTGCGCCGCCTTTTCGGCAAGGGCACCATCATTCGGCCGGACAGATACTGACCGGTCAGCGAGGCCGGGTCGGCCATCACTTCGTCCGGCGTGCCGCGCGCCACGATCCGTCCGCCGTGGATGCCCGCGCCCGGACCAACGTCGACCACGTAATCGGCCATGCGGATCGCATCCTCGTCGTGCTCGACCACGATCACCGAATTGCCGATGTCGCGCAGGCGGCGCAGGGTCGCCAGCAGGCGGTCGTTGTCGCGCTGGTGCAGGCCGATGGATGGCTCGTCGAGCACATAGAGCACGCCGGTCAAACCCGAGCCGATCTGAGAGGCCAGCCGAATGCGCTGGCTCTCGCCGCCCGACAGGGTGCCGGAGGCGCGCGACAGGGTCAGATAGTCGAGACCGACATCGTCGAGAAAACGCAGCCGCTCGCGGATTTCCTTCAAGATGCGGGTGGCGATCTCGATCTGCTTGGCGCTGAGAAACTGCGGCAGTTCGGCAAACCAGGCGCCGGCCTCGCGAACCGAAAGCCGCGACACATCGCCGATGTGGCAGCCCGCAATCTTGACCGCCAGCGCTTCGGGCTTCAGCCGGTTCCCGCCGCAGGCGGCGCAAGGCGTCTCGCCCATGAAGCGGCCGATCTCCTCGCGCGCCCAGTCGCTGTCGGTCTCGCGATAACGCCGCTCGAGATTCGAGATGACCCCCTCGAACGGCTTCTTCACCTCGTAGGCGCGCAGCCCATCGTTGTAGGCCAGGGCCACCACCTCGCCGCGCGAGCCATAGAACAGCATGTCGCGCACAGGCTCGGGCAATGCGGAGAAAGGGACCGTGAGCGAAAAGCCGTAGTGGCGGGCGAGCGCTTCCAGCGTCTGTGCATAGTAGGGACTGGTCGATTTCGCCCACGGCGCGATCGCGCCCTTCTTGAGACTGAGCGAGGGGGCCGGCACCACTAGATCGGGGTCGATCTTGAGTTCCGAGCCAATGCCGCCGCAGGCCGGACAGGCGCCGAATGGATTGTTGAACGAGAACAGCCGCGGCTCGATCTCCGGGATCGTGAAGCCGGACACCGGGCAGGCAAAGCGCGAGGAAAACACCTGCCGTCGCGGCACTTCCGCGCTCTCCGCATCCTCGGCCCATTCGATCACCGCGATGCCATCTGCCAGTTCCAGCGCGGTCTCCAGGCTTTCGGCCAGGCGGGCACCGATGTCGGCGCGCACCACGATCCGGTCCACGACGACATCGATGTCGTGTTTGATGTTCTTGTCGAGCGGCGGCACCTCGCCGATCTCGTAGAGCGTGCCATCGACCTTGACGCGCTGGAACCCGCGCTTGAGCAATTCCGCCAGTTCCTTGCGGTATTCGCCCTTTCTGCCGCGCACGACCGGGGCCAGCAGATAGAGACGCGTCTTTTCTGGCAGGGCCAGCACCTTGTCGACCATCTGGCTGACGGTCTGACTTTCGATCGGCAAACCGGTCGCCGGAGAAAAGGGCACGCCGACGCGCGCCCACAACAGGCGCATATAATCGTGAATTTCGGTAACCGTGCCGACCGTCGAACGCGGGTTCTTCGACGTCGTCTTCTGCTCGATCGAAATAGCGGGGGACAGCCCGTCGATCTGGTCGACATCGGGCTTCTGCATCATCTCCAGGAACTGGCGCGCATAGGCCGACAGGCTTTCTACGTACCGCCTCTGCCCCTCGGCATAGATGGTATCGAACGCCAGTGACGACTTGCCCGATCCCGACAGGCCGGTGAAAACCACCAGCTTGTCGCGCGGAATCGTCAGATCGACATTCTTGAGGTTGTGTTCGCGCGCGCCCCGAACGGAAATGACCCGCCCATCGACAGAGCCGCCGCCAGCCCGATCGAAAAGAGACTCCAGATGGGGGGGCGCCGACTCGGATTTGCGGGGCATGGGAACCTTGTTGTGACTTCGCCGCTGCGTTCCATAGCGATCCGTGGCCGCCGAAGGCAACCAGGAACAGGAGATTATGCTGCCCCATGCCCCGCGCAAAAGGCGCAGAACCGCCCGGCTTCGGCAGGCGGAGCCGCCAGACAATCCGCAGAAGGCAGGTGAGGACGAGCCAGAACATAACAAAAACATATACGAAAAATTAGCGTTGACAAGAACAAAAAATGAACTAATGACTCCTGTGGACAGTCGATAAAGTGCTGGCGCCGGTGCAGGTGGGGGGTAGGATGCGCCGACAAATCTGGATCAGGAGTGGCATATGGCCGGCAGTTTGAACAAGGTGATGTTGATCGGCAATCTGGGGGCGGACCCGGAGATCCGTCGGCTGCCGAGTGGTGGTTCCGTTGCCAACATGCGGCTGGCAACGTCGGAGAGCTGGCGCGACAAGAACACCGGCGAACGGCGCGAAAAGACCGAATGGCACAGTATCGTGGTGTTCAACGACAATCTGGTGCGGGTGATCGAGCAGTTCGTGAAAAAGGGCAGCAAACTCTACGTGGAAGGGCAGTTGCAGACCCGCAAGTATCAGGACAAGGCCGGGCAGGACCGCTATTCCACCGAAGTCGTGCTGCAGGGCTTTTCCGGCAATCTGACGTTGCTCGATGGACGCGGCGAGTCCCCGCGTGAAGGCGGGGACAGCCGCGGCGGAGCGTCCGACTTCGGGCGGTCCTCGCCGATGGATCGCAAGCCGGCGGCGGGCGGCGGCCGGCCTTCGGATTTCGACGACGACATTCCGTTCTGAATTCAGCGATACGGATGGCGATGGCGGGAGGACAGGGGAATGCTCAAGGGCATTGTGAAGCGATTGGCTGAGATGGCGATGATCGCGATGATGGCCGGTGCGGCCGTCGCGCAGGACATGCTCGTTGAAAAGAAGTCGTTCCTGATGGAGACCTACACCACGGTGTCCGGCGTGACGCTGAAGCAGGTGAAGGTCGGTTGGGAAGCCTACGGGACGCTCAATGCCGACAAGTCCAATGTCATTCTGGTGCCGCACTTCTTTTCCGGCACCAGCCATGCCGCCGGCAAGTACAAGGCCGATGACAAGCTGCCCGGCTACTGGGACTACCTGATCGGGCCGGGCAAGGCGATCGATACCAACAAGTACTACGTCATTTCGGTCGACTCGCTGGTCAACCTCAACGCGAAGGACCCGAACGTCGTCACCACCGGGCCGGCCAGTATCAATCCGGCGACGGGAAAGCCCTACGGCATGGCGTTTCCGCTGGTCACCATCCGCGATTTCGTGGAGGTGCAGCGGGCGCTCATCGACAGTCTCGGAATCACCAGATTGCATGCGGTGATGGGCGCCTCGATGGGCGGCTTGCAGACGTACGAATGGGCGGCGAGCTACCCCGACCGCGTCGGGCGGATCGTTCCGGTGATCGCTGCAGCCGACCCCGGGCCCTGGCTGACAGCATGGCTCAACGTATGGGCCTCGCCGATCCTGGTTGATCCCAACTGGAACAAGGGTGACTACTACGGCAGGGCTGAACCGGTCGAAGGGCTCAAGACCGCGCTCAAGATCGTCTCGCTGCATGCCAATCACTGGCTCTGGGCGGAGAAGACAATTGGCGGGGGCTGGGCCGCGGAAGGCAAGGATCCGCTGGCGGCGTTTGACAACCGCTACAAGATCGAGACGACGCTCGATGCGGCGGGTGCGGCGCGTGCCGCCGTGTCCGATGCCAATCATTTCCTCTACCTCGTCAAGGCCAACCAGACCTTCGTGCCCGGCGGGGCCAGGACGGCGGCCGAAGGGTTGAAGAAGATCAAGGCGCCGACCTTGCTTCTCTATGCGCCGGGCGACCAGGTGTTCGCCGCCGACTGGGTGCGCGCGACCGGGGAAGCGATTCGGTCCAATGGAGTGCCGGTGGAGGCCGCCGAGATCGGGGGCAATTTCGGCCACCTCAACGGCGTGTTGGCGCTGAAGCCGCTGGAGGCAAAGATTACGGAATTCCTGGCGCGATAGGCGGATGCGCGGTCCCGGCGATGCGGACCGACGGGAGAGTGACCCGCCGGTCCGTGTCGAAGAGGCCTTTTCCTGATCCGAGCCAACGCTCCGAAGCGGATTTGGTGCGTTTGGATTTATCGAGGACGATCGACAGTTCCGTTTTGTCGTCCTTTTGGCGCCGGTATAGAACTCCGCGCCGCATGAAAATGCTCTAATATCTTGAAAATAAAAAAGAAAAATTCCACAGAGCGAGTGGCTTTGGCGGCGTGAATCGCCTATAAGGCAACCGGAACTCGACGATTAGGATTCTGCCTTGGCCGACGACAGCACGAAGCCGGACGATCTGTCCGAGATCAATCCCGTTTCGATCACCGACGAGATGCAGCGCAGCTATCTCGATTACGCGATGAGTGTGATCGTGAGCCGGGCGCTGCCTGATGCGCGCGACGGGTTGAAGCCGGTGCACAGGCGCATCCTGTTTTCGATGCACGAGAACGGCTACACGCCGGACAAGGCTTACAAAAAGTCGGCGCGTGTCACCGGCGATACGATGGGTAAGTACCATCCGCACGGCAATCTGGCGATTTATGACGCGCTGGTGCGCATGGCGCAGGATTTCTCGCTGCGTGTGCCGCTCATCGACGGTCAGGGCAACTTCGGCTCCGTCGACGGGGACCCGCCGGCGGCGGAACGCTACACCGAGGTGCGTCTCGCGCGGCCTGCGCTGGCCCTGCTTGAGGATCTCGAGGAAGACACGGTCAATTTCCAGTCGAACTACACGGGCGAGTTCGACGAACCGACGGTGCTGCCGGCGCGGTTTCCCAATCTTCTGGTCAATGGCGCTGGCGGTATCGCCGTGGGCATGGCCACCAACATTCCGCCGCACAATCTCGGCGAGGTGATCGCCGCCTGTCTCGCGCTGATTGACGATCCCGCGCTCGATGCGGATGCGCTGATGCAGATCGTGCCGGGGCCGGATTTCCCGACCGGCGCGACCATTCTCGGCCGCTCCGGTATACGTAACGCGTATACGACCGGGCGCGGCTCGATCGTCATGCGGGCGCGCGCCAGCATCGAGGAGATCCGCAAGGACCGCGAGGCGATCATCGTCACCGAGATTCCGTATCAGGTGAACAAGGCGACGCTGATCGAGCGCATTGCCGAACTGGTGCGCGAGAAGAAGGTGGAGGGCATCTCCGACCTGCGCGACGAATCCGACCGGCAGGGCATGCGCATCGTCATCGAGCTCAAACGCGACGCGATGGGCGATGTGGTGCTGAACCAGCTCTACCGGCATACGGCGCTGCAGTCGACGTTCGGCGCCAACATGATCGCGCTCAATGGCGGCCGGCGCCCGGAGACGATGACGCTGAAGGACATGCTGACCGCGTTCCTCGATTTCCGCGAGGAAGTGATCGGACGGCGGACGCGCTTCAGGCTGAACAAGGCGCGCGACCGCGCCCATGTGCTGGTGGGGCTGGCGATCGCGGTCGCCAATATTGACGAGGTGATCGCGCTGATCCGGGGCTCGTCCGATGCGGGCGCCGCGCGAGAGGCGCTGATGGCGCGTGACTGGCCGGCGAGCGATGTCGCTTCGCTGATCGCGCTGATCGATGACCCCCGCCACGGTCTGTCGGCAGCGGGCACCTATCGTCTGTCGGAGCGGCAGGCGCAGGCGATCCTCGATCTGCGGTTGCAGCGGCTGACCGCGCTGGGGCGTGACGAAATCGCCGGGGAGCTGGAGAAGATCGCTGCGGAAATCCGCGATTTCCTCGATATTCTGTCGTCGCGTGCCCGCATTCAAACCATCGTCAGGAACGAATTGATCGCGGTGCGCGACGCCCATGCGACGCCGCGCAAGACCGAGATTCTCGATGCCGACAGCGACTTCGAGGACGAGGATCTGATCGCCCGCGAGGACATGGTGGTGACAGTCAGCCACGAGGGCTATGTCAAGCGCGTGCCGCTGTCGACCTATCGGGCGCAGCGGCGCGGCGGCAAGGGCCGGGCCGGCATGCAGACCAAGGAAGAGGATTTCGTGACCCGGCTGTTCGTGGCTTCCACGCACGCGCCGGTGCTGTTCTTCTCCTCGCTCGGTCAGGTCTACAAGATGAAGGTGTGGAAGCTGCCGGTGGCGACGCCGCAGGGGCGCGGCAAGGCGCTGGTCAACCTGCTGCCGCTTGATCCGGGCGAGCGCATCACCACCATCATGCCACTGCCGGAGGACGAGGCCGCCTGGGAAAGCCTCGACGTGATGTTCGCCACCACCACGGGGTCGATCCGCCGCAACAAGCTGAGCGATTGCGTGCCCCGCACCAGCCTCGGCAAGCGGGTGATGGAGTTCGACGGGCCGGAGCAGTCGATCGTCGATGTGGCGCTGGCGACCGAGGCGGATGATGTGCTGCTGACCACGGCGCTCGGCCAGTGCATCCGCTTCGCAGTCAGCGATGTGCGCGTGTTCGGCGGCAACGGTTCCACCGGCACGTCGACCGGCGTGCGCGGCATCCTGCTGGCCAGCGGCGATCGTATCATCTCCCAGTCGATCCTGCGGCATGTGGCGGCCAGCGCCGAGGAGCGCTCGGGCTATCTCAAAATGCGTCGCGCCATTGCAGGCGACGCGGTGGACGAGGGGACCGGCGAGGGTGACGGCGAGGAGGGGACGAGCGCGGCCGCCGTCTCGCCCGAGCGGTATGCCGAGATGTCGGCGGCGGAGCAGTTCGTGCTCACCGTTTCGGAAAACGGGTATGGCAAGCGGTCCTCGTCGTTCGAATACCGGATCACCAATCGCGGCGGCAAGGGCATCGTGGCGATGGCGGTCAACGACCGCAACGGGCCGCTTGTCGCGTCCTTCCCGGTGGAGAACTCGGACCAGATCATGCTGGTGACCAATGGCGGCCAGCTGATCCGCTGCCCGGTGGATGGCATCCGTGTGGCCGGGCGTGGCACGCAGGGGGTGATCGTGTTCAACACCTCGGAAGCCGACCGGGTGATGTCGGTCGAACGCATCTCGGAAGGCGACAGCGATGACGAGGAGGCGAGCGAGATTTAGTGCACTTTCCTCCATGGGGGGAAGGGTCACTTAACCACTCGGCATGTCAGCCCGGCGGTTGCCGCTGGGTTAACCGCATTTGATTAAAGATTGAATGCGATGAATGGCGACCCGGGCGGGTTTCTTGCGCCCCTGGAGTTGCATTTGTGACGCGCTGGGCCGGCTTTCAGACATATCTCCGTTCGCTGTCCACCAAGGGCACGCTGGTGCTCTCGGTCATCGTGTCGCTGGCCGTTCTGGCGATGGCGGAACTGGGGCATTTTGAACTGAACCGCGAGACCGAGCGGCACATCGCGGTGCGGCTTGATCGCGCTGCGCGCGCGGCGGCGGCGATGATCGCCAGCGGTCCTTCCACTTTGCTTACGGTGACACGCCACGGCGACGGGGCGCCGCGGGCCTATCAGATCCGCTCCGGCAGCGCCGCCGAAGTGCTGGTTCCCTCGGCGCGGTTTGACTCGTTGGTCGAGGATATCGCGCGGGTCAACCAGGGGTTCGTCAATCTGTTCCGCTTCGATGCGGCCGACAAGACCTTCGAGCGCATCGCCACCACGATGCGCGGGCCGCAGGGCGAATACGTTCGCACGGTCCGGTTCGGCGCAAGCCATCCGGCCTATGCCCTGCTGCTTGGCACACGCGCATTCGTTGGCGAGGTGCCGCAGACTGCGGGTTGGCGGCTCGCCAGCATCGTGCCGATCCTCGGCGAGACCGGCGAGGTTGCCGGAGCGTTGGCGGTGGATGTCGGCTGGTCAACCGATCTGTGGCGTGCGGCCACCGATCTCGGCCATCGCATTGCCGTGGCCTCCGTTCTGCTGCTGATTACCGTCGCCTGCTTCGGGTCCTTCCTGATGTTCCGTGCGATGTATCCGCTGCGTGTCATCGCCGATTACGCGCGCCGCCTGGCCGCGCATGAGCCTGTCGGGCCCATGCCCTATCGTGACAGGCACGATGAGGTGGGGCATCTGGCGATCTGCATGGACGAGATCGCCGGCATGCGGGCGCGGCTCGAACGGCTGGCCTATATCGATTCCCTGACCGGATTTGCCAACCGCGCGCGCCTGGAGCATCGCCTTGATGAGATGATCAGGGAGATCCACAAGGACGGCGGCGAGGCGGGTTTGGTGCTGCTCGGCATCGATAATTTCCGCGCCATCAATGATGTGTTCGGTCTTGCGGCCGGCGACGGCGTGCTGGTGGAGACTGCGCGGCGGCTCGCCGCATTGCTGCCGTCCCGGGGGCTGTTGGCGCGTCACGGCGCCGACGAATTCGCGCTGCTGCTGCCGTCTGCCACGGCGGCGGATCTGAGCGACCTGGCGGAGCGGGCCGCGGCCTGCCTCCGGCAACCGTTCGCCATCGGCCGGGCGACGGTGCATCTCGATGCGTCGGCCGGCATCATTCGCCTGCCGGTGGATGCGGCCGATACCGCCACTGCGTTGCGCAATGCGCATATCACGCTGAACCGCGCCAAGCAGGCCGGACGGGGGCGAATCGAGACCTTCGCCGCCCGCTTCGATCGCGAGGTGCTGCGGCGGGCCGAACTGGAGCGCGACCTGCGCGCGGCGATCGCGGCGGGCGAGCTGCTGCTGCATTTCCAGCCGCAGGTGCGTATCGCCGACCTCGGCCTGCATGGCGTCGAGGCGCTGGTGCGCTGGGATCATCCCCGGTTGGGCATGGTGCCGCCGGCCGAGTTCATTCCGGTTGCCGAGGATGCTGGCCTGATCGGCGAACTTGGCGCCTTCGTGCTCGACGAAGCCTGCCGCACCGGCCGGCAATGGCTCAATGCCGGCTTCGATTTCGGCCGCATCTCGGTGAATGTGTCGCCGCTGCAGTTCTGGCAGCCGAACTTCGCCGGCAGCGTGGCGGAAGCGCTCGCCCGGCATGATCTGCCGGCCGCACGCCTGTGCCTCGAAGTGACCGAGACGCTGTTTCTCGATCCCAACGCGGCCGAGCTGCGGGAAATGCTCGCGGCGCTGAACCGGATCGGGGTGCATCTGTCGTTGGACGATTTCGGCGCCGGCTGCTCGTCCTTGTCCTCGCTCAGCGATCTGCCGTTCACGCAGATCAAGATCGACCGGTTGTTCGTGCGCGGCATCGATACCGATCTGCGCCATCGCAACCTGTTCATCGGCATCGTGGCGCTCGGCCACGGGCTCGGCATGCAGGTGGTGGCCGAAGGGGCGGAAACCGCCGGCGAGGTCGCGACGATCGCCGACAGCGGAGCCAATGCCGTGCAGGGCTTCTACTTCGCCCGCCCGGTGCCCGCTCTGTGCGTGCCGCTCGAGGCCGAGCGCATTGCACACCTGACGCCCCCGGCTCCGGTCTCGCGCCTGCGCATCGTCTGATCCGACGCATTGCGCCTAACCGCGCCGGATTCCGGCGAGAATTGCTTGATCGCGTTGGGGCAAGCACGCAAAATCGCGCTGGCGACTCACCATCGGAACCGAGCGCGGGCGCCCCTCCAGGAATTTTCCCATTTCCGTTGCCGTTTTCCTCGCCGTTCTTGCCGCCGCCGCGCTTCATGCCGGCTGGAATGCGTTGCTCAAGATCCGGCTCGATCCGTTTCTGGCCATGGTGCTGATCAACGGCGCCGGCGGGCTCCTGGGGATCCCGGCGCTGCTGTATTTCGGCCTGCCGAGCCTTGAGACCCTGCCGTGGCTGATCGCGTCCACCATCCTGCATCTCGGGTATTATTTCGCACTGACCGGCGCCTATCGTCTTGCGGATATGGGGCAGGTCTATCCGGTGGCGCGCGGCTCGGCGCCCTTGTTGACGGCGCTGTTCTCGGTGCTGTTGCTGGGCGAGCCGCTGGCCTGGATGGGGGCGGCAGGCATTGCGCTGCTCGGGCTCGGCATCTTCGTCATGTCGATGCGCTCGGCGGCCGATGCGGCGCATATGGACCGGCGCGCGCTGGTGTTCGCGCTGATCACTGCCGTCACCATTTGCGGCTACACGCTGACCGACGGGGCGGGGGCGCGCATTTCCGGCAATCCGCATGCCTATACCGCCGCGCTGTTCGTGATGGACGGGGCGGTCCTGACGCTGGTGGCGCTGGCGATGCGCGGCTTTGCCGGACTCAGGCCGGTGCTCGCCTACTGGAAGCCCGGACTGGCGGGCGGCGCCATGTCCTGCGGGGCCTATGGCATCGCCATCTGGGCGATGACGGTGGCGCCGATTCCGCTGGTGGCGGCGGTGCGCGAAACATCGGTGTTGTTCGGCGCGGCGATCGCGGTGATCTTCCTGAAGGAGCCGCTGCGCGCCAATCGTGTGATCGCGGCGGTGCTGATCGTCGCCGGGCTGGCGCTGATCCGGCTGAAGGGGATGCCCTCATGAAACCCTATCGCTTCAATGTGGGCGTGATGCTGTTCAACACCGCCGGTCAGGTCTTTGTCGGCAAAAGCATTTCCGATGGACCGGAAGTGGTCGAGCCGGGTTACGAGTGGCAGATGCCGCAGGGCGGGATTGATCCGGACGAAGATATCGTGGCTGCGGCCCGGCGCGAACTGAAGGAGGAAACCGGCATCACGCGCGCCGATTTCCTGGCGCTGACGGACGAATGGTGGCGCTACGATTTCCCCCCCTATGTGCCGAGCGGCCACCGGCTGGAAGCCTTTGCCGGCCAACAGCAGCGCTGGGTGGCGTTCCGCTTTGCCGGCAGCGACAGCGACATTGATCTGGGCGCGACAGGCCCGGATTTCTACCCCGAATTCAGCGCCTGGCGCTGGGCGCTGCTCGGCGAGGTGGTCGCCGGCGCCATCGCCTACAAGCGGCCGAACTACGAAAAGGCCGCGCAGGCGTTCGGTCGTTTTGCGCTTCCGGCGTGAGGGGATGGCCGGTGCGGCGCCGGCGCGGTGAGCTGGACCGGAATACGCTCTCGCCAGGCGGGCGCAACTCTTTGCCGCATTGCAAAAAATTCACTTGTGATTTGCGTCCCCGGACGTATCGCTTGGGAGCTGTGGCGATGGAGGCTCAGATGGTCAAGGCATGGTTCTTGAAGATTCATGGCTGGCTGGCGCTGATCTTCTCGGTGCCGCTGGCGGTGTTGTGCGTTACCGGGCTGATCCTCGGGCTGGAACCGATCTACCAGTATTCCGGCATCGAATCGGGAACGCTGACCGCCGAGGAAGTGAGCGGCTATCTCAAGAAGCATGATCCCGAGGGCAAAGCGCGCGCGCTGGTGCATCGGGCCTACGAGAATACCCTGACCATCGACGGCGCCGGTCCGGAGGGCGAGGTTGAGATCGATCTTGCGACACGCGACGTCGCCAATGCGGAAATAGGCTGGGCCTGGTCGGACGTGTTCCGCGCCAACCGGCGCCTGCATGAGCATTTCACCGTGGCCGGGCTGGAACTGACCATCGTCTCGACGGTGGTGATGTGCGTCATCATCCTGCTCGGTGTCCTGCTGGGGCTGCCGGTGATCCGCAATTCGGTGGCCGGCTGGCACAAGGCGGTGGCGTGGTTCGGGCTGCCGTTTCTGGCCATCAGCCCACTCACCGGTCTGTTCATCGCCTGGGGCGTGAGCATGAACATCGCCCCGGCGCCGCAGCCGGCGCGCACGCCGCCGCTGCCGCTGATCGAGGCGGTGCAGGTGGTGGGCAAATCGTATGATCTGTCCGACCTGATCTGGCTGCGCCAGCGCGGCGGGCGGCAGCTGGTGCGCCTGTGGGATGGGCAGGAGGCACGCACCTTTGCGGTGACGAAGGACGGCACCGTGCCGATGCCGCGCAACGTGTCGCGGATGATCCACGAGGGCAATTTCCTCGGCATCTGGTCGGGCGTGATGAAGGTGCTGACAGGCCTCGGCTTCATGCTGCTGATGGTCACCGGCCTGTGGCTGTTCATCCGCAAGCAGGTGCGCAAGTATCAGAACCGCCGGGCGCGGGCCCTGGACGCCGGCAGCGGCAAAGCCGCCGCAGGGTGAGACCTAAATCGCAACCGCAGGGTAAGGTCTAAACGGCGACGCCGTGCAGGTCGTAGGCATCCGCGCGCTCGATCTTGACCGAGACGATCTCGCCGGGTCTGAGCGGACGGCGTGAGGCGACGTGCACGGCGCCGTCGATCTCCGGCGCATCGAATTTCGAGCGCCCGCGCGACACCGTCGGCCCGGCCTGATCGATGATGACCTGCAAGCGCTTGCCAACGCGGCGCTGCTGCAGGCGCGCGGAAATCGCTTGCTGATGCTGCATGAAACGATCGTAGCGGCGCTGCTGCTGCTCGGGCGGCACCATCGGCAGGCCGAGATCGTTGGCGAGGGCGCCGCGCACCGGCTCATATTTGAAAGCGCCGACCCGCTCCAGCTTCGCCTCGCTGAGGAAATCGAGCAGAAGCTGGAAATCCTCCTCCGTCTCACCGGGAAAGCCGACGATGAAGGTCGAGCGGATGGCAAGGTCGGGGCAGATTTCGCGCCACTTGCGGATGCGCTCCAGGGTCTTTTCCTGATGTGCCGGGCGCTTCATCGCCTTCAGCACGCCGGGCGCGGCATGCTGGAACGGAATGTCGAGATAGGGCAGCACCAGCCCCTCGGCCATCAGCCCGATCACCTCGTCCACATGCGGATAGGGATAGACGTAGTGCAGCCGCACCCAGACGCCGAGGCTGCCGAGTTCGCGCGCCAGATCGAGGAAGCGCGTGCGCACCTCGCGATCCTGCCACAGGCCGGGCGCGTATTTCACATCGACGCCGTAGGCGGAGGTATCCTGCGAGATGACCAGCAGTTCCTTGACGCCGGCCTTCACCAGCTTTTCGGCTTCGCGCATCACCTCGACAATCGGGCGCGAGACGAGATCGCCGCGCAGTTTGGGGATGATGCAGAAGGTGCAGCGGTTGTTGCAGCCCTCGGAAATCTTCAGATACGCATAGTGGCGCGGGGTCAGCTTGACGCCCTGTTCCGGCACCAGATCGACGAAGGGATCGTGCGCGGGCGGGGCAGCCTTGTGCACCGCGTCCATCACGCTTTCGTAGGCTTGCGGGCCGGTGATCGCCAGCACGTTTGGAAAACGCGCGTTGATCTCCTCCGGCTCGGCGCCCATGCAGCCGGTGACGATGACCTTGCCGTTTTCCTTCAGCGCGGTGCCGATGGCATCGAGCGACTCCGCCTTGGCGCTGTCGAGAAAGCCGCAGGTGTTGACGATGACGAGATCGGCGCCGGCATGGGTTTTCGACAGGTCATAACCCTCGGCGCGCAGGCGCGTGATGATGCGCTCGGAATCGACGAGCGCCTTCGGGCAACCGAGCGAGACGAAGGAAATCTTCTGGGCGGTCATGCGGGGTCCTGCAATCTGGCCGCCTGTTCAGGCCGGTTCGGCCGGGAAAGTCAACCGGTTTGAACGGAAAAGCCTAGGGCCAATCGACATTCAGGATTTGGAACGCGGTATGAGGTCAAGCAGTCCAGTTTCAGGCCGGGGATCGCCGAAAGGGTTATCCCCTTTCCAGATCATCGGCCGCAGAAATGGGCTGTTTGACCCATACGCCTTTGGCGCGCGGCGGATTTTGCGCCGGAATGCGGAAAATGCCTCTTGTGGGGGATAGCCCCACGGCGCGTCATTGTCCTGTCCCGCCACAAAATCCGACCCGCGCCGCGCCCGAAACCTGATTGTCGATTGGCCCTAATCCGTGCCCTGCCGCGCCACCTTCTCGACGCCGCGCAGCACGCGCAGGAAATTTCCGGAAGCGATGCGGGCGAGGTTGGTCTCGCTCCAGCCGCGCAGCATCAGTTCGGCGATGAAATCGGGGAAGCGGGCGACGCTCTCCAGCCCCTCGGGCACATGGCCACCGTAGAAATCCGAGCCAATGCCGATATGAGCGACGCCGGCCTTGCCGGCCATGTATTCGAGATGGTCGGCGACCTGGGTGAGGGTGGCGTGCGGGCAGGGGCCGACAGCGGCCTCATGCGCGGCGAACAGCTCCCAGCGGTTGCCCGGCAGGCCCTTGCCCCATTCATCGCAGACGCCGCGCAGCCAGTCGCGCGTTGCCTGGTTGGAGAAGGTGGGCACGAAGGTGGCGCAGACGATGCCGCCGTTGGCCTTCATCCGCGCCAGCACCGCATCGGCCACGTTGCGCGGATGGTCGACCATGGCGAAGGCATTGGCATGGGTGATGGCGACCGGCGCCGCCGACACATCGAGCGCCTGCATCTGCGCCTGATGCGAGGTGTGCGACAGATCGACAAGAATGCCGAGCCGGTTGCAGGCGCGCACCAGATCGCGGCCGAAATCGGTCATGCCGCCGTGGCGCGGGGCATCCGTGGCGCTGTCGATCCAGTCGAGCGTCTCGTTGTGGCAGAGCGTGAGATAGCGCACGCCGAGCGCGTGCCACAGCTCAAGAAGTTCGAGCGAGCCGGCAAGGCCCACCGAGCTTTCGACCGCGATGAACGAGGCGATCTTGCCAAGCCTGCGGGCGCGGGCGAGGTCGCTGGCCCGGAACGCCGGATGGAACACCTCCGGATGCAACGCGTTCATCCGCCGGATCAGCGCGATCTGCTCAAAGGTGAAGCGGCAGGGATCGGCGACATCGGTCGGCACGAAGGCCGCCCAGAACTGGCCGCCGAGCCGGCCCTCCTTGAGGCGCGGAATGTCGGTATCCGTCTCCTGATGCACGCGCGTCAGGTCATAGCCGGCAAGATCGCCCTGCGGCGAGGCATGGCGGACGACATAGGGCAGGTCGTTGTGTCCATCGAGCAGCGGCACCCTTTCGAGAAAGGCGCGCGCGCGGGTGAGGGCGTCCTTGCGGCTGGGGCGGGCCATTCTCAACCTCAATCGATCGGCAGCAACAAGGCGGTGCGGGCGGCGGGCCGCTGCATCAGCGACCGGTAATAGCGCTCGACCTCAGGTCGCGTCGAACGGGCGATCGGCATGTTGAGCCAGCGGTGCACGGTGGCGCCGACGGCAATGTCGCCCATGGTGAAGGCATCGCCCGCCACATAGGCGCGGCCCTTCAGCAGCGCTTCGAGCAGCACCATCACCTCATCGGTCTTGGCGACGGACGCGGCAATCACCGCCTCGTCGCGCTTGTCGGCCGGCAGGCGATACATATGCAGAAAGGCCGGGCTGAGCGCGGCATTCAGCGTGGTCTGCTGCCAATCCATCGCGCGGTCGGCCTCGGCGCGCATGCGGCGATCCGTCGGCCACAGCGAGCCGGAGGCATATTTCTCGGCGAGGTAGCGAACGATGGCGTTGGATTCCCACAGGGTGAGACCATCGTCCTCCAGCACCGGCACCAGCCGGTTGGGGTTCATGGCGCCATAGGCGGGCGTGTCGAGCTTGCCGAACTGGCGGCCGGCATCGATGCGTTCATGGGGCGTGCCGGTCTCGCCGAGGCACCAGACCACCTTCTGCACGTTGATTGAATTGAGCCGTCCCCAGAGTTTCAGCATTGCATTCTCCTGTAACCGCCAGCATTGCCAAATTGCACCTCTGCGCAAGGGCTTTGTCGGCACTTTCACGACAAGGCAACCAATCGTGATTGCGGATGATTAAGGTTGCAGGCGCGTTCACCACATCCGTTTAGCGGATGGTTGGATTCAGGCGGCACTATCACCTGCATCAGAGGAGCAAAGCTCCCGGGCGTGGGATGGGGTTGAACATGAATGCTCAGGCGGTTGCCGGCGCGGCACGGCTCAGGATCGTGCCGAAGGTTGAAGTTGAAGAGACATCCGAAGCCCCGATCTTCGAGGTCGGGTTCAAGCCGCTGATGACGCGGCGCGAGGCGGAAATCCTGTTCGAGATCGACGGCGCCCAGACCGGCCAGAGCGTCGCCTGGAAGAACTTCTTCGTCGAATCGCTGGTGGAGTATCTGGTTTTCGGCCAGCGGCCGACCGGCCATATCACCCAGGAGGACGCGCGCTGGCTGCTTTCGCTGGTCGGCGAGGACTGGAGCCCGTCGGTGCCCTCGCTGATGCGCGCGCTGGTGCTGCAGGCTGAAGACCTGCCGCAGTCGCTGATCGCTTTTGCCATGAAATGCGGGGCGATGCGCACCACGGCTTCGTCATTGGTCTGACACGAAAGCCCCTTACGCATCCGCAAAAACGCGTTACAACCCCGTGGTCAAATTTGACTGCGGGGTGTTCGTATGTTCGGCAAAATCCTGATCGCCAACCGGGGTGAAATCGCCTGCCGTGTCATGAAGACGGCCCGACGCATGGGCATCCGCACGGTGGCTGTCTATTCCGAGGCGGACAAGGACGCGCTGCATGTGTCGATGGCGGACGAGGCGGTGTGCATCGGCCCGCCCGCCGCAGCCCAGTCCTATCTGGTCATCGACAAGATCATCGCTGCCTGCCGGCAGACCGGCGCCGAGGCGGTGCATCCTGGCTACGGCTTCCTGTCCGAGCGCGAGGCGTTCGCCGAGGCGCTGAAGGGCGCGGGCATCACCTTCATCGGGCCGAATCCCAGGGCTATCGCCGCGATGGGCGACAAGATCGAATCGAAGAAATTCGCCAATGCGGCGAAGGTCTCCACGGTGCCCGGCTATCTGGGGGTCATCGACGGGCCGGAGATGGCCGTCAAGATCGCCGACGAGATCGGCTATCCGGTGATGATCAAGGCTTCGGCCGGCGGTGGCGGCAAGGGCATGCGCATTGCCTATAGCCGCGACGAGGTGGCCGACGGTTTCGTGCGCGCCAAGAACGAGGCCGCCGCCTCGTTCGGCGACGACCGGGTGTTCGTCGAGAAGTTCATCGTCGATCCGCGCCACATCGAGATCCAGCTGATCGGCGACAAGCACGGCAACGTCGTCTATCTCAACGAGCGCGAATGTTCGATCCAGCGCCGCAACCAGAAGGTCATCGAGGAAGCGCCGTCGCCGCTGCTCGATGCCGCCACCCGCAGGAAGATGGGCGAACAGGCGGTGGCGCTGGCCAAGGCCGTCGATTACGACAGTGCCGGCACGGTGGAATTCGTGGCCGGTCAGGATCGCTCGTTCTTCTTCCTTGAGATGAACACCCGCCTGCAGGTCGAGCATCCGGTGACCGAACTGATCACCGGCATTGATCTGGTCGAGGAGATGATCCGCGTCGCGGCGGGCGAGAAGCTGCGCTTCAAGCAGTCCGACATCGGGATCAACGGCTGGTCGGTGGAAAGCCGCATCTATGCGGAAGATCCGACCCGCAACTTCCTGCCCTCGACCGGCCGGCTGATCAAATATCGCCCGCCGAAGGAAGGCACCGCGAACGGGATCACCGTGCGCAACGATACGGGTGTTTACGAGGGCGGCGAGATCTCGGTCTACTACGATCCGATGATTGCCAAGCTCGTCACCCATGCGCCGACCCGCCTGGAGGCGATCAGGGCGCAGGCCACCGCGCTCGATGCTTTCGCGATCGAGGGCATCCGCCACAACATCCCGTTCGTCTCCGCGCTGATGCATCATCCGCGCTGGCAGGCCGGCAAGCTCTCCACCGGCTTCATCAAGGAGGAGTTCCCCAACGGCTTCGTCGCGGCGCAGCCGGAGGGCGAAGTGGCGGTGCGGATGGCCGCCATCGCGGCCTGGCTCGACCATACCAACAACGTCCGTCGGCGGCTGATCGACCACCAGATGGCGACCGGAAGCAAGTTCGAGTTCTCGCGCGAACGGTCGGTGATGCTCGACAAGGCGCGGCACGATGTGGTCGTGCACGGCACCGGTGAATCGATCGAGGTGGAGTTCGTCGCCTCGGCCCGCAGGGTAAAGGTGGAGGCCGAGACGCTGCTGGGCGAGCCGCTCTGGCAGGGGCATATCGGCGGCGAACGCGTGTCCGCTCAGGTGCGCGCGGTGCTTAACGGCTACTGGATGGCCCACCACGGCACCGAGGCAGTGGTGCGCGTCTATACCCGGCGTGAGGCGGACCTTTCCGCGCTGATGCCGGAAAAGGCGGCCGCCGATACGTCGAAAAAGCTGCTCTGCCCGATGCCGGGCCTCGTCAAGCAGATCGCGGTGACCGACGGGCAGGAGGTCAAGGCAGGCGATATCCTTGCGGTGGTCGAGGCGATGAAGATGGAGAACGTGTTGCGTGCCGAGCGCGACGTGACCGTCAAGTCGATCAAGGCCAAAGCGGGCGACAGCCTCGCCGTTGATGCCGTCATCATGGAATTTGCCTGAGATTATTCCGGCGGCCAGCGGATCAACCGATCGGCGCGCGGGCGCGTGGATTCGACAAGCTGCGCGTTGGGTTCGTCGTTGCCGGCAATCCAGGCCCGTGCCGCCGCCGCATCGCGGCCGTGGCGGGCGTGGCGGGCGATCAATCGCGCCTGCCGCTCGCCCCTAGCGATGTCGACATACCAGCAGGCATCGAGCAGCGGGCGCACGCCGGCAAACGCTCCATCCAGCAGCAGGTAGTTGCCCTCGGTAATGATCAGCCGGTGCTCCCGCCGCACCGCGATGCTGCCTGCGACCGCCGCCTCGATCTCCCGCCGGAACACCGGCGCATAAACGGTCAATGGCTCATCGGCACGCAAGCGGGCCAACAGCGCGACAAATCCCGCCGCGTCGAAACTTGCGGGCGCCCCCTTGCGGTCGATCAGGCCGAGCCGGGCGAGTTCATCGTTGGCAAGGTGGAACCCGTCCATCGGCAGCAGGGCGGCGCGGGCGCCGTAATGGCCGGCAAGGGCCGCCGCCGCCGAGGATTTGCCAGCACCCGGCGTGCCGGTCAGCCCCAGGATCACGCGCCGTCCGCCGGCCAGCAGCGCGTCGATCTCGGCGATCCAATCGGCGGGCAGGGGGGGAGCGTGCGTGTCAGCGCAATGCCGCCGCGCAGCGTCGATGGCATTGTCCAGCGCGGCGATGCCGGTGCGGTTGATAACAGCACGCCCCAGGTGCAGGTTGATCTCGAAGGCGAGCGCGGCCGCCTCGCGCCCCGCGAGCGTTGCGAGGCTGGTAACGCCGATCGCCTCCAGGTGGCCGATCATTTTCGGCCCCATCGAGAAGACGCTGGACAGGATTGCCCGCTCGTCGGAAGAAAACCGCTGCATTCCTAGATCTTTCCCGGAAACACCATGCCGCTCTATTTCGCCTATGGTTCCAACATGGATGTGGCCGCAATGAAAGTCCGTTGTCCGGCGGCGCGGCCCATCGGCCCGGCGCGGCTGCTGCGCCACCGTTTCCTGATCAACGGCGACGGCTATGCGACGGTGGTGCGCGATCCGCGCGCCACGGTGCACGGGCTGCTGTGGGATCTGGCGCTCAGCGATGTCGGCCCGCTCGACCGCTACGAGGCGATCGACCGGGGGCTATATGTGAAGGTGCTGCAGCCGGTGATGACCGGGCAGGGGCCGCGCAGGGCGCTGGTCTATGTCGGTCGCTCGGCGGTGCCGGGCGTTGCCAAGCCGGGGTATCTCGAAGCCGTGGTGGAGGCCGCCCGCGCTGCCGGATTGCCGGCCGATTATGTGGCTGGGCTGATGCCGGGCAAGGCGGGCGAGGCCGCGCCAGCCCCCAGCTTCCGCGCGATCGGTCGCAAGGATCGCTGAGCGTAGTCAGGTTACGGGCTGCCGTTTCGAGCCGAGAACACGCGAAACAGCAAGACCTGCGTTCAATCCGCGCGCGGCAGGGATACGCGATAGACGCCGCGGAAGTCGTTGGGGTCGACCGGCCGGCCCTTGCGGGTGATGACCAGCCGCCCCTCGTTGGCGAGCCGCACCGCAATGCGCCGCACCGGGACCATCAGCGGTCCCCAGCCGTCCGGGTGGTTGCCGCCGATGGTGCGCGCCGCCTCCGAGGGGCAGGCAGTGGCATGGGGTCCACGCTCGGCGACGAGGCGGAGCAGGGCGGATTCAAGCGCTTCGAGCTTGGACGAATCAATCGCGGTCATGGTCGAGCGCTATCAGCGAGAGGTTACCGGTCGGTTCAACGCGGGGGTTCAGATCCCAGCCCCTCGGTGATGGCGCCCAGCGCATCCGAGCCGAACTGGCGTTTGGCGATGACGACGAGGATTGCCAGCGTGGAGACCATGAACACATAGGGGCCGAGGAACCAGCCGAGATAGGCCAGCGCAAAGAAGAACGCCCGCTGGCCACGGTTGAAATGCTGGCCGGCCACCACGGTCATGTCGCCGCAGCGGCGCGCCTGCCGTTCGGCCGCCGCATCCACGCGCTGGGCGGTGGGCGTCGCGCCCATCAGGATCGCGGCATAATTGAACAGCCGGTAGGCCCAGGCGAACTTGAAGAAGGCATAGACGAAGATCACCGCCAGCCCGATCACCTTGAGTTCGAACAGCGCCACGCTCGACGTGCCGCCGAACGGCGCCTGCGCGAGAATGCCCGTCAGGTCATTGCCCGAGCGAATCAGCGACAGCGAGCCGCCGATCGCGATCAGCGAGGTGGACGCGAAGAAGGCCGAGCCCTGATGCAACGCGGCCATCACCTGCGCGTCGAGCATGCGGTTGTCGCGCGCCAGCATCTCGGTCATCCACTGGTGGCGGAAGGCGTTCATGCGCGTGTTCAGGCTGGGGCCGCTGAACACGCCGCGCTCGATCAGGAAATGATAGATCAGCCAGCTTATCAGGAACACGCCGGTCGCCACCGCGTCCATCGTCGAAAACCCTGAGATCATGCTGCCCCGCCGGTTGCTGCCTTGCTTTTTCGGCTTTCTTGTTCGCATGATTTGGCCGGGGCGGAACAGCCCCGATTTTCGCATGAACCTTTTGCACGGAGACGGCATGACCCAGACCATCACGCGCGGCTACAAGGTATTGCTGGCCGAGGCCAACGCAGCCGTGCGCACGCTTACGATCGCGGAAGCGGCTGCGATGCACGGCAAACCGGACGTGGTGTTCGTCGATCTGCGCGATCCGCGCGAACTCGACCGCGAGGGGCGGCTGCCCGGCGCCTTCCATTGCCCGCGCGGCATGTTGGAGTTCTGGATCGACCCGGAAAGCCCCTATGCCAAGCCGGTGTTCCAGGAAGACAAGACCTTCGTGTTCTTCTGCGCCGGCGGCTGGCGTTCGGCGCTGGCGGCGAAAACCGCGCAGGACATGGGGCTGAAGCCGGTGGCGCATGTCGAGGGCGGGTTCGGCGCCTGGAAAAAGGCCGGCGCGCCGGTGACCCTGCCCGAAAAGGCGCCCGGCGAGGGGTGAGCGGCGGCCCTATCCCGGAGCATGTTGCGCAAGAGTGGCAGCTGTCTTGCTCCAGCAACCTGCGGCAAAACACGGAGCTGGAGCACCGTTTGTTTCCTTCAAAGCGAAACGTGCTCCAGGATCAGCACCGCCGAGACGACCAGCGCCAGCGCCACGACATAGGCCAGCGTCGCGCCGAGGCAGGCGTTGAGCGCCGGGCCGATCGGTGTTGCCACGAGCCGGCGGGCGAGGTGGACCGCCCCCGGCAGCAGCACCAGCGGCGCCAGCCCGGCCGCGCCGCGCACCCACCAGAGCGCCAGCGCGGCGATCAGCGCCGCGCCGCCAAGTTCCGCCGCATAGAGGCGCAGTGTCGCCGCGGGCCCCAGCACGATTGCCAGCGTGCGGCGGCCGTTCCGTGCATCGCCGGCCCGATCTCGGTGGTTGTTGACGGTGAGCACCGCGGCGGCCGTCAGCCCCATCGCGATGCCGAGGAGCAGCAGCGGCCCATCCGCGATGCGGCCGGCCAGCCAGCCCATGCCCATCGAGGCGGCCAGGCCGAAGAAGGCGATGACGAAAACCTCGCCGAACGGACTGGCCGAGATCGGTCTTGGTCCGGCGGAATAGGCCCAGGCAAGCGGCAGCGAAACCATACCGATCGCCAGGATCGGCCAGCCGCCCGCCGCTGCGGCGACCAGTCCCGCCAGCGCCGCGCCGAGGCTGGCGAGCAGGGCGCCGCGCCGCACCGTGGCCGCCGGCATCAGCCCAAGGCCGGTGACGCGCGGCGGGCCAAGCCGGGTGGCCGGATCGTCGAGCCCGCGCGCGCCGTCGTGAGCATCGTTGGCGAGGTTGGTGGCGATCTGGATCAGAAGCGCGGCCAGCGCCGCGGCCACCATCCCCAGCGGTGGTTGCGGCGTTCCCATCGTTACGCCATAGACGGCTCCCACCAGCATCGGTGCGGCGATCAGCACCAGCGTGCGCGGCCGTATCGCCATCAACCACAGGGCGAGGCGCTCATTCGGTGCAGGCAGCGGCATGGGCCTTTTACCCCCCGGCAAGTGCCTGAAGGCGGGCCGGCAGATCGTCAAGCGCGGAACTCGCCACATTGGCGAAGGCCAGCCGCAGGTGCGTATGCTGATCGGGGCCGAAGAAGCTGCCGGGCAGGCCGATCACGCCGGCGCCGAGCGCGAGGCGCCGCGCCGCCGCCACCGAGTCCGCGTCCGCGAACGGGTGGGCCACATAGGCGAAATAGGCGCCGAGGCTGTCGATGCGCCAGCCCGGACAACGGCCGAGCATCGCCGTGAAATGGCGGGCGCGGGCGGCCAGTTCGCTCCGCTGCGCCGTGCGCCAGCCGCGCTGATCGTCGATGGCGCCGGCAATGACGCCCTGCGCCGCCCGCGCCGGGCAGATCTGCAGGCAATCCTGGATCTTCTCGACCTCGCGGATCATCGTCCGGCCGGCGACAATGGCGCCAAGCCTGTGGCCCGGAACGGCATGCGCCTTGGAGAAGGAATAGAGCTGGATCAGCGTGTCGTGCCAGTCACTTGCGGTGAAAAGCTCATGAGCGCGGTCCTGCCCCTCGGGCAGAAAATCGCGGTAAGTCTCGTCGAGCACCAGCGCGATTCGGTGGCGGCGCGCAAGATCGAGGAAGGCCGCGATCACCTCAGGCGGATAGACCGCGCCGGTCGGGTTGTTGGGACTGACCAGCACGATTGCCCGGGTGCGGCTGTCGATCAGCCGGGCTGCGGCGGCCACATCGGGCACGAAGCCGTCGTCGGCGCGCGCGGCCAACCTGCGGGTATCGATGCCCAGCATGCCGAGCACCATCGCGTGGTTGAAATACCATGGCGCCGGCAGGATCACCGCATCGCCGGCCCTGGCCAGCGCCAGCATCGCCACCACGAACGCCTGATTGCAGCCCGAGGTGATGGCGACATGCGCAGCCGTCACGCTGCCGCCGTAGAGCTGGCAGGTCTCGGCCGCGTGCGCCTCGCGCAAGGCGCCGTCGCCGAGGATCGGGCCGTAGCGCGTCGCTTCCACCGAGCCGGCTGCGGCGGCGAGGCGTGCCAGCAGTTCCGGCGGCGGCGGCGTGCCGGGCACCGCCTGGGTCAGGTCGATCATGGGGCCGCGCGCGCCGTCATAGTCGCGCTTCCACCCCTGCGCCTGCGGAATAGGCGGCGCATCCGTGCCGGTCACCAGCGGATTGAGGGCAAAGCGGGGTGGGGTCAATGCAGCACCAGATGTCGGGTCAGCCGCGCTTCCATGCTGTCCCACAGCCGGCGGATGATTTCGACCAGCGCCAGATAGATGAGCCCGGCGACCAGATAGATCGACAGATCGAAGCTGCGCGAGAACGCCAGCCGTGTCGCGCCCATCAGATCGAACAGCGTCACCAGCGAAGCGAGCGCGCTGGCCTTGATCATCACGATCAGCTCATTGCCGAGCGGGCGCAGCGCGGTGATCAGCGCCTGCGGCATGAGCACTTTCCAGTAGGTGGCGAAAGGGCCCAGCCCCAGCGCCGCCGCCGCCTCGCGCTGACCACCCGGCAGCGCCAGAAAGGCGCCGCGGAAAATCTCCGCCTGATAGGCGGCGGTGTTGAGCGTGAACGCCAGCAGGCAGCAATAGAAGGGTTCGCGGAACAGCCACCACAGCCCCACATCCTGCCAGAACAGGCGGAAGGCGCCGAGCCCGTAGTAGATCAGGAACAGCTGCCCGAGCAGCGGGGTGCCGCGGAAAAACGTCATGTAGCCGGTGATCAGCCAGGCGAGCGGGCGCGGTCCGTTGAGGCGCAGCAGCGCCAGGCCAAGGCCGATGGCCAGGCCGAGGCCGAAGGAAATCGCCACCAGTTGCAGCGTCAGCCCCAGGCCCGAGGCCATGCGGCACCCGTAGTTCTGCAGGACTTCGAGGCCGATAACGGCGCCGGGCCATTCGCACCAGCTCATGCGCGCCCCCCGATGCGGGCATAGCCGCGGTTGGTGCGCTGTTCGACCCGGCTGAGCGCGGTGGCCGAAATCACCGAGAAGACCAGATAGATCAGCATCGCGATGCCGAAGAACAGAAACGGCTCCTTGGTGACCACATTGGCGCGGGTGGCGATGAACATCGTATCCTGCAGGGTGATCACGGAGACCAGCGAGGTCTCCTTGAGCAGCACCATCCAGTTGTTGCCGAGCCCGGGCAGGGCCACGCGGAACAGCTGCGGGAACACCACCAGCCGGAACGCCTGGAATGTCGACAGGCCGAGCGCGGCGGCGGCCTCGCGCTGGCCCTTCTGCACCGAGTTGAGCGCGCCCACCCACACTTCGGCGGAAAAGGCGGCCAGCACGATGCCGAGCGCGAAAACGCCGGCGACAAACGGCGAAATGTCGATCTGTCCGGCAAAGCCCAGCGCGGACCACAGCTTCTGCACCAGGATCTGGACGCCGAAATAGATGATGTAGAGCGTCAGCAGTTCCGGCACGCCACGGAAAATCGTCGTGTAAAGCGTGCCGAACGCGCGCAGGAACCGGTTCGACGAGCGCTTGGCGAGCGCCACCAGCAGCCCCAGCGCCAGCCCGAAGGGCAGGGTGGCCAGCGCAATCGACAACGTGACGTTGGCACCGGAAAGGAGTTCGTCACCCCAGCCATCCGGCCCGAACGAGAGCAGGTTCAGGTAATAATCCATCAAACGGGTCCGGCCCCCCGCCGGAACATGCGGCGGGCGGCACCCTATCCGGCGCCGCCCGGCATTTGCTTACATCACCGGGAACTTGAACCACTTGTCGGCGATCTTCTTGTGCGTGCCGTCCTTGATGGACTCCTCGATCGCCTTGTTGAGCAGCGCCTTGAGCGCGCCGTCCTCCTTGCGCACCGCCATGCCGACGCCGGGGCCGTGGACGGCCGCATCGCGCGGCACATCGGCGATGAACTTGCAGCAGTCCTTGCCCTTGCCGTTGATGAAGTCCTCAAGGGCCAGCTTGTCGGCCACCACATAATCGACGCGGCCGTTGGCGAGGTCGAGGTTGGCCTCCTCCTGCGTCGGATACAGGCGGGGGGTCGAGTCCTTGTAGTGCTTTTCGAGGAAGTTGGCGTGGATGGTCGAGCCCTGGGTGCCGATGGCCTTGCCCTTCAGCGCTGCCGGCGACACGTCGGTCGAGGTCACGGACTTGGCCGCGATCATCGAGATCGGCGTCTTGGTGTAGACGACGGTGAAGTCCACCTTCTTGGCGCGCTCTTCGGTGGCGTTCATGCCGGCGACGATCACGTCATACTTCTTCGACAGCAGCGCCGGGATGATGCCGTCCCAGTCCTGCACCACCCAGGTGCACTTGACCTTCATCTTCTCGCACAGGGCATTGGCGTAATCGATCTCGAAGCCCTCAAGTTCCTTCTTGGAATTGAGGTTGTTGAAGGGCGGATAAGCGCCTTCGGTGCCGATGCGGATTTCCTTCCACTCGGCCTGCTGGGCAGAGGCGCCACCGGCCAGAAGGGTGACGGCCGCGGCGGCCACGAGGATGCGCAAGGTCTTCATCTGTCTCTCCCGATCATGGCCCGGCTCACTCTCCAGGGGCCAATTCAGTGCACTGTGGACGATCGGGGAGAGAATTTGCAACCAATTTGACGGCCGGGATCGACACAATTTTCTGTCGCTGCCGATCCGCGCGGGTCCTTTGAGCGTCGGCACCCGCCGCCCGCCCGAGCTTTCCGGCTCGCCTTCGCCGGCGGCCTGTGCTAGCGGGAGCCCGAACAGGGCGCCAGCCGGAGCATTTTACCGATGTCGGACATCTTTCGCGAAGTCGATGAGGAATTCAAACGCGATCAGGTCGCCCAGACGTTCAAGAAGCACGGCAATCTGATCGTCGGCGTGCTGCTGGCGGTGGTGATCGGCGTCGGCGGTTTCCGCACCTGGCAGTATCTGGAGGCGAAAAAGGCCGCCGAGGCCGGGCAGAAGTTTGAAACAGCGCTGGCGCTCGCCGCCGATGGCAAGGCCGAGGAGGCCAGGGCTGCGTTCGATGCGCTGAGCAAGGACGCGCCGGCCGGCTATCGCATGCTCGCCCGTTTCCGGCTGGCCGCCGAACAGTCGCGGACCGATGCCGCCGGCGCGGTGAAGGCCTATGAGGCGCTCGCCGCCGATGCTGCCATCGAGCAGACGCTGCGCGATCTGGCCAGCGTGCGCGCCGCGCAGCTGCAGGTCGATGCGCTGCCCGCCGCCGAAATCGAGGCGAAACTGCAGGCCCATGCCGCCGATGGCAAGCCTTGGCGGCTCGCCGCGCGCGAGGCGATGGGGCTCGCCGCGTTCAAGGCCGGCCAGCTCGACAAGGCGGGCGCCGCGTTCGAACGCATCCTTGCTGATCCCGAGGCAACGCAGACCGCCCGTCAGCGCGCCGAGGTGATGATGGCGCTGGTGCGCGCCGGCGCACCGGCCAAATAAGCGCGACCCCATGCTCCCCACCGTCGTCATTGTCGGCCGACCCAACGTCGGCAAATCGACGCTGTTCAACCGCCTCGTCGGCAAGAAGCTGGCGCTGGTGGATGATCAGCCCGGCGTGACGCGCGACCGCCGCGCGGGCGAAGCGCATCTGCTGGATCTCAATTTCTCCATCGTCGATACCGCCGGTTTCGAGGACGAGCCGGCCGCCTCGCTCGCCGGGCGCATGCGGCTGCAGACCGAGTCGGCGATCGCGGAAGCCGATGTCATCCTGTTCGTCATCGACGCGCGCATCGGCGTGCATCCGGATGACCGGCATTTCGCGGCGCTGGTGCGCAAGAGCGGCCGGCCGGTGATCCTGATCGCCAACAAGGCCGAGGGCAAGGTGGGGCTGGCGGGCGCTTATGATGCCTACTCGCTGGGGCTCGGCGACCCGCTGCCGTTCTCGGCGGAGCATGGCGAGGGGATCGGCGAGCTGCACGAGGCGCTGCGCCATTACATCGGTGTGCCGGAAAGCGAAGCCGGGGACGAAGCGGACGAAGATGATGCCGGGGAGGATGGCGCCAAGCCGCTGCGCGTCGCCATCGTCGGCCGCCCGAATGCCGGCAAGTCGACGCTGATCAACACGATGATCGGCCAGGATCGCCTGCTGACCGGGCCGGAAGCCGGCATCACCCGCGATTCCATCGCCATCGACTGGCAATGGCGCGGGCGGGACGTGAAACTGTTCGACACCGCCGGGCTGCGGCGCCGCGCGCGTATCGAGGAAAAGCTCGAAAAGCTCGCGGCGACCGATGCGATCCGCGCGGTCAAGTTCGCTGAAGTGGTGGTGATCCTGCTCGATGCGACGATCCCGTTCGAGAAGCAGGACCTGTCCATTGTCGATCTGGTCGAACGCGAGGGCAGGGCGGTGGTGATCGGTCTCAACAAATGGGACCTGATCGAGGACCGGCAGGCGACCCTCGCCGCCCTGCGCGAGAAGTGCGACCGCCTCCTGCCGCAGGTGCGCGGCTGTCCGCTGGTGCCGGTGTCCGGGCTGGCGGCGGAGGGGCTGGATCGGCTGATGGAGGCGGCGTTCCGCGTCGCCGACATCTGGAGCCGGCGCATCTCCACGGCCCAGCTCAACCGCTGGCTGGAAGGCGCTGTTTCGGCGCATCCGCCGCCGGCCGTATCCGGGCGCCGCATCAAGATCCGCTACATGACGCAGCCGAAGTCGCGGCCGCCGTATTTCGCGCTGTTCGGCAACCAGCTTTCCGCGCTGCCCGATGCCTACACGCGCTACCTCGTCAATGGCCTGCGCCAGACCTTCGACCTGCCCGGCGTGCCGATCCGTCTCAGCATGCGCACCAGCGACAATCCCTACGCCGACCGCAAGAAGCGATAGGCAGGCCGGTTTCCGGCTGTCGCGGCGAGGGGCAGTCACGCAAAGGGGCCTGCGTTACGCTTCCGTCAGCGCCTCTCCGAAGCGGCGCAGCAGGCGGCCGACGCGTTCGGGCGCGACCCGCAGCGAAAGCTCGACGCTGCCGTCCTCGGCCTCGCGGCGCGCCATCACCTCGGCGCTCTCATAGGCATAGGCGAGCCCGGCGCCGTCGCCGGCATCCAGCCTGAGCGTGTGACGCGAATGATCAAGCGTCAGCCGCGCCTCGATGGCAGCAAGCAGCCGGTCGATCCCTTCCCCGGTGACGGCGGAAACCAGCACCGGGCGGCTGCCATCCCCGGCGCTGAGCCGGCTGACGGCGTCGAGCCGCTCCCGTTCCGCTTCCGGCAGCAGATCGGCCTTGTTCCAGACTTCGAGCAGACGGCCCTGCTGCGTCGCGTCGATGCCGAGATCGGTCAGGATGGCGCGCACATCGGCGCCCTGCGCCTCGGCATCCTCATGGGCAATGTCGCGCACATGCAGGATCACGTCAGCCTCGACCACATCTTCCAGCGTCGCGCGGAAGGCCGCGACCAGCATGGTCGGCAGGTCGGAGATGAACCCCACCGTATCGGACAGGATGATGCGCTTGCCGTGCGGCAGGTCGACGACGCGGGTGGTCGGATCAAGCGTGGCGAACAGCATGTCCTTGGCCAGCACCTCGGCGCGGGTGAGCCGGTTGAACAGCGTCGATTTGCCGGCGTTGGTGTAGCCGACCAGCGCCACGGTGGGGAACGGAACCTTGTCGCGGCTGGAGCGGTGCAACCCCCGGGTGCGCTTGACGCCCTCAAGGTCCTTCTCGATCCTGCGCATGCGCTCCTGAATCAGCCGGCGGTCTGCTTCGATCTGGGTTTCGCCCGGCCCGCCGAGAAAGCCGAAGCCGCCGCGCTGGCGCTCAAGGTGGGTCCAGGAGCGGACCAGCCGGCTTTTCTGATAGGCCAGATGGGCCAGTTCCACCTGCAACGCACCTTCGCGCGTGCGGGCGCGACGGCCGAAGATTTCGAGGATCAGACCGGTGCGGTCGATCACCTTGATCGCCAGGGCCTTTTCAAGGTTGCGCTGCTGCACGGGGGAGAGCGCGCAATCGACCAGCAGCAGCCGCGCTTCCTTTTCCGCGATGATCGCCTTCAGCGCCTCGATCTTGCCGGTGCCGATATAGGTGGCCGGGCGAAGCGCCTTGAGCGTCGCGATCTCGGCATGGGCGATGGAAAGGTCGATGGCGCGGGCCAGCCCCACCGCTTCGTCGAGCCGCGCGCCGAACGAGCGGCCGTGGGCGCTCTCGCGTCGATCGGCAGCCGGGTAGGGGCCGACCACAATCGTGATGGTATTTTCCGCCAGCCGCTGCTCGGCCAGAGATGCCGCATCGAACACCGGCAGATCGGCATCCTCGCGGCGGTTCAAGCCTCACCCTCCGGGGGGACGGGCCGCATCAGGCTTCTTCGTCGATGGGTCCCGACAGCGTGATCGGCGCACCGGGCATGATGGTGGAAATCGCATGCTTGTAGACGAGTTGCGACACACCATCGCGCCGCAACAGGACGCAGAAGTTATCGAACCAGGTCACGACACCCTGCAACTTGACCCCATTCACCAGAAAAATGGTGAGGGGAACCTTGTTCTTGCGGACGTGGTTGAGAAACACATCCTGCAGGTTCTGGTTACGATCATTCGCCATCGTAAAATGCCTCAATATGCCGCAAGCCGACTGCCTAAAGGAAAAACCAGCGCTTGGCGAATCCCGCACGCCGCAGCCGACAACCGGCAGTGGCATATCGGATCGATGTTGCGATTGGCAATCACCCTTTTGCCTGTTGCCGTGAAATAGCACCGCGCCTGAACGCTCTCTGAATACCACGTGCAGGCAATCATCAGGCAGAACTCCTGAACTCTGACAGAATTTCAGTGCTCCCGGGCGGCTGCTAGACGCCCAGTGACTTGAGCTTGCGATGCAGGGCGGAGCGTTCCATGCCCACGAACTCGGCGGTTCTGGAAATATTTCCTCCAAAACGTCCGATCTGGGCAATCAGATACTCTTTCTCGAAAATCTCACGCGCTTCGCGCAGCGGAAGGCCGAGCAGGCGCTCGCCCCCGGCGCCGCTCGGGGTGCCCGGCGCGGCCGAGCCGACATCCTGCGGCAACATGTCAGCGGTGACCGGTGTCGCCGGGTCGCCGCTCGCCAGGATCATGAGGCGCTCGATGTTGTTGCGCAGTTGACGCACGTTTCCGGGCCAGTCGTGCGTTTGCAGGATCGCCATCGCATCGGGGGCAATCTTGCGCCTGGGCAAGCCCGTCGCTGTGGAAATCTGCTCCATGAAGGCCTCGATCAGGTCGGGAATATCCTCCCGCCGCTCCGACAGCGACGGCACCCGGAGCGGGACCACCGACAACCGGTGATAGAGGTCCTCGCGGAAGCGGCCGCCGGCGATCTCGTCAGGCAGGTTGCGCGAGGTGGAGGAGACGACGCGCACATCCACATGCACGCGCGTAGCCCCGCCGACGCGCTGGAAGTTCTGATCGACCAGCACGCGCAGGATCTTGCCTTGTGTCTCGCGCGGCATGTCGGCGATCTCGTCGATGAACAACGTGCCGCCGTGCGCTTCCTCCAGCGCGCCGGAAACGCGCGGCCTGCCCTCGCTGCCCTCGACGCCGAACAGCGCCTCCTCCATCCGCTCGGGCGTGATGGTGGCGGCGTTGATGACCACGAAGGGGCCGGCCGCGCGCAGCGAGGCGGCGTGGATGGCGCGGGCGGCGGTTTCCTTGCCGGCGCCGGAGGCCCCGGTGATGAGAATGCGCGCGTTGGTGGGGGCGATCCTCTCGATCTGCTGGCGCAACTGGTTCATCACGCTCGACTTGCCGACCACGCGATCCGACTGGCTGGATTTGGTCTTGAGCGTCTGGATCTCGCGGCGCATGGCCTGCGCCTCCAGCGCGCGCGCCGCCACCAGCACCAGCCGGTCGGCCTTGAACGGCTTTTCGATGAAATCGTAGGCGCCGCGCTTGATCGCCGAGACGGCGGTCTCGATGTTGCCGTGGCCGGAGATCATCACCACCGGCAGGTCGGGATGGCCCTGCTTGATGATGTCGAGCAGTTGCAGACCGTCGAGCCGGCTGCCCTGCAACCAGATGTCGAGGAACAGCAGGTGCGGACGCCGGCTCTCGATCGCCTGCAGCGCCTCGTCGGCATTGCGTGCGGTGCGCGTGCGATAGCCCTCGTCATCGAGAATGCCCGAGACAAGCTCGCGAATATCGGTCTCGTCATCGACAATCAGGATTTCCTGACTCATGGATCAGACGTCCTTTCCATCAGCATGGGCGGAGATGGCCTCCTCGGGCAGGATCAGGCGCACGCAGGCGCCCCGCCCGTGCGGTGCATCGTTGAGTTCGATGCTGCCGCCGTGTTCCTCGAAGATCTTGGCGACAATGGCGAGGCCGAGACCGGTGCCGCCGATCCGCTCGGTCATGTAGGGTTCGAGCAGACGGGCGCGGTTTTCGGCCGGAAAACCCTTGCCGTTGTCGATGACATCGACGGCGACGCGGCCGTTTTCGAGCCGGGTGATCGCCACCCGGATGCGCCCCTCGCCGCGCTGGTCGGCGGGCACGGCGGCGATGGCCTCGGTCGCGTTCTTGATGATGTTCTGCACCGCCTGCGCGATCAGCCGGCGGTCAAAGCGCAGCGACAGGTTCGCCTCGGGGAAGCTCTCCTCGATGGTGATGTCGTGGTGGCCGACGCGCATCAGGAAGATGACCTCCTTCAGCGTCGCCACCAGATCCTCGTTCGACAGGGTCGGCTTCGGCATGCGGGCGAAGGAGGAGAACTCGTCCACCATCTGCTTGATGTCCTCGACCTGCCGGACAATCGTGTCGGTGCACTGGTCGAACACCGCACGGTCCTCGACGATGACCTTGCCAAACTTGCGCTTGATGCGCTCGGCGGAAAGCTGGATTGGCGTCAGCGGGTTCTTGATCTCGTGGGCGATGCGGCGGGCCACATCGGCCCAGGCGGAGGTGCGCTGGGCGGCCACCAGATCGGTAATGTCGTCGAGCGTGATGACGAAGCCCTTGCCATCGCCGGCCTCGTGCGTCACCCGCACCGACAGGATGCGGTTCTTGCCGGCGCGGGCGATCTCGATGGTTTCCTGCACCAGCCGCTGCGTGCCGGCCATCGCCTCGCCGAAGAAGCGTTCCTCCATCTGCGGCAGCACCGCGACGAAACGCTGGTTGATCAGGCTGCCGCTGGCCGCGCCGACCAGTTCCTCGGCGGTCGGATTGCAGACGCGGATGATCCCGTCACGGTCGACGCCGAGCACGCCGGCGGGCACGCCGGACAGCACCGCTTCCATGAAGCGGCGGCGCTCGTCGATCAGTTCATTGGCGGCGACCAGCGATTTGTGCTGCGAGCGCAGCACCGTGGTCATCTTGTTGAAGGTGGCGCCGAGGTGGCTGACATCGTCGTTCTCGTCGCGCACCGGCACCGGAACCTGCACGTAGAGATTGCCGCTCGACACCTCGTCTGTTGCCTGGATCAGGCGCCCGATGGGCTGCACGATGCCTTCCGACAGGCCGAGGCCGAGCAGGATCGCCGCCAGCAGCACCAGTAGCGTCAACAGCACGAACACCACCGCAATGCCGAACTGCGTCGCCTCGCGCCGCGCCTCAAGCTGCTGGTATTGCTCGACGCCGGCCTGCGCGATCAGCGGAAACTCGATGGCGCGCCGGTCGATGGGCCGGCCGACGACCAGAAAGCCGCCCTCGATCGCCTTGAGCGCGATCACCGAACCCAGCACGTCGCGCGACAGGATGCAGGGCGGCTCCTCGGTGCCGGCAAGCTGGAAATCCTCGTCGCTCGGGGTGAACACGCCTGCCGTGCTGCCGACATCGGCCTTCTCGATGGTGGAAAGGTCGGCGCGCATGATCGCCGCGTAGGGCAGGCCGAGATGCACCGCGCGCGAGGTCATGAATTCGCGGAACAGCTTGCGGTCGGCCGTGTAGATGCCGGTGGTGTAGGCACGTTCGACATCGACCGCCATCAGCCGCATCTCGCGCACCACGTTCTGGCACAATTGCTGCTGGAACTGTCCGGCGATGGAGCCGGCGTTCTGCACCAGCACCTTGAGGTTGCCGGAAAACCACGGCGTCAGTCCGCGCTCCAGCGTCAGCATCGCCGCGCCGGCGACGATGGCGGTCGGCAGCGCCGAGGCCAGCCCGAGCAGCGAAACCACCCGCAGATGCAGGCGCGAGCCCGCTCGCCCCGACCAGCGTGCCTTGTAAAGCGCATGAAGCCGCAGACCCACCAGCACCGCCAACACGATGGCCAGCAGCACATCGAGCCCGAGCAGCACCGTGATCCGCCGCTCGGTCGGCGTGATGCCGACGCCCATCAGCACCAGCAACGTGGCCGTCACCGCGCCCAGCGCCACCAGGAACAGCAGCGGCTCGGCCAACCGCCGCGGACGGCGATGGGGGCGCGCAAGCTCCGGCTTGGGCTGGGGCATCGCCGTGACGGTCATGAACCGATGATTCCTCGTGGGGAGACCTGGCTCATCGAAAGCCAAGTGAATGATCTTTGCAACACTGTTGTTGAAATGCGACAATTATGCGGCGCAGAACCCGGCGCACGGGAGAGGGCGGGGCATTCTGTGGACGGGGCGCATTCCCTTCCCGCCGGAAACGGCGTCTGCCGCTGCCGGTCAGCGGAACCCTTTTTGCTGCGATGGGCAGGCGCGTTGATGGCTGGGGACCGCGGCCCCGGTTCTCGCCCCTTGATCGCCGGCCCGCGTTGGGTCATGCCTCGGCGCCATGACCGATGCGCTTGCCGCCTATGATTTCGAGCTGCCGGAGGAGCGGATCGCGCTGCATCCGGCGCGACCGCGCGATTCGGCGCGGCTGCTGGTGGTGCGTCCCGGCGGGGCGCCCGAGCTATCCGATTTGCGGGCGCGCGATCTGCCCGATCTTCTCGAAGCCGGCGATGCGCTGGTGTTCAACGATACGCGCGTGATTCCGGCGCGGCTGTGGGGGCGGCGCGCGCGCGACGGTTCGGTGGTGCGGGTCGAGGTGCTGCTGCACCGGCGCATCGCCGGCGATCGCTGGCTCGCCTTCGCCCGGCCGGGCAAGCGGTTGAAAGCAGGCGACCGCATCGGTTTCGGCGAGACGGAAACCGCCTGTCTGCTGTCCGGACTGGTGGGCGAGGTGCTGGAAAAGCACGAGGGCGGCGAAATCCTGATCGGGTTCGACTTCCACGGCGCGGCGCTCGACGAGGCGATCGCGCGGCTCGGCGAGATGCCGCTGCCGCCCTATATCGCGGCCGCCCGCCCCGCCGCACCGGAAGACGCCGCCGACTACCAGACCATCTACGCACGCGAACCGGGCGCGGTGGCGGCTCCCACCGCCGGGTTGCACTTTACCGAGGAGATGTTCCGCCGGCTCGACGAGAAGGGTATTTCCCGGCATTTCGTCACGTTGCACGTGGGGGCGGGCACTTTCCTGCCGGTCAAGAGCGACACGCTCGCCGAGCACCGGATGCATGCCGAATGGGGGGAGGTGCGGGCCGAAACGGCCGAGGCGCTCAACGCGGTGCGGGCGCGCGGCGGGCGCATCGTCGCGATCGGCACCACGGCGCTGCGGCTCCTAGAAAGCGCGGCGGATGATCACCGCCGGTTGCACGCCTTCGCCGGGGAGACGGCGATCTTCATCAAGCCGGGGCACCGTTTCCGCGCCGCCGATCTGCTGTGGACCAATTTCCACCTGCCGAAATCGACGCTGTTCGTGCTTGTCTCGGCGTTTTCGGGGCTGGAGCGGATGCAGCGCGCCTATGCCCATGCGATCGGGCAGGGCTATCGCTTCTATTCCTATGGCGATGCCAGTTTGCTATGGCCGGCGCCATGACATCGCAGTTTTCCTTTGCCCTTCATGCCACCGATGGCGCGGCGCGCACCGGCGAGATCGCCACCCCGCGCGGGACCATCCGGACGCCGGTGTTCATGCCGGTCGGCACGGCGGGAACCGTGAAGGGGCTTTACCCCGAGCAGGTGCGCGCCGCCGGCGCCGACATCATCCTCGGCAATACCTATCACCTGATGCTGCGGCCCGGCGCCGAGCGCGTGGCGGCGCTCGGCGGCCTGCATGACCTGGCGCGCTGGCCGCATCCGATCCTCACCGATTCCGGCGGGTTTCAGGTGATGTCGCTCGCCGCGCTGCGCAAGCTCGACAAGGACGGGGTGACGTTCAAGTCGCATATCGACGGTTCGACGCACCGGCTGACGCCGGAGCGCTCGGTGGAAATCCAGCTGCTGCTCGATTCCGACATCATCATGCAGTTCGACGAATGCATCCGCCTGCCGGCCGAGGAGCGCGAAATCGAACGGGCGATGGAGCTGTCGCTCGCCTGGGCCGAACGCAGCAAGACCGCCTTCGGCGTGCATCCGGGCAGGGCGCTGTTCGGCATCGTGCAGGGCGGCACCGTGCCGGCGTTGCGGCGACGCAGCGCCGAGGCCCTCGCCGCGCTCGACCTCAAGGGATATGCGCTCGGCGGACTGGCGGTGGGCGAGCCGCAGGCCGACATGCTCGCGGCGATCGAGGCGACCGAACCGTTCCTTCCCAGGCAAAAGCCGCGCTACCTGATGGGGGTCGGCACGCCCGACGACATTCTGGAATCGATCCGGCGCGGCATCGACATGTTCGATTGCGTGATGCCGACCCGCGCCGGGCGGCACGGCACCGCCTATACCCGCTTCGGCAAGATGAACCTCAAGAACGCCCGTTTTGCCGACGACCGCCGCCCGCTCGACGAGACCGCCGCCTGTCCCGCGACCCGCGACTACGCGCGCGCCTACCTGCATCATCTGGTCAAATCCGGCGAGATGCTGGGCGACATGCTGCTGACCTGGAACAACGTCGCCTATTATTGCGATCTGGTGGCAGGCGCGCGCGCCGCCATCCGCGAAGGCCGCTATGCCGATTACGTCGCCGGCGTGAAAGAGGGTTGGGCGCGGGGCGCGGACTGACCGTCGCGGTCGGCAGCGATTTGGGCGCCCGGCTTTTCCCCTTGATTTTTGCCGCGATACGCGCTTAAGGGGGCACCATTCCACACGCGGGAACTGGTTCACGGACCGTTCGGTGCCGGCTTGCCGGCTTTTTCCCGCGGAGGCACTAACCGGAGAAGACCTATGGCGTTGCCCGAAGTTTCGATGCGGCAGCTGCTGGAGGCTGGTGCGCATTTTGGCCATCAGTCCCACCGCTGGAACCCCAAGATGGCGCAGTACATCTATGGCGTCCGCAACAAGATCCACATCATCGACCTGAGCCAGTCGGTGCCGATGCTGCAGCGCGCGCTGCAGGCGGTGTCCGATACCGTGGCGCGCGGCGGACGCATTCTGTTCGTCGGCACCAAGCGCCAGGCGCAGGATGCGATTGCCGACGGCGCCAAGCGCTCGGCCCAGTATTTCGTCAATTCGCGCTGGCTCGGCGGCACGCTGACCAACTGGAAGACCATCTCGGCTTCCATCCAGCGCCTGCGCAAGGTTGAGGAGACGCTGGCCACCGGCGCCCACGGCCTGACCAAGAAGGAGCGCCTGATGCTCTCCCGCGAGCAGCAGAAGCTCGATCGCGCGCTCGGCGGCATCAAGGACATGGGCGGCACGCCCGACCTGATCTTCGTCATTGACACCAACAAGGAGCAGCTCGCGCTGCAGGAGGCCCGGCGCCTCAACATCCCGGTGGTGGCGATCGTCGATACCAACAGCGATCCCGACGGCGTGACCTTCCCGGTGCCCGGCAATGACGACGCCGGCCGCGCCATCGCGCTCTACTGCGAGCTGATCGCCCGCGCTGCCGTCGACGGCATCGGTCGCGGTGCTTCCGACATGGGCATCGACGTCGGTGCCTCCGAGGCTCCGGCGGCCGAGGAGATGCCCGCCGCCGCCGCCGGCGAGGGTGACCTGGCGTTCGAGCGCCTGTCCGCCCCGCGCGGCGCGCCGGACGATCTGACCAAGCTCGGCGGCCTCGGCCCGGAACTTGAGAAGAAGCTGAACGATGCCGGCATCTTCCATTTCTGGCAGTTCGCCGCCATGACCGCCGTGGACGAGTTGAAGCTCGACGGCGATCTCAAGCTGCACGGCCGCATCGGCCGCGAGGGCTGGATCGACAAGGCGCGCGGCCTCGTCGCCTGATCCCTGCCGAAAAAGCAGATCGAGCGGGGCCCGGGGCGCGTGCGTTCCCGGGCTTCTGCTTGAAAAACATCGAATAACATACTGACCGAAAAAGGATAAATCTCATGGCTGAGATTACCGCTGCGCTCGTCAAGGAGCTGCGTGAGAAAACCGGCGCTGGCATGATGGATTGCAAGGGCGCGCTCGCCGAGACCAAGGGCGATCTGGAAGCGGCGGTCGACTGGCTGCGCAAGAAGGGTCTGGCCAAGGCGGCCAAGAAGTCCGGTCGCGTGGCGGCCGAGGGTCTGGTCGCCGCCGCCGTCTCCGGCAAGAGCGGTGTGGTCGTCGAGGTCAACTCGGAGACCGATTTCGTCGCCCGCAACGAGGGCTTCCAGGATCTGGTCAAGACCGTTGCCGGCATCGCCCTGAAGGGCGCCAGCGAGATCGAGGCGCTGAAGGTCGCGGCCTATCCGGGCGGCGGCACGGTGGCGGAGGCCATCACCACGGCGGTCGCCACCATCGGCGAGAACATGTCGCTGCGCCGCGTCGCCGGGCTTTCGGTGAGCGAGGGCGTTGTGGCTTCCTATATCCACAACCAGGTGGTCGAGGGGCTGGGCAAGATCGCGGTGCTGGTGGCGCTGGAATCGAAGGGCGATGCGGCGGCGCTGGCCACGCTGGGACGGCAGGTGGCGATGCATGTCGCCGCGACCAACCCGCAGGCGCTCGATGCCGCCAGCATGGATCCGGCTGTGGTGGCGCGCGAGCGCGGCGTTCTGTCCGAGAAGGCAGCGGCCTCCGGCAAGCCGGCCAATGTGGTCGAGAAGATCGTCGAGAGCGGCATAAAGACCTTCTACAAGGAGGTTTGCCTCGTTGATCAGCCGTTCATCCACGACGGCGCAAAGACGGTTCTGCAGGCTGTGAACGAAGCGGCCAAGGCGGCGGGTGCGCCCGTGACGCTGAAGGGCTATGTGCGGTTTGCACTCGGCGAGGGAATCGAGAAAGAAGTTGCGGACTTCGCCGAGGAAGTCAAAAAGGCCGGCGGCGCCTGAGACGAGTTCCCTTCGACGGGAACGCGGGGGGCGGCCAGCGGCCGCCCCTTTTCATATCAGCCCGCGCTGGCGGGCAAAAGCCGCCGGAGGATGCCCCCGTGACCCTGCCGAAACCCCTCTACAAGCGCGCGCTCGTCAAACTGTCCGGTGAGGCGCTGATGGGATCGGAAGCCTTCGGCATCCATCAGCCGACCGTGCGCCAGATCTGTGGCGATCTGGTCGAGGCGGCCAATCTCGGGGTCGAGATCGCGGTGGTGATCGGCGGCGGCAACATCTTCCGCGGGGCGCAGATGTCCGGCATGGGCCTGTCGCGGCCAGCCGCCGATTCGATGGGCATGCTCGGCACCGTGATGAATGCCATCGCGCTGGAAGCGCAGGTGGAGGCACTCGGCCATTCGGCGCGGGCGATGTCGGGCGTCGCCATGCCGTCGGTGGTCGAGACCTATACCCGCCAGCAGGCGTCCGACCATCTGTCCAAGGGGCGCATCGTGATCCTGGCCGGCGGCACCGGCAACCCGTTCTTCACCACCGACACCGGCGGGGCGCTGCGCGCGGCGGAACTCGCCTGCGACGTCATGCTGAAGGCGACCCAGGTGGACGGCATCTACACAGCCGATCCGAAGAAGGACAAAACCGCCACCCGCTACAACCGGGTGAGCTACGACGAGGTGATCGCGCGCGATCTCAAGGTGATGGATACGGCGGCTTTCGCGCTGGCGCGCGATGCCAGGCTGCCGATCATCGTGTTCTCGATCCACCAGCCCGGCGCGATCGCGCGGGTTCTGACCGGCACCGGGCACGGAACCACGGTCGGACAGTGAATAGCGGCGCCGGGCGGCTTGCCCAAGGGCCGCGCAGCGCGTAACCAGATGATGCGTCAAGCCCGCGAGGGAGCCATGGCAGAGACATACGACCTAAACGACATCAAGCGCCGGATGCAGGGAGCGGTCGCCTCGCTCAAGCACGATCTGGCATCGCTGCGCACCGGGCGCGCCTCGGCCAATCTGCTCGATCCGATCGAAGTGGAAGCCTATGGCGCCCGCATGCCGATCACGCAGGTGGCCACCGTCTCGGTGCCGGAGGCGCGGCTGCTGTCGGTGCAGGTGTGGGATCGCAGCATGGTCTCGCATGTGGAAAAGGCGATCCGCGAATCCTCGCTCGGCCTCAATCCGAATACCGAGGGGCAGGTGATCCGCCTGCGCATTCCGGAGCTGAACCAGCAGCGCCGACAGGAAATGGTCAAGGTCGCCCACAAATATGCCGAATCCGCCCGCGTCGCCGTGCGCCATGTGCGCCGCGACGGCATGGAGCTTCTCAAGAAGCTGGAGAAGGACGGCAAGATGGCCAAGGATGATGCCACGCGCGGCCATGATCAGGTGCAGAAGGCGACCGATCAGGCCATTGCCGACGTCGATTCCGCCCTGGCGCACAAAGAAAAAGAAATCATGCAGGTCTGAGAGGAGCCGATCTTGCCCACGGATCAGGCCGCGCGCGCCACAACGTCCTCCCTTGCCGCAACCGCGGCAGGCGCCGCGCCGTTTGGCCTCAGGCATGTCGGCATCATCATGGATGGCAACGGCCGCTGGGCGAAGCAGCGGGGCATGCCGCGCGCCTTCGGCCACAAGGCAGGGGTGGATGCGCTGCGCGCCATCGTCCGCGCTTTTGGCGATCTCGGCATTCCATATCTGACCGTTTATTCCTTCTCGTCGGAGAACTGGACGCGCCCGGCGGCGGAAGTGTCGGAACTGATGCGGCTGCTCCGGCTGTTCATCCGCTCCGATCTCAACGATCTGCATGCCCGCAATGTCCGTGTCCGCATCATCGGCGAGCGCCGGGGGCTGCCGGACGACATCCTGCCGCTGCTGGTGGAGGCCGAGGACAAGACCCACGCCAATACCGGGCTGACGCTGGTGGTGGCGTTCAATTACGGCGCCCGGCAGGAAATTGTTGCGGCGGCGCGGCGGCTGGCCGAGGAAGTGGCCGCCGGCCGGCTTGATCCCGCCGCGATCACCGACGAACGGCTGGCACGGGAACTGACCACCACCGGCATTCCCGATCCTGATCTCATCATCCGCACCTCGGGCGAACAGCGGCTGTCGAATTTCCTGCTGTGGCAGGCGGCCTATGCCGAATTCGTTTTCACCCCGGTGCTGTGGCCGGATTTCGACCGCAAGGCGCTGGAGGAATGCCTTGCCGCCTATGGCGCGCGCACGCGCCGGTTCGGCGGGCTGTAAATGGCGGGCGAAGGGCTGCGCGGCCAGAGCGAACTGACCCAGAGGGTGGTTTCCGCGATCGTGCTGGCGATCATCGCGATCGGCACCGCCTGGTGGGGCGGCTGGCCATTCGCGCTGGTCTGGGCGGGACTTGCGCTGGCGGTATTCGCCGAGTGGCTGGGCATCGTGCGCCAGGGCGGCGGCGGACCGGGCTGGCTTGCGGCGGGCGTGGTCTATGCCGGGCTGCTGGCGCTGGCGACCATCGGGCTGCGCGGGGCCGGCACGCTCGGCTTTGTCGCCATTCTGTACATGTTCGCCGTGGTGTGGATGACCGATATCGGCGCCTATTTCGCCGGCCGGCGCTTCGGGGGGCCCAAGTTCGCGCCGAAGATCAGCCCGAAAAAGACCTGGTCGGGTGTGGTTGGCGGGCTCTGCGCAGGGGTCGCCGCCTCGCTGGCCGTGCTGGCGGTGGCCGGCTTGGCCGTGCGGCCGGCGCATGCACTGCTGTCGCTGGCGCTCGGGATGGCGGTGGTATTCGGCGATCTGTTTGAATCCTTCCTCAAACGGCGCTTCGGGGTGAAGGATGCCGGCTCGCTCATTCCCGGTCACGGCGGCTTTCTTGACCGGCTCGATGGCTTTGCGCTGGCGGTGGCGCTGGCGGGGCTGGTCGGCTGGATGCGCGGCGGGGCGGGGCGGCTGGCCGAGGGCCTGTTGCAATGGTGAGCGGGACGCCGACATCGGTGTCCATCCTTGGTGCAACCGGTTCGATCGGCAAATCAGCCGCCGCAGTGATCCGCGCCAACCCCGGCCGTTTCCGGGTCGAAGCGGTGGCCGGCGGCAGCAATGCGGCGGCGCTGGCGGCGATGGCGCGCGAACTCAACGCCCGCTGCGCCGCGCTGCACGACGGGGCCGGCTATCGCGAGCTCAAGAACGAATTGTTCGGCTCCGGCATCGTGCCGATGGCGGGCGAGGCGGCGGTGTGCGAGGCGGCGGCGCTGCCGGCCGACCGGGTGGTCGCGGCGATCACCGGCATTGCCGGGCTGGAGCCGACCTCGGTGGCCCTGCGGCGCGGGGCGACGGTGGCGCTCGCCAACAAGGAGGCGATGGTCTCCGCCGGCGATGCGGTGCTGGACCTCGCGCGGGCGGGTGGCGCGCGCATCCTGCCGCTCGATTCGGAGCACAATTCCATCTTCCAGGCGCTCGGCGGTGCGCGGATGGCTGAGGTCGACCGGATCGCGCTGACCGCCTCGGGCGGGCCGTTCCGCACCTGGAGCCGCGAGGCGATTGCGGCGGCCACCGTCGAACAGGCGCTGAAGCATCCCAATTTCGCGATGGGCGCCAAGATCACCATCGATTCCGCCTCGATGATGAACAAGGGACTCGAACTGATCGAGGCGCATTACCTGTTCGGCATGCCGGAGGAGCGGCTCGACGTGCTGGTGCATCCGCAGCAGGCGATCCACGGCCTGGTGACATTCACCGATGGGTCGGTGAACGCCGGCATGGCGGTGCCGGATATGCAGGTGCCCATGGCCCATTGCCTCGCCTTTCCTGAGCGCGCCGAGAGCGGCGCGGCGCGGCTCGATCTGGTCGCCATCGGCCGGCTGGAATTCTTCGCTCCCGATCTCGACCGTTTCCCGGCGCTGCGCCTGGCGCGCACCGCGCTAAGTGAGGGCGGGGCGCTGGCCACCGTCCTCAATGCGGCCAACGAGGTCGCGGTGGCGGCATTTTTAGGCAAATCCATCGGATTTCTGGATATAGTTAAAAGTGTGGAAACGGTCATGAATCTGCCTTCAATGGCGGTTTTGAAGGTGCCGGGGACGATCGAAGAGGCCATCGCCATCGACCGTCTGGCCCGCGAGCGGACCCGCGAGGTGTTGTCCTGAGGGGCCGCTCATGGCACATTTGGCCCCGATTGATGCGCTCGTAAGGTGCATGCGGCGAATGGCACCTGGAGGTTGATTTGACGGATTTTCTCTTGCAGGCCTTCAGCCATGTCTGGACGCTGCTCGGCTATCTCGGTCCTTTCCTGTTCGTGCTTGCGCTGGTCATCTTCGTGCATGAGCTTGGCCACTATCTGGTCGGGCGCTGGTGCGGGGTAGGGGTGGAGGCCTTCGCGCTCGGCTTCGGCAGCAAGCTGCTGGGCTGGCGCGACAGCCACGGCACCGAATGGAAGATCTGCGCCATTCCGCTCGGCGGCTACGTCAAGTTCAAGGGCGACCTCAACGGCGCTTCGATGCCGGACGACGAGGCGGCGGCGGCGATGAGCGCGGAGGAGCGGCAAACCGCCTTCCAGTTCAAGCCGCTGTGGCAGCGGGCGGCGATTGTTGCCGCCGGGCCGATCGCCAATTTCATCCTCGCCTTCTTCGTGTTCCTGGCGAGTTTCATGATGCAGGGCCAGCATGTCATCGATCCGGTGATCGAGACGGTGGTTGCAGGAACGCCGGCAGATCAGGCGGGAATCAAGCCCGGCGACCGCATCATCGCCATCAATGGCGACAAGACCGTCACTTTCGAGGATGTGCGCCGCCACGTTGTCAACAGCGCCGACGACAAGCCGCTGGCGATCGATGTGGAGCGGGGCGGCATCGTCTCGACGCTGCATGCGGCACCGCGCGTCACCGAGCAGAAGACCTCGCTCGGCACCATCCGCAACAAGACGCTGGGCGTCACCTCTTCGACCCGCCCCGAGCACCAGCGCGTCATCACGCACGGGCCGCTGTCGGCCTCTGTGCTGGCGGTGGAGCAGATCGGCACCGTCATCAACCAGTCGGTCAACTACATCGGCGGGCTGATCGCGGGGCGCGAGAAGGCCGACCAGCTCTCCGGGCCGATCCGCATCGCGCAGGTGTCGGGCAAGGTGGCGGAATCGGGCATGTCCTCGCTGATCCTGCTGGCGGCGATCCTGTCGATCTCCATCGGATTCATTAACCTGATGCCGATCCCGTTGCTGGACGGCGGGCATCTGATGTTCTACGCCATCGAGGCGATTTTCGGCCGTCCGCTGAGTCGCCGGGTGCAGGAGTTCGGTTTCCGGATCGGGCTTGCTCTCGTCATCATGCTCATGCTGTTCGTGACCATCAACGACATCGTCCAGCTCCGTCAGGGGTGAGGCGTGTCGCTCGCGCCACGAGACCGTCGCAAAATGGCACTGCGGCGGATTTCAGGGTTGCAATGGGTGTCGAAGGCGCTAGAAGCAGGATGCGGCATTTGTAATGGGCGTAAAGTCGGCTGTCGCGCCGACCAATAATCCAAGAAACTGAGCGGGTTTGCGCAAAATAGGCGATGCGATGATGAAAACGGTTGATCGAGACGGGATTGCGGCGGCCAACGCCGGCAGAGGGCGCAAGGTAGCCCGCCGTCTGGCTGTGGGCGTGCTGAGTGTTCTTGCCTCGGGCGCGATCACGGTGTCAGCGCTTGCCCAGCAGATTGTCGTGCGTGGCAATACCCGCACGGATGCCGAAACCATCAAGTCCTATCTCCAGCTGCAGCCGGGTGAGAGCTTAACCGGCCCGCGCATCGATCAGGCGGTGAAGGACCTGTTCGCCACCGGCCTGTTCTCGGATGTCAAGATTCGCCGGGCCGGCGGACAAGTCATCGTTCAGGTCGCCGAGAATACGGTGATCAACCGCATCACCTTCGAGGGCAATTCCAAGCTCAAGACCGAAGTGCTGCAGGGCGAAGTGCAGAGCCGTTCGCGCGGGCCGTTCAGCCAGTCGCTGGTTGACAACGACGTGCAGCGCATCCTCGAAATCTACCGCCGCTCCGGCCGCGGCGAAGCGCAGGTTCAGGCCCGCATCGCCAACGCCGCCAATGGTCGCGTCGATGTGGGCTTCGTCATAACCGAAGGTGCCAAGACCGGCGTGCAGACGATCAATTTCGTCGGCAACAACGCCTATTCGGCCAGCAAGCTGCGCAATGTGATGGAGACCACCGAGTCGGGCCTGTTCGGCTGGCTCAAGACCACCGACGTTTATGATCCCGACCGGCTCGCCGCCGACGTGGATCGCATCCGCCGCTTCTATCTGAAGAACGGCTATGCCGATTTCCGCATGCTGTCCTCCTCGGCCGAATACAGCGCCGAGAAGAAGGGCTACATCATCACCATGGTCGTCGAGGAAGGCGAGCAGTATCGCGTCGCCAACGTGGCGGTGGATTCGCGCGTCCGTGACGTCGATACCGCGACGCTGCAGCGGGTGGTGCGCACCGGACAGGGCGATATCTACAACGCCGAGGCGGTGGAGAAGAGCGTCGAGGCGATCGCCGGCGAGACCGCCAAGCGTGGCTATGCCTTCACCCAGGTGCGCCCGCGCGGCGACCGTGATCCGGCGAGCCGGACCGTCAACATCGTCTATTCGGTCGAGGAAGGTCCGCGCGTCTATGTCGAGCGCATCAACGTGCGCGGCAACACCCGCACGCGCGACCATGTGATCCGCCGCGAATTCGACCTTGGCGAGGGCGATGCCTTCAACAAGGTGCATGTCGACCGCGCCGAGCGGCGCCTGAAGGCGCTGGGCTACTTCAAGAACGTGCGCATTTCGACCGAGCAGGGGTCCTCCCCGGATCGCGTGATCGTCAACGTGGATGTCGAGGATCAGGCCACCGGCTCGTTCTCGATCTCGGGCGGCTACTCGACCTCGGACGGCTTCGTTGCCGAAGGCTCGGTGCAGGAGACCAACTTCCTCGGGCGCGGCCAGTATGTGAAGGCGTCGGTTTCCAACGGCGAGCGCAGCCGCGGCTTCGAATTCTCGTTCACCGAGCCGTTCTTCATGGACCGGCGTCTGGCCGCGGGCTTCGATCTGTTCTCCAAGCAGACGTTCAACTCGCAGTATGCCCGTTACGAGACGCGGACCACCGGCGGAACGGTGCGTATGTCGCTGCCGTTCACCGAGGAATTCTCGGTCGGCGTGCGGTATTCGCTCTACATGCAGAAGCTGACGATCCCGAACACGGCGTCGCGTCCCTACTACGATTGTACGGATCCGCTGGGCGATGGCATCACCACGCTGAACGGCCTCAACTACTGCCTGGCGAACGGCGAAGCCTCGGTGGCGGTGAAGGAAGCGCAGGGGCGGCATCTGACCTCGCTCGCCGGCCTGACCTTCCTCTACAACAGCCTCGACAACCCGCGCGATCCGACCAGCGGCCTGTTCGCCGAGCTGCGTCCCGAGATTGCCGGCCTTGGTGGCGACAGCAAGTTCTTCCGCGTCACTGCGGATGCGCGGTACTACTATCCGATCGCGGACGACATCGTCGGTATCCTGCGCGTGCAGGGCGGCCATATCGAAGGGTTCGGCAAGAACAACACCACGCTCGGCACGTCCTCCAAGCTGCGCATGATGGACCACTTCTTCATGGGCCCGAACCTGGTGCGCGGCTTCTCGCCGGGCGGCATCGGTCCGCGCGACATGAACGGCGATCCGTCGGGTAACGCGCTGGGCGGTGCGACCTACTACGGCGTGTCGGCCGAGGCGCAGTTTGGCCTGCCGTTCGTGCCGCGGGAACTTGGCCTCAAGGGCGCCGTCTTTGCTGATGCCGGCACGCTGTTCGGCTACAAGGGCGCGCGCTACTTCGACGTGAACCGCAACGGCACCCTCGATGGCGTCGGCGCCGGCGGGGCCTGCCCGTTCACGACGATCACGGTGACCTCGACGCAGGCCGAATGCGTGAACGTGCGCGACAAGAACATGCTGCGCTCGTCCATCGGCGCCAGCCTGCTGTGGCAGTCGCCGCTCGGCCCGATCCGCTTCGACTACGCCTATGCCCTGACCAAGGACAAGGGCTATCGCGACCCGACCACGGGCGCCTATCTCGGTCGCGACCGGCTGCAGGCCTTCCGCTTCTCGGGCGGCACCCGCTTCTGAGGCATGGGTGGCGGGTAACCGCCACCCCACCGCTGCGGGACAAGGCGATGAGCGTTACTCACTTCTTTGCGACGCCTGAACCGCTGACCATTGCCCGTCTGGTCGAATTGACCGGCGCGGAGGTGGTGGACGGTGTCGACCTGACGGTGACCGTCGCCCGCGTCGCTCCGCTGGAGAATGCGCGCGGCGGCGATCTGACCTTTCTCGAAAACACGGCCTATGCGGCGGCGGCGGGCGACACGGCGGCCAGCGCATGTTTTGTCGCGCGCAAGCTTGCCGACAAGCTGGCGCCGGGCTGCATCGCGCTGATCGCCGCCGAGCCGTATCGCGCCTATGCGAAGGCGGCGGCGGTGCTCTATCCAGCGGCAATGAAGCCCGGCTCGATGTTCGGGGCCAGCGGGCTTGCGCCGGGGGCCTTCGTGCATTCGCTGGCGCGGCTGGAAGAGGCGGTGACGATCGATCCCGGCGCGCTGATCGGCCCGGGCGCTGAAATCGGGGCACGGACGGTGATCGGCGCCGGTGCGGTGATCGGTCCGGGTGTCAAGATCGGCCGCGACAGCTCGATCGGCCCGGGCGCGACGATCCAGCATGCCTTTCTCGGCAACCGGGTGATCGTGCATCCCGGCGTGCGCATCGGGCAGGACGGGTTCGGCTTCGCGATGGGCGCCGGCGGCCATGTCAAGGTTGCGCAGGTGGGGCGCGTCATCATCCAGGATGATGTGGAGATCGGCGCCAACACCACCATCGACCGCGGCACCACGCGCGACACGGTGATCGGCGAGGGCACCAAAATCGACAATCTGGTGCAGATCGGTCATAACGTGATGATCGGTCGGCATTGCGTGATCGTCTCGCAGGTGGGCATTTCCGGCTCATCCACGCTGGAGGATTATGTGGTGCTGGCGGGGCAGGCGGGTGTCGCCGGTCATGTGCGCATCGGCATGGGGGCGCAGGTGGGCGCCAAATCCGGAGTGATGACTGATCTGGCGGCGGGCGGTCGCTATCTGGGCGCGCCGGCCAAGCCCGCGCGCCAGACAATGCGCGAGGTGGCGGCGCTTGCCAGGCTCGCCGAGCGCGGCAAGGATTGAACGGGAGAACCGGTAGAGCGGGGACGGGGCAGGGGCATGGACGGCGCGGGCACCACACTCAAGACAATCGACATCATGCGGCTGATGGAACTCCTGCCGCATCGATATCCGTTCTTGCTGGTCGACAAGATCGTCAACGTGCGCGGCGACGAGAGCGGCGTCGGCATCAAGAACGTGACGATGAACGAGCCGCAGTTCACCGGCCATTTCCCGCAGCAGCCGATCATGCCGGGCGTGCTGATGATCGAGGGCATGGCGCAGACGGCAGGCGCGATGTGCGTGGCGGCGATGCCGGAAGGCTCGCGGCTGAAGGCGGTCTATTTCATGACCATCGACAAGGTGAAGTTCCGCAAGCCGGTGGTGCCGGGCGATACGCTCGAATACCACATGACCAAGACGGCCCAGCGCCGTAACATGTGGTGGTTCCGCGGCGAGGCCATTGTGGCCGGCCAGAAGGTTGCTGAGGCCGAAGTCAGCGCCATGCTTGTGGAGGCTTGAGTGGCCGCACGTATTCATTCGTCCGCCGTCATCGAGGATGGCGCGGTCATCGGCGCCGATTGCGAGATCGGACCATTCTGCCATATCGGGCCGGAAGTGACGCTTGGCGACGGGGCGCGGCTGATGAGCCACGCGGTCATCGCCGGCAAGACCACGATCGGGGCGCGGGCGAAGATTTTCCCCTTCGCCTCCGTCGGCCATCAGCCGCAGGATCTGAAGTATCACGGCGAGCCGGTGACGCTGGAGATCGGCAACGATGTCATCATCCGCGAGGGGGTGACCATCAATCCCGGCACCGAGGGCGGCGGCTCGAAAACGGTGATCGGCAACAATTGCGCGATTCTTGCCAATGCGCATGTCGGCCACGATTGCATCATCGGCAATAACGTCATCCTCGTGAACAACGTGATGATCGCCGGGCATGTGACGCTCAGCGATTTCGTGATCTGCGCCGGCGGGGCGGCGGTGATTCAGTATACCCGCGTGGGGGCACATGCCTTCGTCGGCGGGCTGACCGGGCTTGAGAACGACCTCATCCCCTACGGCCTGGCGATCGGCAATCGGGGGCATCTGGCGGGGCTCAACATGGTGGGGTTGCGTCGGCGCAATTTCTCGCGTGAGGCGATCCATGATCTGCGCCGCGCCTACCGGCTGCTGTTCGCCGAGGAAGGCACGCTGAAAGAGCGGGTCGAGGATGTGGCGGCCGAGTTCCAGGCCCATCCACAGGTGGTGGAGATCCTCGATTTTATCCGCAAGGGCGGCGACCGCGCCATCTGCCAGCCGCGTCGCGAGGTCGAGGCCTGAGCGGCAGATGGCGGAAAAAGGCGGGCCACTGACCGTTTTCCTGATCGCGGGAGAGCAATCGGGCGATGCGCTCGGGGCCAAGCTGATCCGCGCCTTGCGTCAGCGGCGCTGGAACGTCCGCTTTCTCGGCGTCGGTGGCGAGGCGATGGAAGCCGAGGGGCTGAAAAGCCTGTTCCCGATGGCCGATATCGCGGTGATGGGCTTCGTGCCCGTGATCAAGCGGCTGTTCACGCTACTGAGCCGCATCCGCATGACGGCCCGCGCCGCGATCGAGGCAAAGCCCGATGTGGTCGTGATCATCGACAGCCCGGATTTCACCCACCGGGTCGCGCGCAAACTGCGCGCGGCGCTGCCGGGTGTGCCGATCGTCAACTACGTCTCGCCGACGGTCTGGGCCTGGCGGCCGGGCCGGGCGGCGAAGATGCGCAGCTATGTCGATCATGTGCTGGCGGTGCTGCCGTTCGAGCCGGAGGCGCACCAGCGGCTCGGCGGGCCGGAATGCTCCTATGTTGGCCATCCGCTGATCGAGCGTTTTGCTGAACTCAGGCCGCGCCCGGAGGATGCGCTGACGCGTGAATTCGAGAGGCACGTGCTGCTGTTGCCGGGCAGCCGGCTGTCCGAGGTGACACGGCTGATGCCGGTGTTCGGCGAGGCGGTGGCGCGTCTCGCGGCGGCGGTGCCGCAGGCGAGCTTCAGCCTGCCGGCAGTGCCGCATGTGGCCGATGTCATCCGCGCCGCCATGCGCGATTGGCCGGTCAAGGCGGAGATCGTCATAGGCGAACAGGCCAAATGGACCGCGTTCCGGCGCGCGCGGGCGGCGCTTGCCGCTTCCGGCACGGTCACGCTGGAACTCGGGCTGGCGCAGGTGCCGATGGTGACCGCCTACAAGGTGTCACCCATCGAAAAGAAGATCATCGAAGCGCTGGTGACGGTCTCCACCCCGATCCTGCCGAGCCTGATCCTCAGCGAGAAGGTGGTGCCGGAATTCCTGCAGGAAGCGGCGACCGGAGAGGCGCTGGCCGGCGCGCTGCTGCCGCTGGTTACCGGAGGACCGGAGCGTTCGGCACAGCTCGCCGCCTTCGACCGGCTCGATGCGGCGATGGCGGTCACCGGTGGCAACCCCAGTGCAGCGGCGGCGGAAATCGTGCTCTACTACGCCGAGAACGGCCGGCGCGTTTGAGCGCTCCACTTAGCCCGGGACGAGAGGCAAGACCGTATCGTCGTGGTGGCCGATGAGAGATGAAATTAATATTTACTAATTTTTATTAAGTGCTATATCCCCCCCAAACAGCACGGGGAGAGACAATGTCGGTTGGTGTCAGCGAATCCACGTCCAGCGCCGTTTCCAGACCGGCACCTTCCTCGGAGCAGCCAGGTGCTGTTGAGAAACGCTGGGGTCAGTCGGTCGAGTCGGGGACCAAGAAGGCGGAACCCGGCGAGTCCAAAGCCAATTCCGCCGGACAGGCGCAAGCGAGTGATCCCGGCTCGGACGGCCTTGGTGGATCGGCGCCTGCGCAGAGCGAAAAGAGCGCCACCAGCGCCGCTGGCACCGATGCCACCTCCAGCAGCAAGGAAGTCACTGCGGGCGAGGGCGCTCAACCGGTCGGCAATCCACTGGTCGATGCATTGAAGAAGATTGAGCCGCAGGCTTATGCCGTTGCGATTGCAAGTGAAATCTCTATCATCAGCAAGGAGCAACTGGACAAGCTCCCCCCGAGCATTCGCCAAAACCTTGGCGTGGAAAAGTGGCCGACAACCGTAAGGGTTCTGGCCGCTATACTGGTGAGCCCCGATGATGTCCGTAAGGACGGGTTAGGCAATGCGCTGACCGAGGGCAAGTTTTTCTTGTCGGTGACGGTGCCGCCCGGAAAACCGTCGGTGATGACCTATGACTTCAAGACCGGCAACGCGGATGTAGGCAAGGGTATCACGCCATCCGTCTTGAACATTCCGATACCGGTGCCCGGCAAGTCGCCGACTTCGATGCAGGCAATCATGTTTGCCAATGCCCGCGCGGGTGGCAGACCAACGGACGATGGCCTGGCGCTGACAGGCACTGGCTCGGCAGGCCTGCTTTTTGAGGTGCCCGGGTCCAATACATTGCTGTCAGGCATGGCCGCCTATGTGGATCGCGCTGCCTATCAGCTGGAAGGACGCATCGCTGCCGGCGCAGCGGCGACAGCGGTGGAAACGGCCGGTGCCGGAGCCGTCGGCGGTGGTGTGTCAATCGCCGGCGTTGAGCTGCTTCGCTATGTGACCAGCAATGCGCTGCGTTCGTCCCGCATTTATCTCGGGGCGGCCTATGGTTCGAATGTAGAGCTTGATCTGAAGGATGGCGATGTGCGCATCCGCCAACCGAACCTCGGGGTCGACATCAGCGCCGCCCCAGGTGAGGCGCTCATGGACGCCGGCAGTGAAGTGTTTGGTTTCCTCGGCGACAAGCTCGCTGAAGTATTCTCAGCACCTGAAGTCGACGAAGCGGCCCAAAAGCATCTGCAGGAGCTCAAGTTAGATCGAGCGCGTCACTCGGTACGGGACAATACGCGTGTCGAAATCCCGCTTCCTATGCGAGTGCCTCCGAAGCAGCCGCCGGCGACCATACAGCCGAAGGAAAAAATGAATTTGCCCACGGTGCCGATCGACAACACCAGGGTGGTACTGCCTGTCCGGCACTAGAGCGTTGCCGACCAGATTGGAATGCGCCCTAAAAACTCAGATAAGGGGGAAGGCCCGACGCGGTAGCGAAAAGCCGAACATCTGCCGCGATCATTTGCGGATCGCGGCGGAAAAGTCCTGTTCGCCGTCGGCAGCGCGGGCGGCGGCGGTGATTTCGGCGCGGCGCTTCAGCTCCTGCAGCGGCACCTTGGTGTTGAGAAAGCCGCGGTCATAGAGATAGTCCGGCAGGTACGGAGCGACGAGCACGCGCCAATCCAGCGGAAAATCGTCGGGCGCGATGTGCCGCAGCATCCAGTAGACGGTGGTCGCGCAGTTGGTCCAGATCGTATGATACCACTGCGGCGTGGTGTTCAGATCCTGCGAAAGCCGGGCGTATTCCCGCAGCAGTTTCGCTGCATTTTCTGGTTTCACATCAATCGGATATCTGAAGACTCTCTCGTCGCGGCGATTGGTGCGCACCTTGATGACATCGCTCTCGTCGGCGACCACCAGCACCAGTTCGTTCTGCTTGAACAATCCGGCGATCGGCGAATATTCCTGACCGAGCTTGCGACGCACCTCCACCGAAAAAGCCACCGGCGGGCCGGCCGAGAAGGTGAAAGAGGTGATCATATGCACCGCCTTCGGATTACCCCAGTCGGACAGGAACAGATCGACGCCGCTCAGATCGGACAGGTTATAGATGCGGTCCTGCCAGGCCACCTGCGCGCTCTCCGGGCCGGTCCAGTTGAACACCCGCACGTTGCGCAGTTCGAGGTCGTCGCCCTTGATCGTCACTAGCGGTTTGCGTGCCACATCCGGGCGCCAGTTGCGGGTGTCCGAGGGCTGGATCGAACTCCACCAGGCGATGACGCCCACCGCTGTCACCACGACCAGCGGCAGCACCAGCCGGCGCAGGACCTTGGCCAGAACCGACATCGAGCCGGCGAGGAACACGGCGGCCACAAGCGTCGCCACACCGACGCGGGCGCCGCTCTCCAGCGGCGAGTTTAACAGGATCGCCAGTTCCGACCAGCCGGCAAACACCAGCAGCACCACGGCCCCGAGGCCGCGGAGAAGATAGCCCGGCAGCCGGAGGAGCAGACTGCCCGGGCGCGAATCCTCATCGCTGAACATGACGCCATAGTAATGCCGCGCCCGCACGCCGCAACGGCAGTGGCGGCATTTACCTGCGTTTAACCGTGGGCAAGCGGTCGGCGCGGCGGCATTTGACAGGAGAACAAAACACGAATACGAATGAAACAAGAACAAAGGAGGGGATCATGTTCCTGCGCTTGCTTGTGGAAGAAGCCATCGAAATTGCCGCGCTCGGCCTATTCTTCGCTATGATTCTCGTTTGGGCCGGGGCCGTCGGCGGCGCCTGAGCGGATGAGCGGAGCGCGCGACATGGCAGCCATTCTGAAGGACGTGGGTTTCGTGCACCTGCATGTGCACTCGTCCTTCTCGCTGCTGGAAGGGGCGCTGCCGATCGCCACGCTGGCCAAGCTCGCCACAGCCGATGCCATGCCCGCGCTGGCGCTGACCGACAGCAACAACCTGTTCGGCGCTCTGGAGTTTTCCGAGAAACTGGCGGGGGCAGGGATCCAGCCGATCGTCGGCTGCCAGCTCACGGTTGATTTCGACGACCGGCCGGGCGCCAAGGTGCGGCCCGGCGGGGCTTCCGAGGCGCGCGGCAACCTGGTGCTGCTGGCCGCCAGCGAGGCCGGCTACCAGAACCTTTTGTGGCTTTCGAGCCATGCCTTTCTCGACACGCCGACACAGGATTACACGCATCTGCCGCTCGCGGCGCTGGAGGGGCGGACCGAGGGGTTGATCGCGCTGACCGGCGGGCCGTCCGGGCCCATCGACGGGGCGCTGCGCGACGGGCAGGAGGTGGTGGCAGGAGCGCGGCTTGCCACGCTCGCCCGGCTGTTCCCGGCGCGGCTCTATGTGGAGCTGCAGCGCCAGGGCAGCGACCGGTCGCGGGCGCTGGAACAGGCACTGATCGGGCTGGCGGATGCGGCAGGGCTGCCGCTGGTGGCGACGGCAGAGCCATATTTTGCCGCCGCGAGCGATTACGAGGCGCATGACGCGCTGCTGTGCATCGCCGAGGGGCGGATGGTGTCGGACGAGGATCGCCGCCGCGTGACGCCGGACCATCGTTTCAAGACCCGGGCGGAGATGAAGGCGCTGTTTGCCGATCTGCCGGACGCGCTCGGCAATTCGGTCGAAATCGCCATGCGCTGCGCCTACCGGCCGAGGACCCGCAAGCCGATCCTGCCGCGCTTCGTCGCCGACGGCGATCCGGCGGCGGAAGCGGCGGAACTGCGGCGCATGGCGGAGCGGGGGCTGGCGCGCCGGCTCGCTGTGCAGGGGCCGGCGCCGGGCTATGACGAAACCACATACCGCGACCGGCTCGACTTTGAACTGACCATCATCGAGCGGATGAAGTTTCCCGGCTATTTCCTGATCGTTGCCGATTTCATCCAGTGGGCCAAGCAGCAATCGATCCCGGTGGGGCCGGGGCGCGGTTCGGGCGCCGGTTCGCTGGTGGCCTATGCGCTGACCATCACCGATCTTGATCCGCTGCGGTTCAATCTGCTGTTCGAGCGTTTCCTCAATCCCGAACGCGTGTCGATGCCGGACTTCGACATCGACTTCTGCCAGGACCGGCGCGACGAGGTGATCGCGTATGTGCGCCGCCGCTACGGCGAGGGGCGGGTGGCGCAGATCATCACCTTCGGTTCGCTGCTGGCGCGCGGAGTGATGCGCGATGTCGGGCGCGTGCTCGGCCTACGCTATTCGGAGGTCGATCGACTGACCAAGCTGGTGCCGCAGAACCCGGCCAAGCCGATCACGCTGGCCGAGGCGGTGAGGGACGAGGCGCAGTTGCGCGCGGCCGCCGCCGAGAACGAGAGCATCGCGCGGATGCTCGAAATCGCCCAGAAGCTGGAGGGGCTGTTCCGGCATGCTTCGACCCATGCGGCGGGCATCGTCATCGGCGACCGGCCGCTGGAGGAGCTGATCCCGCTCTACCGCGATCCGAAATCGGACATGCCGGTGACCCAGTTCAACATGAAATGGGTGGAGCCAGCGGGGCTGGTGAAGTTCGACTTCCTCGGCCTCAAGACGCTGACGGTCATCCAGGGCACGCTGGATCTGCTCGCCCAGCGCGGCATCCGGCTCGATATGTCCACCATCCCGCTCGACGATGCGGCGAGCTATGCCATGCTGTCGAGGGGCGACACGGTCGGCGTGTTCCAGGTGGAAAGCGCAGGCATGCGGCGCGCGCTGATCGACATGAAGCCCGACCGGCTGGAGGATATCATTGCGCTGGTCGCGCTCTACCGGCCGGGGCCGATGGCGAACATCCCTGTCTATTGCGAGGTCAAGCACGGGCTCAAGGAAGCCGACTACTATCATCCCAAGCTGGAGCCGATCCTGAAGGAGACGTTCGGCGTCATCGTCTATCAGGAACAGGTGATGCAGATCGCGCGCGAGTTGTCGGGCTATTCGCTCGGCGAGGCGGATGTGCTGCGCCGCGCGATGGGCAAGAAGAACCCGAAGGAGATGGAGGCGCAGCGCTCGCGCTTCATCGCCGGCGCGGTGGAACGGGGCGAGGATGGCGATGCCGCCAACATGATCTTCGACCTGCTCGCCAAGTTTGCCGATTATGGCTTCAACAAGAGCCATGCGGCGGCCTATGCGCTGATTTCCTATCAGACCGCCTATCTCAAGGCGAACTATCCGGTGGAGTTCCTGGCCGCCTCGATGAGCCTTGAACTGACCAACACCGACAAGCTGGCCGAATTCCGGCGCGAGGCGGCGCGGCTCGGCCTTACCGTGGAAGCCCCTGATATCAACCGCTCCGGCGTGCGGTTCGATGTGGCTGACGGGGCGATCCGCTATGCGCTGGCGGCGGTCAAGGGCGTCGGCGAGGAGGCCGCGCGCACCATCGTGGCCGCGCGCGGCGGGGTGGGCTTCGCCTCGCTTGGCGATTACGCGCAGCGCGTCAGCCCCAAGGCGGTCAACCGGCGCACCTATGAGCAGCTCGTCGCGGCCGGTGCCTTCGATAGTCTCGATCCCGACCGCGCCCGGCTGCTGGCCGGCGCCGACCGGGTGATGGCGCATGCCGCCAGCCTGGAGAGCGAGGCGCTGAGCGGCCAGTCGCGGCTGTTCGGCGGGGAGGGGGGCGAAGCGCTCGATCTGCCGGCGGCGGAGCCGTGGACGCTGGTGGAACGGCTGGCACGCGAGCACGGCGCGGTCGGTTTCTATCTCTCCGGTCATCCGCTCGACGATTATGCCGAGGCGCTGACGCGGCTTTCGGTGCCGAATTTCGTCGAGTTCGCGCGGTTCGTCCGCTCCGGCGCCTCGCATGGGCGGCTGGCGGTGTCGGTGCTCGACCGGCAGGAGCGGCGCACCAAGAGCGGCAACAAGATGGGCATTGTCACGTTGTCCGACCGGTCGGCGCAGTTCGAGGCGATCTTGTTCGCCGAGGGGCTGGCGCAGTTCCGCGCCCTGCTGGAACCGGGGGCGGTGCTGCTGATCAGCGTCGCCGCTTCGCTGGAGGGCGAGGAGGTGCGATGCCGCATTCTCGATGCCGAGCCGCTCGACAAGGCGGTGACGCGCGTGCAGCGTGCGGTGAAGGTGTTCGTCAAACCCGAGGTGCCGATGGCGAGCCTGTCGCAGCGCCTGCACCGCAAGGGGGAGGGGGCGGTGTCGCTGGTCCTGCTGCTCGGCGAGGCGGAGGGCGAGGTCGAGATCCGCCTGCCCGGACAGTACGATGTCTCGCCTCAGGTGGTGGGCGCGCTGAAGTCGGTGGCGGGCGTCGTCGACGTTAAAGCGCTTTAGTTCTGGGGAGATGCGGATCGCGCCATTTTGCGCTTTCGCTTGCCCCGGTGCCGTGGTACCAGCCAGCGCCAATCCTTAACGCGACTCCATCGCGGCTGCCGGTCCACCGGTGGCGTCGGGGACCATTCAAGAGGCTTTGGCATGGCAGCGATCATCCCTTCCGCGATTCCCGAGGCGCTCACCTTCGACGACGTGCTGATGCTGCCGGCGGAATCCTCCGTGCTGCCCAACCAGACCGATCTGCGCACCCGGCTGACGCGCACCATCAGCCTCAACCTGCCGATTCTGTCCTCGGCGATGGACACGGTCACCGAGGCGCGGCTTGCCATTGCGATGGCGCAGGCGGGCGGTATCGGCGTCATCCACCGCAATCTGACCCCTGAGGAGCAGGCCGACCACGTCCGTCAGGTCAAGCGCTTCGAGAGCGGCATGGTGATGAACCCGGTCACCATTGGCCCGGATGCGACGCTGCAGGAGGCGCTTGACGTCATGCGGGCGCGGTCGATTTCCGGCCTGCCGGTCGTCGAAGGGGAGGGCGCGCGCGGCGGCAAGCTGGTCGGTATCCTGACCAATCGCGACGTGCGCTTTGCCGAGAACATGGCCCAGCCGGTGCGCGAGCTGATGACCCACCAGGGGCTGGTGACGGTGCGCGAGACCGTCAGTCCCGAGGAAGCGCGGCATCTGTTCCACAAGCACCGGATCGAGAAGCTGCTGGTGGTCGACGGCGATTACAACTGCGTCGGCCTCATTACGGTAAAGGATATCGAGAAGGCGCGGCTCAATCCCCATGCCTGCAAGGACGAGCAGGGGCGATTGCGCGTTGCCGCCGCCACGACGACCGGCGAGGACGGCTATCGCCGCTCGGAACTGCTGATCGATGCGGGCGTCGACGTGCTGGTGGTCGATACTGCGCATGGCCACTCGCGTGGCGTGCTGTCACAGGTGAGCCGCGTCAAGGCCCTCTCCAACAAGGTGCAGGTGGTGGCGGGCAACGTCGCCACCGCCGATGGCGCCAAGGCGCTGATCGATGCGGGGGCGGATGCGGTGAAGGTGGGTATCGGGCCGGGCTCGATCTGCACCACGCGCGTGGTCGCCGGCGTCGGCGTGCCGCAACTGACCGCGATCATGGAAACCGCACGCGCCGCCCATGCCCAGAACATCCCGATCATCGCGGATGGCGGCATCAAGTATTCGGGCGATCTGGCCAAGGCGATTGCCGCCGGCGCCGATGTGGCGATGATCGGCTCGCTGCTGGCCGGCACCGACGAAAGCCCCGGCGAGGTGTTCCTCTATCAGGGCCGCTCCTACAAGTCGTATCGCGGCATGGGCTCGCTGGGGGCGATGGCGCGCGGGTCCGCGGACCGCTACTTCCAGGCCGAGATCAAGGACACGATGAAACTGGTGCCCGAAGGCATCGAGGGGCAGGTGCCCTACAAGGGGCCGGTGTCCGGCGTGCTGCATCAGCTGGCGGGCGGGCTCAGGGCCGCGATGGGCTATCTCGGCGCGCCGACCATTCCCGAGCTGCAGGCGCGCGTCCGCTTCGTGCGCATCTCCTCAGCGGGCTTGCGCGAAAGCCACGCCCACGATGTGACCATCACTCGCGAGAGCCCGAACTACCCGACGCGGATGTGAGCATCGCCAACGGGCAGGGGGTCAAACGACAACGCCCGGCGCAAGCCGGGCGTTCGCAATTCTCACATCGCGAGAAAATCAGCGCGTGCGGCCCGTCTCAAGCTGGGTCTTGGCGTCGAGCTTGCGGGCCGGCGGGGAGTAATCCTGCTGGGGCTGCTGCGGGGTGGCGCAGGCGGCGAGCGAGGCAGCGAAGGCCGAGACAACGACCAGATTGATGATGCGCTTCATGGAGCAAGTTCCTTGTGGTGCGAAACGAAAACCGGTTCCGTCTTTGCCCCAAATAAGGCAAGGACGTGGCCAATCGGTAAATTTTGTCGCACCCCGGCAACATTTCCCACATCATGTGCCTTTTGAGGAGGACCGATGACGCCCGCAGCCCGCATCGCCGCTGCCATCGAGGTTCTGGCCGATATCGCCGCCCAGCGCCGGCCCGCCGCCGAGGCGCTGAAGGATTGGGGGCGTGCGCACCGGTTCGCCGGCTCGGGCGATCGCTCCGAGGTCGCCAACCTTGTCTACGATGCGTTGCGGGTGCGCGCTTCCGCCGCCTTCCTGATGGGGGCGGAGACACCGCGGGCGACCATGATCGGCATGCTCAGGCGCTTGCGCGGCCTGGATGGACCGGCCATCGCCGCACTGTTCGGCGCCGATCGCTATGCGGCGCCGACGCTCGATGCGGATGAGGCTGCGCGCCTCGACGGCGCAACCCTGAATGGAGCACCGGCGCATGTCATCGGCGATTATCCCGATTGGCTGGAGCCTTATTTCGAGCGCGCATTCGGCGCCTCGCGGGCAGGGGAGATCGCGGCGCTGGCCGCCCGCGCGCCGCTCGACCTGCGCGTGAACCTGCTCAAGGCCATCCGCCCGCAGATCCTGGAAGCGATCGGGCATCATGCGCCCGAGCCGACACCGCTGTCGCCGCTCGGCATCCGGATCGCGCCGCGAGAGAACGGGCGCGTGCCGTATGTGCAGGCGGAGCCCGCGTTCCTCAAGGGCGCCATCGAGGTGCAGGACGAGGGCTCGCAGCTCGTGGCGCTGCTTGCCGGCGCGCGGGCTGGCCAGCAGGTGCTCGATCTCTGCGCCGGAGCAGGGGGCAAGACGCTGGCCCTGGCCGCCGCCATGAACAACACCGGCCAGATCTTCGCCACCGACAACGATGCCCGCCGGCTCAAGAACATCCACGAGCGTCTGGAGCGTGCCAGCGCGCGCAACGTGCAGGTCAGGACCCCGACCGGCCGCGCGCCGAAAATCGAAGGCCTCGCGGGCCGCATGGATCTGGTGCTGGTCGATGCGCCCTGCACCGGCACCGGCACCTGGCGACGCAACCCGGATGCCAAATGGCGTATGCGCCCCGGCGCGCTGGAACAGCGCCAGCGCGAGCAGGGCGAGGTGCTCGATCTTGCCGCGCCCTGCGTCAAGCCGGGCGGGCGGTTGGTGTATGTCACCTGTTCGCTGCTTGATGAGGAGAACGGCGCGCAGGTGTCCGCCTTCCTGACGCGGCATAAGGGGTTTGCGGTGCTGCCGCCGGCCGAGGTGGCAGCCGATGCCGGTCTGACGGTGCTGGCGGATCATCAGGACGTATCCGGTCAGGGCCTGCTGCTGACCCCGGCGCGGACCGGCACCGACGGGTTCTTCATCGCGGTGTTGCAGCGGCGCTGAGGGTGGCGAGCAGGGCAGGTGCCTCGCACCTTGGCGCTCACGTCGCGGTGCCCTATCCCCGGCACGGCTTTGCCGCTATAGGGGGGGCATGAACGCGACGCTGCCATCCTGTCCCGAATGCCGCTCCACCCTCACGTATGAGGCCGATGCACTGCTCAACTGTCCTGAGTGCGGGCATGTCTGGTCGCCAGCTAGCGAGGCCGAGGGCGGTGTGCGCGATAGCGTCGGCAACCTGCTCGCCGATGGCGATACCGTCACCGTGATCAAGGATCTCAAGCTGAAAGGCTCATCCGGCGTCATCAAGGTTGGCACAAAAGTGCGTGGGATACGCCTCGTAGACGGTGATCACGACATCGACTGCAAGGTCGCGGGCTTCGGGCAGATCGGCCTCAAGTCGCAGTTCGTCCGGAAGGTCACGGACTGATTGCGATCAAGGCCAAAGGTCGTCCGGCTTGGGACGGCCGCGGACAGGGACAAGGTCTCACTCCATCCTCCACGCAACACGTTGATTTACCTCAACTGTCGCGCTTAGAATGAGAATCCACCCCGATCGATCCGTGATTCGCATAAGACATATTATGGAACAAACAGGTGTGGCATTCAGGCCGCCCCAGGCGCTGCGCGCTCCAGTCAATACGATTTGATTTCAATGCATTGAGAGATGTCTTTGAGACGCAAGATGCATTATCGTCCCTTGCGGGCCAGATCGAGCGGCATGCAATTGTTGCGGCCGGCCTCGTAGCACGCGGCGATCTTCTGCAGTCGGGAAAACTCGGTCACGATCCAGACGCCGCCAATGATCAGCAGCGCTGCGGTCAGTATCGCCGCCATGTTGGCATACCAGCGGCGGCGCATGCCAAAGCGATCCACCCAATGGTTCTCGTTCGCGACGCCACGCGCCGCAGCCTCGGTATCCGGCCGGGCCAGCGGGCGCACGCCGGTGCACGAGATCATGGTGGTCACGCGCGAGGTGTTGGCCTCGGGGGCGCCGGAGTGCGGAAAGGACGGCTGTCGCACGGACATGACTGGAAAACCGGGTGGCATCTTATGGTTAATCCTAGAGCATACCGGGAAAAAGTGGGAGCGGAATTTTATCGCTGCCGAACCCGGCGGCAGGCAGCTGTCAGGCCGGTTATACCAAAGGCCCCGGATGCTGACGCATGGGCCTTTGAACGGACCTGAATTTATCAAACACACTCGATGGGTCGATAAATTCAGGACAGAATCCCAAAGAGTCATTTTCAATGACCTTTGGTATTACTCCGTTGCCGTGAGCCGCATCCCGTCATAGGCGACGTCGATATGCGCGGGTAGTTTGGCCTTCAGCGCCCGGTAGCACAGATCCGTATGCAGGTTGGTCAGCACGGCGCGGCGTGGCTGCAGGCGTTCGATCCATTCCAGCGCATCCGACAGCGAGAAATGCGTGGGGTGCGGCGTTGGCCTGAGCGCGTCGATGATCCACAGATCAAGACCGCGCAAGGCGCCAATGGACTCCGGCGGAATTGCCGATACATCAGGGGTATAGGCGATATTGTTGAACTTAAGTCCCAATACCGTCATTTCCCCGTGCTGGAGCGGGAAGGTGGTGAAATGCAGCGGCCCTGCCCGGCCCGGCACGTTCAGCTGCGCGCCAATCGCCGCCGAATGCAGGTTGAGAATCGGCGGGTAGTTGCTGCCCGGCGCCTGCACGAAACAATAGGAAAAGCGCTCCAGCAACGTGGCGCGCGTCACCGGATCGGCGTGGACATCAATGCGGCGGCGCATGACCATGGTCAGCGGGCGCAGATCGTCGATGCCATGGCTGTGGTCGGCGTGGTCATGCGTCATCACCACAGCGTCGAGCCAGGTCACGCCGGCGTCGATCAGCTGTTCGCGCACATCGGGAGAGGTATCGACCAGCACCGTGGTCGGCTGCGGCCCGGCGCCGCTTTCGATCAGGATGGAGCAACGGCGGCGGCGGTTGCGCGGCTCGGCCGGATCGCAGGCGCCCCACCCCTGCCCCACGCGCGGCACGCCGCCCGAAGATCCGCAGCCCAGAATGGTGACAGTGACGCTCATGCGGCCCTCATAGGCGGCATTTTCGCAAACAAACGGCCGGCATTCTCAGTTGTGGCTTGCGCCAATGCATCAAATCTAAGCCCCTTGACCTCGGCCAGCACCTCGGCGGTGTGGCGCACGAAGGCCGGTTCGTTGCGCTTGCCACGATGCGGCACGGGGGCGAGATAGGGCGCATCCGTTTCGACCAGCAGCCGGTCAAGCGGCGCTGCGGCGGCGATGGCGCGGAGATCGGCGGAGTTCTTGAAAGTCAGGATGCCTGAAAACGACAGATAAAAGCCCAGCGCCAGCCCGCGCCGGGCAAGTTCCGCGCCTGAGGAAAAGCAGTGAAGGATGGCCTTGAACGGGCCGGCCGCATGTTCGGCTTCGAGAATGGCGATCATGTCCTCGTCAGCGGCGCGCGCATGGATGACCAGCGGGAGCCCGGTGCGGCGGGCCGCCGCGATATGGGTGCGGAACGAGGCGGCCTGCGTCGGGCGGGGCGATTTGTCGTAGTGATAATCCAGCCCCGCCTCGCCGATGCCGATGCATTTAGGATGGGCGGCGAGCGCGACGAGGTCGTCCGCCGTCACTTCCGGTTCCTCGGCGGCGTTATGGGGATGCGTGCCGACGGTGAAGAACACCTCGTCATGCGCTTCGGCCAGCGCGCGATAGGTCGCCACCTTCTTCACGCGGGTCGAGATGGTGACCATGCGGGTCACGCCGCTGGCGCGGGCCCGGGCGATCAGAGCGTCGACGCCATCGGTGGCGAAATCGGGAAAATCGAGGTGGCAATGGGTATCGATCAGCATCACGCGTTGTATAGGTCCTGCCCTGCCCGCGTGCAATGCTGGCGGCAGGCACTCATACCAAAGGCCCCGGATGCTGACGCGTGGGCCTTTGAACGGGCCTGAATTGATCAAACACACTCAATGGGTTGATAAATTCAGGGCGGAATCCCAAAGAGCCATTTTCAATGACCTTTGGTATTACGGCGCCGGTAACAGCCGGTCGCTGCGGCCGGCCAGATACATGGCGGCGAGCCCGATCCATTCCTTGGCGCCGACATCGAACTGCCGCAGCCCCAGAGAAACGGCGCCGTAGGGCCTGAGATCGTCCGGCCCGCCGCTGGTGCGGTAATCGACCGGATAGGCCGTCACCGGCCAGCCGGCGCGGCTGAATTCCGCCATCGCGCGCGGCATGTGCCAGGCGGAGGTGACCAGCAGCCAGCGCTCGCCCTTGGCCGGGCGCACCAGCATGGACGACAGCGCGGCGTTCTCTCGCGTGTTTCGCGACAGTCGCTCGAAGGTGATGGGCCGGACGATGCCGAGTTCGCCAGCGGTTTTCTCAAACACGTCCGATTCCGCGGTGATCGGGCCGGTAAGCGCTCCCGAGCCGCCGGCAAACACCAGCCGCGCTTCGGGGTAGCGGCGGGCAAGATCGGCAAAGGCGACGAAGCGCTCGCCCGCCTCGTTGAGCGCCAGCACGCCGCGCCCGAGCGTGATCGAGGTGGTCATGCCGCCGCCAAGCATGACAATGCCGGTCACCGGACGGCCGTCATCGACAAAGCGCGGGAACCGCTCCTCCAGTGGTCGCAGCAGCAGGGTGGCGGCGGGCGAGAGGCCGAAAACGCCGATCAGTGCCACCGCAGCCAGCACCAGCCAGCTTCCTGCCCGGGCGAACCGCGCAGTGGCCGACAGCAGCAGCCCGGCCAGAGCGGCAAACAGCAGGAAATTGGACGGCTCCAGCACGAACCACAGGATCTTGGACAGCGTGAACATGCCCCGTCAGTCCCACTCCGGCGACCAGACCGGCCGCACCATGCGCCCGTCCGGCCGGGCCAGCGCGGAAATCGCCGCCACCTCGCCGTCGCTCAGGGTGAACCCGAACACATCGAGATTCTCGGCGATGCGCGCCGGATTGACCGAGCGCGGAATGGCCACCACACCCGGCTGCTGGATATGCCAGCGCAGGATGATCTGGCTCTCGGTCCGGCCATGGGCGCGCGCCGCGGCGGCGATGGCAGGCGCGCCGAACAGTTTGCCCCGCCCGATCGGCGTGTAGGAGGTGAACGCCATGCCATGCCGCCGGCAGGCGGCGAGCAGGCGGGTCTGGTCGAGCAGCGGGTGATACTCGCACTGGTTGGTCACAAGCGGTTCCTGCGTCAGCGACCAGGCCTGATCGAGCAGGCGCACAGTGAAGTTCGACACGCCGATGTGGCGGGCGATCCCCTCGCGCCGCGCCTTGTTGAGGGCGCGGATCGACCCGGAAAGGTCGATCTCGGGATTGGGCCAGTGGATCAGCAGCAGATCGGCCTGATCCACGCCGAGGCGCTGAACGCTGGCTGCTGCAGCCTTGACCAGGTCGTGCTCGCCGATCAACGTCGGCGGCACCTTGGTGGTGATGAATACCTGATCACGCGGCACGCCGGCGTCCCGCAGCCCTGCCCCCACCTGCGCCTCGTTCTCATACATGATGGCGGTGTCGATGTGGCGGTAACCCGCCGCCAGCGCTGCCGCCACCGCGCGGCGTCCTTCGTCGCCGCGCAAATCCCAGGTGCCAAGGCCGATGGCCGGAATGCGCGCGCCGTGCGCCTCGACATGGGACTGGGGCATCGGGGTGTTTCCTTTGGTGCGGAAGTACTGCGCTCCGGCAAGATCACTTCGTCTTGGCGAACAGTTCGCGGCCGATCAGCATGCGGCGGATTTCACTGGTTCCGGCGCCGATCTCATAGAGCTTGGCGTCGCGCAGCAGGCGCCCGGTCGGATAGTCGTTGATGTAGCCGTTGCCGCCGAGCAGCTGAATCGCATCGAGTGCGCATTGCGTGGCCTTTTCCGCCGCGATCAGGATGGCGCCAGCGGCGTCCTCGCGCGTCGTCTCGCCCCGGTCGCAGGATTTGGCCACCGCATAGACGTAGGCGCGCACGGCGTTCATCATCACATACATGTCGGCGATCTTGCCCTGCACGAGCTGAAATTCGCCGATCGATTGGCCGAATTGCTTGCGTTCATGCACATAAGGCATGACAACATCCAGACACGCTTGCATAATTCCAACGGGGCCGGCAGCCAGCACCGCCCGCTCGTAATCGAGCCCGCTCATCAGCACATTGACGCCCTTGCCGACCGCGCCGAGCACGTTTTCCTCCGGCACCTCGCAATCCTCGAACACGAGTTCGCCGGTGTCCGAGCCACGCATGCCGAGCTTGTCGAGCTTCTGGGCGGTGGAAAAGCCCTTGAAGTCCTTCTCGATCAGGAAGGCGGTGATGCCGCGCGGGCCGGCGTTCGGATCGGTCTTGGCGTAGACCACCAGCGTCTCGGCGATCGGGCCGTTGGTGATCCACATCTTGTTGCCATTGAGGATGAAACGGTCGCCCTTCTTCTCGGCGCGTGTCTTCATCGAAACGACGTCGGACCCGGCGCCGGGCTCGGACATCGCCAGCGCGCCGACATGTTCGCCGGAAATCAGCTTGGGCAGATAGCGGCGCTTCTGCTCAAGCGAACCGTTGCGGCGAATCTGGTTGATGCAGAGATTGGAATGGGCGCCGTAGCTGAGACCGACCGAGGCGGAGGCGCGGCTCACCTCCTCCATGGCGATGACATGTTCGAGATAGCCGAGGCCGGTGCCGCCGAACTCCTCCTCCACCGTGATGCCATGCAGGCCGAGATCGCCCATCTTCGGCCAGAGATCGCGCGGGAACTGGTTATCGCGGTCGATTTCGGCGGCGCGCGGAGCGATTTCCGCCTGGGCGAAGTCGCGCACCGTCTCGCGGATGGCGTCGGCAGTCTCGCCAAGGTCGAAGTTGAAGGGGCGGATGGCATTCGGAAGCATGGCAACGGTCCATTGAATGAGAAATGCTGTCGCAGGCTACCAGCCCGCCCGCGCAAGTCCAATACGGCTGTTGAAATCAGCGCCGCGCGCGTTCGGCGGCGCGAGCCTGCGCTGCCGCATGGGCGATGCAAACCATCAGCAGTTTGCCCACGGCCACGGCCACCAGAACATGCCATATGAAATGCGTGCCATGCGGCCAGTTCGCACAAAGCGGCATATCCATCGCCCGGAATACCAGCGCCACCGCCAGCACGATGCCCACCTGCAACAGGCCGAAGCCTGCGTGCAGTCGCGGAAAATGCTCGGCATCCGCTCGGGACGCGCGGGCGCCGGTGGCAGCCTCATCCGCATGCATGCCGAGGCGGGCGACTACGATCAGGCCGCCGCCAAGAACATAAAGAGCGATCAGCGGGGCAATGTAATGGGCGCCGCCGCCCAATGCGCCGGCTGGCAGCATGAGCTTGAACATCTGCGCCACCAGCACGAACCCGGCCAGGTTGAGCGCCGTCACCAGCAGATCGAATTGCAGGATGCGAAGGAGCACCAGTGCGAATACCGATAGGACGAACACCTGAATCGGAATGACGTCGAACAGCAATCCGGGCAAAGTTGGCGCCCAATGGAAGGCTGCCGACATCGGGCCGATGACAAACGCCATCACGATTACCGCGAACAACGGCCAATCGCGCGAGGGAAGGCGGCGCCAGGCTATCAGCGCATAGATGGCGGCGAAGCTGACAGCCAGAGCGGAGATCGAATTGAATACTTCGGCGCCGTAACTTGTTCGCTCGCACAGGAGAGGCAGTTCTAGTCCTGCGGAGAAATCCACCGATCACATCCCGAATCACTCATCAATAGACTAAAGGTAAGCGAGCGTCGGTGCGTATAGAAGCGCGATTGCCGTGCGAAAATGCCGTTGAGGAGACCGAATTGCTCAAAATTGCAAGCTGGAACGTCAATTCCGTGCGGCAACGCATTCAACACCTCGGCGATTGGCTGAAGAACCGCGCGCCGGATGTCGTGTGCCTGCAGGAACTGAAATGCCTGGACGAGGCGTTTCCGCGCGCCGAGATCGAGGCGCTGGGCTACAACGTTGCCACGCACGGGCAGAAAACCTTCAATGGCGTTGCCATTCTGTCGAAGCTGCCGTTCGACGAGGTGACGCGCGGCCTTCCCGGCGATGAGACGGACGAACAGGCCCGCTATATCGAGGCGGTGCTGTCGATCAGGGGTGGCGTGCTGCGCGTTGCGTCCATCTACCTGCCCAACGGCAACCCGCTTGGCACCGAGAAGTTCCCCTACAAGCTCAAGTGGATGGCGCGGCTGAAAGCGCATGCGCAATCGCTGCTTGCGCTGGAAGAACCGCTGGTGCTCGCCGGCGATTACAATGTCATCCCCGAGCCGCGCGATGCCAAGGACCCTGCCCTGTGGACCGGCGATGCGCTGTTCCAGCCCGAGAGCCGTGGCGCCTTTCGCGCACTTGAGGCCCTGGGCCTGACCGATGCCCTGCGCGCCACCACCGACGCGCCGGGCCATTACACGTTCTGGGATTATCAGGCCGGCGCCTGGCAGCGCGACAACGGCATCCGCATCGATCATCTGCTGCTGTCGCCACAGGCGGTGGATCGGCTGGTCGGGGTCGGCATCGACCGGGAGGAACGGGCGCGCGAGCGGCCCTCCGATCATGTGCCGATCCACGCCGATCTGGATTTCGACGCGCCATGATCGGGCGGCGGCGCCTCAGCGGGCTGATCGCCGGCGTGGTCGCACTCGGCATCGGCCTGCTGGCGGGGCTTGCAGGGCTGGCGGGCACGCGGCCGGGCGCGGCGCTGCGCGACATCGTGTTCGACAGCTTCCAGCGGCTTTCGCCACGGCCGTTCGATGCGGCGATGCCGGTGCGCATTGTCGACATCGACGAGGCGAGTCTGGCGCGGTTTGGCCAATGGCCGTGGCCGCGCAGCGATCTTGCTCGTCTGGTGGAAGCCATCGGACGCCGGGGCGCCGCGGTGATCGGCCTTGATATCGTGCTGGCGGAGCCGGATCGCGCGGCGCCCGAACATCTGCTGGCCGCCCTGCCCGCCTCGCCGGAGCGGCAGGCTCTGGCCGAACGGCTCACGCGCGAGGGCGTGCTGTCCGGCGACCGGGCGCTGGCCGAGGTGATGGCGCTATACCGGGTGGTCGCCGGCATCGTGCTGACCGGCGAGACGGGGCCCGTGCCGGTCGCCAGCGGCATTGCGGTGGCGGGCGCGGATCCCCGCCCCTCCCTCACTCGTTTTGCCGGCGCGGTGGCGCCGCTGGCGTTGCTTCAGCCCGCCTTCAAAGGGTTCGGTGCGCTCAACTGGGTGCCGGAATACGACCAGGTGGTGCGGCGTGTGCCGGCGTTGCTGGATGCCGGCGGCACGCTGGTGCCGACGCTGGCGCTTGAAACGCTGCGGCTGGCCGGCGGCGGCGCCTCGATCATCGTGCGCACCGGCGGTGAGGCAGGCGGCGGCGTCAACGCTCTCCGCGCCGGCGGGCAGATGATCCGCACCGATCGCGATGGCGGCGTGCGGCTGCGCTACAGCGGCAGCCGGCCGGAGCGATGGATCCCCGCCTGGAAGCTGCTGGCCGATGACGTGCCGCGCGGCGAGATCGAGGGACGCCTCATTCTGGTCGGGACCAGCGCGGCGGCGCTCGGCGACCGGCGCGCCACACCGCTGGAGCCGGCGGTGCCGGGGGTGGAGATCCATGCCGAACTGATCGAGCACATCCTGTCCGGCGCGCGCCTGACACGGCCGGACTGGGCGGGACTGGCCGAGGCGCTCGCTGCCGTCATCGTCGCGCTGCTGGCGGGGCTGGCGGCGCATCGGCTCGCCCCGCTCGGCGCGGCCGGGGTGGCGGGTGTGCTGATGGCGGGCGCCGGCGCGGCCTCGTGGCAGGCATTCGTCGGGCACGACCTGTTGTTGAGCCCGCTGGCGCCGGGGCTGGCGGCACTGGCCGCTTTCGTCGTGCTGTCGGTGCTGCGCTGGCGCACGGTAGAAGCGGAGCGGCGGGCGGTGCGCGATGCTTTCGCCCACTACCTCTCCCCCGCCATGGTGCAACGGCTGGCCGAGGCACCGGAGCAGTTGCGGCTCGGTGGCGAGCGGCGCGAGCTGACCGTGTTGTTCTCGGATGTGCGCGGCTTCACCCGGCTCGGCGAGGCGGTGCAGGACGATCCGCAGGCGCTGACCCGGCTGATGAACCGCCTGCTGACGCCACTGTCGGCGGCGATCCTCGATCGCTCGGGGACCATCGACAAATATATGGGCGATGCGATCCTCGCCTTCTGGAACGCGCCGCTGGATGTGTCCGACCATGCCGGCAAGGCGGTGGCCGCCGCGCTCGACATGCGGCGACGGCTCGCCGTGCTCAATGCGGAGTTGTCCGCCGAGGCGGTGGAGGCCGGGCGCGGGTTTTCGCCGCTGGCCGTCGGCATCGGTCTCAACAGCGGCACCGCTGTGGTCGGCAACATGGGGTCGGATGTGCGTTTCGACTATTCGGTGCTGGGCGATGCGGTCAATCTCGCCTCGCGCCTGCAGGAACTGACCCGCGCCTATGGCTTCGACGTTCTGGTCGGTGACAGCACGGCGGCGGCGGTGGCGAACCGCTTCGCGCTGGTCGAGATCGATACGGTGCGGGTGCGCGGCCGTGCCGGTCCCCAGCGCATCCATGCCCTGCTCGGCGACGTTAACCTGCTGCAGGACGAAACCGCCCGCAGGGTTGCGGCGGGCATTGCCGCGATGCTGGAGGCCTACCGCGCCGGGGACTGGAAAGCGGCACGCAACGGCCTGGTTGCGCTGGAAAAGCATGCCAAGGCGTTCGGGCTTGACGGCTATATCTGGCTGATGCGCCGGCGCATGGGCGGCGAGGATGCAGCGCCGGAGGGCTGGGACGGCATCTCGCAGGCGCCATCAGGTTAGAGCTGCTGTTCAGACCCGCCGAATCGCCGCCACTGCTGCCGGCATGTCGCGCATATGGGCGACGACGGCGCGGGCGCCTGCCGCGAGCAAACGTTCCTCCAGCCCCGGGCCGGAGTGATTGGCGCCGGAAAAGCCGAGTACCGCCATGCCTGCCCGCCGCGCGGCGGTAACACCGGCGACCGTATCCTCGATGACAAGGCAATCGGCAGGATCGGCGCCCATCTGGGACGCGGCGAACAGGAACACGTCGGGCGCCGGCTTGCCGCGGCGGACCTGATGCACTGAAAAGATGTGCGGGGCGAATAGATCGGCAAGGCCCGCCGTGACGAGGTTCTTGTTGAGCTGCGCGGTGCCCGTGGAGGAAGCGACGCAGCGCGCCCCGCCAATGGCGAGGATCGCCGCGCGCACGCCCTCCACAGGCTGCACGCCGGCATCGAGGCGGCGGTGGATCTCGCGGTTGATGGCCTCGTTGAACCCCTCGGGCAGCGTCACGCCATAGGTCTCGCGCACATGGGCCCAGGTTTCGCGCGCCGGGCGGCCGGCGTAGCGCGCGGCGAATTCGGCGGTGGTGTACGGCACGCCGATGCCGCTCAGCGCCTCGGCGCAGACCGAGCAGGCGATGCCTTCGCTGTCGATGAGCGTGCCATCACAATCGAAAATGGTCAGCATGCCGCTTCCTTGGGCGGGGCGGCGCAAGCAATCAAGTCAAATCTGCCAAAACCGTTGTCGGCCGCGCGCTTTCTTGTCATGGTCGTGCGGCAACACTCCCGGGGGTGGTCATGGTCACGAAGTCGCTCGACAAAATCGTCCGCAAGCTGCGCGTCGACGATGGTGAGGGGTTCAAGCTCGGCGACTATGACACCGAGAATCCGCTCGGCAAGGAACTCGACCAGAAGACGGAGGCGCGGAAAATCCTCGCCGAAGGCATCAAGGAACTGTCCGATCTGCAGGAAAAGCTGTTCGCGCAGGACCAGTGGTCGGTGCTGATCGTGTTCCAGGCCATGGACGCGGCGGGGAAGGATTCGACAATCAAGCATGTGATGTCCGGCATCAATCCACAGGGCTGCCGCGTCACCTCGTTCAAGCGCCCGTCGGATGAGGAACTCAGCCACGATTACATGTGGCGCTGCCTCAAGGAACTGCCGGCGCGCGGACAGATCGGCATCTTCAACCGCTCCTACTACGAGGAGGTGCTGGTGGTGCGCGTGCATCCCGAGATTCTCGGCAAACAGCACCTGCCCCTGGACATCAAGGACGACGGCGACCTCTTCGATGATCGCCTGAAAGACATGCGGCATTTCGAGCGCTATCTGGCGCGCAACGGCACGCGCGTTATCAAGTTCTTCCTGCATGTATCGAAAAAAGAACAGAAAATGCGGTTTCTGGCGCGTCTGGACGAACCCGAGAAACACTGGAAGTTCGAGCCGGCCGACCTCAAGGAACGGGCGCTCTGGGACCACTACATGAAAGCCTACCAGCAGGCGATCCGTGGCACCGCCACCGATCATGCGCCCTGGTATGTGATCCCCGCCGACAACAAATGGTTCATGCGCGCGGCGGTGGTGCGCGCGTTGCTGGCGGAACTGAAGGGGCTCGATCTCGCCTTCCCCAAGGTGGACAAGGAAAAGTTGGCCGGCTTCGCCGAGGCGCGCAAGCAACTGATGGCGGAATGAGGGGCGCTGCCTTGCAATGACCTGGATCGGCGCGTGGCTGGCAGCCATCGGGCGGCGCGGCACCGAGGGATTCGCGCTGGCGATTCTCGTCGGCCTTGCGCTGCCGCAGTTCGCGGCGGAGGCGCGGCCGCTGCTGCCGGTCACCATCTTCTGCTTCATGGTGGTGGTGTTTTTGCGGGCCGATCTTGCGGTGATCGGGCGGCTGGTCCGTCGCCCTGCCCCGCTGCTGACGGCGATGGGCTGGCAGCTCGTTGTCCCGGTGCTGCTGGTGCTGAGCGCCGTGCAGCTCATGGGCGGGCGCGGCGCCATCGATCCGGGTCTGCTGCTAGCGTTGGCCATTCTGGGGGCGGCGCCGCCGATCATGTCGTCGCCGGCGGTGGCGATCCTCTACGGGTTCGAACCGTCGCTGGTGATCGCCTCCGTGCTCGGGCTGACGGTGCTGAGCCCGCTGATCGCGCCGCTTCTGGTGGATTTTCTGGCCGGACAAGCGGTGCCGCTCGATGCCTCGGTGCTGATGCAGCGGCTGGTCATCTTCGTCGGTGGCGGCATGGCGACCGGGCTCGTCCTGCGCCGCTTGCTGGGGCCGGCGCGGGTGGCCGCGATGAAGGCCGAGTTCGATGGCTTCGGCGTGGTCATGTATGCGGTGTTCGCGGTCGCCGCCATGGACGGGGTGACGGCGGCGGCACTGGCGCGCCCCTGGCTGGTGGCGGGGTTCGTGGCGCTCGCCTTCGCGCTGGCGGTGCTGGGGCTGGGGCTGGCGGCGTTCAGCCTGCGCAACCTTGATGAGCCGGATCGGTTTATCGTCGGCTACGGCACCTGTCAGCGCAACATGGGCCTTCTGGTGGCGGCGCTTGGCGCGGGCGTGCCGGAGACGACCTATCTGTTCTTTGCGCTGGCGCAGTTTCCCATTTATCTGATGCCGTGGATTCTCAAGCCGCTGGCCCGGCGAGTCGCCGCCCGCACCCGGGCGGCCGCGCTGACCAGCGGCTGACGCGGAGGGACGGAGCATGCGCCTTATTGCTGTTTGTGTTGTGGGTCTTGCGGTGATCGCGCAGACCGCGCTGGCGCAGGAGCAGCGGCGGCGCGACCATATCGAGCAATGTTTCCGCTGCCACGGCGACGACGGCGTCGCCAAGGATCGCGACGTGCCGCATCTGGCCGGCCAGCAGGAAGCCTATCTCTACAACCAGATGCGGCTGTTCAGTTCCGGCAAGCGTCCACACAAGGAAATGCGGGTGATGAGCCGCGAGATGAACGATCAGGAGATGCGCGAGATCGCCGCCTATTTCGCCGCGCTGCCGCCGCGTTAGGGGCTGCAATAGCCGCCCGATCGGCAGGAACATGCCTTTTCTCGCAGGCCGGGCCTGTGCTAAGAGGAGGCATTCTCATCGGCAGGCGCCCTCGCCTGCGATCTGGCGTGGAGTTTCAGGCCATGGCTATGCGCGAAGCCAAGTTCCGCATCGGTCAGGTGGTGCGGCACCGGGTGTACCCGTTCCGCGGCGTCATTTTCGACATCGATCCGGAATTCAACAATACCGAGGAATGGTATCAGTCGATCCCCAAGGAGATCCGGCCACGGCGCGATCAGCCGTTCTACCATCTCTATGCCGAGAGCGACGAGACCGAATACGTCGCCTATGTCTCGGAGCAGAACCTGGTGGTGGATACCTCCGGCGAGCCGGTGCGCCACCCGCAGGTGAAGGAAAGCTTCGTGCGCACGGCGGACGGTGCCTTCCGCGCCAAAGCCGGCATGATGCACTGAAAACGGCGCGGCCCCTTCCCTTGGCCGAGGAAATGCATTAGTCAGCGCCTTTCTGTCCTCCGCCGGGGTTGCGCGCACTATGGAATCGGTTCTGCTCGTCATTCACCTCATCATCGTGGTCGCGCTGTGCGTTGTGGTGCTGCTGCAGCGTTCCGAAGGGGGCGGGCTGGGCATGGGCGGCGGCGGCAATCCGGGCAGCTTCATGACGGGGCGCGGCCAGGCCAACCTGCTGACCCGCACCACCGCCATTCTGGGCGCGGCGTTCTTTGCCACTTCCCTGCTGCTGTCGATCCTCGCCGCCCGTAATGCTGGGCCGAAGTCGGTGCTCGACACGGTGAAGCCCGGCACGAGCGCTCCCGCCGGGCAGACGGCGCCGGCGGCGCCCGCTGCTCCGGCGCAGCCGGGCTCGGTGCTTGACCAGCTGCGCGGCGGTCAGCCCAAGCAGTAATCGCTGCTGAAACGTGCTGCGCGCTTATCCGCTGTGGATGAGCGCGTTTTCTTTTGATGGGGCGCTGCGGAATTCGCTCGCCAAGCCGCCCGAGTCTGATTAGAGACAAGGTCCCATGACTCGCTATGTTTTCATCACCGGCGGCGTGGTTTCATCACTCGGCAAGGGCCTCGCATCCGCAGCCATCGGCGCGCTGCTGCAGGCGCGCGGCTACAAGGTCCGCCTGAGGAAGCTCGACCCCTATCTGAACGTCGATCCCGGCACCATGAGCCCGTATCAGCACGGGGAATGCTTCGTCACCGACGATGGCGCCGAGACCGATCTCGACCTTGGCCATTACGAGCGCTTCACCGGTGTTTCGGCGACGCGCGCCGACAACATCACCACCGGGCGCATCTATCAGGACATCATCGCAAAGGAGCGGCGCGGCGACTATCTCGGCGCCACCGTGCAGGTCATCCCGCATGTGACCGATGCGATCAAGAACTGGGTGGTGACCGGCAACGGCGATGCCGATTTCGTGCTGGTGGAAATCGGCGGCACGGTGGGCGACATCGAGGGCCTGCCGTTCTTCGAGGCGATCCGCCAGTTGCGCAACGACCTGCCGGACAGGCGCTGCGTGTTCGTGCATCTGACGCTGCTGCCCTACATTCCCACTGCGGGCGAACTGAAAACCAAGCCCACCCAGCATTCGGTGCAGGAACTGCGCTCGATCGGTATCCAGCCCGATATCCTGCTCTGCCGCTGCGACCGGCCGATCCCCGAGGGCGAGCGGCGCAAGCTGGCGCTGTTCTGCAACGTCCGCTCCGGCGCGGTGGTGGAGGCGCAGGACACCTCGCCGCTCTATGCGGTGCCGCTCGCCTATCACCGCAACGGGCTCGACAGCGAGATCCTGCACGCGTTCGGCATCGATGTCGCGCCCAAGCCGGACCTGTCGCGCTGGGAGCGCATCGTCGATACGGTGAAGAACCCCAACGGCGCGGTCACCATCGCGGTCGTCGGCAAATATACCGAATTGAAGGACGCGTATAAGTCGCTGATCGAGGCGCTGGCGCATGGCGGCATCGCCAATGGCGTGCGGGTCGATCTCGACTGGATCGATTCGGAAGTGTTCGAAGGCGAGAATGCCGCGCCCAACCTCGAACATGTGCACGGCATCCTGGTGCCGGGCGGGTTCGGCGCGCGCGGCACCGAGGGCAAGATCGCCGCCGCCACCTTCGCCCGCAAGAACAAGGTGCCGTATTTCGGCATCTGCTTCGGCATGCAGATGGCGGTGATCGAGAGCGCGCGCAACCTGTGCGGCATCGCCAAGGCCTCGTCGACCGAGTTCGGTCCCTGCGACGAGCCGGTCGTCGGCCTGATGACCGAGTGGCTGTCGGGCAACGAGTTGCAGAAGCGTTCGGAGGCCGGCGATCTTGGCGGCACCATGCGCCTCGGCGCCTATCAGGCGGTGCTCAAGCCGGGGTCCAAGGTCGCGGACATCTACGGCGCCACCGCGATTTCCGAGCGCCACCGCCACCGCTACGAAGTCAACATGGCCTATCGCGCCGGGCTGGAAGCCAAGGGCATGGTGTTTTCCGGCACCTCGCCGGATGGGCTGCTGCCCGAGATCGTCGAGCTGCAAGACCACCCCTGGTTTATCGGCGTGCAGTATCACCCGGAGCTGAAGTCGCGCCCGTTCGAGCCGCACCCGCTGTTCGCCTCCTTCATCGCGGCGGCGATTGAGCAGAGCCGGCTGGTGTAGAAAACGGCAAGATCGCTTCCTCTCCCCGTCTGCTTGCGCTAGTCATCGTACAAGCTGACCGGAGGACGCCATGGCCCGCATCACGCGTATCGACATCCTGCAGATCGACCTCGCGCCGAAGGTCAAGCGAACCGACGCGATCCAGTCGTTCGTGACGCAGGAGACGCCGCTCGTCCGCATCCATACCGACGACGGGCGCATCGGCACCGGCTACAGCTACACCATCGGCACCGGCGGTTCGTCGGTGATCGGGCTGCTCAAGGATCACCTCTGCCCGCGGCTGCTCGGGCGCGATCCGCTCAACATCGAGATGCTGTGGAAGGAACTGTTCTTTGCCACGCATGCGACGGCGGTCGGCGCGATCACCTCGCTGGCGTTGTGCGCCATCGACATGGCGCTGTGGGATCTGAAGTGTCTTGGTTCGGGCCGGCCGCTGTGGCAGGAGGCCGGCGGCGCGCAGACTTCCGTGCCGCTCTACACCACCGAGGGCGGCTGGCTGCACATCGAGACGGGCGCGCTGGTAGAAGATGCCCTGCAAGCGAAGGCGGCCGGGTTCGGCGGCTGCAAGATCAAGGTCGGCCGGCCGCATGTGTCGGAGGACGTGGCACGGCTTAGCGCCGTGCGCGCGGCGGTGGGGCCGGCGTTCGAGATCATGGTCGATGCCAATCAGGCGTTCACCGTGCCGGAGGCGATCCGCCGTGCCCGCTGCTATGAACCGATCGATCTGGCCTGGTTCGAGGAACCGCTGCCGGCCGAGGACCTCGGCGGGCATATTCGTCTCAGCGAGGCGACGACGCTGCCGATCGCAGTGGGCGAATCCATGTATCACCCCAGCCATTTCCGCGAGTATCTGCAGCGCGGCGCCTGTTCCATCGTGCAGGCGGATGTGGCGCGCGTCGGCGGCATCACGCCCTGGCTCAAGATCGCGCATACGGCGGAAGGCTTCAACGTGCCGATCTGCCCGCATTTCCTGATGGAAATCCATGTGTCGCTGTGCGCAGCGGTGCCGAACGCCGCCTGGGTCGAATGGATCCCGCAGCTCGACGATGTGACCCGCAGCCGCATGATGGTGAAGGACGGTCGCGCCGTGCCGCCGCAAACGCCCGGCCTCGGCATCGACTGGGACTGGCAGACCATCGACCGCCGCGTGGTCGCCAGCGCGAGCCTCAAGGCCTGAGCATGTTCACGATCTACCACAACCCCTCCTGCGGCACCTCGCGCAATGTGCTGGCGCATCTGCAAGGCACGGGACAGCCGGTAAGTGTCGTCGAGTATCTCAAGACGGGCTGGACGGCGCCGCAGTTGCGTGCGCTGTTCGCGGCGGCAGGGATCACCCCGCGCCAGGCCCTGCGCAAGCCGAAGGAGGGTGGCGAAGCGCTCGACGGTCTGTCTGACGCGGCCCTGATCGAGGCGATGGTCGCCGATCCGCGCCTCGTCAACCGCCCGTTCGTCGTGGCCCCGAGGGGCACCCGCCTGTGCCGGCCGAGCGAAACCGTGCGGGCATTGATCGACTGACGGCGCGCAGGCGCCAAAATGCTCGCCAGTCATCCTACAACCGACTTGACAACCCGCCGGGAACTCGCCACGGTGCCCGTTAATTGGCCTGACCAATGAGCCAATATACGATACGGGAAACGTCAAGCGGAGCCTCCATGCCCATCGAAGCCGTCGCGCCGCGCCGTCTCTACCGTCAGGTGGCGGACCAATTGCGCGCGCTGATGGATTCGGGGGAATTCGCGGTCGGCTCGCGCCTGCCGCCCGAACGCGATCTGGCTGCCAAACTGGGGATTTCCCGCGCCACGGTGCGCGAGGCGCTGATCGCGCTGGAGGTGGACGGGCGGGTGCGCATCCGCGTCGGCTCCGGCATCTATGTGCTGCCGCCGCCGGCCGAAGCGCCGGTGGAGACGGCGGCACCGATCGCTGGGCCGTTCGACATTCTCGCCGCCCGAGCGCTGATCGAGGGGGAGGTCGCTGCCGAGGCCGCGCGCCGCGCCGGTCCTGCCGACATCGCTGCGCTCAACGAGACGCTGGCCGCCATGCGCGAAGGCGCGCAGGCCGGACGCGAGATGTTCCTGCTCGACCGGGCGTTTCATACCGCGCTGGCGCAGATCCTCGGCAACGATGCGATCACCCGGGTTGTCGGCGATCTTTTCGATCAGCGCATCAACCCGTATTTCGCCCAGCTTGCCGGGTATTTCGAAACCGCCGAGACCTGGCGGCGCGCGCTGGAGGAGCACGCGGCGGTGCGTGACGCCATTGCCGCCGGTGCGCCGGAGCGTGCGCGGGCCGCCATGCGCCTGCATCTTTCCAATTCCCAGAAGCGCTTCACCGAAAGCTTCGGCAACGATGGCAACGGCCCGGCGCCCAAGGTTATGCCGTCGACGACAGCGGGGGCGATGCCCCCCCTGCCCCGACGGTCTGCAATGCGATGAAACCTGAAATCCATGGAGGAACCCCAATGATCAGGACTGTGCTTTCGACTTCCGTGCTCGTCGCCGGCGTGCTGCTTTCCAGCACGGCCATGGCCCAGACCAAGCTGAAATGGGCGCATGTGTACGAGACCTCCGAGCCGTTCCACACCGAGAGCGTGTGGGCTGCCGGCGAGATCGCCAAGCGCACCAACGGCCGCTACACCGTCGATGTGTACCCGGCCTCGCAGCTCGGCAAGGAGACCGACATCAACCAGGGCCTGTCGCTCGGTTCGGTCGACATCATCATCTCGGGATCGAGCTTCGCCGCCCGCTCCTATCCGCCGATCGGCGTGACCTACTATCCCTTCACGTTCCGTGATGCGGATCACCTGCTCGCCTACACCAAGTCGAACGTGTTCAAGGACCTGACCAAGGGCTACGAGGAAAAGTCCGGCCACAAGATTGTTGCCGTTACTTACTATGGCGTGCGCCACACCTCGTCGAACCGCGCGATCAAGGCCTGCGCGGACATGAAGGGCCTCAAAATGCGCGTGCCGGACGTGCCGGCCTATCTGGCCATGCCGCGCTCGTGCGGTGCCAACACCGCGCCGATTGCCTTCGCCGAGGTCTATCTCGCGCTGCAGAACGGCACGGTGGAAGCGCAGGAGAACCCGCTGACGACCATCGAGGCCAAGAAGTTCTACGAGGTGCAGAAGCACATCGTGCTCACCGGCCACATCGTCGATCACCTCAACACGGTCATCTCCGGCAACCTGTGGAAGAAGCTGTCGCCCGAGGATCAGAAGATCTTCTCCGACGTGGCGCAGGAGGCTGCCAGCCGCGCAACCGCCGGCATCAAGAAGCGCGAGGGTGAACTCGTCGCCTTCTTCAAGGAGAAGGGCCTGACCGTGACCGCGATCGACCGCAAGGACTTCCTCGACAACGTGCTCGCCAACGCCAAGTTCGAGACCTACGGCTACAACAAGGCCGACTGGGACAAGATCCAGGCGATCAAGTGATCTAACGTCACACCCTTAGGCATTTCCCTCCCCGCTCGCGGGGAGGGAGACCCGGGCGGGGGGGGCCGCGCCCCCTTTTGCGCCTGTGCGCCGCCACTCCGCAGCGAGCGGGGAATTCCAGAGGTTCTTCCATGTCCCAAGACATCCATACGCCGGTCGACGTCGAGGCGCTGGCCCATACGTTCGATGAACAGCAGGCGATCGATCTGTCGCATATTGCCGTCGAGGACTGGCTGACGCTGGTGATCTTCTGGCTGATGGCGCTGTGCGTGTTCCTGCAGTTCTTCACGCGCTACGTGCTGAACGACTCCTTCGCCTGGACCGAGGAGATTGCCACCTATTGCCTGGTGGTGATCGTGTTTCTGGGCTCGTCGATGTGCGTGCGGCTGTCGCGGCACATTCAGGTGGACTTTCTCTACCGGTATCTGGCGGCAGCGCCGGCGCGCGTGCTCTCCACCGCCATCGACGTCATTCGCGTGGCGTTTTTCGCTTATGCGATCCGCATCGTCTATCGCTACATCGCTCTGGTCGCCGAGGAGCAAATGACGACCATCCAGTATCCCAAGGGTTATTTCTACTGGATCGTGTTCGCCGGGTTCGTGCTGATGTTCGTGCGTTCGGTGCAGGTGGCCTGGCAGAACTGGAGCCGCGGTTATTCCATTCTCGAACGGCCGGGCGCCTTCGACGGTTCGGAGGTCAAGTGAGATGTTCATCCTGATCGGTGGTTTTCTTCTGCTGATGGTGCTCGGCCTGCCGGTGGCGCTGTCGATGGCCGTCTCCTCGCTCGTCTATATCCTCTACTCGGGCATCACGCCGGATGTGACGCTGGCACAGCGCATGATCGCCGGCGTTGAAAGCTTCCCGCTGCTGGCGGTGCCGTTCTTCATCCTGGCCGGCAACCTGATGAACATCGCCGGGGTGACCGGGCGCATCTACCGGTTCGCGGTGGCGCTGGTGGGCTGGATGAAGGGCGGTCTCGGCCAGGTCAACATCATCGGATCGGTGATCTTCGCCGGCATGTCGGGCACGGCGATCGCGGATGCCGCCGGCCTCGGCACCATCGAGATCAAGGCGATGAAGGACCACGGTTATACGACCGAGTTCGCGGTGGGCGTGACCGCCGCCTCGGCGACGCTGGGGCCGATCATTCCCCCGTCCCTGCCCTTCGTCATCTACGGCATGATGGCCAATGTCTCGATCGGTGCGCTGTTCCTCGCCGGCCTCATTCCCGGCGTGTTCATGACACTGCTGATGATGGGAACGGTGGCTTATTTCGCCCACAAGAACGGCTGGGGCGCCGATACGCCGTTTTCGTGGAAGGAACTGGGCGAGGCGATGATCGAGATCGCCGTGGTGTTCGCCTTCCCGCTGTTCGTCTGGCTGCTCTACAAGTCCGGCCTGTCGGTCAACCTGGCGGTCGGCATCGGCCTTGCGGCGCTGCTGTTCCTCGACTGGTATTTCGACTTCTCCGCAGTGATGGCGCTGATGGCGCCGGTCATTCTCATCGGCGGCATGACGATGGGCTGGTTCACGCCCACCGAGGCGGCGGTGGCCGCCGTCATCTGGAGCCTGTTCCTTGGCCTTGTCCGCTATCGCACGATGACGATAAGAGCCGTGGCCAAGGCGACGTTCGATACCATCGAGACGACCGCCTCGGTGCTGTTCATCGTCACCGCCGCCTCGATCTTCGCCTGGCTGCTGACGGTGACGCAGGCCGCGCAGATCCTGTCGGATGCGATCCTCGGGTTCACCCAGAACAAATGGGTGTTCCTGCTGCTGGCCAACCTGCTGATCCTGTTCGTCGGCTGTTTTATCGATACCATCGCCGCGATCACCATTCTGGTGCCGATCCTGCTGCCGATCGTGCTCAAGCTCGGCATCGATCCGGTGCATTTCGGGCTGGTCATGGTGCTCAACCTGATGATCGGCCTGTTGCATCCACCGCTTGGCATGGTGCTGTTCGTGCTGGCGCGCGTCGCCAAATTGTCGGTCGAACGGACGACGATGGCGATCCTGCCCTGGCTGGTGCCGCTGATGCTGGCGCTGATCGCCATCACCTACATCCCGGAGCTGACGCTCTGGCTGCCGCGCACCATGGGACTTGCGAAATGACCAATACCGCGCTCGCCGCTACCCTGTTCGGCCCCGAGGACCTGCGCGTCGTCGAGCGCGATCTCGGCGATCTGCAATCCGGCATGGTGCGTGTCCGCTTCGGCGCCGGCGGCGTCTGCGGATCGGACATGCACTACTACAAGCATGCCCGCACCGGCGATTTCGTCGTCAAGGCGCCGCTGGTGCTCGGCCACGAGATCGCCGGCACCATCGCGGCCATCAGCGGCAGCGCGCCGGGGCTGAAGGTGGGCGATCGGGTCGCCATCAATCCGTCGCGCTGGTGTGGCCGCTGCACCTATTGCCGGCAGGATCGCCCCAACCTGTGCGAGGCGATCTATTTCATGGGCTCGGCGTCGAAATGGCCGCATATGCAGGGCGGCTTTTCCTCCGAGTTCGACGCCATTCCGGCGCAGTGCATCAAGATTCCCGATCATGTGCCCTTCGAGGCGGCCGCCCTGGGTGAGCCGCTTGCCGTGTGCCTGCATGCGGTGGCGCGCGCCGGCTCGATCAAGGACAAGTCGGTGCTGGTCATCGGCGCCGGCCCGATCGGCCAGATCACGCTGATGGCGGCGCGGCGCAAGGGCGCCGGCCGCACCATGGTCTCGGACATCGCGTCGGGAACGCTGGCTTTCGCCCGGCGGCTCGGCGCGGACGAGACCGTCGATGTCTCCGCCGGGCCCGAAGCGCTGGCCGAAGCGGTAGCGAGGAACCCGGTCGATGTGGTGTTCGAGGCCTCGGGCTCGCCGCAGGGCGTCGCCGCGGCGGTTGCCAGCGTGAGGCGCGGCGGCACCATCGTGCAGATCGGGAACCTGCCCGGCGGGTTGATTCCGACGCCGACCAACGCGATCATGTCGAAGGAAATCGATTTTGTCGGCACCTTCCGCTTCGGCAAGGAGTATTTCGAGGCGGTCGAGATGATTGCCGATGGCTCCATCGACATGCGGTCGATTGTCACCGGGCGGCGCCCGCTCACCCAGGCGGTAGAGGCGGTGCAACTGGCGTTTGACCGCAGCCAGTCGATGAAGGTGGTGGTCACAGACGGGGCTTGATACCAAAGGTCATTGAAGTTGGCTCTTTGGGATTCTGCCCTGAATTCATCAGCCCAATGGGTGTGTTTGATAAGTTCAGGTCCGTTCAAAGGCCCCCTTGCGTCAGCATCCGGGGCCATTGGTGTGAGCGGCTGCCTGCCGCCGGCTGGTCCTTTTCCTGCCCCCACCCCGCGACGCAGCGTCGCTTGAGCTTTGCCCGAAGCTGGCCCAAATTCGCAGGCATGACTCCGTCGATGGCGCTGCGTGCCTTCCTTGTCCTGCTGCTGAGCACCCTGTCGGCAACCGCCGGACCGGAACGCCGTATCGCCGACCGGGTTTTTCTGGTGCCCGATCCCGCTTCGGGCAGCGTGCGCTTTCAAATGCTGGTCGAGGCCGGCTGCGCCGACGAGGCGGACAATATCTGCAAGGGGCTCGCGCACTGGCTCGAACATCTGGTGCTGGCTGGCCGCTCCGGCCAGCATGCGGATCAGGCGTTGCGGTTCTTCGCAGATGGCACGTCCAACGGCTGGACCTCGCTGCGCGCCACCGGGTATGTCCACAGCTATCCGGCGAGTGTGCCCGATGCCGCCGAGCGGCTCGATCACCTGTTCGGTTTCTATGCCGCGCGCCTCAGGGACCTGCCTATCGCGGAGGCCGAGGCCGCGCGCGAGCGGGCCGTGGTGCGGCAGGAATACGATTGGCGCTGGGGCGGCAATCCCTATGCGCCGCTGTGGCCGAGCGTGACGCGCTTTCTCTACGGCGAGCATCCGCTCTCCGCCCCGCCTATCGGCAATCCGGAGGCGATTGCGAAGTTCACCATCGAGGAGGCAACGGCCTTTCACCGGCGCTGGTATCGCCGCTCGAACGTCTGGTTTCTGGTCACCGGCCCGTTGCCGGAGGCGACGGTCGAGCGCATCGCGCGGCGTCATCTCGATGCCCTGCCCGACGAGCCCCCGCCGGCGCGGGCGTGGAAGAAAACCCTGCCGCCGCTGACCCCAGACAGGTTGCAGCTCAGCCATGCCGATCCGCGCATTTCCGCCCAGTCCATCTCCTACTGGAAAGCGGCGCCGCTCAGCCCCGGCGATCCGCTGCGGTTGCAGGCGCAGATCGCGCTGATCAACGAATATCTGCACAGCCGCATCAGCGGCAGCCCGCACAGCCAGATCGTCGAAGTTGAAGAACTCGCCCAGTCGGTCAGCGGCGCCCGTTTCGACAGCGGCGTCGACGGGTTGATTCAGGCGAGCCTGACGCTGTCGCCGGAAGCCGGCCTGCCGATGGATGTGCTGCAGGAGGCGCCCGCGCGCTACTTCAGCGAACTTGCCGGGCGCGGCATCGATGCGCGCACGCTCGGCCGCCTCAAGCAGCGGCTCGCCATCGCCTTCGAGCGCGCGGCGGACGATCCGCAGGCCCGCGCGAGCCGGCTGACGGAATGGCTCGGCGCCGGCCGGCCGCTCGATCGGTTCGACGATTATCCCGAAATCATCGCCTCGATCACACCGGAGGAAATCGCCGAGACGCTGCACGCCGTCGCCGCGCCCGGCCGCGAGGTGATCGCCACCTACAATCCGGGGGCGAAGCCATGAGGCGGTTCATCGCGCTCGCCCTGCCCTTGCTGCTCGCGACGCTGGTGCGGGGGCATGCGCAGCCCTACGCGATCAGCGATGCGCCGACGCCGCTCGGCATCCGGCTGGTGCACTATGAGATGCCGGGCGAAAAGGATCAGCGGCTGGCGTTTTTCTGGCGCGATGCCAGCGCCTATGCCGATCCCGCACGCGCCGCGCTGCTGACGCTGGCGCCCAATCTGATGGTGGCCGGGGGAAGTGCGACGCTCGATGGCGGCGCGCTGGACGAGGAGCTCAAGGACCTCGGCGCCGGGCTTGCGCTGCGGCGCACGCCGACCGCGACGCTGGGCGAGGTCTTCGCCATCGCCGGCAGGTTCGGCGAGGCGGCGGCGCTGCTGGCCGATGTGCTGGCCGAGCCGCGCCTGCCGCAGCGGACCCTGACGCGTGAGAAGAACGCGCTGATCGCCGCCCAGCGCCCCTCCGACAGCCAGCCCCAGCGCATCGCGACACGGATTGCACTGATGCGGATGGCTGACCCACATCCGCTGCTGCGGCTGGCGTTTCTCGACGATGCCGAGGCGATCGCCGCGATCACCACGGCGGATGTCGATGCCTGGCGCAGGCAGGCGCTGGGACGCGACAACCTGGTGGTGGTGGTGGCCGGGCCGCTGCGCCGGGAGGCCGTTGTGGCCGAGGTGGACCGCATCTTCGCCCGCCTGCCCGCTCACGCCCCGGCGAGCACGCCGCCGCCGCTGACCCCGCGTCATATGCCCCTGACCATCGCCGTCCGGCGCCCTGTCGAGCAGTCGCTGATCGTGATGACCGCGCCGACGGGCTGGTCTGCCGGTGCCGAGGGGCCGGCGCGCGCGCTGGCGATGGCCGCGCTCGGCGGCGCGCAGAACTCGCGCCTGTGGGTGGCGCTGCGCGAGCGGCTGGCGGCCACCTACAGCGCCTGGGCGTGGATCCAGCCGCTGCACGGGCCGCACTACCGGCTGATGCTGCAAAGTTCCGTCGCGCACCCCAGCGTTGCCGAGGCGCTTGTGGCCATGCGCGGCGAATACCACCGTTTCGTCAGCGATGGGGTCACGCCCGCCGAGGTCGAGCCGCTGAAGCAGCGCCAGATCACCGCCCACGCCGAGCAGATGCGCAATCCGGGCGCCGCCGCCGGGCTGATCCGCGCCGACCTGTTGGCCGAACGCCCTGCCGACGAGGCGAGCCGCTATGCGGATAGCGTGCGCGCCCTCGACGCGGAAGCGGTCAACGCGCTGATCCGCAAGCACCTGCCGGCGGAGCTTCTGACTATCGTCGTCACGCCCGTGCCGGAAGCGGTCGGCGCCGATTGCATCATCACCGATCTCGCCGAGTTGGCCCGCTGCGGCGAGTGACCGCCGTTTGGAGCGGTTGCCGATCTGCATTTATCAGATCAACCGCTCCAACTTCTTGTTTTGTCGCACTTTCTTGTCGGCCAACCGGTATCCACTTGGCCGGAAAGTGCTCCGAAGTGTCACTCGTAGTAGTCGCTGACCAGCCGGTCGAGCAGGCGCACGCCCCAGCCCGAGCCCCACGAACGGTTGATGTCCGTGGTCGGCGAGCCCATGCCGGTGCCGGCGATATCGAGATGCGCCCACGGCACCGAATTGACGAAGCGCTGCAGGAACTGCGCCGCGGTGATCGATCCGCCAAAGCGGCCGCCGGTGTTCTTCATGTCGGCGAATTTGGAATCGATCATCTTGTCGTATTCCGGCCCGAGCGGCAGGCGCCACACCTTTTCGCCGGTCACTTTGCCACTGTCGAACAGGCGCTGGGCGAGTTCGTCGTTGTTGGAGAACAGGCCGGCGTGCTCCTGCCCGAGCGCCACCAGGATGGCGCCGGTCAGCGTGGCCAGATTGACCATGAACTGGGGCTTGAAGCGGTCCTGCACATACCAGAGCACATCGGCCAGCACGAGCCGGCCCTCGGCATCGGTGTTGATGATCTCGATGGTCTGGCCCGACAGCGAGGTGACGATGTCCCCCGGACGCTGCGCCGCGCCGTCCGGCATGTTCTCGACAAGGCCGATGGCGCCCACCACGTTGCAGCGCGCCTTGCGCGCAGCGAGCGCATGCATCAGGCCGACCACGCAGGCCGCGCCCGCCATGTCGCCCTTCATGTCCTCCATGCCCTGCGCGGGCTTGATGGAAATGCCGCCGGTATCAAACACCACGCCCTTGCCGATGAAGGCGATGGGCGCGGCCTTGGCGTCCTTCGCCCCGTTCCAGCGCATGATGGCGACCTGGCTGTCCTCGACCGAGCCCTGGCCGACACCGAGCAGCGCGCGCATGCCAATCTTCTTCAATTCCTTCTCGCCGAGGATCTCGACCTCGACGCCGAGCTTCTGCAATTGGGCGGCGCGGCGGGCGAACTCGGCCGGGGTCAGCACATTGGGCGGCTCATTGACAAGATCGCGGGCGATGTTGACGCCGTCGAGCAGCCCATCGCGCGGCTTCATCGCCTTGCGGGCGGCGACGAAATCCTGGAGGTGGATCGACACGGCGCCCGGCGCGGGCTTGTCCTCACCGTCCTTCTTGCGGGTCTTGTAGCGGTCGAAATCATAGGCTTTCAGCCCGATTCCGAGGGCAAAATCCGCAGCCTCTCCGGCACCGGCGCCCACCATGTCGAACAGGATCGAGACATCGCGCCCGGTCGGCAGCAGACCACCCACCTTGCCGCCGAGCAGCACGAAATCGCGGCTCTCGCGCTCCTTGTCGCCGCCGAGGCCGACCACGACGACCCGCGCCGCCGGCACGCCGGCAGGGGCGACGAGATCGAGCTTCTCGCCCTTCTTGGCCTTGAATCCCTCGCCTTCCGCCGCCGTGGTCAGCAGTGCCGGAAAGGCCGGGCCAAGCCGCGCGGCCGCCGGCGGCAACGTCAGCCCCTCGCCCGCGAACAGCACCACCACCGGGTTCAGCCCCGAATCGGGCGAGGCAAAAACGATCTTCGGCGCGCGCGCCATGACGACACCCTTTCCTCTTGGCAGCAGGGGAGCTGCCGAATCGTCGTCAGGCTAGCAAAAATCGCGCGCAAACGCTTGCCGCACTTGCTTTTTTGCCACAGCTTCCGCCGCATAGAACCGCGCTGGCCACCGCGGCAAAGACAAGGGAACGCATCTGCCTTATCTATGCCGGATTGGGCAGGCTCCCTGCCCCGCGGATCGACGGCGAAATCGGACGGCGATGGACATTCTGGAACGCTACATACTCCGGACGGCGGTGAGCGCGTTCCTGCTTTGCCTCATCGCGCTGACCGCGGTGATCTGGATTACGTCCGCGTTGCGCGAACTCGATCTGGTGACCGGCAAGGGCCAGTCGATCCTGATGTTCCTGTATTTCACGCTGCTGTCTATTCCGGCGCTGATCATGATTATCGCGCCGCTCGCGCTGTTCATCGCCATTCTCTACACGCTGAACAAGCTCAACGGCGACAGCGAGCTGATCGTCATGAACGCCGCCGGTGTGCCGCCGCTGCGCATCCTCAGGCCGTTCCTGATGCTGACGGTGGCGGTGGCGGTGCTGGTGGCGGCGATCACCATCAAGATCATGCCGGATTCGTTCCGCACCCTGCGCAATCTGGTGGCCAAGATCCGCGCCGACGTGGTCACCCAGTTCGTGCAGGAGGGCAAGTTCGTCTCGCTCGATCAGGGAATCACCTTCCACTATCGGGAAAAGGGGCCCGGCGGTTCGCTGCGCGGCATCATGTTCCAGGACCGGCGAAACCCCAATCTCGTCACCACCTATCTGGCCGAGCGAGGGCGCATCGTCGAGGTGGACGACCAGCCGTATTTCGTTCTGGAAAAGGGCAGCCTGCAGCGGCAGGACAAGAACCGCAGCGAGGCGGCGCTGGTTTATTTCGAGCGCTATGCGCTGGATATGGACCAGCTCAGTGACAACAAGGGGCCGATCGGCTACAAGCCGCGCGAGCGCTCGACCATCGAACTGATGAACCCCGACACCAGTGACAATTATGTGCGGGAGCAGATCGGCCGTTTCCGCGCCGAGCTGCACGAGCGCTTCTCGCAGCCGCTCTATGCCTTTGCCACGCTGGGCATCGCCTTTGCGGCGCTGGGCACGGCACGCACCACGCGCCAGGGCCGCGGTTCGGCCATCGCGGCGGCGGGGTTGGCGATGCTGGCGCTGCGGGTGGCCGGGTTCTGGGCCTCGTCCATGGCGGTGCGCTCGTCTGGAGGCGCCGTGCTGATGTATCTGGTGCCGCTCCTTGCCACGGTGATCGCCGGTTTGACCATCTGGTGGGGGCAGGACCGGCCGGCGGTGCTGGTCCGGCTGGTCGGCGCACTGGAGGGGCTTTACCGGCAGAGTGGGCTGGCGGCCCGCGTCGCCCGCTTCGATCCGGCGGAGATCATGGCGCAGATCAATGCGTTCCGGATGCGCCGGTCATGATCCTGACATCGACCCTCGGGCGCTATTTTGCGGCGCGGTTCCTGTCCGCCATTTTCGGTGTGTTCGTGACCGTGTTCATCCTGATCTTCACCATCGACCTGGTGGAGCTGATGCGCCGCGCCGGCGAGGCGGAAGGCGCCTCGACCATCCGGCTCGCCCGCCTCGCGGTATTGCGTACGCCCAACGTGGCCGAACAGGTGCTGCCGTTTGCGGTGCTGTTTGCGGCACTGGCGACCTTTCTCAACCTGTCGCGCCGTCTCGAACTGGTGGTGGCGCGCGCTGCCGGGGTCTCGGCCTGGCAGTTTTCGGCGCCGATCATTGCGGTCGCGGCCATTGTCGGAATCAGCGCCACGACGATCTACAACCCGCTCGCCACCGACATGAAGGAAGCGGCCAACCAACTCGAATCGCGGCTGTTCGCGCGCAAGGGCACTGGTGGCAGCGAGCGCGGATTGTGGTTCCGGCAGCGCTCCGTCGACGGCGAGGCGATTATCCGTGCGGCCAGTCTCGATGAGACCACATTCACGCTCAAGGATGTCACCGCTTTCGTTTTCGAGCCGAACGGCGATTTCATGGAACGAATTGAGGCGGCCGAGGCGCGGCTCGCCGACACGCACTGGGTTTTCGACAATGCCCGGGTGCTGACCGTCGGCATCGCGCCCGAGGTGGTCGATCGCTATCTGCTGGCCACCTATCTGAGCCGGGCGGAGTTGCGCGGGGCTATCGGGCAGACGCAAGCTGTGTCCTTCTGGTCGCTGCCGGAGATCGTTCGCACGCTCGACCTTGCGGGGCTGGACGCAACGCGGTATCGGCTGAAGTATCAGTCCCTGCTTGCCCGTCCGGTCCTGCTTGTTGCCATGGTTCTCGTCGCCGCATCCGTTTCTTTAAGATTTTTGCGTTCTGGTGGTTTCGCCGGAATGGTGTTGAGTGGCGTAGCGGCGGGTTTTGTGTTGTATGTGGCGACGCGTATCGTCGAGGACCTGGGCAATGCCGGTGTGGTTTCCACCGTCATGGCCGCTTGGGCTGCGCCGGTGATCGGCGGTATGCTGGGAGTCCTGACGTTGTTGCACCGGGAGGACGGATGATGCCTATCCCGTCGTCTCCCGTGATGAGGCGATTGCTGGCGGCTGTCGCCGGCGGCGCGCTGGTGTGCGCGGCGGCGGGTATTGGCGCGGCGCAGGCTCAGGCCAAGAAGGACCGCATGGTCGTCGAGGCGAACGAGCTCGTCTACGACAAGGACAAGGATACGGTCAGCGCCATCGGTAACGCCCAGATCTACTATCAGGGTCGCTCGCTGGAAGCCGATAAGGTCATCTACAACCGCAAGACCAAGCGTGTGTTCGCCGAGGGCAACGCGCGCATGACCGAGAGCAACGGCACCAAATATTATGGCGACCGTTTCGAGCTGACCGACGACTTCAAGAACGGCTTCATCGATTCGCTGCGTTCGGAAGCACCCGACAAGCAGCGCTTCTCCGCCGCGCGGGGCGAGCGCACGGACGGCACCACGTCGGTGTTCGATCGCGGCACCTATACTGCGTGCGAGCCGTGCAAGGACGATCCGGCCAAGCCGCCGCTGTGGCAGGTGCGCGCGGCGCGCATCATCCACAAGAGCGAGGAGCAGACGGTCTATTACGAGCAGGCGACGCTGGAATTCTGGGGTCTGCCGGTCGCCTATATGCCGTTCTTCTCCAGCCCGGATCCGTCCGTTTCGCGCAAGTCCGGCTTCCTGTCGCCGATCATCGTGTCGAAGAAGGCGCTCGGCTATGGCGCCGCCGTGCCGTATTTCTGGGCGATTGCGCCCAACATGGACCTGACGCTGACGCCGACCTTCATGTCGCGGCAGGGCGTGCTCGGTCAGGCCGATTTCCGGCACCGGCTCAACAACGGCATCTATGCGATCCGCGCCGCCGGTGTGTTCCAGCGCGAGCCGGAGGCTTTCCTGCCTTCCCCGCTTGGCGGAGGCAGCAACAAGTTCCGTGGCAGTTTCGAGACGGCGGGTCGCTTCCATATCAACGACAAGTGGCATTGGGGCTGGATCGTCTCGGCGTCCACCGACAAGTATTTCTATTCCAACTACCGCGTGCGCACCGATACGCTGTCCAACAGCTACTACAAGGAATCGATCTCGACCCTTTATCTCAACGGTCAGGGTGATCGGAGCTGGTTCGATCTGCGCGGCTATTATTTCCGTCCGCTGCTGCAGGGCGACTGGCTGCGCCAGCAGGCGCGCGTGCATCCGGTGCTCGACTACGACAAGCGCTTTGCCAACCCGTTTTTCGGCGGCGAGTTCCAGCTCACCGCGAACCTGATCAGCATGTCGCGCGAGGCGGCGCATTTTTCCGGCCTGCCCGATGCCATGACGATTGGCTCCTACGCCTCGCCGGCGCTGTTCAGCGGTGTGGCCACGGCCAAGACCGGCAAGACCTACGGCTATTCGTATGGCGAGGGCTGTCTGCAGTATGTGCCCGGCCGCTGCCTGCTGCGCGGTATCGGCGGCGATTATACCCGCGTATCGGTGGCTTTGAGCTGGCAGAGTTCGATCATCGATCCAGTCGGACAGGTATGGACGCCGTTCGCCTCGGTGCGCGGCGATATGGCTTTCCTCGGCCTCAACAACAGCAAGTACGTTTACGATTCCAGCAATGTGAACGTTTACGGCAACGACAAGCAGCGCCTCTTCCTGTCCGACAGCACGGATTTCGCGGCACGGCTGATGCCTGCGGTCGGTCTTGAGTATCGCTATCCGTTCGTTGCGCGGCACGCCGGCGTCACGCATCAGATCGAGCCGATCGCGCAGGTCGTGCTGCGGCCCAACGAGACGCAGATCGGCCGTTTCCCGAACGAGGATTCCCACAGCCTGGTGTTCGACGACTCGCTGCTGTTCTCGCGCAACAAGTTCTCGGGCTTTGACCGGATCGAAGGCGGCATGCGCGCCAACGTCGGGGTGCAGTATTCGGCGACCACCGACAAGGGCGCCTATGCCAACCTGCTGTTTGGCCAGTCCTTCCATCTGTCGGGCAAGAACTCGTTCTCGCAGACGGATATGATCAATACCGGGCTGAACAGCGGCCTGGAAACGCGCAAGTCCGATTACGTGACCCGGCTGACGCTGGCGCCGAGTTCAGCGTTCAACCTGACCGCGCGCGGCCGGTTCGACGAGCGCTCCTTCGCCCTGCGGCGCCTGGAAGTGGGGGCGACCGCCAATTATGGCCCGATCTCGCTGGGGCTCGGCTATGCGCGCCTCGCGCCGCAGCCGCTGCTTGGCTACACCTTGCGGCGCGAGGGCTTGACCGGCAGCGCTTCGCTGCGCCTGCCCTACAACTGGTACATCAACGGTGGCGTCAGCTTCGATCTGGATCGCTACCTGAACGACCGGGCGTTCCATCTGGCCTATCCGACGACCTATCCGACCTACAAGAACACGCCGTTCAGGGTGTCGAGCCTGTATCTCGGAGTTGGCTATCGTGATGAGTGCACCGACTTTTCGTTCAGCGTCTATCGGTCGATGAGCGATACCGTGTTCGATGGCACCACCAAGACCGGCACCGTCTACATGTTCAGGCTTGAACTGAAGCACCTGGGTCAGGCGCAGTATCGCGCCTCCACCGGAACGCTGGATGTCAGCAACTTCCTGGGCTCTGACGGCATAAAATAAAGGAGCGGTTGCGATGCGGACCTGCTACGTCCGGCAAGCGGCCAAAGCCGCTGCCCTTGCCATGATGATGGCTTTCGGAGCGACCGGGGCAAGTGCCCAGGCCGTCGCCGCTTTCGTCAATGGTGAACCGATCACCACCTACGATGTCGACCAGCGGATGAAGATCAATTCGGCCACCGGCAAGCGCGGCATGAGCCGGCAGCAGGTGCTGAACGAGCTGATCGACGACCGCGTCAAGGTCATCGAGGCGCGGCGCATCGGCTATCGCCTGACCGAGGACAATATCGACGATCAGGTGGAGCGCATCGCCCGGCAGAACAACCAGTCGTCGGTCGAGTTCATGCAGAACCTTGCCCGCATCGGCGTCGATGCCAATGCCTACAAGGCCAAGATGCGCGCCGATTACTCCTGGGAACTGGCGCTGTCGCATAAGTTCAAGGCGTCGGGCGTGACCGCAAGCGACGTCGATACCATTTTCGAGAGCAAGCTGAAGGAAGGTGGCGCCAAGGTCACCGACTATGTGCTGCAGTCGGTGATCTTTGTGGTTTCCCGCACCGGCGAGGGCGCAGGCGCGCGGACTGCCGCGGCCAATGCCGCCCGCGCGCGTTTCAATGATTGCGAGACCGGCATCGAGATGCTGCGGCAGTTGCGCGATGTGGCGATCAAGGCGCAGGTCAAGCGCTCGTCCAATCAGCTATCACCCCAGCTTGTGGCGCTGTTCGCCAAGACACCCGTCGGCAAGCTGACCCCGCCGTTCCGCTCCGATCAGGGCGTGGAGATGGTCGCGGTCTGCGACAAGACCGACCGCATTGACCAAACCGCCCTGCGCACCCGCGCCGAGGAGGAAGCCACCGCCAAGAAGCGCGCCGGCGAGGCGGAAGCCTATCTGAAGTCCCTGCGCAGCAAAGCTGTCGTTCAGTATCGATAGATGGCGCAGATCGACGACCTGCCGCCGCTGCGCGAGGTGATCGCGCAGCATGGGCTGATGGCCGTCAAGGCGCTAGGCCAGAACTTCCTGCTCGATCTCAATCTGACCCAACGCATTGCCCGGGCGGCCGGGGCGCTGGAGGGCTGCACGGTGCTGGAAATCGGCCCCGGTCCGGGCGGGCTGACGCGGGCGCTCCTCGCCTCCGGCGCGTCCCGCGTGGTGGCGATCGAGCGCGACGCCCGCTGCCTGCCCGCGCTGGCGGAGATCGGCGCGCGCTATCCCGGCCGGCTCGATGTGATCGAAGGCGATGCGCTGACCATCGACCCCCGCCCCGCTCTGGGGAACGGTCCTGTACGGATCGTCGCCAACCTGCCCTATAATGTCGGCACCGCGCTGCTGATCCAGTGGCTGACCGGCCCGCAATGGCCGCCGTTCTATGCCAGCCTGACGCTGATGTTCCAGCGCGAGGTGGCCGAGCGCATCGTCGCCACCCCGGCGCGGCCTTCCGACTACGGGCGGCTGTCGGTGCTCGCGGGCTGGCGGACGGAAGCGAAGATCCTGTTCGATGTCGCGCCGGCCGCGTTCACGCCGCCGCCCAAGGTCACCTCCAGCATTGTGCATCTGGTGCCGCGCGTAGCGCCGGTGCCGTGCGAACTCGCCGCCCTTGAACGGGTCACCGCCGCGGCTTTCGGCCAGCGCCGCAAGATGTTGCGTCAGAGCTTGAAACCGCTGGGCGATGCCGCTGCGCTGCTTGCCGCCGCCGGGATCGATGCAACCCGGCGCGCCGAAACGCTCAGCGTTCAGGAATTTGTCGCGCTGGCGAACGCGCTCGCGGAGCGAGGCTGAACGCTCAGGGGGCCTTCGACTGGGCGGTGATCAACGCATCAAGATCGCTTTCCAGGCGGTCCACCAGCGGGGCAAGCGCGGCGCGGCGGGGGCGCTTCAGGCGCTCGGCCATCAGGATCGACTTCAATTCCTCGAAGCAAGTGTTGAGGTCATCGTTGATCAGCACGTAATCGTATTCCTGCCAGTGCCGGATCTCGCCGAGCGCGGTGCGCAGGCGGCGGTTGATGGTGGCGGTGTCATCCTCGGCGCGGCGCTGCAGGCGCTGGTGCAGTTCCGGCACCGAGGGCGGCAGGATGAACACGGTCGCCATGTCGGGGCGCATCTTCTCGTAAAGCTGCATGGTGCCCTGCACATCGACATCGAACAGTACGTCGCGCCCCTCGGCCAGCGCCTTCTCAACCGGGATGCGCGGCGTCGCATAAAGGTTGCCGTGCACCTCAGCCCATTCGATCAGCTCGCCGTGCTCGCGCATGGCGTGGAATTCCTCAACCGTGCGGAAGTGATAGTGCACGCCGTCCACCTCGCTGGGGCGACGCTTGCGCGTCGTCACCGAGATCGACAGCGAAATGTCCGGCACGGTCTGCAGCAGCAGCCGGGTCAGCGCCGACTTGCCGGCGCCGGAAGGCGAGGAAATCACCAGCATGACACCGCGGCGGGTGGTGGGGGCGGAGGCTTGAGCCATGGCGCTACTCGATGTTCTGGATCTGCTCGCGGAATTGCTCGACCAGCGCCTTAAGGTCAAGCCCGATCCGCGTGAGCGCAAGATCATTGGCCTTGGAACAGAGCGTATTGCTCTCGCGAACCAGTTCCTGGGTTAGGAAATCGAGCTTGCGCCCCACCGGTTCGTCGGCGGCCAGCAGGGCACGCGCGGCATCGACATGGGCGATCAGCCGGTCGATCTCCTCACGGATGTCGATGCGGGCAGCGATCAGCACGGCCTCCTGATGCAGCCGGTCAGGATCGAGGCCGGTGGCGCCGTCCAGCAGCGCGGCGATCTGGGTCTGCAAGCGGGCGCGGATGGCGCCGGCACGGGCCGCCTCTGCCGTCCCGGCGGCGGCAATCGCCTGCCGCATGGCGTCAAGCTGGCCGCCGACGATCCGTTCGAGCGCGGCGCCCTCCTGCCTGCGGGCGGTGACGAGGCTATCGAGCGCCTCGTCAAACAGGGCAAGCACCGCTGCGCGGGCGGTCTCGTCGAGCGCGTCCTCGGTGCTTGATGTTTCGATCACGCCGGGCAGGCGCAACAGGTCGCCGACAGTAGCGGCGGCGAGATTGGCTTTCCACGCCAGCTTTTCCGCGAGCGCGGCGAAATCGGCGAACACCGCCTCGTTGATGCATGCCGCGCCGGATGCCGCCTCGCGCCGCACTGTCAGGCCGATCTGCACCGAACCGCGCGCCAGCCGCTTCTGCGCCCGAGCCCTCAGATCCTGTTCGAGCACGTCGAAGGGCGCCGGCAACCGGAACCGCAGGTCCAGCCCGCGCCCGTTGACACTGCGCAGTTCGAAGATCGCGACATGCACGCCGGCCTGCCCCTGCGCACGCGCAAAACCGGTCATGCTGGCAACGGCCATCGCTTCCCTCTTGCCTCGCTGTCGCCGCTCAGCGCAGCGCCGGCACCGATTTGGTCGAATTGAGATCGAACGTCCGGTTGGCGAGCGGATCGATCTTGGTGCCGGCGGACGCATCGCTGGCGCTGCGCGGCGCCGGGCCGGACGCTGGCACCGGCGCAAAGCCCTGCACGCGGGCAGCGGGGGCGCCACCGGGCATCGGCGTCGTCGGGATCGTCTGCGCCGAATTGAGATCATAGGTCTTGTCGGCAAGCGGATCGGGCGCGCCGCCGCGCCGCGTCGCAACCGTGCCGGTGGTCGCCGGAGCCGTGCGGTTGTCGCTGCGGGTGTTGCTGCCGGGGCGTTGGGCCGGGGCCGGTGCCGGCGCGGGCACTGCCTGCGGTACCGAGCCGAAGCCGGGCGCGGGGGCCGTGCCGCCGCTGTCGCGCGCCGCCTCGATCTGGCGCCAGCGGGCGACGTTGCGCTCGTGTTGCTCCAGCGTTTCGGCAAAGGCGTGGCCGCCGGTGCCGTCGGCAACGAAGAACAGTTCGCGCGTGCGCGAGGGGTTGGCGGCCGCCTCCATCGAGGCGCGGCCGGGATTGGCGATCGGCGTCGGCGGCAGGCCGTTGATCACATAGGTGTTGTAGGCGGTGTTGGACTGGATGTCGGCGCGCGTGATCGCCCGGCCGAGCGTGCCTTTGCCGGCGACGAGGCCGTAGACAATCGTCGGGTCCGACTGCAGCTTCATGTTGCGGTTGAGACGGTTGATGAACACGCCGGCCACCCGGCTGCGCTCGTCGGCCTTGCCGGTCTCCTTCTCGACCACCGAGGCGAGAATGACCAGATCGCCCGGCGTCTTGACCGGCAGGTCCTTGGCGCGCTTGGCCCAGATCTCGCCGAGGATGCGCTTCTGTTCCTTCTCCATGCGGGCCAGCAGCGAATCGCGCGAGGTGCCGCGAGCGATCTTGTAGGTGTCGGGCAGCAGCGCGCCCTCCCGCGGAATGCTGGCGACCTCGCCGACCAGCAGGTCGCTCTCCTTGAGGCGCTGCACGATCTGCTCGCTGGTCAGCCCTTCAGGGATGGTGATGGAATGCTCGATGGCGCGGCCGTTGGCGATGGTGTCGATCACCTCGCGCAGGCTTGCCTCGCGCTTGAACAGGAATTCGCCGGCCTTGAGGCGGCCATAGACCTGCGAAATCGCCATGATCTGGAACAGCATGGGCTGGGCGATGACGCCCTCGCGCTCCAGCAGTTCGGCGATTTCCTCGGCGCCGGCGCCGCGCTCGATGACGATGGACTTCTCGCTCTGCAGCGGGCCGGGAGAGGACACGACGCGCTTGACATAACCGACGCCGGCAGTCGCGACGATCAACAGGATGACACCCACGGTCAGCACCGCCGACAGCACGGCGATCAGCCCGCCCTGTTTGCGCTTGGGCCGCTCCGGCGGCGGCGGCGCCTTGACAGGCTTCAGCCGGTCGCGCGGGCCGAACAGCGAACGCCGCTTGCCCTTGTCGCCTTCTGCCGGATTGGGGTTGTCAGCCATTCACAACGTCTCCGCATGCCGGTTGACCCGGCAGCCTCTCCCAAGATTATGGCGAAAGGGAGAGCGCCTCCCCTTCCCTGATTATGCGAAACGCCGGAAGGCGAGCGACGCGTTGGTGCCGCCGAAGCCGAACGAATTGGACAGGGCCACGTCGATCCTGCGGGCGCGCGCCTTATGCGGAACCAGATCGATGGGCGTCTCGACCGAGGGATTGTCGAGGTTGATCGTCGGCGGTGCGATCTGATCGCGAATCGCCAGGATCGTGAAAATCGCCTCCACCGCGCCGGCCGCGCCGAGCAGGTGGCCGATGGCCGACTTGGTCGACGACATCGAGATCTTGGCGGCATTGTTGCCGACCAGCCGGGCCACCGCAGCAAGCTCGATCTCGTCGCCGAGCGGCGTCGAGGTACCGTGCGCGTTGACGTAGTCGACATCGGCGGCGGTGATGCCGGCCCGCTTCAGCGCCGCCGCCATGCAGCGATAGGCGCCATCGCCCTCGGGATGCGGCGAGGTGATGTGATAGGCATCGCCCGACAGGCCATAGCCGACCACCTCGGCATGGATGTGGGCGCCACGGGCGCGCGCATGTTCCAATTCTTCCAGAACCACGATGCCGGCCCCCTCGCCCATGACGAAACCGTCGCGGTCACGGTCATAGGGGCGCGAGGCGCGGTGCGGCTCGTCGTTGTAATTGGTCGACAGCGCGCGGCAGGCGGCAAAGCCAGCCAGCGATAGCCGTTCGAGCGGCGATTCGGTGCCGCCGGCCACCATCACGTCAGCGTCGCCCATCGCCACCAGCCGCGCCGCATCGCCGATGGCGTGGGCGCCGGTGGAACAGGCGGTGACGACGGCGTGATTCGGGCCCTTGAGGCCGTGCTCGATCGACACATAACCGCTGGCAAGGTTGATCAGCCGGCCGGGGATGAAAAACGGCGACAGGCGGCGGGGCCCCTTGTCGCGCAGGATGTTGGTGGCTTCGGAAATGCCGGTGAACCCGCCAATGCCGGAACCGATCAGCACACCCGAGGTGATCTGATCTTCATAGGAAGTCGGATGCCAGCCGGCATCGTCGAGCGCCTGTTTGGCCGCAGCCATCGCGAAGATGATGAAATCATCGACCTTGCGCTGTTCCTTCGGCTCCATCCAGTCGTCCGGATTGAAGGCATCCGGCACATCACCGCGCGGCACGACGCAGCCGATCTTGCAGGCAAGATCGGACACGTCGAACCGTTCGATGCGCTTGGCGGCGCTTTCGCTCGCGAGGATCCGCCGCCAGGTCGGCTCGACCCCGCACCCGTGCGGGGTCACCATGCCGAGGCCGGTGACGACAACCCTTCTCAGACCGGACATACCCGCTCCCCTGTTCGGTGACGGGAGATCAGGCCGCGTTCTTTTCGAGGAACTTGATGGCGTCGCCGACTGTGACGATCGTCTCGGCGGCATCATCCGGGATCTCCACCCCGAACTCCTCCTCGAACGCCATCACCAGTTCCACGGTGTCGAGGCTGTCCGCGCCGAGGTCATCGATGAAGTTCGCCTTGTCGACGACCTTGTCTGCATCCACGCTCAGATGCTCGATGACGATCTTCTTCACGCGTTCGGCGATAGTGGCCATGATGCGAATTCCTTTGTTTGACTAACTATCTGCCGGCACACCCGCCAGGGGCGAGCCGAAGATACTCACAAAACCGCGCAAGCCCCGACCACGCTGGGTCGCAGCCCGCAACAGCTTCGCCCTTCTCTTGTTAGAACCTGCGAGAAAGTCAACCTTTCAGCAAGCAACCGGAGCGGGCGAAGTGAAGCTTTTTTGTGGGCGAAGCTCAGATCCGGGCCATTCCGCCGTTTACATGCAGGGTCTGGCCGGTGATGTAGGCCGCCTCGTCGGAGGCAAGAAACACCGCGGCGGCCGCGATTTCCGCCGCCGTGCCAAGCCGGCCGGCGGGCACATCCTTCATGATGCCCTCGCGCTGCTTGTCGTTCAGCGCTTCGGTCATCGGCGTTTCGATAAAGCCGGGCGCGATGCAGTTGACGGTGATGCTGCGGCTGGCAATCTCCATCGCCAGCGATTTGGTCATGCCGATCATGCCGGCCTTGGCCGCCGAATAGTTGGCCTGGCCGGGATTGCCGGTGACCCCGACGATCGAGGTGATGCCTATGATTCGACCGAAGCGGCGGCGGATCATCGATTTGACGGCAGCGCGCGCCAGCATGAAGCCGGCAGTGAGGTTGACCGCCAGCACGGCGTCCCATTCCTCGTCCTTCATGCGCATGAACAGGTTGTCGCGGGTGATGCCGGCGTTGTTGACCAGGATGTCGACCTTGCCCATCGCCACTTCGGCCGCCGGATAGAGCGCTTCCACCGAGGCGCGGTCCGACAGGTTGGCGGGCGTCACATGCACCCGTTCGCCAAGCCGGCCGGCGAGCTTTTCCAGCGCTTCGGCGCGGGTGCCTGACAGCGCTACCGTGGCGCCCTGCGCATGCAGCGCCTCGGCGATCGCCGCGCCGATTCCCCCCGAAGCGCCGGTGACCAGCGCGCACTTGCCTGTCAGATCAAACATGTTTGCAGCCCCGATTTTCGCCCTCCTTACGCGACCGGGCGGAAGGCGGCAAGCGGCCCGGTGGCGCTGCGCCGGCCGCGGAACCGGGTTCGCGATGCAAAAAAAGCCGCTGCGGCGCTCTCCGCTCTTTCCGTCGCCGCATTTTTAGGGCATCGGAGCGGCGACAGTTACAACATCAGGGTCTGGCGCCATGCTCGACGGTATTCGCAAAGCTGCCAATAACTGGCTGGGACGCATCGTCCTGACCATCATCATGGGCGTGCTGATCCTGTCCTTTGCCATCTGGGGCATCGGCGACATGCTGCGCGTGCAGGGCAATACCGCAGTGGCCACGGTGGGCAAGACGGTCATCGACGCCGAACAGGTGCGCCGGACCTATACCAATGCGCTGGATGACCTTTCGCAGCGCTCGCGTACGCGCGTCACGACCGAGCAGGCCAAGGCGTACGGCCTCGACCGGCAGGTGATCGCCCGGCTGGTCAGCGAAGCGGCGCTCGACCAGAAGGCCAAGGATTTCGGCCTCAATCTCGCCGACGAGGACGTCGCGCGCATCACCATGGCCGAGCCGGCGTTCAAGGGGCCAAGCGGTCAGTTCGACCGGGTGCGCTTCTATGACGTGCTGCGGCAGGCGGGCATGAACGAGGCCATGTTCTTCAACGAGCAGAAGCGCTCGCTGCTGCGCCGCACCATCGCCAGCGCCGTAGGCGGCGAGCCGCCGCCGCCGCAGGTGTTGCTGGATGCCGCCTATCGCTACCTGACCGAGGAGCGCACGCTGAGCTATATCGTGTTGCCCCCGTCCCTGCTGGGTGAGATCGCCGCGCCGGACGAGGCCGCGCTGAAGAGCTTCTTCGAGGGGCGCAAGGGCGATTTCCGCGCGCCGGAATACCGCAAGGTGACGCTGCTGTCCGCCCTGCCCTCCGAGATCGGCGTTGACCTGACGGTCACCGAAGCCGATCTGCGCCGCGTGTATGACCGCGGCATCGCTGCCGGCCAGCTTGGCTCGCCGTCGAAGCGCGAGGTGCTGCAGATCCTGTATGCGAACGAGGCGGAAGCAAAAGCCGCGGCGGAAAAGCTCGCTGCGGGCACCAGCTTCGAGGCGCTGATGGAGGCCAAGGGCATCAAGCCCGCCGATGCCAACCTCGGCCTCAAGGCCCGGCGCGAGTTCGCCGATCCGGCCGTTGCCGAAGCGAGTTTCGCGCTCGACGAGGGACAGGTGTCGGCGCCGGTCAAGACCGGCTTCGGCTATGCGCTGATCAAGGTCGCCAGGATCGATGCGGGCAGCGAAGTGCCGTTCGATACAGCCAAGGACAGTCTGGGCGAACTCGCCAAGGCCGAAAAGCTGCGCTCGGACCCGAAGATCCAGAACAGGCTCGACGAGATCCAGAAGAAGGTCGAGGAGGCCAAGATCGCCGGCAAGGCGCTGGCGGAAGCCGCGCCGCTGGTCGGTCTTGCCCTGCGCAGCATCGACGCGCTCGACGCCACCGGCCGCGACAAGGCCGGCAAGCCGGTATCCCTGCCCGGTAGCGAAGAGACGCTGAAGGCCATCTATCAATCGGACATCGGCCTCGACAATGAGGCGCTGCGGCTCAAGGACGGCGGTCTGGTCTGGTTCGAGATTGCCGCAGTGGAAGCGGCGCGCGAGCGCACGCTCGACGAAGCCAAGGCCGAGGTTCTGGCCAAATGGCGCAGCGAGGAAGTGGCGCGTGGCCTTGCCGCGCGGGCCGAGGCGCTGGTCAAACGGATCGAGGCCGGCGAGGCGCTGGCGGCGGTCGCCGAGGGGGTTGAGGTCAAGACGGCCAAAGTGACGCGCCAGAACGGCGGCGCGCTGGGGGCGATCGGAACCGGCGCGGCCTTTGCTGTTGCGCCCGGCAAGGCGACCTCCGCCAGCCTGCCCTCCGATCAGGGCCGCGTGGTGCTGAAGGTTGACGAGAGCCGGGCCAGCCCGCTTGATCCGGCTTCCGGCGTCGGCCTGCAGTTCAAGAAGCAGCTTGGCGAACAGCTCGGCGAGGATCTGGTCACCCAGTATATCCAGCGCGTGCAGTCCGAACTCGGCACCAAGATCGACCAGCGGATGCTGCAGAACGCCATCGGCGGCAATTCCGGCAGTTGATTATGGGTGCGCAGGACGAGGCGGAAACCTTCCGGCGCCGCTATGAGGCGGGCGAGAGCCAGTGCGTGGTCGCACGGCTGGTTGCCGATCTCGAAACGCCGGTTTCCGCCTATCTCAAGCTGAAGACGGCATTCGACGGGCCATCGATCCTGCTTGAATCGGTCGAGGGTGGCGCGACGCGTGGTCGCTATTCCATCCTGGGGCTCGCGCCGGACCTGATCTGGCGCTGCCAGGACGGGGCGGCGGCGATCAGCGAGAATGGCGGCGATTTCGTTGCCGAACAGGCCGCGCCGCTCGCCTCCCTGCGCGCACTCACCGCCCGCTCCGCGCTCGATCTCGACGAGAGCCTGCCGCCGATGGCCTGCGGCGTGTTCGGCTATCTCGGCTATGACATGGTGCGCGAGATGGAGCGGCTGGCCCCGGCCAAGCCCGATCCGATCGGCGTGCCCGATGCGCTGCTGATCCGGCCGCTGGTCGTCGTGGTGTTCGATTCGGTGAAGGACGAGATGGTCGTCGTCACCCCTGTCCGCCCGCGTGCCGGCCGCAGCGCAAGGCAGGCGCAGGAGGCGGCGCAGACGCTGATCGACCGCGCGGTCGCGGCGCTAGAAGGCGCGCTCAGGCATGAGGATAGCACCGGCGATGCAACGCGCATTGCCGCCATGCTGGCGCGCGGCGGTCAGGCGATGTCCAACACGCCGCCCGAGACCTATCTGGCGATGGTGCGCCGCGCCAAGGAGTATATCCTCGCCGGCGACATTTTTCAGGTGGTGCTGTCGCAGCGGTTCTCGCAGGATTTCGATCTGCCGGCTTTCTCGCTCTACCGGGCGCTGCGGCGGGTCAATCCGTCGCCCTATCTCTGCTATCTCGATTTCGAGGATTTCCAGATCGTCTGTTCCTCGCCGGAAATCCTGGTCAAGGTGCGCGACGGCAAGGTGACGATCCGCCCCATCGCCGGCACGCGCAAACGCGGCGCCACCGGGGCCGAGGACCGGGCGCTGGAAGCGGAACTGCTGGCCGATCCGAAGGAACGCGCCGAGCATTTGATGCTGCTCGATCTCGGCCGCAACGATGTCGGCCGCGTCGCCGCCATCGCCAGCGTGGCCGTGACCGAAAGTTTCTTCGTCGAGCGCTACAGCCAGGTGATGCACATCGTCTCGAATGTGGAGGGGCGCGTTGCGGACGGCGTCGATGCCATCGACTGCCTTGCGGCCGGCTTTCCCGCCGGCACGGTGTCGGGCGCGCCCAAGGTACGGGCGATGGAGATCATCGACGAACTGGAGAAGGACAAGCGCGGCCCCTATGCCGGCTGCATCGGCTATTTCGGCGCCGACGGCACGTTCGACTCCTGCATCGTGCTGCGGACCGCGGTGGTCAGGGATGGCGTGATGCATGTGCAGGCGGGCGCCGGCATCGTGCATGATTCCGATCCGCAGTCGGAGCAGGCCGAATGCGAGAACAAGGCCAAGGCCCTGTTCCGGGCAGCGGAAGCGGCGCTGCGCTTCGCCGCAGAGGCACGGAGGGGCCAGTGACCGGCGCAAGCTCTGCCGCGCGGGCGATGAACATCGTCCTCATCGACAACTACGACAGTTTCACCTTCAACCTGGTGCATCTGATCGGCGCGCTGGGGCCGCGCATCGAGGTGTTTCGCAACGACCGCATCACGGTCGCCGGGGTGCTGGCGAAAAATCCCGATGCCATCGTGCTGTCGCCGGGGCCGTGCACGCCGAACGAAGCGGGCATCATGCTCGATCTCATCGGCGCGGCGGCGGGCAAGGTGCCGCTGTTCGGCGTCTGCCTCGGCCATCAGGCGATCGGCCAGGCGTTCGGCGGCAAGGTGGTGCGCGCCCCTGCCCCCATGCATGGCAAGGTTTCCGCCGTTTCACACAATGGACGCGGGCTGTTCCGTGGCCTCAACGGACCGCTCAACGCGGCGCGTTATCATTCGCTTGTTGTGGAGCGGGCGAGCCTGCCGACCAGCCTGACCATCGAGGCCGAGGCCGACGGGCTGATCATGGCCGCCTCGCACCGCGACCTGCCGGTGCATGGCGTACAGTTCCACCCCGAGAGCATCGCCTCCGAACACGGGGCGACGCTGATCGGCAATTTCCTCGATCTGGCGCAGGCCTGGAACGGCCGCGCCAGGTAAAACCGCTCAGCGCTCCGGCGTCACCAGCGCGATCTTGCCGATATGCGCACTCGATTCCATCAGCGCATGGGCTTGCGCCGCCTCGCTGAGCGGGAATGTGGCGAACATCTGCGGCTTCAGCTTTCCGGCGCCGAGCAGCGGCCAGACCTTCGCTTCCAGCGCGCGGGCGATGGCCGCCTTTTCCGCTACGCTGCGCGGGCGCAGGGTGGAGCCGGTCAGCGTCAGCCGCTTCATCATGATGCGGCGGATGTCGATGGTCGACAGCGCGCCGCCGAGCGTGGCGATGACGACGATGCGCCCGCCCGTCGCAGCACAATCGATATCGCGCGGGATGTATTCGCCCGCCACCATGTCGAGGATCACATCGACGCCGCGCTTGCCCGTTGCCTCGCGCGCCACGGCGACGAAATCCTCGCTGCGATAGTTGAGCGCGATATCGGCGCCGAGCGCGCGGCACGCCGTCACCTTGTCGTCGCTGCCGGCTGTGGCAATGACGCGGGCGCCGAACGCCTTGGCCAACTGGATCGCCGTGGTGCCGATGCCGGAAGAGCCGCCGTGGATAAGCAGCCACTCGCCGTGCCGGAGCGCGCCGCGCTCAAATACGTTGGTCCAGACCGTGAAGAAGGTTTCCGGCAGACAGGCGGCCTCGATCATCGAAAGGCCCGCCGGCACCGGCAAGGCCAGATCCTCGTCGACCAGCGCATACTCGGCATAGCCGCCGCCGGCGACCAGCGCCGTCAGCCGGTCGCCCGCCTTCCAGCGGGTGATGCCGGGGCCGAGCGCCACCACCTCGCCTGCCAGTTCCAGCCCCGGAATATCCGGCGCGCCCGGCGGCGGCGGATAGACACCCTGCCGCTGGGCGACATCGGGACGGTTGACCCCCGCCGCCGCCACCTTGACCAGCAGCTGCCGATCGCCCGGCACCGGCAGCGGCCGGACCTCCGGCACCAGCACATCCGGTCCACCGGGTTGGGCGATGGCGATCGCGGTCATGGTTGCGGGAAGGATGCGGACCATTATAGGATTCTCCTGTGCTCGGCTGGCACAGGTAGCAGGCAGGCCCGATCAGGGGAACCAGATGCGCGACGATGAGGACAGACCCAGGCCCAAGGTGAGCCACGCGATCGGCCAGGATCTGTCGCTGCTCTCGGTGGAGGAACTGGAGGCGCGCATCGCGCTGCTCGGCGAGGAGATTGAGCGGCTGAACCGCGATCGGGAGAAGAAGCTGACCTCGCGCTCGGCGGCGGATGCGTTTTTCAAGCTTTAGGGCAATTTACAGCTGTTTCGGTCTGAAACGTTTAAAAATCGAGTCTTTTACAAGGTATTAACGACTCCTGTTTAGGGTGATGGCTGTCCAGTTCTTCTGGATCGAGTGGCTCCTGTCACTCTGTTTGACGCCTCCCTGTTAAACTTTTCCGGGCCGCCTCTGCGGCCCTTTTTTTGTGCGCCGGCGCCAGAGCCCGCCGAAATTAACCATAATAAACAGTTACCCCTGCCGCTTATGGTTAAAGTCGCTATAGCTTGCATCCGTCTTCCGTCGACGCCTAAGGCTGTCGCAATTGGGAACAAGAACAGTCCAGTCGGACGGAGACAAGTATGCAGGATGCGCGTTGCGATTTTTCGATGAATAATGAGCGGACCATTGCCACGGTTTCCTTCACCCAGCGGATGGTGGCATCCGAGGGGTTCAAGGCGCTGTTCCGCGAAGGAATGGCCCTTGTCGAGGAAACGGCGGCCTATCTCGACGGGCCGGGCCGCGCCGAATCGCGGGCCCTGACGCGTCCCAACGCGCTTGCCTATGCCAGCGAAAGCATGCGTCTGACCACGCGGCTGATGCAGCTCACCTCCTGGCTGCTGCTGCAGCGGGCGGTCAATGAGGGCGAGCTGTCGCGTGAGGATGCCGAGCGCGAGCACAGCCGCATCAAGGTGTCGCCGCAGGACATCGCCTCCTCCTCCGACATGTTCGTGCTGCTGCCCGTGGCGCTGCGCACGCTGGTCGAGCGCTCGCTGCGCCTGCAGGATCGGATCGTGCGCATCGACACCGATCTGAAAGGCGGCGGCTCCGAAGCTGCCAATCCGGTGGCGAACCAGCTCGGCGTGCTGCAGGCGGCGATCAACCTCAAGCAATTGTGATTGCGGGTCTGTGATTTCGCGGCGGTCCTCGCGCTGACCTTCATCCGTTCAGGTGGTCTCTGTCGATCGGGAGTGTGCTTCGATCTCTCCATAAACGTGGGAGGAGATCATGGCGCTTACAATTACCAATCACAAGATCAATGGCGCGGTGAATAGCCCGGTGCCGGCGGGCGGCGCGCTGACAGCCCCCCGGTATCTGGTTTGCCACTTCACCGGGGGCGGTTCGATTGCCGGCTCGCTCGAAACGCTGAAGGCGAATGGCACCAGCTATCACGTTCTGATCGATCGTGACGGAACGATCCATCAGGTTGCGCCCTTCAACAAGCGCGCCGCGCATGCTGGGATCAGCAACTGGAAGGGCTTGGATGGTTTGAATGAGCATTCCATCGGCATTTCTTTGGCCAACTACGGGGGCTATCTGAGAAAGCTGCCGGGCAATGTCTGGCGCGCGCCGGGAGGTGCGGAGCTGCCCGGCAGTCGCGTGGTCGTCGCCGAACATCACATCGGGCTCACCAACCTGATCGCCTGGGAACGCTTTCCGAGTGAGCAGTTGGCGGCCATGCTCGATGTCGTCGCGGCGATCAAGGCTGCCTATCCGAGCATCATCGACTCGATGGGGCACGATGAGATTGCGATGGGGCGCCGCGAGGATCCCGGGCCGAATTTCCCTTGGGGGGATGTGCACGCGCTTTTCCCTGCCCGCAAGAATGATCTCGGCCCGATTTCGCGCATTTCCTCGCCGGACGGGTTCGCCAGCCTCAGAAAGAAGCGCTCGTCATCTTCTGCGGAGATCGCCAAGTTGACCAATGGAACCCAGGTCCATGTCCGGTCGGTCAGCTACGTCTATCAGACCAATGCGGCGGGCAAGACGGTGGCTGTCAGAGGGCCCTGGGTGTCGGTTGCCCGGCACAACACGGTCGAGCACGCGGGTTTTGTCGCGCGCCAGTTGCTGTCGCCAAAACCGTAGAACGCCGGATTATCGCCCACAAAAAAGGCCCCGCAAGCGGGGCCTTTCTGCGTTGGTCGGTTGCGGCTTACTTCTTGTTGAAGGACAGGCCGGCAAACTTGGAATTGAACTTCGACAGACGGCCGCCGCGATCCATCAGCGTCTGCGAGCCGCCGGTCCAGGCCGGGTGGGTCTTGGGGTCGATGTCGAGGTTGAGCGTGTCGCCCGCCTTGCCGTAGGTCGACCGGGTGGTGAACTCAGTGCCATCGGTCATCACGACCTTGATGAAATGGTATTCGGGATGCGTCTCGGCCTTCATGGCGTTTGTTCCTGCGTCGGGCCGGGCGGCGATGGCGCCGTATGCCAGGCAATGCGGTGGAAAATGGAAGCGCCCCTATAAACGAGAACCCGGCGGTGAGCAAGCGGCTCCGACGCCCGCCCGCGCGCCTACGCGCGCTTTCAACCCTCCCTTAAGGCTGTTGGCGCGTCGTGGCAGCGGATTAGCCGCCGTTTAGGAGATCGGGTGCGAGGATTGCCGGCGAAACAGGGGACATGCGCGCCGATGCAGCGGCCTGCCATCGAGATGACCGTCGCGACCACGCCTGAACCGCATGGCAGGCTGAAGCGGCTTGCCGGGTTGCTGGCGCCGGCGATGGCGCTGGTTGTGCGGATCAGTGCGGCCGGCCTTGCCTATCTGATGCAGATCGCGCTGGCCCGTGTGCTCGGCGCGGAGGATTACGGAATCTTCGCCTGGGTGTGGGCGTTCGTGGCGATCGGCGGCTTTGCCGGCGCGTTCGGCTTCGGCCAGACCTCGGTGCGCGCGCTGGCCCGGTATCATGAAGATGGCGCCGGGGCGCTCGCCGCCGGTTTCGTGCGCACGAGCCTCGGGATTGTCGGGGGTGGCACGCTGGCGCTGGCGCTGGCGGGGTGCGGTCTGCTGCTGGCCCTGCCGGCGCTGGCCCCTGCCCCGGCCTATCTGGCACCGCTGCTCCTGATGTGCGCGACGGTGCCGTTCTTCGCCCTCGGCGATCTGGCCGAAGGCTTCGCCCGTTCGCAGGGCTGGAACCTGCTCGCCCTCGCCCCGCCCTATCTGATGCGGCAGGGGCTGATCCTGATCGGACTGCCGGGTCTGGTCATGCTCGGCTTTGCGCCGGATGCGACGCTGGCGATGGCCGTGGCGCTGGTCGCAACCGCGATGGCCGCGCTGGTCCAGCTTGCGCTAGTGCTGATCCGGCTGCAGCGCGAGGGGCTGGTTGCCGGTCCCTCCGCCTATCGGGTCAGGGAATGGCGGGCCGAGGCGCTGCCGGTATTCTTCGGCGATCTGGCGCAGGTGCTGCGGCAGAATGCCGATGTGCTGCTGCTCGCGCTGTTTGTCAGCCCGGCCGAGATCGGCATCTATTTCGCCGCGACCCGTGTTGCCAGCCTGCTCGGGCTGATTGAATTTGCGGTGGGCGCCACGGTCGGCCACCGGTTCGCCCGTGCGGCGGAGGCAGCGCGCGGCCCGGCGCTGGCAGAGCTTGCCAACGGAGCGGCGCGGCTGACCTTCTGGCCGACGGCAATCGGCGCGCTGGTCCTCGCCGGGGCCGCCGGCCCGATCCTGAGCCTGTTCGGTGCCGATTATGCGGGGGCTGCGCCGCTGGTGCTGTGGCTTGCCGCCGGTCACGCCTTTCGCGCGATCATCGGCCCGGCCGAGGACCTTATCATCACGCGCGGGGCCGGCGCGGCGACGTTTCATGCCCAGCTTGCCGGGCTGGTGGTGGTGGCCAGTGGCGTGGTCTGTCTCGTGCCGCTGTTCGGGCTGGCCGGTGCGGCGATGGCCGCCTTCGCCTCGATGGCAGCGACAACGCTGGTGCTCGCCCTGGCCTGCCGCCGCCACATCGGCTTCTGGCCCTGCGGGCTTTGTCTGACCTTTGCCTCACGTCATGGGGATCACTGATGCACTACGAACGCCAATGGGAGTTGCAGCCGGGCCTGCCGTTCGTGCCGGAATGGACGACGACCAGCCGCCTCGCCGACCGGCGCGCGGCCTGGGAGCGGCTGGCGCGCAACGCTGTCGAGCCCAACCCGTTCTATGAGCCAGACTACCTGATCGCCTCGGCCCGGCACATCGAGGGCGAGGACATCCGCTGTCTTGCGATCTATCGCGACGGGGCGCGCGATGCCGATCTGGTTGGACTGTTCCCGTTTGGCCGGGCGCGGCTGATGCAGGGCGCGCTGCTGCCGGCGTTCGAGTTCTATGCCAACGACTACGTGTGCTCGACGGCGCCGCTGATCGACAAGGAGGCGCCCGAGGCGGTGTGGCGCTGCATGTTCGCGGCGCTGGAGCGGGCCGAGGGAGTGCCGAAGGTGCTGCTCGCCTCGCTCATGCCCGCTCGTCGTGGCGCGTTCGCCAGTCTCGAAGCCGTGCTGAACGAGATCGGCCTTGCGCATACGGCGATCGAGCGCAGCCAACGGGCCGCCGTGATGACGCCGGAGACATCGGAAGCCCTGATGGCCGGCCTGTCCTCCGGCCGGCGCAAGGAGATGCGCAGAAAGGCCCGCAAGCTCGAAGAGATGGGCTGCGTCAGCTACCGTTCCATCGTCACCCAGGAGGGCCGCAAGGCCGCGATCGAGGATTTCCTGAAGCTCGAACACTCGGGCTGGAAGGGAAAGACCGGCACCGCGCTCACCTCCCGGCCCGAAAGCCGCGCATTTGCCGAGGCAGCCTTTGCTGCCGACAATGTGGAGATCGATTGTCTGGCGCTCGACGGCAAGCCGCTGGCGATGACGGTCAATCTGGTGAGCGGGCGCGCCGTCTTTGCCATCAAGACCGCCTATGACGAGAGCTTTTCCAGCCTCAGTCCCGGCGTGCAACTGGACATCTGGACCGTCGGCAATGTCGCCCGCCAGCCGGAACGCTACGATCGCATCGATTCCTGTGCGGTGCCCGGCCATCCGATCGAGGCGATCTGGCTGGACAAGGAGCCGATCCTCTCGCTGGCCATCGGCACGCGCGCCGGCGTGCCGCAATCGCGGATCGAGCAGTTCGCGATGATGATGCGCAATTTCGCGCGGTTGAAAAACTGGCTCAGGGAGCAGTTCTCGTCCGTCAAGGCCGGGTGATTTACGTCGATATTTTATGCCCGCGGGGGCGACTTCACCGCGCGGAAAATACGCGCCTCACCACATGTCGAGCGAGACGCGCGCCAGATCCGACATGCGCGACTGATCCCACGGCGGATCGAACACCATGCGGACGGTGCAACCCGACACGCCGGGGCAGGAATTGACGGCATTCTCCACCCAGCCGGGCATTTCGCCCGCCACCGGACAGCCGGGCGCGGTCAGGGTCATGTCGATGTCGACGTGGCGGTCATCCTTGATCTCGACCCGGTAGATCAGGCCAAGTTCATAGATGTCGGCCGGGATTTCCGGATCGTAGACGGTTTTCAGCGCGCCGATGATGAGATCGGTCAGCCGGTCGATTTCCTCGGGCGGCAGCGAGGCGTCGGCGGCGGTTTCCGGGCGGTTGGGTTCATGCAGAACGTCGCTCATGGCCAGCCCTCACGAAAACAGCGATTGCGCGCGCACCAGCGCGTCGGCGAGCGCATCCACCTCGGCGCGGGTATTGTAGAGCGCGAAGGAGGCGCGGCAGGTCGCCGTTTCGCCGAAGCGTTTCAGCAGCGGCATGGTGCAATGCGTGCCGGCCCGCACGGCGATGCCGTAGCGGTCGATCACGGTGGCGATGTCGTGGGCATGGGCGTTGGGGAAGGAGAACGAGACGATCGCTCCCTTCTGCCGCGCGGTGCCGACGATCCTCAGCGCGTTGATCGCGCCGAGCCGCTGATGCGCATAGGCGACGAGATCGTCCTCGTGCGCGCGGATCGCGTCCTTGCCGATCGCGTTGATGTAGTCGAGCGCCGCGCCAAGGCCGGCCGCAGGCACGATGGGCGGGGTGCCCGCCTCGAATTTGTGCGGCGGCGTGCCATAGGTCACGCCGGTTTCCGTCACCTCGCGGATCATCTCGCCGCCGCCCAGAAACGGCGGCATGCGCTCCAGCCATTCACGCCGGCCATAGAGCGCACCGATGCCCGAAGGACCGTAAAGCTTGTGACCGGTGATGACGTAGAAATCGCAACCGATGTCCTGAACGTCGACGGGCAGATGCACGGCTGCCTGCGAGCCATCAACCACCACCGGGATGCCGTGCGCATGAGCGATGCGCACCACGTCCTTGACCGGCACGATCGTGCCGAGCGCGTTCGACATGTGGGTGATGGCGACAATCCGGGTGCGCTTGGTCAACAGGCGCTCGAAGGCATCGAGATCGAAATTGCCCTCGTCATCCACCGGCGCCCATTTGATCGCCACCCCGTGGCTCTCGCGCCAGTAGTTCCACGGCACGATGTTGGAGTGATGCTCCATGATCGACAGGACGATCTCGTCGCCCGCCGTCAGCCCCACCGCGCGGCCAAGCGAGGATGCGACCAGATTGAGCGATTCCGTCGCGTTCTTGGTGAAGACGATCTCATCAAGCGAGGGTGCGTTGAGGAAGGCCCGCACCTTCTCGCGCGCGCCCTCATAGGCCTCCGTCGCCGCATTGGCGAGGTAATGCAGCCCGCGGTGCACGTTGGCGTATTCGCTTTCGTAAACCGCCCGCATGCGATCCAGCACGGCGCGCGGCTTCTGGGCGGAGGCCGCGTTGTCGAGATAGACCAGCGGCTTGCCGTAGGGCTTGAGCGCCAGGGCCGGAAAATCGGCGCGGATGCGGGCGATGTCGTAGGTCATGCCCCCTCGCCCACCCTCGCCTTCAGCCAGCGCTCGACAACCCCGTTCAGGCGCTCGCGCGCTTCCTCGTGGCTGACGAATTCCAGCACCTCGCCGACGAAGGCGTGGATCATCAGCGCTTCGGCTTCCTTGCGCGGCAGGCCGCGCGCCTGCAGGTAGAACAGCAGATCCTCGTCGAGTTCGCCGCAGGTGGCGCCATGGGCGCAGACCACGTCGTCGGCGAAGATCTCAAGTTCCGGCTTGTTGTTCATGGACGCGCCTTCCGACAGCAGAAGGGCGTTGGACGCCATCTGCCCGTCAGTCTTCTGGGCGTCCTTCTTGACCATGATGCGGCCCTGGAACACGCCGGTCGCCTCGCCGTCGACCACCGTGCGGAACAATTCGCGGCTCTCGCAGCCCGGCGCGATATGATCAATCGCCAGAGTGGAATCGGCATGCTGGTTGCCGTTGAGAAGGGCGATACCGCGCACGCCAAGTTTGCCGCCCTCACCTTCCATCGCCACATGCACCTGATGGCGCGCGACCGCTCCGCCAACCGCGATGTTGATGGTCGAGAACTCGGAATGGGCGCCCATCCTGACGCCGACGCCGGTGAAGCCGAGCGTCCGGCGGCCAAGGCCGTTGAATGTGACGTATTCCACCTTGGCATTCCTGCCGATGATGAACTCGACCACCGTGCTCACCTGATTTTCGACATCGTCCGGCCCGACCACGGTGTCGAGCAGCGTCAGTTCCACATCGTCCTCGACAATGACCAGCGCGCGCGCATGCAAAGAGGCCGGCACGCTGGAGCCGCCGGTCGAAAAGGCGTGGATCGGCAGAGCCAGCTTGCTGCCCTTCTTGATGCGCGCCAGCACGCCGCCGAGGTACATCGCTTCGTTGAGCGCTGCCATCGGATCGGAGGCCGCAGAAAACGCCGTGCCAAGGTGGGCGATCAGCGGATGGCCGGAGCGTATCGCCTCGGACAGCTCCAGCACCTCGGCGAAATCAACCCGATCGCCGGTCAGGATGCCCTGCGCGTTCACGAGCAGAGCGTCATAGGCCTTGATGCCGCTGAACGGATCCTGCATCACGCTGGCGAGCGCCAGATCCTCCGAGGACTCGGACGAGACCGGCGGCAATACCGACTTCTGCATCGCGCGCCAATCGGTGTAATGCCAGGCTTCCAGCCGGCGGCCGGGAAGGCCGGTCTTCTCGAACTGGGCGAAGGCCTTCTTCCGCGCTGCGGTGCCGGGCAGGTGCGGCAGCAACGCCTGGAACTGTTCGGCAAGGCCGAGATCGACCGGGCTTTTCAGGGTGTGAACGGTCATCGTCGCCTCACGCCGCTTCGATGTAGTCGGCATAGCCGTTCTTTTCGAGCTCGAGCGCCAGCTCCTTGCCGCCCGAACGCACGATCCGCCCCTTGGCCATCACATGCACCGTGTCGGGCACGATGTGATCGAGCAGGCGCTGATAATGGGTGATGACCAGCATGCCGCGATCCTTGGCGCGCAGGGCGTTCACCCCTTCCGAGACGATGCGCAGGGCATCGATGTCGAGGCCGGAATCGGTCTCGTCGAGAATGCAGAACTTCGGCTTGAGCAGCGCCATCTGCAGGATTTCCATGCGCTTCTTCTCGCCGCCGGAAAAGCCGACGTTGAGCGCGCGCTTGAGCATGTCGGGATCGATCTTCAGGTTGGAAGCGGCACCGCGCACCGCCTTCATGAAGTCGGCCGGGCCGATCTCCTCCTCGCCGCGCACCTTGCGCTGGGCGTTCATCGCCGCCTTCAGGAAGGTCATGGTGGCAACGCCCGGAATTTCGAGCGGATACTGGAAGGCGAGGAACAGGCCCGCCGCCGCGCGCTCGTGCGCTTCCATCTCCAGCACGCTTTCCCCGTTGAGCAGGATGTCGCCCTCGACCACCTCGTAGTCCTCCTTGCCGGCGATGACATAGGAGAGGGTCGATTTGCCCGAGCCGTTCGGCCCCATGATGGCGGCGATCTCGCCCGCCTTCACCGAAAGGTTCAGGCCGTTGAGGATCTGGGTGTCGGTATCCGCGATGCGGACGGTCAGGTTCTTGATCTCGAGCATGGGATTCGTCCTGTTCACTGGGCGCGGCTGGCAGCGGCCTTTTCGGCCAGCTTCAGCTTCATGTTGATGACGGCGAGTTGCTTGTTCAGCGCGCTGATCCGGCTTGCCGCACTGGACGGCAATTTGCGCATCGGCAGAGGCCGACCAAGGTCGGGCGACAGGGCCGCGATGGCATCGGTGATGGTCTTTTTCTGCGCTTCAAGCGCTGCGAGGTCGGTCATGATGCTTCCATGTTCTGCTGTCGCCCTGCCCCGGCACTCTCGCCGGGCATCCGCGACATTCAATTTCGGTCTCAAGGCGTGGTCGGCCGGGACCAGCCCGGCCGCGGCGGTGTCGAGTTACCCCACGCTCCCCTCAAGGCTCACGGCGATCAGCTTCTGAGCCTCCACGGCAAATTCCATCGGCAGTTGCTGGAGCACGTCTTTGACGAAGCCGTTGACGATCAGCGCCACGGCCGCCTCCTCGTCGAGGCCGCGCTGCAGGCAGTAGAACAGCTGGTCCTCGGCGATCTTCGAGGTGGTCGCCTCATGCTCGAACACGGCGGTGGCGGTCTTGCTCTCGATGTAGGGCACCGTATGGGCGCCGCAATCGTTGCCGATCAGCAGGCTGTCGCAATTGGTGAAGTTGCGGGCATTCTTGGCCTTGCGGTGGGCCGAGACGAGGCCGCGATAGGTGTTCTGCGAATGGCCGGCGGAGATGCCCTTCGAGATGATCTTGGAGGTGGTATTGGCCCCCAGATGGATCATCTTGGTGCCGCTATCGACCTGCTGGTAGCCGTTGGAAATGGCGATCGAGTAGAACTCGCCCGAAGATCCCTCGCCGCGCAGGATGCAGGAGGGATATTTCCAGGTGATCGCCGAGCCGGTTTCGACCTGCGTCCACGAGATCTTGGAGCGGGCGCCACGGCAGTCACCGCGCTTGGTGACGAAGTTGTAGATGCCGCCCTTGCCGTCCTTGTCGCCGGGATACCAGTTCTGCACGGTGGAATACTTGATCTCGGCATCGTCGAGCGTGATCAGTTCGACCACAGCGGCATGCAGCTGGTTCTCGTCGCGCTTGGGCGCGGTGCAGCCCTCCAGATACGAGACGTAGGCGCCCTTGTCGGCGATGATCAGCGTGCGCTCGAACTGGCCGGTCTTCTGCTCGTTGATGCGGAAATAGGTGGACAGCTCCATCGGGCAGCGCACGCCCGGCGGGATGTAGACGAACGAGCCGTCCGAAAACACCGCCGAGTTGAGCGTCGCATAGAAGTTGTCGGTAGTCGGCACCACCGTGCCGAGATACTTCTTCACCAGCTCGGGATGTTCCTTCACCGCTTCCGAGATCGAGCAGAAGATGACACCGGCTTTGGCGAGCTCTTCCTTGAAGGTGGTGACCACGGAGACCGAATCGAACACCGCATCGACAGCGACCCTGGCGCCCTCGACGCCGAGCAGCACTTCGCGCTCGCGCAACGGAATGCCGAGCTTTTCATAGGTCTTGAGCAACTCGGGATCGACCTCGTCGAGCGACTTCGGCCCCGGCGTCTTTTTCGGCGCGGCGTAATAATGCAGGTCCTGGAAATCGATGGGCGGATAGTCGACACGCGCCCAGACCGGCTCGACCATCGTCAGCCAGCGGCGGAACGCCTCCAGCCGCCAGTCGAGAAGCCATTGCGGCTCGCCCTTCTTGGCCGAGATATAGCGGACGATGTCCTCGTTCAGCCCCTTGGGGGCCAGTTCGGACTCGATGTCGGTCACGAACCCGTATTTGTATTGATCGACGTCGATCGAGCGGACCTGATCGACCGTCTCCTTTACCGCAGCCATGGTTGCCTCATCTCACCGGTTTCAAGGACCGGTAGCGGGGTTGAAAGTCACGTCACGCCGCCGGACGGCGCGCCCCGAGCCGGCCAAGCTGCCGTTCGAGGCTGTTGAGAACGGCCTTCGCATCGTCTTGCGACGAGGTTCGGCCAAAACTGATACGGATCGCCGCGCCGACCAGATCGTCGGCAACGCCCATCGCCCGCAGCACATGGCTTTTAGCCACCTTGCCCGACGAGCAGGCCGCCCCGCTCGATACCGCAACGCCGTCGAGATCGAAAGCGATCAATGCCGTTTCCGCGGCAAGGCCGGGCACGGCAAACAGGCAGGTGTTGAAAAGTCGCGGCACGTCGGCGGCGAAAATCACCGCCTGCGGGGCCAGCTCGCGCAACCGACGCTCGAATTCGTCGCGCAGGGCCGGATCGGAGGCGCCCCTGGCCAATTCGCCCAGCGCCAGCCGCGCCGCCACGCCGAAGCCGACGATGCCGGCGACGTTCTCGGTGCCGGCGCGATAGCCGCGCTCCTGCCCGCCGCCGGCGACCAGCGGCACGAACGGGCCGCACAGCGTCCGGCTCAGCACCAGTGCGCCGACGCCCTTCGGGCCGCCGATCTTGTGCGCCGACAGCAGCAGGGAGTCGCACAGCGCGGCATAGGGGGCGAGATCGACACGGCCAGCGGCCTGCACCGCATCGGCGGTGATCCGCCAGCCCGCCTGCCGGAGATGCGCGAAGGTGTCGAGCGGGGTGATGGCGCCGGTCTCGTTGTTGGCGATCTGCACCGCCACATGCACCTGGCCGGGCCTGAGCCCGCGTGAGGCGACCATCAGGTCGAGTTCGGCCCGATCGAGCCGCCCCTGCGCATCGACCGGCGCCATGACGATCGCCCCGCGCGCATAGCGCCCGCCGGCACGCACCGCCGCGTGTTCGGCAGCGCCGATGAACAGCACCTCGTCGTCCCCGTAGGGATGCAGGGCGGTGGCCGCCGCCTCGGTGCCGCCGGAGGTGAATACGACCTGCTGCGCCTGTGCCCCGGCCAGCGCCGCCACTTCGGCGCGCGCCGATTCGATGGCCGCGCGGGCGGCGCGTCCCTCCTGATGCACGGACGACGGATTGGCGAGGAACAGCGCACGCGCAAAGGCCTCCGCCGCTTCAGGGCGGATCGGCGCGGTCGCGTTCCAGTCGCAATAGGCGCGGGCCAAGATTCCCCTCTCCGACCTGCATAGCTAAACTACAACTTTTGATTGTAGTTTAGAAACACTCTAACGGTATTTAGGTCGCCCACTCCCCCTGCGTCAAGGCTGGTGACCCGATTCCGCTTGCGGCAGGAGTGGCGGCGGGTGCCTGCGGATGGCGATTTTCCTTGCATTTCAATGCGTGCGACATGTTAGAAGGCGCCTCGATCCAGCTATTGGGGTTCTCTATGCCCGAAGTGATTTTCAACGGCCCTGCCGGTCGCCTTGAAGGCCGTTACCAGCCCGCCAAGCAGCGCGGCGCGCCGCTCGCCATCATCCTGCATCCGCATCCGCAGTTCGGCGGCACGATGAACAACCAGATCGTCTATCAGCTGTATTACGCCTTCTCCGAGCGCGGCTTTTCGGTGCTGCGCTTCAATTTTCGCGGAGTTGGCCGGTCGCAGGGGCTGTTCGATCATGGCCAGGGCGAGTTGTCCGACGCGGCTGCGGCGCTCGATTGGGTGCAGGCGCTCAATCCGGATGCCAAGACCTGCTGGATCGCCGGCATTTCGTTCGGCGCGTGGATCGGGATGCAGCTTCTGATGCGGCGGCCGGAGATCGAGGGCTTCATCTCGATTGCGGCGATGGCCAATCGCTATGATTTCTCGTTCCTCGCCCCCTGCCCTTCGTCGGGGCTGTTCGTGCACGGCGATCAGGACCGCGTGGCCCCGGTCAACGAGGTCATCAACGTTATCGACAAGGTCAAGACCCAGAAGGGCGTCAAGATCGAGCATGCGACGATCAAGGGCGCCAACCACTTCTTCGAGAACCATGTCGACGAACTGATCCAGACCGTGGGCGATTATCTCGACAAGCGGCTGACCTCCAAGGGGCGGGCGGCCTGACGGCCCGCACTTCCATCACGTGCTCAGCCCGTTCATCGCCGGCTTCTTTCTAGGTGGCGGCCTGATCGTCGCCATCGGCGCGCAGAACGCCTATGTGCTGCGCCAGGGCCTGTTGCGGAACCATGTGTTCTGGCTTTGCCTGTTCTGCGCGGCCAGCGATGCGACACTGATCGCGCTGGGCGTCGCCGGGTTCGGCGCCTTTGTGGCATCCTCGCCGACGCTCCTGAAATACGTCGCCGTTTTCGGTGCGGTGTTCCTGGTCTGGTATGGCTGGATCGCCTTGCAGCGGGTGCTGCGCCCCGGCACGCTGGAAGCGGCGCAAGGCCAGAAGCCGGACCTTGGGACCGCGCTTGCCACGATGGCCGCCTTCACCTTCCTCAACCCGCATGTCTATCTCGATACGGTGGTGCTGGTGGGAGGCTATTCGGCGCAATACCCAGATCCTGGCCGGGTGATTTTTGGCGTTGGCGCGGCGCTGGCGTCCTTCGTCTGGTTCTTCTCCCTCGGCTACGGTGCGCGGCTGCTGGAGCCGGTGTTCAGAAAGCCGATGGCCTGGCGCATCCTCGACTCGCTGATCTTTGCGGTGATGTGGCTGCTGGCGGCGATGCTGGTCAGCCCCTATGTCACCGAGTCGACGATCTGACCGTTCTGTGGAAAGGTCGTAGTCGGATCCCCATTTCGCGCCGGCTCGGTGTCGCACCGCTTCTGGCCGACAGCCATGCCGTGATACCTTGGGTTATTCCCGGGACCGTCAGCTTATCTCACGCTTTGACGGATCGCGCGGTTTAGGGAATAAGCGCGGGGCCTGACCGCTTTCGATTGGCCCGCACCATGTCCCGCTTCAAATCCGATTTTCTCAACATTCTCGATACGCGCGGCTTCATCCACCAGTGCTCGGATTTCGACGGGCTGGATGCACTCGCCGCCAGGGGCGAGGCGATCGCCTATGTCGGCTATGACTGCACGGCGCCGTCGCTGCACATCGGCAATTACCTGTCTATGATGATGCTGCACTGGCTCCAGCAGTCGGGCAACAAGCCGATCACGCTGATGGGCGGCGGCACCACCCGCATCGGCGATCCTTCCGGCAAGGACGAGACGCGCGCGCTGCGCAGCATCGAAGAGATCAACGCCAACAAGGACGCGATCAAGGGCGTGTTCGCCAAGGTGCTGACGTTCGGCACCGGGCGCACCGACGCGATCATGATCGACAACGCCGAGTGGCTGCCGGAACTCAAGTGGATCGACATGTTGCGCGATGTCGGCCGGCACTTCTCGGTCAACCGCATGCTGTCGATGGATTCAGTGAAGCTCAGGCTCGACCGCGAGCAGGAAATGAGCTTCATCGAGTTCAACTACATGATCGCCCAGTCCTACGACTTCGTGGAGCTGAACCGGCGCACCGGCTGCAATCTGCAGATGGGCGGCTCCGACCAGTGGGGCAACATCATCATGGGCGTCGATCTCGGCCGCCGTATGGGCACGCCGCAGCTCTACGCGCTGACGACTCCGCTGCTCACAACGGCTTCCGGCGCCAAGATGGGCAAGACGGCGCAGGGCGCGGTGTGGCTCAACGCCGAGATGTTCTCACCATATGACTTCTGGCAGTACTGGCGCAACACGGAGGATGCGGATGTCGTCCGCTTCCTCAAGCTGTTCACGATCCTGCCGCTGGCGGAGATCGACCGGCTGGCCGCGCTCGGGGGCGCGGAGATCAACGAGGCCAAGAAGGTGCTGGCGACCGAGGCGACCGCGCTGCTGCATGGCCGTGCCGCTGCCGACCAGGCGGCGGAGACCGCGCGCCAGACCTTTGAACAGGGCATGGCGGCGGCGGATCTGCCGAGCATCAGCGTGCCGGCGAGCGAACTTGCCGGCGGGCTCGGCGTGCTCACCGCGTTCGTGCGCGCAGGATTGGTGCCTTCCACCGGCGAAGCGCGCCGGCAGGTCAAGGCCGGGGGGCTCAGGGTCAACGACCGCGCGGTCAGCGACGAGCGCGCCAGCCTGACGGCGACCGATCTCGTCGACGGCGCCATCAAACTGTCGTTCGGCAAGAAGAAGCACGTGCTGCTGCGGGCCGACTAACGCCCGCTCAGGACGTCCGCGCGGCCAGCACGCAGTGCACCGCCTCAGGCAGATCGTCGGCGATCAGGCCGCGTCCAGCCAGGGTGCCCGCTACGCCGTGCAGCCAGACCCCGGCGCAGGCCGCCGCGAACGGGCCGAGCCCCTGCGCGGTGAGGCCCCCGACCAGTCCGGCCAGCACATCGCCCGATCCCGCCGTGCCGAGCCACTGCGGGGCGTTGGTATTGATCGCAGCGCGCCCGTCAGGGGAGGTGATGATCGTGTCCGGCCCCTTCAGGACGACCACGGCGCCGGTCATCGCGGCGGCAGCGAGCGCGGCGTTGAGCCGGGGCAAGGTGACGAACGATTCCTGCTCGAACAGGCGGCGGAACTCGCCGGCGTGCGGGGTGAGAATGGCGCGCCCGTTCGCCGCCGTCAGCGCCGCCAGCGCGGCCGCATCGGCTGCGAAACTGGTCAGCGCATCGGCATCGAGCACCGCCGCCTTGCGCGTATCCAGCACCGCCGCGACGGCGGCCCGCGTCGCCTCCCCCACCCCGTAAGCCGGGCCGAGCACCACCGCGTTGCGGCGCGGATCGGCCAGAAGCTCGGTGATCCCCACCGCGCCGTTGCAGCGGCGCAGCATCAGCGCATCCGGGCCACGGCTGGCATGGGCGAGCAGCGCCGCCCCGGGGGCGGCCACCGTGACCAGTCCGGCTCCGGCGCGCAGGCCCGCCCGCGCCGCCAGCCGTGCCGCGCCGACGCCCTCTATGCCGCCGGCCAGCACCGTGAGATGGCCGCGATCGTATTTGTGCGCGTCGGGATTGGCGGCAAGCCCGGCGATCAGCGCGCCAGCGTCGTTGATGTGCAGCGCCGGGCCATCGTCCTCCCCCTCCGAAGGCGTCGCACCGTGCGCGCCGAGCCCGATGTCGACCACCTCGACCGCCCCGGCCAGCCGCCGTCCGGGCAGCAGCACATGGCCGGGCTTCATGGCGTGAAAGGTCACGGTGAGATCGGCGGCAAAGGCCGTCCCCAGCGCCTCGCCGGTATCGCCGTGAATGCCGGAGGGAATATCCACCGCCACCTTGAGCGCGCCTTGCGCATTGGCATGGGCGATCATCTCCGCCGCCCGGCCCTCGACGGGGCGTTGCAGGCCGGTGCCGAACAGCGCATCGACAATGATGTCGGCGGGAGGGTCCTCCTTGAAGCGTGCCGGCGGATGCACCGGCCCCTGCCAGTGCGCCGCCGCGCGGGCGGCATCGCCCGTCAGCCGGTCGGTCGGCACCAGACCATAGACGGTGACGGCGTAGCCCTGCCCGTCCAGCGCGCGGGCGATCACATAGCCGTCGCCGCCGTTGTTGCCGGGACCGCACAGCACCGCGACCCGCGCCGGCGCCGCTCGCCTGCGGCGGATGGCCACGGCCACGCCGCGCCCGGCGCGTTCCATCAGCACCAGCCCCGGCGTGCCGGCGGCGATCACCCGGGCTTCCGCCAGGCGCATCGCCGACACGCTGATTAATTTGCAGGCAGATTGCTCAGTTTGCATGCTTTGTGGCCATGGCGCCCAAAAATTGTGCAGTTCAGGGAGCGGTCATCCGCATACGAGCCGAGTTTGCCGCTGAATTCAACGGCAAAGCGGAAGATTTACGTCGCGTTAAATTTGGCACGCGGCGTGCTTGACGGCAGGCGCGCCCGGGTGTTGAAGCACTCACGCACGACTATCCCGCAATTCAAGCCGTTACGGGGACTGAAACCGACATGAAGAAGATCGAAGCCATCATCAAGCCGTTCAAGCTCGACGAGGTGAAGGAAGCCCTTCAGGAAGTCGGCGTTCAGGGCATCACTGTGATCGAGGCCAAGGGCTTCGGCCGGCAGAAGGGCCATACCGAACTGTATCGCGGCGCCGAATATGTGGTCGATTTCCTGCCCAAGGTGAAGCTGGAGATCGTGATCGCCGACCACATGGTGGACAAGGCGGTCGAAGCGATCAAGAGCGCCGCGCAGACCGGCCGCATCGGCGACGGCAAGATTTTCGTCTCCCACGTCGAGGAAGTGATCCGCATCCGCACCGGCGAGACCGGCGCGGACGCCGTCTGATCCTGTTGTAACTCACCCTGGGGCGGCCGTCGCCGCCTCGCCATTCCCTCCCCTCTCAAGTGCCAACGCAAAAGGACTTACGGTCATGAAGACCAGCAAAGACGTGCTGAAATTCATCAAGGACAATGACGTCAAGTACGTCGACTTCCGCTTCACCGACCCGCGCGGGCTCTGGCATCACCTGACCTATGATGTCACGGCGGTGGATGATGACCTGCTGGACGAGGGCGTCATGTTCGACGGCTCCTCGATCGCCGGCTGGAAGGCGATCAACGAGTCGGACATGCTGCTGCGTCCGGACCTCGCCTCGGCGGTGATGGATCCGTTCTTTGCGGCGCCGACGCTGATTATCAACTGCGAAGTTCTCGATCCGACCACCGGCCAGCCCTATTCGCGCGATCCGCGTGGCATTGCCCATCGTTGCGAGGACTATGTGAAGTCGACCGGCGTGGGCGACACCGTCTATGTCGGCCCGGAAGCCGAGTTCTTCATCTTCGACGATGTGAAGTTCGCTGCCGACACCTACAATGTCGGGTTCCAGGTGGACCATTCCGAACTGCCGACCAACGGCATGACCGACTACGAGGGTGGCAACATGGGCCACCGCGTGCAGGTCAAGGGTGGCTACTTCCCGGTTCCGCCGGTGGATTCCGCCCAGGACATGCGCGGCGAGATGCTGGCGGCGATGGCCTCGATGGGGCTCATCGTCGAGAAGCATCACCACGAGGTCGCCTCGGCGCAGCATGAGCTTGGCAACAAGTTCAACACGCTGAAGGTCACTGCCGACCAGATGCAGATCTACAAGTACTGCATCCGCAACGTGGCCCAGTCCTACGGCAAGACCGCCACCTTCATGCCCAAGCCCGTCTATGGCGACAACGGCTCGGGCATGCACTGCCACTTCTCGATCTGGAAGAACGGCAAGCCGGTGTTCGCGGGTGACAAGTATGCCGGCCTGTCCGAGATGTGCCTCTACTTCATCGGCGGCGTCATCAAGCACGCCAAGGCGGTGAACGCCTTCACCAACCCGTCGACCAACTCCTACAAGCGTCTGGTCCCGGGCTTCGAGGCGCCGGTGCTGCTGGCCTATTCGGCCCGCAACCGCTCGGCTTCCTGCCGCATTCCGTGGACGAACTCGCCGAAGGCCAAGCGCGTCGAAGTCCGCTTCCCGGACCCGATGGCCAACCCCTACCTCGCCTTCTCGGCGCTGGTGATGGCCGGCATGGATGGCATCCTCAACAAGATCCATCCGGGCGAGGCGATGGACAAGGACCTCTACGACCTGCCGCCGCGCGAATTGAAGAAGATCCCGACGGTGTGCGGCAGCTTGCGCGAGGCGCTCCAGTCGCTCGACAAGGACCGCGGCTTCCTCAAGGCCGGCGGCGTGTTCTCCGACGACTTCATCGACAGCTTCATCGAGCTGAAGATGCAGGAAGTCATCAAGTTCGAGCACACCCCGCATCCGGTCGAGTATGTGATGTACTACTCGCTCTGATCGGCCCGATCAGAACGGCACCACGGAAAGGGCGGCTTCGGCCGCCCTTTTTGCGTTGACCATGCCCCAACTGCCCCGTTTTCCAGCCTTGCAATGGCCGAACGGGTGGTTACATTCCCGGCAACGACATTTCGAGGAGGAAACATGTCGATTACCCGCAGACTGATGCTTGCCACCGCGGCGACGATCGCGCTCGCTGCCCCCGCTTTCGCGCAGGCCTATCCCGCCAAGCCGGTGACGGTTGTCGTGCCGTTCGCGCCGGGCGGCACCACCGACATCATCATGCGCCACGTGGCGGCCAAGGTGCAGGACGCCTTCGGGCAGCCGATGATCGTCGAGAACAAGGGCGGCGCGGGCGGCGCCATCGGCGCCAACTTCACCAAGAACGCGCCGGCGGATGGCTATTCGCTGGGCGTCGGCACCGTGTCGACCACCGCGACGGTGCCGTCCATCGATCCCAAGGCCGGCTATAACCCGACCACCGATTTCACTCCGATCATCAACATGGCCGCGACGCCGAACGTGATCGCGGTGCATCCCTCGTTCCCCGGCAAGGACTACAAGAGCTTCATCGACGAACTGAAGAAAAACCCGGACAAGTATGCCTATGCCTCGTCGGGCACCGGCGGCATCGGCCATCTGCAGACCGAGCTGTTCAAGATGGCGGCGGGCGTGAAGATGACGCACATTCCCTACAAGGGTGCCGGTCCGGCCCTCAACGATGTGGTGGCCGGCCAGGTGCCGATCATCTTCGACAACATGCCGTCCGCCATCCCGCATATCCGCGCCGGCAAGCTGATCCCGATCGCTGTGGCCGCGCCCGAGCGGCTGAAGGACTTCCCCAACGTGCCGACCTTCAAGGAACTCGGCATGGAACAGGTGAACCGTCCGGCCTATTACGGCGTGCTCGGCCCCAAGGGGCTGCCGAAGGATGTCGTCGACAAGGTCAACGCTGCGGTCAAGAAGACCCTCGCCGACCCTGATGTGAAGAAGAAGATCGAGGATACCGGTTCGATCATTCTGGCTAATTCGCCGGAGGAATTCGCCAAGCAGATCGAGGCGGAATTCGCGACCTACAAGAAGGTCGTCACCGACAACAACATCAAGCCGGAGTGAGGGCTTCGGGGCGGAATTCTTGACTTTCGAGAGCTTTCATCCCATAATGTCATCAAATGGAACGGGAATGCTCGTTCGGCGCTGGGTCTCGGGGAATTCCTCGGGGCCCTTCGCTTTTTACGGGAATACCTTCAGTCCGTAGCCAACCTCGATCCCGCCTGGCCCCTTTCGGAACTTGCTCTTGACGATGTCGTAGGCGCGGTTCGGCTGCGTTGGGTCAATAACATGCCGGCTAATCGGATGCGCGACAAGGTCAGCTATCTGCAAGCCCGTTGAATTGTGCCGCTTGTCCATGAAGCGAACATCGAGGTTGGGCATCTTGCCAACCTGATTTTGCCCGTCAGCGATCCGTCGGAACTCAAGTTCCAGCGCTCCATCCTCCTTCCTCCCACGGCATTCAACCATGACAAAAGTCGCGGAGTCGCTGGCTGTCCTGTCCATCAGCCAGCGCTGAAGTCGCTCCATGCAAAAACCTAAGGCGAGTTCGTAAGGTGAAGCCGGCTTGGCATAGCGGCTTAGCAGTTTGTTTTTGTCTATCGCTGCCGCGATGACCGTGAATGGTGCAGCAGCGATTGCTTGGTTCAAGCGCTCAAAAAACAATGCACGCGTCGTGGCATTTAGCAGGATGTTGAAATCGCCGGATGACTTCCGGATCTCGTGGCTATGGAGAACGACGCAATCGTGCCCCCAGAAATCGAATTTCAAGCGCTGGAACGCTGGGACAACTGCGGAAATGTAGTTCGACTTGTCAAAAATGCAGAAAGCTAGGGCAAACACCGGGTTCTGCGGGTTTACGGATGAGAGGGAATGGTCTCCACTCTCATCCACATACACGACATAGTCAGAAAATCTCTGCGGTCGTCCTTGCTCCACCGCACAATCCCTCCCCTCGCCCCTCGCGATGCGCTCGGGGCCTTCGTCGCTCAAATCGATTCACGGAAGCGATTTGTCCGGCCCAGTGGGCCGGAACGCTCCTCAGTCCTTGGCGCGCTCCACGTAGGCGCCGTCGGCGGTCTGCACGACGATGCGCGTTCCCGCCGTCACATGCGGCGGCACCATGACGCGGGCGCCGTTCGTCAGGATCGCCGGCTTGTAGGAGGAGGACGCCGTCTGGCCCTTGGTGACCGGCTCGGTCTCGACGATCTCCAGCGTCACGCGCGCCGGCAGTTCGATGGCGACGCACTTGCCGTCGAACATCGACAGGATGCAGACCATGTTCTCCTGCAGGAACTTCGACTGGTCGCCGATCACGTCATCGGAGACCTGAACCTGCTCGTAGTTCTCCTGGCTCATGAAGTGATAGCCCTCGCCGTCCTGGTAGAGGAAGGTGTGCTCCTTGTCCTCGACGAAGGCGCGCTCGACCTGTTCGGTGGTCTTGTAGCGCAGCGAGATTTTGACCCCGTCCGAGATGCGGCGCATGTCGATCTGCGTTGTCGGCGTGCCCTTGCCGGGGAAGAAGCTCTCGGCGGTGATGACCGCGTAAAGCTGGCCCTCGTGCTCGAGGATGTTGCCTTTGCGGACGTTGCTGGCGATGATTCTCACGGGGTGCTCACTCGATCTGATGAATTTCGTTGGCGATCCTTTGCCCTATCGGGGCGGTTTTGAAAAGCCCCGCATGCGGCGGCATGACAGGGCCGCGGCAATCGGCTAGCAAGGCGCATGCCCGCGCCCGCGCCCTCCCCGTTCTGGATGCCGCATCGCCACGCCGACCGGCGGCCGCACCTACTGCTGCGCAACCGGCTGGCGGCGGCGATCCGTGCGCATTTCGGCGAGCAGGATTTCGTCGAGGTCGATCCGGCGCCGCTCGTCGTCTCGCCGGGTAACGAGACGCATCTGCACGCGTTCGAGACGCAGCTTGTGGCGATCGATGGCAGCGCCGGCGCGCGCTACCTGCACACCTCGCCGGAGTTCGCCTGCAAGAAGCTGCTGGCGGCGGGCGAGCGAAGGCTTTTCACGCTGTCGCCGGTGTTCCGCAACCGCGAGGGCGGCCCGCTGCATGCGCCCGCCTTCACCATGCTGGAATGGTATCGCGCCGGCGCCGATTACACGGTGCTGATGGACGATTGTCATGCGCTGCTGCGGATGGCGGCGGAGGTCGGCGGGCGCAAGCAGGCGGTCTGGCGTGACCGCGCCTGCGATCTCACCGCCGCGCCCGAACGCCTGACGCTGGCCGATGCGTTTGCCCGGCACTGCGACATCGATCTTCTGGCCAGCGATGCGCCGGCGCTGGCGGGCCGTGCCCGTGCGCTCGGCCTCCATGTGGCGGCGGACGACAGCTGGTCCGACCTGTTCTTCCGTCTGCTCGGCGAAAAGATCGAGCCGCATCTCGGCCTGGGGCGGCCGACGATCCTGTGCGAATACCCGGCAAGCGAGGCGGCGCTGGCGCGGCGCAAGCCGTCCGATCCTGCCGTCGCCGAACGGTTTGAACTCTACGTGGCGGGGGTGGAACTCGCCAACTGCTTCGGCGAACTGACCGATCCGGTCGAGCAGCGCGCGCGCTTCGTCGCGGACATGGACGCGAAACAGCGGCTCTATGGCACGCGCTATCCGCTCGACGAGGATTTTCTTGCTGCGCTCGCGCATATGCCGGCAGCCAGCGGCGGCGCGCTCGGGTTCGACCGGCTGGTGATGCTGGCCGGCGGGGCCAGCCATATCGATCAGGTGCAGTGGGTGCCGGTGTCATGAAGCCCGCCGCTGCGTTGCGCAGCCCCACCGATCTGGCGGCGGCGGGCCTGTTGCTGCCGGGCGAGGCACTCGCGCTCGCCGATGTCGCCGCCAGTCACGCGGTGGCGCTGACGCCGGAGGTCGCTGCGCTGATCGACCCGGCCGATCCTTCCGACCCGATCGGCCGGCAGTATCTGCCCAGCTCTGCCGAGCGCGTCACGACAGAGGCGGAGAGCGACGATCCGATCGGCGATGCCGCCCATTCGCCGCTGCCCGGTCTCGTGCATCGCTATCCCGATCGGGTGCTGCTCAAGCTCACCCATGTCTGCCCGGTCTATTGCCGCTTCTGCTTCCGCCGCGAAATGGTGGGGCCGGCGGGGCATGGCGCGATGACGACGGCGGAGATCGACGCCGCGCTCGCCTATGTCGCCGCCCGCCCGGCGATCCGGGAAGTGATCGCGACCGGGGGCGATCCCCTGATCCTGTCGCCGCGGCGGATCGCGGCGCTGACCCGAAAGGTCGCTGCCATCCCGCATGTGGAGGTGCTGCGCTGGCATTCGCGCGTGCCGATGGTTGCGCCGGGGCGGATCACGCCGGCGCTGCTCTCGGCGCTGCGGGCGGCGGGGGTGGTGACGGTCGTTGCCGTGCATGCCAACCATGCGCGCGAATTCACCCCTGCGGTGGCGGCGGCGCTGGCGTGGCTCTCCGATGCCGGGATCCTGCTGCTCAGCCAGAGTGTGCTGCTGCGGGGTGTCAACGACAGTGTCGAGGCGCTCAGCGAACTGATGCGCGCTTTCGTGCGGCACAGGGTGAAGCCCTATTACCTCCACCATCCCGATCGTGCGCCGGGCACCGGGCATTTCCGGCTGACGCTGGCGGAGGGGCTGGCGCTTGTCGAAGCGCTGCGCGGCACGCTCTCCGGTCTCTGCCAACCGACCTATGTGCTCGATCTGCCGGGGGGCTTCGGCAAGGTGCCGGTCGCTTCCGGCCGCAGGGATGGTGCCGCGACGGTGTTCATCGACCGCACCGGGCGCGCGCACCGCTATGTCTAGCGCGGCTGAGCCGGTTCCTTGCCGTGCAGCGCGTCGGCGCGGGCGATGAAGGCATCGGCCATGCGGCGGAACAGCTTGTCAAACACCGAGCCGGTCAGCAGCTCGAAGGTGCGGCTGCGGAACGAATAATCGATGGAAAAATCCACCTCCGAGCCGCCGTCCGGCAGGTCGCGGAACGCCCAGCGATTGTCGAGATGGCGGAACGGGCCGTCGACGTATTGAACAGTGATCTTCAGGTTCGGCCGGTCGAGGATGACGCGCGAGACGAAGCTCTCCGAAATCGGCCCGTAACCGACCGTCATGCTGGCGAGCATCACCGGGCGCCCGTCCGGTCCGGTAATGCGGCGCAGCACTTTCAGCCCCGTGCAGTAGGGCAGGAATTCAGGATAGCGCTCGCCATCGGCCACCAGATCGAACATGGCGGCGGCGGAGTGACGGATACGGCGGCGGGCTTCGTGATACGGCATGATGTGCTGCCGCTGTAATACGTTCCGCGCGCGCCTTCAACGCTCGCGCCAACGCGCCTGAGCGGCGGCGAGGATGTTGGCGTAGTCGTCTGTCCAGGCACGGGTGGTCCCTTGCGGCGGCTCCGCCCAGTCGGAAGAGGCATTGAGATCGCCGAAATCGTCTCTGCTCGCTGCCAGCACCGCCACCGCCGGCTGGAACAGCCAGCGCCGGCGTGCGTCGGGGTCCTCGTCCTCGTCGTTGATAAGAACGCTGAGCCCGAGCGATCGCGCCGTCGCCGCCGCGATGTCGCCGAGCGCCAGGTGATCGTTGGAGATGTGCAGCAGGATGACGCCGCCGGGCACCAGCCGCTCGCGGTAGAGCGCCAGCGCTTCGCGCGTCATCAGATGGGTGGGAATGGCATCGGATGAAAACGCATCGATGACCAGCATGTCGAACCGCTCGGTCTCCGCCGCCAGCCGGAGGCGCGCGTCGCCCTCGACGATCCGCGGCGCAAGACCGCAGTTGGCCAGATAGCGGAACCGCGCCGGATCCTGCGCCAGCCTGATCACCAGCGGGTCGATCTCGTAGAAGGTCAGCGCATCCTGCGGCTCCAGCAGGCAGGCCATGGCGCCGCTGCCGAGGCCGACAACACCGACCCGGAGCGGCCGGCGGAGCCGGGCACGCACCGCATCGATCGCTTCCGAGATCGGCGACTCCTCATGGTAGAAGGCCAGCGGCTTCGGCTTGCCGGTCACCGGCTGGCCCGCTGCATCGCGGATCGCCTCGACACCGTGCACTTCCAGCCCGTGCCGCAGGGTGCGGTAATGCCCGTCCGCCGTCTCCTCGATGGTGTGCACGCCATAAAAGCCGCGCAGCTGCTCGCGCGGACGCGTATCGAACGGGCGCAGCACGCCGACGGCGAGCACCAGGCCAAGCGCGGCGGACACCCACAGGCCGCGCCGCGGCAAAGCCAGCGCCGCCAGCGCCAGGGCCAGCGGATATTCGGCAACCATATTGAACAGGGCCGGCGCAAGCAGCGCGGCCCCTGCCCCGCCGATCACCCCGCCCAGCGACAATGCCAGATAGAAGGCGGTCAGATCGGCCTTTTCCGGTCGTCGTGCCGCCAGCCGCGCATGCAGATAGAGCGCCAGAACGAAGAAGGCGCCGCCATGCAGCAGCACATCCGCCAGCAGGCCAAGCCGGATGTTGCCCGCCAGCACGATTCCCGCCAGCGCCAGCGCGGCAACGAATATCCCCTGCCCGATGCCCCCCGCCATCACCCGATCGCGGCCAAAGGCGACGATGAAAGTCAGGAGATAAAGCGCCAGAGGCAGCACCCACAGGAACGGCGCGGCCGCGACATCGGTGGTCAGATGCGCGGTGACGGCGACCAGCGCCGCCGATGGCACCGCCGCCAGAAACACCCATATGCCAAAGCCGGACCAATCCGGCCTCCGGCGCAACGGGGGCGGCGTGGTGCGCCGGCTCAGCCAGGCGGCGGCAGCGATGGCAACCGCCATCACCCCGTAGAGCAGGCTCCACAGTCTGGCCTGCGCGGTGAGGGTCAGCAGCGGTTCGATGGCCAGCGGATAGGCCATCAGCGCCGCCAGGCTGCCGATGTTGCTGGCCGCGTAGAGCGGATAGGGATCATGCGCGCCGGCAAGATGCGACCGGGCGAACCACGCCTGCAACAGCGGCGCATTCGCCGACATCACCGTGAAGGCGAGCCCCACGCTGGCCGCCAGCGTCAGCAGAACGCTTGTTGCCTCGCTGCCCGCATCGACCGCGCGCAGGACGATCGGCAGCGTCACCCCACCGGCCGCCAGCAGCGTCAGATGCAGCAGTTTGGCAAGGCCCGGCGCCAGCAGGCGCGTCAGCAGATGCGCATAGGCATAGCCGGCCAGCAGCGCGCCCTGAAAGAACACCAGTGCTACCGACCAAACCGCCGCCGCCCCGCCAAAGCGCGGCAGCAGCAGCCGTGCGACCAGCGGCTGAAGGGCGAACAGCAACGCCGCGCTCAGCAGGATCGCCGCGACGAACACCACGGTGCCGATGCGCCCGCCCTCGCCCCCGTCCTGTCCCGAATGTCGCTGCACCTGCGGAGTTTCCATCACACTCCCGCGTTAGGCAAATGCACCTGTCGGGTTTGTGAACGGGGGGCGGATTTTAGGTCACTCGAACGCCACCTGCCGGAGCCGGTCAAGAACCGTTGCGGTCAGCTTGCCATCGGCCGGCAACCCTTGCGCCTTCTGAAAGGCAATCAGCGCCTTCTGGCTATTGTTGCCAAAAACGCCATCGATTCCCTTGGGGTCGTATCCGAGATAATTGAGAGCGGCCTGTGCGAAACGTACATCCAGATCCGGCGCCGGATGGATCGAATACATATTGTATGCTTTTTCCAAATTGACATCATATTTGTTCTTTTTGAAATCCTCGCCGTTGTATCTGTAAGCAAACCCCGCCCAATTCTTGGCGATAAGATACTTTGCGAGATTATTTGATGCGATGAACCGAACCATCGCCATCATTTGCTCGTCCTCGCCTTTCACGCAGTCGTCGACGAGGGCCTGAACGCTGCCGTGCCCCGCCTGCTTGTGGTTGTAGCCCATGACCTGACCGAGGCCCCACGAGGCACTTTCCAATGCGGCTGTCCTGTCGAGGGACATCGCCCGGGCAAGTCGCGCATACTGATTGGCGCCACCGACGCCATAACCGCCTTGGGTGGGCTTGCTGATGTCGGGATGGGATTTGTCGTATTTCCTGCCCGTTCGCTTGGAGAACACATGACGTTCAAACAGGATCTTCGGCCGGCGGTCGGAAAGAAAACCAAAACCCCGCGTCTCGACGGTCATGACCGCCCAGAACGCCGCCGCCTGGATGCCGAGGTCGGCGATCCCTTCCTTGACGGCCAGAGATGTCAGTGGAAACCCTTTGGCTTTGAACGCATCGTCGGGCATTGTTAGCTCCCTTTCTTGCCAGCCGGCAATCTGAGCATTGGACCCGCCCGCGTCGTCACCCGTCTGGAGGAGCCTCTCGACAAGGCGCGCGAAAACCGCTTCAACAGCGCCATGTCGGATATCCTTGCCAAAATCGAGGCCACCAAGCGGGGCGAGATCGCCGCCGCCAAGGCTGCCATACCGCCAGCGGAGATGGAGCGCCGAGCCGCCGCCGAGCCGCCACCGCGCGGGTTCATCCGGGCGCTTGAAGCTGCCCATGCCGCCGGCCGCTATGGGCTGATTGCCGAGATCAAGAAGGCGAGCCCGTCGAAAGGGCTGATCCGCGCCGATTTCGATCCGCCTGCGCTCGCCTGCGCCTATGCCGCCGGCGGTGCGACCTGCCTGTCGGTGCTGACCGACGCACCGTATTTTCAGGGCGCACCGGACTATCTGGTGGCCGCGCGCGCCGCTGTCGATCTGCCGGTGATCCGCAAGGACTTTCTCTACGAGCCGTATCAGGTGTTCGAATCGCGCGCGCTCGGCGCCGATTGCATCCTCGTGATCATGGCGGGGGTCAGCGACGGGGAAGCGCGGGCGCTGGTGGAGACGGCGCACGGCCTCGGCATGGACGTGCTGGTTGAAATCCACAACGAGGCGGAACTCATTCGCGCGGTCCCGCTCGGCTGCCGGATGATCGGCATCAACAACCGGGATCTGCGCAGCTTCGATGTCTCGCTCACGGTCAGCGAGCGGCTCGCCCCGATGCTGCCGGCGGGCACGCTGATCGTCGGGGAAAGCGGCATCTTCACCAATGCCGATTGCGCCCGGCTGGAGAAGGCAGGCATTGCCACCTTCCTCGTCGGCGAAAGCCTGATGCGGCAAGAGGATGTGACCGCGGCGACGCGCGCCCTGCTGGGCGAGGGTTTGCGGGGGCGCGCGGCATGAGCGGGCTCACCCATATCGATGCGGCGGGCCGCGCCAGCATGGTCGATGTCGCGCAAAAGCCGGTGACCGAGCGCATCGCGCTTGCTGAAGGGCGCATCGTCATGCGGCCCGAAACGCTGGCGATGATCCGCGACGGCAGCGCGAAAAAGGGCGATGTCATCGCCACCGCCCGCATCGCCGGCATCATGGCGGCGAAGAAGACCCATGAGCTGATTCCGCTCTGCCATCCGCTGCTGCTGTCCAAGGTGCAGGTGGATTTCGAGCTGGACGAGGCCGCTTCCGCCATCCGCGTGACCGCGATGGCCAAGCTCGCCGGCCAGACCGGGGTGGAGATGGAGGCGCTGACCGCCGTTTCGGTCGCGTGCCTGACGCTCTATGACATGGCGAAAGCCGCCGACAAGGGCATGCGCATCGAGGGCATCCGCCTGATCGAAAAGCATGGCGGCAAGAGCGGCTCCTTCATCGCGGATGCCGGCTGAGATGGGGCGCGCGCCATTGCTGCCGGTGGCAGAAGCGCTCAAACGCATTCTCGCCGCCGCCGCTCCGGTGAGCGCCGAAACGCTGCCGCTGATGGCTGCGCGCGGGCGCACACTTGCGGCCGATCTTGCCAGCCGGCGCACCCAACCGCCGTTCGCCACCACCGCTATGGACGGCTACGCCGTGCGCGGCGCCGATGTGATGCAGGCCGGCGCACGTCTGGCCGTTATCGGCGAAAGCGCCGCTGGACGCGGCTTTGCCGGCACCGTGCGGCCCGGCGAGGCCGTGCGCATTTTCACCGGCGCGCCGCTGCCAGACGGCGCCGATACCATCCTCATCCAGGAGAACGCGGTGGTGGAGGGCGCCGCCATCGTGGCGTCACAGGCCGAGCCGACCGGCCGTTTCGTGCGCCGCGCCGGGCTCGACTTTTCCGAAGGCGACACGCTGCTCAGGGCCGGTCAGCGGCTTGGCGCGCGCGAACTCGGACTGGCGGCGGCCATGAACCATGCCAGTGTCAGCGTTCGGCGCCGGCCACGCATCGGCATTCTGGCGACCGGCGACGAACTGGTGATGCCGGGGGAGACGCCGGGCCCCGATCAGATCATCGCCTCCAACAACCTCGCGGTGGCCGCCGCCGCCGAAGCCGTAGGCGGGGAAGCTGTCCTCTATGGCATCGCCGGCGACAGCATGGCGGCGCTGGAAACAGCCATCGCCCGCGCCCGCGCCGACAGGGTCGATGTTCTGGTGACGATCGGCGGCGCCTCGGTGGGCGACCACGATCTGGTCCAGGCCGCGCTTGCCAACGAGGGCATGGATCTCGGCTTCTGGCGCATTGCCATGCGGCCGGGCAAGCCGCTGATGTTCGGCACGATCGGGGACATGATCCTGCTCGGCCTGCCGGGCAATCCGGTGTCCTCGCTGGTCTGTTCGCTGATCTTTCTCAGGCCGCTCATCCGCGCGCTGGTGGGCGATCCCGACGCCGCCGCGCCGCAGGATGTCGCCGCCATCGCCGGATGCGACTTTGCCGCCAACGACGAACGGCAGGATTACCTGCGCGCCACCGTCACCGGCTCTCGCGACGGCGTGCCGGAAGTGATCGTGGCGGGGCGGCAGGATTCCTCGATGCTGGCAACGCTGGCGCGGGCCGACTGCCTGCTGATCCGCCCGCCGCATGCACCCGCCGTGCGCGCCGGCGAGCCCTGCCGCATCCTGTGGCTCGGCCTCATGGACCGCTGAAGCGAGAGAAAACGCTTGCGGAACGGAGCGCGAACGGTTATCAATGTTCATGCTTTGTATGAGTCGCGTGGGCTGAGCCACGCCGGATCGAAGGAGGTCGCGTTGCTGACCAAGAAGCAGAGCGAGCTTTTGCGCTTCATTCAGGAGCGGCTGGCCGAGAGCGGCGTGCCGCCGTCCTTCGACGAGATGAAGGATGCGCTCGACCTCAAGTCGAAGTCCGGCATCCACCGGCTGATTCTGGCGCTGGAGGAGCGCGGGTTCATCCGCCGCCTGCCCAATCGTGCCCGCGCCATCGAGGTGCTGCGCCTGCCCGAATCGACCGGCGGCGTGGCCCGGCCGGGCCGCCAGCGGTTCAGCCCGAGCGTGATCGAGGGGGATCTCGGCCGCGTGCGCGCGCCGTCCGCCGTAGCGCCTGCGCCGGAGGACGAGGTGCGCTCGGTGATCGTGCCGGTGATGGGCCGCATTGCTGCCGGCACGCCGATTTCTGCGATCCAGACCAGCAGCCATACGATCAACGTCTCGCCCGAGTTTCTGTCGCATGGCGAGCATTTCGCGCTTGAAGTGCGGGGCGATTCGATGATCGAAGCCGGCATTTTTGACGGCGATACCGTGGTCGTGCGCCGGCAGGATTCCGCTGACACCGGCGATATTGTGGTGGCGCTGATCGACGACGAGGAAGCCACGCTCAAGCGCCTGCGTCGCAAGGGGGCCTCCATTGCGCTGGAGGCGGCCAATCCGACCTACGAGACACGCATCTTCGGGCCGGACCGGGTGCGTATCCAGGGCAAGCTCATCAGTCTCATCCGCCGTTACTGAGCGCGTCCGGCGCGGGGACGGACGCCGCGCCGGTTGACGCGCCGGGTCCGCCGGCTCTTGATGGGCTCATGCGCGCCTCGCTGCTCGATTCCTTCTTCGCACCGGTCGCCCGCCTGCCGGGGGTTGGCCCGCGCACGGCGCCGCTGTTCGACCGGCTGCTGGATCGGGCCGGCGCGCGCATTCTCGATCTCGTGTTTCATCTGCCGGCCGGGGTGATCGACCGGCGGCTGTCCGCGTCGGTGGCGGAGGCCCCGGTGGGCAGTATCGCCACCGTGCGCGTGCGGGTCGAGGAGCACCGCCCGCCGCCGCCGGGGCGCGCGCGGGCGCCGTTCCGCGTCCTGACCGGGGATGCGAGCGGCGATCTGACACTGGTGTTCTTCAAGACCTTCGCCGGGCAGATCGAGAAGTCCCTGCCGATCGGCAGCGAACGGATCGTTTCGGGCAGCATCGAGTTGTTCGACGGCTATCGGCAGATGACCCATCCCGATCGCATCCTGCCGGTGGCGGAGCTCGACAGGCTGGCGGCGTTTGAGCCGATCTATCCGCTGACCGAGGGGCTGACCTCACGCCGGCTGCATGCGACGGTATCGGCGGCGCTGGAGCGGCTGCCCGCTCTGCCAGAATGGCAGGAGCCGACGCTGCTGCGCGAACGCGCCTGGCCGGCTTTCCGCGAAGCGCTGCATGATCTGCACAATCCGGTGGCGCCCCTGTCGGAAGCGACCGAGCCACCGGCGCGAACGCGGCTGGCCTATGACGAGCTTCTGGCAAGCCAGCTTGCGCTGGTGCTGATGCGTCGGCGGATGAAGGCGGCGGCGGGGCAGGCGACGAGCGGCGACGGGCGGCTGATCGCGTCCCTGCTGAGTGCCCTGCCCTACAGTCTCACCCAGGCGCAGGAGCGCGCGGTTGCGGCCATTCACGCCGATATGGCCTCGGGCGAACGGATGCTGCGGCTGCTGCAGGGCGATGTCGGCTCTGGCAAGACGGTGGTGGCGCTGCTGGCGATGGCGCGCGCGGTGGAGGCCGGCCGGCAAGCCGTGTTGATGGCGCCGACCGAGATCCTCGCGCGCCAGCATTTTGACCGGCTGGCGCCGATGGCCCAGGTGGCCGGCATCCGCATGGCTCTGCTCACCGGTCGTGCCAAGGGTGGCGAGCGCGAGCGGGTGCTGGCGGGGCTCGCAGGGGGCACCGTTGACATGGCTGTCGGCACCCATGCGCTGTTTCAGGATGAGGTCGCCTTTGCGGATCTGGGGCTGGCGGTGGTCGACGAGCAGCATCGCTTTGGCGTTCACCAGCGGCTCGCGCTTAGCCGCAAGGGTGGCGCCACCGATCTTCTGGTGATGACGGCGACGCCGATCCCGCGCTCGCTGGTGCTCACCTATTTCGGCGACATGGATGTGTCGATCCTTGACGAGAAGCCGGCGGGGCGCCAGCCGATCGATACGCGGCTCGTCGATCTCGACCGGCTCGACGAGGTGGTCGGCGGGATCGGCCGGGCGATGGCGGCGGGCGCGCGCGTCTATTGGGTCTGTCCGCTGGTCGAGGAGAGCGAGAAGTCCGACCTTGCCGCCGCCGAGCAGCGATACGAGGCCCTGCGCGGCGTGTTCGGCGCGCGCGTCGGGCTGGTGCACGGGCGCATGAAGGGGGCGGACAAGGATGCGGCGATGGCGCGGTTCACCGCCGGTGAGACGACGCTGCTGATCGCCACCACCGTGATCGAGGTGGGGGTCGATGTGCCCGAGGCGACAATCATGGTCATCGAGCATGCCGAACGGTTTGGCCTGGCGCAACTGCACCAGCTGCGCGGGCGCGTCGGGCGGGGCAGCGGCCGTTCCACCTGCCTGCTGCTCTACAAGGGGCCGCTCGGCGAGGTGGCGGGCGCGCGGCTGAAAACCATGCGCGAGACCGAGGATGGGTTCCGCATCGCCGAACAGGACCTCAGCCTGCGCGGCGAAGGCGATGTGCTTGGCACGCGGCAATCCGGCTCGCCGGGCTTCCGCGTCGCGCGGCTGGAGCGGCACGGCGAATTGCTGCGGCTGGCGCGGCAGGATGCGGAACTGGCGCTGACGCGCGATCCCGAGCTGGCCGGCCCGCGCGGACAGGCGCTGCGCATGCTGCTCTATCTGTTCGAGCGCGACGAGGCGGTGCGGCTGTTCCGCGCCGGTTGAAGAAGCTTCACAGCCCCTTGGCCAACCGGTCGAAGGCCATCAACTGGCTGACGAGCGCCGGCATATCCTTCAGCGCCACCATGTTCGGCCCGTCGCAGGGGGCGATGTCGGGGTTCTCGTGGCACTCGATGAACACGCCAGCGACGCCGACCGCCACCGCCGCCCGGCCGAGCGCGGCAACGAAACGCCGCTCGCCGCCCGAGGAGGCGCCCTGCCCGCCCGGCTGCTGCACCGAGTGGGTGGCATCGAAAATGACCGGCGCCTTGCAGGTCTCGGCCATGATCGGCAGCGCGCGCATGTCGGAGACGAGCGTGTTGTAGCCGAAGGAGGCGCCGCGCTCGCACACCATCACGCGGTCGTTGCCGGTGGAGCGGACCTTGGCGACGACATTGGCCATATCCCACGGTGCGAGAAACTGCCCCTTCTTTATGTTGATCGCCGCGCCGGTGTGCCCGGCGGCCAGCAGCAGATCAGTCTGCCGGCAGAGATAGGCCGGGATCTGCAGCACGTCGACCACCTTGGCCACCTCGGCGCAGTGGAAGGTCTCGTGCACATCGGTGATGACCGGCAGGCCGAAGCGCCGCTTGATCTCGGCGAACACGTCCATCGCCCGTTCAAGGCCGATGCCGCGCGCGGCGGTCACGCTGGTGCGGTTGGCCTTGTCGAAGGAGGACTTGAACACGATGCCGATGCCGAGCTTGCGGCCGAGACCGGCGAGGAAATCGGCGTGCTCAATGGCATGGTCGCGGCTTTCCATCTGGCACGGGCCAGCGATCAGCGCCAGCGGCGCCGCATTGCCGAAAGTGACCGGGCCAACGCGCACCGCGGCCCCTGTGGTTGTCGTCATCGATTCCCCTGCCTGCGCGGTCCATAGACCGGCTTCATCCCCGCCAGAGTGCCGTCGGCGCCGCGCAGGACGCAGAAGCCGCTGGGCTTGGGCGTGAAGCCGTTCAGGCCGGGATACTCGACACAGGTCAGATGACGCAACTGGCACTCGTCCCGCGTGGCGAAATAGTTGCCCGCGCGGAAGATCGCCTCCTCCGGCCGCGCAAACGCCCGCGCGCAGAACTGCCGGTCAAACCCCGGTACGTTGATGCATTCCTGTTCGTCGGCCACCACCGCGCCGGCCGGGCACTCCGGCTGGAACCACAGCCATGCCATCAGCGCCGCAACGCCGGCAATGATGGCGAACACAACAATTTTCATCCCAACCTATCCTGAGAACCCAATCAATCCAGCGCCCCCGGATAGTTCGATCATAAATGGTTTGCTGCCGCCTGTCTCGCGTGACGGCGAGCCGGCGGCTGTGGCATTCGGCATCAGGTCGGCGCGCCCGTCGAGGATCAGCGCGGCGAATTGCGGCCCGCGGCCGGGCACCACCGGCGCCGCTGCGCCGAAGCGATAGCGGAACGCCTCCGGCGACAGCACCTCGATCTTCTCGCGTCCCGTCGACAATTCCAACCCGAAGGAGGTGGCCCGCATCTCGCGCTGATTGAGGAAGGCGCCGAGAAATTCGTGGGTGTCGGAGGGATCCTCGGCGACCATGACCAGGCTGGCGATGCCGCGCACCCCGTTGGCATGCTTCTGCGCCGCCTCGTTCCAGAAGTTCTGCGGAAAATGCTGCTGGCAGGTGAAGAAGGCGGCGCGCGGCGCTTCCGGCATCGCGGCAAACGCCAGGGAAAAGGCCACCTTCACCGGCTTTCCCTTGGCATTGAGGCCGCTTCGCTCGAATTCGAACACCGAGAAGTCGCCGATCCGCGCCTTGCGGAACGCCTCGCGATCGCCAACGGCGTTGCCCGTGGCCATCGCCAGCATCGCCATGCCGTTGCCATCAGCCAGGAAGTCACGCACATGCGCGCCGAACGAAAAGACGCCCGGCGCATGCGGAGGGATCCCGCCGCCATCGGCCACACCGATCAGTTCGATGAAACTGCCGTCGAACTGGATGATATGATTCTCGGTGCCCCAGGGATGGCGGTTGCGCGGCCCCACGGTGAAGCCGAGGGCACGGAATTCCTCGGCCAGGGCCGCAAGGTCCCGGCTGGCAATCACCACATGGTCGATGGAACGCGGCGCGGCGGAATGGGGCATCATCGGGCAGTCCGGCATGAGAAGGCGCGGCGGCTTACCGCGCATAAAGCGCCGCAGCATCGGCCAATTGCCGGGCGCGCGCAACTGGCGTAACAGACGCCGAACCGATTTTGCCAACCTTCGCGAGGTAGTCATGCCCCCCCGTCCCCGTCCGCTCGTTGCCGGCAACTGGAAAATGAACGGCTCGCGCGCCGCGCTTGAGGAAATCAAGAAGGTTGCCGCAGGCTTTGATGTGGCGTTGCAGAACAAGGCGGCGCTGCTGCTCTGCGTGCCTTCGACGCTGCTGTTGACCGCAGCGGCCACCTGCCTCGGCTCGCGGCTGGAGGTGGGCGGGCAGGATTGCCACGCCAAGGCTTCGGGCGCCCATACCGGCGATGTTTCCGCCGAGATGCTGGCGGATGCCGGCGCTACTTTCTGCATTGTCGGCCATTCCGAGCGCCGCGCCGATCACGGCGAGAGCAACGAGGTGGTGAAGGCCAAGGCCGAAGCGGCGCTGCGTGCCGGCCTGCGCGCCATCGTCTGCGTGGGCGAAACCCGCGCCGAACGCGAAGCTGGCAAAACGCTGAGCGTCGTTCGCAGGCAGGTGAAGAATTCGCTGCCCACGGGCGCCAACCGCTGGAACACCATCATCGCCTACGAGCCGGTCTGGGCCATCGGCACCGGGCTGACCCCGACCGAAGCCGACGTGGCCGAGGTGCATGCCGATATCCGCAAGACGCTGAAGGCCGCGCTCGGCGCCGAGACCGCGAACCGTGTGCGCATCCTCTATGGCGGTTCGGTCAAGCCCGACAACGCCAAGGCGCTGATGGCGGTCGAGAACGTCGATGGCGCGCTGATCGGCGGCGCCTCGCTCAAGGCCGCCGATTTCCTGGCGATCGCCGGCGTTTATCGCTGAACATTCCCAAGGCGCGAAGGGCTGAACTTCGGCCAATGTTGCAATTCTGCCTCACCGGTTCCGGCAACGAATCCTCGTGGCCGGAAGGGGACTGCGAATCCTTGAATTGAGCCTGGAAGCTTTCAAACACTCGACACATTCGGTAATGAATTTCTGGAGATGGCAATGCATAAGTCGAGCCTGCGTCTTATTGCGACGACGCTGATGTCGGCGGTTTCTGCCGGTGCGGTGCTGGCGGCGGACCTGCCAAATCGCAAAGTCGCCCCGGTGGCCTTTGCGCCGGTGCCGGTGGCGAGCTGGACCGGGATCTATCTCGGCGTGCAGGCCGGTGTGGGCATGTCGACGGCGGAGGTCAAGCTCCCCGGCGGGGTCGGCGGGGTCGATGGCGCGTTCGGGCGCGGTTTGTTGGGCGGCGTCCGCATTGGTGCCGACTACCAGTTTTCACCCTCCTATGTGATCGGCCTGATGGCGACGGCCGACTTCGGCGATATCGGCGGCAAAACCAATCTCGGTGCCGGTTCCTTTTCGTTGGATGCGCTGCGCCTTGATGGCAACAAGTTCTCTCGGCCCGGCAGTATCAACCTGACGCCGAGAGCGGGCACCGGCTCGTTCAGCGGCGACGGCGGCGTTACGGTGCGCACGTCGGACATGATCGGCGTTCGCGTGCGTCTGGGCTATCTGGTGACGCCTGACACGCTGATTTACGTGGCGCCGGGCTGGGCTTCGGCCAAGGGCACGCTCAAGGCGCGCATCGGCTCGTGGACGGTTGTCGATCCGGTTTGGGGCACGAATACCGCGGTGCTGAACGACAGCTTCCGCCAGTCCAAGCGCATCAACGGCTGGCAGCTGGGGCTTGGCTTCGAAACCCGCGTGTCGTCGAACCTGTCGATCAACTTCGAATATGTCTACAGCCAGTTCGCCGACTTCCGGATCGGCACTTCGGACGTCAAGACTTCGGTCACGACCGGTGCCTTCATGGCCGGCCTCAATTATCGTTTCGGCGTCGACGCCGGCGCTCGTCCGGCGGCGGCCGCACCGGCCCCCGAGAACTGGAGCGGCTTTTATGCGGGCCTCAGCGGCGCCGGCGGTATCGGCGGCGCCAAGGTCAAGCTGGGCAGTTTGCTGACAGTCGATGGCCTGGGCTCCAGCGGCTTCTCGGGCGGCGTGGTCGCCGGTTACGATTGGCAGGTGGCGCCGCGCTGGGTGGTCGGGGCCGAGGTCGGGGCCGATCTGACCAGCTTCGAGACCTCCGCGTCGCTGAACGAGCCCAGCTTCACCGGCGACAGCTACCGCCTGAAGGTTTCGATGCCCTGGGCGCTCACGGCCCGCCTGCGCGCTGGCTATCTGATGTCGCCGGGCACGTTGGTCTTCGCCTCGCTGGGCCTCACCGGCGGCCAGTTCAAGGTGGCTGCGGATGCCAACGGCTACGGAATCAAGCAGACCTCGTCGACCTATGGCGCGATGGTCGGCCTTGGCGGCGGTTTCCAGATGGCGATCTCCAGGAACGTCTTCCTGCGCATGGAATACCAGCATGCCCTGCTGCCGGAAATGAAGGTGAAGGGCGTCAGTTTCGTCCCGGTCAAGATCGAGCCGACTTCGGGCAACGCCCGGGTGTCACTGATCTACAAGATGTAAGCGATCCGCTTGCCGCAAATGTCGAAAACCCCGGTCGCGAGGCCGGGGTTTTTGATTTTGCGGCTAACACATGCAGAGGCGCGTTACCCCGCGCGCGGCATGAAGCGGAATTCCGTCACCTGCCGGTAGAGTTGGCCGGGCCGCAGCACGATCGACGGCAGGTGCGGCAGATGCGGACTGTCCGGCGCGTGCTGGGTTTCGAGGCAGAGGCCGGCGTGCGCGCCGTATCGTATGCCGTCGATCCCCGGCACCGGCACGTTCAGGCCGCCTGCATCGTAGAGATGGACCACCGGTTCGCTGGTCCAGACCTGCATTTCCAGCCCCGAACGGGCCGACATCAGCCGCGCCGCCAGTGCCAGTTCCAGTCCCGAGGCATCGCGCTCGGTGCGGTCGCGGCGGATGATGAAGGAGGTGTCGTAGGCGCAGCGTTCGCCGTCCTCGCCCATCATCAGGATCGAACGCGGGGTGCGGAAGTCGTAAGGCGTGCCTGAGACACGCAGCAGCGAGCCGTCAGGGATCAGGTCGGCATCGGACGGCAGATAGAGGTTGGCGCGGATTTCCAGTTCGTGGTCGAGAATGTCCAGCGTGTCGTCGAGCTTGAAATAGGCGTGGTTGGTCAGGTTGCACAGCGTCGGCCGGTCGCTGAACGCGGTCAGTTCGACGCGCAGGGCGGCCTCGCTGAGGAGGTAGCGGCAGGTCGCGGTGAGCGCGCCCGGAAAGCCCGCCTCGCCCGCCGCCGAGACCACGCCCAGCGTGACCGAGCCCAGGTCCTGATGCAGGATCGTCCATGGCCGCTTGCCGCACGCCGCGCCGGCGCTGTGCAGCGTGTGCCGCCCGTCCTGATTGCGATCGAGGCTGTGGCTGTCGCCGTCCAGCATGAAACTGCCGCCGGCGATACGGTTGGCGACGCGCCCGGCGATCGCCCCCATGTGCGCGGAGAAGAACTCATAGTCGCGCAAGGCGTTGAGGCCGAGCACTACCCGCTGACGTCTGCCGCCCGGCGCCGGCACGATCAGATCGGCGAGACTGGCGCCAAACTCGATCACCCGCGCCTCAGCCCCGCCGCTGGTGAGCCTTGCCTCCAGGACCGGCCGCTCGCCGAGGGTTCCGAATACACGCTGGTTCATCGAAAGGGTCTCCCTGCGGTTCAGGCCGTTCGGCTGCCGGCGGCCTTCAGCCGGTCGGCGGCAGGCAGCAGGCGCGCCGAATTGAGCAGGAACAGAAGTTCCGAGCCGACATGAATCAGCGCCGCCAGCAGCGGATTGAGCATGCCGAAGGCCGCCAGCACAATGCCGAGCGTATCGACGCCGATGGTGCCAGCGAAGTTCTGCCAGATGATCGAGCGGGTGCGGCGGGCGATCCGCATCGTCTCGACCAGCTTGACCAGATCGTTGCCGATCAGCACGACGTCGGCGCTTTCCTTGGCGACATCGGTGCCCGAGCCCATGGCGATGCCGAGCGTGGCCGCCGTCAGCGCCGGCGCATCGTTGACACCGTCGCCCACCATCGCCACCTGCCGCCCCGCTGCCACCATGGCACGGACGCGGGCGAGCTTGTCGTCCGGCAACATCTCGCCTTCGGCCTCGGAAATGCCGAGTTCATTCGCCACAGAGCGGGCGACCGGGGTAAGATCGCCGGACAGCAGCACGGTTTTCAACCCCAGCGTGGCAAGGTCGGCCATCGCCTGCCGGGCCTCCGGGCGCAGCGGATCGCTGACCAGGATCTCGCCGAAGAAGCGGCCATCGACCGCCACCATGATTTCCGAGCCGTGCGCATCGGCAGGACGCGGCGGCGCCTCGATGCCGATTTCAGCCAGCAGCTTGCGGCTGCCGACCTGCACCTTGCGGCCCTCGACCGTCGCCTCGATGCCGCGCCCCAGCGTGTAGCTGAACGCCGACGGCTCCTCGGTCGGCAGGCCGGCGGCACGCGCCGCCTCCAGCACGGCCTGCGCCAGTGGATGTTCGGAATGCAGTTCTGCCGCCGCCGTCATGCGCAGGAGTTCTGCTTCGCTCACCCCCGCCGCCGGCAGCAGCCGCTCCACCACCGGGCGCCCCACGGTCAATGTCCCGGTCTTGTCGAGCACAATCGTATCGATCTGGCCCAGGGTTTCGAGATGCACGCCCCCCTTGATGATCGAGCCGAGCCGCGCCGCCCGGCCGATGCCGCCCAGAATGGCCAGCGGCGTGCCGGCGGCGATGCCGCAGGCGCCCGCCACGATGATGACGGAAATCGTATCGCGGATGTTGCGGGTGATCAGGAAGGTGATGATCGCCGCCCCGAGCGCGAAGTAAACGAGGTAGCCGGCCAGCTTGTCGGCGAGGCGTTGCACCGGCGCGCGCGATTGCTCGGCCTGCTCCACCGCTTCGATGATGCGGCCGTAGGTGGTGTCGCGCCCCACGCGATCCACGCGGATTTCGAGGCTGCCGGCCTGATTGATCGAGCCGGCATAGACGATGGCGCCCGTGGTCTTTTCCGCCGGCATGGACTCGCCGGTGATGCGCGACTGGTCGACGCTGGAATGGCCGCCGGTCACCGTGCCGTCGACCGGGATCTTTTCCCCCGGGCTGACCAGCACCGCATCGCCGGCGGCGATCTCGCTCACCGGGAGCGTGACGATGTCGCCGCCCCGGCGCACCCGCGCTTCGGCAGGGACGAAATCGACGAGGTCGCGAATGGCGGTCCGCCCGCGCTGCACGGTCAGATGTTCGAGTTCCTCGGCCACCAGCACGAAGAACGCCACCACGATGGCGGTGAAGAACTCGCCGATGCCCGCCGCCGCCACGATGGCGATGGTCATCGACAGTTCCATCGTCATGCGCCGCTCGACGAGGTTCTCGACCGCCTCGCGGAAGATCGGCCAGCCGGAGAAAACCAGTGCGCCGATGCCGATCAGCATCGTCCACGGATGCGGCGGCTCGAACCACAGCACGGCGATGGCGAGCGCAGCCACCACGATGCGGGCAATCGCGATCGGCTCGAACGGCGCGGCCTCATCATGGGCGTGCGCGGGTTCAGCAGGCGCCATGATCGCGGCCTTGCGACAGCAGTCGGAAGCAGAGGTGTCTGGAGTCATGGGTCAGATATAGACCCGGTCGGACCTGCTTCCAAGACTTTTTAGAATTATTCCAAAATAGATCCCGCGGCAGGGTACCGCACCCGCATCCCCCGCAAGGGTCAGGCCGGGTCCTCCTCCGGCAGATCGCGCAGGAAGCCGAGGCCGAGGAAATACACCGCTCCGCCCAGCAGCACCGACCGGCAGATGAAGCCGGGATCAAGCTTCTGCCAAAGCGCCCAGCCGGCCGCCATGCACCAGAGCACCAGCACGCCCATGGTCAACGCCCGCCAGCGCTTGACGCGTACGGGATGCACGAACACCACCGGCAGGAACATCATTGCCGCCAGCACGATCACGATGGTCAGGGACACCAGCGCCGCCGGCTTGAACAGCACGATATAGAAGATCACGACGTTCCACACCGCCGGGAAGCCCTTGAACCACCAATCCTCGGTCTTCATCTGGGTATCGGCAAAATACAATGCCGAGCCGACGAGCACGATCAATCCGGCGACCAATCCGTAGGGATGCGGCATCACCTCGGGCCGCAGCAGCATCGCGGCGGGAACGAACACGTAGGTGATGAAATCGACCACGAGGTCCAGCAGGCTGCCGTCGTAACGCGATGCGGTCTCGCTGACGTTGAGCCAGCGCGCCAGCGGTCCGTCGACCGCATCGACCAGCAACGCTGTCGCCAGCCACAGGAAGGCTAGCGTCAGATCGCCGTTGATCACGGCCTCCAACGCCAGAAACCCGAGCGCCGCCCCCAGAGCGGTCAGGACATGTACCCCGTAGGCCATGACATGCAATGGCCCCTTGGGCACTTTACGCAGCGGCTTCAAACTCCGGCCCTCAACCATCCCCGCCGGCATCGAGCCGACATCAAAGACTACTTTAGACCAATGCGCGCCCCGGCGCTACCGGGGCCGAGGCAAGCGTTTTTGGCAAAACCTGTGACATAGTGAACTCTTGGGCGGATGAGTCGGCCCGGAACCGGACGAGGCATACCCGCACGATGAAACCGCCGACCCCGTTGATTGAGGTGTTCCAGCCCAAGATCGTCACCTGCCTTCGGGAGGGCTACGGGCTCGCGCGCCTGCGGGCCGACGCACTGGCCGGGTTGACGGTGGCGATTGTGGCGCTGCCGCTGTCAATGGCGATTGCCATTGCTTCCGGCGCCTCCCCCGAGCGGGGGCTCTATGCGGCCATCGTCGGCGGGTTGCTGATCTCGCTGCTTGGCGGCAGCCGCCACCAGATCGGCGGGCCGGCCGGCGCGTTCATCGTGCTGATCGCCGCCGTGATCGAGCGGCACGGGCTCGACGGGTTGTTCCTCGCCACCATCATGGCGGGCGCGATCATGATCGGGCTCGGCATGTTCCGGCTCGGCACCTTGATCCGCTACATTCCCGAGCCGGTCATTATCGGCTTTACCGCTGGCATCGCGGTCATCATCTTTTCGAGCCAGCTCCGCGAAATCCTCGGCCTGACGCTGACGGTCAAGGAGCCGGCGGCGCTGGTGCCCAAGCTGGCGGTGCTGTGGCAGGCCCTGCCGACGTTCAACCCCTGGGCACTTGGCGTCGCGGCCTTTGCCTTCGCGGTCATCCGGCTATCGCGGCTGGCGGGGCCCACCTTCCCCGGCTTTCTGGTGGCGGTGATCGCCTCGGCGCTGGTGGTGAAGCTGTTCAACCTGCCGGTGGATACGATCGCCAGCCGGTTCGGCGCGGTGCCGTCCGGATTGCCGGAACCGGCGCTGCCGCCCTTCTCGATCGACAAGATCCATGCGGTGGCCATCGACGCGCTGGCCATCGCGCTGCTCGGCAGTATCGAATCGCTCCTGTCGGCGGTGGTGGCCGACAGCATGACCGGGCGGCGGCATCGCTCGAATACCGAGCTTGTGGCGCAGGGCTTTGCCAATATCGCCACAGCGATGTTCGGCGGGCTGTGCGCCACCGGCACGATCGCCCGCACCGCCACCAACGTGCGCGCCGGCGGCACCAGTCCGGTGGCTGGCGTGCTGCACGCGCTGTTCCTGCTCGGTGCGATGGCGCTGGCGGCGCCGCTGATGGGCATGATCCCGCTGCCGGCGCTGGGCGCCCTGCTCGGCATCGTCGCCTGGAACATGGCGGAAAAGCACGCGTTCCTCGCCCTGCTGAGGAGCCGCGGCGCAGAGGCGGCCGTGCTGATGGCGACCTTCCTGCTCACCGTGTTCCGCGATCTTACGGAAGGCATCATCTTCGGCGTGCTGCTGGGCGCGGTGCTGTTTGCGGTGCGCATGGCGCGGCTGGCGGAAATCTCCATGCAGATGACGCTGGATGACGCCGAGGGCAGCGACATAGCCCTGCCCGCCATGCGGGCGGGCGACCGCAAGGTGATGGTGTTCCGGCTCGAAGGACCGCTGTTCTTCGGCACGGCGCCGAACCTGGTCGAGGTGCTTGGCCGGGTCGGCGCCGAGCCGCAATCGGTGATCTTCGACTTCCACGGCGTGCCGTTCATCGATTCATCCGGCGTCGGCGCGCTGGAGCGGCATGTGACCAAGGCGGAGGCCAACCGCACGCGGGTCTATTTCACCGGGGTCTCCCCGGCGGTCGAACTGGCATTGCGCCAGTTCGGCCTGCCGAAGGCCCGGGTTACGCGGATGCGCACCGTCGAGGAGGCTTATTCGCGCGCCTTGGCAGAGACTTCGGCGCCCTCCTCCGATTCACCGTCGCGGTGACGGTTACGCTTGCGCATGCGGTTGGTCGCAGCCTTCAGGTTGATCATCTCCACCAGCACGGCGAAGGCCATGGCGCCGTAGATCAGGCCGCGATCGATCGGCTTGTGAATCGCCTCGGCCATCAGCGCGACACCGATCAGCACAAGGAAGGCCAGCGCCAGCATCTTGGTGGTCGGGTGCTTGTGCACGAAGGCAGAGACCGGCCCGGCGGACATATACATCACCGCCATCGAAATCAGCACGGCCACCACCATCACCCACAATTCGCGCGCCATGCCGATGGCGGTAATCATCGAGTCGAGCGAGAAAACCAGATCGATCACCGCGATCTGCGCCATCGCGGCGCCGAAGCTGCGCGCCTTGACGCCCGGCTCGCCAAGATGTTCGCCCCCCTCCATCTCGACGTGCATCTCATGCGTGGCCTTGAGCACCAGGAACAAACCGCCGAAGAACAGGATGATCTCGCGCCAGGAAATCGGCAGCCCGTAAATGCTGAACAGCGGCTGGGTCAGCTTGAGCAGCCATGTGAGCATGAAAAGCAGCGCAAGCCGCATCACCAGCGCAAGCATCAGGCCGTATTTGCGCGCCCGTTCGGCCTGCTCGCGCGGCAGGCGCGACACCAGCACCGAAATGAACACCACATTGTCGATGCCGAGAATGATTTCCATGACGGTGAGAGCGCCCAGCGCTGCCAGGTTCTCAACGGTGAATATGGTCTCGAACATCCATCCCCCTTATGGTGCGTCGATATGGTGCGTCTATGGTCGAACGCGGCAAAGCGCCTCTTGCCAATCAGACCAAGTTGGTAACTGCTGGCGTGCTTGACAAGGGGACGCGCGGGGAGAAACCGCCATGGCGAAAAACATGATCGACACGGATGTGGCAGTGGTGGGCGGCGGCGCCATCGGGCTTGCCGCTGCGCTGGGGCTGGCGCAGGCGGGTATCCGCACCACCCTCCTCGGCGCCGCACAGGACATTCGCGACGATGGCCGCACCGCCGCGCTGATGCAGCCCTCCATCGACCTCTTGCGCGAAATCGGCGTGATGCCGCGGCTGGAAGCGCAGGCGTGGCCGCTGGCCGCCATCCGGCTGATCGACATCACCGGCGCGCTCATCCGCGCGCCCACGGTGACCTTTCGGGCGAACGAGATCGACCTGCCGCATTTCGCGCTCAACATGTCGAATGCCGACATCGTTCGCGCCATGACCGAGGCGGGGCGCGATCAGACAGGGCTGAGCGTCGATACGGCGCTGGTCAAGGCGGCCGACTTCGGCGCCGATGTCGCGACCCTCACGCTGGACGACGACCGCCGCCTCACCGCCCGGCTCGTCATTGCCGCCGACGGGCAGAAATCGCGCCTGCGCGAGGCCGCCGGCATCGACATCAAGTCGTGGTCCTACGATCAGGTGGCGCTGACCTTCCATGTCAGCCACAGCCTCGACCATGAGGACATCTCGACCGAGTTTCATACCCGCTCGGGGCCGCTCACTTTCGTGCCCTATGGCGAGTTTCGCTCCAGCGTGGTCTGGCTGGTCAACCGCGAGGAGGCCGCCGCGCTCCAGCAACGGACGCCGCAGGAAGTGGCGGAAGCCGCCCAGCGCCGCGCTTCCTCCGTGCTCGGCGATCTCAAGGCGATCACCAGGATCGGCGCGGTGCCGATGGGCGGACTGATCGCGCGTTCGGCGACGGCGGCGCGGCTGGCGCTGGCCGGCGAGGCGCTGCACGCGTTTCCGCCGGTCGGGGCGCAGGGCATGAACCTCGGCCTGCGCGATGCGCGCTCGTTGGTGGCGGCGGTGGTGGCGGCACGCGATGCCGGGGCCGACATCGGCAGCCCGGCCGCGCTCGCCCCTTACGAGCGCAGCCGCCAGTTCGATGCGGTGTCGCGCACCTACGGGGTCGATCTGCTCAATCGCAGCCTGATTTCCGGTCTGTTGCCGCTCGACATGGCGCGTTTTGCCGGCCTCACCGCCGCCGCGCATCTGGGACCGTTGCGCCGCATGCTGATGCGCGCCGGCATGGGCCAATCGCCGCTCGGCGCGGCGTGACGCGGGCCGCTCAGCCGAACAGCGTGTGCGGCAGCAGGCCCTTGGTCAGCAGGTAGAGCACGAGGGTGAGCGTGCCGATGGAAACCAGCGTGCCGATCAGGATCGCGGTCGAAGCCTCTTCGATATAGACCTGATACTGCCGAGCCACCACGAACACGTTCAGCGCCGGCGGCAGCGAGGCCATCAGCACCGCCGCATAGACCCATTCTTTTTCAAACGGGCCGAGCAGCGACAGCATCACCAGAATGATCAGCGGGTGCAGGATCAGCTTGATGCCGAGATGGATCGGAATTTCCGGCGCCACCTTGGTAATGCGGCGCGAGGCCACCGTGACGCCGAGTGTGAACAATGCGACCGGCGCGGCGGAGCCGTAGAGAAAGTTCAGCACCTTGTCGACCGCCACCGGCGGCTTGAGCTGGAAATAGGCGAAGAACAGCGCGATGAATGTCGCCACGTTGAACGGGTGCGAGACGATGCGCCACAGCACCAGCCGCACCGTCTTGCCAACGTCAAGCTTCTCCGTGCCGCCCAGCGCCGTCAGAAACGGGATCAGCGAGAACAAAAGGATATTGTCGAACACGAAGATCAGCGCAATCGGCGCGGAGGCTTTGGCGCCAACGGCGGCCAGCGTCAGCCCCGGCCCCATGTAGCCGATGTTGGAATAGGCCCCGAGCACCGCCTGCAGCGTCGCCGGCCTGAGATCGCCGCGCGAAACGACCAACCCGATCGCCAGCGAGATCACGAACACCACATAGGTGGACAGCGTGGTGCCGAGCACGAAACTCCAGTTGCGCAGTTCCTCGAACGGGGTCGCCACGATCAGCTTGAAGAACAGCGGCGGCAGCGCAACGTAGACGATATAGAAATTCATCCACGCCAGACCGGTTTCCGGCAGCTGCATCAGCCTGCCGCAGAAAAAACCGATCAGAATGAGCCCGAAAAACGGCAGGGCGAGATTGATGACGTCAAGCATGGCGACCGTTGCGACGCCTCCACGGCGCCCAGTTTGCTTCGCTCTCTAACCTTTGACCGCGCGACGGTCCATCGCGAAATGCGAATGGCTCCCTGTCCGGAACAATTCGTTCCACAGGGAGCACACGAGATCACTTCACGCGCACGGGCCGCATCAGGAAGCTCGGGACGTGATCGCCCAGCCCCTTCGGGGTCGGCTCGCGATCCTCGCGCGGGTTATGACGCGGCGGGGAAGCGGCACGATCGGCGGCACGGGGCTGGTCGCGCTCAGGGCGCGGGGCGCGCTCGGGACGCGGGGCGCGCTCAGGTTGGACACGCTCCGGACGGGCCTCGGTGCCGGGTTCGCGCTCGGCACGAGGCGCACGCTCTGCGCGAGGGGCACGCTCGGCACGCGGGGCACGTTCAGCGCGGGGTGCGCGCTCGCCACGCGGGGCCCTTGGCGGGCGCGCGTCGGCAGCGCCGGGCTGCAACGGCTCCATCGGCGCGTCACTGGCCAGCGGCTCGGACGACTCGCGCTTGGGCGCATAGTCGCGACGCGGGCGGGTGGTGAGCGGCTTGCGGCTGCGCTCGCGGCGCGGCGCCGCGCGCTCCTCGAACGGCGGCGGCACGAAATCCTTGAGGTTCGGGCCGTCCCATTCGATCTTGTTCTTGGTCAGCGCCTCGATGGCGGCGAGGTATTTCTCGTCGCGTTCGGTCACGATTGAGATCGCGGTGCCGAGTTTGCCAGCGCGGCCGGTGCGGCCGATGCGGTGGACATAATCCTCCGCGTGGGTCGGCAGGTCATAGTTGAGCACATGGCTGACATCGGGAATGTCGAGCCCGCGCGCAGCCACGTCCGAGGCGACCAGCAGCGCGACCTCGCCACTGCGGAAGCCCTCGAGCGCCTTCATGCGCGCCGGCTGGTCGAGATCGCCGTGGATGGCAGCGGCGTTGAAGCCGTGCCGCTGCAGCGAACGGCACAGGGTCGCCACCTCCACCTTGCGGTTGGCGAAGATGATGGCGTTCTTGAAGGTTTCCTGGCCACGGATCACGTTGCGCAGGGTCTCGCGCTTCTGAAAATCCTTCGAGCCCGAGGCAACCAGCCGCTGCGTGATGGTCGAGGCGGTCGAGGATGCGCGCGCCACCTCGATCTTGACCGGATTTGACAGGAACTGCTCGGTGATCCGCTGGATTTCCGGCGGCATGGTGGCGGTGAAGAACAGGGTCTGGCGCGTAAACGGCACCAGTTTGCAGATGCGCTCGATGTCGGGGATGAACCCCATGTCGAGCATGCGATCGGCCTCGTCGATCACCAGCACCTCGATGCCGGTGAGCAGCAGCTTGCCGCGCTCGAAATGATCGAGCAGGCGACCGGGCGTGGCAATCAGCACATCGACGCCGCGCGTGATCTTGGCATCCTGATCGCCGAAGGAAACGCCGCCGATCAGCAGCGCCACAGACAGTTTCTGGTTGCCCGAATAGCGGTTGAAGCTCTCCTCGACCTGCGCGGCAAGTTCGCGCGTAGGCTCAAGGATCAGCGTGCGCGGCATGCGCGCCCGCGCCCTGCCCTGTTCGAGCAGCGACAGCATCGGCAGCGTGAATGCCGCCGTCTTGCCGGTGCCGGTCTGGGCGATGCCGAGCACGTCGCGGCGCCTGAGCACCTCGGGAATGGCTTCGGCCTGGATGGGAGTGGGTGTGGTATAGCCCGTGGCTTCGACGGCCGCGAGCACACGCTCGGAGAGGCCGAGGTCAGAAAATTTCATCGATCCGTTTCTTTCCGGAAACGCCCCCTGGCGCTTCCCGTTTCGCGGACCGGCTCTGGCCCGCCGAGCATCAGCAATGGGCGCCAGACCAACTGACTCGCTGGCAGCCCGCAGGTCCTATGACTGAAAAATCCATAAATAGCAATGAGGCCAGCCACAAAGCCGCCCATCGCCGTGCTTGTCCCTGCCCATAACAAAAAACGGGCGCCCGACGGCGCCCGAGAAGGATGGGAGATCACAAAGAAGGCAAGGCACGGACTTACCGGGATTTTACCTGCCCCGTGCAGGGATCGAGAATGATGGGACGATTGCTGATCGAGCCGGTGGCAACGGTGTCATCGAGCACAGAGCGGGTCACCGAATAGTTGCGCACCTGCGGCTCCTTGCGTTCGAGCGTCGCGGTCTGGGTGCGCACGCCCTGCTGCATCGACACCATGAAGGCGTTGAACTGATGGATGCCGAACACCGACAGCATCAGGATCATCGCGCCGGCGATCGCGTAGTCGCGCACCATGCCGGTATTGAAGGAATCGGAGGAGAAGAAACGCATCGGCAGCACCTTTGTTGGTGAATCGATGGTGCAGGACCTCGGTTAATTTTCGGTGCACGGAATTGGCGACGCGTCCGATGTTGCAAAGTATATTCAGCACGATGCCTTGCACTTTGCGTCTATTCAGCGAATTCCTGCTCCCGCGCCTGTTTCAGACCAGCGCTTCAGCTCTACGGCGAAGATTACAAATCCTTCACATGATGAAAAAGCTTTAATTTGCCTTTTCGTCGGCGCTGACTTCTACTTTCTGCATCGATTTGCAAACCAGAGAGGTTGCCATGTCCCGCCTTGGAGATTTCATTCGCCGTCGACCCGTTGTTTCCTCCGTCGTGGCCGGCGCCGTGCTGGTCGCCGGTGTGTCCGCTGTCAGCGCGCAGTATGGCGGCGGACACGGCGGCTGGGGGCATGGCGGCTGGGGTGGTGGACGCGGTGCGCGGCTTGAGCGCTTCTGCAACATGCCGACGGCTAGGTTCCAGCCGGTCGCCCGCGCCTATGTGAAGGCCGACCTGAACATGACCGATGTGCAGAAGGCCGAATTCGACAAGCTGGCCGATGTGCTGGCCCCCGCCTTCGAGGAGATCAAGACCGAAGTCTGCGGCTCGTTCAAGGCGGATGCACCCAAGCTGACCCCGCCGGAAAAGCTGGAGAAGATCGCCGTGGCCTTGCGCAAGGCAGCCACAGCGGCCGAGAATGCGGTTGCGCCGGCCAAGTCGCTTTACAGCCAGCTCGACGATGCGCAGAAGGCGCAGATCGACCAGCGCATGCAGCGTCGCATGGGGCGTGGCGAAGGGCGTGGTGAAGGGCGCGGTCGCTGGCAGGATCATCAGCGGATGGGCGAGCAGGGTGATCACGGCCAGCGCGGTGAACGCGGCTGGCAGCGCTGGAACGAGCGCGGCGAGCGCGGGGAGCGCGGCTGGGGTCGTGGCCCCGGCGGACAGGGCCCCTCCTATGGCCAGACCCCGGACGATCCGGGCGGCCCGTTCTTCGGCGGCGGCAACCAGTAACCTCGCCCTGCTGCTACATGATAAGGGAAGCCCTCGCGGCTTCCCTTTTTTTGTCGCGCTGTGGACAAGCGGCAGCGGGCGCGCGGAATGGGACGCGCTCCCTTGTCAGGCATGGCGGGCGGCGGCATCGTCCCGCTTGCTGTCTTGTCGCATTTTCTCGTCCGCCAACCGGCATCCACTTGGCTGGAAGATGCTCTACATCTAGAGGAAACGCCATGTCCGCACCCGCCTTTCCAGAGGACGCCGTCACGCGCCAGCCCGTCGCGGAGGCGGAACTGGCGCGGCTCCTGTCGATCATGGCGGCGCTGCGCACCCCGATCACCGGCTGTCCGTGGGATCTGGAGCAGGATTTCCGCTCCATCGCCCGCTACACGCTTGAGGAAGCCTACGAGGTGGTGGATGCGATCGAGCGCGACGACATGGTCGATCTCGTCGATGAACTGGGCGATCTGCAGTTGCAGGTGGTGTTCCACGCCCGCATGGCCGAGGAGGCCGGGCAGTTCGCCTTCGCCGATGTGCTGAAGGCCATCAATTCGAAGATGATCCGTCGGCACCCGCATGTGTTCGGCACGGTCGAGGCGCGTTCGGCCGGCATGGCGAAGGATTCCTGGGACCGCATCAAGGCCGAGGAAAAGCGCGAAAAGGCCCGCCGCCATGCCGCCGCCGGACAGCCGACGCGCGCCTCTGGCCTGCTTGCCGCCGTGCCGGCGGGGATGCCTGGCCTGACGCGCGCTGTGAAACTGCAGGACAAGGCCGGCAGCGTCGGGTTCGACTGGAACGATCCGCATGCGGTCATCGCCAAGATCCGCGAGGAACTCGACGAGGTGGAAGCAACGCTCGCCGATGCCGCGCCGGCGCGCCGGCATGAGGAAATCGGCGATCTGTTGTTTGTCGTCGCCAACCTTGCCCGCCACATGGCGGTCGATCCGGAAGCGGCCCTGCGCAGTGCCAACGAGAAGTTCCAGCGCCGGTTCGCCCATATCGAGGCGCGGCTGGCCGAGCGGGGGCGCACGCCGGCGCAGAGTTCGCTCGACGAGATGGATGCGCTGTGGAACGAAGCGCGCGCCGCCGACAAAGCCATCGCCGATCCGACCTGAGACTGCGATTCTGGTCGCACGCGAGCATTGGCTGTTCTAGACTTTCTCCATGTCCGAATCCCTGCCCCATGCCGGCCGACTGACAATCGATTGCGGCGCCCTTGCCGACAACTGGCGCCTGCTGGCCGCACGGGCTGCGCCGGCCGAAACAGCTGCCGTGGTCAAGGCGAATGCCTACGGCACCGGAATCGACATCGCGGCGCCGGCACTGGCCAAAGCGGGGTGCACCACGTTCTTCGTCGCCCATCTCAGCGAGGCGGCGCGGGTGCGTGCCGCATGCAGGAATGCCGTCATTTATGTGTTGCACGGGCTGCCGGCTGGCGGAATTGCGCACTTTGCGAAATTGCAAGCGCGGCCCGTCATCGGCTCGGCGCCCGAGCTTGCAGAATGGCAAGCGCAGGGCGGCGGCGCCTATGCCCTGCATATCGATACCGGCATGAATCGACTGGGGGTTCGTTATGACGGACTCGCCGAATTCGATATTCCGAACGGCGGCCCCGCCCTGCTGATGACGCATTTCGTCTCATCAGAATTGCCGGATCTGCCGATCAATGCCGCCCAGCGCGCCGCCTTCAGCCTGGCCCGCGCGCGGTTTCCGGGTGTGCCGGCGTCGGTCTCCAATTCCTCCGGTTTCTTCCACGCCGAGCGCTTGGCGGCCGAGCAGTATCGCGCCGGCTACGCGCTTTATGGCGGCAATCCCCTGCCCGGCCAGCCCAATCCGATGCGTCCGGTGGTGAAGCTGGAGGCGCCGATCCTGCAGGTGCGCCGGGTGAAGGCGGGCGAGACGGTCGGCTACAACCAGCGCTGGACGGCGAAGCGCGACAGCCTGATCGCCACGGTCTCGGTGGGTTATGCGGATGGGTATCCGCGCAATGGCGCCAATACCGATATGAAACCGGGCGGGCACGGCCGGCTTGGTGGCGTGCTGTGCCCCTTCGCCGGCAATGTCTCGATGGATCTGATCACCGTCGATGTCACCGATGCGCCCGCCGGGCTGGCGGAGCGCGGCGGCTGGATCAGCCTGATCGACGAGGTGCTGGACGTCGACCGGGTGGGCGCAGCCTGTGGCACCATCGGCTATGAAATCCTCACATCGCTGGGCGCGCGCTACCAGCGCCGCGCGATCGGGGGTTGAATGGCCCGCGCCAAGCAGAGTTTCGTGTGTCAGGCCTGCGGCGCGGTTTACCAGCGCTGGCAGGGCAAGTGCGATGCCTGCAACGAGTGGAACACCCTCGTCGAGGAAGCGGGCGCAACCGGACAGGCCGCCCCGCTCACCTCCGGCGGCGCGCGCCTGAAGAAGGGCCGACCGTTCAAGCTTGAAGGTCTCGACGGGCTGGCGCTCGATGCGCCGCGCCTGCCGACCGGCATCGCCGAACTCGACCGGGTGACGGGGGGCGGCTTCGTGCGCGGCTCGGTCATCCTGCTCGGGGGCGAGCCGGGTATCGGCAAGTCGACGCTGCTGATCCAGGCCGCCGCCGCGCTGGCCCATGGCGGCCATCGCACCGTCTATATCTCGGGCGAGGAAGCGGCGGCGCAGATCCGCCTGCGCGCGCAACGGCTCGATCTCACCCATGCGCCGGTGGAACTTGCCTCCGAAACCTCGGTCGAGGACATTCTGGCGACGCTCAGCCTTGGTGCGGCGCCCAAACTCGTCATCATCGATTCCATTCAGACGATGTGGACCGAAGTGGTCGAGTCCGCCCCCGGCACGGTGACGCAGGTGCGTGCTTCGGCGCAGGCGCTGATCCGCTATGCGAAGGCGACCGGCGCGGCGGTCATTCTGGTCGGCCATGTCACCAAGGACGGGCAAATCGCGGGGCCGCGCGTCGTCGAGCACATGGTCGATGCGGTCTGTTCGTTCGAGGGCGATTCGGCGCATCAGTTCCGCCTGCTGCGCGCGGTGAAGAACCGCTATGGCGCCACCGACGAGGTCGGCGTGTTCGAGATGACCGGCGCCGGGCTGAGCGAGGTTGCCAACCCGTCCGCGCTGTTCCTGGCCGGGCGCGATCCCGACCAGCCCGGCACGGCGGTGTTCGCCGGCATGGAGGGCACCCGCCCGCTGCTAACGGAAATCCAGGCGCTGGTGACGCCCAGCGCCCTGCCTACCCCGCGGCGCGCGGTGGTCGGCTGGGATCAGAGCCGGCTGTCGATGGTGCTGGCGGTGCTGGAGGCGCACGGCGGCATCCGGCTGGGGCAGCACGATGTCTATCTCAATGTGGCGGGCGGGCTCAAAATCATCGAGCCTGCGGCCGATCTTGCGGTGGCCTCGGCGCTGCTGTCGTCGCTGTCGGGCCAGCCGCTGCCGGCCGATACGGTGCTGTTCGGCGAAATCAGCCTTGCCGGCGCGGTGCGGCCGGTGCCGCATTCGGGCATCCGGCTGAAGGAGGCGGCCAAGCTCGGCTTCCGGCGCGCACTGCTGGCCGAGGCCGGCGCAAAGGACATCGAGATGCAGGGGCTGGCGACAACCACGCTGCGGCGCATCGGCGATCTTGTCTCCGACATGGCGGTGCGTGCGCTGGATAAACCACACTTGCCAAGGACTGGTGAAAACTCGCGCCGGGACAGGTGACGGATTGCCTTTCAGCCTCTATAGAGCCCCTTTCAAGCGGACTGCCCTGCCGCGCCTGGCGCGCGGGATCATCAAAGCAAGGGAATGCTGAAGATGCCGATCGCGATTCTGGACATGGTTGTCATCGGGGTGCTGCTCCTCTCGGGGCTGCTGGCTATGGTGCGCGGGTTCACCCGCGAGGTTCTGGCGATCGCTTCATGGGTCGCGGCCGCCCTGGTCGCGTATCTGTTCTACAAACAGCTGGTTCCGGTGATTAAGCCCTACGTGGCCGACAACGAGCGCATCGCCGTGCCGGCCGCAGCGGCGGCGCTGTTCCTCGGCGCGCTGATCGTCGCCTATTTCATCACCGCCAAACTGTCCGACATCATTCTCGATTCGCGCATTGGCGCGCTCGATCGCACGCTCGGCTTCATTTTCGGCGTGGCGCGTGGCTTCCTGCTGATGGTGGTGGCGTTCGGCCTGTTCGAGAAGCTGGTGGGCGAGAAGCAGCAGCCGGCCTGGGTGGCCGAGGCCAAGACCCGGCCGATCCTCAAATCCACCGCCGACAAGCTGATGGGTGTGCTGCCTGAGGACCTCGAACAACAGGTGATGACCAAGCTCAAGAACGCCACGCCGGGACAGGAGCCGAAGGAGCCGCCGACCGCTCCGCAGACGCCCGCCCGCTGAGGGAGGCGGCCATGTGTGGTGTCTTCGGCATCTACGGTCATCCCGACGCCGCTGCGATCACCGCGCTCGGCCTGCACGCCTTGCAGCATCGCGGACAGGAGGCAGCAGGCATCGTCTCGTTCGACGGGCGGCGCTACCATTCCGAGCGGCGCATGGGGCTGGTGGGCGACCACTTTTCCAGTGCCGAGACGATCAACCGCCTGCCCGGCTCCTCGGCCATCGGCCATGTGCGCTATTCGACCGCCGGCGGCACCATCCTGCGCAACGTGCAGCCGCTGTTCGCCGAGCTGCATGGCGGCGGCTTTGCCATCGCCCACAACGGCAACCTGACCAATGCCCGGCACCTGCGCACGGAACTGATTCAGGCCGGCGCGCTCTATCAGTCGACATCCGACACCGAGGCGATCCTGCATCTGGTGGCGCGCTCGCGCAAGGCGCGCTTCATCGACCGTTTCATCGACGGGCTGAGCCAGCTTGAGGGCGCGTATTCCTTCGTGGCGCTGACCAACAAGAAGCTGGTCGGCGCGCGCGATCCGCTCGGCTTCCGCCCGCTGGTGCTGGGCATGCTCGACGGTCATTACATTCTCGCCTCGGAGACCTGTGCGCTGGACATCATCGGCGGTCGCTTCATCCGCGACATCGATGCTGGCGAGATCGTCATCATCACCGACGAGGGGCTGGAGTCGATCAAGCCGTTTCCGGCGCAGGCGACACGGCCGTGCGTGTTTGAATTCATCTATTTCGCCCGGCCCGACAGCCTCGTGCATGGCCGCCCGGTCTACGATCTGAGAAAAGCGATGGGCGCCGAGTTGGCCCGTTCGGAGAAGGTGGCCGCCGATGTGGTGATCCCGGTGCCGGATTCGGGCGTTCCGGCGGCGATCGGCTATGCGCAGGAAGCCGGAATCCCTTACGAACTCGGCATCATCCGCAACCATTATGTCGGCCGCACCTTCATCCAGCCCACGCAGACCGAGCGCGAGGCCGGGGTGCGCATGAAGCATTCCGCCAACCGATCGGTGGTGGCCGGCAAGCGGATCGTGCTGATCGACGATTCGATCGTGCGCGGAACGACCTCGGTCAAGATCGTCCGGATGATGCGCGAGGCCGGGGCGACCGAAGTGCATTTCCGCATCGCCTCGCCGCCGATCACCCATCCCGACTTCTACGGCATCGACATGCCCGACCGGCAGAAGCTGCTGGCCGCCAACCACACGCTCGAAGAGATGCGCCGCTTCATCGGCTGCGACAGCCTCGACTTCCTGTCGGTGGACGGGCTCTATCGCGCCGTCGGCGAGCCGGGCCGCAACCCGAACCGCCCGACCTTCGCGGACCATTGCTTCACCGGCGATTATCCCACGCATATCCGCGATCTTGCCGGCGACGGTCCCAAGCAACTGTCGATGCTCGCAGAAGGCGCCAGCCTATGAGCGGGCCGCTTTCCGGCCGCGTCGCGCTGGTCACCGGCGCCTCGCGCGGGATCGGTCGCGCGGTGGCGCTTGGCCTTGCCGGAGCGGGCGCGCATGTCGTTGCCGCGGCGCGGACGGTGGGCGGGCTGGAAGAACTCGACGACGCGATCAAGGCGGCGGGCGGTTCGGCGACGCTGGTGCCGATCGACCTCAAGGATATGGACGCGGTCGATCGCTTCGGCCCCGCCATCGCCCAGCGCTGGGGCAAGCTCGACATCCTCGTCGGCAATGCCGGCATTCTGGGGCCGATTTCGCCGGTTGCCCACATCGACGCCAAGGTGTTCGACGATGTGTTCAAGGTCAATGTCACCGCCAATTTCCGGCTGCTGAAGGGGCTCGATCCCTATCTCCGTGCGTCCGATGCCGGCCGCGTCATCATGCTGTCGTCCGGGGCGGCGCGGCGCGTGCGCGCGTTCTGGGGCTGCTATGCGGCGTCGAAAGCGGCGCTGGAGGCGCTGGTGCGGGCCTATGCGGCCGAGACGATGAACATTACCGCCGTGCGCGCGATGCTGGTCAATCCGGGTCCGATGCGCACCGCCATGCGTGCCGCCGCCGTGCCGGGCGAGGATCCCGCCACCCTGCCCCGACCGGAGGCGCTGGTGCCCGAGATCCTGGCGATGGCTTCCCCCGGCTGGCAGGACACCGGCAAGCTCTACGATTTTCCCTCCCGCCGACTCATCAGCTTCGAGCAACCCACATGATCGCGCGCCTTATCCGCTTCCATCTGCGCTGGTTCGGCATTTTCGCCTTTGTCGGCACGCTGCTGATCATGTCGAGCCATATGCAGGACGGCGGCCTCGAGGCTTTCAAGCGCCCCTCCTTCACCAGCGGGCTGGCGCAGATGGCGGCGGTCTGCGCCGCGCTGTCGGTGGCGGTGCCGTGGCTGACCTATCTGGTCGATCCGCGCCGCAAGGGATCGCGCGCGCTCGCCGATTTCCTCGCCTATTGGAAGATCGGTTGATCCCCCGCGCCGTCCGCCCCGTGCGGGCGCCCGTTCAGGTCTTTTTCCACGCCGCGAGATAGCGCGCGACCGCCACACCCACCGCCCCGATGCCGAGCGCCGCGAGCGCCAGCGCGGCGGTGGAGCCGATCAGCCCCTGCACCCAGCCGAAGGCCATCGGCCCGCCGGCGATGCCGAGGAACATGAAAAACGCGTGCAGCGAGATCAGCGAGGCGCGTTGCAGCGGGTCAATCTCGGAGACCTGCGCCTGCAGGCCGGAATGCATCATGTAAAAGCCAAAGCCGAGCGCGCCATAGGCGGCCATCATCAGCGGCCAGCCTCCGGCAAAGGCGGTGATGCCCAGCCCCAGCGCCAGCAGCAGGGCGCCGGCCTGCATCATCGTGAACATGCTGTAGCGCTTGACCAGATGCCCGACCAGCACCGCATAGACGAGACCGCCGAGCCCCATGCCAGCCAGCACATAGCCTGCCTCGACCGCGCCGCCGAGCCTGCGCTCCTCCAGCACCAGCGCGATATGCGGGGTGAAGCCGAACACAAGGCCCCCCTCTGCCAGCACGCCCGCATAGCAGGCCCGCGCGCGCCCGTCGGCGAGAATGCCCCGATAGGTTGCCACCGCACGCGACAGGCTCAGCGGCGGCCGCGCCACATCCCGCCGCGCCGGCACGCGGGCAACCACAAGGCCCATCGCCAGCAGGGCCATGGCCACGGCGAAGCTGGCGGAGGCCTCCCAGCCCCAGCGCTCGGCGAGAAAGGCAGAGATTGGCGCCGTGAACAATTGCCCGGCGATCATCGCCACCATGAACCGGCTGAGCGTCAGTTGCCGCCGTTCGATCGGCGTACGGTCGGCGATCAGCGCCAGGCACGTCGGGATGATGCCGCCGCCGGCCAAACCGGTGATCAGCCGCAGCGCGAACAGCACCTGGTAATCGCTGACGAACAGCGTCGCCAGCGTTGCGGCGAAAACAACGGCCATGCACAGTTTCAGCACCAGCGCCTTGCCGTAGCTGTCGGCGATGGGGCCGAGAAACGGCTGGCCGAGCGCATAGGGCAAGGAAAAGGCCGGCGACAGCGCGACCGCGGCCGACGCCGTCACGGCAAGATCGCGCGCCAGCAGGGCTGTCAGCGGATCAAGCATGCGCTGGTTGTAGGAAACCGCGACGGCGATCACGCCAAGCACGGGCACAAGCGGCAGAACCATGCCCTGTTGTCGGGCGGGGAGCTGCGCCGGTCAAGCTGAAGTTGCCGCCCCAGCACCTGCGACGCTGGAGCCTCTGTTCAATTATCCACGAGGGCTTTGACCGAGGCGAACACAGCCGTTTGCTCGTGCCACTGCGATCGGAGAGACTTCGCGCAAAGGATTGAGTCGAACCATGCGCGCGCTTTTTCGTTTTCTGTTGATCGGCCTTGCCTTGCTCGTCGCCGTGGCCGCCGCGATGATTGCGCTGACGGGCGGTCGCCCGGCCGAGCTTGCCAGCGTCACCGGCCCGTTCAAGACGCTCGACCTGACCGGGCTGCCTCCACTGGAAAAACTGGAGACGGCGAAGGGCGCGCCGCTGGCGCTGCGCCGCTATGGTGCGCCGGGGGCGATGGCGGTGATCGCGCTGCACGGTTCGGCCGGCCGCTCGGAGAGCCTGCATCCGATGGCGCGTGCGCTCGCGAATGCCGCGACCGCCGTTTACGTGCCGGACATCCGCGGCCACGGCGAGAGCGCCCCGCTCGGCGATATCGCCTATCCGGGCCAGCTCGACGACGACATGCGCCTGCTGATCGCGCATGTGCGCAATCAGAATCCGGGGGCGACGGTGGTTATCGTCGGCTTTTCCTCGGGCGCCGGCTACGCGCTCAAGTTCGCCGGCGGCAAGGACGGGCATCTCGCCGACGGCTATTTCCTGATTGCGCCGGCACTTGGCCGCGCAGCGCCGGAAAAGGCGCGGGCCGAGACCTGGGCCAGCGTCAAGTCGGCGCGCATCGTCGCGCTCAAGGCGCTTAACGCGGTTGGTATCCATGCCCTTGATGGGCTCGAAGTCATCAGCTTCGCCACGCCGGACGATCCGCGTTTCCGTCCCAATGGCTATAGCCATCGCCTGCTCGCTGATCTGCTGCCGGACGACTACACGGTGAGCCTGCGCAATCTGGTGCGCCGCGCGCATCTGCTGCTGGGTGGCGGGGACGAATTGTTTGATGCGGCGACGCTGCGCGCGGCCTTCCTGGCGGCGCGGCCGGATATCTCGACGCTGGAACTGCCCGGCGTCAGCCATGCCGGGCTGATCCTCAATCCGGTCAGCCATGCGGCGATTCTATCGGTGTTGGGCGGCGAGACGGTGGAGAACCGGCCGAGTACCGACGATGACGATACCCGCGCGCCCCTGCCCGACAGCTACCTGCCCAAGCCCCCCGCCGGCACCCCGCCGCCCGATCCGCAGCGCAGCCTCCGTGCGGCGCCGCCGCCGCCGGACGGCGCGCCGCTGATGCCGAAACAGTAGCGTCCGTTCAGTCCGCGCGCATTCTCTTCACGCGAACCGGCCAGTTCGCGCGAAAATGGCGCTCTATCTCTCTGTTTTGTGGACGTTTTTGCGCAAGACCGTTGCCATTTCCGCAAAACACGCTTCAGCGCGCCAGATTGACCATGCGGATGTCGAGGTCGCGGATCTTCTTGCGCAGGGTGTTGCGGTTGAGGCCAAGCAGATCGGCGGCGCGCACCTGATTGTTGCCCGTGGCGGCCAGCGCCGCCGCCACCAGCGGCCGCTCGACCTCGCGCAGAATACGATCATAGAGGCCGGGCGGCGGCAGTTCGTTGCCGAAGCTGCGGAAATACCCGTCGAGATGCCGGGCGACGAAAGCGGACAGTCCTTCCTCGGCGAGCTGGGCCGGCCGTTCGCCCGTCGGCGGCTCGGTGCGGCGCACAGAACCGGTCTCGGTCGCGGTTGCCGGGGCCGGCTGGCTGCGCTTGGCGCCGACCAGTTCCGCCTCCACCGCCTCGGCGGTGATCACATCGTCGGGATGCAGCGCCACAAGGCGACGCACGAGGTTTTCAAGCTCGCGGATATTGCCGGGCCAGAGGTGTTCCTGAAGCCGCTCCAGCGCCTCGGGGCGGAACACCTTGCGCGCAAGTCCGCTCTTTTCGGCAAGCGTGAGAAAGTGACGGGCAAGATCGGGAATGTCGGCGGCGCGCTCGCGCAAGGGCGGCAGCCGGATCGGCACCACATTGAGCCGGTAGTAGAGATCCTCGCGGAATAGCCCTTGCTCGATCAGCGCCGGCAGGTCCTTGTTGGTAGCGGCGACGATGCGCACATCGGTCCGGATCGGCGTGCGCCCGCCCACCGTGGTATATTCGCCCTGCTGGAGCACGCGCAGCAGACGGGTCTGCGCTTCCATCGGCATGTCGCCGATCTCGTCGAGGAACAGCGTGCCGCCCTCGGCCTGCTCGAAGCGGCCGGACGAGCGCTGCGCCGCGCCGGTGAAGGCGCCCTTCTCGTGGCCGAACAGTTCGCTTTCGATCAGATCGCGAGGGATCGCCGCCATGTTGATGGCGACGAAGGGGCCCCGCTTGCGCTTGCCGAAATCGTGCAGCGCGCGGGCGACCAGTTCCTTGCCGGTGCCGGATTCGCCGGTGATGATCACGGTGAGATCGGTCAGCATCAGCCGCGCCAGCACGCGGTAGATGTCCTGCATGGCAGGCGAGCGGCCGACCAGCGGAATGTCGTCCTGCGCCCGCTCCGCGCCGTTGACGAGCGGCTTCTTGGCGGCAGCCAGTGCGCGCCCCACCAGCGCCACCAGCTCATTGAGATCGAACGGCTTGGGCAGATAGTCATAGGCGCCGCGCTCGGACGCCTTGATCGCGGTCATGAACGTGTTCTGCGCGCTCATCACGATCACCGGCAGTTCGGGGCGCGCATGGCGGATGCGCGGCAGCACATCGAAGATGTTGTCGTCGGGCATGACCACGTCGGTGATGACCAGATCGCCCTCACCCGCCGCCACCCAGCGCCACAGCACCCCGGCGGTGGCGGTGGCCTGCACGGTGTAGCCGGCGCGGGTCAGCGCCTGCGTGACGACCGTGCGGATGGCGGCATCGTCATCGGCCACGAGAATGGTGCGCGCTTGGCTCATCGGAATGTTCCTCAGTTCCCGCTCCGCGACGGCTCCCGGCGCACCGGCAGCAACAGGCGGAAGCGGGTGCCCCGCTTCTCCCGGTCGCATTCGATAACGCCGCCGTGGTCGCTCACGATCTTCGCCACCGTTGCAAGTCCCAGGCCAGTTCCCTGGCTCTTGGTGGTCATGAACGGTTCGAACAGATGCGCGGCTACCTGCTCGGGGATGCCGGGGCCGTTGTCGATCACGCACACCTCCAGCGGCAGCGCGATGTTCTCGCCCGCGACCGGCACGCGGAAACGCACGCCCGGCCGGTAGGCGGTCGACAGCACGATCTCGCCGTTGTCGGTGTCGGGGCCGATCGCCTCGGCGGCATTCTTGACCAGATTGAGCAGCGCCTGGATCAACAGGTCGCGATTGCCGAACACCATCGGCAGCGAGGGGTCGAATTCCTCGATGAAGCGGATGCGCCGGGCAAAGCCGCTCAACGCGAGGCGGCGCACATGGTCGAGCAGCTCGTGGATATTGAGCAAGGTCATCGCCGGTGGGGCGCTTTCCGAGAACATCTCGAACCGCTCGACCAGCCGGACGATGCGGTCCACCTCGTCGCGGATGAGGCCGGTCAGTTCGCTCGATCCCGGTTCGGCCGGATTTTCGAGCAATTGCGCCGCTCCGCGAATGCCGGACAGCGGGTTCTTGATCTCATGCGACAGCATCGCCGCCATGGCGGAGACCGAGCGCGCGGCGCTGCGGTTGGTCAGTTGCCGGGTGATCTTGTCGGCAATCGAACGCTCCTGCACCGCCACGATCAGAAATCCCGGCGCAGCGGGAATGGGGCTGGCGTAGATGTCGACCAGCCGCTCGCCGGGGCTGGACTCCAGCATCTGTCGCGGCGTGGCGAACTCGACTCCATGTTCGGTAATGCCCGCGCCGCGCGCCCGCGCCGCCCGCACCAGCGTCAGCAACGGGGAATCGGCGGTGACAATGTCGCCCACCCGGCGCCGCGCCAGCAGCGCCCGGCTCAGCCCGAGCAGCCGTTCGGATGCCTGATTGGCATCCACGACCCGATCCTCGGCATCGAGGCAGAATACCGGATTGGGCAGGCAATCGATCAGCAGGCGGGCATCGGGCGGAAGCGCCGGCGTCATGCTGCCACCCGTTCGGGGCCGTCGGGAATGGCGGCGAAGGCCGCCGCGAGCCCGGCAAGCACCGTCTCGGGAGCCTCGCTGGTCAGCAATTCCTGTACCTTACCCGCTGAAACCCCGCCGCCTGCCGCCCGCGCGACATCAAGATAGGCGGCGACATGCTTGCGGGCATGGCGCAATCCCTTGTCGCGGCCCATCGCCCGCAGCAGGAAATCGTAGTGTTCCTGCGCAACGGCGCCCTTTTCGAGCCGGTCCGGGGCCTGCCAGTCCAGCCCCGCGAGCCGGGCCGCGATTTCGCCCACCAGCCAGGGCTGGCCCATCGCCGCACGGCCCACCATCACCAGATCGGCGCCGGATGCGGCCAGCGCCGCCCGCGCGTCCGCCTCGCCGGCAATGTCGCCGTTGACAACAAGCGGTAGGCCGATCGCCTCGCGCACCGCGCGCACGGCGGTCCAATCCGCCCGGCCCTTGTAGAACTGCTGGCGCGTGCGGCCGTGGATGGTGACCAGACGGATACCGAGATCCTCGGCGCGGCGCGCCAGTTCCGCCGCATTGAGGCTGGCATGATCCCAGCCGAGGCGGGTTTTCAGCGTCACCGGCACCGAGACCGCCTTGACCGTCGCCTCGATCAGCCGGCAGGCGTGATCGAGATCGCGCATCAGCGCCGAACCGGCCCAGCCCTTGATGACCCGCTTGGCCGGGCACCCCATGTTGATATCTATGATGTCGGCGCCTGCGGCCTCGGCCGCGCGGGCGGCCTCGGCCATCCAGACCGGCTCGCACCCGGCGATCTGCACCATATGCGGGCTGATGCCGTCGCCCTCGGCGCGCAGCAGCGCCTCGGCTTCGCGCCGCACGAGCTGGTCGGAGGCGACCATCTCGGACACCACCAGCGTTGCCCCGAACCGCCGGGCGATCCGCCGCATGCCCGCATCGGTGATGCCCGACATCGGGGCGAGCACGGCCCGCCCGGTCAGGGCGACCGGCCCGATGGAAAGACATTCTGCGTCAAAAATATTCATTGTGCCTGTATTTTAGTCAGATGCCCGCGGCCCGTCCACCGTATTCGATATGCGCGCCCGCGCCACCCTCACGCCCGTTGACCGGACCGATGAACCAGACCAGATAGAATTCAAGGAGCCAAACAGCAATGTCCGACCTTTCGGTAGTCGCGCTGATCGTTGCCGCCGGCCGCGGCGCGCGCATGGGTGCGCCCACGCCCAAGCAATTTCTGGACCTCGGCGGGCGAATGGTGCTGAGCCGCGCGATCGCGGCCTTCGCGTCCCATCCGCTGGTCGACCGCCTGATGGTGGTGATCCACGGCGACGACGCCGGGCGGCTTGCCGATGCGCTGGCGCAACTGCCGCCCGAGATGGCCGCGCGCGTCACCTCCTGCACGGGGGGCGACAGCCGCCAGCAGTCGGTGCATCGCGGGCTGGAAGCGCTCGCCGGCACCGGCGTCGCCGGAAACGCGCTGGTGCTGATCCATGATGCCGCCCGCCCCTTCGTGGGCGAGAGCCTGATCACCCGCGCCATCGCGGCCGGGCGCGCGGCGGACGGCGCCATTCCGGTGCTGCCGGTGGTCGATACGGTGGCCGAGGTGGCGGCGGATGGAGCACTGGCCGGCAACCCCGACCGCGCGCGCCTGCGCACGGTGCAGACCCCGCAGGTGTTCCGGCTCGACGCCATTGTGACGGCGCACCGGGCCGCCGCCGAGGCGGGCCGCAGTGATTTCACCGACGATGCCGGTCTGATCCGCTGGCGCGGCGGCAAGGTGGCGACCTTCGCCGGCTGTCCCGAGGCGTTCAAGCTGACGACGCCGGAGGATGTCGCCCGCGCCGACGGGCTGATCGGCGCCGCGCGCACCGACATCCGCACCGCGACCGGCTATGACGTGCATGCGTTCGGACCGGGCGATCACATCATGCTCGGCGGCGTCCGCATCGCCCATGATCGCGGCGGCGTCGGCCATTCGGATGCCGATGTGCTCCTGCATGCCCTGACCGACGCGCTGCTGGGCTGCATCGCCGACGGCGACATCGGCGTGCATTTCCCGCCGTCGGACATGCGCTGGAAGGGCGCGGCCTCGCGCGTGTTCCTGGCCGAGGCGGTGCGCCGCGTCACGGCGCTGGGGGGCGAGATCCGCCACCTTGACGGATCGATCGTCGCCGAAGCGCCGAAGGTCGGCCCGCATCGCGAGGCGATCCGCGCGACCATCGCGGACATTGCCGGCATCGACATCGGTCGGGTCGGGCTCAAGGCCACCACATCCGAGAAACTCGGCTTCACCGGTCGGCGCGAGGGCATCGCCGCACTTGCCACCGCAACCATCGCCCTGCCGAAAGGTCGCCTGCCATGACATTGAAGGATCGCCGGGCACTCGCCCGCAGCGTGCTCGCCGCCGCCCGCCGCAAGGGCGTGACCATCGCCACCGCCGAGTCCTGCACCGGCGGACTGGTCGTTGCCGCGCTGACCGACATCGCCGGCTCATCCGATGTGGTTGATCGCGGCTTCGTCACCTATTCCAACCCTGCCAAGATCGCGATGCTCGGGGTCGATGAGCGCCTGATCGCCGCCCACGGCGCGGTGTCCGCCGAGGTCGCCGCGGCGATGGCGCTGGGAGCGCTGAAACAGTCGCGTGCATCGCTGGCGGTGGCGATCACCGGCGTCGCCGGCCCCGGCGGGGGCAGCGCGGACAAGCCCGTGGGGCTGGTGCATTTCGCGGTCGCCTCAGCCGATGGCCGCGTCAACCGGGTGGAACGGCGCTTCGGAGCGCTCGGCCGCGCCCGGGTCCGGGCGGCTGCGACGGCAACCGCGCTAACGCTGCTCGCCGCAATGCTTGACGACGGCCCGGCTCAGTTCGCGTAGGCGCGCCACATCGCGCCGATGATGTTGGAATAATCATCGGTCCAAACCGTCGTCTCGGTGCGCTGCAACGGCTTCCAGCCCTGCGCCTCTAGCGGCTTGAGCACCTCGGGATCACGGGCCAGCACGGCGACGAGCGAGCCCGCTTCCCCGGTCGCCGTGTAACGCTCGGGCGAAACCTGATCGAACCGGATCATGCCGTGAACGCCAAGTTCCTGGCGGAGCGCCGCGACCACCGAGCCGAGTTCCAGATGGCGATTTGAAATGTGCAGGGCAAGCGTGCCGCCGGGCTTGAGCCGGCCGAGATACATCGCCACCGCCTCCTGGGTCAGCAGATGCACGGGAATGGCATCGGAGGCAAAAGCGTCAATCACCAGCGCGTCGAACTTTTCCGCTTCCTTGGCAAGCGTCAGCCGCGCATCACCGACGACAATGCGCGTCTCCGGCGCGCATTCCGACAGGAAGCGGAAGTAACGCGCGTCGCGGGCGATCGAGATCACTGCCTGATCGATTTCGTAATAGGTCCAGCGATCCGTGGCCCTGCCCGTGCAGACCAAAGTGCCGGCACCCAGCCCGACCACACCGAGGGCCGCGCCGGCCGGCATGCGTGACTGCGCCAGTTTGACGACCTGCGCCATGGGCGAATTCTCGTAGTAATAGGCGTTGGGGCGCGGCCGCTGCGGCGCGGGCGACCCATCCGCCTCGCGGATCAGCATGGTGCCGTGCACGGTGGTGCCGTGCGTCAGCCGGCGGAAGTTGCCGTCGTGGCTGATCTGGACCTTGTTGACGCCGAAGAACGAGCGCACCGACAGTTCGTCATGGGTCGACAGGCTGACGTCCTTCATCAGCACAAACGTGCCCGCCACCAGCACCATCACCAGCGCCGGCGACCGGTTGCAGGCCATCGCTGCCCCGGCAAACAGCACGATGGCGATGATCAGTCCGTAATGCAGCATCGTCTCGCCGCTGGTCATGGCGGCATATTTGACGGCCAGCGCCAGCACCAGCGCCGAGGCCCAGGGCAGCGCCCGGTAGAGCCAGTTGTCGCGACCGAACCCCGCCACGCCCGGCAGGCAGGCCAGCGCCGCGAGAATCAGGATCGGATATTCGGCAATGCCATTGAACAGGTTCGGCGCCAGCAGCCCGCAGAACAACCCGCCAAGCACGCCGCCGAGCGACATATAGAGATAGAAGCCGGTCAGATGCTCCGGCGGCGGACGCCGCTGGTAGAGCCGGGCATGACACACCAGCGTCGCCGCGGTGAGGAAGCCCAGATGCAGGACGATCGACAGCACCAGATAAGGTTCGCCGAGGAAGATCATCAGCACCAGCGCGCCGGCCAGCGCCGCCACGATCCGTTCCATCACCGGCAGGCTGAACGGCAGCCGCTCGCGGAACACCACGATGAAGGTGGCAAGATACAGCGCCAGCGGCAGCACCCACATGAAGGGCGCGGCGGCAACATCGGTCGACAGATGCGCGGTCACAGCCACCAGCAGGCCCGAAGGGACCAGCGACAGACCGATCCAGACCAGCTTTTCAGCCCAAGCGGGTTTGGGCGCCGTGCGTGCCGCCGCCTCGCCCGACGCGACGCGCGCCGGCCAGACCAGCGCCGCCGTGCCCGACAGCGCGATGAGCCCGCCCAGCATCACGAAGCCGGCGGACCACGCCGCCGCCTGATCCTTGAGCGTCATCAAGGGCTCGATCACCACCGGATAGGCGATCAGCGCGGCGAAACTGCCCAGGTTGGACGCACCATAGAGGTAATAGGGATCGCGTGCGGTGGGATGGGCCGTGCGCGCGAACCAGGCCTGCAGGAGCGGCCCGTTGGCAGAAACGGCGAAGAACGGCAGGCCCACCGAGGTCAGGAACACGCCGATCAGCCACAGTTCCTGCCCGCTCGCAGGCGGATCGCCCAGTCCCTCGCGGATGCCGAACGGCAGCATGACAACCGTCGCGGCGAACAGGGCCAGGTGCAACACCACGGCTGGCTTGAGCGGCAGCAGCCGCGTCATCAGATGCGCATAGCCGTAGCCTGCCAGCAGCAGCGTCTGGAAGAACACCATCGCCACCGACCACACAGCCGGCGAGCCGCCGAGCAGCGGCAGCACCATCTTGGTGAACATCGGCTGCACCGCGAACAGCAGGAAGGCCGAGGTGAAGATCGCACCGGCGAAAGCCACCAGCAGCAGCGCCACGCCCTGACTGGTCACGGGTGTGTGGAGACCGGATTTCTGCGGGGCTACGCTGGCCATGAATCGCCTCCTTCAGGCTATTGGACCAGCGTTAGGGGCGAGCGATTAAATCCGCGTTAACCGAAACGGGAGGCGGCGCGCGCCAGCCGCGCCATATCGTTGAGAAGGCCGATCACCAGCGGTCGGCGGTCGAGATTGTAGATGTCGACCTCGCGCGCCTCGGTCGCCAGCCGCTGCCAGGTCTCGGCGACAGGCAGCAGGCGGCGCGGGTCATCACTTGCGGCGAGCCGCTCGCTCAGCCAGCGTCGGCACAACGAGCAGAAATGCTCGAAGGCCTCCTCCCCGGTGCGGCCCGCAGTTTCCTCGGCCAGCGCATCGACGCGGTCGTCATCAAGCACCGGAAGCCCGGCCAGCACGCCAGCAAGCGAATCGTGAAACGCCAGTTTCTTCGGATCGAGCACCGCCAGCGCGCGCCGTACCGACCCTTCGGACAGCGCGGCGGCCCGGCGGTGGATGTCCTCGCCGGTCTCGGCATAGCCGGGCAGCGCTCGGGTGATGGTGGCGACCGTCGCTTCCGGCAGCGGGCGAAGATGCAGCATCCGGCAGCGCGAGCGGATGGTCGGCAACAGGCGGCGCGGCTGATGCGTGACCAGCAGGAACAGGCTTTGCGCCGGCGGCTCCTCCAGCGTTTTCAGAAGCGCATTGGCACTGCTGGCGTTGAGATCGTCGCAGGCGTCGATGATGGCGATGCGATAGCCGCCGGCGCCCGCCGTCTTGGCAAAAACATCGAGCCCCTTGCGCACATCGTCGACGCGGATCTCGGTGGTCACCGCCTTGCGTTGCGGATCGTAGGCGCGGCGGATCACGGCGAGGTCGGGATGGGCGGCAGCGGCGATCTGTGTGGCGACCGGATGGCTCGCCGGCACAGCCAGCCCCTCACCGCGACCGCCGGCCAACAGAAAGCGCGCGATGCGATAGGCGAGCGTTGCCTTGCCAATGCCCTCCTCGCCGGCGATCAGCCAGGCGTGATGCAGGCGGCGCGCTCGGAACGCTTCCAGAAATTCCGATTCCGCGGCCTCATGGCCGAGCAGCGACAGCATTTCCCTAGGGTGTGGCGCTTCGCCGAAGCGATCGGCTTCCGGCACGTCGCCAGCCGGACCTTCCAGGATGTCGAGCGGCGCAGTCATGGCCGCGCGAGCCGGGCGGCGACGACGCGACGGATGTCCTCGAACACATGTTCGGGCTCGCGCGCCGCATCGATCACCACGCAGCGCTGCGGTTCGGCGCGGGCGATCGCCAGAAATGCCTCGCGCACGCGATGGTGGAAGTCCAGCGTCCGCGCCTCGAAAGGATCGGCCGTTTCGCTGCCGGCACGCACCAGGGCGCGCCGCAGCCCCAGCGCCGGATCGATGTCGAGCACCAGCGTCAGGTCCGGCATCTTGCGGCCGACGGCGATCCATTCCAGGCGGCGGATCAGCGCCGGGGACAGCGCACCACCGGCCCCCTGATAGGCACGGGTCGAATCGACGAAACGGTCGCAGATCACCACCTTGCCGCGCCGCAGCGCCGGACGGATCGCCACGCGCATATGGTCGCGCCGCGCGGCGGCGAACAGCAGCGCCTGCGTCTCGGCATCAAGGTCGCCGTGGCGCGGATCGAGCAGGAGCGAGCGGATCGCCTCGGCCCCCGGCGAGCCGCCGGGCTCGCGCGTCAGCAATACACGGCGCCCCATGCCGGTCACCAGGGTGGCCAGCCGGCGCTGCTGGGTGGACTTGCCGGCGCCCTCGCCGCCTTCCAGCGTGATGAACAGGCCGCCGCTCACGGGGCCGGCTCGCTCTTGGGCGGCTTGGAGCGGAACCCGTTGCGCAGCAGCGAACGGCCGAGTTCGAACGCCGAATCCCAGGCACGCTGCTGCAGCGTGCCGCGCTCGACCGTGGCGCCTGTCACCAACGGCACCTCCAGCACCTTGGTGCCGCCGCGCATCACTTCCAGCTTGCCAACCTCGGTGCCCGCGACGATGGGGGCAGCGACCGGGCCGCGATAGACGATGCGGGCGCTCATCCGTTCGATGGCGCCACGCGGCAAGGGCAGCCGCACTTCGCTTTTCGTCAGCAGTGCGACGCCGGAACGTTCACCGCCGAACACCTGCGCCTCGCCCACCTCGACGCCCTTGTCGATCAGGGTTTTGACCTCGAACGAGCGGAAGCCCCAGTCGATCAGCTTCTTGGCCTCGATCTGCCGGTCGCGGGCGGTCTTGAGCCCGCTCATGGCGACGACCAGGCGTTGACCATTCTGCACCGCCGAGCCGACCAGCGAATAGCCCGGCTCCTCCAGAAAGCCGGTCTTGAGCCCGTCCGCCCCCATGTCCATGGTCAGCAGCGGGTTGCGGTTCTGCTGTTTGACCCTGTTCCACAGCATCTCGCGCTGGGAGAACAGCTTGTAAGGCTCGGGATAGGTGCGGATGATGTGATCGGCGAGGCGCACCATGTCGCGCATGGTCACGCGCTGCTCGGGGTCATTCCAACCGGTGGCGTTCCTGAAGCTGGATTTGGTCAGGCCGAGTTCGCGCGCCCGTTCGTTCATGACCCGCGCGAACGCTTCCTCGCTGCCGGCCAGCCCCTCGGCCAGCGAAATGGCGGCATCGTTGCCGGAAGCGATGATCAGCCCCTGCAACAGGTCGGAGATCTTGACCCGCGAATTGGGCACCAGGAACATGGCCGAACCGCCGGCCGGCGCGCCGCCCCGCCGCCAGGCGTTTTCCGAGGTGATGAACTCATCCTCCAGCTTCAGGCGGCCGGACGCCAGATCGCGGAACACGATTTCCGCCGTCATCAGCTTGGCAAGGCTGGCTGGGGCCACCGGCTTGTCGCCGTTGAGGTCGAACAGAATCGCGCCGGTTTCCACATCCATCAGCACCGCCTGCCCGGCGGCGGTCTGGAACGTCTGCGCCTGCGGCGACACGGCGACAGCAAGCAGCGTCGCGCCGGCCAGGCAGAACGGAAGGACGAGGCGGAACAGGGCGGCCAGCATGGCGCCAAGTTGTGGCCGGTTACGGCGGCAAAATCAACGCTCAGTTGATCGCAGCGGCGCGAACAGTGCGGGTGAATTTCGCCGGCGGGAGTTTGGCCAGCGGATTATCCTGCAGGAAGCGGCTCGTCCCGCTGGTTTCCGGGGCGAAGGACAGCCCCGCGGTGCGCGTCGGCCGTGGCGCGATGGCCGGCGCGGCATCTCCCGCACGAACCGGCGTTGCCGCGCCCGGAATGGTTCCAAGATCGAACGGACGGTTCGGCGGCATAGGGATGCCGCGCGCCGGGGTCGCCCGTGTCGGCTGATAGGCCAGCGCCGGGGCCGGCGTGGCTTCGTCGTCGCTCTCGACGCTGGGCGCCGGTGTCATCGGCGCCGCCGGCCGTGAGGCCGGCACAAGCGCCGCCGCGCTCGGCCTCGGTGTCGCCGGCACCTGCATCTGCACCGGTTCGTTTGAAGCCACCTGCACCGCCCCCTGCGACGCCGGCACGCCCGGCGAGGACGCCGGCTGACCATCCGTCCGCAACGAGGCCGCAAGGCGCACGTCGTCACTGCCCGCAAGGCCGGCCTTGCCGAGATAATCGATGCGCACCCGGGTGGTGCCGGTGTGTTTGAAATCAAGCGCGTTGGCGACCCGCTCGGACACGTCCATCACCCGGCCGCCATGATAGGGGCCGCGATCGTTGACGCGCACGATGATCGAATGGCTGTTTCGCAGATTGGTGACGCGCGCATAGCTCGGGATCGGCATGGTCGGATGCGCGGCGGTATAGGAGCGGCGGTCATAAATCTCGCCGTTGGCGGTCTTGCGCCCATGGAACGCTTCGCCATACCAGGAGGCCATGCCGGTCTGGCTGTGGCCGACAGGTCGGTCGGACGGATAATAGGTGCGCCCGGCGATGCGGTAGGGATTGCCGACGTGATACTTGCCGCCGCCCTTGGGCACCTCGGTTCCGTCGGCGACGACACGCGGACTGGCGCGGCCGTATTTGCGGCTGTCGGAAAAGGCGCCCACTTCCTTGCTGGTCGAAGAGCGCGAATATTGCGTCGGCTGGCTGGCGCAATTGGCCACCAGCAATCCAATCAGTCCCGCAAGGCCCATGTGCGTGCAGCGCCGCACCAATGCCTCACCCTTCGACCCCGACGTCTCCATCGCCCGGAGTGTCGGCGTCTTGCCCAGCCTTGCAGTCATGTCATCTCCGTCGAGCCGGTTACGCAACAATCCGCTCGATTTGAATGAACGGAACCATAGTCCGTTCAGGTTTCCTGCCGGTTAAGACATCGCTTTCCCGCCTCTGTCCAGCGGGCGAGCCGAGAAAGAAGGTTAATTATGGCCATTTCGTGAATTTCCACCCGAGGCAAGGCGCCGCACCGCCGGGCCCGGTGACCGACGTTTGCGCGCGATTTTAGCGGACCGTTGGTTTGCTCTTCACTGCCAGAACTGGCGGAAGGGGTGGGATTCGAACCCCAAGTCTCTAGGCAATCGCGCTCCGGGCAAGGCCCGACCGCGCGATTTTAGCGGACCGTGGGCTCTCTCCCACCCCGCGCGATCATGGAGACTGGCGAAGCCTTTGGCGGAAGGGGTGGGATTCGAACCCCAAGTCTCTAGGCAATCGCGCTCCGGGCAAGGCCCGACCGCGCGATTGAAATCATACCGTGGGTTCTCTCCCACCCCGGGCGATCATGGAGACTAGCGAAGCCTTTGGCGGAAGGGGTGGGATTCGAACCCACGGTAGGCTTGCACCCACGGCGGTTTTCAAGACCGCTGCCTTAAACCACTCGGCCACCCTTCCTGAGGCAGGTTCTAGAGCAAGAAAGTTTATTCTTCGCAAGAGCTATCGCCCGTGCCTACCCTCGCGGCGGCAGGACAATCATGGTGGCGCCGCCGTGGGCGAGAAGCTTGCCCGCCGCATCGGTCACCTTGGCCTCGGCGGTGATGATCTGCCGACCGCGCGCCAGCACAATCGCTTCGCATTTGACGAGGCCGGTGTCGTCGAGAATCGGCCGGACGAAATTGCCCTTGGTTTCCACCGTCGTATACCCGACCCCCGCCGGCAGCGTGGAAAAAGCCGCGCAGCCCGTCGCGCTGTCGATCAGCGTCAGCGCCCAGCCGCCATGCACCGTGCCCTGCGGATTGAGGATACGGTGCGAGGTTTCGCCCAGAAACACCGCGCGGCCATCGCCCACTTCCGCGAGCCGGAAGTTCAGCCCCTCGCAGATGGTGGGCGCCGGCAACTGCCGGTCGATCATCGCCTGAAGGATGGCGAGCCCACTCATGCCGCGCACATCCTCGCGCAATGCAACGCCGAATTTCACTCCATCCATGAACGACATGGGTGCTCCCTCGTGTCAGCCGGTGCGGCTCCCGCCCGCGCCCGGCGCGTGGCAGCCTCCGCAACCGAGTCGCAGGATCGTTGACTTGCCGCCCTGCGGCAACCGGGTTCTGCCCTCGCGTGCCTCTCGCCGCGGTGCTCTCGCCCCATCGCGCTAGACGTTACTGCCGTCATGGTCCGCAGAGGCGGACCATCCACGACTTGAAGCGCCCTTCCAAAGACGTGGAGGATCGGGACAAGCCCGACCATGACGCGGTGTGCTGGTTGCGGGTGCCCTGCCCTCGCTTGAGCTCGGGCGTTCGTCGCTCAAAAAGGTCCACCGGACCTTTTTGTCGGGCAGGCCCGATCGCCCTGCCCTCGCTTGAGCTCCGGCGTTCGTCGCTCAAAAAGGTCCACCGGACCTTTTTGTCGGGCAGGCCCGATCGCTCCTCACTCCCATTCTATTATCAATGGACAGCATAAATTATTGAAACCACACAATTAAAAATATTTTCGATCGCAATATACCGTCAGCCGTCCCGCCAAAATGGCCGACTTTTGAAATCATTGGCTTTTTCGGGATGACCCCAAAAACCGTGCTTTCGGGGACTATCGTCAAGCGATGGATGCAGGAAACAATCCGACTCGATCCGTGCATCCGTCCGATCTCACGCTACGTCCCTATCATCACGACAGCCGATTGTCACTCTGATCGAAGGATTGGTTCTATGCCGGAGCGGCCCTTAGCAAGACGCACACGTCATCCTTTGGCGTCATGATCGTGGTGCGGACCTTGGCGCGGGTGACGCTGACCCGGAAATTCTGACGCGCCTGCGTCATCGCTCCATCGTGAACATTGCCACGCACAATCCGATCAGGATTGCCCACAACTTCATTCTGCACGCGCTTTGGCCATCCTTCGAAGATGATGACTTCGTCGAATTGCTTCCCCTTCGCCTTGTGCATGTTCATCACCACGATGCCGGATTCCGGCTTATGGGCGGTTGCGAAATGCTCTTGGACGAAGGACTGGCGGATAATCGCGAGAGCGTTGCTATAGCCGCCGATTTCTCGCCAATCCTGCGCCAACCCCTGACGGAGCTGCGTGCCTCGCTCAAGCAGGCGCACGTTACGGACGTCCATTGCGATACCCTTCAGTCGCTGACAGGCCCCAGCATCCAGCACGCCACGCACCGTGACCCAATCTGCATCCGGATCACCCGTGAATGTCAGTGCGGCGGCTGCCTGATGCACAGCATAGGCTCCCTGCAAGACGCTTTTGCCAGGCGTCGCTCGTCCTTTCGCTAGGCATTCGTTCCACTTGGCCAGCGCCTTCCGGAACCGCGCAGCCTCATCCATGTCTCCCTTGGTCGGCGTTGCGCCACCTCGACCGTGGAAATAGCTGCACATCAACTCGACAAATTCGTCGAAACATCCGTCATGCCCGCGCTGTTGGAGCAGGAAGGCGATGATCTCCGCAGCCAGGATCGGGCCTTCCATATCGACGGCTGCCATATGGGAAATCGGCGGAACATTACCGAATGGCTCGCGCAGGATGTCAGACACCATCCGCGTCATTTTCTTGGTCGGCACGAGAATCGCCAGCGACCAGTCGCGCCGGCCAGACTCAACCAAGCGCTTCCGGGCCTGCAACACCTGACCAACCAGGGAAGCATAAGCCTGGTTGGGGTTCGACTCGAACGGCGCGTAACCGATCCCCTGGTATTCCTTCTGCCGAAAATTTCCGGTCAGGATGTCGTTGCCAAATAGGGCAATCTCCGTTCCCTTGCTCCGATGGTTGTCACCGGCAAGATCGTGGACCGTCGGCGCGAAATCCGCCTTGAAGTGGTTCAGTCTTTCCGGATCGGCGCCGATGAAATCGAAGATGCGCTGCTCCGGGTCGGCAAGAGCGATCAACGTGCTGTTGGCGCCGAGGGCTTGGACAACTCGCCATTGATCGGCGCTGGTGTCCTGAAACTCATCCAGGACAATGTACGGATACATCGTAGAGATGAGCGCTCGAACCTTATCTGAGCCATGAAGCAGGGTTGCCACGCTGCCTGCGAACAGGTCGAAGCAGATCTTCCCTTCTTCGGTCGCCAGCCGGACACGCTCCGCTTCCTCTTTCGCGCGCTTCTCAACCTTTTCCTCATCCGACAGATTCTTGGCCGCCTTGTAGCCGCTTCGAACAGCCGACAATGCAATCGCTTCATTCGGAGGCGTGAGGATCGTCATCCGTCGCGGAAAACCGACTAGGTAGCCGTGCGTTTTGAGGATTCGCCAAAAGAACGAATGGTAGGTATCGACCTCGATCCATCGCCTCTCCTCCCGCGTGATTGCGCTTTCTTCGTCAATCGCCTCCAGCACGCGCGAAACGGTAGCACGCGCGAAGCTGAGGAAAAGGATGCGCTGTCCTGGCTTCAATTCCTCCCGCGCGATCTTGGCCGCTTTGAGGATAGAAATGGTAGTCTTCCCCGAACCGGGACCGCCGGTGACGAGTTGATGCCCAGCGGCTTGTAGAATTTCCTTCTGCGCTTCTGTCAGGTCGACCACAGCACAATCGCCTATCCTAACAGGTCAGCAAAATCGTCTTCGCCATCGGCCTCGGCTTCGACTGGCTGTGGAGGCGGATCGCACAGCGCTTTCAGGGTGACACAGGCATCGCGTAGCCACTGCGGGATCTCAGCTTCGGAACACTGCGCCAAAAACTCAGCGATTCCCCAATTGCCTTTCGACCAGCTGAAATAGGCCCCGAGCGCGGCAGCAGCCTGGGCTTTTGGATCGGGGTATTTGGCGAGAAGGTGAGGCGGCCAATCGAGTTGGTCGGCAAATCGCCCAAGGGCAGCTTGGGTGGTGTTCTTGAGGATCAGATCCTCGACGCCCTTCTCGTCGTGCATGAACAGGCGCTCTACCTGCGCCTCAATGGCTGCTTTGGCGGCATCCGCCTGCTTGTCGCATACCGCAAAAGTCCGCTTCCCAAGGCTTTTGTATAGCGCCCCAAGATCGGCGATCTGGGTCTCGCTTCCGGCGTCTATCACGCATATGCCCAGCGCTTCCAAAGACGCATAGGTCTCGGGATTAAGCTCCGCCAATCGACGCGCAACGACCGGGAAGGAGGTTGCCTCCGTCGCACCTTCCGCGATGAGGACACGGCGCGAAAGGAGCCCCTCGCAAAACCGGGTTCGGAAATCCTGCCGATAACGCTTGTGCTTGATGCTCTCCGGCAACTCGATTTTGGATTGGCTCAGTTGGCCATTGTCCGATCGCGAGAGGATGACGGTTTCGTCGAGGCTAAACTCTTCGAGCACATACGGCGAGTGCGAGGTGAAGAGCGACTGCGCCGATAGCTTGCGCAGCTCATGGACAATCCGCTTCTGCGCGTATGGCGGAATTGCCGTTTCGGCTTCCTCCATCGCGAAAATGACATTCTGCTTGTCCTCGGCGATCTGTGACAGCATCGCGAGCACCAGCATGTTGATCGTCCCCGTTCCTTGCCGAAAGAAGGGAGCGGCATGATCGCCCGCACCCGTGGCGATGAACGCGGTGATGACCTTGCGCAAATGCTCGCGCGTCAGGTTCGACACCTTCAGGTGCGGCTTCACTCCCCATTCGCGCGGGACGTATTTCTTCAGCGACTTGTCAATGCTCTCGAGCACCCCCGAGATGCCGATGGCCGGGTCGCTCGCGACATCGAAGGCTGCGAGCGTTCCGATCGTCCCTTCCCACATCTGCGGCCGGATTTCCTTCAGCCGGAGAATGATGTCCAGCAGGCTGCCATGTTCCAAGCTGAGCGCCCGAGATCCTGTCCTCAACGACCGCAGAAAAAGAAATCCGCAGTGCTGCTTGTCCTTCTTCGAGAACGATGCAGGTGCCTCATCCTCTGAAAGGCTGCGCGTGAAATAGCTGTTGCCGACGAAGTCATCCTCATCAGGATCGTATTCGCCGACGAATGTGACGCGCAGCGCGGCCTTGATTTCGGCAGCGTCAACCCCGGCCGGGTCGGCCTCCTGATAGAAGTCTCCGGTAGTAGTATTCAGCCACTCGACGTTGGCTCCAAATCGTGCCTCCTGCTCCGGCGAAAGATTGGTGATCGTCACCTCGACCGTGATTTTCGGCGCAGGGCCCGGCTCCGCGCCCTCGTGGGCATCGGGGTTTGGGCTGGGAAGATAGCGCCCCTGATAGAAATCATGCTCATCCACGGGTGGTCGCCGGCTCAGCCGGTCCGGCCCCAAGGCGAGATCGATCGCCTCGAATACTGACGATTTGCCGGTATTGTTGTCGCCGATCAGTACTGCGTGATCAGGCAGCACCAGTTTGGCCGACTGGATGCCGCGAAAATTTTCGATCACTACCGAGAATATCTTCAACGCCCCGCCCCCCTTTAGGCCCCCATTCGGTTAGCCCGCGCAGCTATATCTGTACATCGCGCCATGAGCGCTTCGAACGGCTCGGCGTCGTTGAAGAGCAGCCCGTCCTCGACCATGTGGGCATAGTCTTCCTTCAGTGCCTTCGCGCCGTCGCCGACCGGCACGAGCTGCAAGCCGCCGTTGACAGCCGCTGCATAGTCGATCGGCGTGCGGTCGGCGGCTTTCTCCGCGAAGAACATCGACTTGTGCCGGGCGACAGCGCTGGCCAGTTCGCGATCGGCGATAGCAGCTTCCGCGAAGCCGGCTTCATCCAGCCGGACGACATCGTGCCAGTGTCGCGCGAAGCGGTCTCCACGCAGTCTATCCTGGAGGCAGAAAACGTGGATGGCGGTCGCCTTCTCCCAGAAGGTCCGCTCCGCGTGCATGACGCGCGACCGCGCCGTGGGGAATACCAGTCCGTCGATCAGGCCGGCGGCGTCGCAGGAGACATCGCGCAGGCTCGCCGGTTCGCCCGTCGAGCGGGCGCCGAACTCCAGCATGACGCTGGGCGCGACATAGCCTGACCCGGCCGAGGTCGCCTCATAGTCGATGAAGAGCCTATCACCCTCGACGCGGATGGCCGCCGCCAGACCTTCGGCGGCCAGCGCGGTCGCGATCACGGGCTGCACGGTTTCCGCGACCCAGGCCGGCAAACGTCGACGGACCTCGCTGGACCAGCGCTTTTCCTCGCTGCGGGTTCTCGGAAGGCCCTCACCATTGTCCCCGACCAGATCGGGCGCGATCGCCCGAATGTCGTAGGTCAGATCCACGTCCTCCGAAAACCGGCGAATGACCTGATAGGCTTTCGACAGCGACGTGCCGCCCTTGAACACCAGATGCTCGCCGAGCGGCGCGGCGTAGAGGGTCGCCAGCGCCCACACCACCCACACATCCTTTTCGAGGAGATGCGTTGGACGGCCCGAACGGTCTGCCGCGACGCCTAGCGCGTCGCGCCGGTCCTCGGCCGAAAGCTGGAGAAAGACGTCAGCCATACGCCGCCTTTCCGACGCTTTGCGCGAGCCATGTCGGAAGCTGCGGCGCGGCAGCGACCAGTTCGCCGAACACGCCGGGCGGCATCTTCCGCTTCAATGTCGTGAGCGCGGCCTCTGCCTTTTCCGGGCCGAGCCAGGCCAGCGCCCGCACGGCCTCCCCTGCCGGCCGGTTGGCCAGGGCCAGTTGCCAGCGCGGTGCGTGCCGCAATTCCACGACCTGCTTGCCGAGGCGCATCTTTCGACTTCGCCCGGAGGTCAGATAAACCGAGCGGACGGGCACTTGCGTCGTCAAGCCAAGGGCGTTCGCCGCGGCGGCGCCGTTCGAGACGATGATCTCTCCCTTCTGGGTGGCAAGGGCCTCGACAGCCTGCTCGACCGAAGGCGTGCGTGTACCGAACCGGCTGGCGATGGGGCGCAGATAAACGCCACGACCGGCGCGGATGAGCTGCCCGCGCTCCGTCAGGCGCGACAACGCCTGATCCACGGCCGCCCGATTTCCGAGGTGCAGCAGGCTCTTGGCGGATACAGGAGCGCCTTCGGGCAAGCCCGTCGCATGCGACAAAATCTGTTCGGTCAGCCGTGTCATCGTCTTTCTCCTGTTAGAAAGATACGCGCTTTTCTGACACTTTTCAAGGAACCCTTCTGAAGGGACAAGACCGGATAAGGGGGGAAGGCCTTCCCCTGCGGCCGAGCCAGGGTCTCGGCCCACCCCTTCTGCGGGGAGAGCCCCGCAACGCCCCCATTAGAGTGAGAGTGCAGACCGGGTTTTCCGTGACGGGTTGAGGACTGGAGAAGGGTCTCCGGCGCCCGTCGCGGAGAACCGCGATGTTCAGGAAAGACGCCAGCGCACGCCCCGGCTCGGATCGGGTGAGCCTTTACGACGACATCACCGGCAAGATCATCGCCGAGCTGGAGGCAGGCCGCTTCCCCTGGGTGCAGCCCTGGGGATCGGCCTCGGTCAAGGCTCCCCTCGCTATGCCGAGAAACGCCGCGACCGGGCGGCATTATTCGGGGATCAATGTGCTGATCCTATGGGGCGCGGTGATCCAGCACGGCTTTCCCGGCCAGAGCTGGCTCACCTTCCGCCAGGCCCTGTCACTCGGCGGCAATGTCCGCCGGGGCGAACGCGGCACCACCGTCGTCTATGCCGACCGTTTCACGCCGGAGGACGAGAGGCGTCGCGCCCGCGAGGCCGGCGAGGAAGCTGCCGCGATCCCGTTTCTCAAACGATTCACGGTGTTCAACGCGGCGCAATGCGACGGCCTGCCGGAGGATGTCGCCGTTGTTGCTCCCCCACCTCCGTCCGGCCTCATCGAGCCGCAGGTCGAGGCCCTGATCCGGGCCACCGGCATCGACTTCCGCATCGGCGGGGACCGCGCTTTCTATGTCCCAGCGCTCGATTATGTGCAGGTGCCGCCGCCCCAGGCGTATTTCGAGCCGATCAACTGGCACAGGACGGCCCTGCACGAACTGGGACACGCCACAGGCCACCCCTCGCGCCTGAACCGCGATTTCTCGGGTTCCTTCGGCTCGAAGAAATACGCCTTCGAGGAGCTGGTCGCCGAGATCAACGCGGCCTTCTGCTGCGCCTCGCTCGGCATCACACCCACCGTCCGCCATGCCGACTATATCGGCTCCTGGCTCGAGGTGCTGCGCGAGGACAATCGCGCCATCTTGCGCGCCGCTTCCCAGGCCAGCAAGGCGGCCGACTGGCTGCTCGGGTTTCTGCCCAGCACCGATGTCGATGCAGCCGACCACGAACGGCAAGCGGCGTAACGAGCCTGAAAACCAAAAGGCGGAGAAGCGGGCTTCCGGCTCTACGCCTTTCCGCCCCCTTGGCGCTGCCCTCCGAGAGTGAGAGGGCGGCGCTTCGCTTCGTGACGGGTTGGAGGTCGAGAGAGAGGCTCCCGGCCGCCCGTCGCGGAGTAACGAACATGGCGACTGCCATTCAGAAGATCATCCTGTCGTCGGCGCGCGACATCCCCTTCAACAAACTGGTGCTGAGCCAGTCCAATGTCCGGCGCGTCAAGGCCGGCGTCTCGATCGAGGAACTGGCCGAGTCCATCGCCCGTCGCGGTCTCATCCAGAGCCTCCATGTCCGTCCGGTCCTCGACGCCGATGGCGCCGAGAGCGGCATGTTCGAGGTGCCCGCCGGCGGCCGCCGCTATCGGGCGCTCGAACTGCTCGCGAAGCAGAAGCGCCTGGCCAAGACCGCGCCGGTGCCCTGCGTCGTCGGCGACGCCAACAGCGACATCCTGGTCGACGAGGTCTCGCTGGTCGAGAACATGGAGCGCGCGCCGCTGCATCCACTCGACCAGTTCCGCGCCTTCCAGTCCATGCGGGACAAGGGCATGACTGAGGAAGCCATCGCCGCCGCCTTCTTCGTCGGCGTCAATGTCGTGAAGCAGCGCCTGCGCCTCGCATCCGTCTCGCAAACTTTGCTCGAGATCTATGCCGACGACGGCATGACGCTCGAACAGCTCATGGCCTTCACCGTCAGCTCCGACCCTGCCCGTCAGGAACAGGTCTGGAAGGCAGTCAAGGATAGCTGGCAGAAGGAGCCCTATCAGATTCGCCGGATGCTGACCGAGACCTCGGTACGCGCCTCCGACAAAAGGGCCGTCTTCATCGGCATCGATGCTTATGAGGCGGCCGGCGGCGTCGTGCTGCGCGACCTATTCCAGTCGGACGATGGTGGCTGGCTGCAAGATCCGGCCCTGCTCGACCGCTTGGTGGCCGAGAAGCTGAAGACCACCGCCGACGAGATCGCGAGCGAAGGCTGGAAATGGGTCGAGGCCGCCTTGAGCTTTCCCTACGGCCACCAGCATGGGCTTCGCGAAATGGTTGGCGTCACGGTCGACCTGACCGAAGAGGAGCGCGCCACCCGCGAAGCGCTGCGCGACGAATACGACCGACTCGAAGCCGAATATGCCGAAGCCGACGAGCTGCCGGTCGAGATCGACGCACGTCTCGGCGAGATCGAACAGGCGCTCGACGCCTTCGAGCAGCGCCCAACGATCTACGATCCGGCCGACATCGCCATCGCCGGCGTCTTCATCAGCCTCGACGCCGACGGCTCGCTGTCGGTGGATCGCGGCTATGTCCGTCCCGAGGATGAACGTCCCGTCGAGACCGAAGGCAGCGATGCACCGGAGGTTGACGGTGAAGCTGGCCAGCAGGTCGCGCCCGCCGTTCAACGCGCCGTCATCACCATCGGCGGCCAGCCCGCTGAGCCGGAGGACGATGAGGAGGACGGCATCAAGCCGTTACCCGAGCGCCTCGTCATCGAGCTGACCGCGCATCGCACCTTAGCGCTGCGCAACGCGGTTGCGGAACATCCCGACGTCGCCATGACCATGCTGCTGCACAAGCTGGTCAGCGACACCTTCCGGCGCGCCGCGCCAGCCGGCTGCCTCGAGGCCCGTGTCAATCATGTCTTCTTCTCGGCACAGTGCGAGGAGTTGAAGGACAGCACGCCCGCGCGCGAGGTCGCCGAGCGACACGAGCGCTGGGGCGATCACGTTCCAGACGACGACCAGGCCCTGTGGGACTGGCTCTCCCTGCTCGACCCCGGCACGCGCCTCGATCTGCTCGCCCATTGTGTCAGCTACGGCGTGAACGCCCTGTTCGAGCGGCCCAATCCCTACAGCGGATCGGGCGTCAGCCAGCATGGGCTGGACGTGCGCCTCTCGCAGGCCGACCGGCTGGCGCGAGCCACCGGCCTCGACATGGTGGCGGCGGGCTGGAGGCCGACGGTCGGCAACTATCTCGGCCGCGTCACCAAGCCCCGCATCCTCGAAGCCGTGCGCGAAGGTGCGGGCGAGCGGGCTGCCCAGCTCATCGACCATCTGAAGAAGGGCGACATGGCCAAGGAGGCCGAGCGCCTGCTGGCCGACACCGGCTGGCTGCCGGAGCCGCTGCGCCTGGTCGACCTCGACGATGGGCAAACCATCGAACCGGGCACGGAGGCAGACACTGGAGACGATGCCGCCTTGCCGGACTTCCTCAGCGAGGATCGCGACGACGAGGAAGCCGACGAGATCGAGGACGAAGACGCCCTCACGATCGCGGCCGAATGAACCTCACGGCGGGGGAGCGGCTTGGAGTCGCTTCCCCGCATCGTCGCAAGGAGACCTTCCATGATCGAACCCGCCCCGTCCGCCCCGCGCCGCGTCGTCTTCCAGTATCTCGTGCCCGTTCACGTCGAGGTCGAAGACGGTCTCATTGTTTGCGTCACTGTCATCGACGAAACGCCGGTGCGCGATCCATCCCTGGTCGAAGGCGATGCCGGCTACCTTTCGGAAGCCGTCGCCGCCGCCGACGATGGCCAGCCCTGGCCATCCTGGCGGTTCGGCTGCTGACCGCCTTCGATCCCCCCAACCCAGCCCGGCCATCGCGCCGGGCTTTCTCGTTTCAGGAGCCTGTCATGGCCGACTATTTCACCCATTTCTCGTGCCTACTCGACGTCGGCACACCCGAGAACGCCGCCCGCGCGCTCGACCTCTACAACGCCCTGTCCGCGGAAGGCGCATCGGACGAGCCACCCTCCGAGGGCTTTCTTCTCTCGATCGAGCCGCAGTACGGCGGCGCCGAACTCTGGATGCGCGACGACGTGACCGGCGATCCCGAACGCCTCATCCAGTTCGTGAAGCGCTGCGCCGTCGAGTTCGGCCTGACCGGCAGATGGGGCTTCCAATACGCCAACACCTGCTCGAAGCCCCGGCTCGATGGATTCGGCGGCGGCGCGCATGTCCTCGACCTCGCCACTGGCGAGACCGTGGACTGGATCTACACCGATGGCTGGCTCGATCAGACCATCTCCAGCGAGGGAGGACCGCTATGAGCATCCCCTCCTACGCCCGGACCAGTTTTCAGACCCTGTTGCGCGCGGCGGGCGACGGCAATCTCGCTCTCATGGAATGCCTCGACGCGGTGACGGGCAGTCCGCGCTATGTCATCTGCGCCGTGGGGAGGGACGATGGCGATTACGTCTTCACACCCTTCGGCCATCTCGCCGACGGCAATCCCTATGACGCCTATCTGCCGCCCGATCCCGGCGATCCCGAAGGCTTCGTGCGCCCCGACGCGGAAGAGGCGCCATGACCGACATCGACGCCATCTTCGCGGCGGATCGCCAGCATCCGCCGCGCGAACGGTCTCTGCCCTGGCCGGAAACCAGGGACGGCATCACCGTCGTCATCGAACCTAAGCCGCACTGGGCCAACGACATGCGGGCCTTCCGATCCGGGGCTCGCGAATATTGCGCCTATGCCGATTGGGCCGAGAACGGTGCCCGCGCCAGGTTTTTCGGCCACATCGACACCTGCGGCGATGACCTCATCCGCAAGGCCCGCGCGCTCGTCGCCCGCGAGATCGCGGACGGACATTGGAGCTGATCCCCGGAAAAGCGCCCCCTCCCGGTCGGGCGCTTTTTCCATGCCACCGTCCCGAGAGTGAGAGGGCGGCCGGGACGGGTTTGAGCCGGTGCGGTCGAGAGAGAGCGCCGCGCGGCTCGTCCTTTCCCGCTCTCCTTAAGGCTCACATCATGACCCTGATTTCCGCATCCGCGGCGGCGTCCGCCGCCGCGCCGCTTCCGCTCGGCTCCAATCCCGAACCCGCCGGCGCCATCTTCACGGCCGCCGGTCTGCTGCTGCCCCATCTCGAACGCGGCGAGCGCGTCGACGCCGCTGCCCTGCGTGTGGCGATGGAGACCGCCTTCGGCGCATCGGACGCCACCGGCGCCTGGGACTGGAAGACGGCCTATGACGCCTGTGAGGCGGCGACCGTCCTGTTTCTCCGCAAATACGGACGTGCGCTTTTCCGCAAAGCCGGGTCTCCGGCAGCCCGCCTTTCCGCGCTGTCGAAAATCGCCAACCTTCTGCCGACGCATACGCGGCGCTCGACCGAAAGCCAGACCTTCCAGCAATTCTCGACGCCGATCCCGCTCGGCCTCGTCGCCGCCTGCGCCGCGGCAATCACTCCGGCCGACCGGGTGCTGGAGCCTTCGGCCGGCACCGGCCTGTTCGCCATCTTCGCCGAGATCGCCGGCGGCGCGCTCGTCCTCAACGAGCTGGCCGACACCCGCGCCAGCCTGCTGTCGCTTCTCTTCCCGGCCATTCCCGTCGCCCGTTTCGACGCGACCCAGATCGACGATCATCTCGATCCCGCCGTCACGCCCAGCGTCGTGCTGATGAACCCGCCGTTCTCCGCAATGGCCAATGTCGAAGGCCGCATAGCCGACACCACATATCGCCATGTCGCCTCAGCGCTGGCGCGTCTGGCTCCCGGCGGAAGACTGGTGACGATCACTGGCGCCAATTTCGCGTCCGACAATCTGGCCTGGCGGGACGCCTTCATTCGCCTGCAGGCGCGCGGGCGCATCGTCTTCTCCGCCGCCATCGACGGCGCGGTCTATGCCAAACACGGCACGACGTTTCCGACGCGGCTGACCGTCATCGACAAGCTGCCCGCCGACGATCCGGCCGTGTTCCCGGCCGCACCCGGCGTTGCCTCGAACGCCGCCACGCTGCTGGGCTGGCTCGACGATCATTTGCCGACACGGCTCGCCGTCGATCCCTCCCTCACGGTCCCGGCTGTCGCGGCTTACGTCCCTCGCAGCGTGCGCGGCTATATCAACCGCACCGCCAAGGCCGTCCCCGCCGCCGTGCCGATGGCCGAGCCGGAGGGCCTGCCACTTTCCTACGAGACCCAGGACGGCCTTGCGGGCGAAGACGGCCGCTTGTCCGACGGCATCTATGAAGAATACTTATTGCAGGCGATCCGTATTGCCGGTTCTCAGGCGCACCCGACCAGGCTGGTGCAATCGGCGGCGATGGCTTCGGTCGCCCCGCCCAGACCGAGCTATCGGCCGCACCTCCCGGTCAATATCCACGAGCTGCTGTCCGACGCGCAGCTCGAGACCGTCATTTATGCCGGCGAGGCTCACGCCGATCATCTTGCCGGATCGTGGACGGTGGACGCCACCTTCGATGTCGTCACCGCCGCGCGCGAGGATGCGACGAACGCCGCGCGCTTCCGGCGCGGCTTCATGATCGGTGACGGCACCGGCGTCGGCAAAGGGCGTCAGTCCGCCGCGATCATTCTCGACAACTGGCTCCAGGGCCGCCGCAAGGCGGTGTGGATCTCAAAGTCCGACAAGTTGATCGAGGACGCGCAGCGCGACTGGTCGGCGCTCGGCATGGAGCGCCTGCTGGTCACGCCGCTGTCGCGCTTCCCGCAGGGGCGGCCGATCACGCTGCCGGAAGGCGTCCTGTTTACGACCTATGCCACGCTACGCTCCGACGACCGTGGCGAGAAGGTTTCGCGCGTCCGGCAGATCGTCGAATGGTTGGGCTCCGACTTCGACGGAGTCCTGATTTTCGACGAGGCGCACGCAATGCAGAACGCCGGTGGCGGCAAGGGAGAACGCGGCGACGTTGCCGCTTCGCAGCAGGGCCGCGCGGGTCTGCGGCTCCAGCACGCGCTGCCGAACGCCCGCGTCGTCTATGTCTCGGCGACCGGCGCCACGACGGTCCACAACCTCGCCTACGCCCAGCGGCTCGGCCTGTGGGGCGGCGAGGACTTTCCGTTCAGCACTCGCGCCGAGTTCGTCGAGGCGATCGAGGCCGGCGGCGTCGCGGCGATGGAGGTGCTGGCCCGCGACCTGCGCGCGCTCGGCCTCTACACCGCCCGCTCGCTCTCCTTCGACGGCGTGGAATACGAACTGGTCGAGCACGCGCTGACCCTAGAGCAAACCCGCATCTACGATGCCTATGCCGGGGCCTTTGCCATTATCCATAACCACCTCGACGCGGCGATGGAGGCGGCCAACATCACCGGCGCGTCCGGCACGCTCAACCGGCAGGCCAAGTCCGCCGCCCGCTCGGCCTTCGAGAGCGCCAAGCAGCGCTTCTTCGGCCATCTGCTCACCAGCATGAAGACGCCGACCCTGATCCGATCGATCACCAGCGACCTGGAAGCCGGCCACGCCGCGGTCATTCAGATCGTCTCCACGGGCGAGGCGTTGATGGAGCGCCGGCTGGCCGAGCTGCCGACAGAGGAATGGAACGACGTTCGCGTCGACATCACGCCGAGGGAATACGTCCTTGACTACCTCGCCCATTCCTTCCCGGTGCAGCTCTACGAGCCGTTCACCGACAGCGAGGGCAATCTGTCGTCGCGGCCGGTCACGCGCGATGGCCAGCCCGTCGAAAGCCGCGAGGCCGTCGCGCGCCGCGACGAGCTGATCGCGCAGCTTGCCTCCTTGCCGCCCGTGCCCGGCGCGCTCGATCAGATCGTCCAGCATTTCGGGACGGAGCTGGTGGCCGAGGTGACGGGCCGTTCGCGGCGAATCGTCCGCAAGAGCACGCCTTCGGGCGGCGACCGTCTCGTCGTCGAGAACCGGGCCGCCGCCGCTAATCTCGCCGAAACCCAGGCGTTCATGGATGACAGCAAGCGCATCCTGATCTTTTCGGACGCCGGCGGCACCGGCCGTAGCTACCACGCCGAGCTTTCGGCGCGGAACACCCGGTTGCGCGTCCACTATCTGCTCGAACCCGGCTGGAAAGCGGACGCCGCCATCCAGGGCCTCGGCCGCACGCACAGGACCAACCAGGCGCAGCCGCCGCTGTTCCGGCCCATCGCCACGGACGTCAAGGCGGAGAAACGATTCCTCTCCACCATCGCCCGGCGGCTCGACACCCTGGGCGCCATAACCCGCGGCCAGCGCCAGACCGGCGGCCAGGGCCTGTTCCGCCCCGAGGACAATCTGGAAAGCCCCTACGCCCGCGATGCGCTCCGTCAGCTCTATCTCCTGCTGGTGCGCGGCAAGGTCGAAGGCTGCTCGCTCGAGCGATTCGAGTCCGCCACCGGCCTGAAGCTGATGGACGCGAACGGCATCAAGGACGAGCTGCCCCCGATCACCACCTTCCTCAACCGGCTGCTGGCGCTGACCATCGAGCTTCAAGGCGTGCTGTTTACCGCCTTCGAGCAGCTTCTCACCGCCAAGATCGAGGGCGCCATCGCCGCCGGCATCTACGATGTCGGACTGGAGACGCTGACAGCAGAAGGCTTCACCGTCACCGGCCGCCAGACGATCTACACCCATCCGGGCACGGGCGCGGAGACCCGGCTGCTCACCATCGCGCAGCGCACGCGCAACCGCCCGGTCACGCAGGACGACGCGCTCGCCTATCTCGGCGAACCCGGCGCCAGGCTGCTGATCAACGAACGCTCGGGCCGCTCTGCCGTCCAGATCCCCGCCACCTCGATCATGCTCGACGATGGTGAGATCGAACGCCGCGTCCGGCTGATCCGGCCGATGGAATCGCACACCGTTCCGGTAAAGATGATGGGCGAGACCCATTGGACCGACGTGGATCGCGACGCCTTCGCCACGGCCTGGGCTGCCGAGGTCGCGGACGTGCCGGAGTTCTCCGACAGCACGATCCATGTCGTCGCCGGTCTGTTGCTGCCGATCTGGAAGCGGCTGCCCAACGAGTCCACCCGTGTCTATCGGCTCCAGACCGACGAGGGCGAGCGGATCGTCGGCCGCAAAGTCTCGCCGGCCTGGGCGGCCAACGCCGCCACGACCGGCGCAGCTAAGCTTACGCCCGCCGACGCTTTCGTGGCGCTAATGGATGGCCGCACCATCCTCGACCTCGCCGAGGGGCTTCAACTTCGCCGCGTCCGCATCATGGGCGCCGAGCGCATCGAGCTGTCGGGCTTCACCGACACGATGCGCGAGCGGCTCAACGCCTACGGCCTGTTCCACGAGATCATCTCCTGGAAGCTCAGGATGTTCGTGCCGACAGATGCCGCCGGCCCCGTGGTGCTGGAGCGCGTGCTGGGCCGCTATCCGCTCCAGCGCATCGGCGAACGCGAGGCGGCGTGATGACCCGTCTCGACGCTTCCGATCTGGCGAACCGTCTCGGCCGGGAGGCCGAGGCGGTATGCCGCCATTATCTCGGCGCCGGCCATCGCCAGGGCAATTACTGGCAGGTCGGCGATGCCCGCAACGCGCCCGGACGTTCGATGTTCGTCCGGCTCAAAGCGACGGCGAAGGGACCGGCGGGTAAATGGACCGACGCCGCCACCGGCGAGCATGGCGATCTGCTCGACGTGATCCGGGAAAGCTGCGGCCTCATCGACTTCGCCGATGTCGTTGCGGAAGCCCGCACCTTCCTCAGCCTGCCGCGTCCCGAACCCGCGCCGGCAACGAAGAAGCGACCAAGCACGCCAGCCCCGTCAGGCTCGACCGAAGCGGCAAGACGATTGTTCGCCATGTCACAGCCGATCGGTTGTACCCCCGTAGAGGCGTATCTCCGTCATCGCGGCATTGCGGCTTTGCACGGAACCGGAAACCTCCGTTTCCATCCACGCTGCTACTACCGGCCCGACGATCATGGCCCGACCGAAACCTGGCCGGCGATGATCGCCGCCGTCACCAATCTCAGGGGTACGATCACCGGCGCGCATCGGACCTGGATCACTCCTGACGGCTCCGACAAGGCGCCGATCGACACGCAGCGTAAAGCAATGGGCGACCTGCTCGGTCACGCCGTCCGTTTCGGGATCGCCGGCGAGGTGATGGCGGCAGGCGAAGGAATCGAAAGCGTCCTGTCAGCACGTCAGGCGATACCGCACATGGCGATGGCGGCGGCGCTCTCCGCTGCCCATCTGGCAGCTATCCTGTTCCCCGAGACTCTGCGCCGGCTTTACATCGTCCGCGACAACGACCCGGCGGGCGACAGCGCGCGGGATAGCCTAGTCGACCGGGCGAACACGGCCGGGATCGAGGCCATCGTGCTCTCGCCAGTGCTGGAGGACTTCAACGAGGATCTCCGGCGACTCGGCATCGACGCGTTCCGCGCCAATCTGCGGGTGCAGCTCGCACCGCAGGACGTCGCCCGTTTCTGGCTCGAAGCGGGATAGTCGCCGGCAAGGAGTGTCAGGGCCGCAATCATCATGCCCGCCCGGATGCGTTCAACCCTCGGAGAGGACCGCTCCTCGGCCTTCGAGAGGGCGATCGGCCGTCAGCCGAGCCGGATCGGCAATGGCTGCGGCCAACGATTTTCCGGCGCGGCCCCCAAAGAAGAGAAAGGGGGGCCGCTTTCCAGCGCGAAACAAAATCGCCGGCCTTCGCCATCCTTCGCTGCGCTTCGGCCCTCTCGCTTCGCTCCGGGTGCAGGTCCGTCCCGCCCGACGGCTTCGTCGCCATGAAGGCCGCGACGGTCGCGGTCCAACCGACGGAGCATCCCATGAGCGAGCACGACGACTACGAACCCGAACACGCTGCATCGCCGACCGACCAGATCGCGCAGGAGCTTCAGCTCTACGGCTACCGACCTTCGGAAGACGAGGCCGATCCCAGGCCCGTGCCGGAGGACCGCATCATCGAAGGCGCCGTCGCCGACATCTTCGACGCCTTAATCTCCACCGTGGCCGATACGAACCTCGATCCTGACCTCGACGACCTCCTCTGGTCGACCGTCAATATGTTCCACCGCGCCGTCGAACGGGCAGACCGCAAGCTCGACGACAACGAGCAGGCGCAGAAACGGCTCCAGCGCGAACAGGACGGATCGGAGGTCAAATCCGTCCAGCTCGAACGTCTCATCGAACTCGGGCAATCATTGATCGAACGGCGCGACAGCCTGGAAGTCTTCCGCGACAGCGCCGCAGACCACTACCACCGCGCCACCGGTTCACCCTGGTCCCAGCGCACAGGATCGAGGGTCAACCATCGCCACCTCACCGCTGCGATGATCGACAGCCGTGACTTCATCGCCGCCAAACGCCGCGCTGACACCGAGGTGCTCGTGCCAGCCGGCCCGAAGATCGCCTTCTCGGGCGGCGACACCGCCGACCACAAGCTGATCTGGGCCAAGCTCGATCAGGTTCATGCTAAGCACCCCGACATGGTGCTGATGCACGGCGGTTCGCCCAAAGGTGCTGAGAAAATCGCAGCGCGCTGGGCGGAAACCCGCAAAGTGCCGCAGGTCGCCTTCAAGCCCGACTGGACGAAGCACGCCAAGGCCGCCCCGTTCAAGCGCAACGACGCCATGCTGGCGATCATGCCGATCGGCGTCCTTATCTTCCCCGGCACGGGCATCCAGGACAACCTCGCCGACAAAGCCAGGAAGCTCGGCATCCCGGTCTATCGGTTCGGCACGGGCGGCGCGTAAGCGCCGCCATCCCTTATTTCACTACCGTAAGGGCGAAGGCGATCAGGGCTGCTGGCGCCAGAATTGCGTGCTGTAGTTGTTCAGATCGCGGCTGTAGGAATCGACCGTTACCTGGAACGTCTCTGGAATCTTGGCACCGTCACCGCCGTCCCTGAAATAATCTCTCACCGAATAAAGCGCGCCGCGCATCAGGTGTTCCCAGGTCTGATAAAGTCGGTTCTGAAGCTCCTGCTCCTGTTTGGCGGCGCTTGGCTTCCGCGTGGACACCGGCACCGCGTAGTTGGGGCGCGGGTCGTGGTGATGGACAAAGGTAATGCTACCCCATTGCCATTCGTCCTCGATGGTTCGCCGCCACCGATAGCTCACCCTGACACTCATTTGCGTGGTGAAGCGGTAGGGCGGCACGATCTGGTCATCGACGATGAAGAGTTGAGCGTCCTTCTGTTCGGTTTCCAAACGCTGCTTCATAGCCCCAACGGCAAAGGACAAATCATGGCCTGCGCGTCGAAGGGCATCCCCTGTTTCCGCCCGCTTTCGCGGCGCCTTGGCCTCGCGGTGTTTCGCCAACGCCCGGTCGAAGGAATGGAGCTTTGTTCCGATGTGGGAGCCGCAGGCCGCGAGAGGGAGACGGTGCAATTCGCCCGATCGTTCCTCCCGGATTGCCTGGTCGATCAGCCTGTCCAATTCTCTGGCGTCGATCGCCGTGATGGCAGTCTGCTGATCGCGAGGAATATTAATTTCTCCCATGCGGTAGATCCTCGCTCTCTTACTGAAGCATGTGTCACCATGACTGCCTCAAGGCTGAAGACGCAGAATCCGAGTCAGCCAATGCCAACATAGCCGACATACAGTGACTTCGCACGACGGAGGGCATGACATCTATGGACTTATCAGCGGCCCATGCAGAGCAGAGCCACCCCCCGCTTCAAATGCGCTGATCCTTGGTCCGGCCGAGGGCCTGACGCCATCAACCCGTAAAGGGTCGGACTACGCATGCGCGTGCCGCCGCTTCGGCTGCGCCTGTCGCGGTGATTGCGGCCCTCGGCCGAACACATCGGGCGCCTGTCAGCGGGGGATGGACCTCCGCTCGAAACAGGAGCTGGATCAATGTCCTTCCACGACGCACACGCCTTCGCCTTCAGCCTCGCCACCACCCTGATGGCCGTCATCGTCATCTTCCGCGCCGGTGACGGCACGCTCTCGGTCATGCCCGCCAGCGAATATGACGGCGACAGCGTAGCCATCGTCGATGAAATCGACCCTTTCGCCCCATGACCGGCAGAAAATCACCGCGCGCGATGCCGAAACCCTGCTGGTTTCCGCTCCCGCCGACGGCGATGTTCTGCTATGGTTCCGGTCGCGCCGCGGTGGTGGTGGAGGCGCGACCTTCAGACCTTTCTGTCTCGGAGACACCACCATGTTCATTTTTGGCATCATCTTGTCCATCGCAGCCATCGGCTTCTTCTGCTGGCTGCTGTTTACGCTCGCCGTCTTCGCGCTGCCCTTCTTCGCAGGTGTCACCGCTGGCGGCTGGGCCTATCACACTGGCGCAGGCTGGCTGGGCGCAATCCTCATCGGTACGGTCGCGGCCGGGCTGACGCTCGGCTTCGGCCAGGTCTTGCTTGCAACCGTCCGTCCGCTCTGGGCCAAGTTTGCGATCGCCGCGATCTTCGTCGCGCCCGCCGTCATCGCGGGTTATCACGCCGTCCACGGAATCGTGAAACACACCATCCCTTCGGAGACTTGGCAGATCGTCTTCTCGGTCCTCGGCTCGATTGCGGTGGGCATCACGGCGTTTCTGCGCATTGCGGGCATGGCAGCGCCCGACCCTGCGAACCAGGGGCTGGCGCGGGGTTAGGCGGCCCCGACACCGTGGGCGGCAACCCCCGAACAGCGGGGATAGACGCCATCCCTGTCGCCAGAGATCGCGTGGGTGTTGAGCAGGAGCGACGGATCGGAGCCGCGCCCCAAGGCCCGCACCCTCGAGGGAGCTTCGATCAGCGGCACACACGAATGGCGGCAAAACCCGAACATGGGTGACGGGTTTGTTCTGTGGTGGCCGGGCACGGGAGGGAGCACAACCTGCCTGTCCTGCAAGATGTAACGATGCCGGTGAACCGCCGGTCCTGTTCTCTTGCCGATCGCGGGATGTCGCCGTGCGTCTCCTTCATCTGTCCCGTTGAACGAGCGCACCTCACGGCCTCTCCAATGGCCTGATCTGGCCGAAGACCGGCTTCGCCTCGACCGCCTATGCCGCAACGGCGTTTCGCAACTTTCTTCCCCTGGGTTTCACCCATTCCTCGCGAGACAAGAAAGTCGCGCCTGCGCCGTCCTCCGCTCCGCTTCGGTCGCAAGCGATGCGTCGTCGGTCGCCTCCGGCCCACCGATCGCCATCGAGGCCGCATGGTGCGGGCTCGAAAACGCAAAAACGGAGACTTACCATGGCGACCATCGGCACCTTTAAGAAGACCGGCTCGAACGAATTCACCGGCGAAATCGTCACTCTCAGCGTCCAGGCCAAGGGCGTGCGCATCGTTCCCGACCTGCGCGCCACCGGCGAAAACGCCCCCAGCCACCGCGTTCTGGTCGGCCGCGCCGAGATCGGCGCCGCCTGGTCCAAGCGTTCCAACGAAGGCCGCGACTATCTGGGCCTCAAGCTCGACGATCCGAGCTTCAACGCCCCAATCTACGCCAACCTCTTCGACGACGAGGACGGCGAGAGCTACTCGCTGATCTGGTCCCGCCCTAACGGGCGCCGGGGCGACTGATCTCCCCGAGCAAGGCCCCGGCCGAAAGGCCGGGGCCGCCTGCCTGCCAAAACCGAATCAGTTCGGCGCGGGAGGCCGAGCATGGCTAGAAGATAAGCGTCGCGAACGCTGAATTCTGGTGGCGCTCGCGACAAGAGCGACTAAAATAGCCGTAGTTCTGGCAAGTGCGTTTCGGCCGGTGGGAGGTGATCATGCATGATCACCGCCCGACAATCACGGGCCGCACGCGCGTTGCTGGGTTGGACACAGGAGACGCTCGCTGACAAGGCCCGAGTATCGCTAACCGCTCTCAAGCGCCTCGAATCCGAAAGCGGGCTCGATGTGTATGAGACGACGCGCGATCAAGTCAGGCGGGCACTGGAAGCCGCTGGCGTCGTTCTTCTGTCCACTGACAAAGGCGAAGGAGTGCTGCGGCTTCATGACGAACACCAGCGACGATCCCCATCCTAGCCGTCGCACCTACACGCCGACGATACAGCCTGTTTTTCCACGGTCCGCATGTCCTGCGTCAAAGACAGCAGCGGATTTGGTTAACAGGATCGCATCAGGCGAATAGGATGGCCCGGTGACACGATCATCCCCGCAGTTTCTGGACGAACCACCTCCCGGCCAGGGTCTAACGCCCTATGACCGAGAGCACATGACTTTGTATCTCCGCTTGCTCGACGCCGCTCGCGATGGTGCCGACTGGCGCGAGGCTGTACAGATACTGTTCGGTCTCGATCCCGAACTCGATCCAAGACGTTGTCGCCTGATCCACGACTCGCATCTTGCCCGTGCGCGCTGGATGTCCGACCGCGGCTATCGAAATCTGGTCCGCGAAAGTCAAAGGCACTGACGGAGTGATGCCGCCCCGGCATCGCTCTCTGCCGTCAAGACCTCTTCCCTCAATCAACCTTTCCGGGAAATCATATCTCTCCCGCAATTTGGTCAATCGATGGGAGGAACGCGATGACGCCGGACGCATCCCTGTGGCGCTCGCCCGCGCACTACGATCACATCGATGATCTCACCGCATCCGACCTTGCCTGGGAGTGGCTGCGCCGAAACGATGCTTATGATCATGACTACGAAGCGTTCGATGACGCGCATGTCGATCGACAAGAGCTGACAGGTAAGATCCGTCAGCAATGGGGGTTACGATTTCCCTGTCGATCCTCTGCGCGCCCCACCAGACGCCCCCGTCTTTTGGCTACCGCAGCATGACACCAGCATCCTGGTGCTCGGAGCTTCGCCAGCCGAGCTGGGCCCAGTCGATCCGCCACCGGTTATCGATGCAGCGGTCTCAGTGACCGAAAACAACACTGCATACTTGCTGTTTGACCTCGGCAGCGGCCAACAACTTCAACTCATTCACGAGGGTCTTGCAGCTACAGCAGCAATCATTCCGCTCGGTGTGGATGGGTTCGATCGCCTCGAAGCCGTTTATCGGCTTCTGGCTGCTCTGCATGGCCGTGCGGTTCCTCCCGACACACGTTTGACTGCCCAGCAACGGGCACGAATGCGCCGAATGCTGCAAGCTTTCGACGGTCATCGGGCCGGCGCGACCGGGCGCGAGATCGCGCAGGTTATGTTCAGAACCGGCGCATTGGACCGCAGCGAATGGCAAACTTCTTCAGTGCGGTATGCCGTCAAGGCGCTGATCCGCGATGCCCGAACCATGATCGCGGGTGGCTATCGCAAACTGCTTCGGAATCGCCGCGTTTCTTAGGCGTAGATGGCTCGCCCGGTGGGCGATTTCGATACCCCCCAACTTCGCCCTCCATCCCGACACTCGCCCTTCGCCATCGTGACCTTCGTCCGCCGCCGATCATCGGCGGCCCCACCGAAGATCACGAAAGGCCGATCCATGCGACCCGACCTCGCCGTTTTGCCGCCGCGCTTTCTGCGCACCAAGGAAGCGGCTGAATTCCTCAGCCTTTCCGCCCGCACGCTGGAGAAACATCGCACCTACGGGACTGGCCCGGCCTATCGCAAGCTCGGCGGGCGCGTCGTCTATTCGGTAGACGATCTCGAAGCTTGGGCCGCGCGTGGCGCGGTGACCTCGACCTCCGATCCGCGGGGCAACGTGCTGCCTGCCAAGCGTCAGGTGCAGCCGCTTGTGGCGCAGCCTGGCCGCTTCGCACGCTGATCGCGGTTTCAGAATGGCGGCGCGGCATCAGTCCCTCTCGGAGCGCGGACAGCTCGACCTGTTCCGGGCGCTCCCCGGCGATTTCGCGCCACGAGACGCGCAGGATCTCATGGCCTATCCGTTCTTCTCCCTCTCCAAATCCCATCGCGTCGCGCCGATCGACTTTTGCGCCGGCAAGATCGCGATCCGGGTCGAGGCCGTCCCCGATCACGGCATGGCGACCATCTGGGACGCCGACATCCTGATCTGGGCCGCGAGCCAGATCGTCGAGGCCCGCGACGCCGGGCTTCGCACGTCGCGCCTGATGGCGGCCACCCCGTATGAAATCCTCCGGTTCATCGGCCGCGGCACGAGCTTGCGCGATTATCAGCGCCTGAAGGCGGCGCTCGATCGGCTCCAGTCCACCACGATTTCGACCACGATCCGCCAGCCCACCGAGGGCCGTCGGCATCGCTTCTCGTGGATCAACGAGTGGAAGGAGCGCACCGACCGCAACGGTCGGCCTGACGGGATCGAACTGATCGTGCCCGACTGGTTCTACCAGGCCGTGCTCGACGACGCGCTCGTGCTGACGATCGACCGCGCCTATTTCGATCTCACCGGTGGGCTCGATCGCTGGCTCTACCGCATCGTGCGCAAGCATGGCGGCCGGCAGCGCAATGGTTGGCGTTTCGACTTCCGCCATCTTCACCAGAAGTCCGGCGCCTTGTCGCCCTTCAAACGCTTTGCCTTCGAGCTGCGCGACATCATTCGCCGCCAGCCTCTGCCCGGCTACACGCTGTTTCTCGAAGTCGAAATCGGCGGGCGGATGCTGCTCGCCTTCGAGCCGGTTCCGGCCTGTGGACAGGCTGTGGATAGCGTCGTGCCATCGGGAACCGGCAGGCGCGTGCTATCGGGAACCACCCCCTCGTGCCATCGGGAACCGAAACAGGGCCTAACCCTTGGCACGAAAAGCGAAATTCGCTCCCCTAACTTAGAGTCTAACAGAGAATCTAACTCTGTAGGGCGCACGCGCGAGGTGGAAAACCTCATCCGCGACGCCGCAAAGGCCCTTCGCGGCGCCCGCAAGCGGCCGACAGTCCCAACGGCCGACGTCCTGACCGCGCCGTTGCTTCCTCTCCCGCTACCGGGGAGGAAGCCATGATCGTCGCGCTCCTCAACCAGAAGGGCGGCGTCGGCAAGACTACGCTGGCGCTGAACCTCGCAGGTGTTTGGGCGCGGCAGGGCAAGCGCGTCACGCTGATCGACGCGGACCCCCAAGGCTCCGCGCTCGACTGGTCGCAGCAACGTGCCCGCGAGGGCTTGCCACGGCTGTTCGGCGTCGTCGGCCTGGCGCGCGACACGTTACACCGGGAAGCGCCGGAACTGGCGCGCACTGCCGACGTGATCGTGATCGACGGGCCTCCGCGTGTCGCCGCGCTGATGCGCTCGGCGCTGCTCGCCGCCGACCTGGTGCTGATCCCCGTGCAACCGTCACCGCTCGATGGCTGGGCTTCGGCCGAGATGCTGGCGCTTCTTGCGGAAGCGCGCATCTACCGGCCGGACCTCGCCGCCCGCTTCGTGCTGAACCGATGCGGCGCGCGCACCGTGCTCGCCCGCGAAACGGCCGAGACGCTGGCCGATCACGATCCGCCCGTGCTCACCGCCACCATCGGCCAGCGCGTCGCCTTTGCGGTTGCCGCGCAGTCGGGCCGGCTGGTGTCCGAACTGGACGACGACACGCCCGCCGCGCGTGAGATCGCGGTGTTGGCAGCGGCGATCGATGCAGTCGACACCGGAAGGACGACGCCATGAGCGAACGCCCGACCCGTCGCGGCTTCGCTTCACGCCCGGCCGATCCAGAGCGCTGGATCAAGGCCGCAGATAGCGCGGCGCGCGACAGCAATGCCGACGGTTTCACCGCGCGGCTCACCATCGACGTGACGCCGAAGCTGCGCGGCCGGATCAAGATCGCCGCGTTCGGGCGCGGCATCACCGTCGCCGACATGCTGCGCGATCTGCTCGCGCGCGAATTTCCCCCGACTATCGAAGGAGACCACCCATGACCGGCAACGCGGTTCCCCGCGTGCGCGGCGGCCCGGTGCCGATCGCGCAGGCATCCGACAACCTCACCCATGTCGAACTGACCTGGGTGGAAAAAAGAATCGAGAACTGGATCAGGTTCGGCCGCGAAGCGCGCGAAACCATCCTTGATCGCCGCCGCCGTGCGCTGTCGTTCCGGCCCGGCAGCACCTTCGCCCTCGTCCGTTGGGCGTCCAACGACTTCGGCACGATCATCTCGCGCATCGACATCGTGCGCGCCGTCAGGCCGGGTGAAGCCTATCAGACGCTGCCCTTCGTGCGCCCCGGCGGTGACATTCTCCTCAAGATCGAAGGCTGGCCGAAGGTTCAGCAGGTGCTCCGCCATATCGATGCGGTGGAAGCCGCCGGGATCGACCCTTGCGAGGTCGCTGCCGATCACTGGCGCCATGTCGCCAACCGTCTGAGCGCCGGACATGAGCCGCGTCCCTACACGGCCGAGCGCCATCAGGCGTGGCTCAAGCGGCGGGAGATCGAGGGATGACCCGCTTCGGCTATGTCATGGTGACGTATTTCTCGATCATGGGCGTCGCCATCGCGTCGTTCGTTCCGACGCCGCTACGCCTCGTGTGGAACGCCTCGGCCAGCGTGCCAATCGGCCTCTATGACCTCGATCCGCCCCGCCATCTGGCGGTCGGCGATCTGGTCGCCGTCATGCCGGACAAGCCGCTCGCCGATTTCATGGTCGAGCGCGGCTATATCGGGCGCGGCGTGCCGCTGATGAAGCGTGTCGCCGCACTTCCCGGTCAACAGGTCTGCCGCACCGGCGATGCCGTGACGGTTGATACCGTGCCGATCGGCGGCGCGCTCGACCGCGACAGACGTGGCCGTCCGCTGCCGGTCTGGCAGGGCTGCCGCCGCATCGCGGATGGCGACATCTTCCTGATGAACCCGTCCGTCCCCGACAGCCTTGATGGCCGCTATTTCGGCCCGATCCCGGCACGCACCGTCATCGGCAAGGCGACGCCGATCTACACCGACGAGGCCGGCGATGGCCGTTTCGTTTGGCGCGCCCAAACCTCAACGACCAGCCACTGACCCGCTTCCCATCGGCGGGAGCGGTGCTCGCCGATGGGTCTTCCAACGCCACCGCCAAGGAAACCAACATGCCACAGATCGGCACATTCACGCACGACGACGACGGCATTGGCTTCGTCGGACATCTGACGACGCTGATGCTGGCTCAGGACATTCTCATCGTCGCGGCAGAGCCGTCCGACGCCGAGAACGCGCCCCAGTATCGCGTTCATATCGTCGATGGCGAGACCGGAGAAGCGGGCGCGGAAATCGGCGCCGGCTGGAAGCGCACCGGCGAACGCGCGGGCGAATACATTGCCGTGGTGATCGACGATCCGGCGCTGCCGCAGCCGATCCGCGCCAACCTGTTCCGCAACGACGATGCGGGCAAGGACTGGTCATTGCACTGGAGCCGTCCCGCCAAGCGCGACGCGAAGGACTGACGCCATGCGCAGCACCGTCCTCCTTCTCCTTTCCGGCCTCGCGCTCGCTTGCGCTCAATCCGTGCCGTCGCTCGCCGATCCCGTCGCGACCGCTCGGCCAACGCCGCGCGATCCTTACGCCGATCACATCGCGGAAGCGGCACAGCGCTTCGAGCTTCCGGCGGCATGGATCAAGGCGGTGCTGCGCGCGGAAAGCAATGGCGATCCGCGCGCCGTCTCGCCCAAGGGCGCGATCGGCCTGATGCAGATCATGCCACAGACCTGGGCGGGTCTGCGCGACCGTCACCGTCTCGGTGCGGACCCATACGACCAGCACGACAACATCATCGCGGGCGCGGCCTATATCCGCGAGCTGTTCGACCGCTACGGCTCGCCTGGCTGGATCGCCGCCTACAATGCCGGTCCCGGTCGCTATGAGGCGTCGCTGAGCGGCCGTCCGCTGCCATCCGAAACCCGCGCCTATGTCGCCAATGTAGCACCAGCGCTGGACGGCAACGGAGCGACCAGACCTACCGTCGTGGCGGCAGTCGATCCGCTGGCGTGGACCCGTGCGCCGCTGTTCATCGGACAGCCGGATCGCCGCCCCGCTGCCGATCCTGTGCAGGCCGAGCGCTCCTCGACCGATGCGGGACAGACGCCGACGGTGCGCGATGTTTCCGCCATCGTGCCGCAATCCGGCGACCTGTTCGTCGCCCGCGCTGATACGGGGACGATGCGATGAGCGCCGTGGTTCCCGATCGCACGATAGCGGGCGCTGGCGTATTCCAGAGAGCGCAGAGGTGGAGCACAGGCAACACGACCGAAGGATGGCAGGATAAAAGGCCGCGAGGTGCGGCTTGTGGCGGTCGTGTTGTTTCAAGGGGTTATGGCGCATTTTCGCGAGGTGCGCGGGTTTCCCGCACTTCGCAGCCATGCCAATTTCGTTATGATTTCCCGCATTTGGCGCGATGTGCGGGGTCTCGACCATGACCGACGACACCGAGTTTCGCATCCGGCCCGGCCGCATTCGCTCCTTCGGCGCACAGCGCGCGCGCCCCTTCATCGCGCAGGCGCTCGCCGCCGCGAAGAAGGCCGGCGCCGGCGTTTCACGCTCGGGCCGGATCGTTGCCGGCAACCGCTCACGATTCGGGCGCGGCCAGCGTGCCAGCATCCAGGCCAATCGTTTCATCACCGCGCGCTCGCGCGGCGCCGTCATCAAGGCGCGCGTGGTGCGCCACAACGCCCGTTCCGCGCCGCTCGCGACCCATCTCAACTACCTGCGCCGCGAGGGCGTCACCCGAGACGGAGAAAAGGCAAGGCTGTTCGGCCCCGGCGGAGACGACGCCGATCCGAAAGCCTTCGCGGAGCGATGTGAGGGAGATCGTCATCACTTCCGGTTCATCGTCTCGCCCGACGACGCGGCGGAGATGGCGGACCTCAAGTCTTTCACACGCGATCTGGTCAGCCAGATGGAAAAGGATCTGGACACACGCCTGGACTGGGTGGCGGTCGATCACTGGAACACCGAGCACCCGCATGTTCACCTGATCGTGCGGGGCGTCCGTGACGACGGGCAGGATCTCGTCATCTCCCGCGACTACATCAAAGACGGAATGCGCGACCGCGCGCGCGATCTCATCACCCAGGAACTCGGCCCCCGCACCGATCTCGACATCCGCCGCACACTGGACCGCCAGGTCGATGCCGAACGCTGGACCCAGCTCGATCGCCAGCTTGTCCGCGATGCGCGCGATACCGGCGTTATCGACCTCGCGCCATGGCCGGGCGAACAACCCGACGTCTATCACGCCCAAAAGGTCGGTCGTCTTCGCAAGCTGGAATCCCTCGGCCTCTCCGACCAGATCGGTCCCGGCCAATGGGTGATCGACGCAAGCGCCGAAGCAACCTTGCGCGAACTCGGCGAGCGTGGCGACATCATCAAGCGCATGCACCGCGCATTGACGGAGCGCGGCATCGAGCGCGGATCGGCGAGCTATGTGCTTGCCGCCGAGTGTCTCGATACACCGATTGTCGGCCGCCTTGTCGATCGTGGTCTCGACGATGAGCTTAAAGGCTCGGGCTATGCCGTGGTCGATGGCGTCGATGGCCGCACGCATCACATCAAGCTGCCCGACCTCGACGCCGCCGGTGACAGCGCACCGGGCTCCATCGTCGAGCTGCGGCGGTTCGATGATGCCAAGGGCGAACGCCGCATCGCGCTCGCCATCCGCTCCGATCTCGACATCGAGCGGCAGATCATGGCATCCGGGGCGACTTGGCTTGACCGGCAGAATATCGCCCGCGAGCCGGTCGCCCTTTCGGACGGCGGCTTCGGCGCGGAGGTTCGCCATGCGCTCGACCGTCGCGCCGAGCATCTCATCGAACAGGGTCTGGCCGACCGCAACGGTCAGCGCGTCACCTTCGCCCGCAACCTGATCGACACGCTACGCGCCCGCGAACTGGAAGCGCTGGGCGAGAAGCTCGCCGCCGAGACCGGCCAGCCCTTCAATCGCGCAGGCTCTGGCGAATATGTCGCCGGTGCCTATCGCCAGCGCTTCACGCTCGCTTCCGGTCGCTTCGCCATGATCGATGACGGCCTCGGCTTTCAGCTCGTGCCCTGGACGCCCTCCCTCGAAAAGCAACTCGGCCGCCATGTCTCCGGCGTCGCTCGCGACGATGGCGGCATCGACTGGAGCTTTGGCCGCAAACGCGGCCTCGGCCTTTGACCACCCATTGCCCAAAAGGAATTGCCCATGCCCGCCACCAAGATTCTGTGGGGCCAGATCATCACCGTCCTCTCCATCGTCCTCACCTGCATCTGGGGCGCGACCGAATGGGTGGCCTGGCGGCTCGCGTTTCAGCCTGAATTGGGCGCGCCATGGTTCCGGCTGTTCGGCTTCCCGATCTACCTGCCGCCATCCTTCTTCTGGTGGTGGTATGGCTATGACGCCTATGCGCCACAGATCTTCGTCGAAGGCGCCTATATCGCAGCGTCCGGAGGCTTCATCGCCGTGGCCGTCGCTATCGGCATGTCGGTGTGGCGCGCGCGGGAGGCGAAGAAGGTCGAGACCTACGGTTCAGCCCGCTGGGCCGAGACGGAGGAAGTGAAGGGAGCCGGTCTGCTCGGCCCGGACGGCGTGGTGCTCGGCCGCTATGACAGTCACTATCTTCGTCATGACGGCCCGGAGCATGTGCTGTGTTTCGCGCCGACGCGCTCCGGCAAGGGCGTCGGTCTGGTGGTGCCGTCGCTGCTGACATGGCCGGGCTCGGCGATCGTCCATGACATCAAGGGCGAGAACTGGCAGCTCACCGCCGGATTCCGCGCCCAGCATGGCCGCGTGCTGCTGTTCGATCCGACCAACGCCAAATCCTCAGCCTATAATCCGTTGCTCGAAGTACGCTGCGGCGAATGGGAAGTTCGCGACGTCCAGAACATCGCCGACATCCTGGTCGATCCCGAAGGCAGCCTCGAGAAGCGGAACCATTGGGAGAAAACCAGCCATGCGCTGTTGGTCGGCGCGATCCTCCACGTCCTCTATGCCGAAGCGGACAAGACGCTCGCCGGCGTCGCGGCCTTCCTCTCAGATCCGAAGCGACCGATCGAATCCACACTCGCGGCGATGATGACAACGGCGCATCTCGGCGAAGCCGGGCCGCATCCGGTGATCGCATCGGCGGCGCGCGAACTGCTCAACAAGTCGGACAACGAGCGCTCGGGCGTGCTGTCGACCGCCATGTCGTTCCTCGGCCTCTATCGCGATCCCGTTGTCGCCGAGGTGACGCGCCGCTGCGATTGGCGGATTGGCGACGTCGTGGGTGGAAGGCACCCGACGACGCTCTATCTTGTCGTGCCGCCGTCCGACATCAACCGCACCAAGCCGCTGATCCGCCTGATCCTCAACCAGGTCGGCCGCCGCCTGACCGAAGATCTCCAGGCGAAAGCCGGCCGTCATCGGCTTCTCCTGATGCTCGACGAGTTTCCCGCGCTCGGGCGGCTCGATTTCTTCGAGAGCGCGCTCGCCTTCATGGCGGGCTATGGCCTCAAGAGCTTCCTGATCGCGCAGTCGCTGAACCAGATCGAGAAGGCGTATGGAGCAAACAACTCGATTCTCGACAATTGCCACGTCCGCGTCAGCTTCGCGACCAACGACGAGCGAACGGCCAAGCGCGTGTCGGATGCGCTAGGCACCGCCACCGAGATGAAGGCAATGAAGAACTATGCCGGGCATCGGCTTTCGCCCTGGCTCGGCCATCTGATGGTTTCGCGATCGGAGACCGCACGGCCGCTGCTCACGCCTGGCGAGGTGATGCAGCTTCCGCCCTCCGACGAAATCGTCATGGTCGCTGGCACCCCGCCGATCCGCGCGAAGAAGGCGCGCTACTACGAGGACGCACGTTTCAAGGAACGTATCCTGCCACCGCCTTCGCTCGCCATTTCGAAGCAGGTACGGCCAGATGACTGGACCATGCTGCCATTACCGCAGCGGCCTCAGATCGTCGAAGCCAGCCAGGCGGCGCCAACCGCCGATGACGATCCGACCGAATCCGAGCGCCGTCAGCAGCCGGAACTCAACCGGGTGAAGCCGGTCGAGAAGCCGATGCCGATCGACAATCCGTTCGAGATCGACGCAGACCGAGACGAGGCCGAGGATGATGCCGCGCGCAACAGCCGGATGAACAGGCTCATGCAGGGCGTAGCGCGTCAGGTATCGCTCGATCCGGGCGACGGCATGGACCTGTGAGACGGCGATGACGAAACCATCCCGTAAGCAGCGCCTGTCCGTCTATCTCGATCCGGCCGTCATGAACCGACTGGCCGAGCACGCCGCGCGGCGCGATCATTCGCGATCGCTGGTGGCGGAAGCGGCGATCGAATCCTTCCTCTCGCCCGATGCCGCCGAAAGACAGGAAGCGGCGATCACCAAACGGCTCGACCAGCTCGATCGTCGCATGACGAGGCTGGAGCGCGATGTCGCTATCGCCGTGGAAAGCCTCGCGGTGTTCATCAAATACTGGGTCTCTACGACGCCAACACTACCGGAGCCCGCTGCGCAAGCTGCCCGCGCGAAGGCGGGGGAACGCTATGACCAGTTCGTCACGGCGCTCGGGCGTCGCCTCGCCAAGGGGCCAAAGCTGCGGCAGGAGATAAGCGAGGATATGAACGACTCGGAGCATCAGGATAGTCGCGCGCGCGGCGAATAATCATGGTCAGACCGCCTGCAAGATCCAGTCGAGACCGCCGTTCTCCTGTATTTGCACGCTACGTTACTACGACACTGAATCCTTGTTGAATCGACCCAAAATCCGGCTCTTTTAATCAACCCCGCAAGGGGAAGGTCTGTCGATCCCCGCTGAACTCGGGGCGACATGAAGGCTTCACAACACAATCGAGAAGGTTTCGCACGCGGCGCGCGGATGCTCCGCACGGCGCTGGGGCCGGCCATCGCCCGGTTTCTGGAAGATGCGTCCGTCGTCGAGGTGATGCTGAACCCGGACGGGCGCATCTGGATCGACCGGCTCTCCGAAGGGCTGTCCGACACCGGCGAACGGCTGTCGCCCGCCGATGGCGAGCGCATCGTCCGCCTGGTCGCCCACCATGTCGGCGCCGAGGTCCATGCCGGTGCCCCGCGCGTATCGGCCGAGCTGCCCGAGACGGGAGAGCGGTTCGAGGGCCTGTTGCCGCCCGTCGTCGCGGCCCCAGCCTTCGCCATCCGCAAACCCGCCGTCGCCGTGTTCACGCTCGACGATTATGTCGCGGCGGGGATCATGTCGGCCGCCCAAGCCGAAGCACTGCGCGAGGGCGTGGCGTTACGCGCCAACATCCTCGTCGCAGGCGGCACATCGACCGGCAAGACGACCCTGACCAATGCGCTGCTGGCGGAAGTGGCGAAGACCACCGATCGCGTCGTCATCATCGAGGACACGCGCGAGCTGCAATGCGCCGCGCCCAACCTCGTCGCCATGCGCACCAAGGATGGCGTCGCCTCGCTTTCCGATCTCGTCCGCTCCTCGCTGCGCCTGCGCCCCGACCGCATCCCGATCGGTGAGGTGCGCGGCGCCGAAGCGTTGGACCTGTTGAAGGCATGGGGCACCGGCCATCCCGGCGGTGTCGGCACGATCCACGCCGGCAGTGCGATCGGTGCGCTGCGGCGGATGGAACAGCTCATCCAGGAAGCCGTCGTCACCGTCCCCCGCGCGCTGATCGCCGAGACGATCGATCTCGTCGCCGTGCTCTCCGGCCGCGGTTCCCAGCGTCGGCTGTCCGAACTCGCCCGCGTCGATGGCCTCGGTCCCGACGGCGATTACCGCGTCGTTCCCGTCGTCACGGAGGGCGACGGCGGATCGGCTCCAACCAGCCTGGCCCTCGCTTCCATTCCTGAAGGAGATTCCCCGTGATCCAACGTCTGCGCCTCTCGCGCTTCACCCATGCTCGCCAGCGCTTCGCCATGACCGTATCGGTCGCCACGCTCAGCGTGATGATGGCCGCACCCGCTCATGCCTCCGGCTCATCGATGCCGTGGGAACAGCCGCTGCAACAGATCCTGCAATCGATCGAAGGCCCGGTCGCCAAGATCATCGCCGTCATCATCATTATCACCACCGGCCTGACGCTGGCCTTCGGCGATACGTCGGGCGGCTTCCGCCGGCTGATCCAGATCGTGTTCGGCCTGTCGATCGCGTTCGCGGCCAGCTCGTTCTTCCTGTCCTTCTTCTCGTTCGGCGGCGGGGCGCTGGTCTGATGGCGGGCGTCGTCGATCAGGGCGGAGACGTGCCCGGCTATACGGTCCCGCTGCATCGGGCGCTCAGCGAACCGATCCTGCTCGGCGGCGCGCCGCGCGCCATCGCCATCATGAACGGCACTCTCGCCGGTGCGGTGGGCCTGGGCTTACGCCTCTGGCTCGTCGGTATCGCCATCTGGGCGATCGGCCACTTCGCGGCGGTGTGGGCGGCGAAGCGCGATCCGCTCTTCGTCGAGGTCGGCCGCCGCCATCTACGCATCCCCGCGCACCTTTCGGTCTGAGGGGGGCGCGGCCATGATGAACCTCGCCGAATATCGCAACAGACAAGCCCGGCTCGCCGATTTCCTGCCCTGGGTGGCGCTGGCGGCTCCCGGCATCGTGCTCAACAAGGACGGCAGCTTCCAGCGCACCGCGCGGTTTCGCGGTCCCGATCTGGATTCGGCCGTGCCGGCCGAGCTGGTGGCCGTCGCCGGCCGCCTCAACAACGCCTTCCGTCGTCTCGGCTCCGGCTGGGCGATCTTCGTCGAGGCGCAGCGCCATGCCGCCGCGACCTATCCGAACAGCACCTTCCCGGATTCGGCGTCGGCGCTGGTCGATGCGGAACGGAAAGCCGATTTCGAGGAAGCCGGATCGCATTTCGAGTCGGGCTATTTCCTCACCTTCACCTATCTGCCGCCGGCCGAGGACGCGGCGCGTGCCGAGACCTGGCTCTATGAGGGCCGCGAGAAGACCGGTATCGATCCCCATGAGGTGATGGCTGGCTTCGCCGACCGCACCGACCGGCTGCTGCGCCTGGTCGAAGCCTTCATGCCGGAATGCCGCTGGCTCGATGACGGCGAAACGCTGACTTATCTGCATGGCTGCGTCTCGACACACCGCCATCGCGTCCGCGTCCCCGAGACGCCGGTCTATCTCGACGCGCTGCTCGCCGATCAGCCGCTCACCGGCGGGTTGGAACCGCGCCTGGGATCGGCGCATCTGCGCGTGCTGACCATCACCGGCTTCCCGACCGCCACGACGCCGGGCCTGCTCGACGAGCTGAACCGGCTGGCCTTTCCCTATCGCTGGTCCACCCGCGCGATCCTGCTCGACAAGACGGACGCGACGAAGCTGCTGACGAAGATCAGGCGGCAATGGTTCGCCAAGCGCAAGTCGATCGCCGCGATCCTGAAGGAGGTGATGACCAACGAGGCGTCGGCGCTGGTCGATACCGACGCCTCGAACAAGGCAGCGGACGCCGATCTCGCGCTTCAGGAACTCGGCGCCGACTATGCCGGCATCGCCTATGTCACCGCGACGGTGACGGTGTGGGACGCCGATCCGCGCATCGCCGACGAGAAGCTGCGGCTGGTCGAGAAGGTCATTCAGGGCCGCGACTTCACCGCGATGGCCGAGACCATCAACGCCGTGGACGCCTGGCTGGGATCATTGCCCGGCCATGTCTACGCCAATGTCCGGCAGCCGCCGATCTCCACGCTCAATCTCGCCCACATGATTCCCCTGTCAGCGGTGTGGGCGGGGCCGGAACGGGACGAGCACTTCGCAGCCCCCCCGCTGCTGTTCGGCAAGACCGAAGGCTCGACCCCGTTCCGGTTTTCCCTTCATGTCGGCGATGTCGGCCATACGCTGATAGTCGGCCCGACCGGCGCGGGCAAGTCGGTGCTGCTGGCGCTGATGGCCTTGCAGTTCCGGCGCTATCCGGGCTGCCAAGTCTTCGCCTTCGACTTCGGCGGCTCGATCCGCGCGGCGGCGCTCGCCATGCGCGGCGACTGGCACGATCTCGGCGGCGGGCTGACCGAGGGCAGCGCCGACAGCGTATCGCTGCAACCGCTCGCCCGCGTCGATGACGCCGCCGAACGGGCATGGGCGGCCGACTGGCTCGGCGCGATCCTCGCCCGCGAAAGCGTCGCCATCACGCCGGAGGTGAAAGAGCATCTCTGGACAGCGCTGACCTCGCTGGCCTCCGCGCCGATCGAGGAACGCACGATCACCGGCCTCTGCGTCCTCTCGCAGTCCAACGACCTCAAGCAGGCGCTGCGTCCCTATTGCATCGGCGGGGCGTGGGGCCGGTTGCTCGATGCCGAGGCCGAACATCTCGGCACGGCGACGGTGCAGGCGTTCGAGACCGAGGGGCTGATCGGCACCGAAGCCGCGCCCGCCGTGTTGGCCTATCTGTTCCATCGCATCGAAGACCGGCTCGACGGATCGCCGACCCTCATCATCGTCGATGAGGGCTGGCTCGCGCTCGACGACGAGGGCTTCGCCGGCCAGCTCCGCGAATGGCTGAAGACGCTCAGGAAGAAGAACGCCAGCGTCATCTTCGCCACGCAGTCGCTCAGCGACATCGACGGATCGGCCATCGCGCCCGCCATCATCGAAAGCTGCCAAACCCGGTTGCTGCTTCCCAACGAGCGCGCGATCGAGCCGCAGATCACCGCCATCTATCGCCGCTTCGGTCTCAACGACCGGCAGATCGAGATCATCGCGCGGGCCATGCCCAAGCGTGACTATTACTGCCAGTCGCGGCGCGGCAACCGGCTGTTCGAGCTGGGCCTGTCGGAGGTGGCGCTGGCGCTTTGCGCCGCATCCTCGAAGACCGATCAGGCCGCCATCGCCCGCGTCACCGCCGAGCATGGCACGGACGGATTCCTCGACGCCTGGCTGCGCCATCGGGGCGTCGGCTGGGCCGCCGATCTCATTCCCAACCTCACCAACAAGGAGAAGTCCCAATGAAACTGTGCCGCACCCGTGCGGCGCGGCTCGCCGCTGCGCTGCTGATCGCCCCCGTCGCCGTCGCACCCATGCTGGCGACACCAGCCCACGCCATCATCGTCTTCGATCCCTCCAACTATGTGCAGAACGTGCTTACTGCCGCGCGTTCCCTGCAGCAGATCACCAATCAGATCACCTCGCTCCAGAACGAAGCGCAGATGCTCATCAACCAGGCCCGCAATCTCGCGAACCTGCCTTACTCCTCGCTGCAACAGCTTCAGCAGTCGGTGCAGCGCACCCAGCAGCTTCTCGCCCAAGCGCAAAACATCGCCTACGACGTCCAGAAGATCGATCAGGTCTTCAGCCAGAAATACTCGACCGCCTCGATGTCGGCGTCGGACGCACAGCTCGTCGCCGATGCGAAGTCGCGTTGGCAGAACACGGTCGGCGGCTTGCAGGACGCGATGCGTGTGCAGGCCACCGTGGTCGGCAATATCGACACCAACCGCACGCAGATGTCGGCGCTGGTCGGATCGAGCCAGTCGGCGACAGGCGCGCTTCAGGCGACGCAGGCGGGCAACCAGCTTCTCGCGCTCCAGGCCCAGCAGCTCGCCGACCTCACCGCGCTCGTCGCCGCCAATGGCCGGGCGCAGGCGCTGTCGGATGCCGAGCGCGCCGCCGCCGCCGCACAGGGGCAGGAACAGCGCCGCCGCTTCCTGACGCCGGGATCGGGCTACCAGCCGGGCAACGCGCAGATGTTCCACGGTAACAACTGAGCGAGGGTGTGATGGACGGCAAGACCCTCGCGCGTATCGGCGCCATCATCTTCGTCGCGTTCGCGATCACCGCCACAGCGATCGAGATGAACCGGCCCGCCGAGCGGGCGGACGACCCGGTCGCGCAGGTGCGACCGGCACCGGCGCGAGATCCGCTGCGCGTGGAACTCGCGCGGTGTGGCGCGATGGGCGAAGCCGGTGGGCGCGATCCGTCCTGCCTTCACGCCTGGGCCGAAAACCGTCGCCGCTTCCTGGGCCAGCCCGCGCCGGTCGCGTCCCCGCAGCCGACCGCTCCAACCCCGTCCATACCAGACCAGAACGGGAGCCGCTGAGATGCAGGGCGCCGGCGTCATCGACCATTTCCTGGATGTCTTCACCCGCTATATCGACAGCGGCTTCGGCCTGCTGCGCCCCGAAGTGGCGTTCATCGCGACCACGCTGATCGTCATCGACGTGACGCTGGCGGCGCTGTTCTGGTCGTGGGGCGCCGATGAGGACATCATCGCGCGACTGGTCAAGAAGACGTTGTTTGTCGGCGTGTTCGCCTACATCATCGGCAACTGGAACAACCTCGCCCGCATCGTCTTCGAGAGCTTCGCCGGTCTCGGGCTGAAGGCGTCAGGCACGGGGTTCACCACCGCCGATCTCCTGCGCCCCGGCAAGGTCGCGCAGACCGGCCTCGACGCCGCCCGGCCGCTGCTCGATTCCATCTCCGACCTGATGGGCTGGGTCTCGTTCTTCGAGAACTTCATCCAGATCGCCTGCCTGATGTTCGCCTGGGCGCTGATCCTGCTCGCCTTCTTCATCCTCGCCGTCCAGCTTTTCGTCACCCTGATCGAGTTCAAGCTGACGACGCTCGCCGGCCTCGTGCTGATCCCGTTCGGCCTGTTCGGTAAATCCGCCTTCATGGCCGAGCGCGTCCTCGGCAACGTCATCTCGTCGGGCATCAAAGTCCTGGTGCTCGCCGTCATCATCGGCATCGGCTCGACCCTGTTCTCCGAGTTCACCGCCGGCTTCAACGGCGCGACTCCCTCGATCGACGACGCCATGACCATCGTGCTCGCGGCCCTGGCACTGCTGGGCTTGGGCATCTTCGGCCCCGGCATCGCCAACGGTCTCGTTTCCGGCGGCCCGCAGCTTGGTGCGGGCGCGGCGGTCGGCACGGGTCTCGCCGCCGGTGGCATGGTCGCGGCGGGTGCAGCGACTGTCGGCGCCGTGGCATCGGGTGGAGCTGCCCTTGCCGGAGGCGCTGCCGCTGCCGCCCGTGGCGGGGCCACACTCGCGGGTGGCGCGTCCACCGCCTACAGCCTTGGCGCGGCCGGCCAGTCCGGCGCATCCGGCATTGCCTCCGGTCTTGGCAATGTCGCATCGACCGGCGCATCGAAAGCCGGCTCTGCCATCGCCAGCCCATTCCGGCGTGCCGCCGCCTCGATGCGCGAGAGCTTTGAAGCGGGTGGCCGCGCCGTATGCGGTGATGCGGGCGCGGCCGAGGCAGATGCCAGCTCCGCCGCATCTGCACCCGCCGCCTCCGCCACGCCATCGTCCGCCGACAGCCCGCCCGCCTGGGCCAAACGCATGAAGCGCGGCCAGCAGATGACGCATGGCGTCCAGGCCGCTGCCCACGCCGTCAAATCCGGCGATGCCCATGGCGGCGGCTCTTCCGTCAACCTCTCCGAAAGCGACTGACCATGTTCAAGCGACCTTCCACCCACTACGGCAAATCCCCCGAACCCGAGACGCCCTATCAGCGCGCCGCCCAGGTCTGGGACGACCGCATCGGCTCGGCCCGTGTACAGGCGAAGAACTGGCGGCTGATGGCCTTCGGCTCGCTGGCGCTCTCCGCCGCTCTCTCGGCCGGACTGTTCTGGCAGTCGATGAACGGTTCGATCGTGCCATGGGTGGTGCAGGTCGATCGGCTTGGACAGGCGCAGGCGATTGCGCCCGCTACCGCCGACTATCAGCCGAACGACGCGCAGATCGCCTTCTACCTCGCGCGGTTCATCGAGCAGGTCCGGGGCATTCCGGCCGACGCCATCATCGTGCGGCAGAACTGGCTGCGCGCCTATGACTTCACCACGCAGGCCGGCGCGCTGGCGCTCAACGACTATGCGCGCTCGAACGATCCGTTCGCCAAGGTCGGCAAGAGCCAAGTCGCGGTCGAGGTGTCATCGGTCATCCGCGCCTCGCCATCGAGCTTCCGCGTCGCCTGGATCGAGCGCCGCTATCAGGACGGTTCGCTCGCCAGCACCGAACGCTGGTCCGCGATCCTCACCGTCGCCGTGCAGCCGCCCCGCGATGCCGACACGCTGCGGAAGAACCCGCTGGGAATCTACATCAACGCCATCAACTGGTCGAAGGAGCTTGGACAATGACACCGACCTTCCGCAAAGCTGGGAGGCCGGCTTTCCGCAATGCCTCACTCGCGGCTTTCCTGCTTTCCGCTTCCGCCCTCGCGGGCTGCGCGGGGCACACCCCACCGCCGGAGATTTCCTATGACGATGCGGCTCCGGCCGTCATCGCCGCCGATCCGCCCAAGCCCGTGCAGGTCGTCGAGCTGCCCAGGCCGCTGCCGCTTCCCGGCCAGTTGAAACCGGTCGGCAAGGACGGCAAGCCCGAGCCAGAAGCCGCCGATCCGACCGTGCGCGTCAACCAGGCCAATGCCGCCGCGCGGATGCAGCCGGTGCGTAACGGCTTCATCAATTCGATGCAGGTCTATCCCTTCGTCGATGGCGCGCTCTATCAGGTCTATGCCTCGCCGGGGCAGATCACCGACATTTCGCTCCAGCCCGGAGAACAGCTCGTCGGCTCCGGTCCCGTCGCCGCCGGCGATACCGTGCGTTGGATCATCGGCGATACGGAGAGCGGCACGGGCGCTGCGAAGGTCGTGCATATCCTGGTGAAGCCCACGCGCGCCGAGTTGATGACCAATCTCGTCATCAACACCGATAGGCGCACCTATCACATGGAACTGCGCTCGACGCCTTCGACCTATATGGCGTCGGTGTCCTGGCAATATCCGCAGGACCAGCTCATCGCGCTGCGCCGCCAGAACAGCCAAGCCGAGGCCCAGCAACCGGTTGCCAACGGCATCGATCTCTCCCGCGTCAACTTCCGTTACGACGTGTCGGGCGACCGCGCGCCGTGGCGGCCGCTCCGCGCATTCGACGACGGCCGGCAGGTGTTCATCGAGTTTCCGCGCGGGATCGGCCAGGGCGAAATGCCGCCGCTGTTCGTCGTCGGGCCGGAGGGCGCGACTTCCGAACTGGTGAACTACCGGGTGCGCGGCAACTACATGATCGTGGACCGGCTGTTCGCCGCTGCCGAACTGCGCTTCGGGGCCGATAAGAACCAGAAGCGCGTGCGCATCTCCCGGACTGACGGGAGGCCGGCGTCGTGAGCGAGAATGATCCCGACAAGAAAGAAGACCGCGAGTCAGAGGCTGGGCATCCTGTCGAGCCGGCTGAGGACGACGCCCGCCCGCTGACCGGCGAGCCGGTCGCACCCATGCGGTTGCGGCCCGAGCCGCCGCGCGTCACCCGTTTGTCGCGCAAGGTGCTCGCCGGTCTCGGTCTTGCCGCCAGTATGGGTGTAGGCGGGGCGCTCATCTATGCGCTCCAGACCCGTCATGGCGGCGATCAGGGTCAGGAACTGATCTCGACCGACAACCGCACCACGCCCGATGGCCTCGCCGGACTACCCAAGGACTATAGCGGCGTTCCAAAGCTCGGCCCGCCGCTGCCCGGCGATCTCGGCCGCCCGATCCTCAACGCGCAAAATGCCGGCCAGCCCGTGCCGACGCCGGGGATCGCCACCCCGTCGGGACCTGTCGGACCGACACCGGAGGAACAGCGCCGGGCGCAAGAACTGGAATCGGCGCGGACGGCGCGGCTGTTCGCCGCCACCGAGACGCGGCCGGTGAACACCGCCACGACGCCGACCACCGCGACCGTGTCGCAACCCGATCTCGCCAGCCTCGGCCTCGCGCCGCAGCCGGCAACGCCCACGGCGCAGGATCGGCAACTCGCCTTCCTCAACCAGACCCCCGACAAGCGAACCGTATCGCCCGATCGCGTCGCTGCGCCCGCATCGAAAAATGTGCTTCAGGCCGGCGCGGTGATCGCCGCCGCGCTCATCACCGGCATCCACTCCGATCTGCCCGGCCAGATCACCGCGCAGGTGACGGAGAACATCTACGATAGCCCCACGGGGAAGATCCTGCTCGTGCCGCAGGGCACGCGCGTCATCGGCCAGTATGACAGCGGCGTCGGCTTTGGGCAGCGCCGCATCCTGCTCGTCTGGAACCGGCTGATCTTCCCGAACGGGCGCTCGATCGTGCTGGAACGCCAGCCCGGTGCGGACGCAGAGGGTTATGCCGGGCTGGAGGATGGCGTCGATTACCATTGGGGCGAACTGTTCAGGGCCGCGGCCTTGTCCACGCTGCTCAGCGTCGGCGCAGAATCTGGTTCGTCGAGCGGCGAAAGCGACATTGTGCGGGCCCTGCGTAACGGCGCATCGAACAGCATCAGCCAGACCGGCCAGCAGATCGTCCAGCGCCAGCTCAATATCGCACCGACGCTCACCATCCGGCCGGGCTTCCCCGTCCGCGTGATCGTCACGCGCGATCTTGTCCTCGAACCTTACGGAGGATGACATGGCAAAGCTCAAACTCGGTCCCATCGCCGACGACAAGCCGGTCAAGGTGACGCTGGAACTGCCCGCCAGCCTGCATCGCGATCTTGGCACCTATGCCGACATCCTCGCCCGCGAAGCCGGGCAGTCACCCGGCAATCCCGTCCGTCTGATCGTACCCATGCTGGAGCGATTCATGGCGACGGATCGCGGGTTCGCGAAGGCAAGGCGTTCGATGCCGCCGCCTGCGCAGGGACGTTGATCCCGGAAGACTGATCCACTCGCGCCATTGAACGCGCGAGATCGAGCAGCCGCAGGAATGCCGGATTATCATTGCGCGATGCCCAGACGGCGCGGAACGGCAAAATCTCACCGACGATCGGGCGAAACACGACACCGGGAAACTGCGCGCCCGTGGTCGCTTCGCTGGTAACGGTGAGCCCGCGTCCGAGCGCCACGAGCTGCATCAGGTTGTCTCGTCCCACCGCCTGCTGCTGAATCTCGGGGTGGTGCCCGAGGTCGGCCAGACGCTGGACGAGATAATCGTGAATTTCTTCACCGGGCGCACTCTCGCTGACGAGAAAGGTCTCCCCAGCCAGATCACCGAAGCTGATTTCCCTGTCATCGGCATGAGCATGATGCGAAGGCAAGACCGCGAAGATGCGCTCCGACCAGAGGTGCTGGCTCTGGCAATCCGGCCAGCTCGTGAGCCCAGTCAAGAACGCAACGTCGAGTTGACGCTGCCGCACGGCGGCGACGTGTTCAGCGGGATTACCATCGGCAAAGCTCAGCTTCACCGCTTTGTGGCGCTGCCCGAAGGCTTGGAAGAGGTCAGCCAGAAAGCCAGAGGCCAGCGACGAAAAGATGCCGATTCGAACTTCGCCATCTTCCCCGCGGCCGATCGCAGACACTTCCGCTCGCGCCATCCCGATTTGCGACAGTGCCTTTCGACCGCGTTGAACGAATTGCCTGCCTGCTTGGGTGAGTTGCACGCCACCTGCCGATCGCGTGAACAAGGGGGCGCCAAGCCGATCTTCCAGATCACGAATTCGGCGGCTGATAGCTGATTCCTGTATGCCCAGTGCGGCAGCTGCTCGGCGAAAGCTACCGTGATCGGCAGCGGCAATCACATAACGAATGTGCCGAATTTCAAAGGGCAACGCAGCAACTCCGCCTCTTCTCCGATTCGGGCCAATCGCCGTCTGCAGTTTGAGGAATTAGGTAACTCTACTTTCATTCGACTGACTTCTCGATGAACCCGAGGGTGTTCGCGTTCTCAATCAACGTTCTCACTTTTGCACGATCTAGGCCTGATGGAACATCAGCGTCGATTTCCAAACGAAGTTTCACGGCGCTATTCGGAAGCGTTGTGAGCTGCTCGACGATCGCCTCGACAATCTGATGGATGTCCCGCGCTGGCCGCTCAGGTGAGATCATCACCGCGCCAATAAATCGCGTCGGCTTCTTTTCTGTCGGCGACGTGGTGGGTCCGCCACCGATGACTGGTTCGCCCGGCGTCGGCAGAGTACCGCCAGCGCCCCCTAGCGTGCCGCCAGCATCGGTTTGTACTGGCGCCGGACGGTGTGCGTCGGCGACATCCGGTTTAATGATGACACTGTCGCTGTCGATGACCACCGGCGTATTGCCCGCCCGCTCGATAGCAAGCCCCGCATAGGTGTCCGTTTTCTCGTCCCACCGCTCGGCATAGGCGAAAGGACCGGGCAGCATGCCGCTGATCGCCGCATGCACCGCCTTGACCAGCACATCCTGCCCTTTCAGGCGCGGCAAATAGATGTAGCGGTTCAGATATTCCCGCAGATCCTTGAGCGACAGTCTCGGTTTGTCGTTCCAGATGTATTTCTGGAGATCGCGGTCGAGGCGCGACGGCCCCAACTCTATCAGCAGGCCCTCTTCAGCCACCAGCTTCTTGCTAGCCCGAGCCAGCAGCCCGTCCTGCGCCGGAATCTTGCCCGACACCCACTCCCAATCGGCCTGGGCACCCTCCTGGGCCGGATAGTGCAGATAGCACCACGCCTCTTTGAGGCGGGTCTTCATCGTTTCTCTCGCTTCGGCTAGCTTCGCCTCTGCGAGCTTCTGGTCGCTCGGTCGGAGTTCAAGGCGCTCCTTGTCGCGAACGATTTCGCCCCAAGCCAGGGACGCGCGAACGGCATCCCGCAGATGGTCGAGTTGCCGGGCTTCCGCTGCGATGAACACCAGCATGTTGCGATAAACGCGCGGCGTACTGCCCCGCTGAGTGAGGATGTCCTTCGCTTCGACCAGTGCATCCGAGCCATCGCGCCCGTTATGGGGATATTTGACGCCGAGCACGACGGCGCGCACGCCGCCCGCCTCGTCGGGAACTTCAGCTGATGACGCGGGTGCCACCTGCACGGCATCGAAATGCCCGCGGTCGGCGAGGCCGTTCACATATTTTCCGAGTTCGGCGTCGATCGTCACGTCGACAAGCGCCGCCTCGATCTGCGCGGCCTTGTCCGCGGCGATGCGATTGAGGCTCGCCGACATCGAATACCAGTACCGACCAAGATCGGCGTGCATGAACTTGGCCTGGTTGGTCAGCCGGCGCAGCGCATCGCCGAAGATCGCAGGGCGCTCGCCCGGCTGCACGACGCCGAGATTGATCTGCTTATCGTCGAGGCCGGTGTTCTGTTGCTGGGCAGTGGGCGCCGTTCCCATGAAAATCGCGCGGGCAACGCGGCGGGTCGCCGAGTACCGGTTCAGGTTCGGCGCCGACTGATCGACTTTGTAGGGAGTCGACGCAGTGCCATCGACATCGCCGGCGATGATCGACTGCCAGCTCACGTCGAGATAGTGGAGCAATTCCGGCTCCACACGCGGCGAACTCACCGCCACGCTGCCGGGCATAATCATCACCGACGGATCGGCATTCATCCAAAGCTCGTGAATGGCCTGCGCCATCAGGCGCAGCACGCCGCGCGTGCGCTGGAATTTTTCGAGCGATCCCCAACTTGTGTAGAGCTGGTCGAACAGTTCGGGATGGATCGGATAAGCCTTTTCCAGCTTGCGCCGGTAATCCTCATCCGCGCAGCCTTGCGGGAAATCGTTGGCGTTCTCGCGGTAGAGCTTGGCGAACTGCTTCAGCGTGTTGTCGCGGTGGTGGAATTTGTCTCCCGGGATGTCCTTGAACAGCCGCCGCCGGACGATCTCATAACTCTCTTCCTGACTAGCCGGTCTCCACGAGGATTCCACGCGGCTGAAGGTCTGCTTGAGACGCGCAAGCGCCTCTTGACCGCCTTCGCCGCCGACCTCGATCTGCGAGGCCGGCAAGGACGCGACGAGTAGTGTGCCGGGGCTGGCCTTGACCGCCTCGGTCAGCGACTGGACGAAGGACAGGTTCGCGTCGAACGATCCCGAAGGCAGCCCCTCGACCTTGTAGATCTGCCGCAGATAGGCGACCCATTCATCGATCAGGATCAGGCACGGCGCATACTTCTTGAAGAGCACCTCTAGGAGGTGTGAGCCCGGCGCGATGCCGCTGGCATCGTTTTCCGCCACCATCGCGTAAGCGTCAGCGCCGCCGAGCTGCCAAGCAAGTTCACCCCAGGTCGTGCGAATCTTATGGTCGCCCTCGGCAAGGAGCAAGTCCTGCGGCCCCCGTGACGTGCCGACGAGCACGGCCCGGTTGATAGCCTTCGGCACGCTGAGCCCCTGCTTCTCGAGCAACTGGTCCAGGCCGGACAGGTCCTGGACCGGCGTCGGTCCCGCCATGTGATAGAGCGCCAGCATTGAGTGCGTCTTGCCGCCCCCGAAGTTGGTCTGCAGTTCGACGACCGGATCACCGCCAGTGCCGGACAGCCGCTTCGCGGCCCCGACCAGCAGTGCGCTCAAACCTTCGGTAAGATACGTACGGCTGAAGAACTGGCGCGGATCGCGGTACTCCGGCGGCGCGCTGCCCGAGTGGACTTTGGCGAGGTCGGCCGCGAACTCAGCCTGCTGAAACTCGCCGGTGGCGACATCCTGGTGCGGCTCGACCACCTCGCGCCACGGCAGCAGGCCCGCCACGGTCTCAACCGAGATTTCGAGGCGCTGGGTTTTCCGTCGCTCTTCATTACGTGCAAGTTCGGTGAACTTCGTGCGCAAGATCGTGTCGCGCATCTTGCCGAGCTGTTCGGCGGTCTCGCCTGCACTGATCGCTTCCATCAGCCGACGCATGGAATCGAGCGCACGTTCGGCGTCGTCATAGGTGAAGGTCTCGTTGTGCGAGAGCTTGTTTCGGACGTCGCCCAGCTCGTTGACCAGCGACCTTTCAGCGCGGCCGAGGACGGCCTTGAACGCCTCGGTCCAGAAACGATCCATCGCATTGAACAGCGCAGCTTGGTCCCAGCCGACCTCGCCATTACTGTTCGGCCGCAGGCTCGGCAGCTTCTCGATGACCTGGATTTGCCAATGCCCCTTGAGGGAGGTTTCGAGCCGCTTTTCGACGAACGGAATCAGCGCCGAAGGCAGCAGTTCCATCCCCTCAAACACATATTGGCGCGTGCTTTTTGCCACGTTCCGTTACCCCTTAAATATCCAGGCGGATCTGACGATCGCCGCTTGTGTCGTGGATGGCCGCTGCGGCCTTTGTCAGCTCGGTCCAATCGGCGATGAGGGCGTTGTAGGCCGTGGCCTCCTTCGCATCCTTCCGCTTATTGGCGCTGATGTCGTAAAGACAGTAGGCGAGATCCTTCACCGCCTCAGCCCGTGCGCTGATCTTTTTCAACAGGACGGCAGTATCGTGGGAGATGCCGTCCTTCTCGTGCAGCCGGACGAGGTGCTGGAGGCACTCCCACACCGTCAGGTGGCGATCGTCTTCCGGGTCCCAATCGTCGTCGAGTTCATCGCGCGAGAGGATGCGGACCTTGCCAGCCGCGCTTTCGACGATGCCGGCGTGTTTGACGCTATCGACCGAGATGCCCCGCGCCGTGGCGATGCTGTTGGCCGTCCCGTAATCACCCTTGCCCATGCCGTTCTGCTCAAACCAGGTGATGGCAAAGCGGGTGTCAGCATCGAACTCACCCTGGATGCCGCCGAGATATTCGTCGAGTTCCCGATTGATGAGCTGGAGCGCGGTCTTCACGCTCATCGGACTGTCGTCAGATTCGAGGACGGCCTTGTAGCGCGAAAACACACCCATGCCGGGACCGATGGCCGATTGCGGCATATCGGCTGGCGCAATGTTAGCGACTTGCAGCTTCGCAATTGCAGCAGGCAATTCACGCTTTAGCGCCCGCAAGAACTCTGCTCGACTTACACTGCTAGCACTTTCGTCTCTCTTTCTGCAGACTAGGACTACAGAACTAGCGAGCGCATTACTTCCAATTCCTCTAATTCTAGACGTTTGCTCAGATCGCACCGGCCATGTTGCGCTTATATACATTCCCGCATCGATTATGGCCTGGATGAACGTTGCCCATCCGGTAGAGCTGATTCCCTCTTGCTCGATCTCACTCTGTTTAAACGCATAGTATATTGTGAGCGGGTATGCGGCACTCGCCTGTCGCGCCATGCTCCGCATGGCTTTCGTCATACCATCTAGGAAGAACTGCTCCGCAGCTTTACCTCCACCGTGTCGAGCCGGCGTAGCTACAAGTTCTTCGGATTTTGGCGTCTGGATAAAAGAGAATAGGTCAGGGTACACATCATTGATGCTTCTCCTGAGCCATACATAGAAAAAATCCGAAAGATCTGCATATCCGATATTGTCGTAATACGGAGGGTCGGTCGATATGACAGCGTCGGGTCCGTAAACAACCGATTGAGCGTCATGCTGCCAAGCGAGGCCGGGGGAATCTGTTATCAGGCGAGACAAGCATGTCGCTTGATATTCCGTCGCTGGCGCAAAGCCACCCACGACGTCAGCAAGAATATTTGCTTCAGCGAAGTCCCATACCATAGGTATGGCTTGCCGGCCAAAAAGGTTCATAGGCTTTTCGTTACTGGGACTCCATCTCACCAAAGAATTATTGAAATCTGCCGCCCTATCGATCCCGAACGACAAATATATACTTACCGCTTCAGCATACGCCTTAGCCCCTGCGCCACCATCTCGTAACGAAGAATCACTATCGTCCATTCCCGCCGCGAGAGCCGCCGTCTCTATCTCAGCGCGCGCGACCTTTACAATTTCGCTTAGCGTATTTAATGCGACAATCTGTCGTTGAGTAAATAAATCACTCCATTTTGACATGCCATAGTTGCCTACACGGAATCCGAGCCCTTGCTGGAAGAACTCGGCTTCAGGCTTCCACTCCGAAACCTGCGAGAACGCAACATCTTCATGATGTTGCGAAGGGGGAAGGTATACGCGACCGCCCTTTCCATCGGCGACGATCGCCATAAGCGTTTGACCTAGTTCGCCCTTGAGCCCGCATTCCTTAATGTATTCTGGAGTGATTGCGGTTTCTGAAATGGGACAAACAAAGTTTGCCCTTCCGACCTTTGTTCCCTCCTTCGCCTTGTCCAGTTCCGCCTTCGTGCCGCCCTTACGAATTCTGTATTGGATCGTCTTCGCCGCCTTATCGATTTCAAGAGAGATCCAGCACTCTTTTCCCTTCTTCGTGCTGAGGACGAAATTTGACGCTATCGGCACTCGCACGTTGGAGAAGGCGGGATCGGGGCTCGGCACCGTTCGCGCCCATATCCACGCGATTACGGTCGCTTTCTTGCCTCCAAGTTCATGGGGCAAGTCGACCTTCGGATACAGTTGGCCGATGCGCTCTACAGCACGCTGTCGAACCAGCTCGCCATAATATGTGATGTCTTCGGCCAAGCCTTCGGCATGGCGGTAGTGATTTCGATCACTTGGTCCGGGATGGACAGGCTTCAGCCCTCGAAATCTCGGCGGTATTTCGATCATAGCCTTGCCGATCATGACAGCGACAGGATTTAAATCACTGCCATATGCAGGAAGACCAAGCCTTTGCGCCTCCGACGCTATCGAAAATCCTCCGGAAAAAGGATCATAAACCGACGGAAGGGTGCCATTGCAGCTCTTTAATATCTCTGTTCTTGCTTCACGAAACAGCTGTTCATCATGACTGTTTTTCCAGTCAGATAATTTCTCAATAATATTGAACAGTCGATTTCGTTCGGTCTGTTGCGCCTCCTCGGTTGAAAACTGAGAAGGATCGCTCGAGGGATCATCAACGAGCTGCGCAAACAGGAATGAACGACACGCCACATGAGGGCGTCGTGCCCACCAATGGTGGATTCCCCGTGGGTGTGGGCCTATCCCGGGCATCTTCTCGTAGGAGGAACCCGCACTTATCGCCTCTAGGGGGATCGCCACCTCAATGAGCTTTTTCTTGGTGTTAGTCGTCGAGGTCATAAACAAGCCTGTAGGTTGCGGGATGGATGGTCAGTTCGCCGCCGTCGCGCAGAGCGCGCAGGCGCGCGCCCGTCATTTCGACAGGACCACCTTCCGGATTGATGAGAATGAACGAATAAAGGTCGGGCTTCTGGTCGAGCAGCCCCCAGAGATCGGCCTCAAGCTGGAGCGGTTCGTGCTCCAGGCAATGGTCTTTGGGATAATAGTGCCGCAGTATCTCGCCGCCCGCCGAGCGGCGCTCCCACGGAAAGCGCGTGCCGTTGCCACGACCGATCCAGCTTCCGTCCGCATGGAAGAAGCGGTCCTCGCCATCGGACGTATAGCCTTGGGCCGACGCAAACCGCGCCATGACACTGGGACGCGGCGGCCTGGGCGCGGGCCTCGGCCGGGTTGCCGTCTCCGTTTCGATCAGTTCGGGGTCCGGCGCCTTCGCCGGCGGTTCAGGCGCCTGGGCCGCAGGCGTGTCGGCCTCCGGCAGATCGGGATCGTCCCGATCGACTGGGGCGACATCGCCATGGGCGTCTTCGTCAGCCTCGCCGATACCGTGATCGTCGCTGCGGACGACGCTGGGCTGGGCCTCAACGACGGTCGCTGCGACGACCTGCTCTGGGCCGAGCGTGAAGTTCTCCTCGAGATAGTCCCGAATGTCGTCAGCCGACCGCTCGAACGCATAGGCCAGCGCCGCGCGAATATCCGCGCTCAGGCTCTTGCCGATCTCCTCCGGGACCCGCTTGGCGAGCTTGGCTTTCGACAGCGGGCTGACGAACAACCTGCTGTCGAGCCACAGAATGTCGGTCAGCCGCGCCGTGCCGGCGGGCACGCCATTGAGATAGGGAATGACCTCCAGCCTGGGCGCCGGAACCCAACTCGTCTCCGCGATCGTCTGCGCCAGGCCCCGCACACGCTCGGTCTCGCCGGCGTCGGCAAGCTCGATCCGTCCGAGCTGGGTTCCAAACGCCACCAGCCAGGGGCGGCGATCCTCCATGCCAGCCAGCAGCGACGGCTGGTTGAACCGCTCCTCAACCAGGTCCGACAAGGCCGGCAAGGCCGAGAAAGGCGGCGCCTGCACGACTTCTCCCGACAGTCGCTGAAAATCGGCAGTCTTGCGCTTGACCCATTCATGCAGGTGACCCCACCGGAACAGGCTCTGCATGCTGAGGCCATAGGCCAGCGTCTCGACCGGCGTCCATTCGCCGATGAGATTGAGCCAATGCCCGCACTCCTCCCAGATGCGGGTCGGGTATCTGACCAGCAGGGTGCGAACCCGCCGAAGATCGTCGGGCGACGGCGCCTTCCCCGAGGCCAGGGTTTCCAGCCATTGCAGCGCCAAGTCGGCCGAGGGTCGATCGGCGACGCCGATGCGATGCCACAGGCTGAGATCGAGGACGGAAGCGCGCACGACCGCCGCGCCGGGAACATCTTCCTCGTCGCCCGCCAGGAAGACTCCGCTCGCCGTCGCCCATGTCCCGTCCTGGGCAAGGATCAGTTTCTCGGTCTTGAAGGCGTTCCTGATGTTCTGCGCATCAGCGGTCGAACAGCCGTCGAGCATCTGGTCGAGGCGGCGATACCATTTCTCGACCTCATGCGCCGGCGCCCGGTCAGATTTCGCCAGGGCGCGCAGCCGGTCAAGCAAGCGGCCCGGTCCGCTGGGCGTTTTGCGGACACCAAGAAGGTCAAGCAACGGCCGCGTCGTTTCCCGATCGAGCAGGCCATGCACGAAGGGCTCGACGTCAATCAGGGCTTCGGTTTCGGGCGTCCGACGCACTAGGTCGGCCGGAAGCTGGATCATGTTGCGCGTATCGGGCAGACAGGGCTTGGCGCGCAGCTTCATGAGCCAATCCGCCAATAACGGCTCCGAGCTGACCGATCGCGTCGATCCGGTAGTCGCCACCTGCGACAGCCGCATCGCCGAAGACCGGGACCAATAGGTGTCGCGCTGTTCCAGAATCTTCCCGACGATCTTGGCCCAGATACCTGGATCGGTCTTCGACAACGCCTCCCAATGCCGCCAGTAGTCGGCCGGGAAGTCCCAATCGTCGAGGACGAAGCTCTCCGTGACATAGGCATAGTAGAGCGCGTGGCGCTGCCCGCGCGCCTGCGCTTCCGACACCGCCCGCTGGCGCCCGTAGAGGCTGGTGCGCTTCGAGGCCAGCGGCGCCATTGTCAGCAATCCCGAACGACCCGACGAGACCCAGCGCAGCCAATCCTCCCGCGTGCAGGATTTGAAGCTCGCGACATATTCGCTGTGGAGGAGTTGGGTCTTGCGGATGGAGTCCGGCAACAGCTCATTGAGCGTACCGTTCTCGTCAAACATCACCCCCTTGTCGGTCACACGAAGCTTGAGGTCGGCGCAGGCATATCGGAAGGCGTCGCCAACAGTGACACCCAGCTTGGCCGCGATCTGGGCGATCTGAACGCACTCAGCGAGTTTGGCCTCACCGGCACCGAAATAGTCGGCGGCGACACGGTCGATGACGGCGTTGACGTCGCTCGTGCCGTCGAGGCCGATCTCCTCCAGCACCGCGAAAGCGGCCTCTACCGGTTCGTTGTGGCTTTCACCCTCGGCCTTATCCCGGCGCTGTTCCGCGAGGAACCGCGTCCAGTTTTGGTTGAGGACAACAAGGTGGCTCGCCAGAAATTCCCAATCCTCGTCCGACTGGAGCAATTTCTTCTCGCCGAGCCGAACGATCTCTGAGGCTGCATAGAGCACCTCTTTGCCCTGCACTGGGACGATGCGCAGCGCGTCGGCGTCGTGACACTGCCAGCCCGTCACCTCAGGCGCGATATAGGCCCAAAGGTTCAACAAGTGCCGCCACGTCGCAGGTCGCGGCAGGTGATGGCTGCGCAGGCGGTCGAGCAGATCCGACTTCGAGAACTCCTCGACCAGGCCCCAATGAACGAGCTTGGTCCGGTTCTTGGCCGAGACATGCTGGCACAGCGCCGGCCGTGACTTGGCATCGAGCAAGGCCATCGCCTGCTCCGCCGGCCAGATGTCAAAGACCGGCCGCGGAACCGTGATCGCGGCCTTGGCCTCGACCAGCTGCCCTTCCTCGGTCAGCAGCATCGATCGGCCGTCGATCACCGCGTCGAAGGCCAGCTCAACGATCGCGCCACACGCCCCTTCGAGCGTGGTCGCCTCACGGTCGACATCCGGCAACAGGCCGTAAGCGTCCGCCCGATCCCGCGCGCCGGTCTTCGTCTGCTCCAGCCACTCCATCATCGCGCCGGCGGCCAGTTCCCCGGCGCGGTTGAGGAGCCAGCGGTTGGTCGGCGAGGTTTCCGGGTCCTTGATCTTGAGACGCGCAGGGTCCTGAATGAATGGAGCATTGCAGGCGAAAGGCAGCGTCGTTTCAACGCCGGTCGGCAGTACGACATAGAGCCGGCCCTTGGCGCCAAGCACGATCTCGACGCGGCAAGGCGGGAAATCGCCGCTGTCCTCGGCCCCAAGCATCCGCTCCTTGCGGATCTCGTCGAGCGCTTCGTCCGGGAAGGCTTCCTCGGCGGACCGCACAAGGAGGAAGGGATCGTTCGCTTTCTCATCCAAAGCCATCCATTCGCTCTCGGCGATGGGGCCAGGCCCGAGACTCTGCCAATGCACCTCGCTGTCGCCGATACGAAGACGGCGGATCTTCTTGAAGAACAGCAGCGACACCGGGCTCTTCAGCCACTCGTCGAGATTCTTCTCGACCTCGCGGCGCAGCAGCGGATTGGCGATCGCCACCTCGACGCGCGTGGTTTCCGACGTCAGGGAACGGCCGTCGATCCAATGCGGCTGGGTGAACCGCGCACGTTCGAAGGCTACTGCCAGGGTCGGCGTGAACAACTCGACCCGATCGCCCAGGCTGAACGTGCTCTTGAATCCGATCCCCCGGAAGCCGATCGTATGCAGCGCACGCTTGTTGGAATAGCCGAAGCGGCAGATCGAGGCGAAGTGGGCCTCAATGAAGTCTTCGCCATTATGCTCGAACACAAAACGGTCGTTCTCGATCGACACCCGCGCTTCGCTGGCGCCGGCGTCGTCGGCGTTCTGGAGCAGCTCGGACAGGATATGGCGCGGACTCTGCACCTGCTTAAAGAGCTGGTGCCAAGGCCCGGCAAGCTCCGGGTCTGCCTCAAGCTGATCCCAGCGCTTGGTCGCGCGCTCCTGGATCGGCTGGAAGTAGTCAGGCCAAACTGCCGAGTTTGCCGCCAACTGCGTGTTCGCTGTCACAGCGGAGCCTCCGCGCGCTCCAGAAGGCGCCGAAGGTCGAACTGGATCGCGGTTTCAAGAAAGGACGGTTCCCGTTCCACGAGCGGGCCGCGCACATAGCGCGGCGCATGGGCGAAACCGGCGGCAACCGGCACAATAGCGAGGATGAACTTATCTGGCTCGTGCAGGGAGGTGATGACCTCCTGCCGCGTGACCATCACGCTGTCGGCTCCGTCGATGCGCCCCTTGACCTCGATGAAGCGCAGATGTCCCGACTTCGGATCGTGCGAGGCGATGTCATAGCCGATTTTCTGGGCGGAGACGTCGGCCGGCTCGTTGCCCAGCGCCCGTTCGGCCGCCATGACGGCTGCCATCGCCGCAAGCTCGATTTCCCGGCGCGCGGCCGGGTCTTCTGCAAAATGGTTCGGAACGCTCGGCGCCTGACGCTCTTCCAGTAGCCCACGCGGGATGACGACCATGCCGCCCCGCACGCGGGGCGGCTGCGAGGAGATAAACCGCTCCCGTTCAAGCTGGTCCATGCGGCGCTTTTGCCGATCCGCCAGATCCTCGGCCCGGCGCTGCGCGTTCTGCCAGTTCACCCGAGTCTTCTTGCCGGCCCGCTCCTCTTCCTTCAGCTCGAAGGCGCGCGAGTCCCAGTAATTAATCTCCTTCTTGAGCCGGGCGCGAACCTCCTGCTCGACCTTTTCGATCTCGGGCAAGCGCCGCGCCTTCACCTCGGCGACATGGCCCTGCGCCAGCTCGACCGTCGCGAACCGGATCGCGGCCTTTTCCAGATCGGTGGTCAGCCAGCTCTCCTCCAGAAGATCACGCACGCTGGCGACCTCTTCCGGCTTGGCAGGCCGCAGGTTCAAATGCGGCGCGATGCCGGCGTTGACGATGTTTCCGGCCTTGTCGATGGCGGCGAACTGAAGCCGTTGCGAAATCACATGCGGCTTGCCGGCGCTGGTGACGCGACCGTCCTGGACGGTGTGTTCCAGCAGGAAAATCGCCGACAGCGCGTCTCCAGCATCGGTGTCGTCTACCAGGATCGCGCCCTGCCGCATGATTTGCTCATACTGCTCGCGGATCAGGCTGATGACAGCTTCGAGCAGCGGATGACCTGGGCAGACGAAAGCAGCGACCGGCTGCCGGTTGATTTTGTCCTTCTCGAAGCAGATCCGCTCATATTGCGTCTGGAGCGGTGCGCCATTACCGATCTGACGATCCCGCTCGCGGATACGCACCGGCACATGGGCGATCTCCCAGCGCCCTTCCTCGCGGCGCTTGATCCGGCCGCCCAGATGCTGGAACGCCTCGACGAAGAAGCTCTGGATGTGATGCGGCTGCAGGCGCAACGCGTCGGCGCGCTCCATTTCGAGCCGCAGTTCCTCGACCTTGGCCTCCGGCATCGTGTCGTTGGTCAGGGCGCGGCGGCGCAGAAGCTCAAGCAGGTTAGCCTGGTCGACGGCGCCATCGACCTGCTGGAACAGGCGGGCCTTGACCTCTTCCCGCTCGCCATACTGGATCGCCTCGAACAGCAGATCCTTGAGCGCCACGCCGTCGAACAATTCCCCGAGCACGTCATAGACGCGGCCGCCCAGCGCCTCGCGCGCAGCTTCCAGCTTTTCGAGCAGCCGGGCGTAGACCTCGCCCTCGCGCGTATCAGCCGCGACGAGATTCCACAGGTGGCACACCTCTGTCTGACCGATGCGATGGATGCGGCCGAACCGTTGCTCGATCTTGTTCGGGTTCCACGGCAGGTCGTAATTGACCATCAGGTGGCCGCGCTGAAGGTTCACGCCTTCACCGGCCGCGTCGTTGGCGATCAGGACCAGCATGTCCCTGTCCTGCATGAAGCGCTCGACGACCTTACGCCGCTCTTCGCGCGACACGCCGCCGTGGATCACCTCGACCGCCTCGGGATTGCCGAGCCGCGCCCTGACCTTGTCGAGCAGGTAGTGCAGCGTGTCCTTGGGCTCGGTGAAGATGATCAGCTTGCGACGATTGCCAGCGGCATCAACCATCAGATCGTCATCGAGGATACGGTTGAGCTGACTCCACTTTGTATCCACGCCGGAACGGAGAACACCGAGCGCCATAGTCTCCAAGCCCTTCAGAGTCTCGACTTCCAGGGCAAGTTGCTCGACCGTCTCGGCCGTCGTCGCGCCCGTCGAGATCAGGTCCTCAAGCTCGTCGATCTCCTCCTGACCATATTCCTCGATGTTGCCTAGCATGTCGGCATTGATCATCGGCTCGCTCGTACCTGCCCGGCGGCCCTTGGCGGCAAGGCGAGCTTCGCCCAGTTCGTTTTCCAGCCGCTCGCGGCGACGCTTAAGGGACTGGTAAATTGCGGCCGGTGACGAAGCGAGCCGGCGCTGGAGGATCTGCAATGCGAAGCCGACATTGTTACGCTTCTTCCCGTCGCCCTCCGCGAAGCGCTGCACGCGGTTCATCTCCGTGCGCACATATTCAGTGACGGCGGTGTAGAGCGCGGCCTCCCCCTCCGAGAGCTGATATTTGACCGTGCGCGCCCGCCGCTCAGGGAAGAGCGGCCGACCGTCGAATTTGAGCAGTTCCTCCTTGGTCAGCCGCCGCATCATGTCTTCGGTGTCGGCGTAGTGGACACCATCGCGGAACCGACCCTCGAACCGATCGCCGTCGAGCAGCGCCATGAAGAGCTGGAAATCTTCTTCCTTGCCATTGTGCGGTGTGGCCGACATCAACAGCAGATGCCGGCAGACCTGGCCGAGCTTCTGGCCGACCTGATAACGGCGGGTGTATTTCACCTCTCCGCCAAAATAAGTGGCCGACATGCGATGGGCTTCGTCACAGATGATGAGGTCCCATTCGCTCGCGCTCATGAGCTTCTCCTGAAGCTCCTCGTTGCGCGCCAGCACATCGAGACGGACGATCAGCCGGTCCCGGTCGCTGAACGGATTGCCCGACCGCGAATTCTCGATCATGTCGCGGGAAAGGATGTCGAACTCGAGATTGAATTTCTGGCCGAGTTCGTCCTGCCATTGTTCAACCAAGCTGCCGGGCGCGACCACGAGGCAGCGCTCCAGGTCGCTACGGGCGATCAGTTCCTTCATCAGCAGCCCGGCCATAATCGTCTTGCCGGCGCCGGGATCGTCGGCGAGCAGGAAGCGCAGCGGCTGTCGCGGCAGCATTTCGCCATAGACTGCCGAAATCTGGTGCGGCAGCGGATCGACCAGACTCGTGTGGATCGCCAGATACGGATCGAAATAGTGCGCCAGCTTGATGCGGTTGGCTTCCGTCACCAGCCGCAGCAACGCGCCGTCAGCGTCGAACGACCAGGCCCGCCCGCTCTGCTCGACCTCAAGCCGGTGCTCGTCATCCCGATAAAGAACGGCCTCGGCCACCGAGCCGTTGTGGTCGCGGTAAACGACGCTGATCGCCTGATCGCCGATCCAGTCCACCGAGATCACATGCACAGCCTGAGCCGAGGCCACGCCCCGCACCGATGCGCCGTTCTTTATGTCTTCAAGCCGTACCGCCATCAGCCGGCGCTCCCCAGGTCTTTCATAGCTGAAGCTCCGCTCGCTCAAGCGCAGCTTCAGTTTCTTTGCGGTTTATTGTTACGATATGCTGCGTATGGGCGCTCTGCTTCGTGGCGTCACCCAGCAAACCCAGACGCTTCAAAACATAAAAGAGCATCGCATAGCGGACTGCGAGCACGCCATTACCCTGATCGAGCCCATAATCCTTGGCGACAACCTTCTTCTGGCTCGCCGTCAGCGCAGGGTGCGGCCCAATGACGACATCGAAATAGTTGTTCCAGAGCCAGTCCCGGTCGCCCGATTCCCCCGGCTCGCCTTTCGCGCCGACATCGAGGATGCGCGGCAGCAGGAAGTCCTTGAACTTATGCTCCAGGTGGCAATAAGCCCGCGCGTGCCAGCGAAAGCCATCATAGCCGAAGGCATGAGGCGTGATGCGCCGCCAGATAGGGTCCGGCCGCACCTTGTTCATTGACTGATAGAAGATGTCGACGGAAACGCCCTCGCGGGTGGCGTCGAGGATTTTACGCAGAACCTTGATGTCGATGTCCCGCCTGGGGGTCAGCGCCACATCGGCGCTGGGCAGAGCCGCAATCCACGAATCATGGGCGGGAAGAGCGCCCTCGGCGACCGAGCGAAGCTGCGCGAGATAGACATAGGGGTCCGGCTCGAGAAAGCGCAGGACGAAGTGCTCGGCGGCGACATAGCGCTTGGCGCGGGTGTCGTACTCCATGTTGCCGGGCGCCCGCTCCTGATAGAGCGTCAGGTCCTTCGACGCCTGCGGAACCGACACGCCAAATACCTCCACGAGGTCGGCGCGGTTGATCGACCCCTCCCAAAAAAGCCGGAACTCGATGAACTCGAGCCGGCGCCCCACCCCCCATTTCAACGCCGTCGCGGCCTCTGCCATTGCCTCAGCCTCGTGTAGATGAGCATAAAAACTAGATGGACAATCCGACCTAGTCCGTGTAATTATTATTCACACTGCGAGGTTTCGTCAATGGATAATCAGATGTACTCGGAGGGGCAGGATGCGCAATCGCGCCGGCCGGAACCTCAAATCAGCGGCACGCGGACGGCGGTCACCGCCGCTGGCGCGGCGCCGCAAGCCTAAGCAGCGCCCGGAAGGAGAGCGTCCATGACCATCGCACATCGATCCACCCTGGTCGTTCATGGCCGCCTCGCCATGCGGGAGGCCCGTCTGGCGGCTGGACGGGAGAAGCGCCAAGGCCTTCAGATCATGTCCTTCGAGCAAGCCGCCGTGCGACTGGCCGGCGGCTTCGTCCGTCCCATCGACGACGAAAGCTTGCGCACGGCGATCCAGGCGGCCCTGCCGGCGACGCCGATGGGCGAGCTGGAGAGCATCAAGGATCTTCCTGGCATGATCGACGCAGCCGTCGACACGCTGCACAAAGCCTGGCGCGCGGGTATCGATCTGGCCATGCGCGCGGCCGACCATCCGCGCCTTGCCGCCATCGCGCGCCTGGAAGCGGCGGTCATCGAGCGGCTTCCGGCTGGCATGATGCGTCCTGTCGACATCGTCGCGACTGCGACCGCCCGCATCAATCATGCCACCGCCGTCCTTGGCCCCATGGAGATCGCCGGCCTTACCGAGCTTTCGCCGTGCTGGCGGCCGCTACTTCAGGCCCTCACGGCCTACATCCCCGTGCGGTGGGCCGCCGGCCCAAGGAGTGTTCCCGCATGGCTCGACGGCACAGGCGTCGCGATCGTGCGCACACCGGGGCAAGCGCCGGAGGTCGGCGCCGTCAGCGCGGCGACGGCCTATCACGAGGCTATCGAGGCGATGCGCTGGGCGCGACACCTGCTCGCCTCGGGCGTCTCGGCCTCAAAGATCGCTATCGCGACCGCCTCGCCCGCCGACTATGACGATCATTTCCTGGCCCTGCGCGCCGACGCCAATATCGACCTGCACTTCGTCCACGGCGTCCGCACCGTCACCACTCGCGAGGGACAGGCGGCAGCTGCGCTGGCCGACATCGTCGTGCGCGGCCTGTCGCAATCGCGTCTGCGGCGCCTGGCGACACTCTGCCGCGACGGTGGGGCATTCCAGGCTCTGCCTGAAGGCTGGCTGCGGGTTTTGCCGACCGATGCGCCCCTTTCGACGCTGGCCGCCTGGAACCGCCTGTTTGCCCGGCTGGCGCCGGAAGACTGGCCTGATGCCGCCGATCACACTCCGGCGCTACGCGCGGCGATCGAGATGCTGGCAAAAGGCCCCGAAGCTGCCAGCGAAATCGGCGAGACCTTCCTCAAGGGCCGCGCGCTTGCGATCTGGCGCAAGGCGCTGCTCGCCGGCCCCGCCGCCTCGGTCGACGCGACGCTGGAGACCATGAAACAGGATGACGGCCTAGAGGCGTGCGCCTGTGTCGCCTGGATGCCGGCGAGCGCGCTCGCGGCCTCGCCCCGTCGCTTCGTGCGCCTCCTCGGGCTCAACTCCTCGCGTTGGCCGCGCGGCATCGCCGAGGACCGGCTGATCCCGGATCACATCATTCCGACACCGATTCTCGATCCCCTGCCGGTGAACCTCGCCGACCGCCGTGACTTCGAGACCATCCTCGCCACCACAGGCGATGCCGTCGTTCTCTCGCGCGCCCGGCGCGACAGCGATGGCCGTCTCCTCGGACGCAGTCCCCTCCTCGCCGGGCACGGCGACGAAACCTATCTGCGCCGCAACGCGACTCCGGCCCACGCCTTCAGCGAGAGCGACCGGCTGATGGCGCGGCCCCAGGAGTTCGCCGCCGATCCACAGGCGACTAGCGCGATCGGCTGCTGGCGCGACTGGCGGCAGGCGGAAATTACCGCCCATGACGGGCTGGTGCGCGCAGATCATCCGCTCATGCTCGCCATTCTTGGCCGCACCCAGTCGGCCAGCTCACTGCGCCGCCTGCTACGCAACCCGCTCAGTTTCGTGTGGGTCTACGGGTTCGGGTGGCGCGAGCCGCAGAGCAGCGCCGAACCCCTCGTGCTCGATGCGCTGGGAATCGGCGATCTTGTCCACATGGTACTCGACCGAGCCCTGCGCGATCTCGAAGCCGCAGGCGGGCTGGCCAGCGCCGCCACTGAAGCCATCGAGGCGGCTGTGGGCCGGGCGGCCCAAGCCGTCGCCACCGACTGGGAGAGCGAACGTCCGGTTCCACCGGCCGTCATCTGGGGGCGCACCCTCGATGATGCCCGCGTGCTGGCAGGCCGCGCCCTCATCTATGGCGACGATGCTCCGTCGAATTCGACATGCATAGGCTTCTTAGCGTCCTTGTCGTCCGCCTTCGTCTGCGCCCACTTTACCAACTCGTTATCGTACAATTCGCGCACCTGAGCATTGGTCAGCGTGATACGGCATTCCGGCTCGTAACCACGCGTGTTCAGCGGCAAGTGCTTTTGCCCGAACATCGACTTCCACTCGAAGCTGCTCTGCTCTGTCGCATCGCCCATCTCGGTCGAGATATCCCAGCGAACCGGGACTTCATCTTCGCCCTGCACTGCATTCAACGTCATCAGCTGACGCAGTGCGGGATCGCTGAAATCCTTCCCAAGCTTCGATGCAGCGGCCTGATCAAGCATCACTCCCTGTCCCTGTTCAAGCGAACCAATCGAGAAGTCGCCCTTGGGGTAGGCATGCACAACCAGAGACGCTTCAGCGTAGCGCGCCGAGACGACAACCTGTGTCGAGGCACCGCTCTTGAGCAGCGAATACGTGCGAGCAATTTTGAACTTTTTGCCCGAACCCGCAGTGTCAACCGCGTTACCTTCGCGACCTTCATGAACGAGCTTGCCGATGCTGACGACACGGCTGACGAAATCGACAGCAGGCGCAGGATTGCCCATAACGCTGCCATCAATCTTCAACAGCAGTGCATCGGCCTCCTCGTTGTCGTTGATCGCGAGCTCACCACAAACCATCACGCCAGTTGCCGTCGTGCGCCCGACAAGGAAAACGTAGCCACCCTGATCGTGCTTAGGAGCAAACGCGATCTCGTTTTCAGTGCTGATGCCTGACACGACCTGCTTGATCTTTTGCAGTGTCGCGTCGCGAACGTTGCTCGCGCTGTTCGAAGCCGTGCCTCGCATTTTTTCAACAGCAGCCTCAAAGCCACCAGCGTCCGTCAACAGAGACACGATTGCGTCCACCGTCAGCTCACCGTTCAGGGCATCCTTGTGCTGCTCAATGTATTCCAGCACCTTGGAGTAGCGCGAAACGTGCGACGCATCAGACGGCTTCTTGAAGCCAAACACAAACTTGACGATGCGCGTGAAGCTGCTTGCGCCCTCACGACCTTCAATCTTGACCTGCTTTTCCTTGTTCCAGTCAGCAGCCTTGCGCGAATGCTTCTTGAGAAGCTCAACCTTTTCATCTTCCGTAAGCTCTTCGTTGAGCTTGCCTTCCGCGCAAAGTTTCGCGCGATCCTTTTCATGATCGACTGCTTTGTTGTGAGCCGTGATCTCGGCGTTCAGCTTCTCGATCTCACCATCAAGCCAGCCGCGCAGTGCCGGCTGAGCATATTCAGATTCGCAGTGATACCCGACGAGGTAGGCATTCGCAGCCGACTTCATCGCACTGGACTTGGCATTACCGTACTCGCTTGCGGCATCAGTCTTAAACTGAATGACATCATCGGCAGTGACCGGGGTGGCCAGGAAGATGTTTGCTACGGTATTCATGGTCGTTCTCCTTGTATGCGGTGCAACCATTTGCAGCGCAGGGGAACGCATCTAAATTATGAGGTGCCCGCGAGTTTCTGGCAGCTTTTCTCGCGACCCGCGGGTGTTAAGATGGACCAGCGCGACCTGCTCAACGGGGGGGCGGGCGTTGCACGGGAGGGTGAATGTACAAGGAATCTGCGCTCGTCAGGCGGAACAATGAGCTATTCTATTTCCGTCATGCGCCGCCGCATCTGGAGCGGGCGCAGCCGGAGGATGCATATAGCGGCAACCGCCCGCTCCCGCCATACACAGGGGCGCAAGGCTGGAAATGCTCCATCTATTATTATTGGTGGAGGTTTGTCCGCGAGGTGCCCGGCTTGCGCGAGCAAATTTCAGCCGGTGGCAGCATCCCTCTCGGTTCCATTGCACATGATTTCAGCCATGTGTTCGATTGTAATTTTCGTGAATGGTGGGGGATACAGGGCAGAAAGCTCTTTAGCGAACCGCGCGAGACCGGCGTGAGAATCGAAACACCACCGCTATCAGCTGAGGGGGTCGGGAATCGCGCGATCTTTTCAATTCCGCTTAACGGTGATCTTGAGCAGGCGATGTCCGAATTGAAGCACCTACTGAAGCCGGAGATGGCTCAGTTTAAAGCAGAGCAGGGTCCTAGCGGAGCTCGCTATCCTGTTTACGCCAATCCTCCTCTGAGCTCCCTACACGCCATATTCACGGTATGGCGTGCTCGCAAAGAGCGTCCCGATCTAACCCTGTTCGATCTTGCGGATTTCATAGATGGCAAGTTGGGACAGGTGCAGAATGACGCAGACATGAAAAGCGTAAAGTCTGCAACAATCGGTCGATATCTGAGCAGGGCCAAGTTCATCATCGACTATGCCGGTCGTGGCTTGTTTCCGGTTATAAAACCCAGCGAAAAAGCTGAGCAGATAGCTGGCCGTTTAGCTGAGGATCGTAGGTTGAGGCAGATTAAGGCTATCGCTGAGCGGAGGATGGGCGCGCACTGAACCGCGCATAATCGACACTACCTTGCCCGAAATTTCACCCACCGGCACTGTCAGAGGTCGACAGCGCCGAAAACGAAGCGCGTTGCCCTGAAGTGGGGTCCCCAGCAGATCGCCCTTGTCTGAGGCTCGCTGGGTATATTCAGCGCACGGAAATTTGAGTGGCTCAAGTTTAGGTGGGAGTGCAGCACAATGCAGCACACCCAATAGCTCACCTTAAGCGGCCCCAGTTTCGTTCTTGAAGCTTGCGGCAGCGGCTAGAGCGATAGCCTGCAGGTGCTTCACATATTCCTCGGGGGTAATGTCGAATTCCGACCGAAGCGGCTCTTTAGGGTATTTGGGCTTTCTCACCCGATCAGAGGGAATGCCCAATGCGGTAATTGCGCCCGGAAGGCAGTATGCCCGACACAGGAATGTCTCTTTGGTGGGTTGGTAGGCTGCCGTCAGGACCACCCGACCATCAGGCCACATCCGGACACGAAGGTCTGCGGTATTGGCTGTTGTCGAATAGGCTCTCAAGCCAGTATTTTGATTGCAGTATGCCTCAAGCGTGCGGCTCGCATCCGCCGTCGCTGAATTCGGTAGACGCTGGAAGAACTTCTCTCGTGCCATATCCCCCTCCATTCTCGTGAGTCAGGCGAGCCTAATCCAAGGATTGGGCGCTGGCCAGCTTCAGCTGTCATTGCAGCGGATAACGACCGCCTCAAAGCGCCATCTATCATAGGCCGGTTGACCAGCGCGAAGCTGTTTGAACCCGATGATGAATAACGTTTGCGAATGGCGAGACTGGTCCTTGAGTTGCTCAAGATTCCCGTCTCCGAGCGTCATATGGTTTCTGGTTTAGGTCGACATACTAGTGTCTTGGCAGCAGGCCGATGCCATCAACAGATGGAGAAATGATATGTCGCACCTTGCTAAACTGAACCTCAAGACGGTGCAGCGGGTCGTCCAGAAAGACCCGATCATTGCCCGCCGCGAAAAGCTGTTGGCCGGAATTGCCGAGCAGCATTTCGCACTAGATGCCATGCTCTGCGGTGGGCACTACGTAACGGAAGTAACCCGTTGGCGGAAAAATGAAGCTGGTGAGCGGGTGCAGATGGATGTGAAAAAGCGCGTTCGCCCTTGGTTCTTTCAGCAAGACAACGGCTGGTATGTGCAATGCCGCTATGGCGCTCGGGTGCTCACGATCAATGGCAAGAGCAACGCGGTATTCGTGGCCAAGCTGGACGAAGTCGCCAAGGTGCTTGAGGCCTTCAAGGCTGCCACAGAAAGTGGCGAACTCGATGGTGCTGTGGTGGCCGCTATGAGTAAGGCATCTAAGGCCTGAGCGGCGTAGCCACTCTGCCCTTGTCTAGGGGCGCAAAAAGTTTCACATTTTGAGTAAGGTCTGTGCAACTTCGAGTTCGGACGAACTTGCACAGGCACTATTTGAGGCGCCGAAGCTTCACATAAGATTCTGATAAAATGAGGAAATTTTTCGGTTTTCAACTACTGCGACTGAGTGGTACGCCTTGTTGCACACCGTGTAAGGTCAAAAAATATTTTCATTGAAAAAACACTGAAAATTCAACACGTTAGATTTTGTGTACTTACACACATGTTGCACACTGAAATTTATCCCAAGTAAGCCATTGATTTATAAGGGAAAATAATTGCTAAATTATGGAGTGGGAATAAGCGCGGCCGAGCCGGACTTGCAGCCCTAGCGCTGCCTGTCCGGCCCCTTGTGCCAGGCGCCCTTCTTGCCCGGCGGCTTCGGGCCGGGACGATAGGCGGGCCGGTCGCCCGTTGGCTCGCCGCGCGGTTCGTGGCGCGGCCCCTGCCCGCGGTGGTGGCGGACCTCGTCGCGCGGCTTGCCGTCGATGGCGATGATTTCCACCCCGTCGTCCTCGCCAGCAGTGCGCTGCACCGCCGCCAGGAAGCGCGCGGCGATCGCGCCGGGGACTTCGAACAGGGTTTCGTTGGCGGCGATGCGGATCGCACCGATATCCCCCCGGCTGACATGGCCGCGACGGCACAGCAGCGGCAGCACCCAGCGCGGATCGGCGTTCTGGCGGCGGCCGATGTTCATGCGGAACCAGGCGCTGCCTTCAAAGCCTTCGCGAGGACCGCGCTGCGGCGGGCCGGCATCGGCGGCGAGCAGTTCCTCGGGCTCGGGCAGGCGCGAGCGGTGCGCGCGCACCAGCGCGGCGGCGATGTCCTCGGGGCTGCGCTCGGCGAGCAGCCGGGCGGCCAGCGCGCGGTCCTCGTCATCGACCTCGACCGGCGCGAGCAGCGCCCCCAGCATCCGTTCACTGTCCGCCGCGCGGATATCGGCGGCCGACGGCGGCGAAACCCATTCTGCGGGAATGCGCGCGCCGCGCAGCATCATTTCGACCCGGCGGCGGCGCGGATAGGGCACCAGCAGGATCGCGGTGCCCTTCTTGCCAGCGCGCCCGGTGCGGCCCGAGCGGTGCTGGAGCGTTTCGGCATCGCGCGGAATCTCGACGTGGACAACCAGCGACAGGCTGGGCAGATCGATCCCGCGCGCGGCGACGTCGGTGGCAACGCAGACCCGCGCGCGCTGGTCGCGCAGCGCCTGCAGCGCATAGTTGCGCTCGTTCTGGCTGTGCTCGCCCGACAACGCGACCGCAGCAAAGCCGCGCTCGGTCAGGCTGGCGTGGAGATGGCGGACATTGTCGCGCGTGGCGCAGAACAGCATCGCCGTCTCCGCCTCGTGATAGCGCAGCAGGTTGACCACCGCGTTCTCGATATCCGCCGGGGCGATCGCCATCGCCTGGTACTGGATATCGCCATGGCCGCGATCCGATTCGACCGTGGAAATCCGCAGTGCATCGCGCTGGTAGCGCTTGGCAAGCGCGACGATCGGCTTGGGCATGGTTGCCGAAAACAGCATGGTGCGGCGGCCTTCGGGCGTCGCATCGAGCAGTTCCTCAAGGTCTTCGCGAAAGCCCATGTCGAGCATCTCGTCCGCCTCGTCGAGCACCGCAACCGCGAGCGTGCGCAGGTCTAGCGCGCCGCGTTCGAGGTGGTCGCGCAGCCGTCCCGGCGTACCGACGACGATGTGCGCGCCGTAACCGAGCGCGCGGCGCTCTTTCGATGCGTCCATCCCGCCGACGCAGGTGGCGACCCGCACCCGGGTATCGGCGTAGAGCCAGGCCAGCTCGCGGCTGACCTGCAGCGCCAGTTCGCGCGTGGGGGCGATGATCAGCGCCAGCGGCGCGGTCGCGGCGCGCGCGGTGCCGGCCTCGTCAAGCAGCTGCGGCGCCATGGCGAGGCCGAAAGCGACGGTCTTGCCCGAGCCGGTCTGCGCCGAAACGATCAGGTCGCGCCCGTCCGCTTCGCCTTCGAGGACCGCAGCCTGAACCGGGGTGGGCACGGCATAGCCGCGCGCGGTGAGCGCTTCGGAAAGAAGCGGGAAAGGGGTCTGAAAGGTCATATTCTCGTGCTTGCTGGGGTAGCGACCGGTGCAGCCGCAAGCGGAAAGGTTACCGCCAATGGATAGCGCCGATAGGCTTTAGTCACGCATCGCACAATGCGAATCGGCGCAAAACCGTTTTGCGGGGCGCTAAGCAGCCGCAATCGGCGTGATCGAGAGCACTTCGATCGCGTCCTCCCGCCCCGCAAATTCCAGGAATTCGCCCACCCGCGCCCCGATCAGCGCCCGGGCGAGCGGCGCCGAAAACGCGATCAGCCCGCTGGCCGGATCGGCCTCGTCATCGCCGACGATCGCCAGCACGCGCTGCTTGCCGTTCAGCTGGAAGGTCACCGTGGTGCCAAATTCCGCCGTTTCGCCGCTCGCCAGCGGCATCAGCTCGGCGGTGATCTGGCGGGTCTGCCAATAGCGCAGGTCGCGCCTGGCGGTGGAAATCGCGGTTTCGTCGGTCAGGCCGACCAGCTGCGCTTCAAGCGCCGTCACGCGCTGCCCGATCTGCGCCAGTCCGCGCGGCGTTACCCGGTTGGGACCGGGCGGAATCGGGATTTCGAACTTCGGTTCGAGATGCTCGTCATCCCCGTCACGGCGGAAAGCGACGCTCATCGTCAGGCCGCAATCGATTCGAGCGCTTCGTTGGCGGCAAGCCACGCGGCTTCGGCCTGCTCGATCCGCGCCTCGATTTCCGCGCGGCGCTTCATCAGTTCGGTCATCGTCAACTTGGCGAGCGCGCCGGACGCCGAGGCGGGATCGAACATCGCGCCATCGACGGCACTGCGCTGCGTGGTCAGCTTTTCCAGCTCGCTCTCGGCATGGCGCGCCGCCTTGCGCAGTTCCTGGCCCCGCTCGCGCGCTTCGGCGGCGGCCTTGCGTTGGTCTTTCTTGTTGATCCCCCGGCTGGCGCCATCCTTGCCGGAATCCCCGCGTGCTGCCCCCGGATCCTTGGCAAGGACGAACGCGATGTAATCGTCGATCGAGCCGTCGAACTCCTTCGCCGTGCCGCCATCGACCAGCACCAACCGGTCGGCGGTCATTTCCAGCATGTGGCGATCGTGGCTGACCACGATCACCGCGCCGGAATAGGCGTTGAGCGCGTGGATCAAGGCTTCGCGGGCATCGACGTCGAGGTGGTTGGTCGGCTCGTCGAGGATCAGCATGTGCGGCGCATCGCGGGTGATCAGCGCCAGCGCCAGCCGCGCGCGTTCGCCGCCCGAAAGCTTGCCGACCTCGGTGGTCGCCTTCGGCCCCGAAAAGCCGAACCGCCCGAGCTGCGCCCGCACCGCCGAGGGATTGGCCCCCTTCATCAGCTGGGTCATGTGCTGGAGCGGGGTCTCGCTGCGGTCGAGTTCCTCGACCTGGTACTGGGTGAAATAGCCCACCCGCATCCGCGCGCTGGCGGTCATCGCCCCGGCCATCGGCGCCAGCTGCGCCGCCAGCAGCCGCGCCAGCGTGGTCTTGCCGTTGCCGTTGCGGCCCAGCAGCGCGATCCGGTCATCGGGATCGAGCCGCAGGTTGAGCCGGCCGAGCACCGGCGTGTCGCCATAGCCGACCGCGGCGAGATCGAGCGTGATCAGCGGCGGGCGCAGTTCGTCGGGATTGGGAAAATCGAAGCTCAGCGAGGGATCGTCGATCAGTTCGGCGATCGGTTGCAGCTTGGCCAGTGCCTTGGCGCGCGACTGCGCCTGCTTGGCGGTCGAGGCACGCGCCGAATTGCGCGCGACATAATCCTTGAGCCGCTCGCGCTCGACCTGCTGCTTGGCCCTGGCCGAGGCGATCTGCGCCTGGCGTTCGGCGCGCTGGCGCTCGAACGCGTCGTAGCCGCCGGGATAGAGCGTCAGCTTGCCGCCGGTCAGGTGGAGGATGTGATCGACCACGTTGTTGAGGAAATCGCGTTCGTGGCTGACCAGCAGGATCGTCGCCGGGTAGGAACGCAGGAAATCCTCAAGCCACAGCACGGCTTCGAGATCGAGGTGGTTCGACGGTTCGTCGAGCAGCAGCAGGTCGGGCTGCGAGAACAGCAGCGCGGCCAGCGCCACGCGCATCCGCCAGCCGCCGGAAAAGCTTTCGAGCGGGCGGTGCTGCGCCTCCTCGTCAAAGCCAAGGCCGACGAGAATGCGCGCCGCGCGGGCCGGGGCCGAATGGGCCTCTATCGCGATCAGGCGCTCATGGATTTCGGCAAGGCGGTGCGGATCGTGGCATGCCTCGCTCTCGATGGTGAGC